>Ga0210385_10000059_pt1 | contig 140983 bp, 114 predicted proteins | sample IncBWH26OmetaG_FD_160107 | JGI IMG/M metagenome (GOLD analysis project Ga0210385, IMG submission 160107) | Forest soil microbial communities from Barre Woods Harvard Forest LTER site, Petersham, Massachusetts, United States - Inc-BW-H-26-O ...
AACTACAACCGAGTGCATTGGACAATTCAGCTTCAGTAACCTGCCGCCTGATAAAGATTATTTTGAACAGGTTGATGCCAACGACCCGAAATTAAAGGGAATGAAAAGAGTATATATATCCGATTCGAAAGGAAATATAGTACATGCCCTTGATAAAAGCACCGGCTTTAAATTTGAAGTGCTGCCTTCTGATAAAGTAAGTATCGGAAGTATTTATGTAAATGACCCTTGGCTTACCGCACTTAACCTGAAACACAGGGCTGCAAACGGTAATACAACAACAGGTAACAGCCGCACCAATAACAATGGCAATAATACCAACAATGGACAGGGTGAAGAAAGCCTGAATATTATTGAGAACATTTATTACGATTACCAGAAATGGGATATTTTGCCTCCTGCTGCCCGGGTGCTTGACAAGGTAGTATCGGTTATGAAAAGCGACCAATATATAAGCATAGAACTTGATTCATACACCGACCCGCGTGGTACTGATGAGTTCAATATGGAACTATCGCAAAAACGTGCCGATGCTGCTGTAGATTATATTGTTGCACATGGCATTGACAGAAGGCGCCTGAAAAGTGTTGGCTTGGGCAAAACACATTTATTAAATAATTGTGGCGATCCGGGTGTTACTTGCACCGAAGAGCAACTGGCTATCAATCGCCGTACTGAATTCAAGGTTAGAAGAAGATAACTTTTCAATGCGGAAAGCCCGACCCTGAGTACTCGGGGGGAACGCCCCAGATGCATTAAAAATCCCAATCTACAAGATTTACATTAACTGACCATCTGTGTGCAGCCAATCCCTGAGCTCTGTCCTTTAGTAAAGGAATGTTCCAACCGTAGCAAACTGTGGTTATTCCGAATACAGTAAGCCCTATTTCCGGTGTAAATCGTAAATCATGGTGTGTATCAAAATCATAGCGGCTTGTGTAATACATCATGTTTGCACGCATGGTTAGAAAAAACAGATTTAGTTCAGCGCTTACCTGCGGTCCTTCAATTGATGTTTTAAGAAATGGCGTAAAAGTATAAGCAACTTTGTAGCAATACATAGTAAAATCAGTTCCCTCATCATCACCATTAAAATCAGAGGCATGAATAAGGCCAATCTCCCAGAAAAAAGAATTTTGCCAAGATGTACCTGTCTCTATAGTCCTGAAGGGCTGTTTATCAAATATAGTATCAAGCCAATGAGGCTTGGGAATAAATTGAGTAGAACCTGCAACTACATTGGGAATATTTTTATTGGTTTGTCCAAAGCAATTGAAGGTTAAAAGAATAAATGGTAGTATGAGCAGATGTTTCATATTATTAAATAACCACCCGCTAAATATACAAACTACTAATGATGGGTAAATGAAGAAAAATATGTCCGAATCAATATAAGAATTAAAATACATTTTGCTTTACGAATTACTCGTAACATCCAATTGTTAATAAACCCGTAAAGCTTCAGGTTGCAAAGGTGTTTTGAACCAGGTAAATGATGGGCGCGGGTTAGCTGCGAATGATGCGAGTACAGCAAATACAGGCAAGCAGGGGCACCCACCCCTTCACCCCTCCCTGGACGGAAATTAGCAGCTACAAATCAAGAACCTCTATCCTGACTAAAAGAGATAAAAACACCAACCATTAAATAACACGTATTAAAGTATCCTCTTTTGCGACGAAATTATGTGAACTACTCATTGAGGTATGTTAATTACTCATTTCAATGAGCGGCTTCGAAATTACAATGCTTTCTTCGCCGCCGTAAATAAAAATTAATCCCTAAATAAAATCATGAAAACAAAAAAACTAATCTTTCTACTCTTTAGTATTCTCTGTTTGTTGAGTACTAAAATGTATGCGCAGGGCACTAATTGCTCCAATGCAATCCAGCTCTCACCAAAGGTAACCTATGCCGACTATCAGTTCCAGGCAAAAATGCCTGTTACCTGGTTCACATTTGTTGCTACATCAGCAAAAATGGATATCCAGATCGCTACCCCTGTTTCGGTAGCAGACACTCCATTTGTGCATATTGACTCTTTAATACTCTATAGCGGTACATGCGGAAGCCTTACACTATTGCAATCGGCAGTAAAAACCGATTCAAATTACACTGATTCACTTCCGAATATTGAAGTGAAGAATTTAATTGTAGGGCAAACCTATTATGTAAAGGCAACCCGTATTTTAAATCCGGGTGATGAAAGCTCTCCTTATTTCGGTTTATATCAGGCAGTGTTAGCTCCATCTATCATTCCTACCTGTTCACTCAGCCCATGTGGCCCAAGTTTAATTTGCAATGGTAGTTTTGAATCTACACCTTCATGGACTGCAGGTGCACACTACCAGGATAGCTCAGATGTTTTCCATAACACACCTCCCGGTTCACCTGAAAACAGTTACTGTATCTCTTCTCCGAATATGCGTTATTTCACAAGTATTTTTGGCGGATATGCACCTTGCCACCCTGGCACGTATGATTTCACCGACATTTATACCATAGCCACAAACATGGGTAGCATTTACTTTAATAATACTGCACATAGTGGTTCTTATTTTATGGGTGTTGATTGCCCTTCGAACTCTTGTTTCGAATGTACGACAACTCCCGGTGCATGTGCTCCTACATTGATCACTACAGGTTATACATGCACTGCATGGCAACAAACCGTACTTAACATTATACCCGGTGCAACATATACTTTTGGTGCATGGGTTGAAGATATGGACTCGAACAGTTCAACTTTCGGGGCTACTGTATCAATGTCAATTAACGGAGGCGCTCCTTTTTTCCAGGATCAGATAGAAGCCCCTACCTATGCAACATGGAAATATGTATGCTATAACTGGACAGCGCCTGCAGGTGTTACTTCTGCAAAAATTCAAATATTCGGACAAGGTACCCCTAGCTCAGGCGGTTACGATTTTTCACTTGATGATATTTCATTCAGTCTCGCTCAATTACCTACACTTACTTTAAATTCTGCATCAGTTTGTCCGGGCGGAAGCGCTACACTTACTGTAAGCCCTGCAATTACAGGCGCTACGTATACATGGAGCACCGGTGCAACTACCAGCAGTATTACAGTTAGCCCTACATCAACAACAATATATGGCGTACACGTGTGGGTTGACAAATGTGAAGAAACATTAAAAGATACCGTTACCATAAGTCCGCTACCTATTATTTGTTTAGCTGACTCAGTTCAATCATGCCCTTCTGCCTGCGTAACATTAAATACCGCCTGCAGAAATACACCACAACCGAATATATACACTTGGTCTCCGGCTACAGGATTATCTGCTACAACAGGCGGATCGGTTACGGCCTGCCCTACCGGTACTACTGTATATACTGTAACAGCAACCAATACAGTTACAGGTTGCAGCGCTACTTCAACATCGGTAGTATCGCTTTATACAACGCCAACCATTACAACCAACGGTTCAGTTACCTGTACAGGTTCATGTAACGGTTCGGTTTCGGCCAGCGTTTCAGGCGGAACAGGGCCATTTACATATAGCTGGATGCCGGGTGGAGCAACAACTGCTTCTGTATCGAGCTTATGCCCTGGTACCTACACTGTATCGGTTACTGACGCACACGGCTGTGTAACCACAGCAACAGCTGTTGTAATAGGCATTACTTCTCCTGTAATTACAGTTAGCTCTCCAACCATATGCGCAGGCGGTAGTGCTACTATTTGTGCAAGTGGTGCATCGCACTATACATGGAGCACCGGTGCAAGTACTGCATGCATTACAGTAAGCCCGACTGTTACAACAACCTATTCCGTATTCGGAACTAATTTACTGCATTGCTCAGGAACTGCTACGGCTACCGTAACAGTAGCTCCGCATCCATCAATTTGTTTGGCAGATTCAGTAACAATATGCCCTTCGAGCTGTACAACCTTAGAAGCTGCCTGTAAAAAGATCCCTCAACCGGGAGTAGTTTACACATGGGCTCCGGCTACAGGTTTAAGTGCAACAACAGGCTCGGCAGTTACTGCTTGCCCTACCGTTAATACAGTTTATACAGTAACAGCTACCAACACAGTAACAGGTTGCAGCGCAACGGCTACGGAAGTGGTTACCTTATACCCTGCTCCGCATATCACCATACTTGCATCACTTGTTTGTGCAGGATCATGTAATGGCACAGCAGCCGCTAACGTAACAGGTGCTGCGCCATTTACCTATAGCTGGTCAGGTGGACAAACCACTGCTTCTATAGGAGGATTATGTGCAGGTACATATTCATTAAGCGTAACCGATGCACATGGTTGCGTAGGCAAAACAACCGTTACTATAGGTTCTCTGCCGGCTCCAATTGTAAATGTAACTTCTGCTACAGTATGTGCAGGTAACAGCGCTACTATTTGTGCAAGCGGAAATGCCTTAACCTATGCATGGAACCCTACAGGCGCTACAACAGCATGTATTACAGTTACACCAACTGTTACCACAACCTATACTGTAACAGGGCATAACCTTCATTGTTCTGCTTCAGCAACTGCTACCGTAACCGTAGAACCACATCCGGTTGTAACTGCAACAGCTACACCAACATGCGGTAAAAGTTGTTCGGGTACTGCTACGGCTACCGTAACAGGTGGTACTGCGCCTTACACCTACTTATGGGCTACAGGCGGATATACAACAGCGCATGTTACCGGCCTTTGCGGTGGTAACTATACTGTAACTGTTACCGATGCACATGGCTGCACGGGCAGTGCAGTTGTTAATGTACCATATATCTTCGCTCCTGCTATAATGGCTACTTCAGCGACAGTATGCTATGGTTCAAGCGCTACTATTTGCGCCAGCGGTGCATCTAACTATGTGTGGTCACCTACAGGCGCTACAACAGCATGTATTACTGTTGCACCAACCGTAACAACTACATATACTGTTACAGGTAGCAACGGAGTGAATGGTTCATGTTCAACTACAGCAACTGCAACAGTTACTGTTGATCACCCAATAGTTACAGCTACTGCAACACCAACATGCGGTAAAACATGTTCAGGTACTGCAACTGCTACCGTAACAGGTGGTACTTCACCATATACCTACCATTGGGCAACAGGCGGATACACTACAGCACATGTTACCGGCCTTTGCGGTGGTAACTATACCGTTACTGTTACCGATGCACATGGTTGCACAAGCAGTGCGGTGGTTAATGTACCTTATATATTCCCTCCTGCTATAACAGCTACTTCGGCTACCGTATGTTATGGCTCTAGCGCTACTATTTGCGCCAGCGGTGCATCTAGCTACGTATGGACACCTACAGGCGCTACAACAGCGTGTATTACAGTTGCCCCAACTGTAACAACTACATATACTGTTACCGGTAGTAATGGAGTTAACGGTTCATGTTCAGCTACAACTACAGCAACCGTTACTGTTGATCATCCTACAGTTACAGCTACATCGACTGCAGCATGTTTTAAAATGTGTAATGGTACTGCTTCAGCTACTGCAACAGGCGGTACAGCCCCTTACACCTACCATTGGGCTACAGGTGGATATACCACAGCATCTGTTACCGGACTTTGCGGTGGAAACTACACAGTTACCGCTACCGATGCACATGGATGTATAGCAACTACAACTGTTAGTGTAAACATACTTTCAGCCCCTGTAATATCTGTTACTTCAGCAACCATATGCTCAGGTAATAGTGCAACAATATGTGCTAGCGGTGCAGCAAACTATGTGTGGTCACCTTCAGGTGCTACAACTGCATGTATCACAGAAAGCCCTGCAGTAACTACAACCTATACGGTTACGGGTAGCAACAGTGTTAATGGTGCTTGCTCAACCACAGCAACCGGAACAATCACTGTTAATCCTACACCTAAGGTTTGTACAACCGATTCTATATTGGTATGTATCGATCATTGCGCACCATTAAATGCATTATGCAACGGTAATGTATTACCTAATGTAAGCTATGCGTGGACACCTACCACATATATTACAAGCGGTGCGAATACAGCATCGGCAGTTACCTGCCCTACTTCGCACGTTACATATACAGTAACTGCTACAAACACAGTTACAGGTTGCAGCACAACAGGCACAAGTGCTGTATTTATGTTCCCTTTCAGTAACTTTGCTATACATGGCCCTGCAAGTGTAGTATGCGGAAGCACGAACACATATACTATTACACCAAACCTGCCCAGCCCTCCTGTTACCTATTCATGGACAGCTCCTACTGCTACCCCATCAAGTGGAACGGGGCCTACTGCAACGGTTACCTTTAATTCACCTGGTTCTATTGATTGGATAGTAAGTTACCCGGGATCAGGTATTGGAGGCGGATGCCAGAGAGATATCTCACTATTTGTAACTTGCGGTCCTACAGCTAAACCTAGGGATGGCATGGAAAATACAACTACAACAGATAACAATGTGGTTGTGTATCCTAACCCAGCCGGTGAAGTAGTGAATGTTCAAATGGTATTACAGCCTAACGAACAATTGAATATGTGCATGTATAATAACCTTGGAGAACAAATTAAATGCGAAACGTTAACAGAAAACATTTCACATATCTCTACTTCAATGTTACCAGCAGGTATATACTTCTACCGTATAACAAATTCTGACGGTACACTAGTTAAATCAGATAAGATCATGATCGTCCACTAAGCAATAAGCCCAAATAGAAAAAGCCCAACCAAATGGTTGGGCTTTTTTTATTGTCAGTAAGCCGCTTAATTAATTTCAGTATCTTTGGGCTTTGATGAATTTTCTCTTCCCATCATTCCTTTACGCCCTTTCAGCTTTAAGCATTCCCATACTCATCCACTTATTTAACTTTCGCAGGTATAAGAAGCTATACTTTTCCAACGTACGTTTTCTGCAAGAGGTGGTGCAGGAATCACGTTCAAAATCAAGGCTGCGGCACTGGCTGGTATTACTTTGCCGCATGCTTGCCATAGCCTTCCTGGTATTTGCATTTGCACAACCCTTTATACCTAACAAGCAGGGAGCCGTTACAGCAGGAAATAAAGCCGTCAGCATATTTATAGATAATTCATTCAGTATGAATGCCGTAAACCAGAATGGCACCTTACTTGAAGACGCTAAGAGCAAAGCAGTTCAGATAGCTCAATCGTTGAATGCGGCCGATAAGGTTCAATTGGTTTCGCAGGACTTTGACGAAGCACAGGAACGCTGGCTGAACAAGGATGAGTTTATGGAAGAACTGAAAGGCTTAAAAACCTCTCCCTTCTCTCGCATGATGCCTGAAATAATGCAACGCCAGCAGGAAAATCTGTTACACAGTGGTAGCCCGGTAAAAGAAGCCTTCGTATTATCAGACTTTCAAAAATCGGTTTCCGATATTTCAACGTTTCATGCTAACCCTGATATTACAATAGACTTACTACCGGAAGTAGCTGAAACAAAAAACAATATTTCAATTGATACTTGCTGGTTTACATCACCGGTACACATACCCGGCAAAACGGAGAACTTAATGGTAAAACTCAGCAACTACTCTGCTAACGCTGTTAGCAATGCCCCTATAAAACTATTACTGAACGGAGAAGAAAAAGCCATCAGCAGCTTTAATATTGAAGCGGAAGGAAATACTACCGTAGCCATGTCATTCATACCTGATAAGAAGAACATTCAGCAAGGCGAACTAAAGATAAACGACTACCCTATAAACTTCGATGACCATCTTTACTTCTCTTTCAAACTATCAACCAGTATTCCCATATTGTGGCTTCACCCCGATAGTGCAAGAAAGAATATATACCTGCACTCACTTTATGGAAAAGATTCACTCTTCACATTTTCAGAAACCACTGCAGGGCACTTAGACTATTCCAAATTACATTCATACCGCCTTATTATTCTCGATAATATAGGCTCCATATCATCGGGCATGGGCAATGAGTTAGCAAAATATACATCACTGGGTGGGAATATAATGATCATCCCTCCTGCTTCGGGTATGGATATGAATTCGTACAGAGATTTCCTGAGCTCGGTTAACTGCTCATACTACGAAAAAGTGGATACCACACATTTGAAAGTAGATAAGCTGAATTACGAAAGCAATATTTATGCCGATGTGTTTGAAAAGAAACAGCATCCGAACATGGATATGCCTGTTGTTAGCAAGCACTACACCATATCGCACACAACCAAGGCGCTTTCTGAAAACCTACTCAGGTTAGAGAATGGTGATGATTTCTTAGATGAATTTCATTACAATAAGGGCAATATATACTTGATGGCTGTGCCACTCAACAGCAACTTCAGCAACTTTCAGCAACACGCACTGTTTGTACCTACCATGTATAACATAGGCCTATTCAGTAGTGGAAACCCGCAGCTATACTACACCTTAGGCGATATACAACCTATTGAAGCGCCGAATATAAGCCTGCCACAAAATGTGTTCTTTAAAATACAAGGCGATAAAGACACTATTTCAATATTACCTGAACGAAGAGTTATAAACGACAACACATTCCTTTTCCTGCACAGCCAATTATCGTTGGCCGGTAACTTTAAACTGATGGCAGGCGACAGCCTTGCTTCGGGCATATCGTTCAATTACAGCCGAAAAGAATCTGACCTGCGTTGCTTTACCAATGATGAACTGACTGCATCAGCAAGCAGATCGGGAGTAAAGAACTTCTCCGTAATGTCGGTTACCAATGCTTCGCTCCCATCATTATTAACTGAAGTAAACCGGGGAACCTATTTTTGGAAATACTGTATACTATTAGCTTTATTATTTTTGGCAATGGAACAGATAATTTTGAGAGTATGGAAAGACTAACAACAGTAATGAGAATTCAGCCTCCAACATTTAAAATTAAAGAAGCATGAACCTTTTAGTACAATCAGCTAAGATCGTTGACCCTGCATCGCCGCACAATGGCAAAACAGTGGATATACTGATAGAGAATGGTAAAATAACTGAAATTAAAAAGGGTATTGCGGCAAGCGCGGCAAAAAAAGTAGTCAGCGCAACTAACCTGCATGCCTCACCGGGCTGGTTCGATATGCAGGCAAACTTCTGCGACCCGGGTTACGAGCACAAAGAAAGCCTTGCTACGGGAATGGCCGCTGCGGCTAAAGGCGGATTTACCGGTGTAGCCATAATGCCTTCAACGAACCCACCCATACATTCAAAATCGCAGGTAGAATATGTAATAAGCAAATCGGCGGGTAATGTTGTAGATATATACCCTATAGGCGCTATATCGCACAGGTTAGAAGGTAAAGACCTTGCTGAAATGTACGACATGCAAAGCTCAGGCGCCATAGCCTTCAGCGACGATATGCATCCTATTATGAATGCAGGACTCATGCACAGGGCACTACTTTATGCAAAAAGCTTTAACGGACTGATCATGAGCCGTTGCAATGATAAGACCTTATCTACAGGTAGTGATGTGAACGAAAGCAAAGCCAGTGTATCGATAGGTGTGAAAGGAGAACCGGGTATAGCAGAAGAAATAATGCTTATACGCGACCTGTTCCTTGCAGGGCATACCGAAGCACGTATACACATCAACTCCATATCGGTAGCCGGAAGCATAGCACTTATAAAAAGCGCACGCAAACAAGGTGTGAACGTAACGGTATCGGTAAACGGTTATAATGTATTCTTAGAAGACTCAGCTGTAATAGACTTTGACACGAATTACAAGGTAAGCCCGCCACTGCGCAGCAAGGAGGATATTAAAGCCATAAAAAAGGCCCTTGCAGAGGGAGTGATAGATGTAATATGCTCTGACCACAGGCCTGAAGATGAGGAAAACAAAAAAGTAGAATTTGACCTTGCTACACCCGGTATGATAGGTATACAAACCCTCTACCCCCTTATAAATATGCATAGTGAGCTCAGCACCGAGCAGATAATTGAAAAGATAGCCATAAACCCAAGGAAAATAGTAGGGCTTAAAGTACCCACCATAAAAGAAGGCGAAATGGCTAACCTCACCTTTTTCAGCCCGACCGAAGAATGGGTGTTCGATGTGAGATTTGCTGCATCAATCTCAAAAAACAGCCCCTTTTTGGGCAAAAAACTGAAAGGAAAAGTGGTCGGTATACTTAACAAGGACATATACCGCCCGGCAGACCTGTAAAGGGATTCGGAAAGGGTTGCATGTAATGTGTAAAATAAAGCATAAAATAATATTGAAAAATTAAAAATATTATTTTACATTTGTACACATAAGAGGAACTTATTTAGAATCAATACAATATTTATAATGAAAAAGAATTTATCTATCCTGGCAGTTTTGGCAATACTCGCAGTTTCGTTTCTTGCCTCATGTAAATCAAGTGAACGTTGCGATGCATACAAAGATTCACGTGCCAATCCGCAACAAACTATTAACCAGTACCATTCAAGAGGATAGTACAACAATATTCATCAACGTTTATCAGGCTTCTCCGGCAAACGGGGGAGCCTGATTCATTTTAGTCCAACTCGCACATTATGAGAGCCTCACGGCCCTTGAACCTTCTTATTATAAGTAACATTATATCAGGCTTTGCCCAGGGCATAAGCATGCTGGCCGTGCCATGGTATTTTGTAAGTATGCTGCACGCACCTCAGCAGCTTACCCTTATGTATATGCTTATGTTGTTAGGCAGCATATTCTGGGGTTTGTATTCAGGTACGCTAATTGACAAATACGCGCGTAAAAAAATATTCCTGGTATTTTCCCTTATTGGAGGGATAGTGTTATGCAGTGCTTCGCTAAGTGGTTTATTTTACCCAATGGGAGTGCCTACCTATATGGTAGTGGTTGTTTTCGTATGCACAGCCTATATAAACGGCATCTACTACCCTGCCCTGTATGCATTCGCACAGGAGGTTACTGAATCCAAAGACTATACAAGAGTAAACTCATTACTTGAAATACAATCGCAGGCCATGACCATTGCTTCAGGTGGTGTAGGCGCTATTCTTTTGCAAGGTATCGATATGGACTCCATTCACCTTGGAAGCTTTGTTATACCTGTTGCACTACATATAAAGGCATGGAGCCTAAGCCGTATTTTCCTTATTGATGGACTTACCTACCTCTTCTCTATTGTTCTCATTTCCATGATAAAGTATACCCCGCATACTGAAAAGCATCCGCAGGAAGATACCAGTATATGGGAACGATTCAAAACAGGGAATAACTTCCTCCGTGCTAACCCACTTATTATGATATTCGGTGTAAGTTCTCTCTCCATTTTTGTGTTCCTGTTGTTGCATTTCAATACACTGGTGCCTGTTTATGTAATGAATCATCTGCATAAACCTGTAACCATATATGCACTTACTGATGTGTTCTATGCCGGAGGGGCTTTGCTTGCAGGGGCTTTTGCGCAATATGTATTTAAACGGACAAATTCGGTAAAAGCTATTTTATGGATGATTGCCATTACGGCTGTAGCACTAAGTACCTGCACAGTTTCGACAAGTGTGCTGATATATTTTTCATTCTCATTTATACTCGGCATAACCAATGCAGCCACACGCATACTGCGCAGCACATATATTTTTCACCATGTGCCTAACAACCTTATTGGCCGTGTCAGTAGTGTATTGTTTATGCTTGGCACCTTATGCCGTATTGGCCTGGCATTAATATTCTGCCTTGCTTTTTTCTCGCAGGGCGATAATGTTGTGTGGGCATTAGTGATATGTGTGCTTTACCTTATTGCAAACTTTATAATGCTCGCAATAAATGCTTCGGGGCTTAAGAGTAAGTATCCGGATAAGGCTATACAAGTTTAATTACTGCTTTTCAAAAAGCGCATACCGGTCCAGCTTCAGGTCAAGCTTTTTATACCCTGCAGGAGCGGCATCGTGCAACTGACCATCCAATAAATAGTACTGGTAGTTCTTATCGGGGTCGACACTGATATTGAAGTAACGAATGAGGTAGCATTGCAGATCCCATTCCTCCCAAACACTATGCGGAATGGTTATGGCAGAAAGCCTCGGTACCGTATTACCAATTACGTACACATCATGCAGCATTTCTTTATTACGGCTAGTCTTACCTATTTGCATAAGGCTTATAACCAATACAAAGGGTATGGCAACAAATGAAATGGCTTTCAATATTTTATATCCCCTACTCTGCATATCGAATTCAAGAACAGGCTTCGCATACATGGCAGCAATTATAATTCCGAATGCGATGGCGAAAAAAGGGAATGCAGGCAACATATAAAAATCTTTTTGCACAAGTGTGAGCATCAAAGGCAAAGTGCCTGAAAAGCCCACCAGGGTAAAGAACAATATCATTTGTTTGTCATTCGATTGAAACAGGCTCCTTGCTTTCTTTATGCCTGTTATCAAAAACAAAACAACAATAAGCCCAAGTTGAGGAAGCATTTCAGTAAATACATGACCTAGTATTTCAAACCGTGAACGTACTGTAGGCTCATCATTAATTCTGCCTAATAACCTTTTGAAAAAATATATCGACAAGCTTTCTCTGCTATCAGGAAATAAAAGCAATACACCATATAATAGAACCGGAACGATAAGAATAAGAGCAGTAACAATGACCATTCTTCCAAAACTTATTCTGCGTGTTGCAAGCCAATACATACACGGCATGGTAACAACAAACAAGCCCGGCACACCTTTACTGAAGGTTGCCAGGAATATGAAGAAACCGGAGAACAGGTATTGCAACACTTTCAGCTGTTCACTCTTTAATGCCCTGAAAGCAAATATTCCGGAAGCAAGTGTAAAAATGCCCATGGTATTTTCCTGCATATCACCTGCATACGACCAAAAACAAACAGGCATTGTTATCCACATAAGTACAGGCAGCCAACCCATCTGCTTTACCTTTTCATTTCTGCAGGTTTCCTTCCAGAGCAAATTGATAAGCCATGCGGTAACGCACATGGTAAGGAATGTATATATGCGTTCAGTATACATGCTATTGCCAAGTATTTTATAGAACACAGCCTGGATGCCAAATACCAGTGGTGGTTGCTCATGAAAAGATGAAAGGCCCGCCATATTCCGCAAGCTGAACTGGGGAAACCAGAAAGTACCTATTCCCTGGCTCAGGTTATGTGACACACTTGCATATAACATAGCATCCATAAACATGCCATCCTTTATTAATACGGGCAGTGTAAGGCCAATCATCACCGCAATAGTGATCAGCCAAAAAGGTAATTGTTGTTTAGAAATGCCTTTGAACATGTGATGGAATAGCTTAACAAATATAAATATTGCCACAAACTGAAAATTGTACATTTGTCATAGCGTATATATCATATGAGCAACACTGAAAACTTACTTTTTATAGATATAGAAACTGCCCCGCAGTTTGCTGAATTCAACCAGGTGCCTGAACCCCTGCAAAAGTTATGGGCGGAAAAGCTGACCCGTCAACGCTTATTAAAGGAAAATGAAACGCTGGAAGAATCATATGGCAGGGCTGGTTTATACGCCGAATTCGGAAAGGTAATTTGTATTGTTGCAGGTTTTTTTGAAAAAGACACGTTTCAGTTGCGCTCATTCAGTGGCGATGATGAGAAGCAGGTTTTAATTGATTTCTCTGTTTTTTTAGAGAAATTTATGTTGCACCGTAAAAGCACCACCAAGCAATTATGCGCCCATAACGGCAAGGAATTTGATTACCCCTATATAGCACGCAGAATGCTTATCAATAAAGTACCTATACCCGCCATACTTGATAATGCAGGCAAAAAGCCATGGGAAGTAAATTTAATAGACACGCTTGAACTATGGAAGTTCGGCGATTATAAAGCCTTTACATCGCTCAACTTGCTTGCATATATATTCGGGCTACCAAGCCCTAAGCAGGAACTTGATGGCAGCAAGGTTGGCAGCACCTATTGGCAAAAGCGCGACCTGGAAAGCATTGTTAAGTATTGCTGCATTGATGTGGTAACATTGGCCAATGTATATCTTTGCCTGAAGGGCCTGGAACCATTTAATGAAAACATTGTAGTTTATAAACCATGATAGAAGTTAAAGACATTACAAAAAGCTATGGCAAAACACAGGCCGTGAAAGGCATAAGCTTTTCAATTAAGGATGGGGAGTGCTTTGGTTTACTTGGCCCCAACGGCGCCGGAAAAAGCTCTACCATCAATATGCTTAGCATGCTGTTTCCGCCAGATACAGGTAGCATTACTATTAACGGAACCAATGCATCGAATGCAAATGCACAGGTAAAACAAATACTGGGTATAGTTCCGCAGGAAATTGCCCTGTACGAGAAATTCACCGCATGGGAGAATATTTTATTCTGGGGAAGCATTTACGGAGTAAGTGGCAAACAGTTGACAAACAAGGCAGAAGAATTACTGAAATGGGTTGGTTTATTTGACCGCCGTAAAGAACTGGTGAAAGATTATTCGGGTGGAATGAAGCGCCGTATAAATATTGCCTGCGCCCTGCTCCACTCACCCAAGGTATTACTGCTTGATGAGCCTACTGTTGGTGTTGACCCGCAGAGCCGCAACCTTATTTTTGAACTGATACAGCAGTTGAATAAAGATGGTATGACCATAATATATACCACGCACTATATGGAAGAAGCTGAAAAGCTTTGCGATAAAATAGGTATTATGGATAATGGCAAGATAATTGCACAAGGCACGCTTGATGAGCTGAAAACACTTAGTGCAGTAAGCGATATGATAGTAGTGGATTGCACACAAACGCCTGACGAAAAATTCCTTTCAGATAAACTGAAAACAAGTGTTGCTGTTGCTGATAACACAGTTACCATTATATCAAACGATTCAAAGAAAGACCTGACAAACATTGTTACGACATGCACCGATGCAGGCTATGGAATTAACCGTATTGATATACAAAAGGCAAACCTGGAAACCGTGTTCCTTAAAATGACCGGTAAACAACTAAGAGATTAAAACTTACAGCTATGTTTAAAATATTACAAAAAGAATTAAGAGCGCTCTTCAAAGACCGCAGAGCAATGATATTAGGTTTGCTTATGCCTATAATACTTATATCAATTTTTTCATTGGCTTTTAGCGGGTCAGGTAAGGAAAACAAAAAAACACGATTGCTTGTTTCTGATGAAGACAGAACTCCTTTTTCTAAGAAAATATTAAGAGATATTGATTCGGTCAAAAATCTTGAAATTGCTAATACTACAACTGATTCTGCGATTGAATTGATTAAGGATGGTCATTATCCTGCGGTATTTATAATACACAAAGGATTTACTGACTCAGCAAATCTTGTGAAGCATTTACCCTGGGAACTTAAGTATGATGCAACCCGTTCAATTGAAATGCAAATGATGCAGCAATACCTTTTCCAGAGTCTATATGCAAGCATAGGTAATATAATGAAAGAACGCATGTTGGTAGATAACATACAAAGGCAAAATGGAAGAATGGATAGCATTAGTGCTAACATGATGGTTGCACAGATAGAGAAAAATATAACTGTACAAGAAAAAAACATGCGAGATCTCAAGGAGAATGTAATGAAAATAGAAAGTGCACCTATAGCTATATCCCCTAATACAGATGGTATAGTGCAAGCTGTTGCGGGTACTGCAGTTATGATGCTGCTGTTCAGCCTTACTGCAATGGGTGGCAGGCTATTGGAAGAAAAAGAGAACGGCACATTAAAAAGATTGCTCTACTCCCCTCTTAATGCCACTGATATACTTGGTGGGAAGATGTTGTCTTCAGTTTTATTTGCTACCATGCAATTGATCATCATGTTCTCGTTCTCTTCTATAGTATTTGGGCTGGTACTGGCACCTAAAATAGTAGCAGTATTGTTATTAATATTAGTTACAGCATTTGCCTGTTCGGGCTTCGGAATGTTCCTGGCATCGGTAGTGAAAAGCCGCGATCAGCTACAGACTTTAAGCACATTAGCAATTCTCAGTATGTCAGTAATTGGCGGCAGTATGGTGCCAAGTGTATTTATGCCTGAGTGGATGCAAACAGTCGGACACGTCTCTATAAATTATTGGTCAATACAAGGTTTTTATGATATTTTCTCCAGACAAATACCTATAACAGATTTTGTGTTCCTGAAAAAAGTATTGATATTGTTTTTATTCGGAGCTGTTCTTTCTACTATGGCTTTCCGCCTGTTCAGAAAGAATGTGGTTTCAATGGCTTAAGCTATCAATACACGTAATTTAATTACGCACTACCAACCTTGCTGCAGCGCTACATTCTGTACCGTTTAAAGCAGCCGTAAAGTGATATGGAGGGTTTACCTTAGTATGTCCGAACTTATAGATAAAGGCAGTTTCATTTTTATTTATCGGATTAAGGTACTCCATCAGCCTGTCAATAAAACTAGGATATATAGTAGTTTCATAGGTAGTTTCAGGATATACCTTTTCAAAATTTGCCAGTCTTTGCTCCAGGTTCTTTTTACCATAGAACACAATATAATTAGGGTATATAGCCTTAGGCAGGTCAACTGCATTTACGTAGTATTCTTTGGCAAGGTTATCGGTTGTAGTGATCTGCGTTATGTATATATCCCAGCGCCCCAGGTAGAACAAAGGGCTTTGCACAGCTGAATCATCATTCGACTCATCTATCATAAAGTTCGCCATATCTTTTTGCTTAGACAAGTAAACCATCGACTCTACACGCGTGCGCTTGGAATAGGTAACTGATATTACAGGCAGTGCAATTAGGTCAAGCGTCCAGAAGAAAACCCAGCAATAGTGCATAAGCTTTGGCCTGCTTTGCCAGAATTTAGATTTGGCATAAAACTCAGACCAGCCAATTAGTCCCAGTACAATAATAAGCGGAACTATAGGTAATATAAAACGTTCTTGTTTATTAGGGAAGAACGAATGGAAAGCAAAGAACAAAAAAGCCGGCCAGAAAAGTATCGGGTATTTTCTCCATGACCTGCCAAAGCCGAACATGATGAACAAGCATATTGGCGGTATAAGCAGGCCACCTATCAGCAACAGGTAATTATACCATTCACCATTAATAACCTCGGTAGCATGTTCCACATTGTATTTAATATAAGCGCTCAGCTCTGCAAAAGGCTGATGCCAGATAAGCTGGTCGGCAACCAATTGCACGGCAAGTACGGTTGCAATGCCTCCCAAACCGAATGCAATAAAACCCTTCCAGTTTTTGCTGAACAATATTACGAGGCCCATACCTGCTACAAACAAAGCCGATTGAAAGCGGGTATTAAATGCAATGCCACACCAGAAACCCACCCATGCATAGGTCTTTAGTTTTTCTTTGCGCGCAGGGTCTATCATTAACCAGGTGGCTATAAGCATAGAGGGCATGGTAACCACTTCAACCAGGCTACGCACCGCAAACATGGGCATAAAGAACAACAGGGCCAATATCATTCCCGCCTGCCTTGCAACCTTCATACCGGCCAGCTGGTTAGTTATTTTGTAGCCATATACAATTACCAGCATCGACCACAACGCATTGAAAAACCGCAATACATACATTTTACCTTGCGGGTCGTTAAGGCCGATTATTTTAAAAATAAGTAGTGCTATGTAGTTAAGCCCGGGGTAAAGCAGGGTATATCCATCGGGGCGCGGAGCATCGGAATTGGGCAGCCAGTTGTGTGAGTAACTAAACCCGTCTATCCAGGCTTGTGCAGGCTCAATTACCAGGAAATGGTCGTCGTGCATGCCATACCCTTTTGAAAATATAACTGCAAGCATCCGGAAAAGGCCACCAAGGAAAAGTATAAGTACCAGCGGGCGTTTCTCCCACATTTCTTTTATCGTCTCTTTCATTTAACTACAGCCGCTGTTGGATGAAAATTGTTCTTACCCTCTTGCAGGAACTTTGCATATTCTTCTATATCGGGCGTGTAGCCGCGTGCGGGAGTGAGTAAGCTGCCATCGGCATTAACCAATGCGTAAAGTGGTTGTGTATTGCTCTGAAATAAACTTGTTTCCATATCGCTCCATTTATCGCCATAGGTTTCAATTTTCTGGCCTGTTGATTTGGATATGATTTGCATATCTGCCGGTAGCTCATTCTTTTCATCTACGTAAAGCGATGCCAGCACGTAATCGTTTTTAATAATATCGAGCACCTTCGGGTCTGACCACACATTCACTTCCATCTTACGGCAGTTAACACATGAAAAGCCCGTAAAGTCGATCATGATTGGTTTGTTAACCTGCTTAGCATATGCTACTGCTTCATCGTAATCGTTAAAACAATTCAGGCCAAGCGGACAACCAATTTTCTTTTTAGTACCCGGCATAGTTGCACTTGTATTACTTACTGAACATGCAACTTCAGATATACCCCAACCCTCGCTATAAAAAGAAGGAGGAGGAAATCCACCGATAAGTTTAAGCGGAGCGCCAAACAAACCCGGAACTAAATAGAGTGAAAATGAAAAAGCAAGAATGGCGAGCAATAAGCGTGTAACGCTAACATGCTTTATATCAGAATCGTGGTGGAACTTTATTCTGCCCAGTAAATAAAAACCCATGATGATGAAAATGATGATCCACAACACAAGGAATATTTCGCGCTTTAAAATACCAATAGGCCCGTTTATATGGAAGTGCAGGAACTTAATATGCAGGCCAACCAGGTCGGCGGTAGATAAAAACTTTAGTGCAAATGCTAATTCAAACAGCCCGAAAACAACTTTAATACTATTCAGCCAACCACCCGATTGCGGTAATGAAGTAAGCCATGAAGGGAAAATTGCAAACAACACAAATGGTAATGCTAGTGCAAACGAGAATGAGAACATGCCCACAATAAGGCTCCAGTATTGATTACTTAAGGAAGCGCCCGCAAGCAGGTAACCAAGAAAAGGGCCTGTGCATGAAAATGAAATAATGCATAAGGTAAGCGCCATAAAAAATATGCCGAGCAATCCGCCACGGTCAGATGCGCTGTCGGTACTATTGCCCCATGATGATGGCAGGGTAAGCTCAAATGCACCGAGAAGTGAGATACCAAAAATTACAAAAATGATAAAGAAGAAAAGGTTCATCCAGCCATTGCTGGCAATAGCATTAAGGCCTGAAGGCCCGAACAACGCTGTAATTATTGCCGCCAGCGCAACATATATAACTACTATTGATATGCCATAGGTAATTGCATCGCGCAAACCCTTTTTGCGGGAGGAGTTTTTTTTTAGAAAAAAGCTAACGGTAAGCGGTATCATAGGAAACACACATGGAGTGAACAAAGCTGCCAAACCAATACCCAGGCCTAAAAAGAAAATGCCCCAGTATCCCCCACCCTCAGTAGTTTTTTTTAAAGGCGGAATGGCAAATGTAAAATCGACCTGCTTAGGTGGCAGGCACATGCCCAGGTTGCAGGTTTGGTAGTACACATTGGCCTTTAGCATAAAACCAGTCTTGTTATGTACAACTATTTTTTGCTTATAGGTAACTGAATCTGTAAAATAGGTTTCTATTTCCCTTGGATTGGTATCTGTAACGTTTATAACCTTACCAATTTCTTCGGTAGCGCCGGTTGTTTTATAATCGGCTGAGGCAACATAGGTAAATGCAGTAGGAACCTGTACGGCACTGGTATCGAGCTTTTGAGCATATATGTGCCAGTCCTTTTGAATAGCGGCATGCATTACCAGTACAAACTCACTATCATTCAACTGGGTTGCAGTTGTGGTCCAGGTAATAGGGTTCTGTATCTTACCCTGCGCTTTAACAGAATTGATAAAGGCAACAGATAAAAGAATAGCTAACGCGCCTTTTAAAAGGTGCCTCATAGGTTGTTTTGTGCTACTTAATTTCGTGTATACGCTTTATAGGAATAGTTATGCCGTGTTTCAGCACCACTCTTTCTCCTGTAACAGCCCAAACAGTAGTTTCCACTTGCTTAATGCTTTCGTTGTCTTCAAAAACTATCTTGATCTTCACATGATCGCCATTACCTAACTGGCTTGCCCTTTCCAGCTCATACTTGCGCCTGGTAAGGTCATCGGCAGTAGTTAACACTTCAATTTCAGGGAAATGCAAATTCGCAATTTCCTCTTTCTCGATCTTCATCGGGCTCTTAACGGTATCCATATCTCTAATCAGTATTTAGTATATTACAAATGTACAATTTTTTTGTAGCACTTGCAATTTTAAATCTGTCGTCGATACGGTGGCCTATTACCCAAACTATGTCTTTGCCCGAAAGCATTACATACACGCCATCTTTGTCGGATAGCGACACCTTATTATCTATCAAAAAATCGCTTATTTTTTTCGGACTTTTCATGCCCAGGGGGTAAAACTTGTCGCCTTTAGCCCAGGGGCGTATGGTTAAAGGGAAAACCAGCTTATCGAGGTCGAAACAGCCTGTTGTTGGAGGGTGAAATGGCTTATACCCTACAGGCTTCTCCTTCGATGTCAGAGACATCTTTAGTTCCGCATTATTGAAAGTTTTATCTTCTATAAACAACGGCGTTGTATGGTATTTACTTCGTGTACTTACTTTCTCCAGTACAAGGCTGCGCCTGTCCTTAGTAAGTCTGTGGGTAAGTGATAAAAACACCTTGCCCGATTGCCCCTTAAGCGATTCGCATATTTCTTTTGCCTGGGTATAGTTAAAGCCAAAGGCTTTTAAATACTCATACAGGTACAGGTGCGGATGCTCCAGCTTGTTAAGCCCGGCAGATGATATGTGCACTTTATCATTCTTTACCGATACCAGTTTGCTCACCTTCTCCTCTATGGCGCGTTTGTATATCAGTTCGGTCTCGCTCAGGTTTTCAATAGTATGCTTAATGGCCTTAGGCGCATCGGGGCTTATTTTAAGCAACTCAGGTATTAAATGGTGGCGTATTTTATTGCGCTCGTATTTGTCCGATGCATTGCTGCTATCCTCTCTCCACTTCAGTTTGCAAACACCCGCATAGCTCTCAATTTCTTTACGGTTGAAACAAAGCAAGGGCCTTAAAATGCTTTCGTGAACCGATGCAATACCATGCAAACCCGCTATACCCGTGCCACGCAACAGGTTTATAAAAAAGGTTTCAAGGGCGTCGTCGCTGTGGTGGGCAATAACTATATAATCGAACTTATGTTTCTTTTCGGTTTCTTTCAGCCATTCGTAACGCAGGTCGCGGGCAGCCATTTGTATAGATACCTTGTGGTTTTCGGCATGATCGGCGGTATCGAAATGCTTAACATGAAATGCCACGCCATAGTCATCGGCAAGCTTGTTTACAAAGGCCTCATCACCATCAGACTCTTTGCCACGCAATTGAAAATTACAATGTGCAACAGCAAAACTATACCCCGCTTTACTGAACAGGTCGGCCATAACAACTGAGTCGACCCCACCGCTAACGGCCAGTAAAAAAGTCTTTCGCTCAGGCTTGCGTACAAGCGTGCTTATGTACTTCTTAAACTGTTCTTGTATTAAGAGGTCGGAGATTTGCATAGGGCAAAAATACGCATTTAGTTAGTCTCACCACGGAGGCACTAAGACCACGGAGATTCACTGAGAAAATCAATAAAAGAAAAACTTAGCGCTACTTAGTGTCCTGAGTGCCTTAGTAGTAAGCTATTAAACTTGCAAAATAGCACTGTATAGCGCCCACATCATTGGCAGCAAGCGAATCGTATTTGCTGTTGAGTTTTATAGAAGCCAATGCCTGTAAATTGCCCATGGTTACCTTTTCAATGGTAATAGGGATATCGAGTTTTTTGTACATAGCCCTGAAATCGCTTACACGTAAACGGTTCTGGGGTTGAATGGAATTATCTATCATCTTCCACTCAGCATCAGAATACTTTAAAAAGTTGTAGTGGTTTATGGTTTTATCGAAGTGTGCAAAGTGGTCCGACATATCAATAGCGTGGCTCATTACCCCGCCCGGCTTTACCAGTCGTTTGAACTCTTTTAAAATACCTTCCAGTATTTCAGGGTAAATATGTTCAAAGGTGTTGTTCGAACTTACCAGGTCCATGCTTTTATCAGCAAGGCCACTGTTGCGGGCATCTTTCAACAGGTAGGTAATATGTAATGCAGCCAATACCTGTTCAAAGCTCATGGTTTCGTATTCGGCAGCAACCTTTTTTAATGCGGCAAGGCGCTCAGGCACTATCTTTAAATAGGGCGCTAATGCTCCTCTGCGTTCATCTTCCAGAAAACGCTTAATAGCTACACTGAACGATTTTTTGGTGAGCAGTTCGGTTATATCAATAGTATTAATATTGTTGGCACCACTCAAAAACAGGCTTATGGGTACTACAGGGTACCAGCCAGTGCCTATTTCAAGGGTATCGTTAAGCGGTTTAGTACAAAGTGTGGTATAGCTTTCAATATGGGTTTTGGCATGGCCAAGGCGGTCGAAAAAGTATTCGTCGGTCAGGTAAATACCCTTGGTTACGTACTTCTGGAACAGGTAGTTAATGCTTTGCCCACCCGGCAGGTACGATATGGTCTTTTGAACTACCGCTTTCAGAACCCATTTTTTCATTGCGGCAAAAGTAAGGTTTTAATTTAATTCTGTTCCCTCGCCTTGCAGGAGAGGGTTAGGTCGGTAAAACATACTCGAATATTACCCTTGAATTGACGCGACAGCAACAATTCTTCAGCAAATTAATCTACTGAATCATAATCTTTCCACTTTGAATAAGTATTCCCTCTTCTGAAACAACCCTGTACATATATATACCCAAAGGTTTATCGCTTAAATTAATTTCAATTTTGTTATTAGCTATTTGCTGATTAGCAAGGGCTGTTGCTGAATATATTTTCTCTCCTATCATATTATAGATTTCTATTCGGCTGTTCCCCTTTATTTGATATATATTAGATATTTGAACCATAAACTTCCCTGTAGAGGGATTAGGATAAACACTAACACCTATATTATTAGTAAGTTCATTAACTACTAATGGAACTGCCGATACTTTGCGTATGTAATTGTTACCTTCATCAGCAATATAAAGATTACCAGAAGCATCTACGGCAATTCCCGAAGGCGTACTTAGCTCAGCTGAAGTTGCAGCACCTCCATCTCCTGAATAACCTTTAGTACCATCACCCGCCACGGTATTTATTATGCCCAATGTATTCACCATTCGAACACGAGTACCACTCCCATCAGCAATATAAATATTTCCTAATGCATCTATAGTTAAACCAACAGGGCCAGCTAATTCAGCGGCAGTGGCAGGTCCACCATCCCCTAATCCTCCTGAGCCGCCGCCTGCAAAAGTGCTGATTTTTCCAGTTGAAACAGTTACCTCACGTATCCGTAGGTTAGATCCATCAGCTATATAAATATTACCGGAAGCATCCAGAACTATATCACAAGGGTTATGAAGTTCCGCAGCAGTAGCAGGCCCACCATCTCCTGTAAAACCTCCTCCACTAGGCGCGCCATATCCATTCCCGGCTATTGTGCTTATTTTTCCGGTCGATGCAGTTATTTTACGAATACGATTATCAAGATTATCCGCTATATAAATATTACCGGAAGCATCTACCGCCACACCGGTAGGAAAGTCTAATCCGGCTGCAGTAGCCATTCCACCATCTCCACTATAGCTGTTTGTACCATTCCCTGCCACCGTTGTTATAATACCTGAAGTATTTACCTTCCTTACACGCATATTATCAGCATCAGTAATATAAAAATTGCCTGAATCATCTATAGCAGAACCCCTTGGCGTATTTAATCCAGCTGCAGTGGCAGGCACTCCTTCACCACTATAACTTGCACCTGGATTACCTGCAAATGCACTTATAATACCTGAGGTGCTTATTTTGCGGATTTCATTATAGTCGACATCATCAGATATATAAATATTTCCTAAAACATCTACCCGCACCGATGCAGACTCACTAAATTTACAAGCTGTGGCATATCCTCCGTCTCCATAATAATAAGGTGTACCATTGCCAGCTATTGTATTTATAGCTCCTAACGTATTTACTTCCCGGAGACGGTAATTAGTTGCATCAGCTATATAAATATTGCCAGAAGTATCTAAGGCGATACCTTGAGGATAAAATAATTCAGAGGAAGTTGCTGCTCCCCCATCTCCATTGTAGCCACCTGTTCCATTGCCTGCAACAGTAGTTATAATGCCTGTAATATTTACTTTGCGAATGCGGTTATTGTTTCGATCTCCTATATATATATTTCCGGTTGCATCTATAGTAATACTTCCAGGGTCGTTCAACTCAGCTGCCGTGGCAGCAATACCATCTCCGTTGTAACCTCGAGTACCATTACCCACAATGGTACTTATGATACCTGAAGTATTCACTTTTCGGATACGGTAATTTCCCATATCAGCAATGTATATATTACCTGATAAGTCTTTAGTAACACCATACGGACCGTTTAAATGCGCTATTATAGCACTTCCACCATCTCCACTGTATCCACCAACACCGGTACCAGCTATAGTACTGATTATGCCCGAAGTATTCACTTTTCGGACACAGTTATTATATACATCTGCTATCAATACATTACCAGAATCATCTGCATATAAACCAACTGCGTTATTCAATTCTGCAGCTGTTGCAGGCCCGCCATCTCCTGTATAGCCAGCTGTTCCATTACCTGCTATAGTACTAATAATACCTAATGTATTTACTTTTCGAACTCGAGTATTACCATCAACCATATAGAGGTTGCCTGCAGTATCAAGAGTTACTGAAATAGGGCTGTTTAATCTGGCAGTTGTTGCAGGTCCGCCATCTCCCGAATAACCTGCGGTGCCAGTATCATTTCCAGCCACAATTGTTAAAACACCCGAAGTATTAATTCTGTAAATAACATTATGACAAATTGATGTAATATATACATTACAAAATTTATCTAGAGCTACCCCATTAATACACAGACCAATAGGTTTAGCTGTATCACCGCTACAAACTCCACCACCTGCAATGGTATATATGTTTTGAGCATATGAAAAAGAAGTAATAAATATAAAAAACAAAAATATCCTTGTGGTATTTTTCATGATTATAATATTATAGCTATACCTAAGTTATTTATTCATATCGATACATAGACAGTTTTATCTCTTACAAAAATATAAAAATATCCTTGAAAGTGAAGTAACAAATCCATCTAACAATCGAACAAATTATGTCTACAATCATAGTAGTTCTCACCCCTTCTTCCCCACCCGCTCCACAATCTTTTCACTAAGCTTAGGTACCGAGTGCAGGCAATCGGTGCATATATAAAAGTTCTTATCAAGGCCCTCAATCTTAATTTTATGGGCATCTTCCAGAGGTATCTCCTCATCGCAATCGCAGCATATAACAATCTCGTTCAGCATTTTGTTAATTTAATTAACAATTATATGGCAATTATATTAACAATTTGGGAAATAAACAAGAAAAAAATCAAAGATTTTTACCCTCACCCTTCCAGTGCTCGTGTAACCTTAATCTTCAAAAGGAACTCGCGATTGCTTTGCAATTCCCACGCGGGAGAGGCGTTACTGTGCCTATTGGCTTTAAATACAGTTTAGGGTTGTTTAAAACCTTATCGGATTTCGCTTTTCTTATTTATAAGGTGCTTGTAAATTTGCGTTACAGTCGTTAGCGGTCAGTCGTTAGTCGACAGGAAAGAGGTTATGCACTTTACAATCCATTATATAATCTTCTTGCACAAGGAGAGAGTAAAGCAAATACATGCAAATAGTAATGACCATAGAAAAAGAAATGATGTTAGGAATTCCCTCTCCTATTTCAAGGAAAGGGTTGGGTGAGGTCGAACTAAAAGACGGGTTACAAAATGGTAATTTTTTGGCAAAACAATTTATTGATTATCAGCATGTTGACGAGTTACAAATTCAAAAAGTGTAACCCGTGTTTTAAGGCACAAGTGCCAATCAAAAATTATTCCGATTACTGACCTCTTAGAAATGCAGGTATCAAAACAAGTCATACGTAGCGTTAAAACTAAACGCTGTTTGAATCCCGCAATGATTGCGGGATGAGTTCGTTTAGTTTAGCGAAGAAGGACGTAGTTTTGTCTGCATTACTAAGCAGTCTTGACCTTTTGTTTCTTTTGCGTCAAGGCAAAAGAATAAAGAGAATATATGAAACGAACTCAAGGCCGGTATAGATTAAACCATAAAAAGAAAAGACAAAAACAGCTTTACGAACCGCTTAAACCGCATGCTTTTAAAATAGCAATATTCTTCATAGCTTTGCCCTGTTGGCAGTAATTACAGGGTTACGCCGACATGAAAATAAAATCATCTTAAAAACTATTACCATGGTACTTTACAATCGCTCAAAACCAATGAACATTTTACTTATTGAAGATAACCCTGCAGATATAAGGCTTACACAAGAAGTTTTTAAAGGAGGAGCTATACACCACACCCTGAACACAGTAATGGATGGCCAGGAAGCCACAGAGTACCTAAAAAAAGAAGGTAAGTATATAAGTGCTGAAAGACCCGACCTGGTAATACTGGATCTTAATATCCCTAAAAAGAGCGGCATAATGGTGCTTAAAGAAATAAAAAGTGATAGTAAACTGAAATCGATACCGGTTATTATACTAACCACTTCGGATAACGAGAATGATATTGCAACCACCTATGCAAACCATGCCAATTGCTACATTTTAAAATCGATTGACCTGAAGGAGTATATGAAGGTAATACGATTAATAGAAGATTTTTGGTTGACAACCGTGCAATTACCAACGAAATAAAAGAGGCATTTATTTACACTTAAGGCCTGCTATCAATACTTACAGGGCCGGGACCCCAGAAGGCTATTAACAAGGCGCCACCGATCATCGACAGGTTTTTCATGAAGTTAACCATTTGCATTTGTGCTGCGGCAGTATCGGCAATACCCCAAAAACGGTGCATAAAAAATGTAACCGGAATTAAAAAGATAATAATAAGCCATGCACCCCATTGGGCTTTGTAACCAATTATTATGCTTAATGCACCAAGGGTTGCAATAACGCCCGACAAGGGTACCAATATGTTTGGCATGGGCACGCCCATTTTATCGGCATAGCCTATGGCACCGGCTGAAAAATGCCCTTCTATGGTCATAAGAAATATGAGCGAGAAAAGCGTTCTGCCTATTAAAGGAATGTATTTCATAGCGTAGGTTATTGGTTTACTGCTATAAAGTTAGCTCTCTGCTAAGGGGAACATGTTAGTAATCGATTAACAAGGGGAAATTGGGGATAAGATGTAAGAGAATCTGGCTATATCAATTTTGGGCGTTCCCCTGCGGGTCGGGCTATCCACTTCAACTCCGCGCTACGCTTGCGGGGTTTCCGTTACTATCCCTAACGCATGTGCTACGTGTTATTCTACTAGTATAGTTACTTGAAATAGGCAACAGGTGGGCGCGGGTTAGTCCCGAGTGCTCGGAAGCAAGCAGGGAGCGAAAGGCGCCCCGCATGAAATTAAGAATTGCTGCCGTAAAAGAATGCTTAGTGAACCTTTGTGGCTTAGTGACTTAGTGGCAAAAGGCTAGGAAACTCACCCCTTCACCTCTCCCAAAAGGGGATTTAAAATATACTTTACAAGACTTATCGATAATGTACTAACCACAAGCAATCAGCGTTATATACTTGTATAGCAGTATTTATGTAAATGAAAAGCAGAGGAATAATATTGATAGTTGGTACCATGCTTTTAATAGCATGTAACCGGCAGCCAGTGCCACAGGCACCACAGCAACCCAGTGCAAAAGACTCGCTGGTGAGAGAGGTTCAGCATAAGGACTCGTCGATAATGGATTATATACGCACTGTAAACAGCATACAACACAGTATTGATACGCTGATGATTGACGCAAAAGTGCTCAAGAAACATGGCAATGAACCGATACGCGATACGAACACTTTATTGAGTGAAATAAGAACCATAGGCAGCATTATTTTAAAAGATAAAAAGGCTTTAGCCGATATGCAACGAAAGCTGAAAACCGTTAACCAGCAGAATGATGAATTGGTTGACCTTGGCGAGAACCTGAGCAAGCAACTGAATGAAAAAGACTCGGAAATAAATGTCATGCAAACTGAACTGTTCAGAACAAAAACATCGTTGAGCAATTTGTCAAAACAGTTTAACGACAGCATTACTGTTATGAACCAGCAACGTGCCCAAATCAGCGTAATGCAAATAGCAGGCAACACGGTGTATTACATTGCCGGCACCGAGGACGACCTGGTAAAAAAAGGCCTGATTGTGAAAGAAGGCGGTGCCGTTGGCCTTGGCAGGGTGCCGGTGCTTAGCCAGGCTATGAATGAAAACGGACTTGTAAAAGGAGACCTTACCAAACTGACCTCAATTCCCTTAAGCGGCAGGCTTGAAAAACTGGTAACCGTGCATCCGTTTAAAGCGTACCGCATTACCACCGACGGCACTACCGACAAAATAATCATTACCGATCCCCAGGATTTCTGGAGCAAAAGCAAGTACTTAGTTGCTATAGTATCAAATTAAGAATTCAAAAACCTTTATGAACACATTAGTAAAAGAATTTGGGGCTGTAAATTCCCCTCCATGGGAGGGGTGAAGGGGTGGGTGCGCCCTGCTTGCCTGTGTTACCTAAACTCGCATCATTTGCGGCTAACCCGCGCCCACCTTTTACCTATTTCACAAACTACATTTGTCAAATAACAGGTAGCACTGCGTTAGGGATAGCAATGGAAAGCCCACAGGAGGAACGACGAGGACTTGGAATGTATAGCCCGACCCGCAGGGGAACGCCCAGATTCAATTAAGAATTAGGAATTAACAATTAGGAATCGTGACCGTACAGAATGCTTAGTGAACCTTCGTTCCCGATAGTTATCGGGATTAGTGGCTTAGTGGCAAAAGATAAGGAAACCCACCCCCTGCCCCCTCCCTGGAGGGGAAAATAGGTGTGTGTCTTTTTCCCCCGTGTTAAAACACGGGGTTATGAATATAACACCCCTTCAGGGTGAAAACCCTGATATAACTTAACCTTAACCTAAGCCTTAATTTTTTATGATAAAAACTTTACCTTTGAGAAAAGCAAAGGGCATGGGAGCAAGAATAACATCGATAGAACAATACCATAGCGACTATAAAAGAAGCGTAGACACGCCCGAGGCCTTTTGGGCTGACATAGCGGGCGAGTTTAGCTGGAAAAAGAAATGGGATAAGGTATTGGAATGGGATTTTAAAGGTCCCAATATAAAATGGTTTGCCGGTGGCAAGCTGAACATTACTGAGAACTGCCTGGACAGGCACCTTGCCAAGCGTGCTAAACAAACCGCAATTATATGGGAACCGAATGACCCCAAAGGCAAAACAAGGCATATTACATACCACGAATTATTTACGGAGGTATGCCACTTTGCCAATGTGCTGAAAAATAACGGTGTAAAAAAAGGCGATAGGGTTTGCATATACATGCCCATGGTGCCCGAAGCGGTGGTGGCTATGCTTGCCTGCGCACGTATAGGCGCCATACACTCGGTGGTGTTTGCAGGCTTTTCGTACCAATCGCTGGCCGATAGAATTAACGATAGCAGCTGCGAGGTAGTAATTACTGCCGATGGTGCATACCGCGGTGCCAAAGCCATTGAACTGAAAAAGATAGTTGACCAAGCACTGGAGCATTGCCCTACCATAAGAAAAGCAATAGTACTGAAACACGCCGGCGTGGCTGTAACCATGCGTAATACAAGAGATGTGTGGTGGCACGAAGAAATGGAAAAGGCTAAAACAGATTGTGCCGCAGAAGAAATGGATGCGGAAGATATGTTGTACATATTATATACATCGGGTTCAACAGGCAAACCTAAGGGCGTAGTGCATACCACAGCTGGGTATATGGTGTATGCATGGTACTCGTTCATTAATGTGTTTCAGTATAACGAAGGCGATGTGTACTGGTGCACCGCCGACATTGGCTGGGTTACGGGCCACTCATATATTGTATATGCGCCATTGTTAGCAGGTGCAACCATGCTTATGTTCGAGGGTATACCTACCTACCCCGATGCAGGCCGCTTTTGGCAGGTAGTTGATAAACACAAGGTAAATATTTTATATACAGCACCCACGGCAATCCGTTCGCTAATGGCTGCCGGCGATGAATTTGTAAAACCTTACAAGCTTGATTCGCTGCGGGTGTTAGGCAGTGTAGGCGAGCCTATAAATGAAGAAGCATGGCACTGGTACCATGGCAATATTGGTAAGAACCGTTGCCCATTGGTGGATACCTGGTGGCAGACCGAAACTGGTGGAATACTTATTTCTCCGCTGGCTGGTATTACCGAAACCAAGCCAAGCTATGCTACATTTCCCTTACCGGGTGTGCAGCCTGTTATTGTCGATGCCGAAGGAAAGGAACAAAAGGGCAAAGATGTAGAAGGCGGGCTTTGTATAAAATTCCCCTGGCCAGGCATGATACGCACCACCTATGGCGACCATGAGCGTTGCAGACAGAACTATTTTGCCACCTACAACAATATGTACTTTACTGGCGATGGCAGTAAGCGCGATGCCCATGGCTACCGCATAACAGGCCGTGTTGACGATGTAATAAAAGTATCAGGCCACCGTTTAGGTACTGCCGATATTGAAGATGCTATTGATGAACATCCTGATGTGGTGGAGTCTGCCGTAGTAGGCTACCCGCACGATATTAAAGGACAGGCTATTTATGCATACGTTATCTGCACCAAGGAACGTGAAGATATACCTGCACTGCGAAAAGAAATTATGGATGTGGTTACAAAACTGGTGGGGCCAATTGCCCGGCCAGAGAAGATACAAATTGTGAGAGGCTTACCAAAAACAAGGTCGGGAAAGATAATGAGGCGTATATTGCGCAAAATTGCGGAGGGAGAAACAGGCAACCTGGGTGATACATCTACCCTGCTCGACCCTACCGTAGTTGACGATATAAAGAAAGAAGCGCTATAGAACATATATGAACAAAGGCAAAATATATTTCGCATCAGACTTTCATTTGGGTGTGCCCACCCGCGAAAAAAGCCTTGATCGCGAAAAGCTTATTGTGCAATGGCTTGACGAAATTCGTAAAGACGCCGCTGAAATTTACCTGATGGGCGATATGTTCGACTTTTGGTTTGAATATAAAAACGCAGTACCTAAGGGATTTACACGCCTACTCGGAAAGCTGGCAGAGATATGCGATTCAGGTATTCCTGTTTATTTATTTACCGGTAACCACGATATGTGGATGTTCGATTACCTGCAGGACGAACTGGGTGTTATAATATACCGCAAGCCTGTGGTGAAGGAGTTCAATGGCAAAAAATTCTTCCTTGCCCATGGCGATGGACTTGGCCCCGGCGACAGGGGATATAAGTTCATTAAAAAAGTATTTGCAAATCCGTTTTTGCAATGGATGTTTGCACGCATACACCCGAACACGGGTATTGGTATTGCTAATTTTTGGTCAGGCCAAAGCCGCGGCAGTGGCGGCATTGAAAAGGACAAATGGAAGGGCGATGAGAACGAATACTTAGTGCAGTTCGTAAAAAAGACCTTGCTGAAAGAGCATTACGACTACTTTATATTCGGACACAGGCACCTTCCACTTGAAATGAAAATAGCCGATTCAGTTTACATTAACCTTGGCGAATGGATAAACTACAGCAGCTATGCGGTGTTCGATGGCGATAAGGTTGAACTGAAAAGCTTCAAACCAATGCATGCATAAAAAAAGCCCCACATTTGCGAGGCTTCCTTTAATAGATACAACTCAATTTAGTTAGCGCCCATTCTTTCTACAAGGTCAACCAAACGGTTTGAATAACCTGATTCGTTATCGTACCATCCGCTGATCTTAACCAGGTTACCGATTACAGCAGTTAAGCCTGAATCGAATACGCATGAGTGAATGTTCCCTACAATGTCACTCGATACAAGAGGCTCATCAGAATATTCAAGCACACCTTTCAAAGCACCTTCTGATACCTTTTTGAATGCAGCATTAATATCAGCTACAGTAGCAGGCTTCTTAACTATGAATGTAAAGTCAGTAATAGAACCATCAGGAATAGGAACACGGATAGAATCACCTGTCAGCTTACCCTTCAACTCAGGGAACACCTCGGCAATAGCCTTAGCAGCACCGGTTGATGTAGGCACCATTGAAAGTGCTGCTGCACGTGCCCTGCGAAGGTCGCTGTGAGGTGCATCGTGTAAACGTTGGTCACTTGTGTAAGCATGTACAGTAGTCATAAAGCCAACTTCAATGCCCCAGTTTTCGTGTATAACCTTAGCCATTGGCGCCGCGCAGTTTGTTGTGCACGATGCGTTTGAAACTACGGTGTCAGTATTTTTCAAGTCCTTATCATTGATACCAATAACGATGGTCTTTATATCGGTTCCTTTTGCAGGCGCAGAAAGAGCCACTTTGCGCGCTCCCGCAGCAATATGCTTTTCAGCGCTTGCCTTATCTAAAAACAAACCGGTAGATTCAATTACCACATCCACGCCAAGTTCTTTCCAAGGCAATGTTGCAGGATCTTTAATACCTGTAACACGTATCTTATGCCCGTTAATGGTAAATGAACTATCGTCAGCGGTAATGGTACCGTCGAACTTACCATGTATAGAATCGTATTTGAACAAGTGCGCAAGTGTAGATGCGCTTGTAATATCATTAATACAAACTACTTCAATATTGCTGCGTTTCAACAGAGCCCTTAGGGTAACTCTTCCTATTCTTCCGAAGCCGTTGATGGCTACTTTTATTTTGGTCATAAGTGTGTGTGTTATTAAATGAGTTTGCAAATTTAAACTTAGTGCGGTAGATGCAACAAAAAAGCCCCGCAAATGCGAGGCTTTTTTATGATTATTTATTCACAAGCTTACCTTGCCACAACAAATCGTGTTGTCTGGCGGAAGTTTGAGCCTGTTACCGTAGCTAAGTATACGCCTACAGCCATATCCTGAGAATTGATGTTTATAGTATGAAGTCCCGGAGCATCGTTAGCAACAGGTATTTGTTTCACTATCTTACCTTGTGCATCATAAATGGTTACACTTACCTTATCAGCCTTAGGTAAAGTAAACGTTAAAGTACCGCTTACATTCATCGGGTTAGGATACACGCTCATTTTGATATTAACATTGGTTGCATCTATCTGGGCAACACCTGTTGGAATAAAGAAGGTAGTATCTACCCATGCACCACGTCCATGAGAGCCGAGATAAACGTCACCTGAGTTATTACAATAGTATGGCGGCAAGGTTTGTTGCCTGATAGCACACATAATGGTATTTGCCAGTCCTGCATTATCTGCAGTCCAAACAGGAGAAGCTACCGTAATATCGGTTGTAGTGTACACACCATGCTCAGTAGCTACAATAGCACTAGTTGCATAACTACTATGTAGAATGTGCATTACCGAACCATATACAGGCATTTCAGGCAAATTACCCTGGGCTGATTTAAATATTACTCCACTTGAAGCAAGGGCATTACTACTGAAATAAACGTGTGTACCACCTGTATAACCACCAATAGTAACAATTACATTGTTACCGTTAGACGGATCTACCGATATACTGAGAATATCTGCTCCGCCTATACCCAAAGCTGAGGTAAGGCTCGTTGATTTTACTCTTGTATATGGATTGGTAACTGGTTTCTGACCAGGCTTAACGGTCCAAAGAGCACCGGTACGCATTGAAGTATCAATTATTGAATCTAAGTTCGAGAACCTGAAGAATTGTCCACCTTCAGTACCTGCAAAGAGCGCATCACCATCTGGTGACCAGGCAAGGCAATGCACAGGATCGTTACCTGAAAATGCGTTTGGTTTAGATAGAGGCCCGCCAATTGGCATCCAGATTGCAGGGTCTGCGAAGTCAATTGCCTGCATCATTATCCAGACACCATCACTTGCTGCAAAGCCGGTAGCTATTTTTGAAGTGATCCTGTTTTGAACCTTAACAGTATCGCCTGCGGCAACAGATCTATTGATCACATACGGGAACACAACATTTCCATTCGGACTTACCGGCACAATAGTATCGCCGGCAGCATACGATTTGTCTGCGATCCATATCATTGAATCAAGTGTCCTGGTATCATACCCGTTTTCGTATAATGCAATCGGCTCAACAAAACATCCTGTGTGACGGCCCTCAACGCTATCGATTGAAGAAGTATATGCATTACCCGGGCTTCCATAACCGAGCAGATTTACTGAGCGTGCAAGCATATCATAATCTGATGTAGCATAGTATGCATTAGGGTTTATACCCGAAATAGCAGATTGGCTACCATCACCTCCATCAAGTTCTACTGCATCACGGTTATAATATAAATTCCCTTCGATATAAGGAGTTCCGTTATCCTGTGTGCCGCCAATAATCCCTTCTCCCTGCGCAGAAACAAATGGTGAGCAGGCAATGGCATAGAACTGGGTAACGTTATAATTCCTGTTTGATGATGTCCAATTCTGGCCATTATCAGTGCTCTTGTAAAGCCCGCCATCGCAACCTATAAATACTTCATTTGCAACAAACGGGTTGAAAACAATTGCATGCATATCGGGGTGCACATACAAAGGGTCACCTCCGCCATATGAATAATAGTGACTAACGCTCGCCCATGTGCCGTTTGAATCTCCAAGACTATTTTCTGTCCATGACCATAGTGTGGTTCCGGCAAATAAAACATACCCCGGGTTGGTAGGAGAAATGCCAATAGTATTATCATATGTTCCTTGTCCTCCTACAGCTTGACCTGGTTCGCCGTATGGGTCAAAAGCCTTACTACCACCCGGGCCTATCTCTATCCATTCGCCACCAACCTTTGAACTTACTCCGGTCAATGTCATATAATTTCCAATAAAATTATCGCTGCTGCCTATTAATGAGGCATATATATAATTCGAGTTACTTGGGGCTATTGCAAATTCAATACGGCCTCCACTACTAGCTGATGGTAATGCACCATACCCTGAGTTATGCATAAGGGTAAAATTGGTATTTGAAACCGAAGGGTAAGCATAGTAACCGCTACCATTATAGCTGGCTACAATTACTTGGCCGTCACCTGAAATCTTAACATCTAAAGTGTTACCAGATAACTTTGTGGTATTATTGGTAGTTGCGTAGTTAAATGTGTTTCCATGATCAAGACTAACCATTAAACCTGCATTTGTAGCAGCATAAATAATAGAGTCATTGTTAGGGTTTATAGCAATTCTGTTTGTATATGCCCATACAATACCGGTATTATTAGCTGTTTTGGGAACAGTAGCTGTAAGTTGGGTAAATGTAGCTCCGTCATCTGTTGACTCAAACATTCCACCACCTAATATTGCTGTACTGAATGCTTCTCCCCCTTCATATAAACTAAAACCTTCACCGGTACCTATAAATATATTACCTGCATTATCCTGAGCTATGCAGGAAACACAGATATTCGCCAGGTTATCGTTTATACTATCCCATGTATTTCCGCCATTTACCGATTTCCATAAACCGCCTGAAACACCACCGGCAAACATAGTTTGTCCTGAAGGATCTTTTTTATCAAAAAGTATAGCTCTTGTTCTGCCACCAATATTCGATGGGCCAAGGTTACGCCAGAACAGACCAAAATTGCTTTGCAATTTATGTACAGCATTAAACTTTGCTACAGCCTGATCGGCCTTAAGCATTGAAGCATAATCCATTGCGTTGGTAGCAGGATTTTTACGTGCGTTAAAGAAAAATTGTGCCATGCCCGCTGCGCCGGCATCTTTATCTTCAGATTTCGTAATACCGGGTTGGTATTGACGGGTATTATTACGATTGAAAAAAAATACGCTGGAAAGTAATGCCAACCCGGCAATTATAACCGGAAAAGACATTGAAGAACGTACTGTAACCTCTTTATTTTTCATAATTATCAATTTGTTTTACAAATATATATAATCTAACTAACTGACCTTTTAATTTTATTCTTTTTTGTAAATAAAAGTTTCTTTTTACAAATATACCGAGTATTTATTCAATTTATTCGTCTCTTTATTGTATTGCCCGAACGGGCTTGTGAATGGTTATAAAATGGCTTCGAAACCCATTTACACATATTGAAAAAAAACACCAGATGTTAAAAAATATGCTTTTCAGCATGGTAAGAAGACCTGACAAGCGGGCCGCTTTCAACATACCGGAAACCTTTTTTAAGGGCAATTTCACGTAATTCAGCAAACACATCAGGGTGAACAAACTGCTGCACCACAGCGTGTTTAGGTGTTGGCTGCAGGTACTGGCCCATAGTTAAAATATCGACCCCTACACCTGCAAGGTCATCCATGGTTTCTATAATTTCTTCCTTAGTTTCACCTAAGCCAAGCATAATTCCCGATTTGGTATGCATTCCTGCATCTTTAAGCATTTTCAATACGCTTAAACTCCTGTCGTATTTAGCCTGTACCCTCACCTGTTTAGTTAATCTTCTAACCGTTTCCAAATTATGAGAAACAACCTCAGGGTGCACCTCTACAATTTTAGCAACCAATTCCGGCTCTCCTTTAAAATCAGGAATGAGCGTTTCGAGTGTAGTACCCGGGCTTTTTCTGCGTATGGCACGTATGGTCTCCATCCAAATAGAAGTTCCTCCATCTTTCAGGTCATCTCTGTCAACGGAAGTGATAACACAATGCTTAACCTTCATAAGCGACACTGCATCTGCCACTCTCTCCGGCTCCTTAAGGTCTGCCGGTAATGGCCTGCCGGTAGCCACTGCGCAAAACTGGCATGAACGGGTACAAATATTACCTAATATCATAAATGTTGCTGTGCCTGCTCCCCAGCATTCGCCCATATTCGGGCAGTTACCACTCTGGCAAATGGTATGCAGCTTATTGCCATCAACTGCTTCACGCACCTTAAGGTAATTTTCGCCGGTAGGTAACTTTACACGTAACCATTGCGGTTTACGAGGCGCTTCCTGAGCTATTTTTTCTGTAGTTTCTGTATTCACAAACAAATGTTAAGTTAAAACCAGCGCTTACCAAAACTAATACTGAGATAGTAATTTAAAAAGAACTGGTTATTTTTAGTGAACTGTGGCGCCATAATTTCTATAGGCTCAGGGTATGCATCAAACTCAACCCCCACTTCAATAGCTTTTATCATATCGTGGCGGTTTCCATAATCAACGTTAATACCTAAGCGGGCATACCCACCCGGGTGAAAAGTTATTTCATCTAAACCATCAAACCCTGAGGCAGCGCCGTAAATACTATCAGGCAGATCATGTGTAGGATTATATTTCTGTGTAGAGAGATTTAAATACGGGTCATTGGGATTAGGTGAACTTGTAAGCACTTCAAGATATATAGGTTTCAACACAGCTAAAGACAAACCTAAAGCATATACTGCGTCAACCTCAACACAATGCTCATCGTTCTTTCTCCACAATGTTCTGTAATACCCGGTACCGAAACGGAACACCTGCATGTCATTAAGTTTTCCGTAATAGTAACTTGATGCATCGGGGTAGCTTGGATTTTGCACACTTACTTCTTTATCGCTATGCATGCTTGAGGTTTCAATTTCCCAAAACCATTTTCTGTATATTGATACTATTTTAGCACGCCTGAAAAAAAGCCCCCAACCTTCAGAATGCATAAAGGCACCGCCCATTGCAATGTCTTTATATACCACATTCACATCCTCTCCGTTGGCAACTTTGGTCAACACATCCTGTGCCCTTGCGGAACTGCAAAACAGGGCGGAAACGAAGAAGCTTATAACAAAGTATTTTTTCAAGTTAAGCAATGTTATATTTGCAGGAACAAAGTTAATACAAAAATAAGGATTTCTATATGGCAACATCAAAAATAGTTTACACCGGCGAATTACGCACAGAAGCCACTCACCTTGCATCGGGCGCTAAAATAATTACCGATGCGCCGGTAGATAATCATGGTAAGGGACAAGCCTTTTCGCCGACCGATCTCTTGGCCACGTCGCTGGCTAATTGCATGCTTACAGTAATGGGCATTGCGGCAAACACCCATGGTATAAAAATGGATGGAGCCTGGGCTGAAGTTACTAAAGTAATGGCCGCTGACCCAAGGAGGGTATCGGAAATACATTTAAAACTTACCATGCCGGCCAATAATTATACCGATAAGGAAAAAAACATTCTTGAACATGCCGGCCGTACATGCCCGGTTGCAAAAAGCATTCACCCTGATATTCTGCAAGATATAATATTTCAGTGGTAAGCTGCTAATTTTTACAAGTGTAATTTATAACCAAAAAGATAATTGAACGTAGAACCGAGTGTAAGCGATTCGGATGAGAAAAAATTCACTTGTCACTATTTTTTCTATTCTTTTATTGTCCTTTAATTCATTGAAAGTTAGCGCACAGCATTCCGGCGATTCTTTTTTGAATTTTGGCATTGGGATAGACATGAGTGACAGATACGGCAGTACGTTTGCAAACAATATTTCCCCCCATATTAACCAGAACTATGTAACTTTAAATAGTACATATAACTTCAATCCAAACTGGCCATTAGTATATAATGCTTCTTTTGATTACGGAATTACAAACTGGTTTGCAATGGGAATAGGAATTTCGTATGAAAGTTTTAGCGGGCAGACAAGTTCCAGTTCAGCATACTACGTTCAATATACCGATCAACTAAGCGCCTTTAACGTAAGAATTCGACCTGTACTTCATCTTCCTAAAAGTTATTTAGTAAATTTCTATGTGGCATTACCAGTGGGTATTACGTTCTGGAATGATGTTTACAATAATCCTGATACACACTCCTATTATTATCAGCCTTTTTTTACCCAGCCAAAATTCCAGGTGTTAAGTATACAGGCATTAGTAGGCGCTTCGTATTTTGTATCGCACAGTATTGCAATACATGCCGAAGCAGGCCTTAGCTTTCCTTATAACGGTGAGATAGGTTTAACTTTCCTGCTGGGCAGATAGTAAAAATATATTGCTGAACGTAATATCATTTTTATATTTGTTCATCATTACTTCATTTTCAACTATTACGTTTGCACCATAAACTAATTATTGCTCCATTATGAAAAAGATCACGCTTATCATCGCCGCACTTGCAGGTATTTATAGTACTTCATTTGCACAATTCAATTTAAACAGCTTAAAGGGTGATGCCAATAAGGAATTGAACAAGGTTGAAGGCAAAAAAGATTCTACCGGTGGAACAGGATTGAGCAACGATGATATAGTGAATGGTTTAAAGGATGCTTTGAAAGTGGGCTCGAACAATGCCGGGTCTTCAGCATCAAAAACCGATGGATTCTATAAAGATAGTTTAATAAAGATCCCTTTTCCGCCTGATGCACAAGAGGTGCAGAACCTGGCAGTAAAAACCGGCCAGCAAAAACAAGTTGACGATTTTATATTGAGCATGAACCGTGCTGCAGAACAGGCCGCTGTTAAAGCTGCACCCATATTCGTTAATGCCATACTAAGTATGTCTATAAGTGATGGGCTTTCAATTCTACAAGGACCTAATGATGCTGCCACACAATATATGAAGGGCAAAACCAACCAACAATTACACGATGCGTTTTTACCTATTGTAAAAGATGCAATTGCCAGTGTAAATGTTACCAAATACTGGACCCCGCTTTCAGAGGCATATAACAAGACCTGCTTTTTAACCGGCAAGCCTAAGGTGAATACCGACCTGAACGAGTATGTTACACAACAAGCCCTGAAAGGTTTGTTTGTGTTACTGGCACAGGAAGAATTGAAGATTCGCCAAAACCCTGCTGCACGTGTTACCGATATACTTAAAAAGGTATTCGGCAGCTTGGATAAGAAATAATCCCTGATAACATTTACTTTAAAACCCCAACCTCTTGGTTGGGGTTTTTGCTTTCTTCCTTCTCATATCAGGAGAAGGATTGAGGATGAGGTCGCAAGGCAACAAATGAATGAAATACACGACCTCACCCTGCCCTCTCCTATAGGAGAGGGTAATTGCCGTTAAAATGGGAAAAAGGTGGGCGCGGGTTAGCTGCAAATAATGCGATAAGCTTGCGTTAGGGATTATTCGTAACTCGTTTATTATTTAAGGAACTCATGAGGCTACGCGTTGTAGCGTAAAGCCCACAATCCGCCAGCTGGCGGAGAGGACTTGCAGCGGATAGCCCGACCCGCAGGGGAACGCCCAAGAAAAAATTAATAGCGAACAACGATTAACGATTGCAGATTTTAGAAGATAAGGGAACATGCTTCGACCCACGAGAATTCGGGGCAGGCAAGCTCAGCACGACATTAGAACTACTTTTTATGAAAGCAAAAAAAGTAAAAGAGAATAGCATCGAGTTTGTCAATGTTATCGATGCGGCCAATACTGCTGCCTGAAGCATCGTAAATGTAATTACCATCAATACGGCCGAGGGAACTGCCCGAAGCGTCGTAAATATAGTTACCGTCGATACGGCCTAGGCTACTGCCCGAACCATCGTACACGTAATTACCATCGATACGTGCAATGGTGCTACCAGAGCCATCGTACACATAATTACCATCTATGCGACCAATGGTAGAACCTGAACCGTCGTAGAAATAATTGCCATCCTTACGGCCAACGGTGCTGCCTGATGCATCGTAAAAATACTGACTGAATGCAGGAATAGAAAATATAAACAAACAAAGAGAGAGTACTGTTTTTTTCATGTTTTATAATAAAGTAAAATAACGTTCTTGTAATACATTGCGGTGATGTAAGCCATGGCCTGCAATGGTAAAGCCCAGTGCTAATGGTGACATGCTGCTGTGTGCGGCAATACCTGCACTGTGCATCATTTCATTGGTAAAACTTTCGTACAGGCAAATTGTCGACTTCCTTACCAGGTCGAACTCATTCAGTAAGTTCTCCAGTTCTCTTCTGCCGGCCTGTGCTGCGGGGGTGTAAGCATTTTCATCGAAGCCAGGCAAAGCAGTTTGGTCGTTACGGGCAAAACGCAGGGCACGGTAGGCAAATACCCGTTCAGCATCTATCAAATGCTGAATTATATCTTTTGCTGTCCACTTGCCAGGTGCATATACCTTATCGCCCAATTGCTTCAGTTTTTCTTTATCAAAAATACTTACTCCGCTTTTTTTCAAGGCGTCAACTACTGCAATATCTTCAACCAGGTTAATATACCTGTCGAAGTATTGGGGCATGCTTTTTATTGCTGATCTGTTCATACGACAAATTTGTTTGCTTCAAATATATAAGGATAATGATATGTATATGTTATTAAAATAAGGAATAAGGGTTAAGGAATAAGTAGTTTGTACGCCATTTTGTCACCAACAAATTTTAGTACGACAATGAAATACTTAACGCATTGAATATAAATACGTTATAAAATTAGTTGCTATATATTTTAGCATTTGAGTTCATTGTTTTTTATTGTATTTATCAATGGAACAGTCATTAGTCGTTAGTCATCAGTCGACAGTAAATTTTGTGCCATTTGTGGGTTGTTCCTTTGTGGTAAAATTTTCGGGTTGTTGAAAAACACATCACAATCCCGAAATAAAACGGTAGCACTGCTACTAACTTTGTATTATTAAATCCACTCACTAAAGCAGAATCATATTGATTCGCTTTATGATAAAAATACAATACAAATGCCATTTATACAAGGAGAATCGGGCAACCCAGACGGGAGACCCGTTGGTTCGCAGAACAAAAGAAAAAAGCAATTACGGGAAATGATCGAAAATTTCCTGGTCAATAATTTTGAAGCCGTTGTAGAAGAAATAAATACACTGCCCAGCAAAGACAAGATAAAATTTTATGTCGGGCTACTCCCCTACGGGCTTGGTAAAGTAAAAGCCGAAGGCGATGTTTCACTTGACAGACTTACCGACCAGGAGATTGATGAGATATTTGAGAAGTTGAAGGAAGTTGCAACCCGAACTATTGAGGAAACAACACAGCGTTATGCTATCAGGCCGGGATGAAAACAGTATTGAGATATGAGTATTAAGTATCGAGAGACTAAGCATGACAATAAAAAAAGCCCCGCATTGCTGCAGGGCTTTCCTAAGTCTTAATCCATAACTAAACCTTATATTATTGTTTAATAAATCGTACCACCTGGGTGCCATTATTGGTTACAACCTGTACAAAGTAAACACCTTGTGGCAGCGTACTTATATCCATTCGCAGGTTTTTACCATTTGTTATAGTGGTATGGTTTTCGGCCATCTTGTTGCCAAGCATATCAATAACATTAACCACTGCATCTGTGCTTGCTGTGCTGGTAGTAAAGGTCAGATTCATTACATTCATTACCGGGTTAGGATATAGCGATATAGAATTACCCGATGTAATGTTCTCGATACCTACAACCGCATTAACTGTAAATGTAGCAGAGGCAGAACATCCGTCAGATGCAGTTCCTGTTACAGTATATGTGGTGGTTTTAGTTGGCGCTACAATTATGGTATCGTTCGTACCGCCTGTTGGCGCCCATGAATAAGATGTAGCACCGCTGGCATGCAGTGTATCATTCGTACCCGGATTAACAGTTGATTGTCCGGTAATAGTAACTACCGGTACCGCCTTAATACCAATACTAACAGAGTCTTTAGCAGTACATCCATTTGCACCGGTACCTGTTACAATATACGTAGCAGAGTTTGCGGGTGAAAACGACACACCATTGCTAACTCCGTTATTCCAGCTATAGCTTGTAGCACCACTGGCGGTAAGTGTTACAAGGCCACCCGGACAAATACTGTCGCTAAGTGGTATTGCCAGTATTGATAATACAGGATCCGGCTTAGTGGTAACAGTGGCTTTTGCAATACCCTTACATCCTTTAGCATCGGTTACAGTTACACTATAAGTGCCACCTGTATGCGCAATTGCAGTATCCTGGGTACCAGTAGTGCTCCATACATAGGTAAATTTACCTATGCCACTTGTTTCAGAAGCTTTAATAGTATCGTTACCATGATTGCAAATGTTATAACCACCTACAGTATTTCCTGTAAGTACTACCATTACTGTATCAACATCAACATGTACACTGTCTTTATTTACACAGCCATATTTATCGGTACCTGTAACAACATATTTGCCAGAAGCAGCAGGCTTAAATGCTACGGCATTGGTTATTCCATTCGACCATGTATATGACACTGCTCCGGTACCACTTAATGTTATCGGACTTCCTTTACATACTGTATCATTTACAGGTGCTGAAGTAATAGAAACAGTAGGCAAAGCTCTTACTCCAACCACTACACTGTCTTTGCCTTTACAACCTTTTGAATCGGTGCCATTCACAATATACTTTACACCACTTGCAACCGGTGTAAATGCAACACCGTTGGTTATTCCATTACTCCATGAATAACTTACACCGCCTGCGCCACTTAAGGTTATTGAACTTCCCATACAAACAGTATCATTTGCAGGTGCAGATGTTATAGTAATATTAGCCGCAGTAGTGACAGCCACCGTTGCACTGGCATTGCCTTTACAGCCCTTTGCATCGGTAACCATTATACTGTATGTGCCCGCACCATGAACAATTATAGAATCCTTAGTACCAGTGGTACTCCATTGGTAGGTTAATTTGCCAATACTACTCGAGGTGGTAGCCATTAATGTATCATTACCTCCACCACACATATTAAAGCCTCCATTAACATTTCCTTTTAATACAACCATTACAGTGTCTACGGTTACATTAACTGTGTCCTTTACAGTACAGCCAAATTTATCAGGACCACTTACTATATATTTTGCCGAAGCAGTTGGAACAAAAGCTGTATTATTAGTGATACCATTGTTCCACGTATAGCTCAGCGCATTGCCTGTAGCATTCAGCGTTACAGAACTACCTTTACAAACAGTATCATTTGATGGTGTTGAAGCAACACTTACGGTTGGCAGTGTTCTGACACCAACTACAACACTATCCTTGGCAACACAACCACTTCCATTTTTACCTGTTACAATGTACTTTGTACCTGTTACAGCCGGAGCAAAAGCTACACCATTGGTAACTCCATTATTCCATGTGTAACTCACACCTCCATTACCACTTAATGTAATTGTGCTTCCGGCACAAACTGTATCATTGGCTGGATTTGATGTTATGGTAATTGTTGGGTTAGATGAAATAGCAACAGTGGCAGAACCAATACCCATACAGCCTTTTGCATCGGTAATAGTTACACTATAAGTTCCTGCAACATGAGGGATAATTGAGTCCTGAGTACCCGATGTGCTCCAGGCATAGCTTAACTTACCAATACTGCTTGTTGTATTGGCAGTAATGGTGTCGTTACCACCACCACAAATATTAAAACCACCCACTACATTACCTTTCAATGAAACTATTACTGTATCTACCTTTACACGAACACTATCCTTCTTCTTGCATCCGAATTGATCTGTTGCTGTTACCACATATTTAGCGGTAGCTGCCGGCACAAAAGGCGTGTTGTTTGTAATTCCATTGTTCCATGCATATGTTGTAGCGGTACCTGTTGCGTTAAGTGTTACAGAACTACCCTTACAAACAGTATCATTAACAGGGGTTGATGTTATACTTACTGTTGGCAACGTTCTTATTCCAACTACAACACTATCCTTACCTTTACATCCATTTACATCGGTGCCCGTAACAATATACTTGGTGCCACTTATTGCGGGAGTAAATGCAACAGCGTTAGTTATTCCATTATTCCAACTGTATGTAGAAGCACCGCTACCGCTTAGGGTCATAGGGCTTCCTGCACAAACTGTATCGTTAACAGGGTTTGATGTAATGCCTACAGTTGGGTTAGCCGTAATGGTAACTGTTGCAGTTGCAACTCCTTTACAACCCTTGGCATCGGTAACTGTTACACTATATGTAGCCGCTGCATGCACAATAACAGAATCATTCGTGCCTGCTGTACTCCAGGAATACGTAAGTTTACCTATGCCACTTGTAGCGCCTGCAGTAACAGTATCATTACCGCTTCCACATATATTAAAACCGCCTACCACATTTCCATGCAGATTAACAATAACAGTATCAACCGTAACATTTACACTATCCTTGGCTTTACATCCGTTCACATCGGTTCCTGTAACCACATATTTACCCGAAACGGCAGGTATAAATGGAGTAGCATTAGTTATTCCATTATTCCAACTGTACGATAAAGCTCCATTGCCGCTAAGCGTTACCGAGCTTCCTTTACATACTGTATCATTAACCGGGCTTGAAGTAATTGTAATTACAGGATCAGGGTTTACTGTAATTGCCTGGCTGGCACTATCTGCACAACCATTTTTATCTTTAATAATAACCTTGTAGGTTCCACTTACCTTTATAAGAGTAGTATCACTTACACTACCAGTAGTCCATTTATATGTATAAGGTAATGATCCTCCTGTAGCAGTTGCCGTTAATGTATCAGCCATTCCTGTACATATTGAAGAACCGCCTATTACATTATCACTAATGGAAACAGAAGTAAACCCATTTACCCATAAAGTATCGGCACTTGTAAGGCTGCTATCTGTACATCCGGCATTAGTAACACAACGATATATGTATCCATTCATAGCGGTGGTTCCTCCGGAAATTTTAAGTGAATTGGTGTTTGCACCACTATATACCCCTGCGTTAGTAATATTATTGAAGCCGCTGCCTGTATTTACTTCCCATTGGTAATATACGGTTGCGCCTGATAATGCAGTTGCACTAACGGTAAATGATGTATCACCGCCTGCGCAAATTTTTCCGTTGCCAGCATTAAGGCTAATTTTCGGAGGGATACAAACTTCCAATAATTGGGTAAAAAAGGGAGATTTACCAGGGTAAGCTCCGGTATTACCGGTAAAATCGGCAACCTTTTGGTAGTTATAAGTTGTAGTATCCATTCTGAATATTACCCCATCTTTATTAGCTCCACCGCCCGATGTCATTCCATAAAGGTCTCCATTAGAAGCCAGCATTAGCGTACCAAAAGGATAATTACCCGAAGGTTTAGTAAAATCAAACAGCTTAGTATATGTATATGTTGATGGATCCAATGAGAATATAGTGCCTGAATCATGCGCTCCTCCAATCTTTGTCATTCCATATAATTTGCTTCCACCCCATACAAGGTTTCCGTTAGGGAAACAACCTGTTGCTTTTGTAAAATCATGCTCATCAGTTACAGTCTTTCCTATTGGATCAAACAATATTACTGAGCCAGAATCATGCACTCCACCTGCGCTGGTAAGAGCAAGAAATTTATTTGTAGGGGTTATTATTATATCACCAATCGGTAATCCGCCTTTTTTGCCACCCAAATCAACTACGTCTGTATATGTTAGGGTTGCCGTATCGATTGAAAATATTACTCCTGAATCTTTGGCACCGCCAAGGTTCGTCATGCCATACAAAACACCATTGTAAAAAGCCAAGGAGCCGTCAGGATTAGAACCAGAAGCCAAAGCAAAATCATGAATATCTGTGTAAGTTTTTGATGCCAGATTAAATTTAAAAATTACACCCTTATCATTTGCTCCACCAAAATGGGTCATTCCGTAAAAATTACCACCCACTTCAATAAGCGATCCATATGGGCTGAATCCAGCTGCTTTTGAAAAAAGATACACACCATTGTATGCATTCGTTTGCAAATTCATTGTAAAAATTGCACCCGAGTCACCTACAGAGCCTCCGGTAGATGCCATTCCATAAATTAATCCATCACTCCCCTTCACTAAATTGCCTCTTGGGTTAACACCCGAACCATTTGTAAAGCTATGATAGCTCGTATATTTCGCAATTAATGAAGTGTCAATTGAAAACATTTGTCCTGAATTACCCGAACCACCTAAATCAGTTACCCCCATAATATTTGTTTGGGCATGTAGGCTAGTACTTAAAACAATTGCGATACAAATTGAAAAAAAGAGGCGACCTTTCAATAGTTGCTTCCAAACAGTTATTAAAAAATATTGTTTTTTCATAATTCAGGGTTAAATGTTTTGGGGAATTAATTTGCCTTTAATGGTTTTGTGGGTCGAAAATACAATATTTTTTTGATTTTCCGCCGATGAATTGAAAAATCGAATTTTGGGTTAATGAAAACATCTGAAGAAACCTTATTAAAATACTATTCAAGGTTGTTAATTAATAGCCATATTAATGCTTAATTATGATTGCATATATGTTAAATTTGTTAAATCAAAAAGAATTAATTATATTACTTATTAAGCCCTAACAATACATATAGTGAAAATTAAAGAAGTACTTAACTATCTCGAAGTTATATGCCCTACTGCATACCAGGAAAGCTATGATAATTGTGGCCTTATAACGGGCGATAAAGAACAGGATATAAAAGGAGTTTTGATTTGCCTGGATAGTACTGAAGAAATTGTAAAAGAGGCTATTCAACGCAAGTGCAATCTTATAATAGCCCACCACCCTATTATATTCTCACCAATTAAACAAATTACGGGTAAAACATATGCAGAAAGAACTATAATATCTGCCATTAAGCATAATATATGCATATATGCCATACATACTAATTTAGATAATATCTATAATGGAGTAAACCATAAAATTGCCGAGAAAATAGGGCTTAAAAACCTTTCAATACTTCTACCTAAAAAAGGATTGCTGAAGAAATTGGTTACTTTTTGCCCCAGAGATAAAGCTGATAAGGTACGCGATGCCATTTTTAAGGCAGGAGCAGGTGTAATAGGTAATTATTCGGAATGTAGTTTTAATTCTTCAGGCATAGGAACATTTACTGCCGGAGAAGGCTCTAATCCATATGTTGGAACAATAGGCAAAAGGCATTTCGAAAAAGAAGAACGAATCGAAACGATATATCTTGCTGAAAAAGAATCATTGATAATTAAGGCTTTATTAGAGTCACATCCTTATGAGGAGGTTGCTTATGATTTGTATTGTTTAGAAAATACTCACCCGGCAATTGGTTCGGGTATGATTGGTGCACTCGCAAAACCTATGAAAGAAAAAGAATTTCTTATTCATTTAAAGAAAACAATGAATACCGATTGCATCCGGTATACACCATTATTGGGTAAAAAAATACAGAATGTGGCTATTTGTGGAGGATCAGGTTCATTTCTTTTGCCAAATGCCATACAAAAAGGGGCTGATGTATTAGTAACAGCTGACTTCAAATACCATCAATTCTTTGATGCTGATAACAAGATAGTTATAGCAGATATTGGCCACTATGAAAGCGAACAATTTACCCCTGAAATAATTTATAGCCTATTAAAGGAAAGATTTACTACCTTTGCACTCCTATTTTCAAAAATTAATACCAATCCGATAAACTATATATAAGATGGCATCAGGAAAAAGCACAAAGAGCGAAGCAGCAAAAAAATCATACTTGCAAGGTTTGAATGGTATGAACCAGGAACACCTTGAAGAAGAATTGAGAAACCTTTATCAATTACAACGTATTGATTCGCTTATTGACGAAATACGCACATTACGTGGTGAACTGCCACTTGAAGTGCAGGACCTGGAAAACACTATTGAAAACCTGAAAGGCCGTATCGATAAGCAAAATGAAGAGATCATCAATCTTGAGAAAATGATCGCTGAGAAGAAGAATACTGCTAAGGATGCTACTGCACTTATTAAAAAGTACGAATCGCAACAAAGTAAAGTACGTAATAACCGCGAGTACGAATCGTTGGCTAAAGAAATAGAATTCCAGAAACTTGAAATTCAACTTTCTGAAAAGAGGGTAAAAGAATTTAAGGCTGCCATAATTGCAAAACAAGAATTAGCAGTGCAATCAGAGGCCGTTCTTAAAGGCAAGAACAAAGACCTGAAAGCAAAAAAAGATGAATTAGAAGAAATTGTTGGAGAAACAGAAAAAGAAGAAAAATCACTTCTTAAGAAATCTGCAGATGCTCAGGCAAATATTGAACATTCATTACTAGAAGCTTATAAACGCATTCGTCCAAACTTTAAAAACGGACTTGCTGTTGTTACTGTTGAAAGAGAATCATGTAGCGGCTGTTTTGTAAAGATACCTCCGCAACGCCAAACAGAAATTACATCGCACAAAAAACTTGTGGTATGTGAGCATTGCGGCCGTATTTTAGTTGACAAGGAAATTCTTGACGATAAGAAGAAAGCTCCTACTTCTAAAGTATTAGAGAATCACGCCGGGTAAGCTACCGTCTTCATTTGTGAATTTTATTTAATGCTATTTATTTTGAATGGCTATGCCTGTTATTGCTTAATAGTTATTTCATAAACAAAACAAATTTACCTTTATACCCAATATAACTATTGAATAATTGAGAATTAACATGAAGGCTTGGTTGGCTAGTATTTTGTTAAAAAAAGCAGAAAATAAGCGCTATTGGATAATTCTTTCCCTGATTGTTAAAAGTATTACTTTTTTAATTTTATTATATTCTAACATACTTCAACCATATCACCATGGCGGTTTTTGGGGATCGCTTGATGGTGATTCGGGTAGCTATGTTGACCCAATTGACCATTTCCTAAGCAGCGGAAACTATACCCCTGATTTGCGCATGCCTGGATATGGTGTAATTTACCTTGTTCCACGTTTATTTTTTTCACAAGAAACCAGTTATAATATATTAATTATTCTTCAGTTTTTAACCTCAGCTATAAGTGTTTACTACCTCGCCTTACTTGCACGTATTCTTTTTAAGAATGCCGCTATTTTCTATATTACATTTTACATTTTCCTTTTCAGTCAATTCTCTAATTATTACGACGGTTGTATTATGAGTGAAAGCTTCTGTACATCTTTTCTGATATTTGCCTCATACTCATTTGCAAAATATTTTGATTCCGGAAATTCATCATGCTTGTTTTTTTCTGGTATTCTTTTTACATGGATCATTTTTATTAAACCAATATTTGTTTTAATATTACCTGTTGCATTTTTTATATTAATAATTATTGAATGGAAACAAAAAAAACAATTTTATAATAAACAGATAGTATTGTTTATTCTCCCATTTGTCCTTATTGATGTAGCATGGATAGCAAGGAACTATTCCGTGCACAAAACTTTTCAACCTTTAACATCTTTGGCTTATCATGAATATATTGAAATAATGCCCGCAATGGATTTTGTTAAATCCTGGGGTGGTACGTATCATCCATGGCGTAGGGAAACTGCTGTATGTTGGTTCGGTTTTAATATAAAAAAAAGCCCCAACTACACTGTACCAGATGGAGATATACCTCAAGCATTAGAAGGAAAGCTCGGGCACAATTATTTTTATACTTCCAGGTTTAACTACGATAGCCTTTTACAATTAAAGAAAATGGTTATGCTGTTGAGAGATTCTGCAAATAATACCATTCAAACGAATAACAAATTAAGGTCCCAAATTTCAGAGAAGTTTAGTACTTATACCGCATCAGTAAGAAAGGAAAAGCCATATTTGTATTATGTAAAATCGAGGATGAAATATCTTGAACTACTTTTCATGCCAGATCATAATGATGAAAGAGTTAGTACTGCATTACAAAACAAAAATGGTTCGAACCTACTATACTCAGGTATTACATGGGTGTATTTGAAAATAATCAGCAACCTCGGAATGCTTCTCTATCCGGCTATATTGTATGGTGGCCTTGTGGGTCTATTCTTTGTTATTTTATATGGTATAAAAAACTCAGTTATTGTATTATTGGTAGTAACACCTATTCTTAACACTCTATTACCTTCTGTTATTTTAAATCTTGATGAAAACAGATATATCATTCCTATGTGGCCATTCCTGATTATATGTGCATCATACTTAATTATGTCGATAAGTGCGTATTTAAATAGGACTATAACATATGTACGGCTTAGATAAAGTGTAAATATTCTCTGTTTTACCTTATATACTATATCTCCCATTTTGAAGATTAACACCAAAACTCACCTTTTAATATTGTTAATATCTCCTTTTCAGAAGTTTTCAGCTCAAAATATGAGGTGAAAAATCGCTGGGAATCAGAATATTTTCAGTGCAGTGCTTATCCAAAATGTCAGAAGATATTATTAGTACCTTTGTCATACAATACATGAAATAATTTACTATATAATAATTATATGAGTAAGAAAAAACTAGTCGTTTTTGGAGCCGGTGATATTGCACAAATAGCAAATTACTATTTTGAAATTGATTCAGATTATGAAGTTGTTGCTTTTACTGTCGATAAAGAATACCTTAAGTCATCAACCTTTGAAGGTAAGCCACTAGTGGCATTCGATGATATTGAAAAACTATATCCAAGTTCAGAACATGAAATGTTTATAGCCACAAGTTATTTTAAGTTAAATAAAGTTCGTGCCGAAAGGTACCATGAAGCCAAAAAGAAGGGGTATAAACTTGCAACATATATAAGCAGTAAATGCACTTATTTATCGCAATTTAAGTGCGGCGACAATTGTTTCATTTTTGAAGATAATACTATTCAACCATATGTTAAATTGGGGAATAACATTACATTATGGAGTGGTAATCATATTGGACACCATTCTGTAATTGAAGATCATAACTTTATAACTTCACATGTTGTTGTATCAGGTCATTGCCATATTGGGCCATTTTGTTTTTTAGGAGTAAATGCAACCCTGCACAATAATGTAATCATTGCCCCTGAAACTCTGGTTGCCGCTGGTGCTATCATTCCATTTAAAACAGAAGAGAAGGACGTATGGGTGCCGGCTAAATCAGCTAAATTGCAGGGCAGGAAAAGTGACGAAATAAAAATTTAGCAATGGCAGAAGCACTTATATCCATAATTAGCCCTATTTATAAGGCAGAGAGCTTAGTCGATAGGCTTGTTGAAAGTATAGTAGCTGAGGCTATAAAAATAACTTCTGATTATGAAATAATACTGGTTGAAGATGGAAGCCCGGATAATTCATGGTTAAAGATCAGTGAAAACTGCAGCAGGAATAAAAAAATAAAAGGTATTAAACTTAGCAGGAATTTTGGCCAGCATTTTGCTATTACAGCAGGCATTGAATTGGCGACAGGTGCTTACATTATTGTTATGGATTGTGATTTACAAGATGACCCGAAATATATTGCTGAATTATATAATAGTGCCCTTAAAGGCTATGATATAGTATATACTGAAAAAGAACAGCGGAAGCATAGTAAATGGAAAAATATTACCGCGGGCTTATTTAACCGCCTCTTTAATTATCTTGTAGATAATAAGTCCTGGAAAGCGAGTAGCAATATAGGGTCATACAGCTTAATTACCAGAAAGGTTGCGGATTCTTTTAAATTATATAATGATTACCAACGTCATTATTTAATGGTTTTAAGATGGCTTGGCTATACTAATACCTCAATTATTGTTGAACATAAAGAGAGATATGAAGGCAAAAGCAGCTATAACATATCTAAGTTGTTGTTGCATGCAATAAACGGCATTACATCACAGTCTGATAAGTTACTTAGAATTAATGTAGCCATTGGGTTATTATTATCTGCTTTATCATTCTTAGGTATATTGATCATTATTGTATTGTATTTCATGCATGGTTTCTTGTATGGATGGACTAGTACTGCAGTTCTCATTCTTTTTTCAACCGGTATGATCTTAACCAGTATAGGAATTACAGGATTATATGTAGGCAAAACATTTGAACAAACAAAAAACAGGCCTAAATATATTATAGATAAGTTTCTTAATTCATAGAGACATGATTGGACAGGCGCCCGGCACAATATTGCAATTAATGTATATAAAAAAAAGATTACGGTTTATAGCAAAAACAAATTCTACATTCTTGGAAATCGGAGCTGGTAATGGAATTTTATCGAACCTACTTTTACAAATGGGCTTTAATGGTACCGGAGTTGATATGAATGTATCGGCATGCGAAAACAACAAAAAACTTAACAGTTCTTTCATCAAAAACAAGCGGTATAGTGTTTGTAATGACGATTTTATGAGCATGGGAAATGTTAAATTTGATTTTGTTATTTCATGTATGGTTATTGAACATATACCCGACGATTTGCTGAAATTATTTATTGATAAATGCAAACAGGTTCTTAATCCGGGTGGCAGAATAATTTACCTTGTTCCTTCTTCAATGAAGTATTGGGGTATTGAAGACGAAATTGCAGGGCACATTAAACGATATGAATATTCAACAATTGAAACACTGGGGAATACAAATAACCTTGCAATAGAACATGTTGCAGGACTTACCTACCCGCTTTCAAATTGGTTGTTTAGCTTATCAAACAGAATAATCAAGAAAAAAGAAACTGATAAACTAAATTTATCACTTCAGGATAGAACTATATATACAGGCAACAGGAATATACTTTACAAAACAAAATTCCCTGGTATCTTTAACATCGTGCTGAACCCCGTTATACTATATCCTCTGTATGTATTGCAAAACATGAATCTAACCAACCCGAATGCAATGGTCATATATTGCGAACTGGCTAATACTAATGTATCATGACGAAATCGTACGGCATAAATAAGGTTGTATCAGCTGAAAGATATTCTGAAAAAATATTGGAAGAGTTTTACTCAATAGGGTATGCAATTGTAGAAAATGTTGTTTCACCTGATGAGCTTCAGCTGCTTAGAAGTGAATTAGACCGCATTTATAAAATTCAAGCCGAATCGTTTGGACCTGAAAACCTGAAGAAAATTAATGAAGAATATATGGCGCGGGCATTATTGTGCTATTCTGAACCCTATCTGAATCTTGCGCGGAATGCTACAATAATGGAATATGTTGAACGAATAATGGGCAAATACTTTTTGCTTCACTTACAGAATGGAATAATTAACATGCCTGGCAGGGAACATCATCAAAGCTCATGGCATAGAGATTTTCCTTATCAAAATTGGGTTTCATCAGAGCCAATAGGGTGTAATGCCTTCTATTGTATAGATGAATTTAATAAAGAAACAGGTAGTACTTTCCTTCTCCCCTTCTCTCATAAAATGCCACATATGTTATCAGCGAGTTATCTTGAAAAGCATGCAATACAGGTAGAAGCTAAGGCAGGAAGCGTTTTGTTGTTTGATAGTATGTTGTTTCATAAAGCCGGCTATAACAGCTCTCCTAACATCCGCAGAGGGGTTAATCACCTTTACGCAAGAGCAATGGTTCGCCAGCAAATAAATTTACCTGAAATGCTAAAAGGTAAATATGCCACTGATCCTTTTTTAAATATGCTGCTGGGTTATGATGCACAATCATCACTAAGTGTCGACGATTTTAGAAACAGAAGGCTAATTAAAAATCAAAAATCATATTAGAATAGTATGATGAACTGGAAAAAACTGGGTAAGATATTTTGTGCTGACAATAACTATGACTGGATGCTTACGCATGCTTCAAATCCAGTACCGTACTTATTGGACAGTAAAAAAGAGATCGTACGGATTTTCTTTTCTTGCAGAGATAGTAACAACTGTGCTTCTATTGGATTTGCAGATGTTGACTTTAAAAATAATTTTAATATTCTGAAGTTATCCCAAGCTCCTGTGTTATCTAAAGGCCAGCCAGGTTTTTTTGATGATAGCGGAGTTTCGATGAGTTGGGTAAATGAAATAAATGGGAAATTTTATCTTTATTTTTTGGGTTGGAACCTTAGGGTAACAGTTCCATGGTTAAATACTATAGGACTCGCTATTAGTAATTCTATTGATGGTCCATTTGAGAAATATGGAAAGGTACCTTTGCTTGACAGAAGTAATGAAGACCCCTTTACCGTTTCATACCCTTGTGTAATTGCTGATGAGGGTATTTATAAAATGTGGTATGGTTCTAATTTATCATGGGGCAAGGAACAAAATGAAATGGCTCATGTTATTAAATATGCTGAAAGTCCGGATGGATTGCAATGGAAAAGAACGGGACAGGTTCATATTCCATTTATTCACAAAGGAGAGTATGCACTATCGAAACCATGTGTTGTTAAGTTTAATGATGGCTACAAAATGTGGTATTCATACAGGGCAAGTGAAAGAACTGAGAAATACAGAATTGGAATGGCAATATCTTCGGATGCTTTGAATTGGAAAAGGAAAGATGACGAGGTTGGAATAGATGTATCTGCTGAGGGATGGGATTCAGTTTCTATAGAGTACCCTAATGTATTTATGCTTAATAATAACCTATATATGCTTTATAACGGTAATGATTACGGAAAAACGGGATTTGGAATTGCAGTCTTAGAAAAATAAATAAAAAAGTGAAAAAAATAATAATAACACAGTCCAATTATATTCCATGGAAAGGATACTTCGACAGTATAAACTTTGTTAATGAGTTTGTTATTTATGACGAAGTACAATATACCAAAAGAGACTGGAGAAACAGAAATAAAATAAAAACACCTAATGGCCCCTTATGGCTTTCAGTACCTATTGAGGTAAAGGGTAAATTTTTCCAAAGAATAAAAGAAACCCATGTGTTAACTACAGAAAACTGGCGATTAACGCACTGGAAAACAATACAAATGAATTACTCGAAAACACCTTTTTTTAAAACATATAAAGATACTTTTGAGGAATTTTATATGCATAACAATGACTTGTCTTTAAGCAATATCAATTATTCATTAATCAAGATTATAAATAAAATACTAGGTATTACTACTACCCTGCATTGGTCAGACGAGATACCTCATGCAAGCGAAGAGAGGAATGAAAGATTAATTGAAATATGCAAGCATTTAGACGCAACCGATTATTACAGTGGCCCTGCAGCAAAAGTATATATGAATGAAGAACTTTTTAAAAGAGAAGGGATTAATGTTCATTTCTTCAATTTCGGAGGTTACCCTGAATATAAGCAGCTATATGGCGAATTTATTCACGAACTAAGCATACTCGACCTTATTTTTAATGAAGGGCCAAATTCAATAAATTTCATGAAGAGTTTTTCTGGTAATGGGAACTCCCTTATTTTATAGTAAGTACGGTTACTTGTATTTCTGCTTTTATTTTAGGAAATTCATCTTTTAAACTCTGTCTCCAATGAAGCACCTTACCCCAGTTCTATTTGTATTATTTATTCCGGTTGGCCTATTTGCTCAGTTAGCAACAACTTTCACTGTTAACTCAAATAAAGAAAGGCAAACAATCAGCCCTTATATTTACGGAACCAATGGGCAAAGTAACGATAGGCCTGAAAACATAACATGCAGGAGGCTTGGTGGAGACAGGTTAACAAGCTACAATTGGGAAGATAATTTTTCTAATGGTGGGGCCGATTATATTAATGATAATGACAACTATTTACCCTGGAATGCCGGCTTGCCCAATTCGGCTTACCTTACGCCTAATAGCGTTTTAAGTGCTTTCCACGATACATCACTTGCTATGAATTGCAGTTCACTAATAACCTTACCAATGGCAGGCTATGTAGCACGCGATGGCGGCGGAGTTGTTAGTTCGGGGCAGGCTGCACCTTCTGCACGCTGGAGACAAGTAGTGAACCGAAAAGGATCGGCCTTTGCACTTAAGCCTGATACTACTGATAATTTTATTTATGTGGACGAGTGTATGAACAACCTTATCAATCAGTTTGGAAAATCTACCGCCGTTAAAGGAATTAAATGCTATGAAATGGATAACGAATGGTCATTATGGAATAGCTCTGATCCTCTAATGCACCCTGCCCAGCCAACTATTGCTGAGGCAATAAAAAAAGCTGTTGGCCTTGCTTCAACTATTAAAGTAGAAATGGATACCGATGCATTGGTATTTGCACCTTCTGATTATGGCTTTGAATCGTACCTTAATTTCCAGCAAGCTACAGATTGGAACAGTTATTCAAGCTATGGTAAGTTTTCATACGCATTTATGCATTACATGAAGCATGCCTCCGATTCACTTGGCAGGCGCTTATTAGATGTATACGATATTCACTACTATTCCTCTGCACAGGGCATAGACAGTGCAGGTAAACTCGAGGTAGTTGATGGCGGAGACAATGACACCGGGGTAGCAATTGCCAGAATGGAAGCTCCGAGAACGTTGTGGGACTCAACATTTATTGAAAATAGCTGGATAGGACAATACTATAGCCCGGTGGCGCTACTACCTTCGCTACAATATGGTGTTAACCAATATTACCCAGGCACTAAGCTTGGTATAACTGAGTTTAGTTATGGAGGCGAGAATCACATTTCAGGTGGTATTGCCTGTGCCGATATGCTTGGTATTTGTGGCCGATTTGGTATTTACTGGTGCAACATTTGGGGGCCTGTTAACCAATACATAGGTTCCGCCTATAAAATATTCAGGAACTACGATGGCAAGAAAAGCGTGTTTGGCGGCACCCATATTTATGCACGTCCAAATAGTGACAGAACAGCGTCCGTATATGCTGCCCTGCAAGGTTCTGACACAAATACAATGAACGTTATTGCAATGAATAAGGATTATGATTCTACCCTTGTTTCAACATTTAAAATATCAGCTAATTCAAATTTCACACATGCAGAAGTTTATGGTTTTGTGAATGGAGACACTAACATAAAACATATAGGAACTGTTGCATCAATAACCGGTAATAGCTTTACCTACACTATTCCCAAATTAAGCGTATATCATTTTATTCTAACCAACAATTTATCCACAGGCCTTACTGATATTGACAATAGCTCTGAACAAGTTATTATTTACCCAAACCCATCTGCTGGCGTTTTCAATATTGCCTTGAGCCAAGTTGATAACAATAAACAGCAAATAGATGTTTTAGATGTAACCGGAAGACTTATTAAGTCATATAGCGTACTACCCGGAACAGTAATTACAAAAGTTGACTTGAGCACACAAAATGCGGGGGTTTATTTCGCCAGAATTAGCAGCCCAAATGGAATTACAATAAAGAAACTTGTTAAGAATTGATCAGCGGATTATCTGGCGTTCTTTAAGAGCTTCATGATATTTAGCAGCATATTCATTTTGCTCCTTTAGTGACTGGCAAAAATGATGCCTGCCTGAAAAGTCAGCTTCAGCACACATATACAAGTACTCACTTTTTTCGTAATGCAACACGGCGTCAATAGATGATTCATCTGGCATATTTATAGGCCCTGGCGGCAAACCGGTGTGCATGTATGTATTATACGGTGATTCCACTTTTTTGTCTCCATCTCTCACGCGCATAATTGAAAAATCTCCCCGAGCATATATTAATGTAGGGTCGCTTTGCAAGGGAATGCCTTTTCTCAGCCTGTTAATATACAAGCCGGCAATTATTTGTTTTTCGTCGTTGTACATTGATTGTTCTGCCTGAACTATTGACGCAAGTATGCTAACCTGCAAAGGGGTCAAGTCAGCTGCTGCTGCTGCCTTTCTTCTATCTGCTGTCCAAAAAGCTTCATATTTATTGTGCATTTCGGTAATGAACTTATCCGATGGATCTGTCCACAATAGTGGATACATACCCGGAAGGAACATAGCAAGAAAATTATCCGTGTTAAATCCAAACTTCTTTATGTATTTGGGGTCATTGAAATGCTTTACCACATCTATTGAATCTTCTTCTATTTTATTTGCAAGTATACCAGCGAGATCATATTTGGTACGGATATTAAACAGACTTATTGTTTGCGGCTCCTGTTTACCTGAAGCAAGCAAGTTAACCAACTGAAAATTGCTCATACCATTTACAACCCTATACCTACCCGGAATTACATTTTCTTTATAATTCTTAATACCGGCAACCATTTTAAACGCCTTACTATTTGTTATTATATGCTTGTCTTCAAGCATTTGCAACACCTGCTCAAAATTCCACCCTGTATGTACATAAATAAGCTTCGATTTTGCATCGATACTAACACTATGGTAATAGAAAAAGCGGTAAAATGTAAATGCTCCAATACCGAATAGAATGGCCAATACCAGTAATACAGCCTTAATCTTTTGTTTTATTCCTCCAGCCATTTCTTAAAATGATATGCAAAACTACAAAAGCAGACGGAATTAGGTTGTCTATAGTATAGGTAAAAATGCTACCTTTGCAGATATTGCTATAATTTATGCGTAAAGGCCTATTTTACTTATCAATTGCACTGCTTGGCTTAGAACTAGCAGCTTGTTCCAATAACCTTAATGTACAGGCCCCGTACAAAAGCATTACGGTAGTATATGGCTTAATGGATCAGAGCGATACAGCTCATTACATTAGAGTAAATAAAGTATATGAAGGTGCAGGCAATGCATATACAATGGCACAGGTATATGATTCCATATATTACCCGGTTAATCAAATAACTGTTCAATTACAGGATATTAACCAGAACGGAAACCTGGTGCAAACTATTACACTTACTGCAGACTCCTCCATTCCTGTTTCTCCGGGTACATTTTCATCGCCAAAGCAAATACTTTATAAAACTAAAGTACCATTAAATATTAATGATACCTATAACCTTATCGTTACTAACAATAAAACACATCAGGTATTGTCGGGTTCTACAACTCTTCTGCAAGATGTTGTATTTGGAAATACAGTAGTTGGCCCACCTGACTTTAGCTTTAATTTCAGCAATACAAACCCTACGGAATATAGTTGGACAAGTTCTTTAAACGGAAGAATATACCAAATGACATTTAGATTTTTCTACACTGAAAAGACCGGTTCGGGCAACACTTCAAAATATATTGATTGGGTATTTGCTACCCAAACTGCACCTACTATTGCCGGAGGTTTTCCGATGGAATATAGTGTATCAGGGTATCAATTCCTCGATATTGTTAAATCGATGATACCTGTTGAAGCAGGCGTGAACAGAACTGCTGATTCATTACGAATGATATTCACTTCAGGGTCTGATGATTTTAATACGTATATTCAATTAAGCCAACCTTCATTAGGTATTGATCAGGACCCACCATCCTTTTCTGACGTAAAAAATGGAATAGGAATTTATACGGCCAGACATACTGAAACTATTACAAAGAAATTGACTGTTACAATGATAGATTCATTGATATCGAGCTCCGAAACCAAACCGTTAAACTTCATCCCTTAAATCTTCCATATAATCAGAACATACACCAATGGCTGCTGAGATGGATAAAAAAGAAATAACGGCACTTATTAGTCTTCTGGACGATCCGGATGAAAAGATATTTGGCTCGATAAAAGACAAATTATTGGATATAGGCGAAAAAGTAATACCAGTGCTTGAAGATGCATGGGAATCATCATTCAGCCCGCTTTTACAAACCCGGATTGAAAATATTATTCACCGCATTCAGTTTGAACGGGTATTGGAGTCACTTAAGGAATGGAAAAGAGATAATTCAGATAATTTGTGGTCAGGTGCCTTGCTGATAGCACGTTACCAGTACCCCGACTTAAAAGAGGACAAACTTGAAAAGCAGATACAACTTATTAAACAGGATGTATGGCTCGAATTGAATGAAAACCTTACAGCACTAGAAAAGGTAAGGGTAATTAACCATATTTTATTTGATGTACACCGTTATAGTGGCAACACTGAAAACTATAACGCTCCGGAGAACTCATACATCAACAAGGTTATTGAGAATAAAAAAGGGAACCCTCTTACACTTGCCATTATATACCTGATCATAGCAAGACAATTACAAATGCCCATTTTTGGCGTTAACTTACCACAGCATTTTGTAATGGCATATGTAGATGAAAACGATCTAACTGATAACGAATGGGAGGACAAGATACTTTTCTATATTAATCCCTTTAGCAAAGGGGCAGTTTTCAGCCGACGGGAGATAGATATGTTTTTAAAGCAGCTAAACCTTTCTCCGGAAAAAATGTATTACACACCCTGTTCAAACGTTAATATTATTGAAAGGTTAATACGAAATCTGGTATCGGCCTATAACAAACTCGGCCACCCTGATAAGGTAGCCGAGCTTGAAGAAATGTTAAAACTTTTGGAGAAATAACGCTTATTTTATAAGCAACTTCCCATCAGAAATAAAGTCACCCTCTTCTGAAAGTACTTTATATAAATACATGCCTGCTGACCGGCCTTCCATATTTATAGTATTGTTTCCATTATTCAGTTCACCTGTGTATACTTGCTGACCAAGCATATTATATACTTCTAACCTACCCTTATTGGCGCCCAGTTTTACAGTAAACACCCCATTACTTGGATTAGGGAATATACTGGCACTATAATTATCAACTATTTGATCTACACCGGTTGGGCTGTAAAAATGAATATCAATTACCGAGTGAAGCTCCATGTTATTAGGTGAAGCACCTGACTGGCCATGTGGGGGGTCGTAAAAAGAAACACCTGTTATGCTGACCTTAGGTACATTAACACTTGTATTTATTACGGTACCCAGATTCTTAATCGCCCATTCGCGGCATAATATAAAAGCAGCTTTTTGTGGAGATGCGGCAACTGATGAACAACCTGGATCCGGTATTTCGGCTACCATGGTATTACTACTACCATCAGTTATTACCAAATGGCAATCACTATCCGATTCAGGCCTGTATTCTTTAATAGTTACTATAACTGTATATACAGAATCTTCCTGTGGTTGAATTTTTGCGTTACCAGATGTTGGTGTTACAGTTGGTAAGCCAACAAGGTGAGTTACACTAGTAGGATGAGGATGTGCAAAATCTATACTACCGGCGTCTGCATCTGTGAAAACCTTTTCACTCCATCTTTCGGTTCCACCGCAACTTGAAGAAAGAGGTTCATCATCATCTCCATCCCCTACATCAAGTTTTGCCTGAGAATGGGCAGATTGAAGTGAAGTAATTGCAACAGCAACAGTAGCGCCAAGCACTAACAATAGTAACGCACTGGCCTTTTTGAGTTTTGACAGAGAGGTAAATTTCTTCATATATCGCTTTTTAGCCCAGGGGGACGGGAGTTATTGTTAAATCAAAGATATGAATCAACAATTTAAAAAGCAAACATCTATAACATAAAATGAAAGGTCTTATCATTAACATGTTAATAATGAGTTAAATAATTTTCATTTTGTTGTCAAATTGTTATCGAAACAATCTAAAAAAACAAAGGGCGTGGAATCCTTATTCCATGCCCTTCATAAGAAAGCTAAACCGCTTAAGAAACCTTTATTTCCCTGGCGGATTGCTTTGTTTCCTCGTGTTTTTTAGGAATCTCAATGTTAAGGATACCATTTTCATAACTTGCTTTTATGTTTTCCACCTGAATGTTATCAGGTAAGGTAAAACTTCTGGAAAACGAACCATAGCGAAACTCCCTTCTGGTAAACGTTCTGCCTTCTTCCTTACTTTCATTTTTGTGTTCACAGGAAATGCGCAGCGTTCCATCAAGTGCTTCCAGTTTAAAGTCTTCTTTTTTAAAGCCGGGCGCTGAAACCTCAACATTAAACCCCTCTGTTTTTTCTGAAATGTTAATTGCAGGCACAAATGATGCGTTACCTCCGGCATTTCCGGTAAAAAACTCATCAAACATTGAATACGGCCATGAATAGATCTCATTTCTATTACCTAAGCCATTTGGTTTTGACCATTTAATTAGTGTCATATAAATTGTATTTAATTGTTATTATTTAGTTTAACGCTTTATCTTCATCAAAGGCTATGCCAGCCATTTTTGTATGTCAAAATGACATATTTCATTTCACACTTATGTTTTCCCTAACTTTGCAAACCATATGAACAAGGTAAGTGGCAAAGTTTTCGATGCAAAGCTATTCAGGCGTATATTGGAGTATGCCCGGCCGTATTGGAAAATAGCCTGGTTTTCGCTTGGTTGTATAATACTTCTTGCTGTTGCGACAGCTTATGGCCCTTTGTTAACCAAAAAGGCCATTAATATTGACATAGGTAAAAATCATGATATGCATGCTCTTTTAATTACAGCGTTGCTTTGGTTCTCACTGCTTATTTTAAGGGGCGTTTTTCAGTTCCTGACTAATTATTCAACTAATCTTTTAGGTCAAAAGATAATTAAGGATATGCGGATCAACCTATACAGGCATGTTCTTAATCTTCGTTTGCAATTTTTTGATCAAACGCCAATTGGCATGCTAATTACCCGTGTAACTTCAGACATGGAAGTAATTGAGGACGTATTTTCTGAAGGAATTATTACCATTCTTAGCCAGTTGCTTATGCTGGTGTTGGTTATAGGCGTAATGATATATATTAATTGGAAACTGGCCCTGTTGAGCCTGAGTGTAATTCCGGTTTTGTTATTTGCCACGTACTTATTTCAAAAAGCCACCCGCGAATCGTTTCAGGAAGTAAGGATTCAGGTTGCCAAACTTAATTCCTTTGTACAAGAGCATATCACAGGGATGAATATTGTGCAGATATTCAACCGCGAACAAATTGAATTAGATAAATTCAAACAAATAAATACCGATCATAAAATTGCCAACATCCGCTCTATCTGGTATTACTCCATTTTTTTTCCGGTTGTAGATATTCTTTCTCAAATATCCATAGCACTTGTAATATGGTATGCAGGTAAAGGGATTTTACATGGTACTTCAAGCCCGGGTGAAATAATAGCTTTCATGCAGTATTTAAACTTATTGTTTGTACCAATCAGGCAAATGTCGGACAAGATAAACACACTGCAAATGGGTGTTGTTAGTGCCGAACGTATATTCAAAGTATTCGATACCCATACCTTTATTGATGATATGGGTAAAATAGAGTCAGCAAAAATGGAAGGGAACATAGAGTTTAATAATGTTTGGTTTGCCTATAACGATGAAAATTGGGTATTAAAAGATGTTTCATTTAATGTAAAGAGCGGGCAAACACTTGCTATTGTTGGTGCTACCGGTGCGGGCAAATCGTCGATGATAAACATATTGGGTCGTTTTTATGATTACCAGAAAGGAAGTATTTTGGTTGATGGCAGGGATTTGCGCGACTATAAGATAGATACGCTCAGAAAGAACATTGCAATTGTATTGCAGGATGTGTTCCTGTTTTCAGATACTATTGCAAATAACATTACCCTTTACAATAAAAATATAACCCCGGCACAAATGCAGCATGCTGCATCGGCCATTGGTGCGGAAGAGTTTATTAGTAGCTTACCTGAAGGGTATAATTTCAATGTAATGGAACGCGGGGCTGTGTTATCAGCAGGACAAAGGCAACTTGTATCTTTTATAAGGGCTTATGTTCAAAACCCGGGCATACTTATTCTCGATGAGGCTACTTCATCAATTGACACCGAAACGGAAAGATTGATACAGCATGCTATTGAGAAGCTCACAGAACATCGTACATCTATAATTATTGCGCACAGGCTTGCTACTATTCAACGGGCAGATAAAATACTTGTATTAGACCATGGCCAGGTAGTTGAAGAAGGAACCCACCAGGAGTTACTTCGTAAAGGAGGCTATTATAAAAACCTGTACGAAATACAGTTTGAAAAACAGGAAAAGGTAAAAGCATAAATGACTGCTGGCTACTCCACTACTCCGCTTTACAAAAAACTAGGCATCAAAAAGGGCTTTTCAATTAAGCTTGTTAACCCACCTGCAAATTATAAGGCTTTAGTAGGTGACATTATAGCTGATGTAACTATTACAAATAAAGGAAACCAGGTTAATTTTATCCATTTCTTCACCAATTCGATAAAGGAACTTGAAGAAAAACTGCCGTCCTTAAAAAATGAAATTCTGAAAGATGGAATGATCTGGGTATCGTGGTATAAAAAAACGGCAAAGAAACCGACCGAACTTACAGATAATATTGTTAGAGATACAGCACTTGCAATAGGCCTGGTTGATGTAAAAGTTTGCGCTATCGATGAAGAATGGTCTGGATTGAAACTTGTTTACAGGCTAAAAGACAGGTAGCTTAATTCAGCTCAAACTGTAGCTTACTCAGACTTCTGTATAACCCGTCAGGCACCTGCATCAGTTGTTCGTGGTTACCTATTTCTTTAAGCTTACCTTTTTCCAACACCAATATTTTATCAGCCTTGCGTATGGTTGATAATCTGTGAGCAATAACAAATGAAGTACGTCCCTGCATAAGCTTATCGAGTGCTTCCTGCACCAGTCTCTCCGATTCTGAGTCTAAGGAACTGGTTGCTTCATCAAGTATTAATATAGCGGGATTACGCAGTACAGCCCTTGCAATTGCAATACGTTGCCGCTGACCGCCTGATAATGAGATACCCCTCTCGCCTACTATGGTATCATATTTATCCGGAAAGGTCATTATAAAATCATGCGCATTGGCTTTTCTAGCTGCTTCAATTACCTCCTGTTCTGTGGCATCGTGCTTACCATACAGAATATTCTCTTTAATAGTTCCACCAAAAAGCAATACTTCCTGCGGTACCAGGGCCATATGGCTTCTTAATGAAGTTAATGAGTATTCACGGCTGTCTTTTCCATCAACAAGAATAGAACCATTAACCGGATCGTAGAAACGCAATAATAACTGAACCATTGTAGACTTACCAGCGCCACTTGGCCCAACAATGGCAACTGTTTCGCCCCTCTTTACCTCAAATGAAAGATCGTTAATTACCATCAATTCTTTACGGGAAGGGTAAAAGAAAGAGACATTCTTAAAGCTTATATCTCCATTTATTTTAAATCCTTCAGGGAATTTATCAGCGTTTTCAAGGCTTATATTCTCTATTGGTTCCTCTAAAATATCCATAAGCCTTTCTGTTGCACCAATAGCCTTTTGCATAGATGAATATAATTCAGCTACACCGGCAAAGGAAATACCCACGAACATTGAATACATAAGAAATTTTGTCATGTCGCCATAACTTAACCCTTCGTTATTGTGAACCATAACTGCGCCTTTCCATAGCACTGTAACTATAGCCCCGAACATGCATAGTGTAATAAAAGCGATGAATGCACCTCTAGCAATACCGCCTTTTATAGCCTGCCTTACAATAGCAAGTGTGCTTACTTTATGACGCTGGGTTTCGAAAGATTCATTTGCAAATGCTTTTACTGTAGCTATTCCCTGCATGGTTTCTTCTACAATGGTATTTGAAGTAGCCACCATATCCTGCGTTTTGCGCGAAAACTTGCGGATAAACCGCCCAAAGAACACGGCTACTATCATTACTACCGGCACAATAGCCAGCATTACAAGCATTAATTTTATAGATATAATAGCCAGCGCTGCAATACCTCCCACTATCATTATTAATTGCCTAAGGAACTCAGCAAGTGTAGTGGTAAACATTTCCTGCAACATACTTACGTCAGTAGATATTCTGCTGGTAAGCTCACCGATTCGCCTCTGTGAGAAAAAATCCATGTGAAGTCTTACTAAACGCGCATAAGCAGCCTGGCGTAAAGCTGCCAGACTATTCTCAGTTACGTAAACAAACAACACTACCCTGAAGAACGAAAATATACCCTGAACAAAAAACACACCAAACAAGAAAAGGAGAGAACCGAAGGTAGGATTATTGATCAGTGCCCCCAATTTCCAGGGAAAATACAAGACAGTTAGGCTTGTGAGCACCAAAAATATAAAGCCAAGAAAATAGACCCACTTATAAGGCTTAAAGAACTTAGTTACCCTAAGAGCCCTTTTAAACGAAGCTTTTGAAATTGGTTTTGGCTTTTCACCATCACCGGAAAATCCAGGTCGTGCCATATATTGTATTACGAAAGAGCGCCAAAGTTACTTTAAAAAAGATTTTGTTGGTGGTTTGTAAAAAGATTGTATCTTTGCGCCTCATTTTAGAAGTCATGAAAAGAACATTTCAACCCTCTCAACGTAAAAGACGCAATAAACACGGTTTCCGCGAAAGAATGTCTACAGCTAACGGCAGAAGAGTACTTGCTGCCAGAAGAAAAAGAGGCAGAAAGAAACTTACCGTTTCTGACGAAAAGCAGCATAAAAAATAGTAGGAACTGATACGTTTTACTTGGTGCGTCGCACCAGTACTGTATTTCCATTAAATTCATGTTTCCAGTTCGGGCCAAATATATCACCTAGGTATCTTTCATATAGGTGTCTGCGTATTGATACTATATTCTCATCTTCATCGTCCTTACCTATTGCCGTAAACTCATAGATCATCATACGGGTATGGTATGACATGAATATCCTTATGATCTCGGATATTGTTGACATCACATCATATATCTCACCCTTGTTTGTAGCTACATATTCTTCTCCTTTATATTCATCATTAACCACTCCAAATACAATAGTAGCATGGAATATATTATCTCTTCTTCTGCCAAAACGAACTTCGTATCTGGTGCCTGAATTTGTTGTAAAGTAATAAACATCGCCCGAAGGAATGTTTGGAGTAACTATAGGAAAAACTATCGGCATATAATAATGTAGTGCCTCAATGGGGCTATTGGCCGCAAATATATAAATAGAGTTTATTAACATATCACCCATTTTATTAACTTATACATTGTTAGTTTCCTTTTTTTACGATATAATACTATCTTTGCACACCTTATGAAAACAAGAAGTATAGTGCATGCTCCTAAGTCTTTTGTGGTTTTAAGTCTGTGCATACTTTTATTCTCATTCAAATATACTACCGCGCAATTGAAAGTTAATCCGGGCGCACCACAAACTACATGTAAAGGTGATTCTGTAACACTTGGTGGAAACCCTGCTGATCCTACTGCACAAGGCGGAACACCTCCTTATTTGTATTCATGGACACCAATAGCAGGAATGCCTAACCCTAACGACTCTACCCCTACCGTTCAGATAAATGCTACCACCATGTTTTATGTAGTAGTAACCGACAATGCAGGTAACCGTGCTCGCGATTCTGTTTTAATAACTGTGAGTAATATACAAGCGGCTACTGCTGGAGATGATACTGCGATATGTCCTTTAACCAGTGGAGCCACATTAGGCAGTAGTGGTAATATGGCTTCATTTAATTACGTGTGGACACCTATAAATAGCAACCTTAGCTGTTACAACTGCCCACACCCACAGGCTACACCCACGGTAACAACAACATATACTCTCACAGCTTCAAATGGAACTTGCAGCAATACAACACAGGTTATAGTCAGTGTACTTGCTTCTCCAACCATAACGGTTACTTCTCCCGTTACGGTAAAAGAAGGATCGGAAGTTACTTTAAACGCAAGCGGAGCAGTAAAATATTCCTGGACACCTGACACCTTGATTTTTAATCCTAATACACCTGACCCCGAAGTATTTCCAAATACAACAACAACTTATACTGTAGTAGGTATTGGTGCTGATGGTTGTCCTGGCTTCAATACTGTGGTAGTTAAAGTAACCCCTGATAATGAACTTACATTTTATAATACATTTACTCCTAATGGGGATGGAATTAATGATTATTGGTTTATTGGCAACCTTGATCTTTACCCTAATAATACGCTTACCATATTTAACCGCTATGGCCAGCAAGTTTTTTTTGCGGCACCGTATTACAACGAATGGGATGGATCGGTATCAGGTTCAAAACTTCCTGATGCAACGTATTACTACATTCTCGATACCGGCGCAGGCACTCAATATAAAGGCGCAGTTACAATAATCAGAAAGCCTAAGTAAGTATGAAGTCATTCTATAAAATAGTACTTTTTGTTTTGCTTTGGGTATTTGATTGCGCCGGTGGTTATGCTCAGCAATTACCCATATTCACACAGTTCCCGTCGGACCTTCTTTTCTTTAACCCTGCTATTGCCGGTACCAAAAGACAATATGATGTTCGTATAGATTACAGAGACCAGTGGGTAGGCCTTCCTGATGCACCCGTTACCGAAGGGCTAAGCCTGAACTATAAATTAATGGGTGGGAAAATGGGCGTTGCATTCGATATGTACCAGGATGTAACTGGCCCAACTCAGCGTAATCAATATACCGGCTGTTATGCATATCATTTAAAATTGCCCGACCTTATTGTTTCTTTGGGTGTGCAGGCAAGCATGATGGATTATATAGTGAATGGGCCGAAAATAACTATCCATCAATCAGGTGACCCGGCAATTGACCAATCAGTAACTGCCAGTTCATTGACCCCAAATGCAGGTGCTGGCGCTTATTTGTATAACGACCGTTGGCAGTTCGGTTTAAGTGTCGATAACCTGATTCAGGAAGATGCCAAGCTTTACAAAAAATATGCCAGTGCACCAGGTGATACCAGTACCTCGGGCATTGTAACACTATTACCTCATTTTTATGGCTACCTGGGTTATAATTTCTCCGGCAATGCAAATTATGTATGGCAAAGTTCACTTTTCGCCGAACAATCCGGTGGCACTCCTTTATATCTGGCTTATTCTTTGCGCATTCATATTAAGGAACTTTTTTATGCAGGTCTGTCCCTTCGACTTAAAGATGCTGTATCACTCGATCTTGGAATAACTATCAAGAACGATTTTGAATTATGTTATTCATACGATTTTATAACATCAGCCTTAGGCCATTACACTTCTGGCTCGCATGAAATAACGCTGATATGGAGTTCTGACCATTTAGGTAAGGGAAGCGCGCACCGTGGCGATACATTTGATACATTCCAGAAGAAGAAGTATGGCTACATGTTCTAAGCCTGCTTAACAATAACACCTAGCCCTGTCTCAAATTATCATCCTTTCTTGGATAAAATTTACGCTGAAATAAAAGGATTAATACAACTCCGATAGTAATGGCTGAGTCGGAGCAGTTAAACACAGGGCGAAAGAATATAAACTCTTCTGTGCCCCATACAGGGAACCACTTAGGAAAATGCCCCTCTAGTATTGGAAAATAAAGCATATCGACTACTTTACCGTGTAAAAAGCCGGCATATCCGCCGCCATGCGGAAAAACCGTAGCTATATCGTAATTGCTATCACTGAATATAAGTCCATAAAACGCACTGTCAAGAATATTACCAAGGGCACCGGCAAATATCAAAGAGATACTGGTAACCAGCCCCCAATGGGCATTTCCTTTAACAAGCCGCATTAAGTACCAACCTATGCCGGCGACAGCAACAATACGAAAAACACTTAAAAACACTTTACCGTACTGGCCGGAGAACTGCATACCATATGCCATACCATTATTCTCTGTAAAATGAATAATGAACCAAGGGGTAATTCTGTATTCTTCGCCTAATACAAAATGAGTTTTAATATATATTTTAACAAACTGATCAACTAAAAGAACAAGAAAAATAATGATCAGAGGTCTTTTCACAGGTATATTAAAGAGAGGGCAAATATACTGTTTCTCTCTGTTTAGAGCCTACACAGTTTGAAACTCATTCTTCTCCTGCGGGCGTGGATAGAACTTACGTTGAAAAATAAGGATGAGTATTACGCCGATAGTAATAGCTGAATCGGAGCAATTGAAAATATAACTAAAAAATGTAAATTCCTGGTCGTGCCATATCGGGAACCATGATGGGAAATGGCCATTAAACAACGGGCAGTATATCATATCAACTACCTTACCATGCAAGAAACCTGCATAGCCACCGCCTTTGGGGAAGAGGGTTGCAACGGTACCCATACAACCCTCATTAAATATAAGGCCGTAAAATGCACTATCGATTATATTGCCAATGGCCCCTGCAAATATCAAAGCTATACTTGTAACAAGTCCCCAATGGGCTTTTTCTTTTACAAGGCGTACCAGGTACCACCCTATTCCAATTACAGCAGCTATTCTGAAAATGCTCAGGAACATCTTTCCATATTGACCCGAAAACTCCATGCCATATGCCATTCCATTATTTTCGGTAAAGTGTATTATAAACCATGGCAATATCTTATATTCTTCACCCATGTAAAAATGGGTTTTAATATAGATCTTGACTATCTGGTCAAATAGTAATACAAGAAAAATAATAATAAGAGGCCTTTTCACAAGCTACAAATAGAAAGAATATTGTTGGTTCTTTCCTTTTTAGCCGTTGAATTGCTGCTCAAGCTTAGCATCAATACTTAATGTAGCATGTGGTACTCTCCTCAAACGTTCTTTAGGTATAAGCTTACCGGTAGCTCTGCAAATTCCGTATGTTTTGTTTTCAATACGGATAAGTGCATTCTGCAGGTTCTGTATGAACTTCTCCTGGCGAAGAGCCAATTGGGCTGTTTCTTCCCTGGTTAACACATCTGATCCGTCTTCCAGCATTTTAAATGTAGGAGAAGTATCATCTGTTCCATGATCATCGGTATGGCAAAGGGTATTCTTCAAAAGGTCGTAATCCTTCTTAGCCTGATCAAGCTTATCTAATATTATTTTACGGAACTCTACCAATTCTTTTTCAGAATAACGGTTCTTGGCATCTTCTTTAGTTGCTTTAACCGGCGCTGCTTTAGCAGGGGTCGGAGCAGTAACTTTCTTAGCAACCGGCTTTGCAGCTACTTTCACTATTTTGGGTACTGGTTTCTTTTTCGCTTCCACTTTCTTTACTGTTTTAGGTTTTGCAGCAGGTTTGGCCTTAGCCTTTGCTACAGGTTTTGCTTTTTTTACCACTTTTTTGGCTACTACTTTTTTAACTGCAGCTTTCTTAACTGCTTTTTTGGCTACAACTTTTTTAGCTGCTTTATTGGCCTTTTTTACTACTTTTTTTGCCATGTTATGGTCTTTAATTGTGTTTATTTATAAAAATAGAAGTGCTCACATTGTCAGCCACTTCTACATCGATTGCCCCGCCTTCGTCGATGGCTTCCACCATTTCGAGCGATGCGGCAAGCGTTTCGGCGCAAATGTAGTTAAAATTATTCTTAACAGCACTATCCACAGCTATATTCTTTTTTATCTTCAGATCTATCTTGTCGGTCACTTCAAAACTATTGTCTTTCCTAAGGTTTTGAATGCGGTTTATCAATTCACGTGCTATCCCTTCCTCCATTAGCTCAGGGGTAATTGTAATGTCAAGCGCCACAGTGAGTTTATTGTCCGATGCCAGGTGCCAGCCCGGTATATCTTCAGATATTACTTCCACATCACCAAGCAGTATTTCCACCTCTTTTCCACCTAAATTAAGCTTATAGCTGCCTTTTGACTCAATTTCCCTTATCTGTGCCTGATCAAATGCATTAATGGCATTTGCACCTTCTTTCATTAAAGGACCAAGCTTCTTTCCAAGTTCCTTAAAGTTTGGTTTTATCTTCTTAACCAATATACCCGAGGTATCGGTTATGTATTCAAGGTTTTTAATGTTTACCTCAGCCAGAATAAGCTTTTTAACAGCCTCTATCTGATGCTTTACATTTTCATCCAATATAGGTATTACAACTTTATTAAGTGGTTGACGTACACGTATATTAACTTTCTTTCTTAAAGATAAAGTTAAAGAGCATATACGTTGAGCCAGATCCATTTTTTCTTCCAGAGAAAGATTAATATCCTTCTTATTGGCAACAGGGAAATTACTATGATGTATTGACTCTACTTTTTCCTTACCCGAAACATTATTCAAGTCAGCAAATAGCCGTTCGGAATAAAATGGAGCTATAGGGGATATTAGCTTGGCTACTGTTTCAAGGCATGTATAAAGGGTCTGGAATGCTGCGATCTTATCTTCGCTATAATCACCTTTCCAGAAACGGCGACGAGATAAGCGCACATACCAGTTACTTAACTGGTCGCACACAAACTCTTCTATATCTCTGGCAGCACGCATCGGCTCATACGCATCATAACTCTCCTCTACCCTTTTCACCAAAGAGCTTAATACGGATAGTACCCATTGATCAAGTTCAGGCCTGTCGCTGACAGGTATTTCTTTTTCTGAAAAAGTAAAACCATCAATATTGGCATATAGGGCGAAGAATGCATAGGTGTTGTGCAATGCACGGAAGAACTTACGCTGCACCTCGGCAATGCCCTCTTCATCAAACTTAAGGTTATCCCATGGCTGAGCATTGCTTATCATATACCAACGCGTAGCATCCGGACCGTATTTATCTAAGGTTTCAAATGGATCAACCGCATTACCAAGCCTCTTTGACATTTTATTGCCATGCTTATCTAACACAAGCCCATTTGAGACTACATTTTTAAATGCGACAGAATCGAAAAGCATTACTGCTATAGCGTGCAGTGTAAAGAACCAACCACGGGTCTGGTCAACACCTTCGGCTATAAAGTCCGCCGGGAAGTTCTGTTTGAATACTTCTTTATTCTCAAAGGGATAGTGCCATTGTGCATAAGGCATTGCGCCTGAATCGAACCAAACGTCTATCAGATCAGGCTCACGGAACATTTTTTTGCCATTAGCCGATACAAGTACAATATTGTCAGCATATGGCTTATGAAGATCTCTATGTTCAACATCTTCCCATCTGCTCTTTTTAATATCGGCTTCCGTCATATAGCCTTTGGCTACTGATTTCTTAATTTCTTTATCCAATTCCTCAACTGAACCAATGCATAGTTCTTCTAAAGAATCCTCAGTTCTCCAAATTGGCAAGGGAATACCCCAAAAGCGTGAACGGGAAAGGTTCCAGTCAACCATGTTTTCAAGCCAGTTACCAAACCTGCCTGTACCGGTAGCTTCGGGTTTCCAGTTAATGGTTTTATTAAGCTCTATCATCTTATCCTTGGCTGCGGTGGTCTTTACAAACCATGAGTCAAGCGGGTAGTATATTACCGGTTGATCAGTCCTCCAGCAATGCGGATAATTGTGTTCGTATTTCTCTACCTTAAACGCCCTACCTTCTTTCTTTAACTTCAATGCTATAGCCAGGTCGGTAGATTTATCAAGGTCCTGTTGGTCTTCTTTGGTTTTAACTAACCTTCCTGCAAAATCGGTAACAGCATCAACAAACTTACCTTGTTTGTTAACCAATGTAAGAGTACCTATCCCATTTTGTTTGGCAACCCTGAAGTCATCAGCACCAAAGCTTGGAGCTATATGTACTATGCCTGTACCATCGGCCGTGGTAACAAAATCGCCAATTATTATCCTGAAGCCATCTCCGCCCTCAGGCTTTGCATAAGGCAAAAGCTGTTCGTAGTTTATTCCTTCAAGGTCTTTACCAGTGAATGTCTTCTCAACTTTAAAAGGAATAACCTTGTCTCCTGCCTTATAATCTTCAAGCGGAATTCCGTATGCTTTCTCTGAAAAATATTTACCTACCAGTTCCTTGGCCATCACAATCTTTATGGGTTGGCCTGTGTATGGTTGAAATGTTGTTACCAGGTCATACTCTATTTTTTTACCTACCGCTAAGGCGCAGTTAGATGGAAGGGTCCATGGCGTGGTTGTCCATGCCAGAAAGTACACATCAAGCTTATCACCAGTAAATAGTTTCTCTGATTTTTTATCGTTTATTACTTTGAACTGTGCTGTAACTGTGGTGTCTTTTATATTCTTATAACAGCCGGGTTGATTGAGCTCATGTGAACTAAGGCCGGTACCTGCAGCCCATGAATAAGGTTGTATGGTATAGCCTTTGTACAGCATTTTCTTTTCATACAGCTTCTTTAACAGGCTCCAAACACTCTCTATGTAGTTATTGTCAAATGTTACATAGGGGTTATCCATATCAACCCAATAACCCATTTTAAGGGTAACATCTTCCCACTTGTCCTTATACTTCATCACCTCGCGGCGGCAAGCAGCGTTATATTCCTCTACACTTATCTTTTTCCCTATATCTTCTTTGGTTATTCCTAAAGACTTTTCCACGCTTAATTCAATAGGTAATCCATGCGTATCCCAGCCACCCTTACGCTTTACCTGCTTACCTTTTAAGGTTTGGTAACGGCAAAAAATATCTTTTATAGTACGGGCCATTACGTGGTGAATACCCGGCATTCCGTTTGCTGAAGGAGGGCCTTCATAAAAAGTAAATGAAGGAGAACCCTCACGAAGTGAAACACTCTTTTCAAATGTTTTTTCCTTATTCCATTTATCAAGTATATCCTTGCTTATAGAACTCAGGTCGAGATTTTTATATTCAGTATATTTCATAATAACGGACAGTGATTATATCGTTGCAATAACCTTCAACTCTACCGCAATGGGGGTAGGTAATGACTTTATTTCAACAGTTGTGCGGCAAGGCTGGTTTTCCTTAAAATACTCAGCATACACACGGTTATAAATGGCGAAATCAGCTTTCATGTTGGTCAAAAACACTGTAACATCAACTATATTGTTCCAGCTTGAGCCCGCTTCTTCCAATACGGCTTTTATATTTTCAAATACTGAACGGCATTGTACTTCAATATCGTACGAAACAATATTCCCTTTCTCATCAAGGGTTACACCGGGTATTTGTTTACTACCTTTTTGCCTTGGGCCCATACCTGATAAAAACAATAAATTGCCCACCTGGCGGGCATGAGGATATGAACCTACAGGTTCAGGTGCTTTTGATGAATATAGTTTATCCACGGTAGATTTTTAAGCGTGCAAATGTAGGAAAATGCGTGGAATAATGCATCAACCGGCGGTACACAAATAAAATGGACTTATGATCAATAAGGAGCAACTAATCCATCACGTTTGGTAGATGGAACAATGCTCATTACAGGAATATCTGAACCATTGATAATACCTTGTGCAGTAGAACCTACAAACAAAGGAGTTGTATCGCTTTCCTGTTGGGTCATTATCATTATAAGGTCAGCATCAACTTTGCTTGAATAGTCAACAATTGCCTGTGCAAGGCTCTCGTCACCCTTAATAGCTTTGATCATTTCAGCCGTGCACTTCACACCTGCTTTTTGAATGAAACTCTTAACCTGGTCCATTTGACGTGTAATTTTATTTACCACAAATTCGTCAAGTGTAAATAATACTGATACTACACGGATGGTTGAACCATACAGCTTACCAAGCTCAATTGCTTTATTAACCTTTTCGCGGGTTTCCTTTGAAAGATCAATAGGCATTACAATATTCTTACAACCTTCCCTATGGTGCTTACCTTTAATAGTAATAACCGGACAGCTTGCTTCTCTAACTACTCTCAATGCATTCGAACCAATAAAGCGCTTACGAACACCAACAGTTCCATTAGAACCCATTATTATCATTTTAGCGCTGATCATATCAGACACCTCTAATATCTTTTCATAAACTGAACCACGGGCTACAACCGTATTCACCTTTACTTTCTTTTTCTTTTCGGTTTCTTTTGCCAATTCGTGAAGCTTGTCTTCTATTTCCTTTTTCATGGCAGCCTCGTCAAAAGACTTAGCAAAGATGCGGCTTAGCGCACCACTTTCCTCAATAACATATAGTAATGTAATCTCAGCATTATAGAACTGAGCAAGATTATAGGATTGATCGAGCGCTATTAAAGCCTGATCAGAAAAATCCATTGGAATTAAAATCTGGTTTACATTAGATTTCATGTAGTTCTAGTTTAATTTGGCTTGCAAAGGTAAGGAAATTTTCAAAACGTACAATCTTCTCTTTAAAACATTGATTTTCACAGCAAAAGAGGGGATTTCGAGAAAAAACTAATTTTTAGTAGATTTGTAATAATATGAAACCACTTTTAGCTGTTTTTATTATTCTAAGCTTATTTGTTTGCTGTAAAACAGAACCTAAAGACCAATCTCAGGATGCTATTCAAAAAGCAATATCACTTGGATTTACTAAAAGAACTATTCCCTTAAGAAATGGCTTTGGTATTGTCTCCATTTATTTACCAATTAAGTTCGACAGTAGTTTTAGATTCATTCAGAGGTCTGACTATGACCCGTGCGGTAGTGAAGTTATTTATAGGTTCTCTTCAAAAAAATACACAATAGATAATGATGGGAACTATGCTCATTTAATGAAAATAGATTCACTTTACCAGTTTACAATTATGCAATTATATGATTCAGGTTGCAATGATAATATTGTAATAGATTCAACAAGTGTCTTACGAATGGAAACTAAAGTAAGAGCCATTGATTATAGGGTCGCAATTACAGGTAACCACTATCAATTAAGAGAATTTAATGGCCTTAAGTATATTTTCGGCATCGATAATTCCATATATCACTTAGGAAATGATAATAAAATATCATTTAGAGTATTCGCAGACGGCGCTCGCAAAAGAGAGCCACTTTGTTTTACCTTCAATTTTTCCGGAAAGGATAGCACTGGTTTTATAAAAACTGCCATGACAAGTTTTCAAACGCTAAAAGTCGATACAACTAAGTAACTTGCTTATTTAGCCAATGTATACACTATCAAACTTGCCAGATATGCCATTGCCCCCATATACAGGAACTGAATAATGGGCCATTTGATACTCTTGGTCTCCCGGTACACTACCGCAAGCGTACTCATACATTGCATGGCAAAGGCATAGAACAGCATTAAAGAAAACCCTACGGCAGCAGTATATTCCAACTTGCCGGTACTTGGATTTACGGCGACGGCCATCTTTTCCCTTATAGATTGCGAGTTATCTTCATTATCGGCGCTGTAAAGTGTTGCCATAGTACCGACAAAGGCCTCACGGGCTGCAAATGAGGTAATAAGCGCTATACCTATCTTCCAGTCAAAGCCAAGTGGTTTAATAACCGGCTCGATCCATTTACCCGCAATACCGGCATACGATTCTTTCAGTTTTTCCGAAGCCATTCTGGTCTCAATTTGTTTTGGTGTGTACTTTTTAATCGTATCTGCACTGCTATAAGCCTTCTCAATTGCAGGATATTTACCCGCAGGGGCGTGAGATGCCATTACCCAAAGGATAACCGAAATAGCTATAATTACTTTTCCTGCATCAAAAAGAAATATCCTTGCTTTCTGGTATATCGTCAGCAAAATAGTTGAGGCCTTAGGAATATGATACAAAGGCATTTCCATAATAAAATGAGTTTTTTCACGGGTCTTTATAAGAGCCTTCATTACAAATGCAGCCGTTAATGCAGCAAGGAAACCTATCAGGTACATAGCCATAAGCACCAAACCTTGCATATTAAAAAAGCCATAGTTATGCGTCGATGGAATAACCAGAGATATAAGTAGTGTATACACAGGCAAACGTGCTGAACAACTCATTAAAGGAGTAACCATAATAGTTGTTATACGCTCTTTCCAGTTCGATATGGTACGTGCACCCATAATGGCAGGTACTGCGCAAGCCATACCACTCATTAGCGGAATAACAGATCGCCCATTAAGCCCCAAGGGACGCATAAGCCTGTCCATAATAAAACTTACACGCGCCATATAGCCAGTATCCTCTAAAATGGCTATAAATGCAAACAGCAAGGCTATCTGCGGCACAAACACCACTACCCCACTTAAACCTGCCAATACACCATTAATTAAAAGATCAGCAAACTCGCCTTTAGGTAAAACATCTTTACCTAATTCAGATAATTTCACAAAAAAGAACTCAATACCATCCATTGGGTACTTGGCAATAAGGAATATGCTCTGGAATATTACAAACAGTACACCCAGGAATATTAAATAACCCCAGAACTTGTGCGTTAATACACTATCAATGCGTGATGAAAGCGACTTACGCTTTTCTTCCTCATCGATCTTAACCGTTTCTTTTACTATTTCATTAATCGCCTTGTAACGCGCGATTGTCTCTTGCGATTGTATAGGATGTTTTTCGAATCCAGTTGCTTTTATCTGCTTTTTAATATCGATCTTCTGGGTAGGAAGAATTTCAAAATGCTCAATCCCGGCTTCATTATTTATGATTTGAAATGCAGCATATGGGCTTTGCTTAGGGAACATTTTCTGAACATTTTCAATAAATACACCAGGGGCAAATTGTTTTATGTCAATAAAGTCCTTTTTCGGAGCCTCAACACCTTCAGCTAAAAGCTTTTTAATATTATCAATACCATGCCGTTTACGGGCATTGGCAGCTACCACCGGCACACCAAGGAACTTTGATAATTCGTCAGTATCAATTTGAACCCCACGAACACGTGCAATGTCCATCATGTTCATTACAAAAATGCAAGGTATGCGAAGGTCAATTATCTGCGTTGCAAGGAAAAGGCTTCGACGTAGGTTTGATGCATCAGCTACAATAATAGCCACATCAGGATGATCTTCGTTGGCTTCATCACACATTACCTTAAAGCACACTTCTTCGTCAAGTGTTTTAGGGTAAATACTGTATGTACCGGGCAGATCGAGGTATGTTATATATATCTTCTCATTCGTTTTCTCGTTCTCTATCAGCGCATCGCCACTATGTTTTTCAACTGTAACACCCGGGTAATTACCTGTTTGCTGGTTAAGGCCTGTAAGCGCATTAAATAAAGTCGACTTGCCGCTATTGGGGTTACCCAACACAGCCACTTTGAGCGACATTTGTGCCTGCTCTCTGCCTATTTTCAACTTTATCTTCCTGAACATTTTACTTAATACGATCTACATTAATTAAAGCAGCCTCTGTTTTACGCATACTTAACTTATACCCTGAAACAATAACCGCAACAGGGTCACCTAGAGGTGCAATGCTATCCATCTTAATCTTTTGGCCCGGAGTGCAACCCATCTCCATGAATTTCAATGCATTCTCTTCGTCGTTAAATGACATTACTATTCCCACTTCGCCGGGTTTAAGTTTATCGAGTGTTACAATTTCCTTAGCCATATACAATTGGCAAATTTAACAACCTCACAGAAAGGGGGGCTACCTAAAGAAGGGTATTTTCAGAATAATTTGATGATTTGGCGATTTGGTAATTTGATGATTAAAAACACAGGAAAATTCGGGTGTGTTAGGAACTTTTGCGCTTGGTGGCATGCATTCAAATTATCTGATGTTAAAATCATCAAATCTGCACATCATCAAATTATCAAATCAATTATTCACAGCCATCTTCTGCTGTTTCATAACCTCGCTAATATCGCGCATCAATTTCTCTGCAAGGTTATCTGCCGTAGTCTGGTGGGCGCTTTCAGCATAAATACGGATGATAGGCTCAGTATTTGAACGACGCAGATGAACCCAATCGCCATCGAACTCTATTTTAAGGCCATCAACCGTATTTGATGGGTATTTCTTGTATTTTTCCTTAATATCTTTCAATACCTTATCAATATCCAGATCAGGGCGTAGCTCTATCTTATTCTTGGAAGTAAAATAACTTGGGTATTTAGACCTTAAGAGTGAGCAGCTTTTTCCGAATGTAGCTAAATGAGTAAGGAATAAGGCAATACCCACCAAAGCATCGCGGCCATAATGTAATTCAGGGTAAATAATTCCACCATTGCCTTCGCCGCCTATAACAGCGTTATTCTTTTTCATTGCCTCCACCACGTTCACCTCTCCTACTGCCGATGCAAAATATTCGCAACCTGCTTTTTGTGTAACGACTTTTAAGGCCTGAGTAGATGAAAGGTTAGATACGGTTGCACCTTTTTTATTCTTCAATATATAATCAGCAACTGCTACCAATGTATATTCTTCGCCAAACATTTCACCGTCCTCGCAAACAATGGCAAGCCTGTCCACATCAGGATCAACAGCAAAACCAAGACTGGCATTTTTCTTTACAACGGTCTTTGAAAGCTCAATTAAATTTTCAGGCAATGGCTCTGCTTCATGTGAAAAATTACCGGTCGGTTCACAAAACAATGGAAATACTGTTTCTACTCCCAATTGTTGTAATAACTGTGGCACAATAATTCCACCAACGGAGTTAACTGCATCTACCACCACTTTAAACTTCTTGGCTTTTATTGCCTTTACATCTACCAATGGTAGCTTCAATATCATATCAATATGCTTCTGGGCATATGTTTCATCTTTCTTCACTTCTCCCAGGCCACCAACCTGCACAAACTGAAACTCGCCTTTCTCAGCAATTGTCAATACATCTTTCCCATCTGCTTCTGATATAAACTCTCCACGTGAGTTAAGGAGCTTTAATGCGTTCCAGTTCTTAGGGTTATGGCTTGCTGTAATAATTATTCCGCCATCAGCCTTTTCAGCAGCTACAGCTATCTCAACTGTAGGGGTTGTAGCAAGGCCGATATCTGTAATATCAATACCCAAAGCCTGTAGAGTGCCTACAACAATATCGCGCACCATTGGGCCCGAAATACGTGCATCGCGGCCAATAACTATCCTTGCTTTTTTGTCTTTGCCCTTTTGGTTTCTTTTGATCCAGCTTCCGAATGCAGATGTATATTTTACTATCTCTGTAGGTGTTAACCCTTCTCCGTTGCCACCAATGGTACCTCGTATGCCTGAAATCGATTTAATAAGTGTCATATCTTTCTTCCTGTAATGGGGCGGCAAAATTAATTGTTTTATTCAAGAATATATATCCTATTTATTAACAAGCGTGTATATCTTTTATTGCAAGGCATATAGCTTATTTGTTAATAATTTAAAGTGTTTACACATATTAATCGCCTCAGCTATGGGTAGAAGATTTTATATTTGCGACCGAAACAAAGAATGGTACGATGAACTTTAACCTTACTGACCTTCCTGAAAGAACCGCTAAGCCCCGTAAAAATGGCATAACAATGGTTATGGATAAAGGCCTTAGCCTTAGGCAAGCCCTTGACCTTGTGAGCGTATGCGGTGAGTATACCGATATTGTGAAGCTGGGCTTTGGTACTTCATTGTTAACAAAAGACCTGAACAAGAAATTACAGATATATAAAGACGCTGACATTAAAACCTATTTTGGTGGAACGCTGTTCGAAGCTTTTCTGGTGCGCGATATGATGGATGATTATCGCCGTTACCTCGATAAGTATAAAATGGAATACGTAGAGGTGTCGGATGGTTCAATTAAAATGGAGCATGATGAAAAATGTAAACTGATCGAAAGGTTTGCAAAGGACTATATTGTACTGTCAGAAGTTGGTTCCAAGGAAGCAGGAGTTATTATTCACCCGGGTAAATGGATATCGATGATGAATAAGGAACTTGAATGTGGCGCCTGGAAGGTAATTGCTGAAGCACGCGAAAGTGGTACTGTAGGTATTTACAGGCCAAATGGCAATGCACACGTTACACTCATTAATAAAATATTACAGAAAGTACCGGGAGAAAAGATAATGTGGGAGGCTCCCAAAAAACAACAACAGGCTTGGTTTATAAGTATGCTGGGCTCAAATGTTAACCTTGGCAACATTCCACCGGAAGATATTATACCACTCGAAACCCTTCGCCTTGGCTTGCGTGGCGATACCTTTATGAAATTTTTACCTGAGAAGAGTAAAAAGAAGTGGAAGTAAATCGGTTGATGACTGGTTCTTTAAAGCGGCCCTTCTATTTATTCTAAATAAAGATTAATTTAGTACGACCATTTTCAAAAAGAATCAAACCGATAAAACCATTTTACATGAATATTACTATACACAAACAGTATTTGTACTTTATAGTTTTTGCATGTTGCAATAGCCTTATAATTAATTTACATGCACAGAACAGACACTTGACTTCTGTATGCACTCCTGATTCAATGGTATATAAATATACCGGAAGTGCTCAATCATTCACCGTACCTTCATGCGTAACATCAGTTGTGGTAAGAGCATGGGGTGCAGGTGGCGGTGGTGGCGGAAAAGATTCATATCAAGGCGGTACGGGTGGTGGTGGCGCTTATGCTTCTGATACACTTAAAGTAACCCAAGGACAAATATTTACAATTATTGTTGGACAAGGCGGGTTCCCGGGTTTAAGTAATGTTGGTGATACGGGAGGCGGGGCAGGTGGTTTTGGCGGTGGTAACGGTGGCAAGGGTGGCAATGCCGGTGCCGCAGGTACTTCAGGTGCAGGTGGTGGTGGTGGTGGTGCAACTGCTTTATTAAGTAATGGAACATTTGTAATGGTTGCGGCTGGTGGTGGCGGTGGCGCAGGCGGTGGAAATAAAAGTGCAGGCGGCAATGGCGGAGCAGGAGGGTTAAATGGTGGTGCATCCACAACCTCCGCTGATGGCGGTATGGTAGGCACCAGCCCTGATTCGGTAGGTTTAGCCGGTTCCACTCCTTCAAAAGTAAGTGGTACTACAGACGCTGGCGGTGGCGGTGGCGGTGGCGGCGGCTATAATGGTGGTGGCGGTGGAAAGGCCGACTCAAGTGCTGATAAAGGTGGTGGCGGTGGCGGCGGCGGAAATAGCCTTGGCACAATTATTATTAATGGAAAAGGACGTTCAGTTGGTGACAGCACATATTCAGGCTTAGCGGGAATTGGCGAAGGTGGTATTGCAAATGATACAGCTGGTAATGCAGGTGGCAATGGGTATATGGTTATATCTTACTGTATTCCTCAGGTTATAACAATAAGTACAACAACTAAAAATGAATCCTGTTCCGATTCTAACAATGCTTATGCAGTTGCAACAGTAACTTCAGGAACCGGGCCTTTTACGTATTCATGGAATACTGCGCCGGTGCAAACATCCGATTCAGTAGCTCACTTAGGTATAGGAAATTATACTGTTACTGTTGACAATGGTAACGGTTGCCCTGCAACTGCAACTATTGCAATTACAGCACCAACTGCTATCACAATTACAACCGATTCGCTTGCTGAAAATGGTAGTTGCAATGGCCTGGCAGCAGTAACAGTAAGTGGCGGAACAATGCCTTATAATTATATGTGGTCACCAGGTGGCCAAACGACTGATACCATTAAAGGGCTGTGTGCAGGTAAATATTGTTGTTACATCCACGATAGTAATAAATGCCCTGCCAATTCATGCATAACAGTAAACCTATTTACAGGCATCAATACAATTACCAATTCAGGTTCTGCCATAGTTGCGTATCCAAATCCCGGTTCTGGTTGTTTTACACTTACAGGACTTAGACAAGGCCAATTGGTGGACATATATGATTATACGGGACAAAAACTAAGTAGTTCGTTAGTAGATAAATCTGTAATGAATTTTGATATTTCTTCAAAGCCTGATGGTGTTTACCTGATCTCAATTCAAAACAAAGACGGCAGTCACATCAATAAAAGCTTTGTTTTGAAACATTAAGATCACTGTATAACTATCTTTTTTGTAACAGACCCAGTAGTAGTGGTAAGTTTAACCAGGTATACACCAGACACAAAACCCTTGGTATCGATAGCTATAGTATGTTGCCCTGCATATAGTTTATCAAAATTATTTCCATACACTTTTTGCCCGATAACATTAAACACTTCTATTGTTACATTTTGCAAATCCTTTAGACCGAATGCCACATTCACATATCCATTTGAAGGATTAGGGTAAATATTTATGTTTTGCTCCTCGCCTACTTCATCAATGCCTGAAACAATACTAGGCACTATTGACGCACTTTGATAAACATACAGTGAACTATCGCTCTGCACAAACAAAACAATATGCACTGCGTTATTCACCGAGTCGTAAATAGATTTCGTTCCTGTATTGGAACCAAGGCCGGTTCCATTATCTATGCAATTACCCTGCGGGCAAAAGCCCCAGGTATGGTTCTTCTTCCAGCTAAAACTGAATGATTGAGTAGTGCCTGCAGAGAATGGTTGCAGTTTTTGTCCTAATGAATCAGGTAACATGTCCTCTGCTACCGAATGGTATACTAAAACATATTTGAACATACTATCCGCATCGCCGCCCTTCGTTGCTGGTGTTGTGCCCAATGGTGGCTGAAATGCAGAAACAGGGTCTTCTGTGCTTTGATCTTCATTGTATTTGAGTGTATCTACTGTAAGTACACTGCGTAATCTCAGTTTCATGGTTGAAAATGTATTCATATACGACTTTACTGTTGCATTTAAAGAATAGGTATTCGTAGCAAGGTTATATGTAGCATTAGCACTTATTACAAAAGGAGATCCCATTGCTACTTCCTTCTGAATAAAAGCAGAAGAAATGGTATCTGGCGAAACATTATTCGTTGTTTTTGTTCCATCTAACTGGCCATTGGGAACATTATTAACGTTGTAGTAAACCATTCGTGTATTTTCAAATGGCTTATCTGTAACGTCATTCATAAAATCAAGCCCTGGAAAATTTGTATGGTAATCGATCAGGTTACAAACACCATTATTCTTTGTGAAAACTGAATCAATGTTTGGGCCGGTTAAAAAGCAATTATGGCATGATGCTTGTGAAAAGTCCTCGAACAATGGTTCTTTAACAGCAACTGAATCTACTGCCTGAGGAGATAGAATAAGAGTATCCTGTATGTCTCCGGCAGCCAAATTGCCATTTATTTTATCAAGCCAAATCTTAATTACATATCTTCCATTATTTGCTAGAATCCATGGTTCGTGACAACTAAAACAATACTCAGCTTGAGGCGCTATATTCATACCATTAAATACATCTGATACCGGCACTCCGTTATTGATAGAATAGTTAAGTTGCAAAGAAGTAATAGGTTCAGAATTGTAATTATGTATAATACCTGAAAGCACAACTGGTTTGTTACGTTGAACAAACATTGGGATTGAAGACCTAGTTATCCTGAGGCCTATACCGGCTTGCCCTGATGCATGCAATAGTAAAACGGTTATAAAACCAATGCAAGCAAATACTTTTTTCAACGGCGTATAATTTCAACAAAGCTATGAAATAGAGCAGAAAAAGCAAATAAGCCACGAGAACAAATTAACATTCACCTCACATATTTTTCCTATACTCGTGCGTTGAAAAATAGCATCATGAAAAAGAACTTATTTCTACCTATACTGCTGGTTTGTATCATAGCAGCTTCCTGCAATCACAAATCAGTTAATAATGCCAATGGCACAGATGGAGCCAAGGTTGTAAAACTCAGGGAAAAGATAAAGCACGTAATTGTGATTTACCAGGAGAACTGGAGCTTTGATGGCCTTTTTGGTTTTTACCCTGACAAACGTGTAAACAATCTTTTGCATCCGAGGGGCAAAATTCTGGCGCAGATTAGCCGTAAGGGAGTATTGTTAGATACAGTCCCGATACCAACAATTGGTGAGGATGGTGGCGAACAAGGCCCTGATAAACGTTTTGCAGAATTAAACAAAAAACATCCCGGTGCAGTTTCATACGACCTGAATGAATTTGTTTCAGCAACGGCCGATACTGTTACTGGAGACATAGTGCACCGCTACTATACTGAAATGCTTCAGATTGATGGCGGCAAAATGGACAAATTTGTGGCATGGAGCGACAACGGTGGACTTGTAATGAGTTATTATAACGATACCACATTGCCTGAAGAACGCCTTGCAGCCAAATACACCTTGTGCGACAATTTTTTCCATTCGGCATTTGGTGGTTCATTCCTCAATCATCAATGGTTTATCTCAGCTGCTACTCCATACTGGAAAAATGCACCGATCAGCAAACGAAGCGACATACAAGCCGATAAACTGAAAAAGTATGACAATCAATATACCCCTGATGGATATGCTATAAATACTATCTATTCAATTAACCAACCGCATCCGAAAGGAATAGCAGATTCCCTATTACTACCTAACATAACTGCACCAAACATAGGTGACAGGTTAAATGATGCCGGCCAAACATGGGCATGGTATTCCGGTGGCTGGAATGCAGCCTTAAAAGGAGACGATCAACATGGATATTTTCAATATCATCACCAACCCTTTGTATATTATGAGAACTATAAGGATGGCTCAGAAAACAAAAAGAAACATTTAAAAGATGAAGTGGACTTTTTCGCTGCCCTTCATACTGATAGCCTTCCGGCAGTGTCATTTATCAAACCACTGGGAATAAACAACGAACATCCCGGTTATGCTAATTTGCTTCGTGGCCAGAAACACGTTGACTCAATTGTACAACAAGTTATGAAGAGTAGATATTGGGAGAATACTGTTATTATTATCACTTATGACGAGCATGGTGGCCGATATGACCATGTTGCACCACCTAAAATAGATCGTTGGGGGCCGGGTTCTCGCGTTCCAACCATCGTAATATCTCCTTATGCTAAAAAGAATTATGTTGATACTACACAGTATGAAAGTGTATCGGTAATAAAACTATTGGAAACCATGTATGATATGCCTCCATTGAGCAAAAGAGATTCTGCTGCAAATGGAATGCTGAATGCTTTTGATCCGCAGTAAAAAAACGACCACTAAGGTACTCAGAACACTTAGGTTCACTAAGCATTCTTTACCCCATTCCTTACTTTCCCCAAGCGGGGAAAGCGTTACAGTCCCTATGTATTTAAGCCTCCCCGCATTGGGGTTGGAGGGGCGCGTAATTGAAAAAGTGGGGCCCTTATCTTTTGCCACGAAGACACTAATCCCGATAGCTATCGGGAACTAAGGGTCACTAAGTTTTCTACCTTAGGGTAAGTTAGCTTATGCCCTGAAAGGGCATAATATATTAACGATGGGTGCAACCCATCGGAGAAGAACTAAGAACCACAAATAAACCCTGAAAGGGTTTTATAAGTTGAGCGAGCCTGTCTTATTAAGCCCTTTCAGGGCTTTTTTCATGGTTTGTCATCTTTCACAGGGCGATGCCCTGTGTTAGAATACTATGCCCTTTCAGGGCTGTATTTACAAAAATTGAATTAAAACACGGGTTACACTTTTTCATTTTGTTACCCGTCAACACTCTGATTTTCAGCAGTAATTTCTAACATTTTTTGCTCATTTTGTAACCCGTCCTTAGTTTCATTTTGCGCTGCGGCGCGTACAAAATTCTCTAACTGCATTAAGTTTTCAGCCGATAGGTTTTGTACCATTTCGGTGGTAAACGTAAGCCCGTTTGCGTTTGTTTCTTCCATTGTATTGTTAATTGTGGGTATTCTTCAGTTTATAAGTGGTACCACAAATTTAAACACAATATTTACTATAGTAAAAATAAAGGAGATGGAGTTTTGAACAACCCTAAAGTCGTTGTCAGTGGTTAGAGCATAGTCGTTAGTTAATACTGAAAAGTATTGGCATTGCGGTAAGTCGGGTATTCCTAACAATGTTACAAAGACTTTCGGATCCAATTAATGATACCATAAAATGACGAATGATAGATTAATTAATAGTTCAAAATATTGCCGGAGAAGGCTTCTTAATTTCATGATATGCTGTTTTTAATAATGGAGAATAAATATTGGGATTAAAACTATTTTGGTCATTTTGGGTTATTTTCTCCATCCTTTTCCTACCAATTTCTTCTATTCTGTCTATTTTCAACTCGTAATTAGTATCCGAATGACATAACTTAATTAGTATGACAGTAAATTCAAGGAAGGCGACGAATAAAAAGAAAACAATATAAATACCTAACATTAGTCCATCTTTCGTTATCAAATCATATAAAACTTTAATCCGAAGAAGAATGGCGTTTGAGTTGAAGTTACTTTCATACTCCTTAGCATTTGCCTTTCCCTTATCGAGAAGTTCATTTTTTAAAGCAGATAACTTTCCATATTCAACCTGATATTCTACTTGTTGTTGGTCACAGATAGCCTGCTTAATCTTTGTAATACTACTTACGCCACGTTTACCACTGCCTCCGCTGCCATCGGCTTCTTTAATAACATCATTAAGTGATTTTTGCCATACGGAATATTTTGAGTCAACGAGTTGAGATTGTTTATCTATTTCAGCCGTATATACTTGCTCCAGATTTTTTTTCTCTTCTGTTAACCTTGCGAGCTTATACTGGGGAATATTTGTATCTATATCCGACTTAAAAATCACTTCATCTAAGGCCATGGACCCCAACAATGCTGCCATCAGTCCCATAAAAAATCTTGCCCACATCATCCCCTTTTTTCCTCTAGACATAATTATTGCTCTTTCTATAAGGAAAATAAACAATGCACAGAAGATACCTGTTGTAATGGCGTTCTGCAATGTGCCGCTTAGCACTTGGGTTACTAATAAGTAACCATTAATAAACCATAAAAAGGTTGGTATAAGTAAACAAGACGCCATTAGTAATATCTTCTTCTTACTTCCTGGCGTTTCAGTTTTTACTAACTGATAATCATCTCCGGTTAAAATACAACTTAATTTAAGCATGGCTATTAGTTTTTATTGTTAAACATTCCAGTTGAAGAAGCGAAGAGTTCTGTTTCCTGATAGTTACCCATACCTTGAATGAAACCTTCATGGTAACTGAATATAGAAGACATTACTAAGCCCTCATCTTCTATTGATAATTCAATTTCCCTTTGTAGTTTATTAGTAATGGATTGTAATTCAGATATTCTATTTTCAATCTGTTTTGTGTGACTATTTGAAATACCATCAATAGTTATCAGATAGTTTTTCAGTTTATAGATATCTCCATTTTTCTCATCAATCATCTGAGCAACTATCAATCTAAATTCAGCTTTAATCCTTTTCTTGTTGCTTTCAAGTGAAATAAATGAATGATATTCATACCCCTCTCTGACACCTGCTGAACGAAAGTTCTGGTTCAAAAAAGTTGTTAGTTTGCTATCATTGTTTGTTTCTTCTGTTGCAACCGGAGGGTGTTCATCCACAAAAAGGTCTTTTGTGATTTCACCATTTGGGTTTATTGCAGTCTCCGCATTGTGCTCCATTTGAGATTTTAATTCTTCCGTCGGGCGTTTCCCGAATAATTTTGATAGAAAGCTCATGGTTTTTGTTTTTTAGGTTATTAAATTTTGAAAGTTGGTATTTTGAATTTTGAATGACCAATGGAATGACATCCTTCACAAAGTGTGATAAGATATTTTGGTAAATACTCCCAGGGTAAAATGAATTTACCGGTCTTTCTACTTATATGATATTGCTTATGGTGAACGTTCAACTTATTGCTGCAACCACAATTACGGCACTTATTATTATCTCTTGCTAATATTGCTTCTCTTTTTCTAAACCATTGGGGTGACTTTAGCAAGGTACCGTATGTATTTGTTGTATTCATCTTGAAAGGTTTTTAATGTTGCTTTCAAAGATTGATACCATAACCTATTACAAGGTAACCTACAATTCAGAAAATAATTTGAAATATTGTTATATGCTACTGTAAACCAGTGGTTTATTTTTGAGTAGGTGCTGTCTTATGTATTCCAGAAATCGTCTTTCTGCGTTCCATAAATTCAAAATATAGTTTTTCAACACCTATATAAATTTCAGGGTCATTCTGCTGTATTCGCATAGTTTTAATTAACCTTTCCAATTCAAAATTATTTGCTTCATAAATCTGTTCAAGGTTTGCACTATAAAGGTCATAAACTAAACTATTATCTACTACACTTTTTTGTTCAAGGCTATAAATGGTTTCATAGTAAGTTAAATAATCATCAAATTGCCATTTATCAAAGTGATCTTTTAAGAAAACAGAGTCTTTATCATCATATTCATATATCCATTTACGTGCATCAGGATGCGAACGCTCCCATTCAGCCATGTCATTATATATCTTGTAAGTGAGGTTGATCTTACTGGCACTATTCATTTGATTAAGCTGAAAGAATATTGCAATAAGTACGAACATTATTCCTATCAAAGAAAAGCTCAGTGTCGTTTTAAATATCTTATTATCTTCTTTCATCCTCATTAATTACTTTATTGAAAAATGGGCTGCTTTACTTCTTGCTTGCAGTGTGTCGCTAATTTTAGGATAAAAAACAGACAATGCCACAATAAGAATGATTGATGCTGCTACAGAATATCTTTTTACAGAACTTTTATCAAAATGCAATTTCATCAGTATCCCAGCAGGTTCAAGCATGACCAGATTATCTTTTAATTCATTTCTTCTATTTTCAATAATACCAACCATAATATCTCTTTGAAAAGAAACCTCTTCAGCAAAAACAGCATTGGTTTTTATTTTCGCTTCGACTTCTGCCAATTCCAGTAGCGATAATCGCCCCATTAAATAGTGCTCTATAAATTCATTTTTATTCTCGTCAGTTATCATATTATATTTTAATTATGATTTTGTACAATTTCAATTAGTTTCTTTTGGCATTTAGCTTTTTCATTTTTTGCAACCTGTTCGCCACCATCAAAGCCAAGCCTTGCAGCAATCTCAGTCATTGGAACACGATCGCAGTAATATTGCAAAATTCTTCTGCACCTGTCTCCCAATTTCATCATACCCTCTTTGAATTTACTTTGCCGTTCATTAAGTTCTCTTTTGTCATCATATTCTTCCCAAAATTCTCCTGCAATATCCGGTACTTCTTCCGGAGACATCTTATTTCTCCTTCTTAGTTCATTCAGCCATTTATACTTGCAGGCTTCAAATAAATACGTCTTTATCTTTGCAGAAGATGACAGAATAAACCTGTTTAGTATTACTTTTTCTCTAAAATCAATAATAACTTCCTGAAAAATATCTTTTGCATCGTCTTCTCTACCATTATTCATCTTCACATGATTAATTATACTTCGTAAGTTAAGCTGGTATAGTTCATTTAATCCAGCACTATTACCCATTTTTATAGAGTTAATAATTTCTTCGTCAGTCATGTTTAATCATACGTTAATACCGGAAGCATTTAAAAGGTAACCTCGAAAGTATAAAATCTTTCCTTAAACATAGGTATTAATAACCTCCGCTCCCGCAAGTCTGTGACTTGTGGGTAAAAGTAGCAACGGTTTGTAATCGTTATTTTAAAGTGATGCAATTTCCAATATGTGATTTTAAACCCTCTGCCCACAAGTCACAGAATGCGGGAGCCTGAGAATTTGTGAACTATTTGAGCTTCTCCCGCAGTATTTCTGCGGTATAAGAAGTCTTACTCTTTAGCAGATCTTCCGGCACGCCCTGAAAAACGAGATTACCACCCTTTTCGCCACCTTCAGGGCCAAGGTCTATCAACCAATCTGCACATTTCATAACATCGGGGTGATGCTCTATAACGACCAATGTATGACCCTTATCTACGAGCATATTAAATGCCTTTAATAACTTTTTAATATCATGGAAATGCAAACCTGTTGTAGGCTCATCAAATATAAAAAGCGTACTTCCTTCTTCATTTCCTTTTGATAGGAACGTAGCCAGTTTAATACGCTGTGCTTCTCCCCCACTCAATGTGCTTGATGATTGCCCCAATTGAACGTAGCCCATCCCTACATCTCTCAATGGTGTAAGTTTTTCAACTAATCTTCTAAGCAATGCGCTATTCATATCCTGGCTGAAGAAATCAATAGACTCATCAATGGTCATATTCAATACATCTGATATACTCTTGCCATGATATAGCACTTCCAATACATCATCTTTAAAGCGCTTGCCATTACATACATCGCACACTAAATGCACATCAGCCATAAATTGCATTTCAATGGTAACCTCACCTTCACCCTCGCAAATATCACAACGGCCACCGGCAACGTTAAATGAAAAGTGAGAGGCTTTGTATCCTCGCATCTGTGCCAGTTTCTGATCGGCAAACAAGGTGCGTATTTCATCAAATGCCTTTACATAAGTAACAGGGTTAGAACGTGACGACCTGCCAATGGGGCTCTGGTCAACCATTTCAACTTCTTTTATTTTATCTGTTGCGCCTTCTATTTTCTCAAACTTTCCGGCTTTTTCGCCTGTATACTGACCCAACATTCGTTTCAAACCGGGATACAACGTGCCTTTTATCAATGAAGACTTACCCGAACCTGACACACCTGTAACTACTGTCAGTGCACCGGTTGGAAACTTAATGGTAACATTCTTAAGGTTATTCTCACGGGCTTTGCAAATCTCAATAAAGTTCTTTGCACTCCTTCTTTTCTTAGGCACAGGAATAGATTCTTTTCCATTCAGGTATTGTGCAGTAAGGCTAACTTTTTCTAACTTCAATTCAGCCGGTGTACCCTGAAACACAACTGTACCACCATTTGTACCTGCCAGTGGCCCGATATCTATGATCTCATCCGCAGCACGCATAATATCTTCATCATGCTCTACCACTACTAGTGTATTACCAAGGTTGCGCAACTTTATGAGCACTTCAATTAACCTTTTGGTATCTCTGTGGTGTAAACCTATACTTGGTTCATCGAGCACATATAACGACCCAACCAAACTACTACCTAACGATGTGGCAAGATTCAAACGTTGTGATTCACCACCCGATAGTGTATTAGAAGGCCTGTTAAGCATTAAATACCCTAGCCCTACATCGCACATAAATTGCAGGCGATTGGTTATCTCCACATTCAAACGCTTTGCAATTTCTTTTTCGTTCTTATCAAGTTTTTCTGGCAGGTTCTTAAAGAATGTATACGCCTCATCAACCGGCATTAAAACCATATCGGAAATAGACTTGCCATTTATCTTCACATAATTAGCATCCTTACGTAAACGCGTTCCACGGCAATCAGGGCAAAGGGTTTTGCCCCTGTAGCGCGATAACATAACACGGTATTGTATCTTATAGCTCTCCTGCTCTAAATGTTTAAAGAACTGATATATGCCTTCAAATTCTTTTGTTCCGTTCCAGAGTACCGCCTTTTCTTTTTCGGTCAGATCCATGTATGGCCTGTGCACAGGAAAACCATTTTTACGTGCATGCAAAATAGCCTGGTCCTTCCACCAACTCATCTTTTCCCCTCTCCAGCACGCAATAGCCTCTTCGTACAACGAAAGGCTTTTATCTGGTATTACCAGGTCCTCGTCAATATCAATTACACTACCAAACCCTTCGCAACGCTTACAAGCACCAACGGGGTTATTAAAACTGAAGAAGTGAGCGGTTGGCTCGTCGAACTTCATTCCGTCGGCTTCAAACCGGTCAGAGAAAGTATGCTTATGCGTTTTCTTTCCTTCAGTAGAATCAACTTCGCATATTCCGTTACCTTCGTAAAAAGCAGTCTGCACCGAATCACCGGCACGGCTTTTTAAATCGTTCAGTTCTTCCTTTATTATCTCCAACCTGTCAATCACTAATTTCATTTCCTCAGGCTTCAGCGCATGCTCTTTCCCTTCTATTATTTCATCAAGCCGGTATATCTTACCCTTATGCTCAATGCGCGAAAAACCTTGTTGTAATAAAAGGTCTAATTGCTGACGAAGGGTGCGGCCCTCTTTTAAATGCAAAGGAGATAATATCATTACTGTAGTACCTTCTTTCAGCGAAAGAATATGATCAACTACATCCGTAATTGTATCACGCTTAACTATCTTATTTGAAATGGGAGAATAGGTTTTACCGATACGGGCATATAACAGCTTCAGGTAATCGTATATTTCAGTAGATGTACCAACGGTGGATCGTGAAGTACGTGTAACTACCTTTTGTTCTATCGCAATAGCCGGTGCAACACCTTTTATATAATCAACATCGGGCTTATTTATTTTACCCAGGAACTGGCGTGCATATGCCGAAAGCGATTCAACATAACGCCTCTGCCCTTCGGCATACAATGTATCAAATGCCAGTGATGACTTACCCGAACCCGATACACCTGTTACAACAACAAACTTATTACGGGGTATAACCACATCAATGTTCTTAAGATTATGCACTCGTGCACCCTTAATAACAATGTTCTTTTTCGAATCTATCTTTTCTAAATCAATTACAGTTGCCATACGTTATAATTCGCGATGCGAAATTAGGAATAAATCTGCGGCGGAGCATTAAAAGAAAAATCCCTGTTTTAAGGCAGGGATTTTTAAAACTATTTCAATTACCCTTTATTTTCTGTTACCAAAAATACGTAACAGTGCAAGGAATAAGTTAATGAAATCAAGATAAAGGCTTAATGCGCCATATACAGCCATTTTACCTACTGTAGCATCACCGTTTGAACCTACTTGTGCACCAATGTTCTTCATCTTCTGAACATCGTATGCAGTAAGACCGGTAAAGATTGCCACACAAGCAAAACTGATAATGTATTGCATTCCGCTGCTATGCATAAATATATTTACCACGCTGGCAATAATAACACCTAGTAAAAGCATCATTAATAATGAACCGAATTTGGTAAGGTCTGTTTTGGTTGTATACCCTAGCACTGCCATTAAGCCAAACATAGCCGCTGTAATAAAAAACACACTATAAATAGAAGATGTTGCGTAAACCAGGAAGATCGAACTCAAACTCATTCCCATTAAAAGCGAGAAAACTATAAATGTTATAGCCATTGCGCCATATGAAAGCTTATTAAACCCTGCTCCCATTAAAAGTACAAGTGCGAAAGGGGCAAATGCTGCCACCCAACCCATCGGAGCGAACCCAACAGCTCCGTTAGGGGCTACAGAGTATATTATTGATGCTAATGATGCATCGGTTGCAAACAGGTACGATGCCAGGCCTGTAATAACCAAGCCAAGGAACATCCACGAAAACACCTTTGATATGAATGCTTTAGATGCTACATCGCTGCTAACTGATTGAACATTTATAGGGTCTTGAAAATTAAAATTCTGTGTATCCATATTGTATTATTTAGTATTGAATTTACTTATGCAAATATACGTTATTTTGAACTGGGTGGAATGTTAAAAATCCTTAACAATCTGTTATTGAACAGAGACGTATTGATAGCCGAAATACCTTACTTTTAACCTAAATATTCGATCATATGAGCCTATCACGTTCTATCTATCAAAGGTTACTACACCAGCACGAAGCCATACAACCCATAATATCAGGAATAAGCAAGGAACGAATGACTTACAGGCCGGCCCCTGAAAAATGGAATATTCACGACAATATTGTACACCTGGCAAAATACCAACCTGTATTTATAGAAAGACTTAATACGATGTTACAGGAAAACTCACCTGAATTTGGACGATACAGGGCCGAAGATGATGTTGAATTTGAAACATGGCGCAGTTGGAGTACCGATAAGCTTTTTGAGAAACTACAGCATCACAGACAGTCAATTGTTGAAATTGTTAGCCCACTGGATAAAGACCAACTTAACAGAATCGGTATACACAAAAAATTCGGACACCTGACAATTGAAAAATGGCTTGAATTCTTTCTGTTACACGAGGCACATCACATGTTCACCATATTTCAACTGGCAAACGATGTGGATATAAAGGCTTAGTCCTTCTTATATTTTTTCTTTCTGCTTTCCCAGTATTCAGGGCCGTAATCTATCATTATCTCCTCCCCTGCTTTTATATTCTCATACGCATAGTATACAAAGCGTTTCTTTCTTGCATCAGTCAGCCAATCAGCATTAGGTTTAGGGGATGAATTATATATTGCACCGGTACCAAACACTAATGCAGCCTTCGATTTTGCATCGTCCATATCTTTGGTCCAGCCAAAAATGTACTCCTGCAAAAGCCTTGGTATTTTATGCCAATCGCCCTTAAGTATTATAAAAGGGTCCTCTTCAAGCACTTCATTTTTTTTAATTGCCTTTGTGGCAAACATGCCAACCCCATGAATTTTAGAGTTTCTTATTTCAATTTTAGGGTTACGGTAATACACATTCTTATCGTATCCGTTGGGGTAAAAAAGTTTTCTTGCCATAAATTAGTATTCCCTCTGTTGATTATTGATTTTGCTCTACCCAGCTCTTTGCTTTAGTTAAAGCATTGCCAATACCTTGAATATTACTTCCACCGGCAGTTGCATAAAATGCCTGGCCACCACCGCCACCTTGTATCTCTTTACTGAATTCACGTATCAATGATGACGCGTTCCAGTTCTTTGCTTTTGTCAATTCGTCAGACATTGCCAGGAAAAGATTTGCCTTGCCATTTATTTCAGCGCCTAAAATAAGGAATAGATTAGGTACTTCGCCTTTCATCTGAAAGCATAGATCCTTAGCCACATCAGCAGAAAGGATATCAACCTTTTCAGCAACAAAAACAGTATTGCCTATCTGTTGTTTCTTGGTCAATAGTTCTCCTTTCAATTGCTTGCCCCGCTCCCTTGATAACTTCTCAACTTGCTTGGTTAATTCGGCAGCATGTTGTTGCAGATCAAGTATACCTTTCACTAAATTCTTCGGGTTCTTTAATGCATCTGACGCCTGCCGTATTACTTCTATTTGGCCTGTGATATAATCCTGTGCACGCAATGCAGTTACCGCCTCTATACGACGTATACCGGCAGACACAGCGCTTTCAGTAAGTATTTTAAAATAACCAATTTGCCCCGTTGCTTTAACGTGTGTACCACCACAAAGTTCAATAGAGAAATTCTTGTCTATAGTTACCACTCGAACATTATCTCCATATTTTTCACCAAACAAAGCCATAGCGCCAAGTTTTTTAGCCTCGTCTATAGCCATTACCTGTGTTTCACAAACTATGTTCTCACGTATTTTCTGGTTCACTAAAAACTCAATATCTCTCAACTCTTCATCAGTAATTTTAGAGAAATGCGAAAAGTCAAAACGTAAGTGGTCGGGGTGAACCAAGGAACCCCGTTGTTCCACATGCTTACCCAATATTTTACGTAATGATGCATGTAACAAGTGCGTTGCAGAATGGTTATCTACCGTAAGTATTCTACGCTCAGGGTCAACAATTGCTTTGAAAGATGCTTTTACATCATCAGGCAATGTTTCAGTAAAATGTACATTCAAATTATTTTCCTTCTGGGTATCCAATACCGAGATCCTCTTTGTACCAAATTCCAGAAAACCGGTATCGCCTACCTGTCCGCCACTTTCAGCATAAAAAGGGGTTTTATCTAATACTATCTGGTATTGATCTTTACCCTTTGCTTTTATTTTTCGGTAACGAACAATTTTTGAATGTTCCTCTATTTTCTCATAGCCTACAAAAACAGATTGCTGAGTGTCTATTACGTTTATCCAATCTTCTTTATCAACAGTAGTAGCGGCGCGCGAGCGTGTTTTTTGTTTTTCAAGCGCTTCTTCAAAACCTTTTTCATCAATTGCAATATCAGAGCTTCTGGCGATAAGTGCAGTCAGATCAACCGGAAAGCCAAAGGTGTCGTATAACTCAAACACCTGCTCACCAGGAATTACTTTCTTTTTATTACTTACAAGTTCAGCGCAAATAATTTCAATCTTTTTCAAGCCTTGCTCCAATGTACGTACAAATGCCTGTTCTTCCTCCAATATTACTTTTTTAACAAGCTTCTCTTGTTTTACGATCTCCGGGAAGAAGCCACCCATTTGCTTTACCAGCACATCAACAAGGTTATATAAAAATGGCTCTTTTAAACCCAACGATTGATACCCATAACGTACAGCCCTACGCAAAATGCGGCGTATAACATACCCAGCCCCTGTATTTGATGGCAATTGCCCGTCTGCAATGGTAAATGAAATAGCCCTGATATGATCGGCTATTACACGCATTGCAATATTTATCTTTTCTTCTTCAGCAGAAAAATCAGTTGCCTTATATTTTTTGCCTGATACCTTTTCAATTTCTTTTATTAATGGTTGAAACACATCGGTATCATAGCTCGATTTTTTGCCTTGCAATACCATACTCAAGCGCTCAAAACCCATTCCCGTATCTACGTGTTGAGCAGGAAGCTTTTCTAACGAACCATCTGCTTTACGATTGAATTCCATAAATACCAGATTCCATATTTCTATTACCTGCGGATGGCTGGAATTAACCAATGACTTGCCTGCTATCTTCTTTCTATCATCATCGCTTCGCAGATCAACGTGAATTTCAGAACATGGGCCGCATGGGCCGGTATCGCCCATTTCCCAGAAATTATCTTTCTTGTTGCCATTTATTATTTTCTCTTCCGGTACATAGTTCAGCCAAAAGTTCTTTGCATCTTCATCAAATGCAAGGTTCTCTTTTTTATCGCCTTCAAAAACAGTTACATATAGCCTGTCCTTTTCAATCTTATATACTTCGGTCAATAGTTCCCATGCCCAGGCAATGGCATCTTTTTTAAAATAATCGCCGAACGACCAGTTGCCCAACATTTCAAACATGGTATGGTGGTAGGTATCTACACCTACCTCTTCAAGGTCGTTATGCTTGCCCGAAACACGCAAGCACTTTTGTGTATCGGCAATGCGCTTAGCTTTTGGCGTGCCATGCCCAAGGAAAGCATCTTTAAACTGGTTCATACCCGCATTGGTGAACATCAATGTCGGATCATCCTTAACTACAATTGGTGCCGAAGGCAATATCAGATGCTGTTTTGATTCAAAAAAATCGAGGAATTTTTTACGTATTTCTGAAGAGTTCATATACTATTTATAATGCCTTCAAAAGTAATAAATAGTAGAATATAGAGGTTTGTAACTCTTAAGCAGAACGATTATTCTATAACAAAAGCTTTTTTCTTTTGTGCCGCTAACCATTTTAAGGCCTTGGGTTCATCAGTAAAAACCTTTAATGGCGATTTTATTTTTTTTACGTTAACGGCGTAATCGGCCATCAGGTAGACGCCTATTGTTTTAGCAACTACTGCAGTTGCTATTCCTGTTTCGCCCATTACTTTATCAATTACATAATTCAGCGCATCATCAGTTATTGTAAAATGTGCACGCAGGTCGTATAACATTAGTCGTTTTTCATTTCCTAAAAAAACAAGTGTTTCTTTAAAAGATTGCTTTAATGAATCTATTTCAACATGCGTATCTTTTATTATTCTTTTATATGCAATATTCTTTTTATCAACCTCAACCTTTGCAATACATGTTATAAGCGAGCCTTTCACGGGGTCCGTATTCGATTTCCCGATAGACTTTTTCCGTAATACTTTGCTAGCCTTCGCTTCAATCACAGGCTTGACCTTCTGTAATTGTGCAGCAGCTTTTTTGTCTTTAAATGATAACAACCAAACAAGCGCCTCATGCATAGTTTTAAATATCCTTATCTGCGGACCGTTGGTTTTTTGCTTATCCTTAAAATAGTCCACAAGCATTTTTACACCAGCCTGATCAGACACGATAGCAGAAGCAATTCTTTTTTTACTTAACAAATGCTTATGCAGGTATTCCATTCCTTTTTCTGTAAGCGTAAACTTAGGCCGGGCATCATACAGAATGAGTGCTTTTTTGCCCTGGCTTAGTTCAAATCCTATATCGTCTGATTTTTTAATATCTGCTGCATCTAAATGAGCATTTGGCCGTACTGTTTTGTGTATAATACCAAACTTATCAGAACTGACTATACATGTACTGGTTTTTACTTCTTTCATGGGTTTCATTTTGCCAATATATAAAACATATATGAAATATACGACAAAACATTATTAAAACAATATGAAAAGCCTTTTTGTCAAGATATTATGGACACAGGCCTATTCTAGCTCATAGAGGAAAGAGCGCTACTACTAAAACGTATTAACATATTCATAAACAGATAATTACATCAATAAAAAGCAATAATTAACTTTTTTTAGTTTTTATTTGAGGTGAAGTTTGTTAAATTTGCGAATCTTAAAAAAATAAGACGCTAAAAACCTGGAATCGAGTGTCAAATATTAAGTACATATTTAATACCAAAACCCTTACCTACGAAAAGGTTCACCACCGCTTTCGTGATAAAGCGCTTAAGTTCTTTTCATATGTGCTCACAAGTCTCTTCTTTTCCTTTATTGTATTAGTTATTGGTTTTACGGTCATTGACTCCCCTAAGGAGAAACAATTGAAAAGGGAAATTGCCCAAATGCAATTGCAATACGACCTGCTCAACAACCGCATTTCGCAAGCAGGCGACGTATTAAAAAATATTGAATCGCGCGACAATAACATTTACCGTGCAGTGCTTAACGCTGACCCTATTCCTTCGAGTGTAAGGCAAGCCGGCTTTGGTGGCGCCGATCGTTATAAGGACCTGCAAGGCTTTAGTAATTCTGAGCTAATGACCCAAACAGCTAAGAATATGGACGTGCTTATACGTGAAATATATGTACAATCAAGGTCATACGATGAAATTGAAAAACTAGCCAAGAGCAAAACATTAATGCTTAGCTGTATTCCGGCTATACAGCCTATAGATAATAAATCACTGAAATGTATAATTTCAGGCTTCGGTTGGAGAATACACCCTATTCTAAAGGAAGAGCGTTTCCATACGGGTATAGATTTTGCCGCCAGTGAAGGAACACCTATTTATGCAACCGGCGATGGCGTAGTTGAAAAAGCCGATAATATGGAAGAGGGTTATGGTAACCACGTGGTGTTGAACCATGGCTTTGGATATGAAACCCTGTATGGTCACATGAGCAGAATGGCAGTTACTGTAGGCCAGAAAGTAAAACGCGGACAGGTAATTGGCTACGTTGGTTGTACGGGTATGTGCTCTGGCGACCACGTTCATTACGAAGTGATAAAGAATGGAGAAAAGGTTAATCCTGTTGATTATTTCTACAATGACCTTACTCCGGCAGAATATAAGGAAATAGTGAATGCAGCTTCTCAACCTGCACAATCTCTCGACTAAGTTAGGCCTTTAACTTTTAGTCAAAAAGCATCAATACCTATTAATTTCACCCAACTTGGTTAAAAACCTTTAGTAAAGGGGTATTTTCAATCAATGCCACAAAACATTGATTACAAGCTAAATCGATTAATTTGCCGCACATATTAACATTTATGTATTGAAAAAACATGCATAATTAAGTAACTCTTCTGCGGTTTTTACGTACTTTAGGGGTGAGGGAATAAATACTTGCTATTTATGAGGGAATATTTATATAGAATTTTTATTATTATTTTTTGCCTGTTTAATGCAATTTCATTAAAAGCAGCTACCCGAACAGCATCTTCAAGTGGAAACTGGTCAAGTACTTCTACCTGGGGTGGCTCAGCTGCACCTGTTGCAGGTGACCTTGTTATTATTAATGGAGGAGTAACTGTAACTGTAAACGGTGCAGATGCATGTGCACAGGTTACATTGGGTAATGGCGCCGGAGGTACTGCCACCCTAACTTTTAATACAGGAACAAGTCTTACAATATCAGGTGGGTTACTATTTACATCCGGTAATAAGGGATCAGTAACTGTAGGCAAAGGAGCACTGACGGTTGGAACCACAGTTACTGTGCCTGCCAGCGCTACTGCCTATACAATTAGCGTCTCTACCGGTTCTGCGACGTTAAATGCTGCCGGAAATACATTAACCATTCCCGCTACAGCTACTAAAGTTACATTCAGCACCACAAGTTCCGGTACAACTACTTATAACGGCCCTGTATCAATAAGTGCCGGAGCAATAGAAAACACAAGTGCAAAATCAACAACTAAATTTAACGGTGCTGTTACAATAGCAGGTACCGGTATTATTGAAAATACTGCAGCTGCTACTCTTACTTTTAATTCAACAGTTACATTAACCGCTGGCATGACTGCAACTGATGGCGTTTTAGGTGTAAACGGAACTGTAAATATGAATGGAAACGTTACCCAACCTGCCGGAACAATATCTGTTACCAGTGGAACCTTGAATTTTGGTACGGCAGCAACAGTAACAATGTCGGCCGGAACGATTTCTGCTACCAGGGGTGCCATCAACTTTAAGAATACCGGTTATACCTTTACACCTACCGGCGGAACTATAGAAGTTACAGCTGCCGGAACCATTACATTCAGCGGACCAGTAGATGCAAAATCAGGTAACACAATTGAAAATATAACTACTGCGGGTACCATTATCTTTTCAAGTACTTATAATCTTGAATCAGGCGCTAATTTTACATGTAGTACCAAAGCTACAACAATTAAATTCGGAGGTAATTTTACCTGTGCCGGAACGGCAGGCTTTTTCAAAACAAGCAATACTTATTTCACATCAAACTTAACTGTTACACAAACTGCCAGTTGTACGTTCGGTAATGTAATATTTAACGCAGGAGTTGTTGTAACCCAGGCAACGGCGGGCTTTAAAGTAGCAGGTAACTGGACAAACAACAACACAACTACAGCGGCCTGTATTACCGGCGCTTTTGATGTTACTTTTGGTGTTGCCGGAACTGCATATACTTCAGCAGTTGGTGGCGCTAACAGCACTACATTTCCGCAACAACTTATCATTGCAGATAACGAGACTTTTACTTTTAATCTCCCTACCAATTCAGGTGTACATAAAGTCACCACCAATCTTAACATATCCGGTGTTTCCAGTACTACGGCTTTTAAACTTGCAAATAACGTTACCCTTACAGTTAGCGGTAATATGGTTGTTTCGGCTTCCAGTGCTGCAACAACAATTACCCAGAATACCGGCAGTGTATTAAACGTTACCGGTGGAGTGACACTTAATCAACCAACTGCAGCCAGGACACTTGGTTGGGCCTTGAATGGTACTGCAAATGCTACAATAAGTGGTACACTGGCGTACATTACATCTTCAAGTACAGCAGGTGATGTTATTAATGTAACAGAAGCCGGTAGCGGAACATTCCAAGCCAATGCCATTACTTTTACTGCGGCTTGCACCAGTGCAGCCTGCCAGGAACTTAACCTTACTTCCACAGGTACAATAAATGTAGTTACAGCTTTGGCCCATACAAGTGGTGAAATAGTTGCCACAGCGGCAGGCACAATAGATTTTGAAGCGGGATATACAATATCTACTGCCAATACCATATTCACTACATTCAGTGGTGAAACTATTGATTTTGGCGGAAGCTTCACATGCAGTGCAACCACAGTACCCGGTGTTACTTTTGTATCGGGCAGTAACGCAGTATTTACAGGAAATTCAACAGTAACACCTACTGACCAGATAACATTTGCTAATGTTACAATAAACAGCAGTAAAACTGTTACCCTTGCCGGTAACATTTCGGTTACAGGTAACTGGACGGATAATGGAAGCCTGACAGGTAATTTCAGTGTTACATTTAATGGAACAGGTACACAAACTATAGCAGATGGAAATTCAGGTACCGAAACATTTTATAAAATGGTAGTTTCAGGTACAGGACCTATAACGCTAAGCAGTTCCCCGGCTACTAATATTTTACTTACAAGCGAACTGGACATGAATGCCCCATATATAAACTTAAATGGGAATACCCTAACACTTGGCAATGCCGCAAACTCTGTTACTACATTATCGTATACAGCGGGTGCTGCGTATGGAGGTACTTTTGCAAGATACTGGCCTAATGTAGCTATTACTACTGCAGGAAATAATTATGGTACTTTCCCCGTGGGAATTTCGGGTACTTACAGGCCATTGACAATTGTTTCAAGTGTAGCGGGATCTGCAGGCACAGTATCGGTTATACATAATGATGCTATCCCGGAAACAGCCGTAAACAATACTCCTTACACAGACAACTTAGGTAATAATATACTTGCAATTTCACAGGAAAACACTACAGTAACTACTGACGGAGTTGCAGGTAATGGTGGTACATATACGGTTAGTGCAACTTTTGGAGGCTTTTCAAACCCGGGCGGATCTGCAACTATTACCGACTATTTTTTAGAAACATATACAGGTAGTGTAAATGGATATGGAGCAGGTACCACTGCAGTCAATGTTGCGCAGGCCGGAACCATACCGGCACCCGTGCTAGGCAGATCAGGATTAGTTGTTGCCTACCCTGCAACAGCCGCTAAACAAGGCATGGCAAATGTTTATGTATGTGGAACTAAAAATCTTGAAACTCCTATTGAATCGCAATATTACACTGTTGGTCCGGGTACAAACTGGAATGCTGCCAATACATGGGCCCTTACTTCAGGGGGAGCCGATTGTGGATGTACCCCAACTGCGCAGGCCGTTTGTTTTGTTCAAAACGGACATCCTTTGGTTATTAATACAGCAGCTACTGCCGGTTCTCTCGTTGTTCAAAACGGAGGCTCAGTTACAGGTACTCAGAGTCTGACTTTATCAGGTGTTCTGCAAACACAAGGCACCGGCGTAATAACAACTACCGGCGGAGCCTGGTCAGTTACAGGAGCAACATCGCTCAGTGGTTCAGGAGCAAGCACATTCGGCGGAGCACTAACTGCAAGTGGAGGGCTTAGTGTAAACTCAGGTACTTCACTTACTATGAATGCAGCATTATCAGTAATTGGAACTTTAACTGCCAGCGGAAACCTACTCATGAATGGTAATTACGCATTGAATGAAGCAGGAAATGCGATAGTTAATACGGGTGTTACACTCACCACCGGTACAAGCGCCACTTCAACATTTACAGGAAATATTACCCTGAATGGTACCGCTATTCTTGCAGTAGGAACAGGAACAACTACTATGAGTGGCTTGGGCTCGGTTTTAGCATTTGGAACATCAGGCAGTTCTATAACAGGAACAGGAATATTTTCGACTTCAAGTACCACAACCATTACAGGTACAGCAACTATCTCACCGGAATTTTCAGTAAGCGGAACTATTACCAATAATGGCACCATTACCTTAAATAATGCTACCGATTGTTTAGATGGTACGGGTTCATGGATACAAGGTGCTAATTCAACCCTGCAAATAGGCGGATCTACTAAACCATTTACCGCCGGAGGTACTTTAAATGCAACCACTAATTCACCGAACTTAGTAGGATACAATGCTGCGGGTGTGCAGTCAATTGCTGGTATTACATATTATGACCTCGCTGTCAGCACTTCGGGTACCAAAACATTGGCCGCTAATGCTGTTGCCAATGACCTTGTAACCACATCAGGGTCAGCAGTTCTGGCAGAAAGCACACATACTTTAACCGGTGCTGCAGGCCTGACAATGAATGGTACCAGCCAATTAACGCTTTCCAGGAGTGCATCGGGGACATACCCGGAACTCACAGGTGTTTATACATTGGCTTCCGGCGCTACCGGAACAGGAACTGCAATTACCATATCTAATACCGGAGCTACAACTACGGTGGCAACCCCAACAACAGGCTCTACGAATTATAATGATCTGATTTTAGCCGGCTCCTCTGCATATGATATTTCGCAAGGTGGTGCCGGCATAGCCATTAATGATGATCTTAGAGTTAAAGGTAGTTCAACAATATCTTCCCTTACAGGAGGGGCTGTAATAAATAATGCTTTTAACTACACCAGCACAGGAACAACTACGTTAACTGATAACCTAACAGTAAACGGCGCTGATTCTATTTCTGCAGGTGCTATTCAAACAGCAAATTCGCTGGGTGGCTCAGGTACTTTAGTTATGTCCGGTTCTGCCATACTGACACTTATAACCTCCGCAAACGGATCATATCCTGCGCTGACAGGAGCGTATTCATGCAGCGGAACATCATCAATTGTAATTAATAACGGCAGCGGAACTGCAAGTATAAGCTACCCTGCAGGGTCTACAGGATACAACAACCTTAACCTTGAAGGTTCATCTGATTTTGATATGTCATCAGGTTCCGGTATCACTGTTGCTGATAGCCTTGCTGTTAAATCTACTGCCGATATTATAACAATTTCAGGTGGAGTTACTGTAAATGGTCCATTTGTTCATTCCACATCTTCTACTTCAAACTTAGATGATGTCTTATCTGTTACCGGAGCTGCTACTATCTCAGGTGGTGGTACATTGGGGCTTGGTGGTGATTTTGATATTGGTGGCGGTCTGACAATTACAGGTGCAACACTTCAGGACAACGGACAGAACATTAATATTACAGGTGGAAATTGGGTTCTGAATAGCGGGGGCGATTATTCTGCTTTGGATGGCACTGCTACGGGAGATGTAAATTTTGAAGGTTCTTCAAACCAAACCATAGGAGGAACAGCATTAATTACAAACTTCTTTGACCTTGATATTACAAACACAACAGCCCTTCCTGCAGCGGGCGTAACATTAAATGAACCGATAGTAGTTACCGATAATCTTGGCCTGAACACTGGTATATTAAAAACCACGGGAACAAACCTTATTACGATCGGCACATCAACTGCTTCAGCTACATCTGACCCTGGAAGTACAACAAGTTTTGTTGATGGTCCATTGTCGGTATTTGGGGCTAACGCATTCACCTTCCCGCTTGGTAACAACGGCGTATACGCTGAGCTAGCCATTGCCGGCTCAGGAGGACCAATTGATAACGGAGTTGCAGCCACACAATTCACTTGCCAATACACTAATGGTACTGCATCTGTCAATTACAATACACCTGCTGACATGGGTACCGGCCTTAATCATACCAGTGCGGTAGAATACTGGGTGCTGACCCGTAACTCCTCCTCCAATAATGAACAAGCGTATGTTTCGCTTACTTCAAACAATCCTGCAAATAGTGGTATTCTAAGTATGAGCGACCTTACAATAGCTAACGACGATCCGGGTATTTGGGTTGACATGGGTTCAAATATTACTTCCGGCGGTGTACCTACTCCATTAACCATTACATCAACGACCGAGTTTGCAACCGCAAATTTTGGTGTACAAACTACGTTTGGATCTCATTTAGGTACTAACCCGCTACCAATTCAACTTATATCGTTTACAGCTGAATGCAATAATTCAGCTGCTTTGGTTCAATGGGCAACAGCTTCAGAAAACAATAACAACTATTTTACGGTTGAGAAAACCCAGGATGGCATCAATTATCAGCCAGTTGCAACCATAAAGGGAAATGGTACCACCAATGCAACCCATTATTATTCAGTTACCGACTATGAGCCATTTGAAGGTACATCGTATTACAGGCTTTCGCAAACCGATATTGACGGACATGTAACTTATTTTAACCAAACCGATTTCCATGCCTGCGAAGACGTTAAAAGTATTCTTGCCTATAGCAATGGAAGCGATAATATTACAGTCCGCATTAACTCGGCTGTAAACGATGTTTATGCTATTGAAATAATTAACAGTGTTGGTCAAACCATACTTAATCTTAACCAAGCTGTATCGGTGGGATTAAATCAATTTGACTTCCCTGTTGCTACTACTTCAGGCGTTTATTTCATACGCGTTTCAAGCCCATCAAAGACATATACCAATAAAGTTTTACTTATCAGGTAAGCTTTATAATCAAGACTTGTAATATTTTAATAGCTTTGAAAGGTGAACAAACACCTTTATATAACTGACCTTGACGGTACTCTTTTGCGGAACGACCAATCAATATCGTCATATTCTCATAGTAAACTTAAACAGTTAATTAACGAAAAGCAGGTTCACTTTACCGTGGCTACTGCAAGAAGCTACAGGTATACTAAAGAGGTGCTCCGCGGAATAGATGTAAAACTTCCGGTTATATTGAAGAACGGTGCAGTAACGGCAGATTTTTCTACAGGCAACCACATCAATGTTAACTATATTGATCACGAATACTGGCAAGAACTTATAGATGATATTGGAGAATATATGCTTTCTCCATTTATGTCTACATTTAACGGGGTTTCTGAAAGTTATTACTACGACCAGATTACAGGTGATGGTATGCAATGGTATATAAAAGAAATGCAGGCCGGTAATGATAAAAGGCTCATGCGACTACCCACATTACATATGGTAACTCCTGAAGAATTGGTTCTATCTGTATCAGTAATAAATAAGCTCGATGTTATTGAAAAACTAAGAGAAGAGCTACAATACAGGTACAGGAATATACTGCATTGCCATTTTTATGAGGAATTATACCATAAAGGATGGTATTGGGCCGTTTTCACCAATAAATTGGCAACAAAAGACCAGGCTATTAAGCTTTTTTGCGAAAAATTTGATTACGATATTAATTACACCACTGCCTTTGGCGATAGTTATAACGACAAATCAATGCTTGAAGTGGTAAAACACAAAATTGCAGTTTCAAATGCCGACAAAAGGCTTATTGATATTGCAACTGAGGTTATAGGAAGCAATGAGGAAGATAGTGTGATAAAGTATATAGAAAGCAGGCACTAATATTGCCACATATCGTGTTCGATATTGAACATTTTATTCTTTATTGATTCACCCTCCAGTAATGCATCCATGGGATTTTTTGCATAATCTGCTATTTTGCGGTTATATACATTACTTTCCTGCACTATATAGCTCGAAAACATTCTTTTTTCAAGTATTTCATCAAGTGTTCTTGGCTCATAGTTATTGTGTGTATTAAATACCTGTGCCCTTGCAAAAATATCTCTGATTGAAGGAAAGTATACCCAAAACATCATATTGGCTCCCCCGGGAACTTCGTTACCATTTTGGTCGAACTGTTTTTTAAATGGGCATATTCCAAGTATGCGCACATCCATTACCGACCTTTGTTTATCGAAGAACCAATCTTCTTTCAACATATATTCAACAATATCCGGAGATTCAAGAGGCTGGCTTTTCAGGCTACTGTTTCCGCTTGAATCAATTATCGTAATTATTTTAAGCAGCGCACTGTCTGCTTCAGAATTAGACATGGGCAATGCAAAAGACTTATCATAGTCGAAGGGAGATACATTATATATTGTTACCTGATGTCTTTGCACAGCACAGTAAATAACATCCCACATACTTCTTCTATCGGCATTTGGTGTAACCGGATAATATAAAGGCAGGTTTATCTTTTCGCGCAAATCGATCATTCTCCATATTCGCTTAGACCATATGACATCAGCTTCTCTTACAAAGGGGTAAGGAACAGGAGGGCCATGCAATGGAACCGGCAGAGGAGATTGGGGCGGATCCATTACAGAAGGCTGTACATCGCACTGTGCAATGGCCAGGTTACACGAAAACATAAATAATATGGCTACCCGGGTTCTAAACATTCATTGGAATTATGATGTTAGTACGTAAGCTAAGCTGCCCAAAAGATGCTTCTATTATATATAACGGCCGATATTTCAAGGTATTGCATGCCTTCTCAGATTACGGAAATAGTTTTCATTACTTTTACAACGCAATGTTTACTAAAACGCAACTATTATTTTCCGCATTACTTGCAATGGTATGTTGTTCCGTAGCTTGCTTGGGGCAAGATTCCTTAAAGAATTTACGACCTAACCTGCCGCATCACCTGCCAAGCCTGCCGGTAGTGCCTCAATTTCCGGGTGGCAAAGATTCCCTTAATGCTTTCCTGAAAAAAAACGTCCACTACCCTGCCGCTGCCCGAAAACATAATATTTCAGGCACCGTTGAGGTTGACTTTTCGGTTGATGAACAAGGGAACCTGAGCAAAATTCATATATATAAACCAATTGGCTACGGATGCGATAAGGAAGCATTGAGAGTGGTAAAAAAAATGCCAAAATGGAAGCCTGGGATGGATGGACGTAAACCAATGGCTTTAGATTATCATGTAGATATTATATTTGCACCTTCTGAAAAAAAATAAACTCTTATATAATTATGAAAAACCTTTCAACTGTCCTTAATGTAATATTACTTGTTTGTGTAGGAATCTTGTTCTTCCTCTACTTTTCAATGAAAAAGGGATCAGATGGTTCAAACTCCCAGTCTTCCACAAGTTACTCATCTGGCAATGGCAGAATAATACGAATAGCACATGTTAATGTAGATAGCCTGAATGCAAAATACCAATGTATGCTTGATTTTAAGCGTGAAATCGAATCGCGTCAAAACTCAATTCAAAATGAGTACGATACCAAAGCAAAGGCTTTGCAGGATGAATACGTAGCATACCAGCAAAAAGCACAGGCAGGAACTATATCGCAGGTAGATATGGACAAGGCGCAGAAAGATATGCAAGAGAAGAAGAACGTTATAGATAATCTTCAGCGCATGCATGACGACCTTTTGAAAGAAGCACAGGACAGACAAGGAAAAATATTAGAGATAGTACAAAAATTTGTTGCCAATTACAACAAAAAATCACATTTCGATTATGTGTTGGCGTATGCAAAAACAGGCAGCAATATACTTTTAGCTAATGATAGCCTTGATATTACCAAACAAGTTATTTCAGGGTTAAACCAACAATATACTGACAGTCTGAGAAAGACAGACGCCGCTAAACCTCACTAAGACTTAGGAGGAAAGTAAACTTCGTACACCAACACAATACCGCAAATAATAAGCGCTACACCCATAAGGTAGTGAACGAACTTCATTACCTGATGTGTTAGTAATCTTTTAATGCTATGCGCAGCCAATGATTTCAGAACGTCGGTTGCAAAGACTGTACCCAGCGTACCGGCAAAAAAAGCAATAATTTCTTCGCGTGTGGTATATTGAGAGCTGGCAACCCCCACCCAGGCAATCCAAAACAACAAAACTGAAGGGTTAAATAGATTAAGAAAGAACCCTTTTACAAACATTAAAGGCAAGTGTTTGCTGTCAGGTACTTCAATCTTTTCATTTTTAGCATCTTGCTTATCATGCTTTTGAAATAGCGTATATATACCAAAAGCAAACAACACAATACTGGCAATAATGCGCATAATTTCAACATTCTTAGGCTTATCTAATAACTGAGATGCACCAAAAAAAGCAATTGAAACCAGCAAAACATCGCTCAGCGAGATACCAAAAGCCAGTACAGCTGCTGATTTGAAACCATTCTTAATACTGGCCTGTATTAAAGCGAACAACGATGGCCCTATGAATAGAAAGGCCAATCCTAATCCTAAATACACACCATGAAAGAAAGTATGAAACATATAAAAGGTGTTATTCTTTTAAGCACATAAAAATACTAATTTTTATATCTTAGTGCTCCCAATTTGAAATAACACTCTGCACAATGGCAAAAAAACAAAACTTTACAGGAACCGGCGTTGCCATTATTACACCGTTCAGGAAAGATGGAAGCATAGATTTTAAATCGCTTGAAACATTAATTGAACACTTAATTAAAGGTAAGGTTGAATATATTGTCGCACTTGGCACTACAGGCGAAACAGCTACATTAAGTAAAGAAGAAAAAGCTGCTGTAACTGAACATATACTTGATGTGGTTGACAACCGTATTCCTGTTGTGGTGGGCATTGGTGGTAACAATACAAAAGAAATAATAAGCTCTATTGAACATATAGATGCAGATCGTTTCGCAGCTATACTATCTGTATCACCTTATTACAACAAACCTAGCCAGGAAGGCATATACCAGCATTATAAAGCTATTTCCAATGCCTCACCTCTTCCAATTATACTTTACAATGTTCCGGCACGCACCAGTTCAAACATAACTGCTGAAACAACATTGCGTCTGGCCAATGACCTTGAAAATATTATTGGTGTTAAAGAAGCATCGGGCAATATGGGCCAGATAATGCGGATAATAAAATACAGGCCAAAGGACTTCCTGGTTATTTCGGGCGATGATTCAATTACCCTCCCAATTGTTGCAAGTGGAGGCGATGGAGTTATTTCTGTACTTGCAAACGCCTTCCCGAAAGATTTTGCTGAGATGACAAGGCAAGCGCTTAAGGGTAATTTTGTTGAAGCCAGAAGGCTACATTATAAGCTAACCGATATTACCGATCTGTTATTTGCAGACGGCAACCCCGGCGGAGTCAAGGCAGCACTTGAAATATTAGGTATCTGTACCAATACGCTTCGGTTACCACTGGTTCCGGTAAACAAGCGTATATACGCAATGTTGCAGGAAGAGATTAAAAAATACAAGTAAATTATTCTACAACATTTCCCTTGGCATCGAGGGTCATGTATGGATTGTAGGCAATCTCCAATAAGTTGCCTTCAGAGTCTTCAATATAACTGCTATACCCACCCCACTCTGCTTTTTGTGGTTCTTTCACTATCTTAACTCCTTTACCTTTTAATTCGGTTATCAGGGCATCAACTTCTTTTTCACTACGAAGGTTATGTGCAATAGTAAATCCTTTAAATCCTCCGGCTACTTTAGGAGGAACAGAGGCATCGTTTGCCAATGCTGTTGCCGGGTATAATGCAAGTTGAATACCATTCAGCTGAAAGAAAACAATATCGCCCATGCTGCTGCCATGGCGCTTCCAGCCCAGTTTGTTCTCATAAAAATCGCTGGCAACGTGCATATCCTGCACGCCCAAGGTAATAATGGTAATACGTTGTTCCATTAAAAATGAACTTCGCTGGTGGCTGATTCTTCCTGCTTCTGGTTGAAACGTGGAAGACTTCCGTATGTCTTTTTGAAATTACGTAAGAAAGTAGTCTGGCGCTGTTTTGCTTTTTCTTTCGACCCGGTTACTTCGTACCTGTAACCATAGTTACCTACAATAGAAGAGCCAAAAACAGAAACATGCTTATTGCGGCCTCCGTCAGGGCTATGAGCTAACAGGCCCGTACGTATCTTACCTTCACCAATATATAAAATAGCACCGGTATCAATATCCCCTATTTCGTAAACACCATAACTATCAGGTTCCGTTAACGAATTCTTTTTAGTGTAACTTGACCATTTCTTGTGAATTGACATACTAACGCTTAATTGTTTAAACCAAATATACTGATTTTATTCACATTTTTTTGTTCATAACCACGTAAATCGCATCACGCACAACTATAAAATACTGATAATCAAAATATTAAAAACAATCAACCACATAACATTTATTTCACTTTACATTAACAAAAGCACTTTAACGCAACATTTGGGTCACATTACATTACTACAAAATCTTAGCTTTGAAACACAAAATATTGAACTATGAGCGCATGCGATCCATTTAAATTAACCTTTCAGGGTACAGCTGATGAATTTTTAGCCAAAGCACAAAAAGCAATCAGCAAGGTAAATGGTACTTTTAATGGCACAACAACCGGCGGAAGTTTTGATATCAACTCTCCGATCGGGCAAGTTGCAGGCTCGTATACAATTAACGGACAGGAACTAACGATTACCGTTACCGACAAACCGATGATGCTTGGCTGCGGTATGCTCGAAGGCATGCTGAAAGGAGCACTTAGCTGAGCATTGCAAGGAAATTATTAGCCGCATCTCCTTTTAACATTCAGTTGTTAATATGATGTTATAATTTTATAACATTAGTCCTTCAAAAAATAATTCCGTTAGCATAACTTCGCATTCCTTTTTAAAAAGCTATTGCAATTTAAAGGGAATTATTAGAGTTTATGCCGGAATTTTCGCACTTACACGTACATACAAAATACTCACTTCTTGATGGGGCCTCGCAGGTTTCAGGCCTGATGAAGAAGGTGAAGGAGAATGGTATGAAATCGGTTGCCATAACCGACCATGGTAACATGCTTGGCGTACCTGAATTTGTAGCGGAAGCAGAAAAAGCAGGCATACTTCCTATAGTAGGTTGCGAGTTTTACCTTGCACCGCGTAGCCGTTTTGATAAGAGCAAAGGCGAAGGTGACGATGAAAAGAATTACTACCACCAATTATTGCTGGCAAAGAACCCGATTGGCTACAAAAACCTATCGAAACTTTGCTCACTTGGTTTTATTGAAGGGTATTATTACAAGCCACGTATTGACAAGGAATTGCTTCGCCAGTATAGCGAAGGGCTTATTGCTACAACGTCGTGCCTTGCCAGCGAAATCAGTCGCACTATAATAAGTAAAGGCGAAGAAGCAGCGGAAGTAGTATTTAAGGAATACCTCGATATTTTTGGAGAAGACTATTACATAGAGTTACAGCGTCATGGCATTAATGAACAGAACATTTGTAACGAAGTATTGGTTCGCTGGAGCAAAAAGTATAATGTAAAGATCATAGCTACCAACGACGTACACTATGTAGATGTGCAGGATGCCGAAGCACAGGATATATTACTTTGCATACAAACAGGCAAAGACTTCGACGACCCAAGGCGTATGCGCTTTGACAATGACCAGTTCTTTTTCAAGACTGCTGATGAAATGGGTAAGGCCTTTTCAGACCTGCCTGAAGCATTGGACAATACAGGAGAAATTGTATCGAAGATTGAGCCTATTAAATTAAAGCGCGATGTATTACTTCCTATATATACACTGCCTGATGGTTTTACTGATGCAGATGCATATTTAAGTCACCTTACCTACTCCGGTGCACAACGGTTGTACAAAGAAATTACTGATGAAGTGCGCACCCGTATAGAGTTCGAGCTTGGTGTAATTAAAAAAATGGGCTTTGCAGGTTATTTCCTTATTGTGCAGGATTTTATAGCTGCTGCTAAAAAACTACAAGTGTGGGTTGGCCCCGGACGGGGTTCTGCAGCCAGTTCAATTATTGCATATTGTACAGGCATTACCAATATCGACCCTATTGGCTACAACCTGCTATTTGAGCGCTTCCTTAATCCGGAACGTATATCAATGCCCGATATAGATATTGACTTTGATGATAAAGGGCGCGATAAGGTAATTAACTATGTAGTTGATAAATATGGAAAAGCTCGTGTAGGGCAAATAGTAACCATTGGCACCATGGCTGCAAAATCGGCTATTAAGGATGTTGCCCGTACATTAAAGGTTTCCCTTGGCGATGCTACCCGGCTCACTAAGCTGGTTCCCTTTGGAGCCGAGTCGTTGGAAGAAGCTATAAAACAGGTAAAGGAACTTTCTGATATAAAGAACGATACCAGCAACGCACTATCTAAAACGCTAAATCTTGCGATGGTGCTCGATGGCACAGCAAGGCAAACAGGTATACATGCTGCAGGAGTAATTATTGCACCCGATGACCTTATAAATTACCTTCCTGTTTTCAAATCAAAAGACTCTGACTTACTGGTTACCCAATACGAAGGCAAGTATGTAGAATCGGTTGGGATGTTAAAAATGGACTTTCTTGGGCTGAAAACACTCACCATTCTTAAGGATGCGGTAGCACTTATACAAAAGAACAAGGGAATAACCATTGATATAAATGATATTCCGCTGGATGATAAGAAGACCTACGAAATGTTCCAGCGCGGCGATATGATTGGTATATTCCAGTTTGAGTCGCAGGGAATGCAGCAATATATGAAGGAATTAAAACCTACAAATATTGAAGACCTTATTGCAATGAACGCTTTGTATCGCCCGGGACCAATGGACGACATACCTGCTTACATTGCGCGTAAGAATGGGAAAGAAAAACCGTATTACTACCATCCGCTTGCTGAAGCCGTATTAAAACCAACCTTTGGTGTTATTGTTTACCAGGAACAGGTGATGGTTATATCGCAGGTAATGGCTGACTTTACCAAAGGCCAGGCCGACGTATTGCGTAAAGCAATGGGTAAAAAAGATATGGTTCTGCTGGATAAACAAAAAGCTGTTTTTGTTGAAGGAGCTGTAAAAAAAGGAGTTGAAGAAAAAGTAGCTACTGAGCTGTTTGATAAGATGGCTAAGTTCGGCGGATATGGGTTTAACCGGGCACATGCCGCAGCATATTCCGTACTTGCATACCAAACGGCTTACCTGAAAGCTAATTATACTGCTGAGTTCATGGCATCGGTACTTACAAACAGTATGGGTGAAATAGACAAGCTTACTTTCTTTACGGATGAGTGCCGTAAAATGGGGCTCACCGTTTTAGGACCTGATATCAATAAGAGTGAACACAGTTTTGCCGTTACACCACAAGGTGAGGTGAGCTTCGGGCTGGGTGCAGTAAAAGGTGTTGGTGAAGCAGCTGTAGGCAGTATTGTTGAAGAGCGTGAAAAGAATGGCCCGTTCAAGGATGTATATGACATGATGAGCCGGATTAATTTGCGCTCGGCAAATAAAAAGACATTTGAAAGCCTTATAATGGCCGGTGCATTTGACTTTTTCGGGTATACACGTGCGCAATATTTTGCTTCGGAAAACAACAAAGAAAACTTCCTTGAAGCATTAATAAAATACGGTAATGGCTGCCAGAGTACTTCGGGTACAAATGCCAACTCTCTTTTTGGTGAAATGACCAACGACTCTATCCCTAAACCAAAGGCGCCAACATGCCCGCCATGGAGCCGTATAGAGCTTATAAATAAAGAAAAAGAAGTTGCAGGTTTTTATATTTCCGGCCACCCGTTGGACGATTTTAAATTCGACCTGACCAATTTCTGTACCTACAAAGTAGAACAATTAGAAGGCATGCCCGATACTAAGGGAAAAGAATTTACTTTCGGTGGTTTGGTTATTGGTGCGGAGCATCGTACCGCACAGAATGGTAATGGCTGGGGAATTTTAACCATAGAAGATTTTTCAGGCAGTGTTCAACTTCGCTTGTTTAAAGATGATTACCTGAAATGGAAACATTTCTTCGTCACAGGTACTTTTCTCTACATAAAAGCAAAGACTATGCCAAACTATAAGAACCCTGAAACGTCGGAAATAAAGGCGACACAAATAATGCTATTGAGTGAGGTGCGCGAAAAGATGGCTAAAAGCCTGACCATACGCATACCATTAAACTATGTATCAGACGATGTAGTAAAGAATATCTATACCATGACCAATACACACCCCGGTAAGTGTACACTTAAGGTAACGCTTTTCGACCCGGATGAAAACATGAGTGTTGACCTGGCTTCTAAAAAGATCAAACTCAACCTGACCAATGAATTACTTCAGCAGTTGGATACTATGACCAATGTTAGTTATAAGTTGAATTAGATTACTCTTCGAAATTAAGGTTAACCATATCCAAAGTCTATAGCTTATTTAGATATTCTATATATCCTTTCTGTAACTTTTTATATTTTTTCTCTCTACCAGAAATACATTTACCACCTTCACCAAAACTACATATCAAAACTTTAGTTCGTTTCCTAATTCGATAATACTGTGTTAAAACAAGTTCTTGTCGGTTCTCTGTTCTGATTTCAATAACATCTCCCCATTTAAGTTGTGAGAAAGGACGATAGTTAATCGTTATACTTTTCACCTTCATTAATCTATTCCCATATTCTCTACTAACTTCACGATTTAACTGATAATTAGTAGTGTCGAGCCCAGTATACCATATTTGCTCTTCAATTTGACCATTGTTTCTGTACTCATACTCATATTCAATAAGTGTATCCTTAGATTGATTTAATATCTTAGAAACTCTTACACTATCTCCAATTTGCTCTTTTTGCATAAACCACCAACCTTCGCTATAAAATTCGCTCCAGGCATATCGATTATCATCAAATACTCTCCATTCTCCTTCTTTATTATTATTTAAGAATCGACCAATAATGTATTGGCGCCCCCAAATTACTTCTTTCCATACACCTTGCTTCCAACCATTGCAATCAATATAGTTCGTATCTCTTATTTGGCAAAAAGCATAATTAGAAATCAGAAAAAATGCAGTTAAAAAGAATACCTTAAGGCATATATATATCTTTTTCATAACCCATTTTCTTCTATAATGCATCAAGTCACAAAAAGATACAGAAATACTTTATTTTAATTTCTTCATCTGCTCTGCAATCTAGCGTAAGGTTTTATTTAGTTGGGTTAAGGCAAAGTTCAAATTATTCCGGGCAAGTTCAAAATCGGGTTGTAATTCCAATGCTTTTTTGCCTGCTTCAATTGCCTTAGTCCATTGCTGCAGGTTATTATATGCTGCGCACATGTTATTATATGCGATGGCAGACTTGGGGTTTATAGCTAATATCTTGTGGCACGCATCTATTGCCTTTTCAAACTCATGCTTATTAAAGTAAAGCAAGCTAAGGTTTATATAATTAGCTTCTGACGGGTTACTAATGTAGAATTGCTCAAGGTCGCCTGATTTTAAAGCTTGGTTGCCAAAACTGGCACTATCCTTTATGTAGGCCGCCAGGTACTTTTTAGCTATTGAATCGTCAGGCACTGCCGACAGCATTTGCCTGCATGTTGCAGCAATTGCTTTATCGTGATTGTTCCAATAAATATTCATCAGCAAATAGGCCGCATCAGTGTACGAAGGATTTTTCCGTAATGCATTACTTAGTTGAACTATAGCCTCAGCGTCTCTCCGTCGGTTATGTAGGTATGAACCATAATAATAGCTTGCTATATAATAGTCCCAGCCATTCAAGGCAACAGCTTGTTTAAAATCATTTTCCGCATTAATGGTATCGCCTTTCAGGTTTTTAATAATACCCATGTTTACATATATCAGGTCATAATCCGGCCAGTATTGCTTTGCTTTTTCAAAATACTGTTCTGCCTCATCTATTTTACCATCACCCATTAAAAGGGTGCCATAATTCATAAGTATCCTGCCGTTCGTAGGGTCTTTCGTTAACACATCGGCCCACATTGCTTTATTACTGCTCCACACCTCTACCCTTTGCCTTGAGCCATATGCAAACGTTAACAATACCAACAAACTAACTATTACTACAGAACCTTTTGCCAAAATCCCGTATTCTGTTATTCTATTATAAAGGATTGTGATCAGGCCAGCTACTGCAATAGAAACACCCATCATTGAATCGAACACATAGTAATCGACCTGTGGAACAGTGAGAATTAAAAACACACTTGTTGGTACAAGAAAAACAAGGAACCATACCAAACCAAAAGCAATTGGCTTTGTGCTTTTATATAAAGAGGTGAAGTAAATTACAACACCCATTAACAATAAAAAACATAGGCCCATAATAAAATGGTAGTCCATAGGACTTTTAATAAAATTGCGCCAGCCATTAGGGTTAATGTTCTCCGGAAAAAAGAATAACATAAAGTAGTTCTGAATTACATGCGCCTGGGTCATTAATGAGGTAGCTCTACTTACACCATTGGTATCTGATAATTTACCACCCATCATAGTAAGCGCAAAGGCCACAATAATCACAACAAATGCAGGAAGTATCTTTATAAAACTATTTTTCAGTTTCTGTGGAAAGGTTCCGGTTACATCTTCATCAAAGAACAAAAGATATACCCAAAGCATCGGAACAAAAAATCCGCCATTAATTTTAAAAAGACAGGCAATAAACAGTGGTATCAGGTAGAGGTAATACTTTTTAGCAATTGGAACATATAAGTACAGAACTATCGCCAGCATTCCATATAATGCAGCAAAGGAATCGCAACGCGCGTACATGTAATTAATAACATCGGTAGTGGTTGGGTGAAAAGCAAATAAGCAAACTGCTAATAATGAAGGGTAAAAAGGGTCAGGCACAATAGACTTGAACACCTTTATTAAAAACAAAAAGAACAATACGCAAAGCACTATAAACCCTAAAAATGTATGCCAGTGAATTATAACAGGGTTGAGGCCATTACCCAACTGATAGTCAATTGCATAGCTAATAAGAAAGAACGGCCTGTAAACTTGGTAAGCCTCAATTGTAGCAAAGCTATGCGAGTCTTTAAAGAACGCAGAAATGTTGTGCAGTGAATGAATAGCAGAGTTCTGCTGAATACAGTAAACATCATCGTAAAAGAAACCATTATGGAAATGATGCATGTAAATGAAAATAAGCGCAAAAAAAGTGGCCAATGCACTTCCTGTTTTTATCAGCTTATTATTGCCATTCATTTTACCGAACTGTTTATTAACACAAAGTTAAACTCCTTACAGAAACATATTATTTCAAGGCTATTGACTATATTTGTTACTTATAATTTAAACATGAAGTATAAAAAATTCATTTTTGCAGCAAGTGTAATTCTTTTTTCCTCATTTGTTTTAATAAATGCTTGCAAAAAAGATAGCCCTCCTGTTGCTGTTGCTCCACAACTGGTTTTTATATTCAAATTCGATTCAACACAAGCAAGGTTGAATAACCTTGGACAACCTTCTGTAATGCCAACAGGGCATTCAGGCCAGTCGCCTATATTTAATTCAATGAGTTCGCACTATATTGAATTAGCGCCTGACTCATTAACAAAGTTTGGAAATGGAGATGTATTATACCGTGCACCTGAAACCGGTTCCGGATCGAGCCTTGCACTTGTTTTCAGTCAATCTGTAATAGTAGGCGGTGGTGTTCCGTTTTACACATGCCCTATCAGCAGTGTTGCTCCCGGCTCTTACAAATGGTTAAGAGTATCGCTGGCTTACCAGAACTATACCATTAAGTGGAGCGCACCAAGCTATAGCTTATACAATTTGCCTGGTACAATTGCTTCTTTCATAGGTTTCAATACATACATAACCAGTTACAAAATAAAAGATAGCACCGTTGTTGTAAATGGAGATAAAGCTCAGGGCTATTGGGGCTTTGAAGACCAATATGGAGTTGTAACGGGGCAAAGTGCAGGCACCACTGTACCTAACCCTATTCAGACCAGCTCTCCCATACCTCCTGGCTCATGTGTAGTTACAGGCAGGTTTTCAGGTGCATTTACGGTAACGGGTAAAGAAACTGTTAACGACACTATTATTGTTTCGCTTTCTACCAACAAAAGCTTTGAATGGAAAGATGCTAATGGCAATGGCTTATACGAACCATTAAACAACGATACCGTTGTTGATATGGGTATTCGCGGACTTATACCTATAGTTAAATAAGTAATAACTACTTAGTTAAAATGAAACACCACTGTTCCAGGTTAAGATCAAAGATTTCCATTGCCTTAACAGGAGTGCTTTTATTTGGTGTTGTATTTACAAAAGCACAAACTGCCGATTATATTGATAAAGTTGAGCAGCTATCGGAAAAATTACAAGCGCAAATACTTGGAGATGTTCAACTGCAGACAAATATGACACCTGCTGAATTCAGTGAATTTACCACCTACTATAAGGATACCCTTGCTAAATATAAGAGAATAGAATTCAGAAAATTATTTAAGCAAGGTAACTTGGTAGAAGATAACCAGGAGCACTACATAAGTGCAATGGAAGACTATTATACTTTACTTGTTACTACATTCAGAGAAATAAAAAAAGAATTTCCGCAGAATATTGCAGAAAAAATAAGATCGCATAGTTATGCAAGTGGTGTTTGTAACCCTGCCTGCGATAATATTGATTTTGAAAGGGCTGATTTAAGTGCCTGGACGGCTTGCTGGGCAGATTGTTCAGCTGAGGGTGGAGGCATACTAAACGATTTTGAGTACACTACCCCCAGTTGTTATGGGCCATTATCTTCTGGTATTACTCAATCAGCGAATGATCCAAACACCAGTTCTTACCAGGTTTCTTTAACATCGGCCGGTAATGACCCTGTTGTAGGAGCAGCCTTGCCCAAAGTTTGCCCAAATGGTGGAACACATTCATGTATGATTGGAGATGGAACAAACATAGGTTTTGGTGTAGCTTTCTTAGAACAGACATTTAATGTTACAACTGCTAATGAAATTTATTATTATGATTATGCGGTAGTGCTTGAAAACCCAGCTGGTCATGCTTATTACCAGCAACCTAATTTTCAATTTACCATTATAGACCAGAATGGTGACACCATACCTGGCTGTGGTAATTCTTTATTAGTCGCAGGTGACACTACTGGCTTAAAATGGGGAAGTATACTGTATCAAGGTCTCACTGTTTATTATTTACCGTGGCAATCTGCCCATGTATCACTGAAAAAATACCTGGGAACATGTGTAACTGTTGTTGTAAGGACATCTGATTGTGGCCAGGGTGGCCATTTTGGATATGCATACTTTGATTCACATTGCGAGCCATCTACAATCAGCTCATCTTCTCCAACCATTTGTGGCAGCCCCGTTACACTTACAGCACCGCCTGTTGTTGGTGGAACGTATTCATGGACAGGGCCCTGTATAAGTGGTTCATCTAACACTCAAAGTATTTCTATTGCTTGTCCTGGTAAGTATTCTGTAGTTATTGGACCTGCATGTACCGATACACTTGACACTATTATTAATGCAGGCTCAGGATCTGCACCTGTTGCTGATTTTTCAGCTGACACTGTTTGTTTCGGTAGTGCTACTCAATTTACGAACCTTACCAGCCCTTCAGGCGGAAACACATATACATGGAATTTTGGTGATACCCCGGCAGGCAACAGTGTTTCAACCAATCCGGCCTACACCTACGCTACACCGGGAACCTATACCGTAACCCTTACATCGGTTAATTCAGGATGCGGTACAGACACTTCTATACCGGTTATAGTTAAGCCTGTAACCAAACCAACAATTTCAGCAGCACTAACAACGGCTTGCTCAATAGCAACAAAGGACTCATTAATTGGCAACCCTACTGGTGGAACTTTTAGTGGTACCGGAGTAAGTGGGGCGAATTTTGACCCGAGCAGTGCGGGTGTTGGTAATTTTTATGTTCATTACAACTATACCAATGTAAATGGTTGCAACAGTGTCGATTCCACCCAAATATCGGTACAAGTGTGCACGGGAATAGGAAACGTAAACAATACCGATAACCAGGTATCATTCTACCCAAGTCCATTCTCTGATAACCTTACGTTAACTATTGGAGTGAAAGGAGCAGTTACATTAAGTATGTTCAATATGCTTGGCCAAAACGTGGGCACATGGAATATGGATAAGGGAAATCATACCATAAACACATCATCTCTTCCTTCAGGAGTTTATATGTTACAGGTAACAACCACACAGGGAATTTTGAACAAGAAAGTTGTTAAGGTAGACTGAACTATTACTAATCATAGATAAAATAGCCTCATTCGTGAGGCTATTTTTTTATATAAATTGAACCATGCCGGGTTACAGTTGTATTATACTTAAAACATAATCATTTCAGGTATTGGCCACCAATTGTATTATTTGTTATTTTCACGCTTTCATTTTTAACTAAACATCAATAAATTATATGACAAACGGTTCAGATAATCTTTTAAATCAGAAATATACACGACTGAACAATATTGTTGGTTTTTTTGTTTTTATTGTAGCCATAATAGTTTACTATGCTACATTGGAACCGACAGCCAGTTTTTGGGATTGCAGCGAGAACCTTTCTATTTATTATAAACTTGAGGTAGGCCATCCGCCCGGTGAACCTGTTCTTCAGTTAATTCAGCATATAGTTTCCCTGCTAAGTTTTGGTGATGTTAGCAAGGCAGCTCCGCTTATGAACCATGCGGCAGCTACTTTCAGCGCTATGACCATATTGTTCCTGTTCTGGACAACCACCTTTTTCGCGCGTAAAATAGTATTGCGTAACGGAGAAATGACAGATACCAAAATATACGCCATACTAGCCTGTGGCGCTATTGCTGGTCTGTCGTTTACCTTTGCCGATTCCATGTGGTTCTCAGCTGTTGAAGCATCGGTTTGGGCCATGTCAGGTTGCTTTACCGCATTAATGTTTTGGGTAACTACCAAATGGGAAAGATCAGAACATAATTCTGAACGTTGGTTGGTGCTTATATTCTTTTTAATAGGCTTGTCTATAGGAGTTCACTTATTATGTATCCTGTTCATTCCGGCTGCAGTAATGCTTTATTTCTTTAAAACATATCCTGAAGGCATTAATTCAAAATTCTTTTCAATAGTATTATCTCCTTTTACCAAGAACAAAAAAACCCAGGGTGTTATTGTAGCTGGTATTACAGCTGTAGTACTTACCGGTTTTGTAAAAAGTATCATTATTCCAGGGTTGATAAATGTTGCTGCCGGCTTTGAGTTATTTTTTGTGAACCATGTGGGCTTACCATTTAACTCAGGCGTACTTATTTATGCAGTTCTTATTATTGGCTTAATCATATGGGGACTTTACTTTACCAAAAAGCACAATAAGCCAGGCTGGAACACAGCTATACTGTCACTTACTGTGCTTATTATAGGATATTGTTCATTTTTATTATTAGCAGTACGTGCAAATGCTGCACCTCCTTTAAATGAAGATAACCCAAGTGACCCGATAAGCTTACACGATTACCTTGACCGTAAACAATACGGTGACTGGCCGGTACTATATGGCCCTTACTACACAGCCCCTCAAATTGAAGGAACTGATGATGGGCCAATTTATGCTAAAGACGAAAAAAGTGGAAAGTATCTTAAGTCGTATGAAATGCACTCTCCAAAATATGATCCACGATTCTGCACTTTCTTCCCCCGTATGTGGGACCCGAATGAAGGTGAAGGCCACCCACGCGGATACAGAAGCTGGGGCGGAACAGCAGGGTATGAAAAAATACGCGTAACCGATAATCAATCGGAGAATGGTGGTACCAAATTGGTCGATAAACCAGGTTTCTGGAGCAATAACATTCCTTATTTTATAAACTACCAGGTACGTTTTATGTATTTCAGGTATTTATTCTGGAATTTTGTTGGAAGACAAAATGATATTCAAGGACGTGACCCTTACGATAACCTGCATGGCAACTGGATAACCGGTATACCTTTTCTCGATTCAATGCGCTACCCTCAGGAAGACCAGCCTGCCGAACTGGCCAATAACGAGGGAAAAAACCCCATGTATGGCTTACCATTAATATTAGGCATATTAGGGTTTGCATTCCAGTTCAGAAAGGATCGAAGAAACAGCCTTGTTGTACTCACCTATTTCTTTTTTACCGGCCTTGCAATTGTGCTTTACCTTAACCAGGCACCTTACCAACCAAGGGAGCGTGATTATTCTTATGTACTCTCATTCTATGCCTTCTCAATATGGATCGGTCTGGGTGTTATGGCCATATTTGACTTTGTAGCTAAAAGAATGAAGGACGCTGATGCTAAGCCAGCTGTTGCAATTGCATTGCTTGCAAGTATGGTAGTGCCTGTAGTTATGGCAAAAGCAGAATGGAACGATCACGATAGGCATTTAAGAACTACAACCCGTGATTTGGCCATTGATTATCTTGAATCATGTCCACCTAACGCAATTTTATTTACAAATGGCGATAATGACACATTCCCTCTTTGGTATGCACAGGAAGTAGAACATATACGCACTGACGTAAGAGTTTGTAACCTGGAATTACTTGGTATGGGATGGTATGTAGATCAGATGAACAAAAAAGCATACGAATCAGACCGCATGCCTTTTTCACTTGATCATGACCAGTATAAGGATGGCACAAGAGACTACACCTACATTATACCTCAGCCAAGCCTTAAGGGGCCAGTGGAGCTGAAGAAACTTATTGACTTTGTAAAGAGTGATAATCCTCAGGATAAGTATATGATTGGCCAGGATGAGTTAGTGAACTACTTCCCTACAAAGAACTTTGAACTGAAAGTTAATAAAGAACAAGTCCTTAAGAATGGTGAAATACCTAAAAACCTTCAGGATAGTATAGTTCCGGCAATTGACTGGACCATGTCGGGCAGTGTTGTTTATCGTAGCACCCTTATGGTTCTCGATGCTATGGCGCATAACGACTGGAAACGCCCGATATGTTTTGCTGTAAGCACAGGATCTGAAGCTTATATGGGCCTTCAAAAGTACTTCCAGCTTGAAGGTTTGGTTTTCAGGCTCACTCCGGTGCAAACAAGCCCTCAAAACTCTGTTGAAGGTACACGTGTTAATACAGATGTTATGTATAACAATACCATGCATAAATTCCGTTGGGGCAATATGTCAACAGGTGAATACCTTGATGAGAATGCAAGAAGGATGGCCAGTGACCTGAGAATACAAATGGCTACCCTTGCTGAAGGGTTAATTAAAGAAAACAAAATGGATTCAGCCAACAAGGTATTAAATGTTGTAATGGATTCTATTTCAGAAAAGAGTTGTCCGTATGATGGGATTATGGTAATGGTTACCTATGACTACTATAACACAAAGAACTTCACTAAAGCTAATGCACTGGCTAAAAAACTATTTGACCAGTATGAAAAGGTGTTGAAGTACTACCATTCGCTGGATAGCGAAAATGCGACTTATTACGGAAACGACATTTCAGAAGACACAATGCTATTAGAAAGGTTGGCTTATTTCGCACAAAATGCAGGACAAACCGAAGTAGCCAAAGATTTTCAGGCACGACTTGATAAACTTGAAAAAGCAGGTATGCTTAAAAACATGCAACAATAGCAAGCTGAACATATAAACTATTAAAGCCATTGGTAATACCAATGGCTTTTTTATTTTCCTACTTTTGACATATAAGAGCAATATGAAACAAAACAGGTTTATTTATTTATTCAGTGGCGCTGTTGCTCTATTGCTTATAACACTTGCACTGGTTTGTAATGGAACCGGAGATTCGGGTGACAGTGTTTTGCATTACCTGTATGCCCGCTATGCCTATAGCAATACAGCCAATTTTTTCAACTCATGGGCCAAACCATTATATGTTTTATTGGGTGCTCCGTTTGCACAACTGGGTTTTACCGGAATAAAAATATTCAACATTATCAATACCACTTTATCAATGGTATGCACCTATTTAATTGCAAAACGCTTACAGTTAGATAATAACTGGCTTATACCTGTACTATTAATACTTGCACCCCTACACTTTGCTCTTTCTCTCTCAGGGCTTACTGAGCCTTTATTTGCCTGCTTGCTTATTTCAGGGCTATGCCTTCTTTTTTATGAAAGAACAATCGCAGGCCTCATCATCCTCTCCTTTCTTCCATTTGCACGTTCAGAAGGTATGTTCCTGCTTATAATAATTGCTTTATATCTGGTCCGTCAAAAAAAATACAGCAGCATACTTTTTTTGTCTGCCGGGCAAATAATTTATGCCCTGGCAGGATATTTCCATTCAGGTTCTTTAATATGGTTTTACCAAACAAACCCTTATTCAGTAATAAGTAAATATGGAAGCGGGGCATTAAATACATATTTTATAAATATGCCCTTAATTATTGGCCCTGCATCATGTGTTTTGCTTGCAGCAGGCTTTCTTTCAGTTCCGATAAAAGCCCTGCAAACAAAAAATAAGGACGCTGCACAAATTTTACTGATATGGTCCTTGTTTACTGCCTACTTTTTCTTTCACGTTATATCATGGACACTTGGCTTATTTTCGTCACTTGGTTTGCCTCGCATAATTGATGGCGTATGCCCTTTAATGATCATTTTATGCCTTTATGGCTTTAACCAGATTATTACACTAACAGTAAAACCATCAGGCCGTGCAACCGTATGCAACTATGCAGCAGCATTAGTAATAATTATAAACTTTGCATATATTTTAGTTAAGTACAATGGCCATATTGGCACCGCCGGCTTTGACCTGTTGCCGAGCACTGACGAATTAGTTGAAAATAAAATGGCAGATTATATAAAGCAAAAATTCCCCGACTATAAAAAACGAAAGATTATTTATACTGCCCCTTACCTTTCAATACCTTTAAACATTGACCCTACAGCCACCGGTAGCGAAGGCAGTACTGCAAGTAATGTGCTTTATATTTGGGATGATTGGTATTCAGTAGTAGAAGGCAAAACCACTTTCGACATGTTGAAGAAAGACAATGACCTGGTTTATGATACCACTTTCAATATGTATGAAAAAACCGGCAAAGAAAAAACAGTTGCTCTTTTCAGAACAAAATCATCTGTATTAAAAAAGGTTGTATTTTAAAATACACCATAATGCACGAAAACCATCTTGCCATTTTATTTTTTTACCCTCCGCATAGGTTCTTCCGTAATAAGAAACACCCACTTCATATACTCTTACTCCTTTCCGCCTGGCCATTTTAGCTGTAACCTCAGGCTCAAAACCGAAACGTTTTTCTTTCAGGTCCATGCTTTTCAAAATATCAGCCCTGAAAAGCTTATAGCATGTTTCCATATCGCTCAGGTTCAAATTTGTTAACATGTTCGATAGAAACGTAAGTACTCTGTTCCCTACAGAGTGCCAGAAAAATAATATTCTGTGAGGATGGCCACTCAAAAAACGAGAACCGTAGACCACATCAGCAAAACCTTCTATAACGGGTTGAAGAAGAATATTATACTCTCTCGGGTCATATTCGAGGTCAGCATCCTGAACAACTATAAAATCTCCCGAGGCAAGTTTAATTCCGGTATGTATAGCAGCGCCCTTTCCTTCATTATTTGCTTTATGATGAATTACAATTTTTATTTTGCTTACCGTATCAGTACTATTTTGCGAAAGTCTATCGGAATAGCGGTCCAGTATTTCTTTTGTACCATCATCAGAGCCGTCATTCACAACAACTATCTCTTTGGTAACGGCGTATGAAATGGGTATTTCAAATACTTTATCCAATAAAGCCGAAATAGTGACCGCTTCATTATAAACCGGTATAAGTATAGATAGCGTAGGCACGTTACAAGGAAATATTATTCATACATGAGTTTATTTCGCTTATTTGTGCGTGCCGAATTTTATGACCATGTCATCTATATAAACTATGCCTTTGGGGTTTAACACAAAAATTTTTATCAGGTCATTTTTATCTTTAAAATCCGGAAGTTCTGTAGCATCTTCAATCTTTGTCCATTTATTACAACTATCAATTATTTCAGGTAAACTTATATTATGCCAGAAATAAGAAGGCTCGTTTTTATGTTGTAAAGCAACTATCAACCTGGCATCATTATTCCGGTCGGGCATATACACCCAAAACTCTGTGTATATATTTAGTTTACCCTTTGGGGGTTGAGGCAGGTTTCCAATCGAATCAACATACCCGGGGCTATAGGGTAAAGTGGAGTTTGAAAATGCAGAATGTGTGCCGCTATGTGCATAGGCACACGTAATATTATTATCTGCTCCCCATTTATTATTTTCGAAATCATTGCTAAGAGTATATTTTTCCATAAAATCATAATCATTCTGTATCTCTTTTTGGTCAAAGCATCCTATATATTCTGCACCTGTATGCAAAAATATTTTCCAATACTTTGCCTTATTCATACCTTCATATGGCAGAATAAAGCTTTCATACTGTTTTGTTTGAATCAAGTTCAGGTCGAGACATAAAAGAGCTATTACAATACCCGGTATTTTGTACCACCACGATAAGTTGAGCATATTTACACCTAGCCCAAATGCAAGCGCAAAAAAAGGATAATAATCAATAAAAGGACGTGAACCAAAACTTCCCCCGTATGCCCAATACCACCAACTCGAAAAAACATAGGTTATAACCGTAAATAGTATAGCAAGACTAAAAAAACGAAAAACATCTTTCTTTATAAACACAAAAGAAGCAACCAGAAGCATAAAGAACATAACAGGTGTATACAGAAACCAGCCTTTTCGGTAACTAAAAAGGATATCAATAAAATGGGGGTCGTTAAAATTGAATCCTTCGCCCGGATAGCTCCATACAAACCATTTGCCCGACTGTGCATGCCATGCAATGAATTGTAAACTGACAATAGCAAATAATACTATTGAAGCAATAATAGTTCCTTTAGTCTTAAACAGTTTCATAATAAAGTCTCCGCTACTTTTAAAACTTCCTGCCAGGAAAGGAATGGCTAAAACTATAAGTACGTTCGGAGGCCTTATCATAATAAGTACTCCTAATGATATGGCCATTAAAAGCAAGTATTTGAGCCTGACAGTAAGCATTGCTTTTTTTGTGTAATACAGAAAAACGGCAATTAAACTGAAGTCATATATATGTGGCATGGACGGCTCCATGGTAGCATAGTAAAACAAATTAGTTGCAAATACTGTTAGTATTAAGGTAAAGCAAATTAGCAGGTCCTTAACATCATACAGCTTAAGCAGTTTATACAAGTAAAAGAGCCCTGCAAATAAATAAAACAAGGCTGCAATACCAACACAAAGCTGAAAAGGGTAAGAAAACCCATCTACATCATACCCGAAAAGTTTTGCATATAAACATGCCAATAAGAAAAACGGCAGAAGAATTATAGCAATACCAACAAAGCATTTATTAAGCTGTTTGTTATTACCCAAATCAAAAATGGTGTATGTAATAACCTGGTCTTTTTTTATTTCCGGATGTAACTTCCTTACAGCGCTGATTGCTCCATTAAAATCAAGGTTGTGGTGTAATACTAATGCAGGCAAATATGACCAATACCCATAGCCATCGCCACTTACCACATTTTTCCATGAATCATAATCGTTCGTCCATCTGTTTTTTTTTGCATGAACAAAACAAAACAATACAATAAGTACTATTGTAAATATCGGTAACTTCTTCATTTAACAAAAACATTGTATTTCAAAATACACCAAATTGTTCTTATTGCATCCTTCCACCCTATTTTCTTGCCATCACTGCGTGTTCTGCCATAATATGATATACCAACTTCATATATTCTTATTCCCGGAATTTGCGATGCACGGGCCGTTATTTCAGGTTCAAATCCAAACCTTTTTTCCTTTAACACCAATCCTTTCATGGTTTCAGCCTTAAACAGCTTGTAACATGTTTCCATATCGGTAAGGTTAAGGTTGGTAAACAGGTTCGATACAAACGTAAGCATCTTATTACCTCCTGAATGCCAGAAGTTCATTATCCTGTGTGGCCGACCGCCAATAAATCGCGATCCGTATACAACATCTGCAAATCCTTCAATAATGGGTTGCAATAAAAGATTTATTTCTCTTGGGTCCAACTCAAGGTCACCATCCTGAATAATAATATAATCACCTGTTGCCATTTTTATTCCTGTATGTATTGCAGCGCCCTTACCTTCGTTAACTGTTTTGTGATGTACAACAATTTCCGTTTTTTCAATAAGGGCTTTTCCCCTATTCTTCTTTACATATTCATCAATAATTACTGTTGAATCATCTTTCGAGCCATCATTAACAACAATTATCTCCTTAGTTATTGAATATGAAATAGGGGTTTCAATTACTTTATCAAGAATTTCAGCAATTGTTTTCGATTCATTATAGGCTGGTACAATTATTGTGAGCTTTGTCATAGTATTGTAATAAAAGTTTCAAAAGTAATGCTTTAGTTAATATGTTTTACGTTAATATCCTCATTTCATATACACCTATTCAACTAATTGATTTTAAGATAATTATAACAAGTATAGCTTACTTCTATTTAGGTTTGAAAAACTGTTAATAATTAACGTAACACCTAATACAAAAGTACCCGGAGGCCATGTTTTTTTCGTAACTTTGTATTCTTAAATTTATGAATTATGGCAATTGAAATAACAGATGCAAACTTCCAGGAATTGGTCCTGAAATCAGATAAACCGGTATTACTAGACTTTTGGGCTGAATGGTGTGGCCCTTGCCGCATGGTAGGTCCTTTTGTTGAAGAACTTTCGAAAGAATATGAAGGAAAAGCCGTTATAGGCAAGCTGAATGTAGATAATAATCCAAACGTATCTGCAGAGCTAGGCATACGTAATATACCTACTATACTTTTTTTTAAAGGAGGAAAAATAGTAGATAAGCAAGTAGGCGCAGTACCTAAGTCGGTTCTTGAAGGCAAACTTAAAAGCCAGCTTTAATACATAATTATTACTTCAATTGGCTGCTGAGCTAAAACCTGAAGAGTTGCGGGAGTTTTCCCACCTCGAAATTTTAGCCCACCAGGTGGTTGAAGGCTTTATTACCGGCTTACATAAAAGTCCGTTCCATGGTTTTTCGGTTGAATTTGCTGAACACAGAATATATAATACGGGCGAATCAACCAGGCACATTGATTGGAAACTATATGGCCGCACGGAAAAACTATTTGTAAAAAAGTTTGAAGAAGAAACGAACCTTCGCTGCCAGTTGGTTATTGACAGTTCTTCATCTATGTACTTTCCCGAAAAAGGGTTGAATAAAGAATCCTTTGCCATTCAGTGCACCGCTGTGCTTATTCAATTACTGAAAAGACAGCGTGATGCGGCAGGATTAAGCATATTCTCTGACAAGCTTGAATTGCATACACAGGCTAAATCAACGCCCATGCACCAGAAAATGCTTTTCAGTGAGCTTGAAAAGCTATATCACCCATATAACCCTGAGCAACGCAAAAAAACATTTACGGTTGAAGCTCTTCACGCTATTGCCGATAGTGTGCATAAGCGTTCGTTAGTAATAATATTCAGCGACATGTTTGACTCACAGCCCGAACGTAATAATGAGTTGTTTTCGGCACTGCAGCATTTAAAGCACAATAAGCACGAGGTCATTCTTTTTCACGTAACCGACAAGAGTACTGAAGAAGAGTTTAAATTCGATAACCGCCCATACCGTTTTATTGATATGGAAAGCGGCGTGGAAGTAAAAGTGCACCCTGCTGAGGTGCGTGATAATTATGTTTCATCAATTGCTGCCTATCACAGGGAATTAAAATTGCGTTGCCGTCAATATCACATTGATTTTGTAGAAGCAGATATTAAGAACGGATTCAGACAAATTCTGTTGCCTTACCTGGTCAAGCGAAAAAGAATGCAGTAAGTTTTAGTATTTGAAGGGTACAGTTTTGAACATTTTGTTATAAAGTTATTGGTTTACAAATAATTGGTACTTTTGTAATAATGTTGAACATTAAAGATCGTACAGCCGGCATATGAAAAAAACAGTACTGTTTTTCATTATACTTATATCTTGTTTTACTGCCCAAGCGCAAAATTACGTTCGCAAGGACAGTATTGGCTTGCGTAAATTACCCTTTGTTAAATATCATAACCCAGGTTCAGACGTTCATATGAAAGAAGGACGTGTCCTTACTGTGCATCTTTTTACAGATACGGGTAGTGTATTTACATATACAGGGCCTATTTATATTAGCGATGCACATGCTTTACTTATGTTAGGCGGTACCGTTGAATACCATGGATATACGGATGGCGGAAATACATATGAAGAGCGTATTACCACAAACCCTGATGATGAAATAACGGTAATTCCTCACCAGGAGATAGAATACATTTCGCTTGTGCCGCGTATGAGACCCGTATTCGGTACACTTACCATTGCTTCATTGGCTACACTTTGTGTGTTGGTGCCCATTGCCAGCGTGGGTTATTCAAATAAAAACTTCAACCCCGGAGAAATTGCGGAAATTGCTGCAGGCGTGCTGGTAGTGGACGCACCTTTGTATAAGATATTTAAAATACGAAGATTCCTGATAAAAGGCTCCAAGCCACCTGTTACCTATTCTGAATAAACTATAGGTTTCGGTTTCCAACCGTACATTATAGATTGCTCACCAGGTCATTGCAAAAGAATGGTTAAAGAAGCATCTATAATTCCCAAGCAATGATTTAATATAGAATTTCTTTTGTTCTATAATTTAATTTCTATATTTGCAGACCGAACGGTCGGTTTTAATTTAGGTAGAGAGAACAACAATGGTTAAAAACGCTGCAGATACAAGGCTTACCATATTGAAAGTTGCCTTGCAACTATTTATGGAGAATGGATATAAGGGAACATCATACCAGGACCTGATAAAGAAAACAGGTCTATCAAAAGGAGCTATTTACCACCATTTCAGATCAAAGGAAGATATTCTTGTTTCAGTTTTCGAATTCATGTATGCGGCATCTAACGAAACTGCCATATTTGAACCCGCTTCGATTGTAAAAGATGAGCAATCGTTCATAAAGCTATACATTGATATTAAGAAAGCCCAGATAAAAGGCTTTAAAGAATTTCTTGAAGTAAAAAAACTAAACTTTAATAAGTTCCTTTTCTTTTTCGAAGCAATAAATGAAAACAATAAGTTAAAGTTATTCGGAACAGAAGCATTGAAACATGAAATAAAATTTGTAGAAAAATGTTTCATCTGTTTAAAGAAGCAAGGCAAACTACCTGAAGGCAAGACCCCTGCCCTATTGGCCGAGTCACTTCATTATATGATCGAAGGCGCAGGAACCCTTAAATACTTTACTGAGAATGTGGAGGAGGAAGAAGATTGGATAAAAATGTATGAAAAGTCATTAAAAGATTTTTTTAAAATAATTAAATAACATGAAAAAATTACTCCCATTTTTCTTAGCCGCAGTAATGGTACTTACCTTGTCATTTACAGGTGAAGAGCCTACAGCAAAGGAAATTGTAACCAAAGCCGAAAACAATATTCATGGCTTGTCCTCACAAATAGTAATGACGATACAGATTGTACGTCCTACCTGGACTCGTTCCATGACCGTTAAAACATGGACAAAAGGAGAAGACTATTCCATATCTATCGTTACCGCTCCGGCTAAAGATGCCGGTACAGTTTTCCTGAAACGCCTTAAAGAAATATGGAACTGGGTTCCCAGCATTGAAAGGGTTGTAAAGTTACCGCCCTCTATGATGGCTCAAAGCTGGATGGGAACCGATTTTACCAATGACGACCTGGTGAAAGCATCATCGCGTATTGACGATTATACCCATAAACTTTTAGGCGATACTGTAATTGCAAACCGCAAGTGCTGGAAGATAGAAATGACACCATTACCAAATGCTGCGGTTATATGGGGGAAGGTAAACATTTGGATTGACCAGAAAGATTACCTGGAACTAAGGTTGGAATTCTACGATGAGGATAATAAGCTGGTAAATGTTTTGCAAAGCTCTGATATAAAAACCATGGGTGGCAGAACCATGCCCAGTAAAATGGAGATGATACCTGCGGAGAAAAAAGGGCAGGAAACCATTATTACATATAATAGTGCAACTTTCGACCAGAAAATTGATGACGATTTCTTTACGACCCAAAACATGAAAAAAATAAAATAATGTACTTCAGGCTGGCATGGAGAAATATGTGGCGTAGCAGGCGGAGAACGCTTATTACCATTTCATCAATTTTCTTTGCGGTGATATTTGCAATATTGATGCGTGTAATGATGATAGGCATATTCGACAGGATGATCTCCGATACGGTCAGTATGTCATGTGGCTATATACAAATACACCATACCGGTTACTGGGATAATAGGTCGATAGACAGCACATTGGAAGAAAGCCCTAAACTGACAGCCATATTAAATAACGAAAAACAAATACTAGCCTGGGTTCCACGGCTTGAAACATTTGCATTGGCATCTTCAGGTGAGCAAACCAAGGGGATAATGCTAATGGGTATTGACCCTGCAAAAGAGGACAGTGTATCTAAACTTTCTAAAAAAATAATTGCAGGAAAATACCTTGCCGATAGCGATAAGGGCATCATGCTGGCTGAAGGACTCGCAACGTATTTAAAATTGAAAGTAAATGATACGGTGATATTGCTCGGCCAGGGATATGAAGGCAGTATGGCTGCAGGTAAGTATACTATTGAAGGAATAGCAAGATTACCAATACCCGATATGAATAAGGCTATGGCTTGGTTACCTATGAAAAGCAGTAGAGATTTTTCAAGCACAGGTGCTAGATATACATCTATTTCTATAATGATACAGGATAGGGATAGAGTTGATGAGGTTAAACAAAGCATTATAAAGCAAGCGCCCGGATACGAGATAATGACCTGGCAGGAGATGCTTCCTGAACTGGACCAGACCTTTCAGGCAAAAATGGGGCAAAACGTAATTATGTCAGGTATTCTTTATATGGTGATCGCTTTCGGGATATTTGGAACCATACTTATGATGTTGAATGAACGCATGCACGAGTTCGGCATACTTATAGCCATAGGTATGAAAAAGGGCATATTGGCCAGGGTGGTTGTAATGGAGATGATATTAATGTCGGTAGTGGGAACATTATTAGGAATGATTGGAGCTTTTCCGATAGTGCTTTATTTCAGGTTACACCCTATTCACATGGGTGGTTCCTGGGCCCAGGTAGCAGCAAAATTCAACTTTCAGCCTATTATTCAACCTTCAATGAATTTGCACCATTTTATTATACAGGGATACGCAGTGTTATCAATTGCTATTGTATTATCGTTGTACGCCATATTTAAGATTCATAAAATAAAGGCCATTGAAGCCATAAATAGCTGAACGAATTTAAGAATTAAGAGTTAAGAGTTATGAATTATAATACACAGCACATATCAATTCACTACATGCGAAATAATAAATTACTCAAATCTTATAACCTACATTATATATCTTATATTAATTATTATATCTTAATTCATAACTCTCAAATCTTAAATTAAATCGTGCTTTTTAAAGTAGCCTGGAGAAATATTTGGAGAAACACAACACGCAGCCTTGTGGTAATAGCGTCGGTAGCGGCCGGCTTGCTTGCAGGCATGTTCATGATAGCATTTTTTCAGGGATTTGTAAAGCAGGATGTAAACAATGCAGTTGAAGCCCAGCTTGCGCATATACAAATACATAACCCTGCGTTTGGTGATGATAAAGATGTGAATGATACCATAGTAAATGCTTCGGGTATTATTGAGCAACTCAGGAAAGATGTAAATGTAAAATCTGTATCGGGCAGGGCCATTACCATGGGTATGATATCTTCTTCTTCAACAGCATCGGGTGTTGAGATACATGGTGTTAATCCTGGTGATGAAAAGAACATAAGCAGTATATCGCAGAATGTGATTGAAGGGATTTATTTCGACGGAAAGAGAAATGAAATTGTAATAGGGGAAAAACTGGCTGATAAGCTGGGAGTGAAACTGCACAACAAAATAGTGCTCACCTTCCAGTCGAAGAGCGGAGACCTGACAGCAGGTTCATTCCGTATTGCAGGCATATTCCGATCACGTAATTCAGCTTTTGATGAAATGACTGTGTTCACCAATTTTGATGATATTGCACAATTGCTGGGTACCAGTAATGGAATTCATGAAATAGCTATTCTGCTTAAGGATGGTCAAAAAGCAGATACCGTTGCAGCAGTATATAAAAGCCAATACCCAAAACTGCTTGTACAAACCTGGGGTGAAATTGAACCTGAAATGGGGCTACTTACCGGCCTGATGGACCAGATGATGTATATAATAATGGGCATTATTCTGCTGGCCTTAATGTTCGGCATTATAAATACAATGCTTATGGCTGTTCTGGAAAGGCAAAGAGAATTCGGTATGCTTATGGCTATTGGAATGAATAAGCCAAGGGTATTTATTATGGTTATGCTTGAATCTATAATGCTTACATGTGTAGGTATACCTATAGGTATCCTCCTAACCATTGGAATTGTTAATTATTTTGCCAAATATGGTATTAACATGTCCGCATTCTCGAAGGCCCTTTCTCAATTCGGAGTTGGTAATTACGTATATCCCGAATTACATTCATCCATGTTCTTGTCTGTTACAATAATGACAGCCATAACGGCTATTCTGTCTGCCATATACCCGGCCTATAAAGCGTTACAGTTTAAACCTGCAGTAGCCATACATCAAATTTAATTGCCATGAGTAATGTAATTGAAGCACACAACCTGTCGAAAGTATACAACCCGAAAACGATACCTGTGTATGCCATTAATGGTGTAGACCTTCAAATAGAAGAAGGAGAATTTACCGCATTGGTAGGCCCATCGGGTTCAGGCAAAACAACCCTGCTTAACCTTATTGGTGGCCTTGATTCTCCAAGCGGTGGTGAGGTTAAAATAGCCGGGGTTGATATTACAAACATGAACGAAAACAAACTGATTGATTTCAGGTTGCAGAATATTGGCTTTGTGTTCCAGGCTTACAACCTTATACCTGTGTTAACTGCAAGTGAGAATGTGGAGTTTGTGATGCTGATGCAAAAGAAACCCAAACGCGAAAGAGAGGAAACAGCCAGGAAGCTTCTGCAGGAAGTAGGCTTAAATGACAGGCTTAATAACCGTCCTTCAGAACTTTCGGGCGGGCAGCAGCAAAGGGTTGCAGTAGCAAGGGCGCTTGCATCGAAGCCACGATTTATTTTAGCTGATGAACCTACAGCTAACCTTGATTCAAAGTCGACGGAGAACTTATTGGAGATAATGGCCAAGCTGAATAAGGAAGATAAAATGACATTCATTTTCTCAACTCATGACCAGCGTGTTATTGATAAAGCGCGCAGGGTGGTTACATTGGTAGATGGTAAAATTGTTTCAGATACTAAGAAATAAAGAAGGAGTTACGGATGAAAACCAGGTTACTCTACTCATTGCTTTTAATTCTTAGCTTCCTAGTATCTCAAGATGTTTATGCTCAAAAAGACTCCACAAAACACCTATCGAAGTTTACGGTTAACGGTTATATAAAATATCTTGAACAGGTTAGTTTTGATGGTAGCGCAACACAACTGTTAACCAATGACCTGTTACATAACCGGCTTAATTTCCGTTACCAACCGGACTCCAATTTTAATTTCAGATTGGAGGTGCGAAACAGGCTATATTACGGGGAATTGGTAGAAGCGTATCCGAATTTTGCCGCCCTCGAAACAAGCAATACTGAAACTTTTAATTTGTCGAAGAATTGGGTAAATAAAAATGCAGTACTATTTAACAGCACCGTTGACCGTGCCAGTGCTGAGTACATGAATGGGAAATGGGATATTACTATTGGCAGGCAGCGCATCAATTGGGGTATAAGTACAGTGTGGACGCCTAATGACATCTTTAACACATTCAACTACTTCGATTTCGATTATGAAGAGCGCCCGGGAACTGATGCAGCACGTATTCAGTATGCATTTACGTCTTCTTCCTCGCTTGACCTGGCCGTAAGCCCGGGTAGAACTCCGTCACAAAATATAGAAGCACTGATGTACCACTTTAATAAATGGAATTATGATTTCCAGGTATTTACCGGTATTTACCAGCAAGATTATACTGCCGGTCTTGGTTGGGCGGGCAATATTAAAGATGCAGGTTTTAAGGGCGAAGTATCGTACTTTACGCCTTATCAGCATTTTTCGGATAGTGGCGCCATTGCGGCCTCTTTATCTTTTGATTATGGATTCAAAAACGGAATCTATGTTCTGGTTTCCGGTTTATATAATGGCCTTGGCACTAACAACATACCAAATATTGCTCAATTAACAACCGAAACACTTTCTGCAAAAGATATTTTTCCCTTTAAATATACTGTGTTTACAGAGGTATCGTATTCGTTCACTCCTATTCTTAAAGCCTCATTAGGTGGAATGTATTCTCCCTCCGGTAATGCAATAATTGCTTTACCAACTGTTACTTATTCTATTGCCGACAACTGGGTTCTTGACCTGATCGGGCAATCGTTCTTCTCAGAACAAAACGGGGGTTACAGCACATTGGGCAGCAGCATATATATGCGGATGAAATGGGGGTTCTAAGCCCTACCCTTTAACCTTACCTATACCAGATGTAATGGAGTTTAAAGAGGTTGAAGAAATCGTACCTTGATTAAATAGAAGTTTTTCCTTATTACAGTTACTTATACGCGGTATTTAAACTTATGCTCCTTTAATTCTTCATTTGCCTTGAGGATCTTAAGTTTAAGATTTTCTTTAAACTCACGTACCTGCTTTAACATTTCATCATTGCCTATTGCAAGCATTTGAACAGCAAGTATTCCGGCATTTTGTCCACCATCAACACCTACCGTTGCCACCGGAATACCTGGAGGCATTTGAACAATGGAAAGAAGCGAATCCCAACCATCTAATGAAATTGAAGAGCGACAAGGCACACCAATTACCGGAGTTGGTGAAAGAGCCGCTACAACTCCAGGCAAATGCGCTGCACCTCCAGCTCCTGCAATTATTACTTTTATTCCACGTGCGCTTGCATTTTTTGCAAAATCCACAACCTGTTCAGGAACCCTGTGTGCTGACAGTGCATTAATTTCAAATGGTATTTTAAACTGGTCAAGAATTTTTGCAGCTTCCTGCATAACCGGCATATCAGATGTGCTGCCCATAATAATACTTACTTGTGGATTCATAGGTTTAATGTTTTATAGGGTTGTTGCGTATTTATGCATTGTTTTGTTTTATTACTATCAGTTTGAGAGCAAAAATAATTATAACATACATTTAGAGTACACATTTTATTGGTTTCATTGTAAATTTTATCACAAACTAAGCGCTTAACACCATAGCCTTGTGTTATTATTTTCGTACAAGTTCAAATAATTCTTCATACTCCTTAAAACGGTGCTGTAGTAATGAAGGTGAAACCAGAAACATGGCTTCAGTTAATTAAGCGAGCAGGACATTGTTCATAGGCATCACTGTAAAACAAAAAACCCCGTAAACTAATTGTTTACAGGGTCTTTTATTTCTCTTTCAGCGGTCCGGACGGGACTCGAACCCGCGACCTCCTGCGTGACAGGCAGGCATTCTAACCAGCTGAACTACCGAACCATTTTTTCAAAGAGAGGTGCAAAAATACACAGTTTTCCTTATGCCTGACAAAAAAGTGTAATTATTACTCTTATTTTATTTAATGGGGTACGCTTTAATATGGATAAAATAGCTGTAACTATAGTAATAACAACTGTTACATAACAGTTAAGGAAACATAATTAATGCAAAAAAAAGAAAGGGCTACCTTAGTCTGGTAATATAAAATACTGCCCAGGTTACTAAAACACCTAAAAGAAAACCAACAATTACGTTGAGCATCTCTCCCTTTAGCCGTTTGGCTATTATTGATTTATCCTCCCGTGTCAGTTTATCCATATGAGTAGCATATTCTGTCCTTATGCTTTTAGGCATTATACGTAAAGTCATCAACCTATCAATTCCATGCTTTGTAACTCCTTCGGGTTTTAAATATTCCATAATTCAATGCTGGTTTACTATTATTAAACAAATGATGTTCTCCTTATTGTTTGCAAAGTTCAACAGAAATCACATCGCTATATATAGTAATTATTACTTGGTATGGTTCATTGAGTAGTTAACACACACTATTGAGCGGAAGGCATTTAACACAATAAAA
>Ga0210385_10000060_pt1 | contig 137765 bp, 124 predicted proteins | sample IncBWH26OmetaG_FD_160107 | JGI IMG/M metagenome (GOLD analysis project Ga0210385, IMG submission 160107) | Forest soil microbial communities from Barre Woods Harvard Forest LTER site, Petersham, Massachusetts, United States - Inc-BW-H-26-O ...
GGGTTGCCGCCGCCAGGGTGTAGCCATTGCCGCCGTTGCCGACGGTGTTGAAATCCCGCAGTTCAAAGTTCACCGGCTTCAGTTCAGCGTGCAGGGTGCTGGGATGCCCCAGATCAATGAAGGTGATCTCACCACCGAGAACGGCCAGGCGCCTCAGGAACAGGCGTGCCGGCGCGGAGGGCGGTGAAGGAGGCTCATTGGCAAAGGGCTTGGCCAGATCGGCGAGATTGAGCGCGCCGTCCGTGCGCAGCTGCGCGTGCACCGCGGGTTGCTCCAGTTGAATGTCCTTGAAGGTGGCACCGCGGTTCCAGATGCTGGCCAGCTGCAGGTTCACATACAGGCGGTGCGCCCCCAGCATGGGCTTGCCATCGCGATCGGGGAAGGCAAAATCCCGCAGCTCCAGTTCCAGCGTGAAGGGATTGAAGTGGATCTCGCCCAGCTGCAAGGTCCGCTGGTACTTGTGCGTCACGAAGGCGGTACTTTGCGAGCGGATCAGGGCCGGCACGCCGTAGAAACCAAACAGGCCGTACATGGCCACCACCAGCAACGCGCTGCCGCCCCAGAGGATGATGCGGCGCGCGGTGCGTGATTGCAGTGATAGCGGCACGGTCGTTCTCCCCCAAACGTTCGCACGCCTGCCGCATTATAGCGACCGGCATCGGGGAGACGTATCTAATGCGCGCCGGCGGCCCCGGCTGCCCCGGCCGCCCCACCGGTGCCGGCACGACGGGGCTTGGCCAGCCAGATCACCATGATCAGAGCCAGAAAGATCAGTCCGGAAACATAGAACAGGTCGTCGGCCGAGAGCATGAAGGCCTGCACATCCACTATGCGGTTCATTGCCGCGGCTCCTGCCTGGTCATTCAAGCCACTGGCCTGGATGCCAGACAGCGCACTGACGGTTGCCGCATTGTCCGGTGTCAGATGCTCGACCAGCCGCGCATGGTGCAGTGTGGCACGACGATCCCACAGGGTGGTGAAGATGGAGGTGCCAAAGGACCCGGCGGTGATGCGGGCAAAATTGAACAGGCCCGAGGCATTGGGGATGCGCTCCGCGGACAGGCCCGATACGCTCAGGGTCACCAGCGGCACGAAGAAGCTGGCCATGGCGGCGCCTTGAATGATGGTCGGAATCAACAGCGTCCTGACATCCACGTCGGTATCAAAACGCGAACGCATGATCATGACCACGGCGAAGATCAGGAAGGAGGCCGTCACGATGATTCGCAGGTCGACCTTGTTGGTGAGCTTGGCGACGTACGGGGTCACGACCACCGCCAGCAGGCCGACCGGAGCCAGCACGATGCCGGCGTTGGTCGCGGTGTAGCCCAGATACTGCTGCAGCCACAGAGGCAGCAGCACCAGGTTGCCGAAGAACACGCCGTAGGCGAGCAGCATGCACAGTGTGCCCACGGTGAAGTTGCGTCCCTTGAACAGCGACAGGTCGACAATGGGATGTTCTTCGTGGATCTCCCAGATCAGGAAGTACACGAACGCGGCCACCGCCAGCAGCGCGAGCCCGACGATCTGCGGGGAGTTGAACCAGTCCAGATCCTTGCCCTTATCCAGCATCACCTGCAGCGAGCCGACCCAGGTGATGAGCAGCGCCAGACCGATGGCATCGATGGGGACGCGCATGGTCGGGGTCTCGCGCCGCCGATACAGGATCCAGGTCAAGGTGCCGGCGAACAGTCCCACCGGCACATTGATGTAGAAGATCCAGGGCCAGGAGATGTTATCGGTGATCCACCCGCCCAGCAGCGGTCCCGCCACCGGGGCGGTCAGGCTGGTCAGGGACCAAAGTCCCAGGGCCACGCTTTGCTTGGCCGGTGGATAGCTGGACATCAGCAGCGACTGCGACAGCGGGATCATCGGGCCTGCGACCGCGCCTTGGATGACGCGGAAGAAAATCAACAGCCCGATGGAGGGCGCCAGCCCACACATGAATGACGCGACGACGAACAGGAATATCGACAGTGTGAACAAACGCACCTGACCGAAGCGACGGGTGAGCCACCCCGTCAGGGGCACGGAGATCGCATTGGCGACGCCGAAGGACGTGATGACCCAGGTGCCCTGGTCGGGGGAGACCCCGAGGTCCCCGGAGATTGCCGGAATGGACACGTTCGCGATGGAGGTATCCAGCACATTCATGAAAATGGCGAGCGACAGCGCCAGTGTGCCCAGCAGCCGCGCCGCGCCCTGCAGCGGTGGAATCGGTGCCGCCGCTGCGGCGCCCGCAGTCATGTGTGGCGCCGGCCGGCTCATGTGGCGGGGCGGTTATGGACCTGGGCCAGACGATGCGCAACGCGGCCATGGGCAGGGGCGGGCAGATTCGCCGCGATGATGGCATCAACCCGGGCCTGGGCCTGCCGGTCCGCGTCATCGAATACGCTGGTGGAATAAGTCGGGGCATTGGCCGCGGTCTGCTGCGGCAGCCGCGCGCCGGTGCGATCGGCAGTGGAGACTTCCACTCGCATCGACAAGCCCACCTGCAGCGGATGCGCGGCAAGGTCACGCGGATCCAGGAGGATGCGCACCGGCAGCCGCTGCACCACCTTGATCCAGTTACCGGTGGCGTTCTGCGCCGGCAGCAGGGCGAAGGCGGCACCGGTTCCGGCACTGAAGCCGACCACGGTGCCGTGATACTTCACCGAGTGGCCATACAGATCGGCCGTCAGCGTTGCCGCCTGGCCCATGCGCATATTGGCGATCTGCAGTTCCTTGAAGTTGGCATCAACCCAGACCTGGTTCAGCGGCACGATGGCCATCAGCACCGCGCCGGGGCTCACGCGTTGTCCCAGTTGCACGTTGCGGTGGGCCACGTAGCCCGCCACGGGAACCGGCAACTGGGTGCGGGCCACGGTGAGGAAGGCGCTGTGCACCGCGCTGGCCGCGGCCTGCACTTCGGGATGGTCCTCGATCACCGTGCCATCGATACGGGCATGATCGGCGGCGAACTGCTGCTGCGCGGCCAGCAACGCGGATTTCGCGGCCGACACGGCATCGCGGGCATGCTGCAGTTCCTCCCCGGAAATGGCGCCACTGCCGGCCAGGCGTTCGCGCCGCTGCAGATCCTGCTGCGCGGTTTCAAGGTCAGTTTGCCGGATGCCCTGTGCGGCGGCCTGTTGCGCGGTGGTTGCGAACTCACCGCGCACCGAGCGCACGGTCAGCGCCAGATGGGCTTCGGCTTCATCTAGCGCGACCTTGGCATCCGCCGGATCCAGCCGCACCAGCACCTGTCCGGCACTCACGTACTGGGTGTCATCGGCGTTGATGCCGATGACCGTGCCGGCGATCTGCGGGGTGATCTGCACGATATTGCCGTTCACATAGGCATCATCGGTGCTCTCGCGCAGGCGCAGTACCAGTTGCCAGTACACTCCGTAGCCGATGCCGATCACCAGGATTCCGAGCGTGACCAGCAGCAGCATCCGGTTGCGCCGGCGGTTGCCGTTGACCGGTGCGACGTCTTGGGTTTCGGTATTCATATTCTGCTCCCGCAGCGCTAGCGCTGCGCCACTTGCGGCGTGAACCCGCCGCCTAAGGCCTGAACCAGGTCAACCGACAGGTCCAGCGCGCGCGCCTGCAATTGCGCCTCGAGGCTGCGTTGCGCCAGCAGCTGCGATTCAGCGCTGAGGACCTGCAGGTAGTTGCCCACGCCCTCGCGATAGCGCAGCACCGACAAATCGTAGGCCTCCTGCGCACTGGCCAGGGCATCGCGCTCCTCGGCGCCTTGCCGACGCAGACTGTCCATGGACGTGAGCGCATCGACCACCTCGCGCAAGGCATCGGTCACGATCTGGTTGTACTGCTCCACGGCCGCGTCGTACTGCGCATCCTGCGCCGCCAGCTTGGCGCGGCGCTTACCGGCATCAAACAGCGGCAGGGTAAACGCCGGCGCCACCCCGTACTGACGGTTGGCCGCGCTGAGCAACGTGGTGGAACCCAGGTTCTGCAGGCCGATGAAGGCCACCAGATCCACATTGGGATAGAACTCCGCGGTGGCTTCGCGGATGCCCTGCGACGCCGCTTCCACTCGCCAGCGCTGGGCCACCAGGTCCGGGCGATGCCCCAGCAGTTCAGCGGGCACGGTGCTGGGCAGTACCGCCCGGGGTGCCACGTTCGGCAGCGGATCGTGGATGCTCAAGGAGCGATCCGGACCCGCCCCGGTGAGTGCCGCGAGCACATGGCGGGCGCGGGCTGCGGACTCCTCCAGGGCATCGATCTGCTCTCGGGCCGCCGGCAATGCCGCCTGGGCCTGGGTGAGTTCCAGGCGCGAGTCCAGTCCCGCGGCGTTGCGGTCGCGGGTCAGCGCCAGGACCTGCTCGCGGTCTCGCAGGGTGTCGCGCGCGACGTTCAGCTGCAGGCTGTCCTGCTGCAATTGCGCATAGACATGGGCGATGTTCGCCGCCAGGGTGAGGCGCGCGGCCTGCGCGTCGATCTCGGCCGCGCGTGCACTGCCCACCGCGCTTTCGTAAGCCGCGCGATTCTTGCCCCAGAAATCCACCTGCCAGGACAGGGTTGCGGTCAATGCCGCCAGCGTGTCCCAGTTACCGGCGAAGGGTGACGGAAACAGGCCGTGTTCGGAGAAGCGTCCCCGCACCGCCTGGCCGCTCAAGCCCGAACTGGGAAAGCGCGCGCTGTCGGCCGCCGCCACTTCCGCCAGGGCCGCACGGGTTCTGGCCTCGGCAATGCGCAGGCCGGGGTTGCCCACGAGCGCCTCGCTGATCAAGTCATCCAGCTGCGGATCACCGTAGGCCTTCCACCATTGGGTTTGCGGCCAGGCCGAGGCATCCACCGCCGTGGCACTGAAGGATTGTTGGGTCTTCAGACTGCCGGGGGCCACGAGCACGGCCTCAGGCCGCAGGTTGTGGGTGCTGGCACAGGCGCTGAGCAGTGCAGTGAGTCCGATGGCGAGAAGTTTTTTCACGCACCCTCCCTCACGATCAGTCGCGCAGGTTCTGGCCCACGCGAACCAGCAGGTTTTCAAGCGCGCGGGCCTCATCACTGGAGAAATCGCACAGCGAACGATTCAGCACCCGCATGGAAATCTCACGCAATCGCGGGTAGGCGGCCTTGCCGGCCTGCGTGAGTTCCAGGTTCACGAGCCGGCGGTCATCGGGCGAGCGGGTGCGGCGGACCAGACCCTTGGCCTCCAGTCGGTCCAGCATGCGGGTCATGGCGCCGGCGTCGTAGGAGATGCCTTTGCACAGTTCCGAGGCCGAGGTCGCGCCTTCCCGACCTGCCAGGTTCACGATGACGATGAGCTGGGCCGAAGTGACCTCCAGGGGCGCCAGGAACTCATCACGCGCCAGTTCGGCATCGATGGCCGCCAGCAGCTGCGCCCGAACCCGGCCGATGATATGCCCAAGCCCGCGCTTAGGTTCGTACGTATCGAGGCTGTAAACGTCCGCCAAGTGCCTGCCCATCCCAGTGATTTCGTAGCCCAAACAATAATTGCTATGGCAACAATTGTCAAGGCTTCCTCGGCTTAAGCAATCCTGGGACGGCGGATGATCTACACGAGCAGAATTCCCGCCGGCAGCAGAGCGCCGGCCAGCAGCAGCAGCCACGCCGTGCGCCGGGCAGGGATCTGGGTCAACCCCATCCAGATGCCAAAGGCAGTGGAAAGCGTCAGTCCCAGGGCCACCACCAGGAAGAACCACTTGAGCAGTGGGGTCGACAATGGCGGTGGCTGCGCGTCCTGCGGCGCATCCTGGTGCGCGTCCTCCTGTGGTCCGGCCGTGTGGTGATCACCGAAGGCGAACACCTGATCCTTGTGGACGGAGCTGAGCTTTTCGACCAGTTCCGGTGGCGTATAGCGGCCGTGGGCCTCGTGAAGATTGAACAGCTGTACCGCCCCCGTCAGCGCGAAGAACAGCACGCTGGGCGCAATGAACAGGCCGATGTAGGAGTGCCAGCGGCGCAGCGTCACGACAGTCATGGGTCAGCTACCTTTGGAAGGGCAGTGTGAGGGCATGGTCGGCGAAATAGCGCTGCAGCCGCTGAGGATCCTGCTGCTCGGCCGCGAGACCGACATAGGTGTCGGGTCGCAGCAGATACATGGCGTCGCGCGCCAGACCCGCGGTTGCGTGCTCCTGCTGCCAGGGGAAGGCATGAAGGCTTAAGCCCTGAGCGCTGCACCACTGTACGAGTGATGCGCTCGCGCAGCCGTATACATGCACCTGCCAGCTGATATTCTGAAAGTGGCGGAAGTTATCCCCCTCAGGCGCCGCCACCCACGGCAGGCGGTCGCCGCCCCTGACATCACCGGCCCGACCCTCGCTGATGGCGCTGTCGTGGTAGGCGATCGTGATCTGTGACACCGCGCTGAACAGGAACTGGCGGGCGGCATCGAAATTGAACACCAGCGGAGCCACCAGCGGCACGATGCGCGTGCGAACGAATTGCGCCAGCTTGCCTTCCGCGGTGGCCAGCGTGAAACCCTTGTCGGTGGTGGCCACCAGCTTGGTGGCGAAGGCGCGGCGCTCGGTCTCATAGCTATCCAGCAGGCCCGGGCCCGCCGCGCCGCTCAGCACCGCCTTGAGCTTCCAGGCCAGATTGATGGCATCGCCGATGCCGGTATTCATGCCCTGGCCGCCGGCCGGGCTGTGGATATGGGCCGCGTCCCCGAGCAGGAATACCCGTCCGTGGCGGAAGTGGTCGGTGACCCGGTGATGCACGCGATAGGTCGAGAACCAGTTGACCTTTTGCACCTCGACCTTCATGTGCGTGATGGCGTTGCCACTGACATCTTCGAACTTGAGGTTCTCCGGGTGCTCGGCGCGCTCATCGCGCACGGTGCCGATCAGTCGCGCCCGACCCGCGCCCTTCAAGGGGAACACCGCAAGAAAGTCCGCCGCATCGAGGTCGACGTGCAGTTCACCATCCAGGGCGGGACCTGTGGCCTGCACGTCGGCAACGTAGAAGACCTGCTTGTAGGTGCCGCCGGGAAAGTCGGCGCCGATGCTCTGGCGTACGATGGAACGCGCGCCATCACAGCCGGCCAGATAGGCCGCCGTGCAGCTCTCCTGCCGTCCATCCGGACCGCGCAGCAGCGCAATGACCTGATCATCGTCCTGGCTGAAGCTCACAAGCTCGGTGTGTCGCTGCACGGTGACGCCGCGGGCCGCGAGGTGTTCGACCAGCAGCCGTTCATGCTCGTCCTGCGGATAAACGAAGGGCCCGTAGGCGGTGAGTCCGGCGCCGATGTTGGTGAAGGATACGCGTGTTTCCTTGCGGCCCTTGACCCACAGATTGATGGCGGCCACCTTCTGGCCCTTCTGCAGGACCTCATCGGTCAGCTCCAGCTGCCGATACAGCTCGAGCGTTCGGGCCTGCACGGCAAGGGCCCGTGAGGTCGTACCCGGGGCCGTGGTGCGGTCGATGATGCGCACTGCGATGCCCTGTTGGGTGAGCCACAGCGCCAACACCAGGCCGGTGGGTCCGGCGCCGGTGATCAGGACCTGGGTGCCGCCCATGATCTAGGACGCCGTCAGTTGCTGCGCCAGCTGGTCCGCCAGATCGCCCAGCGCCGCGCTCAACGCGGCCGCCAAACCCGCCGGGCAGCCCGCGGCGGGCGCCGTGAGGTGCGTCGAGCCGCGGCGCGCGGCGCCATTCGTGACCGACAGTGTCCAGTTGACCTGGGCGGTGATGCCGCAACTGTCATCAGCGGAGAGGATCAGGAAATCAAGATCCAGGTTGGCCTGGCTGCTGCCGCGCGTGCCGCGCTGATCGGGGTCGGGATGAGGCGCCGTGGGCTGCGCCGCGGGCGCCAGCACATGGTCGAACCCCAAACGCTCACCCAGATCGCGCGTGAGCGTTGCCTGGATGAGATCGCCCAGCGGGGCGCTCCACTGCTGGGCATCCGAAATCGTAAGCTGGGTGGGCCCCTGATGATGGGTGAGTCCGCGATGATCCATTTCCGGCGGCAGGCTGATGTGCCGCACGTGGATCAGGGTCGCACTGAGCCACGGCGTGGAATGTGCGGCCGGCGTCACCACCTCCAGGGCGTAGTAGCGCAGCGGTGGCGAGCTGCCGCAGCCACTTAGGAGCGCGGCGAGTGCCCCGCAAATCTGGCGCAAAACTTTCATGGTGATGTCTCATGCCGCCCGCGCAGCAATGCCTCCGGGTGCCGGTCGAGGAATTCAGCGAGCTCGCGGATGGAGCGCGCGGCCTCGCTCACCTGCTGCAGCAGTCCGGGCAGCTCGCTGGCGAGCGCACTGTCGGGCCCGATGGCGCCATTGGCCGATTGCGCCGCGGCCTGCGCCGCATCGGCGGTGGCCCGCAGGCTCGCGACCAGTGGTTTGATCTGCGGCTGAACTTCACGGGTGATCTGTTCCAGATGGCTCATGGTGGCATCCAGGTTCTTTACCGCATTGCCGAGCGCCGGTCCGGCGGTGGCCGCGTCGAGGTGATGCAGCGTGTTCTGCAGGCTCTGCAGGATGGCATCGACATCGGCGCCGTGTGTGGTCGGGAATTGCGGGGTGGCTGCATTCGCATCGAAGCGCACCGCGGCTGCATCCGGCGCGATATCCAGGGCGATGACTTTCTGGCCGGTCAGGAAGTTCGCCGTGACCAGCTGTGCGCGCAGGCCGCGCGCGATCAGATGCGCCATGCCGGCGCGTATCGCGGCCAGCTGCGCGGCGCTGGAGTTGTGCGCCACGCCCACCAGCTGCACGGCACTCGGATCGATGCTCATGCTGGCCGATTCGTACACCGTGGCCGCGGCCGCGTCGAACACCAGCTGCGCCTGCGTGACTTCACCGACCTCGACGCCGCGCAGCTGCACGGGCGTGCCGCTCTGCAGTCCGGCGGCGGTCTCATCGAAGCGCAGCGTGTAGTACAGCCGCGGACCGCTGTGATTGCGCAGCGCAATGGTCTGATTTTCGTACAGCGGGAAGACCTTGTCCGCGGCGGCCTCGGGTGCCGCTCCGGGCGCACTCGTGGCGGCCAGGGGTCGCCCGGCCGCCTGCTGCGCGATGGCCTGGCCGACGGACTCGGTGGGCACGGCGGGCGCCGCGGGCAGGGGTGTGTCAAAGCCAATGGCGCCAGTCACCAGCTGCTGCAGGGAATTCAGGCGCACGCGTATGCCCTGCGGGCCGGCGGAGACATCGATGGCGCTGGCGTCCCAGAAACGCGTGTCATCGCGAACCAGCGCGTCGTAGGGCGCGCGCACGAAGGCGTAGATGTTCACATGCTTGCCGTTGCCGTCCAGGGCGTAGCCCTCGACCTGTCCGACCTGTACGCCGCGATAGTTGACCGGTGTGCCCGGACCGATGGCGCCCAGCTCATCCTCGGTCAGGGTGAAGGCGCGCCCCGGGGTGTCCGGCTGCAGCAGCGGCGGATCTTCCAGGCCGACGAAATCACGCTGCGGGTCGCCCTCGCCCGGGTACATCTCGATATAGGCGCCGGACACCAGAGTGTTCAGGCCGGAGATGCCGCTGGTGCCGACCCGCGGCGTCACGATCCAGAAGCGCGTGCTGGCGGTGAGATGGGCGCTGACTTCGCGCGTCATGCGCGCGTGCACGATGACCTCGGACAGGTCCGGTGAGAGCACGAAGGACTCAACGGTTCCGACGCGCACGCCCTTGTGGCGGATCTCGGTCTCCCCGGCGGTCAGTCCCTCGGCGCTGGTGAAACGGATGGTGATGGCAGGACCGCGCTGCATCAGCGTGTGCCAGCTCAGCCACGCCACCACCGCCAAAGCGAACGCCGGCGCCAGCCAGATCACGCTCAGGCGGCGCGGTGTGCGCTCGGCCTGGGGTGGGTCAGCGTGGGGCTGCGGGCTGTCCTCGGTCATAGCGAGGCGTCGGCCTTGGGCCTTGCGGCCCGCCACATCGCGCGCGGATCAAAGCACTGGGCGGCGAACATGGTGATCAGGACCACGCCCGCGAAGGCCAGCGCACCGGGTTCGGGTCGCACCCGCTCGAGGGCTCCGAACTGCACCAGCGCGCCAAGTATTGAAATCATGAAGACATCAATATTGGACCAGCGACCAATCGTGTCAATCAGACGGTATACCCGGGTGCGCTGCTGCAGCAGTTGCGGTGATCCGCGCCGGGTTTGCCACAGCAGCCAGGCGAGCCCGAACAGCTTGGCGAGCGGCACCACGACGCTGGCCATGAACACGATCACGGCCAGGGGCCACAGATCGTAGTGCACCAATTCCATGACTCCGCCCAGAATGGTGTTGGTCTCGATGGCACCGTAGCGCTCGATCTGCAGCACCGGCAGGACATTGGCCGGGATGTACAGCACCAGGCCGGCGATCACCAGGGCGGTGGTGGCCTCCAGCGACAGTCGGTTCGCGGCCGCGGCGCGCCGCGGGGCGGGGCGGGTTATCAGATCCTCCTCCGCCGGCGGATCGCCCCGCAGCGCCAGCGACCCCAGCAGCAGCATGGCCGCGCCGGCCAGGCACCAGCCGCCCACATCCACCTCGATGGTGGCGACGGTTTGGATACGCGAGTAGGCCACGCAGCCGCCGACGACGAACACTTCCATCATCAGCCAGGGGCGCAGGTGGTGCGCCAGGCGGCGCAGCCCGCCCGGTTCGATGCCGGGCAGGAACTGCGCCAGCGTGAATACCATGAAGGCTGAAGGGATGGCGATCATCAGCACCGCCACCAGCACCGACAGCGGCGGGTAGCCGGAACCCCACAGCTTGGCGGCGCACTCCACCAGGTTGGCGCTGCGGCTGGCGCCGCCGGCCATCACCGTGAGCAGCGGGGCGAGGCAGCCGGGTATCCACAGCAGCAGGGCCCCCAGTGTCAGCGCAAAGGCCGCGCGCGACTGGGCATCCGCGACCTTGAGCAGGCGGTGGCAGCGCCGGCAGCGCGCCACCTCGTGATCGGCAATCTCAGGCAGTCTTTGTTCGAGGCTGCAGTCGGGGCAGGTGACGCGTTCGATCAAGCGCTGTGGCGAGCGCCGGATTTGCCCGCAGCGCCGTCCCCGGTCTCGCCGCTGACGCCCAGTCGTTTCTGCAACAGCGGGCTGGTCGTGGTGTATTGCAGATGGACCTTCTCCCCGGGACGCATGTGCTCCTTGACGGCGAAGGCGGCGAGCGCCGCTTCGTGGAAACCGGACAGAATCAGTTTCTTCTTGCCTGGGTAATCATTGATGTCGCCGACCGCGTAGATGCCGGGAACATTGGTCTGAAAGCGGTGCGTGTCGACCGCAATGGTGCGACGGTGGATGGTCAGACCCCATTCGGCGATGGGACCGAGCTTGGGTGAAAGGCCCCAAAACACCAGAACCTGGTCGGTGGCGACGGTGCGCGTCACCCCGTCACGGGCGGTGACACGCACGCCGGTGAGCTTGTCGTCCTGTTCCACCAGGGACTGCACCTGGCCCTCGATGAAGTCCAGGCGGCCTTCCTCGACCAGCGCCATCATCCTTTCGACGGAGGCGGGAGCGCCGCGGAACTCGGCGCGGCGATGCACCAGCACGATGCTGCGCGCGCGATCGATGAGCTCCAGCGTCCAGTCGAGCGCCGAATCGCCGCCGCCGAATATCACCAGGTCCTTGTCGTGAAATTGCGCGGCATCCTTGACGCGGTAGTGCACGCTGCGGCCTTCATGCCGCTCACTGCCTTCCACGCTCAGGCGCCGTGGCTGGAACGAGCCCACGCCGCCGGCGACGATGACGGCGCCGGCATCAAAGCGCGTGCCGCGGCTGGTGGCGACATCGAAGCGTCCGTCGGCTCGTGCGCTGACCTCAGTGACTTCCTGGCCCAGGTGATAGCCGGGGCTGAAGGGTTTGATCTGTTCCTGCAGGCGCTCGATCAGCTCGCGCGCCGTGCACACCGGAATGGCCGGGATGTCGTAGATCGGCTTGTCCGGATACAGCTCGGTGCACTGGCCGCCGACCTGCGGCAGCGAGTCCACCAGTTCAGCTTTCAGGCCCAGCAAACCCAGTTCAAAGACCTGGAACAAACCGCAGGGGCCGGCACCGACGATGACCACGTCTGTGACGACGGCCAGTTTGGATCGATCATGCGACAAGGACATTCTCCAGAAGTATGGGCTCGTTGCTGCGGGCCGGCAGGGCATGTGCCGCCAGACCCTTGCTCTCCAGCCATTCGCGATTGAAAAGACGTGACTGATACTTGGCGCCGCTGTCGCACAGCACGGTGACGATGGTGTGTCCGGGACCCAGGTCGCGAGCGACGCGCACCGCGGCAGCGACATTGATGCCACTGGTGCTGCCCAGGAACAGACCCTCTTCGCGCAGCAGGCGGTACACGTAACGCACCGTCTCGGCATCCTCGACGTGCACCGCGTCATCCAACGGCGCATCCTTGAAATTGACGGTGATGCGCGCGATGCCGATACCCTCGGTGATCGAGCCGCTGCCGGTGGACTTCAGGGCGCCATTGCGCACGAACTCATACAGGCTGCTGCCGGGCGGATCGGCCAGCACGCAACGCACGTTGCGGTTGCGGCTCTTCAGATATTCGGCGGTGCCGGCCAGGGTGCCGCCGGTGCCGCTGGCGGCGACAAAGGCACTGACCTTGCCATTGGTCTGTTCCCAGATCTCAGGACCGGTGGTGGTCAGGTGGGCGTGGCGATTGATCGGGTTATCGAACTGGTTGGCCCAGATGGCGTTGCGCAGCGAGCCCGCCAGACGCTGCGAGACCTTCTGGTACTGATTCGGGTTGCTGTACGGCACGGTGGGGACCTTGTAGACCTCCGCGCCGAGCATCTCCAGCAGCCGGTATTTTTCCGGGGACTGGTTGTCGGGCATCACGATGATGCAGCGATAGCCGCGCTCATTGCACACATGCGCCAGGCCGATGCCGGTATTGCCCGCCGTGCCTTCGACCACGCTGCCGCCGGGACGCAGTTCGCCGCGCTGCTCGGCATCGCTGACGATGGCGCGCGCCGCCCGGTCCTTGACCGAGCCGCCTGGATTCATGAACTCGGCCTTGCCCAGGATCTCGCAGCCGGTCTCCTCGCTGACGCCGCGCAGGCGGATCAAGGGCGTGTTGCCGATGGTTCCTGCGAAGCCCTGTGTGATTCCCATAGGAAAGTGACGCTCCGGGTGGGCTATGCCGCGACGCGGGTGACCTCACCCACGAACAGTAGTGCCGGTGCTCCGAGGCCACCACTGCGGGCAGCCTCGGCGATGTCCGCAAGTGTGCCACGCACCACACGCTGTGTGGGCAGGGTCGCCTGGGCGATCAGCGCCACGGGCCGGTCGGCCGGAGCACCGGCCCTGCGCAGGCGCTCGGTCAGCCCGGCCAGCTGCGCCATGGCCATATAAAACACCACGGTGTGGCCGGCGCGGGCCAGGGCGGGCCAATCCAGGGTATCCGCCACCGCCACATGGCCGGGCACGAAGGTCACCGACTGGGAAACCTCCCGAAGCGTGAGCGGAATCTGGGCGGCGGCGGCGGCGCCGAGGGCGGCGGTGATCCCCGGCACCACGGTCACCGCAATGCCGTGCCGGGCGACCGCGGCGATCTCCTCACCGCCGCGCCCGAAAATCAGCGGATCCCCGCCCTTCAGGCGCGCCACCTTCAGTCCGCGCCGGGCATGGTCCACCAGCAGCTGGTTGATCCGCTCCTGCGACAGCGCCGATTCACCCAGATCCTTGCCGACGAAGATGCGCGTGGCCTCGCGGCGCGCGCGTTCCAGGATGGCCGGGGAGACCAGCCGGTCGTACAGCAACACATCGGCCTGCTGCAGCAGTTGCAGGGCGCGCAGCGTGAGCAGATCGGGGTCCCCGGGTCCGGCGCCGATCAGATACACCTCCCCGCGTCCCGCCCCATCCTGGCGCGCGGCGAAGGCCTGCAGCTGCTCGGCGAAGGCGTGGCTGGCAGCCCCTTCCTCCGTGCTCAGGCGCTCAAGATTGGCAAAGCTGCCGAAGAACTGCTCCCAGAAGGGGCGGCGCAGCCCGGGTTGCAGCGCCTCATTGACCTGCGCGCGCCGGCTGCCGGCAAAGCGGGCGAGGGGACCCAGCTGCGCGGGCAGCCGCGCTTCGATCTGCTCGCGCACCCGTCTGGCCAGCACCGGCGTCGTGCCTGAGGAGCTCACGGCGACGATCAGGGGATCGCGATCCACGATGGCCGGCAGGATGAAGTCGGAAAGATCGGCATCGTCGGCGACGTTGACGGGCACGCCGCGTTCACGGGCCAGCCGTGAGACCTGTGCATTCACCGTATCGGAATCGGTGGCGGCGATGACCAGCGCGGCACCCTCGAGATGCTGTGCGACGAATGTGGCGCGAAGGTAGGACATGTTGTGGGCTGCGGCCGGATCGTGCAGCAGCTGCTGGGTACTGGCCGCCAGCTCAGGGGCCACCAGTCGGACCTGAGCGCCGCACTTCAGCAGCAGCTCGGCCTTGCGTGCCGCAACGGCTCCGCCGCCGATGACGACTGCAAGCCGGTTCTGCACCCGCAGAAATATCGGCAGGTAGTCCATGGGGTGCCATTCAGGTTCAGGACCTGCGTCCTGTCAACCCTAGGCTGAGGTCATGGCCGGAGCCATGGCCCGCGTCGCCGTGCGGGCCTTGGGGTGCAGGCCGCATTCACGCTGTTCGGGCTGCTCCCACCACCAGCGGCCGGCGCGGTGATCCTCGCCCGCCACGATGGCGCGGGTGCAGGGGGCGCAGCCGATGCTGGGGTAGCCCTTGTCGTGCAAGGAATTGAAGGGCAGTTTGCGTGCCCGGATGTAGGCCCAGATCTGCTCCTCGGTCCAATCCAGCAGCGGGCTTATTTTCTGCAGGCCGTTCTGGGCGTCCCACTCGATGGCCTGACCCTCGGCGCGGGTCTTGGACTGCTCGCGGCGCACGCCGGTGACCCAGGCGTCGTAGCCGGCCACGAATTTGTGGAAGGGCACGATCTTGCGCACGCCGCAGCAGGCGCTGCGCGCCTCGGTGCTGTCGAAGAAGCCGTTGATGCCCTGACGGGTCACCAGCTCCGACACGGCCTGGCCATCCGGATAGATGACCCGGATCTTGTTGTTGTAGCGCCGCTGCAGCTTGGCCAGCAGATCATAGGTCTCCTCGTGCAGCCGGCCGGTGTCGATGCTGACGATGTCGATCTGCGGCACGCTGCTGCAGATGATGTCCGTCAGCACCATGGCCTCGGCGCCGAGGCTGTTGGCGTACACCACGCGCCCGTAGCGATGTACCGCTGCGGCCAGCAGTTCGCGGACCTGAGCGGCCTTCGATTCCAGTTCCAGGGTCAGTATCTGCGCCATAGTGGAACAGACTTTACGGGTGACAATCCGGTAACAGAACGAATCATTGCTTCTGATGAGCTGCGTCACGGTTATGTGGCGGCCGCCACAGACATATCGTCCGGTTATAATGGGGTTGCAGACCCATTACGGAAGGGTCTGAACAGGGGATTGAATGAAGCTGCATCAGCTGCGCTACCTGGCGGCCGTGGCCCAGAGCGGACTTAACATAACGGCGGCCGCCCAGAAGCTGCATACCTCGCAGCCGGGGGTCAGCAAGCAGATCAAGTTGCTGGAGGATGAGCTGGGCTTTCAGATCTTCACGCGCGAGGGCCGCAATCTCACCCGCATCACCCCGGCCGGGCAGCAGGTCATCGATCGGGCATTGCAGATCCTCAAGGAGACCCAGGCCATCCGTGACCTGGCCACGGAGCTGCGCGATGAGGGCCGCGGGAGCCTGGCCATCGGCACCACCCACACCCAGGCGCGCTATGTGCTGCCCGAGGTCATTCAGCAGTTTCGGGCCCGCTACCCGGACGTGCGCCTGAACCTTCACCAGGGCACCTCGGAGCAGATCGCCGAAATGGTCGCCCAGGACCGAATCGACTGCGCCATCAATACCGGCTCGGAACATCTGTTTGGCGATCTCACGCTGCTGCCCTGCTATCGCTGGCACCGGGTGATCGTGGTGCCGCGCAACCATCCGCTGGCGGAGGTCCCCAGACCCACCCTCAAGCAGCTGGTCGCCTATCCGCTCATCACCTATACGTTCAGCTTCAGCGGTCCCTCCTCACTGCACCAGGCTTTCGCCAAGGCCGGCCTGACCCCGGATGTGGCGATCACGGCGCGCGATTCGGACGTGATCAAGACCTATGTGCGCCTGGGCCTGGGCGTGGGCCTGGTCGCGCAGATGGCCATCAGCGCCCAGGAGGATCCGGATCTGGTGTTCATGGATGGCTCACACCTTTTTTCCAGTCATGTCACCTGGATCGGCTTTCGCCGCGGCGTGTTGCTGCGCAAGTACATGTATGACTTCGTGCACCTGCTGGCACCGCACCTGGACCGCAGGGTGGTGGATCGCGCCCACCGGATGAGCAACGCCGAGGAGGTGGCGCAGCTGTTTGCCGGGATGGAGCTGCCGCAGGCGCGCTAGGGGCGCGCGGCGGTGAAACGCGCTTCGCGCACGTCGCTGCGGGGCACTGCCGGCTGGTAGGCCAGGGTGAAGCGGTTCAGGGCCTGGCGAGCCTCCGCCTCATTCTCGGTCGGTGCCAGGTCAAAGGCATCAATGCCGCAACGGGCCATGAAGAACAGCAGGTCCTGTTTCACTCCGGCGCCCACGGCGCGGATTTCGCCCTGGAATCCATAGCGCTGGCGCAGCAGCCGCGCCGAGGTGTAGCCACGGCCATCCCCGGGATTGGGGAATTCGATCGCCACCACGGCGATGCCGGCCAGATGCGGCGCCAGATCTTCGACCTTGTCGGCCGGCGCCACCACCACCGCTGGCGCCTTGCCGAGCGCATGGCTGGACGGATCACGCAGGTAATCGGCCTGCTTGATCAGCGGCAGGTTCGGATCGGCGCCGTGGTCCGCGGGTGCCTCAGGCAGCCGCAAGAGCTTTGCCATAGACGCGCTCCTTGAACGGCGTGGGCGTGACGCGGCGGACGGTGTCAATGAAGCGCTCATCGGCGTGCCGCAGTTCGCGATACACATCGAGGATGCGCTGCACGGTGTCCGAGACTTCGGCCTGCGGCACTGACGGACCAATCACCTGTCCCAGGGTGCTGGACTCGCGTGCCGAGCCGCCGATGGTGATCTGGTACCACTCCTCACCGTGCTTATCCACGCCGAGGATGCCGATGTGACCGACGTGGTGGTGGCCGCAGCCATTCATGCAGCCGGACATCTTCAGCTCGATCTCACCGATGTCATAAAGATAGTCATAGTCATCGAACTGACGCTGCAGCTGCTTGGCGACGCTGAGTGTGCCGGCATTGGCCAGGCTGCAGAAATCCAGTCCCGGGCACACGATCATATCGGCGAGTGTGCCGATGTTCGGGGTCGCCAGGCCCAGGCGGTGCAGCTCCTTCCAGGTCGCCACCAGCTCGCTCTGCTTCACTTCGGCCAGCACCAGGTTCTGGGTGTGGGTCACGCGGACCTCGCCCAAACTCACCTCATCGGCAAGCTTGGCCACCGCATCCATCTGCTCGGCGCTCATATCACCGGGCGGCAGTCCCATGGGCTTGAGGCTCGCGAACACCACCCGGTAGCCGGGTACCTTGTGGGCGTGGGTGTTGTAGCGGTACCAGGCCTTGAACTCGGGGCCGGCGGCGAGGGTGGGATCGATATCGGCCAGCCTCTCGTAGGCGTGCGGCTTGAAGAAGCTGCGCGCATGGTCAATCTGCGCCGGCGTGAGCTGCGAACCCAGCTCGCGTGAGGCCAGCCACTCGGCTTCGACCTCGTCGCGGAACGCCGCGATCCCCAAGGTCTTCACCAGGAACTTGATGCGCGCCTTGTGGATGTTGTCGCGCCGGCCATAGCGGTTGTACACCCGCAGGATGGCTTCGCAGTAGGACAGCAGGTCCGCCAGCGGCAGGTAGTCGCGGATGACCTGGCCGATCATGGGGGTGCGCCCCAGACCGCCGCCGACCAGAACCTCAAAGCCCAGCTCGCCGTGCGCGTTGCGCACCAGGTGCAGGCCGATGTCATGCACTTCCGTGGCCGCGCGATCCGCCGGCGCACCGCTCACCGCGATCTTGAACTTGCGCGGCAAATAGGTGAATTCAGGGTGGAAGGTGGACCACTGGCGCAGCAGCTCGCAGTAGGGCCGCGGATCCTCGATCTCATCGGCCGCGACGCCGGCCAGATGATCGGAGGTGACATTGCGCACGCAATTGCCCGACGTTTGGATGGCATGCATCTGCACCGTCGCCAGGTCCGCCAGGATGTCAGGAACCTCGGCCAGCTTGGGCCAGTTCAGCTGCAGATTCTGGCGCGTCGTGAAGTGGCCGTAGGAGCGGTCGTAGCGCCGGGTGATGGCGGCCAGCATGCGCAGCTGCCGGGTGCTGAGCAGTCCGTAGGGAATGGCAATGCGCAGCATCGGCGCGAAGCGCTGGATGTACAGGCCATTGCGCAGCCGCAGGGGCCGGAATTCATCCTCCGACAGCTCACCGGCCAGGTAGCGCCGGGTCTGGTCGCGGAACTGCGCAACACGCTGGTCGACCAGCGTCTGGTCCGTGGAGTCGTACTGATACATCTTCGACAATATAGGGGCAAGGCCGCCAGGGTGAAAATACCGGCTGGTTGGGCCCTCGCAGCATTCGGTTATGGCGCCCGGATGACAATAATCAGACCTGCTGCAGTTTCAGCAGGTCCTCGGGCGTGTCGATATCGATGGCGGCGCTCTGCAGCGCCACCCGGATCACCCGTTCACCGCCGCGCTTGAGCAGGGCGCGCGCGCCCGCATCCCCCCTCAGCGCGCCCAAGGCGGGGAAATCCTCGCGCGGAAATATGGCCGGCACCCCGACGGTGCCGGCATAGTGCGCGGCCACGATGCACTGGGGCTGGCGGCGCCAGGTACCCACCAGGCGGCGCAAATCCTCGGCCGTGACGGCCGGCTGATCGGCCAGCATCAGCAGCGCGGCATCCGCGGCAGCCGGCACCCGGGCCACGCCCACGCGCACCGAACTGCCCAGGCCCTCGGCCCAATCGCGGTTGATCGCCACCGCGGCGGGCGTATGCCGCAGCAGCGGTGCCAGCTCGGCGGCATTGGCGCCAAGGACCACCGTCACGGCCTGGCCTGCCACCTCCACCGCGCGCGAGACCGCCAGGTGCAGCAGCGGGCGACCGTTGAGGCGCACCAGCTGCTTGGGTGAGCCGAAGCGGGTGGAAGCACCCGCGGCGAGCACGATCACATGCACGTTCGGGGTGGCTGCGGTGTCGGCGGTCTGGTCGCTCATCGGCGCACCACCGCAGCGCGCGCCGCGGCATACAGCTGGCGCTCTTCGAGAATGGTATCGGCGTTCAGGCGTGCCGCCAGGCGCCAATGGGCGATGCGCAGCGCTCGAGCCGCCGCCGCATCCAGTGGCTCACTCCAGGCATCCAGGGCGGCCAGCAGGTCCTGGGCGGGCAGATGGGCCGCAGTGGCGGCGCCGTTGTGCGCCTGCCGGGCGGCGCTGCTGGCCGCTGCCAATGCCCCCTGCAGCGCCGGATCCAGTGCGGCGGCCTGCTGCAGCGCCGTTTGATGGGCGAGCAGCTGCTCGATCAGCCGCCGCCCGGCCCAGTCGATGTACACGGCTACCGGGTGCGCGGGCCGTTCCGAGGCGGTTGGCGGGCCCAGCGCACGCAGGATCTCCCGCAAGTGGGTGCGTTCCAGGCGCAGCTGCTGACGGATGAGATCAGTTTCGTTCATGCGGGCCTGAGCTCGCGGCCCTCGAAGGCGCCGCCCGGCGCCCCGTGCAGTCGCGCATGAATCTCCGCGACGATGGACAGGGCGATTGACTCCGGGGCGCGCCCGCCGATGTTGAGGCCGATGGGCGAGCGCAGCCGGCCCTTGAGCCCGGCCGCATCTGCGCCCAGGTCCGCCAGCAGCTTCTCGCGCCGATTGGCAGGCCCGAGCAGACCGATGTAGGGGATGAGGGTGGCACTCAGGGCCCGCAGGTAAGCCAGGTCCGAGATCAGGTGATGACTCATGACGATGGCCGCATCAAAGCGTGCGAGGTCCAGGGTCTGCGCCAGTGCTTCAGGCCGCCCCAGCAGCACCTGTTCGGCTTGCGGGAAGCGCACCGGCTGGGCGTAGGCGGAGCGGTGGTCATAGACGGTAATGTGCCAGGTGAGACGAGCCGCCAGATCCACCAGGGGCTGCGCGTCAGGGCCGCCGCCCAGCAACAGCAGTCGCGGCGGCAGCGCCAGCGGCAGGGCCAGCACCCGCAGCGGCTCGGCGCTGCCACCCAGGGCGCTGGGGCGCCCGCTGTGCAGTGCCCGGGTCAGCAGGGCCTGGATGCCATCCTGCAGGGCCACGGGCACGGCCTGGCCGCCGGCCTGGCCTTCGCTCATGACAATGCTGCCCGCTGGCAGGGCGCTGTCCGGTGAGGCCACCACCACCGCCGCGGCCACCGGCGCATGGCGCTGGTAGGCGTCACTGAACAGTTCCAGCGGCTGCCAGGCATTGTGCGGTCCGGCGCGCAGCAGCAGGATCTGCATCGCACCCTCGCAGCCCACGCCCAGCCCCCACAGCAGGTCATCACTGCTGCCGGTGTCGTAACTGACCAGCTTCGCCTGGCCGCTGCTCATGACCTGCAGGGCGTGCTGATGCAGGTCCGCTTCCAGGCACCCTCCGGAGAGCAATCCGGCGTATTCGCCATCGGCGGCGATGAGCATCAGGGCGCCGGGTTTGCGGTACGTGGACCCATTGGTATGCACCACCACGGCCAGCGCCACCGCACGTCCGGCACGGCGCTCACGCTCGTACAGTGGCAACAGCGGCGCGATGAGGGTTTCCATCCGCCAATTATGCTTGAAGTTGCGCCGGTCCGACCGCGTCAGTAGAGTCACGCGGCCTTTTTTGGCATGCGCCCCAGCAGACGTTCAGATGAGCTCAAGCACCACTTCCTCCCCCGTTTCCCCGGCTCCACATTCCCAGGCAATCGAGCGCTGGGTGGTCCACAAGTTCGGCGGCTCAAGCGTCGCGGACGCGGCCTGCTTCGAGCGCGTCGCGGCAATATTGGAAGGGCAGCCGCAGCAACGCCTGGGCGTGGTCCTGTCGGCCTGTCGGGGCGTGACCGACGCGCTGCTGCGCCTGGTGCTGCTTGCTGAGCAGCAGGATGAGCGCTACCAGATCGAGGTCCAGGCGCTGCGCGACCGGCACGCCAACATTGCCCGTGCCTTGCTGTCCACGCAGGATGCCGCGCTGTACCTGTCGGCCATGGATCGGGATTGCCACGACATCGAGGGGATCCTGCACACGGTGCAGCTGACCCGCTCGGCGGCGGACAATGTCCGCGATCTGATTGCAGGCTATGGCGAGATCTGGTCGACGCGGCTGTTCCACAAGTACTTTGAGTCGCGGACGCGGCGTGCAGGACGCACCGTGTGGGTGGATGCGCGGCGCGTGGTCGTCGTGGAATGGGGTTCACTGGGACCGGCCGTGCAATGGAGCGAGTCGCAGCAGAACATGGACCGCGTGGTCGGTGCTGACTTCCAGGGCACGCTGATCATCACCGGCTTCATCGCCTCCAACCGCAAGGGCGTGCAGACCACGCTCGGGCGCAATGGCAGCGACTTCTCCGGTTCAATCTTTGGTGCGCTGCTGGCGGCGGCCGAGATCCAGATCTGGACCGATGTGGACGGCGTATTGTCGGCGGATCCGCGCCGCGTGCCGGATGCCAAGGTCATCGATGCGCTCTCCTACAACGAGGCCATGGAGCTGGCCTATTTTGGTGCCAAGGTCATCCATCCGCAGACCATGGCGCCCGCGGTCGGACGCAATATTCCGATCTGGATCCGCAATACCTTCGCGCCACACAAGACCGGCTCCCTGATCTGCGCGGCACCCGAATCCACTCTGCCGGTCAAGGGCATCACCAGCATCGAGGGGGTGGCGCTGGTCAATGTCGAAGGCGCGGGCATGATCGGGGTACCCGGCACCGCGCACCGCTTGTTCGGCGCGCTGCGTGAAGAGGGGATCTCGGTGATCCTGATCTCCCAGGGCAGCTCCGAGCATTCGATCTGTTGCGCGATCCCGGCCGATCAGTCCGAGCGCGCGGCGCGCGTGGTGCGCGCTGCCTTTGATCGCGAACTGACCGAGGGACAGATACAGCGCGTGGACGTGGACCTGGGTCTGGCCATTCTGGCGGTCGTCGGTGATGGCATGGCCGGCCTGCCCGGAGTGTCGGCCAAGGTGTTCGATGCGCTGGGCAATTCGGCCGTCAACGTCCGCGCCATTGCGCAAGGCGCCAGCGAACGCAATATCTCGGTGGTGATCGAGGCCAAGGACGCCACGCGCGCGCTGCGCGCCGTGCATTCGAGTTTCTACCTGTCACCGCACACGCTCTCGATCGGTGTGATCGGACCGGGAACCGTCGGCCGGGTGCTGCTGGATCAGCTGGCCTCGCAAAGCAGCCGGCTGCGCGAACAGTTCCAGATCGATCTGCGGGTGCGCGGCATCCTCGCCTCCGAGCGCATGCTGCTCAGTGACTCCGGGGTGGACCTGGCCGATTGGCGCGAGGCCTTGAAGAGCGGCTCGATGGCGGCGGATCTGGACAAATTCGTCGAGCACCTGAATGTGGATCATCTGCCGCATACGGTGCTCATCGACTGCACGGCCAGCGAGGCGGTGGCGCGCAACTATCCGCAGTGGCTGGCCAGCGGCATCCATGTGGTCACCCCGAACAAGAAGGCCAACAGCGCGCCGCTCGAGTTTTACCGCCAGGTGCGCTCGGCCGGCCGCACCAGCGGTGCACACTATCTATATGAGGCCACGGTCGGCGCCGGGCTGCCGGTCATCCAGACCCTGCGTGATCTGCGCGAGACCGGCGATGACATCGAAAGCATCGAGGGTATCTTCTCCGGAACCTTGGCTTACCTGTTCAATGTCTACGATGGCCGGGTGGCCTTCTCGGCTATCGTGCGCGATGCCAAGCAGCGCGGCTATACCGAGCCGGATCCGCGCGATGATCTCTCCGGCATGGACGTGGCCCGCAAGCTGATCATCCTGGGGCGCGAAATGGGCCTGGCGCTGGAACTGGCGGACGTGAAGGTGGAGAGCCTGGTGCCACCGGATCTGTCCGGGTCCTCCATCGATGAGTTCATGAACGGCCTGCCGAAATTCGACGCCGGCATGAACCAGCGGCTGCAGGCGGCGCAGGGTCGCGGCAAGGTGTTGCGCTACGTGGGCCGCATCACCTCCAAGGGCGAGGCCACCGTGGGTTTGATGGAGCTGGACCGCAGTCATGCCTTCGCCAACATGGCACTGACCGATAATGTCGTGCGCTTTGCCACCGGCCGGTACAATGCCAATGCTCTGATCGTTCAGGGTCCCGGTGCAGGTCCGGAGGTGACAGCCGGCGGCGTGTTCGCCGATCTGCTGCGGCTGTCCGCCTATCTCGGAGCGCATATTTGAACGCCACGACCTCCGCCACGGCCTTTGCGCCGGCCTCGGCCGGCAATGTGGCCATCGGCTTCGATATCCTGGGGTTCGCCGTGGATGCTCTGGGCGACAAGGTCTCGATCACGCGCACCAGCAAGCGCGGCCTGACCATCTCCAGCATCACCGGCGTGAGCGTGGATCTGCCGCGCAATCCGGAAGGCAATACCGCCGGGCGCGCCGTGCTGGCGCTGCAGGAGAAGCTTGACCTGCCCTTCGGCTTCGACATGCGCATCGAGAAGGGCATTCCACTGGGCTCGGGCCTGGGCGGCTCGGCCGCCTCGGCGGTCGCTGCGGTGGTGGCCGCGAACGCGCTGCTGCCCACGCCTTGCAGCAAGCTTGAACTGCTGAAGTTCGCGATGCACGGTGAGGCGGTCGCATCGGGCTCCATGCATGTGGACAACATCGCGCCGTCGCTGTTCGGCGGCCTGGTGTTGACCGTGGGTATCGACAATCCCCATGTGAAACAGATTCCGGTGCCGAACGCGGTGCGTGCGGTGATGGTCCATCCACACCTGTTTCTGTCCACCAAGGAGGCGCGCTCCATCCTGCGCAGCAGTGTGGCCATGTCGGATTTCGTGTGGCAGACCGCGCACCTGGCAGGCTTCATCTCCGGCTGTTACACCAATGACATCGAACTGATCCGCGCCTCGCTCGAGGATGTGGTGATCGAGCCGCAGCGCCAGACCCTGATTCCGGGCTTCGCCGACGTGCGCCGCGCGGCCATGGCCGCCGGTGCACTGGGCTGCTCCATCTCCGGGGCGGGGCCCACGGTGTTTGCCTGGGCCCTGGAGCACCAGGCCGCCATGGTGCTGGCCGCCATGCGCCTTGAGTTCGGGCGCCACAAGGTGCCGATCGATGAGTGGATCATCGAAATCAATTCCCCGGGCGCCCGCGTTGTCGGCCCCTGACCTCCATGCTGTTCCAGAGCACGCGCGGTAGCTCCGCCACCGCTGATTTTCCGCAGGCCCTGATCAAGGGACTGGCGCCTGATGGCGGACTGTATGTCCCGCAGCGATGGCCGGTGCACCAGCCGGCGCAGCTTTGTGCGCGCATCGGCTTGGCCCCGCAGCAGTATCTGAGCGCCGCGGGACTGGCGCGCATTGGCGCGCTGCTGCTCGAACCGCTGGTCGCGGACAGTGAACTGGCCGGCCAGCTGCCGGCCATTACCGCACAGGCCTTCAGTTTCCCGGCGCCCTTGGTGGCGTTGCCGGGGGCTGCAAGGCTGGGCGTCCTGGAGCTGTTTCACGGACCGACCGCAGCCTTCAAGGACTTCGGCGCGCGCTTTCTGGCGGCCTGCATGTCACGGCTGCGCACTCCGGGGCAGCGCGTTTTGAACATCCTGGTGGCGACCTCCGGTGACACCGGCGGCGCAGTCGCGGCCGCCTTTCACCGCCTTCCCGGAGTGCAGGTGTCGGTGCTGTTTCCCAAGGGACTGGTGTCGCCTACCCAGGAACACCAGCTCACCTGCTGGGGCGACAATGTCAGAAGCTTCAGGGTGCGCGGCACCTTCGATGACTGCCAGCGCCTGGTGAAGGCGGCGTTCATGGATGAGCAGTTGAACGAGCGTTACGAGCTGTCATCCGCCAACAGCATCAATCTGGGGCGCTTGCTGCCGCAGGCGGTGTATTACGCGGCGGCGAGCCTTCAGGGCTGGTCGGAACATGGCGCGCCGGTGTCATTCGTGGTACCCAGCGGCAATCTTGGCAACTCCGTCGCGGGCCTTTGGGCCAGACGCCTGGGCCTGCCGATCGGGGATCTGATCCTGGCCCACAATCTCAATCGCACCGTGCCGGACCTGCTGCAGAGCGGGGACTTTCAACCACGCCCGAGCATTGCCACGCTGGCCTCGGCCATGGATGTCGGCAACCCCAGCAATCTGGAGCGGCTGCGCGCCCTGTACCCGGATGTCGCGCAGTTGCGGGCCATGATCGGGGCCGAGGTCGTCAGCGATGAGCAGATCCGTGCCCGTATCCGCACCGGCTTCCAGGAGTATGGCCAGGTCTGGTGCCCGCACACGGCCACCGCGGCTGAAGCTTACGCGCGTCTGTCGGCGGCGCGGCAGCAAGGCGGGCAGTGGGTGCTGGTCGGCACGGCGCATCCGGCCAAGTTCCGTGAAATTGTCGAGCCGCTGATAGGCCGCAGTGTCACAGTGCCGCAGTCCCTGGCACGACTGTTCGAGCTGCCGGCACAGGCGCTGGAAATCGCTGCGGATCTGGACGCGCTGCGTCAGGGTTTGGCTTAGGGAGCGCACGTGGACCTTGTGACAAATTTACCTCCCCTGACCTGGGCGCTGGTCGCCTGCGCGGCCGTGTTCGGCTGGGGCCTGTCGTGGCTGTGGCGCTGGTACCGCCAGCGGCGCGCGCGCCGTGCGCTGGTGACGGCGATCACGGCGGTGGGTTCTGATCACCTGGTTGATGTGCTGGTGCCCGATGGCATGGGCAGTTCCTTTCACCTGGATTTCGTGCTGCGCACGCCGCGCGGGGCCGTGGTACTGGACCTGCGCGATGTGCGTGGCAATGTGTTCGGCGGCGACCAGATGAATGAATGGACGGTGATGGACGGGCCTCACCGCTACACTTTTGTGAATCCGCAAAGCTCCCTCTACGACCGCATCGCCGCGGTGAAGGCCATTGCCGGTGACATGCCGGTGGAAGGGCGCATCGTGTTCACCCGTCGGGCGCGCTTTCCCAAAGGGCTGCCCAAGTGGACGCTGATGCTGGATTCGCTGGCGCGGGACTTTCCGCTGATCGAGGGCGGCACGCCCGGCGGTCCGGACCCCTTCGATCTGCCCTGGCAGAACATCCGCAATGCCGTGCGTCCCAGTCTCATGGCGCAGGCCCGACCGGTCAAAGGCTAAGTGGCGGCAGCCTGAAGAGCTTGCGGCTCGCCGCGCTGGCTGAGGCAGCAAGTTCTGCCAACGTCTCCCCGCGCGCCCGTGCCACCACCGCGGCGATATGCCGCAGGTACTGCGGTTCGTTGCGGCGTGAAGCCGGACGCGGCGCAAGATCGCGCGGCAGCAGGTAGGGCGCATCGGTTTCCAGGTGCAGCGCAGCAGCGGGAATCTCGCGCACCAGCGTCAGCAGGTGCGCACCGCGGCGTTCATCGCAGATCCAGCCGGTGATCCCGATGGCGAGCTCCAGTTCCAGGTAGCAACGCAGCTGTTCACCATTGCCCGTGAAACAATGTGCCACACCGCCGACCAGCGTTCCACGGTGTTCACGCAGGATGCCGGCAAAGTCATCATGGGCATCACGTACATGCAGGAACACGGGCTTGCCGACTGTGGCGGCCAGTTCCAGCTGTTGATGAAAGGCGCGCCGCTGCACCTCGCGCGGTGAGAAGTCGCGAAAATAATCCAGGCCGCACTCGCCAACCGCCACCACCTCGGGCTGGCGCGCCAGGCCCTCGAGCTGCGCCAGCCGCTCGGCATCCAGTTCGGTGGCATGGTGTGGATGCACCCCGGCGGTCGCGAACAGATGCTGCCGATCCTCACCGGCCAGCGCCACGGCCCGCCGCGAGCCTTCGGTGCTGGCCCCGGTAATGATCATCTGTACGATGCCGGCGGCGCGCGCGCGTGCAATCACCCGTTGGCGATCCTCATCAAAGCTGTCGTGTCCCAGATTGATGCCTATGTCAATAAGCATTGGTGTCGGGTGCGTCATGCATTGATTCTGGCACAATGTTGCTGATGTTCTGTCTGAGGCAAGTTCCGCTGCTGCTGCTCGCACTGCTGGGCGGGGCCACGCTCGCCGGCGCCGCACAAACCGATTGGCGCGACATCGAATCGCGGGTGCAGTACGCCTGGTACACCGAGGATGCGCGCGATCTGGCGAGCATCGAGAGCCACCTGCGCGAGCTGGGCGACTCGGACCCGAAGCAAGGCTACTACCTCACATTGGTCCAGCTGCGCGAAGCGCAGATCACGTCGGACGTGAGCCTTGCGGGCCGCGCCGCGGCCGGCTGTATCGATTCGGCTGACGCGGCCCTGGCTGCCCGGCCTACAGATGCGGAGCTGCTCGCGCTGCAATCATCGTGCATGGACCTGCGCAGTCGATCGCATCCGGTGGGCATGCCCTTCGCCGGTTCGCGCAGCCGCGCGCAAATGCAGCGGGCGTTGCAGCTGGCGCCGGGCAACCCGCGGGTGCGGCTGCTGGCCGCGCAGCTTTCCTACGCCGACGCCAAGTCCACGGCGGAGCGCACCCGGCAGCTGGGTGTCTTCCAGAGCGCTGTGGATGCCTTTGAGGTGGAACGCCAGGGCCTGGAGCGCATTCCGGGATGGGGTGCCGCCGAGGCCTGGCAGGGGCTGGCGCAGGTCTACCTGGATCGCGGCGATGCTATTGCGGCCCGCTCGGCGCTGGAGCACGCTTTGCTGCTGGTGCCCGATTACAAGTCGGCGCATCGTCTGCTGAACCATATCGTGACGGGGTGATCTCATGATCATCGGTGGCACTGAACCGCCCACAAATATTCCGACCGCGACCCAGTCGCGCCTGCCGATCGGGTTGCGCGTGCTGTACATGGTGGTATTCGCGGTGACCTTCTGGATTCTGACCTGGGTGCTCATCGTCACGGTGGTGGCGCAGCTGATCCTGACTCTGCTTGCGGCACAGCCGAACCCGGACCTTCTCAGATTCGGCAAAGGGCTTTCGAGGTATATCGCTCAGGTTGTGGAATTTCTTATGTTTTTGACCGATAGACCGCCGTTTCCATTTGCCTCGTGGCCAGACATGAAGGAGAGCCCATGACTGAAATCCGCGCGCTCCGGCGTATGACCGGGCTGGTCGGGACCACGGTGGCTTTGCTGGCCGTCGCGGCCCTGGCGCAGGCGCAATCCGCGACCTCTGCGGGAAGTTCCGCACCCAATCCGACCCCCAGCAAGACCCACGGCGCCAAAGCCTCACGCCCCACGCCACAACGACTGGATCTGAAGGCGCCGCCGCTCAATCACGTCTATTCGCAGAAGGAACTGCGCTACATCCTGGCCTACGACCCGGATGAGGACTCCGATACGGAAGTGCGCGTCAAAGGATCCACGCCCGCGGTCAATGTGCCGGTGACACCCGGCAATCAGTTATTGGCCCTGCCCTGGGCGCTGCTGCATCCGACGCAGGCCTGGCGGGTGTTCACGCCCATCGAACAGCCTTAGAGGGCGGCGCACAGGGCATCGACGCTGGCCTGGGTCTGATCCCAGGAGACGACGAAGCGCGCTTCGGGACCGCCGGCGGGTCCCCAGTCATAGAAACCGAAACCCTGTGCGCGCAGTTCGGCCTTGCCGGCCGCACCCAGATCCAGGAACAGTTCGTTGGCCTCCACCGGGTGCGCGAGCCGCGCGCCGGCCGCGGCCGCGATGCGTTGCGCCAGGCGATTCGCGCGCCGTGCATGGCTGCGCCACAAGCCGCTTTGCACATAGGTGAGCAGCTGCGCGGCGGCGTAACGTGACTTCGACAGCAGGTGTCCGGCGCGCTTGCGACGCAGTTCGAAGTCACGCACCAGGGTGGTATCGAAGAACACCACCGCCTCGGCGGCCAGGGCGCCGTTCTTGGTGGCACCGAAGGACAGCACCTCCACGCCCGCGCGCCAGGTCACATCACCCGGATGGCAGTCCAGAAAATCAATGGCATTGGCCAGGCGTGCACCGTCCATGTGCACGCGCAGGCCATGGGTCCGGGCCACCGCGCTCAGCGCCGCGATCTCCCCGGGTCGGTAGCTGGTGCCCAGCTCGGTGGCCTGGGTGAGGGTGAGGGCGGCGGGCTGCACGGTGTGGACGCTGGCGGGATGGGCTTCGATGGCCTGCTGCAGTGCCTGCGGATCGATGCGCCCATGTGCGCCCCCGACCAGGGTCAGGCGGGCGCCGCCGGAATAGAACTCGACCGCGCCGCACTCATCCTCCACCACATGGGAGCCTGAGTGCGCGAACACATTCCCGTAAGGGGGTGACAGCGTCGCCAGGCTCAGCGCATTGGCCGCGGTGCCGGTGGTGACCACAAAGGCGCGCACCGGGATGCCGAAGAACTCGCTGAACACCTGATCGAGTTGCGCGGTCCAGGGATCATCCCCGTAGGCCTTCTGCGGACCTTCGTTGGCGGCGGCCACCGCCGCCAGCAGCTCGGCAGCGACGCTTGCGGTGTTGTCGCTGTAGAAGGCATGGATATGGGGTTGCAGGCTCATTCGGCCCTCCAGCGGAAGGAGAAGGCACCCACCCCCAGGAACACCAGTGTGGTGCCGGCGAGGTAGGCGAGGTCGGTACCGATGGCGGCAGGCCCCGCGCCATCGAGCATGATCGCGCGGGCGGCCTGCAGGATGTGGGTCAGCGGGAACAACTGCGCCAACCATTGCATCCAGCGCGGCGAGCCCTCCAGGGAGAACCAGATGCCCGACAGCAGCATCATCGGCCAGGTCAGGAAATTCAACAGGCCGCCGACGACTTCCTCGCTGGCAAAACGTGACGCCACGATCAGGCCGAAGGCAATGAGGCTCAGACAACCCAGCGCCGCGACCAGCAGCAGCAAGGCCGCGCTGCCGGCATTGTGAAAGCCGATCACCGCACCGACGCCGCTGTAGAGGATCAGGGTGATCGCCAGCGCCAGGCCCAGCCGGCTCAGGACCTGGGCGCTGAGGAACTCGAAGGCTGACAGCGGCGTCGCCGAGAGGCGCTTCAGAAAGCCGTTCTTGCGATAGCGCACCACCACGTAGCCCGCGCCCATGAGGCAGGTGAACATCATGTTCATACCCAGCACCCCGGGGAACAGCCAGTCGATGTAGCGCGTGACCGCACCGGTGGTAGGCTGGCGCTGGGCCTGCGGGTCCACCTGCAGCAGCAGTTTCTCCGCCACATAGCCCTTGGGTGAGTCTTCGATGCACCAGAAGTGCACCGGCTGCTGGCGCAGGTCCAGCAGCAGATCCAGATCATTGCGCGCCACCGAGTGGATACCGCTGCTCTGCTCGGCGACCGGCACAAACTGGAAGTAACGCTCGCCGAGGAACGGGTAGCTCGCCGTGCTGCGCATCGCGCCCAGGACGCCGACCTTGAACAGCGGCCGCGGCGGCCCGCCGAAAATCAGCGCCATGGCGGCCACGATCGCCACCGGTACGCCCAGCGTGAAAATCAGCGAGGAGCGATCGCGCACGAACTCCAGATTGCGCGCATGCCATACCGCCACCAGGCGTCCGAGGCTGCTGCGGACAGGGGTGAGCAGGCTCATGCGCGCAGGTCCTTGCCGGTCAGCTCCAGGAACAGGTCTTCAAGATTGGGCGGCCGAATGCGCAGATGCGCCAGGGAGATACCTGCCTGCATCAAGGTGCGAAGCGTGCCTTCGAGATCGTTGGTGGTCAGTTCCACACGCCCGGCGGCCTCGAAAAAGGTCAACCCCAGGGTGCGCGCCGCCGGGCTCCAGTCCTCCAGCGGCAGCTCCAGCAGTACCGCCTTGAAATGCTGGCGCAACAGCGCCTGCGGCGCGCCCTGCGCGATGATCCTGCCGTGATCGACGATCACGATCTCATCGCACAGCAACTGGGCCTCCTCCATGTAGTGGGTGGTCAGGATGATGGTCTTGCGCTGGGCCTTGATCGACTCGACCAGTTCCCAGAAACGGCGCCGCGCCTGCGGATCAAGTCCGGTGGTGGGTTCATCCAGGAACAGGATGGCCGGATCGTTGACCAGCGCCACGCCCAGCAGCAGCCGCTGCAGCTGTCCGCCCGAGAGCTTCTTGTTGTCGCGCTTCAGCAGCTTCTCCAGCGCACACAGGCGTATTACCTCATCGACGCTCAGGCCGTGATCGTACAGACCGCGGAACAGATTCAGGGTCTGCCGCACGCTCAGGAAGTCCTGCAGGGCCGTCTTCTGGAACAGGATGCCGGCCTCGGCCCGGAACCGTTCACCCAGCGGTGCGCCGCGGTACCACACCTGGCCTGAAGTGGGCGCGAGGATGCCCTCCATGATCTCTATGGTCGTGGTCTTGCCGGCGCCGTTGGGACCGAGCAGGCCAAAGCAGCTGCCTTCGCGCACGCTGAAGGACAGCCCGTCGACGGCGGTGTTGTCGGCATAGCGCTTCACCAGCGTATCCACCCGCAGGATGGCGCCAGCGGCGCTGACGTCCGGGTGCTGCAGGGGCGGTGAGTCGATTATCATGGGGTGAATTGAACCAGCTTTTTCTTTGGTCCGACACTGAAGCACAACCCTGGGTGGTGCGCGAGAGTCGGCGCGCCCGGCGTCTGGCGGTGCGCGTGCACCGCACCGGGCGGGTGGAAGTGGTGGTGCCGCCGCGCACCTCCCAGGCGATGGTGAGCGCCTTTTTGAGCGAACACCGCGACTGGATCGAGACCCGCCGCCTGGCGGCGCTGCGCCAGAGGCCGCCCGAGACCCCGTTTCCACCGCCAAGGATTGCACTGCCGGGGGTGTATGAGAGCTGGCGGGTGCACCTGGCGGGCGGAACCGGGCGGGTGCGTATCCGCGAGCCACAGGAGAAGGAGCAGCCGGGCGAGGAACTGCTGGTGGTGTGCGGGGAGATCGGCGCTCCGCAACGCCTCAAGGAGGCCCTGCGGCGTTGGCTGATGGGGCGCGCGCAGCTGGTGCTGGCCGACCATCTGGCCGACTGCGCGCGGGAGTTCGGTTTCAGCTACCGGTCCTTGAGCATCCGCCGCCAGCGCACCCGCTGGGGCAGCTGTTCGGTGCGCGGCACCATCAGCCTGAACTGCTGCATTCTGTTCCAGCCCCCCGAAGTGCTGCGTTACCTGCTGATTCACGAACTGGCCCATACCCGTCATATGAATCACTCCCGGGCTTTCTGGGAATGCGTGGCCGGCTGCTGTCCTGACTACCGCCAGCTGGACCGGCAATTGCTGGATGGCTGGCGACGTGTACCATCCTGGTTGTCATGACCAACCGCCCCTACGACAAGTCCGAGCGGGTCGACCTTTCCGACGAGCCGGTGCATTGGGACCTGGGCTCCTCGCTCAGCTATGGCGCCTATCTGCGCCTGGACCTGCTCCTGGAGGCGCAGCGGCCGCTGTCCTACGAACACGACGAGATGATGTTCATCATCGTCCACCAGACCTCGGAGCTGTGGATGCGCCTGTTCCTGCATGAACTGGCCGGGGTTCTGGAGTGCGTGCGCCGGGACAACCTGGGTCCCTCGTTTCGGATGCTGGAGCGCATTGCGCGCGTGCAGACGCAATTGACGGCGGTTTGGGACGTGCTGGCGACCATGACACCGGCGGACTACTCCGCCTTCCGCAACGCGCTGGGGCGCTCCTCGGGCTTCCAGTCCGTCCAGTACCGGGTGCTGGAATTCACCATCGGCAACAAGAACGCCGAGGTGATCAAGGTCCACCAGAACGATCCGGTGAACTACCAGAAGCTGCAGCAGGTATTGGCGGCACCGTCATTGTATGACGAGGTGCTGCGGCTGCTCAGCCGCCGCGGCTACGGCATTCCGGAGCACTATCTGTCGCGCGATTTCACTGAACCCTACCAGTCCAGCAAACAGGTGGCCGGGGCGTGGCTGGGCGTGTACCACAACTCGGAAAAGGAATGGGATCTGTACGAACTGGCCGAGCGGCTCATCAACCTGGATCACCAGTTCCAGATCTGGCGTTTTCACCATCTGAAGGCCGTGGAACGCATCATCGGTCACAAGCGCGGCACCGGCGGCACCAGCGGCGTGCCTTATCTGGCGAAGGCGCTGGAACTCAGGTTCTTTCCCGAGCTGTGGCAGGTGCGGACGTCGATGTGAGCCAGGTCGCATAGGGCGCAATGCCCAGCGCCGCCGCCCGGGCGCGCGTGCGCCGCGAGGCATTCACCAGCCGCGGCTGATCCGCAAGCCTCAGGTGCGCCAGGTCACTCCCGGCGTTGCCGTATGCCACGGACTTTAGGCCCGGGTGCTGCAGCAGCAGCGCCTGAAAGCAGCGGACCTTCTCCGCGCCGCGACGATTGGCGGTGGTCAGCGTACCCTGCAGCCTTCCGGAGCCGTCAAAAGCCACTCCGGTACAGATGACTTGTTTGAAGCCCAGCGCCTGGCCGATCTGCGGAACATACAGATCGGTACTGGCGCTCATCAGCACCAGCAGGTCGCCGGCCTCGCGGTGCGAGCGGACCGCGAGCAGTGCACCGGGGTCGCAGCCTTGATTGAGCAGCCGGGGGACGAACTCGTCGGTCCACGCCGCCAGCTGTTCACGGGTGGCACCGCCCAGGGTGCCGCGGATGAAGGCGGCTTTGACGGCACCGTGGTCGGCGAGGCCAAAGACAAAGGCCGCCAGCGTCGGCAGCACCCGCAGCATGCGCCAGCGGCTGCGCCGGGCGCGGGCCAGGAAGCCGCTCACGTAAGGCAGCAGGGTGTCACGCCGCGTGATCGTGCCATCAAGGTCAAAGACGACGAGCCGCATCGGCTTGCTGCGGCCGGTTCGCGTCAGGCCGCTTTCGGCGCGGCCAGCTGGCGCAGCACGTACTGCAGGATGCCGCCGTGCTGGTAGTACTCGTGCTCCTTGGGCGTATCGATGCGCAGCCGCACCTCGAACTGCACGGCTTTGCCAGCATCCGGGGTCGCCGTCACCCGCACCGTCTTGGCGCCCGGTTCGGTGATGCCGGTGAGATCGAAGGTCTCCTTGCCGGTGAGGCCCAGGCTGTGCGCGTTCTGCCCCGGCATGAACTGCAGCGGCAGCACCCCCATGCCGATGAGGTTGGAGCGGTGGATGCGCTCGAAGCTCTCGGCGATCACCGCCCTGGCCCCGAGCAGCATCGTGCCCTTGGCGGCCCAGTCGCGCGAGGAGCCGGTGCCGTATTCGCGACCGGCCAGGATCACCAGCGGCGTGCCCTCGGCCTTGTAGCGCATGGCGGCGTCATAGATGGACATCTGTTCGCCGCTGGGGACGTGCACCGTGACCCCGCCCTCGGTACCCGGGGCGAGCAGATTGCGCAGGCGGATGTTGGCGAAGGTGCCGCGCATCATGACTTCGTGATTGCCGCGCCGGGCACCGTAGGAGTTGAAGTCCAGCGGTTGCACGCCCTGCTCGACCAGGTAGCGCGCGGCCGGGCTGGACTTGGCGATGTTGCCGGCCGGGGAGATGTGATCGGTCGTGACCGAATCGCCCAGCACCGCCAGGGCGCGGGCGCCGTGGACATCGCCCACCTTGGCGGGTGTCATGCTCATGCCATCGAAGTAGGGCGGGTTCTTGACGTAGGTTGAGCGCTGGTCCCAGGCATAGACATTGCCCTGCGGGATCTTGATGCTCGACCAGTTCTCATCACCCTTGAAGACGGTGGCGTAGCTGTCGCGGAACATCTGCGAATCGATGGCGCGCAATACGGTTTCCTGCACTTCCTTGGCGCTGGGCCAGATGTCCTTGAGAAATACCGGCTGACCCTTTTGGTCCACTCCCAGCGGCTCGGTCACCAGGTCAATGTCCAGGGTGCCGGCCAGGGCATAGGCCACGACCAGCGGCGGGGAGGCCAGGAAGTTCATACGCACTTCGGCATGCACGCGGCCTTCGAAGTTGCGATTTCCCGAAAGCACCGAGCAGGCGATGATGTCGCCGGCCTTTACCGCGGCGGAAATCTCCGGCCGCAAGGGCCCTGAATTGCCGATGCAGGTGGTGCAGCCGTAACCGACCAGGTCAAAGCCCACCGCCGCCAGTGCCTCCAGCAGATTCGCCTTGCGGTAGTAGTCGGTCACCACGCGCGAGCCGGGGGCCAGCGAGGTCTTGACCCAGGGTTTTGCATTGAGCCCCAGCCGCTGGGCATTGCGCGCCAAGAGGCCGGCACCGAGCATGACGTAGGGGTTGGAGGTGTTGGTGCAGCTGGTGATGGCGGCGATGAGCACCGCGCCGTCCTTCAGCTCAACGTTCTTGCCACCGGTACTGAGCGCGGCGCTGCCGGTGGCGGCGGGATTGCGCTTGGTGCGCTCCTCGGCCATCGCCACCAGGCTCTTGCGGTATACGGCCTTGGCGTTCTTGAGCGGCACGCGATCCTGCGGACGCTTGGGACCGGCGAGGCTGGGTTCCACGCTGGACAGGTCCAGCTCCAGAAGATCGCTGTACTGTGCGGCCGCGGCGCCGGTGAGGCGCCACAGACCCTGAGCCTTGGCATAGGCGCCGACCAGTTCAACCTGCTCCCTGGGACGCCCGGTGAGTTCCAGATAACGGATGGTCTCCTCGTCGATGGGGAAGATACCGCAGGTGCTGCCGTACTCGGGCGCCATGTTGGCGATGGTGGCGCGATCCGCCAGCGGCAGATTGGCCAGGCCGTCGCCGAAGTACTCGACGAACTTCTCGACCACGCCTTTCTTGCGCAGCATTTCGGTGAGCGTGAGCACCAGATCGGTGGCGGTGGCGCCGACCGGGAGGCTGCCGGTGAGCTTCACGCCGATGACCTGCGGGATCAGCATGGTGATGGGCTGGCCCAGCATCGCAGCCTCGGCCTCGATGCCGCCCACTCCCCAGCCCAGAACGCCCAGGCCATTGATCATGGTGGTGTGCGAGTCGGTGCCGACCAGGGTGTCCGGATAAGCCTGGTGGCGCTTGCCCGTCTCACGATCAAACACCACCCGTCCGAGGTGTTCGAGATTGACCTGATGCACGATGCCGGTGTTGGGCGGTACCACCTTGAAGTTGTCGAAGGCGGTCTGGCCCCAGCGCAGGAAGGAGTAGCGTTCGCCGTTGCGCTGGAACTCGATGCGGTTGTTGTCCGTCAGCGCCTGGGGGGTGCCGTATTCATCCACCTGCACCGAGTGATCGATCACCAGTTCCACCGGTGCCAGGGGATTGACGCTTTCGGCCTGACCACCCAGCTTCACCACCGCCTCGCGCATGGCCGCCAGATCCACCACGCATGGCACGCCGGTGAAGTCCTGCAGAATCACGCGCGCCGGTGTGAAGGCGATTTCATGCGCGGGGGTGGCCTTGGGGTCCCAGTTGAGAAGCGCTTCGATATCGGCGCGGGTCACATTGACCCCGTCCTCGAAGCGCAGCAGGTTCTCCAGCAGGATCTTCAGCGAATACGGCAGCCGCGCGAGTTTGTCCTGGGGCAGCGCCTGCAGGTTGAAGATCTCGTAGGAACGTTCGCCAACCTTGAGCGTGGTGCGCGATTTGAAGCTGTCAGTCATGAATCTCTCCGCGGGTCGATATGCGGGGTATCTTGCGGGATCGCCGGTGTGGAGTAAAATGACTTTAACTCCCCTATTGATGCATATTCTGCATGAAAATCGATACCCTCGGCGTGCAGGCCTTCGTCGCCATAGCCGAGAGCGGGTCCTTCAATCGCGCCGCCGCGGCCCTGAGCATCACCCAAAGCGCCTTGAGTCGTCGCTTGCGCGGCCTTGAGACCTATCTGGGCGTTCGGCTGATCGAGCGCACCACGCGCTCGGTCGCCTTGTCGCGCTCAGGGGAAGGGTTCTTGCCGCAGGCGCGCCGCCTGCTCGCCGAGCTGGCGGCGAGTTTGAATGAAATCCGCGACACCGGGAATGCGATGCGCGGTGATGTCACCCTGGCCTGCGTGCCGACGATGGGGGTGCACTACCTGCCCGAAGTACTGCGCGAATACGCCGCGCACTTCCCCGACAACCGTATCCGGCTGCTCGATCATTCCTCATCGGCCGTGGCCGAGGCGGTATTGAGCCGCGAGGCAGAATTCGGCATCAACGTCGCCCGCTTGCGTCATGCGGACCTGGACAGTACGCCGCTGCTGCAGGACAGCTTCGTGCTGGTGTGTCGGCGCGATCATCCGCTGGCGCAGAATCGACGGGTGTCCTGGCAGCAGCTGCAAGGCCATCGGCTCATATTTCCCGGCGCCAGCAGCAGCAACGAGCCGCTGCTGGAACAGGCCCTGGGTGTCGAACACCAGTCTCTGGCCATCTTCTACGAGGTGCAGCGCAGTTCCACCGCGGTGGGGTTGGTGGCCCAGGGCGTGGGTATCGCAGTGGTCCCGCGGCTGGCCATGCAACATGGCGCCTATCCCAGTTTGCGGGTGGTTGATCTGATCGCGCCGACGGTCTCGAGGACCTTCAACCTGCTCACACGCAAGGGCGCCGTGCTGTCACCCGCCGCGCGCAATCTCTATGAGTTGCTCCTGGCGCGCCGTTCGCGATTCCGGCCCCGCGTTCCCAGACAAGCCTGAAGAGACGGCACAGATCGTGGCCCCGCCTAAGCACAGCTGCCCGTCGTAGGCGACCGCGAACTGGCCCGGGGTCAAGGCCCACTGCGGCTCATCGAACAGCACGCGGGCCGTGCCATCCGGCCCCGGGTAAAGCACGGCGGGCTGGTCGGTATGCCGATGACGCACCCGCACCGTGCAGCGGCGCGCAGCGCTGGGTGGCGTGACCAGCCAGTGCAGCCCTGCGCAGTGAAGCTCGCGCGCATACAGCAGCGGATGGTCATGCCCCTGGACGGCGATCAGGACATTGCGCCGTGCATCCTTGGCGGCCACATACCAGGGACTGGCCTCAGCATCGCGCCGCCCCCCCAGTCCCAGCCCGCCACGCTGGCCGAGCGTGTAGAAGGGCAGGCCGCAATGCGTGCCCAGGTACTGCCCATCGGGGGTTTCGATCCGGCCGGGTGTCTGCTCCAGGTATTGGCGCAGGAAGTCGCGAAACGGACGCTCGCCGATGAAGCAGATGCCGGTGCTGTCGGGCTTGTCGAAGACCGGCAGGCCCGCGCGGCGGGCCCGCTCGCGCACCTGCGCCTTGGTGTATTCCCCGATGGGCATGAGCGCCTGGCTCAGATCGGCACGCTGTACCGCATGCAGGAAGTAGCTCTGATCCTTGAGCGCATCGACCGCCTTGAGCAGCTGTACATCGGCGCCCACATGCCGCAGCCGGGCATAGTGGCCGGTGGCGAAATGGCTGGCGCCCAAGCGCCGCGCGTGGCGCAGGGCCACGCCGAACTTCACCTCGCGATTGCACAGCACATCCGGATTAGGGGTGCGGCCGGCGCGATGCTCGGCCAGGAAGTACTCGAACACGCGGCTGCGGTAGTCGGCCGCAAAATTCGCCCGGTGCAGCGGGATGCCGAGCACCCGCGCCACGGCGCGGGCGTCCTGGTAGTCCTGGGCCTGGGTGCAGTAGACATCCTCCTCGTCCCAGTTGCTCATGAACAACCCCTGGACTTGCAGGCCCTGTTCCACCAGCAGCAGCGCGGCGAGCGCCGAATCCACGCCTCCGGAGAGGCCCACGATCACCAAACTCATGCGACTTCCACCGCCGGCACCGCGCGCGCGCGATCCATGTCCAGATGCCCCACCGCCAGCAGCGGTTGGCGCAGGCCTGCCAGATAGTCATCGATACAGCGCAGCACCAGCGGACTGCGCAGACGCGCCCCGTGCTCCAGAATCTGCACTCGGGTCAGCCAGTGCGTGCGCAGAATGCCGTGATCGAGCGGCTGCAATGCATCATGATCGGTGACGCTGCCGATGAAGGTGAAGCGCAGCGAGGAGCGCCCGGTGCCGGGATGTTTCCACAGATAGGCACCGAGAAAGGCCTCGCCGGTGAAGCGCCACGCGGTCTCCTCGCGCGTCTCGCGAACCACCGCCTGCAACAGCGTCTCGCCGCGTTCGACGTGCCCGGCGGGCTGGTTGAACACCACGCGCCGTGCGATCCGCTCTTCGACCAGCAGGAAGCGGCCCTGCCTCTCGGCAAGTGCGGCGACGGTGACGTCAGGGGGCGGTGGCATGGCGGGTCATTATAGCCACCCGCCGCGTGTCTTAGGCCCGCCTGGCTAGCTGTGACGGGCGACCCGCAGCGCGCGCTCCGGCGCGCTGGCATTCCAGACCGAATCAAACTCGGCCAGGTGCAGCCGCGCCACGGCCGGATTGTTGAAGTCAGCGATCCCGTCCCAGGTATCGGCGCGCAGCCGGTACACGATGGCGCGCTCATCGGCGATGAGGTAGGCGCAGGAGCGCTGCTGGGGCATGTGATTGGCGACATAGCGGATGTCGATGTAGCTGGACAGCCGTCGTCCCATGGCGATGAAGCGATTGGTATCCGTCATGACGCGGGTGGGGTCCACCAGCAGCACGCGCACCTTGGCGAAGCTGCGCGCCAGCACGAAGCTTTTGATGATTTCCAGGAACGGGGTCTGGTCGTAGACCTCGGGTTCCAGATCCTGGGTATAGATCGAGAGCATGCGGCTGGCTGAGGCGGCCGCGGTATCCACCGCCACGCGCGCCTCGGCGATGCTGGTGATGACCGACATGGGCTCGGCGCTGCGCTGCGGGGTCGCCAGGCTGATCACGCCGCTGGATTTCTCCGGCGTGAAACGGGCATGCGCCAGGGGCGCCAGCACTCCCGTGTCCTCGCCTTCCCCGGAGAATCCCATTGCACCGCTCGACGATTGCGCCTGCGAGCCGGCAGGCTTCCGGGATCTTAGGAAGGCGGCCGGGCGCGGATTGTGGATCCGATCACGCTTTGTTGTAGGTCGCCTGCCGGGTTGCGCAAAATCCGTGGTGCAGATCACTCAATAATGCGAGTTCATGGGATTTTGCGCGCAAGTTCGCGGGCCAATCCAACATAATCCTGGGGCCTGAGCTGTTGCAGCCGGGCCTTCTCCGGGGCCGAAATGGGCAGCGAATCGATGAAGGCGTGAAGCCCGTCACCATCGATGGCCCGCCCGCGTGTGAACTCCTTCAACAATTCATAACCATCGGCTATGCCCTGGGCCCGCAGCACGGTCTGCACCGCTTCGCCGAGGACTTCCCAGGCACCGTTGATGTCCGCTGCGATCCGCAGCGGGTCCACAGCAATCTTCGCCAGGCCGCGTAACGTGGAGCGCCAGGCGACCAGGGTGTGGCCGAGCGCGACGCCGACATTGCGCAGCACCGTGGAGTCGGTGAGATCGCGTTGCCAGCGCGACACCGGCAGCTTCTCGGCGAAGTGGCGCAGCAGCGCATTGGCGAGGCCGAGGTTGCCCTCGGCGTTTTCAAAATCAATGGGGTTGATCTTGTGCGGCATGGTGGAGGAGCCCACTTCGCCCGCGACCGGCTTCTGGCGCAGATATCCCAGCGACACATAGCCCCAGATATCGCGGCACAGATCGATGTCGATCACATTGATCGCCGCCAACGCATCGCAGTACTCACCGATCCAGTCATGCGGCTCGATCTGGGTGGTGAAGGGATTTTCCGCAAGGCCCAGAGATTCGATGAAGCGCTGGGTGATCTGCGGCCAGGGCAGTTGCGGCAGGGCCGCGACATGCGCATTGAAATTGCCCACCGCGCCGTTGAACTTGCCGAGGATGACGACCTGGGCCAGGCGCTGTCGCGCGCGCCTCAGGCGCGCCACCACATTCGCAAATTCCTTGCCCAGCGTCGTGGGGCTGGCCGGCTGGCCGTGGGTGCGCGCCAGCATCGGCAGATCGGCGTGCGCCTGCGCCAGGTTCGTGAGCGCGCCGCTGAGTTCATCCGCCGCGCCCAGCAGTACGATACGCGCCGCGTGCAGCAGCTTGGCATAGCTTAGGTTGTTGATGTCCTCTGAGGTACAGCCGAAGTGCACCAGTTCCAGATTCGGGCCGGTGGCACCGGCGGCCAGCAGAACTTCGCGCACGTAGTATTCGACGGCCTTCACATCGTGATTGGTGCGCAGCTCGATTCGCTTGACGATCTCGGCAGCATCCTGCGGCGGATGGTCGGCCAGCCCCAGGGCGGCGGCCTGCACCCCGGGGGATAGGGCGGCGCCGGCGAGCATGGGGGCTGCCTGCGCCAGGTGCAGCAGCCAGCGGGCCTCGATGCGGATGCGCTCGCGGATCAGGCCTGATTCGGACAACAGCTCGCGCAGCGGTTCGGTGGCGCCCCGATAACGCCCGTCAAGTGGCGAAAGCGCGCTCAAGGCTGAAGGGTCGGTCGAAGACATACCTGCGCAGTCCGGCAATGGGCAATTCGGAATGTTAGGATTTGGAATGATACCGTGCCGGAGTGCCTCAGATGACAGCTTCTTTCCGTACTGAACGAGACAGCATGGGCGAGCTGCAGGTGCCCGCCGATGCGCTCTGGGGCGCGCAGACGCAGCGGGCGGTGCAGAACTTTCCCATCAGCGGCCGACCGTTGCCGCGCGCCTTCATCCGCGCCCTGGGCGTGATCAAGCAGGCGGCGGCCCTGGCCAATGCCAAGCTCGGACTGCTCGAGGAGACGGTGGCCCAGGCCATCGCGGCCTGTGCTGCGGAAGTCGCCGACGGGCGTCACGATGCCCATTTCCCCATCGATATTTTTCAGACCGGCTCGGGCACCAGCACCAACATGAATGCCAACGAGGTGATCGCGCGCTTGGCTTCGGTGCGACTCGGCCGTGCGGTGCACCCCAACGATGAAGTCAACATGGGGCAGAGCAGCAACGATGTCATTCCCACCGCCATCCAGGTGGGCGCGGCGCTGGCCTGCCGGGGGCAGCTGCAGCCGGCCCTGGCGCATGTAGGCGCGGTGCTGAGCACACGTGAACAGCAGCTGGCCGCAGTCGTGAAGACCGGACGTACCCACCTGATGGATGCCATGCCCATCACCCTGGCGCAGGAACTGTCCGGGTGGCGCACGCAGATGGAAAACGCCCAGGCGCGGCTGAAGTCCACCGAGCCGCGGCTTCTGGCCTTGGCGCAGGGCGGCACCGCGGTGGGCACCGGCATCAATGCGCATCCGCAGTTCGGCGGCGTGTTCTGCGCCGAGCTGGCCGCGATCACCGGCATCGACTTCATTCCCAGCCGCAATTACTTCGAGTCCCTGTCCAGCCAGGACGCGGCGGTCGAGCTGTCCGGTCAGCTGAAGGTGATTGCCGTCAGCGTCATGAAAATGGCCAATGACCTGCGCTGGATGAACAGCGGTCCGCTGGCAGGCCTGGGTGAGATCGCCCTGCCGGCCCTGCAGCCGGGCAGCAGCATCATGCCCGGCAAGGTCAATCCGGTGATCCCCGAGGCCGCGGCCATGGTCGCCGCGGAGGTCATCGGCAATGACGCGACCATCACCATCGGCGGACAATCCGGCAATTTCCAGTTGAACGTGATGCTGCCGCTCATCGCCTACAACCTGCTCGAGAGCATCCGTCTGCTGTCCAACGTGCTGCAGGCCCTGGCCGATCGGGCGCTCGCGGGCTTTACCGTCAATGAACCGCGCCTGCAGGAGGCGCTGGAGCGAAATCCCATTCTGGTGACCGCGCTCAATTCCATCATCGGCTATGAAAAAGGTGCCGCGATCGCCAAGAAGGCCTACGCCGAGGGCAAACCGATCCGCGAGATGGCGCAGAAGATGACCGATCTGGCGCCCACTGAGTTGGCCAAGCTGCTTGATCCCCTGGAGCTGACCCGCGGCGGCATCAAGGGTGGCACCAGCGGCGGCGGGTGAGCACGGATCCGCAGTTCTGGCAGCGCCGGATCGCCGAGCGATTGCGCGGCAGCACCCCTCGGCATGACCGGGGTGACTGGGTGCTGCCGGGACTGACGGTGCAGGAGAGCCTGGCCTTCGAGCGCTTCATACCCGCAACCCTGGTACCGGCCGCGGTGCTGATGCCCATCGTGCTGCGCGCGGCGGCCACGGTGCTGTTCACGCAGCGGGCGACGGCGCTGAAACATCATGCCGGCCAGATCAGCTTTCCGGGCGGCCGGCTGGAGAGCTCCGACGCCAGCCCCATTGCCGCGGCCCTGCGCGAGGCGCAGGAGGAGGTGGGCCTGGACCCGGACTTCGTTACGGTCATCGGTTTTCTGCCCGATCACATCATCGGCACCGGATTTCGGGTGACGCCGGTGGTGGCATTTGTCCGCCCCGGTTTTACCCTGGCGCCGGATGCGCGCGAGGTGCAGGAGACCTTCGAGGTGCCGCTGGATTTCCTGTTCGACCCGGCCAACTTCCGGCCACGCATGCGCCAGTACGTGCCGGATCTTCCGGCCGTGCAGTTGAACGACATTCCGGTGGGCGAGCGCAACATCTGGGGTGCCACCGCCGGCATGCTGATGAGCCTGTACCGGCTGTGCAAGGAGTGATGATGTCCGTGCCTGAGCTGCCCGCCATGACTGATCTGCTGGCCCTGATGGTGAAGCTGCGCGACCCGGTGAGCGGCTGTCCGTGGGATCGCGCGCAGACCTTCGCAACCCTCGCCCCATACACGCTGGAGGAGGCCTACGAAGTGGCCGATGCCATCCAGTCGGGCGAGCCACCCGCCAAGCTGCGCGATGAACTCGGTGACCTGCTGTTCCAGGTGGTGTTCTACGCGCAGCTGGCGCAGGAGCGCGGCTGGTTCGACTTCGACGGCATTGCCCGCGCCATCCATGACAAGCTGGTGCGGCGTCATCCGCATGTGTTTGGCGCCGCGCCGGCGGCCTTAAACAGTGCCGGTGAAGTGCTGGTCGTCTGGGAGGAGCTCAAGGCACGCGAGCGCGCCGCCGCGCAGGCTGGCACTGACGGTGCGGGTGTGCTCGCCGACGTGCCGCGTGCGCTGCCGGCCCTGACCCGCGCGCAGAAACTGGGCAAGCGTGCCGGGCGGGTCGGGTTCGACTGGACCGACATGCGCGACGTGCGCGCCAAGATCACCGAAGAGTTGGCCGAACTGGACGAAGCCGCGCTCGAGGCGCGTGACCATCCGGATCCGGATGTGGCACCGGCGCACCTGGTGGAGGAGATGGGCGACCTGCTGTTCGCGATTGCCAACTGGGGGCGACACGTGGGCGCGGATGCTGAATCCGCGCTGCGGGCCGCGAATGCCAAGTTCGAGCGGCGCTTCGCCAGAATGGAAACCCTGGCGCGCGAGCGCGCGCTGACATTGAGTGCGCTGAGCCTGGAACAGTGGGAGGCACTGTGGCAGGAAGCCAAGCAGGCCGAGCGCGGCTCAGTCGGGTAACTCGAACCTGATGCCCTGCGCCAGCGGCAGCGAACGGCTCCAGTTGATGGTGTTGGTTTGACGGCGCATGTAGGCCTTCCAGGCATCTGATCCGGATTCGCGACCGCCACCGGTATCCTTCTCACCGCCAAAGGCGCCACCGATTTCGGCGCCCGAGGTGCCGATGTTGACATTGGCGATGCCGCAGTCACTCCCGCTTGCCGACAGGAACCGTTCGGCATGCTGCAGCCGGTCGGTGAACAGCGCCGAGGACAACCCATGGGCCGAGGCATTCTGCAAGCTTATGGCCTCCTCCAAACTGGCCACCGGAATGAGGTACAGAATGGGCGCGAAGGTTTCGGTCTGCACGATCGGCCAGTCATTGCGCGCGCGGATGATGGTCGGCTCGACGAAATTGCCCGCACCCGGCAGCACCCGGCCGCCGCACAGCAGTTCCCCTCCCTGCGCAAGCGCCTGACGGATCGCCGCGCTGTAGCGCGCGACGGCGGTGCGATCGATCAGCGGTCCCATCAGGGTATCGGCCGCGAGCGGATCTCCGATGCGCACCTGGCGGTAGGCGTGCAGCAGGCGCTGCTCCAGTTGGGCGCGGATTGATTCATGCACCAGAACCCGCCGGGTGGTGGTACAGCGCTGGCCGGCCGTACCCACGGCGCCGAAGGCGATGGCGGGCACCGCCAGATCAAGGTCCGCGGTGTCATCGACAATCACGGCATTGTTGCCACCCAGCTCCAGCAGGCTCTTGCCCAGCCGCTGCGCGACGCGTTCGGCGACCTGCCGGCCAACCGGCGTGGATCCGGTGAATGACACCAGCGCCACGCGCCTGTCCGCGACCAGGCGCTCGGCGAGCTCGGTGCCGCCGACGAACATCTGAAATATTGGCGCGACCCGCTGCTCCTCCAGCACCCGCTTGCAGATCCCGTGCACCGCCAGTGCCGTCAGCGGCGTGCGCGGTGAGGGTTTCCACACGGTGGCATTGCCGCAGATGGCGGCCAGGAAGGCGTTCCAGGCCCACACCGCCACCGGAAAATTGAAGGCCGAGATGACCCCCACCACGCCCAGCGGGTGCCACTGCTCGTACATGCGATGCCCGGGCCGCTCGGAGTGCATGGTGTTGCCGTAGAGCATGCGCGACTGTCCGACGGCGAAATCGGCGATGTCGATCATCTCCTGCACTTCGCCCAGGCCTTCGGCCAGTATCTTGCCGTTCTCCAGACTCACCAGCGTGCCCAGATCCTGCTTCACCTGGCGCAGCGCTTCACCCAGCAGACGGATCAGCTCGCCGCGTTGCGGCGCAGGAACTTCGCGCCAGCGCGCGGCGGCGCCGACGGCGCGGTGCAGGATCTGCTCCAGATCCTCCTGGGTCGCGGCGCGCACCTGTGCCAGCGGCTCGCCGCTGGCCGGGTTGATCACGCTGAGCAGTGCACCGGCAGCGGCGGGTGGGGGCTCAAGCCCCAGGCGGCGCAGCAGGGCGGCAATCTCGGTGGCGTTCATCGCTGGCCTCCTGAGGCGAGCTGGCGCTGCCGGCCGGCCTTGCCGGTGACCACGGCATCGGCCGAGACATGTTTGGTGTCGCCCTGGGAATAGTAGCGGCCGAAGCGGTTCTGAAGGATCTCCGGAAGACGGAAGCGCTCCTGCGCCACGAAGCCTGAATAGCGCTGCGGTTGCGTCGCCACCAGATCCGCCACCGCACAGATGCCGGCGGCGGTGGTGACCTGGATCGCGGACCAGAGCCGCCCGGCGATCAGCTGCGGATACACCTTGTTGACGTAGTTCTCCTCGCGCAGTTCCCCGTCCTGGCGACCGGTCACCGCGGCGTAGATGATCACGACGTCCTGAAGCGTCTGCGGCACGGCGTTCTCCAGGATGCGCTTGAGCGTGCCACGATCCTGATTGAGCTTCAGGTCATTCATCAGCAGCTGCATCTGCGCGCAATGTCCGGGATAGCGAATGGTCTTGTAGTTCATGGAGGCAATGGCCAGGCCATCGATTTCGCCCAGCGATCCAAGTCCGCCTGAGGTGTTGAAGGCCTCGTACAGGGTGCCGTCGATTTCGATCTCCTCCAGACCCTGCAACGGTGCCACCTCGACCAGCCGCCCGTCGACTATGGCCTGGCACGCATTGCCGTATTCGTTGATGAGGCCCTCGGTGGACCAGGTCAGGGAATATTTCAGAACATTGTTGGGATGCTGGGGCAGGGCGCCGACCCGCAGCTTCACCGAACGCACTTCATCAAAGTGCGTCATGAGCTCATGTGCGGCGATGCTGATGAAGCCGGGTGCCAGGCCGCACTGGGGAACGAAGGCGCTGGCGGCGCCCTCGGCGGTTCGCCGCACGCTGCGCGTCACTTCCACATCCTCGGTCAGGTCGAAGTAGTGGATGTTGGCGCGCCGGGCCGCGGCGGCGACCGTCGGATTGCAGTAATAGGGGAGGCTGGAGATCACCGCGTCCACCGGGTGGGTGGCCAGGTGGGCCTGCAGGGCCGCCGCGTCGGTGGCGTCCAGCCTCAGGCCGCGCAGATTCGGTCCGCTATGGGCTGCGACCACCCCCTGGGCGGCTGCCGGGTCCTGATCGGCGAGTTGAACTTCCCAGGAGCCGGACTCAGATAGGAGGCCTGAGATCAGGGCGCCGATCTTGCCGGCGCCGAGGACGAGAACTTGGTGCATGAAAATGTTTCCCCGAAACTCGAGCTGATAACCCCCAAGCATGGACCGGAAAGGGTTTCGTGTTACGCTTTAGGCTGGTTTTTCATGTCCCGGGCCTGCGCCCGGGTGTAGCGGAATTTTCCTATGCGCTCCCCTGTTATGACCTCCTGGCACCCGGCAAGCTGGCACACCAAGACCGCTCAACAGCAGCCCCGTTACGATGACCCGGCGATGCTGGAAAAGGTCGTGGCGCAACTCTCGCGCCTGCCCCCGATCGTGGTCTCCTGGGAGGTGGATGCGGCCTTGGAGCGCCTGGCGGCCGCGCAGCGTGGCGAGGCCTTTCTGCTGCAGGGCGGTGATTGCGCCGAGACCTTCGAGGACTGCGAGTCCGACCAGATCGCCCGCAAGCTCAAGATACTGCTGCAGATGAGCCTGGTGCTGCTGCATGGCCTGAAGAAACCGGTGGTGCAGGTGGGCAGGATGGCCGGGCAGTACGCCAAGCCGCGCTCGGCGGACATGGAGACCCGCGAGGGCGTGACGCTGCCCAGTTATCGCGGGGACCTGGTCAATCGCCCGGAGTTCACCCCGGGGGCGCGTGCGCCGGACCCGCAGCTGCTGCTGCGCGGTTATGAGCGCGCCGCGTTGACCTTGAATTTCGTGCGCGCGCTCATCGACGGTGGTTTTGCGGATCTGCATCATCCGGAATACTGGGACCTGGGCTTCCTCAAGCACAGCCCGCTGAAGGATGCCTACCAGCGCATCGCCGATTCCATTGCCGACTCGCTGGATTTCTTCGAAGGCATCAGCGGCCGGCCGATCCATGAGTCGGCGCAGACCAACTTCTACTGCAGCCATGAGGGCCTGCACCTGCTGTACGAGCAGGCGCAGACCCGCTTCATTCCGCGCCAGCAGCGCTGGTACAACCTCTCCACGCATTACCCCTGGATCGGCATGCGCACCGCGCAGCTGGATGGCGCGCACGTGGAGTACTTCCGTGGCATCTCCAATCCGATCGCCGTGAAGGTGAGCAGCGGCATGGATGATGCCTGGGCGCAGGGCCTGGTCACGACGCTCAATCCGCAGAACGTGCCCGGCCGCCTGACCTTCATTCATCGCTTCGGTGCCAAGGACGTCGAGAAATCCCTGCCGCGCCTGATCAAGGCGGTGCGCGAGACCGGTCAGAGCGTGCTGTGGGTATGCGATCCGATGCATGGCAATACCGAGACCAGCACCGGGGGGCTGAAGACCCGGCGCTTCGAGAACATCCTCAAGGAAATCGAGCTGTCCTTCAGCATCCATGGGGAGATGGGCTCGCACCTGGGTGGCGTGCACATCGAGCTGACCGGCGAGGATGTGACCGAGTGCACCGGCGGTGCGCGCGGTCTGACCGATGCTGACCTGCAGCGCGCCTATCGCTCAACGGTGGATCCGCGCCTGAACCATGAGCAGGCGCTGGAACTGGCCCTGCTGATTGCGGAGCGCAGCCACAACCACCGTAAACGCTAGAAAATTCAGGATGCGCTACGAACACATTGTCGTTCCGGTGGATGGAACGAAGATCCGCATCAATACGGACGGCTCGATCGATGTGCCGGACCGGCCCATCATCCCCTACATCGAAGGCGATGGCATCGGCATCGACGTAACCCCGGCCATGCTCAAGGTGGTGGAGGCCGCGGTGGCCCGCGCCTACGGCGCAGGACGCGCGATCCGCTGGATGGAGATCTACGCCGGTGCCAAGGCCAATGGCATCTACGGCAACTGGCTGCCGGATGAGACGCTGCAGGCGCTGCGCGACTTCGTGGTCTCGATCAAGGGGCCGCTGGAGACTCCGGTGGGCGAGGGCATCCGTTCACTGAATGTCGCGGTACGCCAGACGCTGGACCTGTACGCCTGTGTGCGCCCGATCCGCTACTACCCCGGCGTCGTCAGTCCCATGGCGGATGCCAGTCTCACCGACATGGTGATCTTCCGTGAGAACACCGAAGACATCTATGCCGGCATCGAGTGGGCGGCGGGGACACCCCAGGTGCATCAGCTGATCGAGTATCTGCAAAGCCAGCTCAATGTGCGGGAGATCCGCTTCCCGGCCAGTTCCGGGATCGGCATCAAGCCGGTCTCCAAGGAAGGCAGCCAGCGCCTGGTGCGCAAGGCCATCCAGTACACCATCGACAACGACCGGACCTCGGTCACGCTGGTGCACAAGGGCAATATCATGAAGTACACCGAAGGGGCCTTCCGCAACTGGGGCTACCAGTTGGCCAAGGAGGAATTCGGTGCGCAACCCATTGGCGCGGGCCCCTGGCTGTCGTTTCCCAATCCGCGCACCGGATCCGAAATCGTGGTCAAGGACGTGATCGCCGACAACTTCCTGCAGCAGGCTCTGATGCGGCCTGAAGAATATGACGTGATCGCAACGCTCAACCTCAACGGCGACTACATCTCCGACGCGCTCGCGGCGCAGGTGGGCGGCATCGGCATCGCCCCCGGGGGCAACATCGGCGACGGCCCGGCCGTGTTCGAGGCGACACATGGCACGGCGCCGGGTTTTGCCGGCAAGGACCGGGTGAATCCGGGTTCGCTGATCCTCTCTGCGGAAATGATGCTGCGCTACATGAAGTGGACCGAAGCCGCGGACCTCATCGACAAAGGCGTGGCGCGCACCATTGCCCACAAGGAACTCACCTACGACCTGGCACGCCTGCGCGAAGCGATGAAGGCGACCAAGCGGGAGCTGGCCGCGCGCCGCAATGTCGAGGAGGACCTGCAGCGGCTGGTGCCCGGCGCCACGCTCATGAGCTGCTCGGGTTTCGCGCAGGCCATCATCCGGCACATGGATGACTAGGTCTTACGATCCAAAGTGCACGGCCTGTCCGCGCCTTGCCCGGTTTCTCGAGGATTCGCGCCACCGCTTTCCCGACCATGTGTGCCGGCCGGTGCCGGCCTTTGGCGCGGCGAAACCCTGGCTGCTGATCGCGGGACTGGCGCCGGGGCTGCATGGCGCCAACCGCACCGGGCGGCCGTTCACGGGAGATTTTGCCGGCGTACTGCTGTACCGGACGCTGTTCGACCTGGGGCTGTCCAACCAGCCGGAGGGCAAGGCGCCCGATGATGGCCTGGCACTCAAGGGCGTGCGCATCACCAATGCCGTCAAATGCGTGCCGCCGCAGAACAAGCCCGGAGCGGATGAGATCCGGCGCTGCAATGCCTACCTGGCCGCCGAGATCACGGCGCTGCCGAGCGTGAAGGTGATCCTGGCGCTGGGCCGCATAGCGCACGATGCGGTATTGATGGCGCTCGCCCAGAAACGCAGCGCCTTTGCTTTCGGCCATGGTGCCGAGCACCGGGTCGCCGGCCGGCATCTGATCGACTCCTACCACTGCAGCCGCTATAACACCCAGACGCGCCGGCTGACGCCGGACATGTTCCGCAACGTCATGAGCCGCGCGGTGGAGCTTGGCCACGTTTGAAGCGAAGGAATTCGTAGCATCACTGCCCCGGCGTCCGGGCGTCTACCGCATGTACGGCGCCGGGCAGGACCTGCTGTACGTGGGCAAGGCGCGCAACCTTCGCGACCGGGTGGGCACCTACTTCAATCCCAGCAACGTGTCCCCGAAGGTGCACGCGCTGGTGCAGCAGATTGCGGCCATCGAAGTCACCGTGACCCATTCGGAGGTGGAGGCGCTGCTGCTTGAGTACAACCTCATCAAGGAGCATCGTCCGCGCTACAACGTGGTGCTGCGCGATGACAAGAGTTTTCCGTATGTGCATCTGCGCACCGATCATGAGTTTCCCAGACTGGCCTTCTATCGCGGCGCGCGCAGCCAGCCGGGTCGCTACTTCGGCCCATTCCCGAACGCGGGCGCGGTGCGCGAGACGCTGCAGGGACTGCAGAAACTGTTTCGCATCCGCAATTGCCGCGACTCCTTCTTCGCCAACCGCACCCGGCCCTGCCTGCAGCATCAGATAGGGCGCTGTTCGGCGCCCTGCGTGGGACTGATCGACGCGGCCACCTACGGCCAGGACGTCGAGGCCGCGGTCAAGGTGCTCGAGGGACGCAGCCAGGAAGTGAATGCACAGCTGCGGGAGCGCATGGAGCAGGCGGCATCAAGGCTGCAGTTCGAGCGTGCGGCGCAGATCCGCGATCAGCTGGCGGCCCTGGCCAATATCCAGTCACAGCAGATCGTGACAGCCGAGGACTCAGGGGATGCGGATGCCTTCGCCATCATCGGGGAGCCGGGCGAATATGCGATCAGCGTCATGCTGATCCGCGGGGGGCGAAACCTCGGTACCACCAGCTACTTTCCGCGCGCGGCGCTCGCCGATCCGGATGAGGCGCTGGGCTCCTTCATCCTACAGTACTACACCGCACAGGAGCCGCCCGCCGAGGTGCTGCTGGCACTGGCGCTGCCCGACAGTGAAGCCATGGGCGAGGTACTGCGCACGCGCGCCGCGCATGCCGTGAACGTGCGCCGGCCGGTGCGCGGCATTGCCGCGCGCTGGGTGGAGCTGACGCAGGAAAACGCGACGCAGGCGCTGCGCATGCGCCAGTCACAGCGGCGCAATGCCGCCGAGATGCTGGTGGCGCTGGCCGATGCGCTGGACCTGGCGCAGGTGCCGCAGCGTATCGAGTGCTTCGACATCAGCCATACGGCCGGTGAGGGCACTGTAGCCTCCTGCGTGGTGTTCGGACCCGAAGGGCCATTGAAGAAGGATTATCGGCGCTTCAACATCGCCGGTATCACTCCGGGCGATGATTACGCTGCCTTGCACCAGGCGCTGCAGCGCCGCTACACACGCATCCGCGACGGGGAGCAGCAAGGGCCCGATCTGCTGCTGATCGACGGGGGTCCCGGGCAGGTCGCGGCGGTCTACAGCGCGCTGGCCGAGCTGGGCATCACGCAGCCGGCGCTGGTGGGGGTGGCCAAGGGCCCTGACCGGCGGCCCGGGCAGGAGCGGCTCTTCGTGCACGGCGAGGCGCTGCCGCGGATTTTGCCGGCCGAGTCTCCCGCCCTGCGCCTGGTGCAGCGGGTCCGGGACGAAGCCCATCGCTTCGCCATCAGCGGACATCGCAAGCGCCGTGCCCGGCGTTTCAATGAATCGGTGCTGGAAAGTATCATTGGACTCGGACCGGCCCGTCGCCGGGCGTTGCTGCGCCATTTCGGGGGGCTGCAGGGGGTGCTGCGGGCGGCGGTGGCGGACATTGAGCAGGTGGAAGGTATCGGCGCATCCCTGGCGCGTAGCATTTATGATCACCTGCATCCTGGCGCCTAGGCCAGTTGCGTCCCACTGTGGCGCCAATACAACAGATGGATGTATCCGTGTCAGACCCCTCGGGCAGCAACCCTGAAAGCCAGGCCAGGCGGCCCACGCCCTGGACCGTGCCCAATATCCTGACCTGGATCCGCATCGCCGCCATTCCGCTGGTGATTCTGGCCTTCTATGCCCCGTACCACTGGCACAACGTGGCGGCCTGCGTGGTGTTCGCGGCCGCCGGTATCACCGACACCCTGGATGGCTATCTGGCGCGCAAGCTCGGACAGATCACGCGGCTGGGGGCATTTCTGGATCCGGTGGCCGACAAACTCATCGTGGCCACGGCACTGGTGCTGCTGGTCGTCCAGGATCCACACTGGCTGGTGGTGCTCATGGCCATCGTCATCATCGGGCGCGAGATCGCCATCTCCGCCCTGCGTGAATGGATGGCGGAGCTGGGCCAGCGCCGCAAGGTGGCGGTGTCCCTGCTGGGCAAGTACAAGACCATATTCCAGGTAGTGGGCCTGGCGATGATGTTCTACCGCAGTCCACTGTGGGGACTGGACATCTATTTCATCGGCGTTGGACTGACGGTACTGGCGGCGATTTTGACCCTGATTTCAATGGTTTCCTACATGCGGGCGGCATGGCCGGATTTGCGCAGCTAATGCGCCCGACTGCCTTGACATCACAGCTCCACCCCCTACAATTCCGCCTCCGCAGGTGAGACGCGGGAATAGCTCAGTTGGTAGAGCGCAACCTTGCCAAGGTTGAGGTCGCGAGTTCGAGCCTCGTTTCCCGCTCCAGTCTCCGCCGCACACCCGCACCGCGGGTAATCTCGGTCGTCGGCCCGCTGGCGTAAACTTGTCCATACGCCGAACCGGCGCGCAGACTTGCGGTGAGCTATGAGTGTCCGCCTCCTAGTCATTGCCTCGGTGTGGTGCGTCCTCATGGCCCCTGCGACGCGGGCGGCCGAGCGAACCCTGGCGGTGACAATCTATGCCGATGATCTCGCCCTGGTGCAGGACAAGCGTGACATCCAGATCCAGGGCGGTCGCCAGCGCATCGAATTTGCGGATGTCTCGGCCAAAATCCGCCCCGAGACCGCATCGCTCACCGCTCCCGACATCAGCATTGTTGAGCAGAATTTCGACTTCGATCTGCTGACCCCGGCGAAGCTCATGGAGAAGGCGGTCGGCCAGGAGGTCACGTTGGTGCGCGTCAATCCGTCCAACGGTGCCGAAACGCGCGAGCAGGCCCAGGTTCTGGCCACCAACGGCGGGGTGGTGCTGAAGATCGCTGATCACATCGAGGTGCTGCGGGATGATGGCCTGCCGGCCCGCGTGATCTTCAGCAAGGTCCCGGAGAACCTGCGGGCGCAGCCCACCCTGTCGATCACCATCGCCAGCCAGAAGTCCGGAACACGACAGGCGACCCTGAGCTATCTGACGCCGGGGCTGGGCTGGCGGGCGGACTATGTGGCGCTGTTTGACGAGCATGCCAGCACCATCGACGTGCAAGGCTGGGTCACGCTCACCAACTCCAGCGGCGCGACCTACAGCAATGCACAGACCCTGCTGGTGGCGGGAGCGCCGAGCGTACTGGATGCCAACGGCAACGTGCCGTTCGAGTTCCGCCAGCGGGCATCGCGTCCCACCGTGGAGCAGGCCGGGACGGAGAGCGGCAGCCGCGAGCAACTGGGCGACTACTATCTGTATCCGCTGGCCGAGCGCACCACGATTGCCAACATGCAGACCAAGCAGGTGAGCTTTCTGGATGTCCACAGTGTGCCGGCGGAACATGGATATGAGTATCACAACCGCTGGCTGGGGACGGTGAACCAACCACAAAGCGCCGCGACGGTGTACCGGTTCTCGACCAGCGCCCATGCCGGCCTCGGGGATCAGCTGCCCGCCGGGATATTGCGGTTCTACATGAAGGATCAGCATGGTGATCCGCAGTTCATCGGTGAAAGCCGCATCGATCACACGCCCATGGGTTCCACGCTGTCGCTGCAAACGGGTGATGCCTTCGACGTGAAGGTTCAGCCCACTGTCGAGAAGCGTACCCGCATCGATGTCCTTCATTGGCAGACCGACATGCGTTACGAGTTGACCAACGCGCTGCCGCGGCCGATCCTGGTCAAGCTGCTGCAGGAAGGACTGTGGGGCGACTCCAGCATTACCGCCGAAAGCCAGAAGAGCACGCGGCGGGATGCGGATACCGCTGAATGGTCGGTGAGCGTCCCCGCCAACGGCAAGGCCACACTCACCGCCAGCTTCGATACCCGCTTTTAGGTCCGCGACCATGCGCGCTCGCGGTCTGGGAGGCATGCTGGCGCTCGCCATGGGCGTGGGCGCGTTTGCGACGGCCGCTGCGCCCGCCCCGCAGCAGGTGCTCGCCGGTGCGCCGACCGACCTGGCGGTGACCGTCTACCGGTCTTCGGGTCGGGATTCCGGGGCCATGGATCTGGATGAGCTGCAGGGCTTCGCGCTGATTCGCGAGACCCGGGTGCTGCGACTGCCCGCGGGCCTGAGCCGGGTGCGCTTCGAGGGCGTGACCGATGGCATCGAGCCGGTGAGCGCCATCGTGACCGGCCTGCACAACGGCGTCCTCGAAAAGAATCTGGATGCGGATCTGCTCAGTCCTGCAACCCTGGTTGCGGCGGCCGCCGGCCGACGGGTGATGCTGGTCCGGTCGAACGCGGTAACCGGCAAGACCGAACGGGTGGCCGCCACGATTCTGTCGGGGGCTGAGGCCGATGGCGTCGTGTTCCAGGCCGCTGATGGAATACAGGCGCTGCGCTGCTCGGGACTCCCGGAGACCTTCAGCTTCACCACTGTCAATGGCCTGTCTGCGACTCCCACGCTGTCGGTGCTGGTGCGCACCACCCAGGCCGTCACTGAGCACATCCAGCTCTCCTATCTCGCCTATGGCTTCGATTGGTCTGCCAACTACAGCGCCGTACTGGCAGAGGATGGCAGGACCGTGGATCTTGGGGCGTGGGTGACCTTGGCCAATGGCAATGCGACCAGCTTTGCGGCCGCGCGCACCCAAGTGGTCGCGGGACGGCTCAATCGCGAAAGTGACGGGCGCGAGCCGATCGAGAGTGGCGGTCCGGTGCTGGCCAGCTGCTGGCCGCACGGTTCCACCAGCGACCCGGCCGACGCAGTGCAGATCGAGCGGGCCATACCGCTGGGTTTCGCAGCCAGCCTCATGGCACGCATGCGCACGGTTGATGCCGCCGCCCCGATGGCGGAGCTCCAGGAAGTTACCGTGACCGGAGCACACGCCACTCAGGAACAACTGGGAGACCTGAAGCTCTACCGCGTGCCCGAACGCACCACCGTCGCCAGTCACCAGTCCAAGCAGGTTCGGTTGCTCGATCGTGCCGCGATCCCGGTCCACCTGGCATACACGATGGAGCTGTCTCAGGAGCAGGGCGTGGAATCTTTCGATACGCATTGGCAGCCGGCGCAGGTGTTGTTGCGCAGCCGGAACGATGCTGCCCATCATCTGGGTCTACCGCTGCCGTCGGGTCAAGTGGCGGTATTCGGGTCAGCCCAGGGCTCGCGCCTGTTGCTGAAGGAGGCGCCCATGAGAGACCTTGCCGTGAATGAGGAGGTGGAAATCGACATGGGCCGCAGCAGCGCCGTGCAGGTCAGATCGATTCCCACGAATACTGATATTGATCCAGCGCGCAATCGGACAATCCCGATTGTCCCCGGAGCGCTTTCATTGCGCATCAGCGAAGTGGACGTTGCGCGACAGGTTGAGGTGAGCAATGCGCGCAACCTGCCGATCGACTTTGAAGTGTTGCTGCAACTGGACGGTTCAAGCCAGGTGATTCGGGCGGACCATCCCATGGCAACGAAGAATGGCCATCCCGTTTTTCGCTTCAAAGTCCCCGCCCACGATACCGCGCAGCTTCGCTTTCAGACCGCGCACGCCGTGACGCACATCACCAGGCCTTAAAGGTTCGTGCGGGGAAGACATTTCCTTCTGCGGATCATCATGTATACTGAGCGCCTTGCAAGCGCTGCAAAGCAATTTATAATCAGTGGCTTACGAAGTTTTCGTATATGCCTCTCGAGTTTCGCAGCAGCGGGCAGAATCAGGAATGCTCGGCGCGCCCCGGCGCCGCAATCCGTAAGTCACTGGCTAGGTGGCAGAGTGGTCATGCAGCGGCCTGCAAAGCCGTCTACGCCGGTTCGATTCCGACCCTAGCCTCCAATAAACCCCTTTCTCCAAGGTCCAGATCTTCGATGAAAATCGAAGAATGGGCCGCGAACTGTCCGTTGCGGCTTGGCTGAAAAACGGTCTCGTTCGGGCTCAAAAGGGCTCGTTCCAGTGTGTCCGGGTGGCAAAAACCACTTCATTACGGCACACAATCCGTTGACGGCCGAAAAGCATAAAAAGCATCGCCATACGCCTGCGTCGCCTAACCAGTTCAGGAGATGCAGATGCCGATCTTTGTTCGTACCCGAAACGGCGCGAAGTCGTACGCGTTGCGCGTGAGGCACGCCAGACTCCCCGAGCCCGCCTATCTAACCTTTGACAGCGAAGCGGAAGTGCGCCGAACAGGCGAACTTGCCGAAGCCGCTCTCAACCGAGGCGAGATGCCGCGCGGAGGACTTGCCGTTCGATCTGCGCCAAAAGCGAGTGTTGACCGATCGTTCGGCTCCTGATGCGCCCGAGCGAGCCGCTGACCGTCGCATCTTGCAGGCGGCTCTGCGAAGCGCGATTGGCGCTGTCTTGGTGGAACAAGGTGTCGCCGCGCGCATCAAGTATCCGTGTCGTTTGTCGATGACCTACCAAGTCGAGTCGCAGTCAGGAGTTCTGCGCGACTACGCGTTGCAGATTAGGTTCGAAAACTTGCGTGCCACGCCTCTAAACGATTGGCAAGTCCATGTGGAGATCCCGACGCCGTTACTCAATAATGCGGCGTCTCATGTGGGCTTTGTCCGCGAGCGCTCGAACGACAGTGTCACTTTGATTCCCTTCACGCATCAGTCGCACAGTGGCGCGCTCCATCCGGGCGACTCGAAACTGATGACGATGTCCTACCACATGAACCAGAGGCTGTTTGACTGTCGCAGCCAGTTATTCGCGCAGGTCGTCAGCGCGCCTGCCTCCGCGGACGGTGAGGTGGCGGCCGAGCAGCTCAAGAAGACGGTGAGCGAGATGCAGTGCTTCTAAGTTGAGCTGACGTGCGGCTTCTCCCGTCCCCGTAAAGGTGAAGCTGGCAATGACGGCCTTCGCCGTCATTTTAACTTAACACTCATCCATCGTAACTTATTGATATATAAGAGTTAAGATAACCTAAACTAAGTTACGAACTACCGTATAAACTAAGTTGAATAAAGCTCTGTATACTAAATACAGTAGTGCACCTAAAACTAAGTTGAGCCCTCATGGCGACCGCAAACGAAAAGATCGCAACCTCCTTCGAGGCCCTACGCACGTTACAGAGCGGGGGGCGGCGTGTCTTCTCTGCCCAGGAACTCAGTCGCGTTCATCGCGACCGCTTGGTGAAGCACGGCTACCTGCAGCGGGTCATCGATGGCTGGCTCATCAGCGCGAGCCCCACCTCACAGCCTGGCGAGAGCACGCCGTGGCTGACCGCTTTCCGGGAGTTCTGCGGCCGCTACTGTGAGGCGCGTTTCGGGACCAACTGGCATCTATCGGCCGAGCAGTCGCTGCTGCTTCAAGTGGGCACTACCGTGATCCCCAAGCAGGTGATCGTTTACAGCCCCAAGTCCCAGAACAACAAGATTGAGCTGCTGCACGGGACCTCTCTCTACGACATCAGAGAGACGCAGCCGCCGCCAGCCGAAGACCTGACGGTATTCGACGCCCTGCGCGTGTTCAGCCTCGAGGCTGCGCTCACGCGCGTGCCCGATGCGTTTTTTGCGGCGAAGCCGCTCGAAGCGCAAATCGCGCTCAATAGCGTTCAGGATGCATCGGACATCCTGCGAATCCTCCTGCGCGGCGGACACTCCGTTGTCGCGGGGCGGCTCGCCGGGGCATTTCGCAGGATCGGCCGTGGCGCGCTCGCCGATGAGATCGTGGCGGCCATGCGCGCGGCCGAACACACCGTAGCGGAGAACGATCCTTTCGTGGCGGCTCCCTGGATCGGGCGACGGGTCGGGGCCGGCGAGGCACCCATTGTCGGGCGGCTTCACGGACTGTGGGCGTTGACGCGCGAGACCGTGATCGCGGCGTTTCCGCAGCCACCGGGCCTGCCCCATGACCGGGATGCTTACTTGCATCAGGTCGATGAGATCTACGTCACCGACGCCTATCACTCGCTCTCGATCGAGGGCTACCAGGTGACGGCGGAGCTGATCGAGCGCGTCCGTACGGGTGCGTGGCGACCTGAAACCAATGAGCAAGACGCAAGGAGTCGCAATGCCCTGGCCGCGCGCGGCTATTGGCAGGCCTTCACCGCCGTCAAGCGGGGGGTAGCAGCCGTACTGGGAGGGGCGCCTGCCGCAGAGTTCGCACGCGATGCGCACCCCGAGTGGTATCGGGAGCTGTTCCAGCCGTCGGTGGCAGCGGGCCTCGTGGCCCCTGCGGCGCTTGCCGGCTACCGGCACGACGTCGTTTACCTCAAAACCTCCCGCTATGTGCCCCCGCGATGGGAGACGGTACGGGATGCGATGCCGACGCTGTTCGACTTGATGGCTGCGGAGCCGCAAGCCTCGGTGCGGGCGGTACTCGGACACTGGCTCATCGGGTACATCCATCCGTACATGGACGGCAACGGACGCATCGCCCGCTTCCTCATGAACCTGATGCTCGCCTCAGGCGGCTACCCCTGGACCGTCATTCGCCTGGAAGACCGGGCCCGGTACCTTACCGCGCTGGACCGTGCGAGCCTGGATCAGGACATTGGGCCATTCGCTCAGCTGATCGCAGAGCGTGTCCAGGGCGGCCCGCCCGCCCAGGTCTAAAGCGGGCAGGCGCCCCCGTGTCGCCGTGTGCGTGTGGAAGCACCGCAGACCATCCTGAGCCTTCTCAAGAACCCGCCGCACCGCCCAGCGCAACTGCCCAGCAGGCCGTTTAGCCTTCCATGACTCATACTGCAGGGGCAGGCCTCTAGGGTGCGGTCCAAGGATGAGTGCAAAAATGGCTAATCTGGGTGGCGAAATGCGCTTGACGCTGGCCGGCCAGATCGGGCGACGGCCTGCAAAGCCGTCTGCGCCGGTTCGATTCCGACCCTAGCCTCCATCCCCGTTCCAGCGGTTCCCGGGCGAATGACGCGGCGGTGAAGGGATTCGCGGACGCCATCCATCGGCCCAGTTGCCGCATCGCCGCCTGCGAAGCTCAGGAGTAGAATCGGCCCAGCGGCACGCTGCTACCGCCAGCAGGCTACAGATGTCCCGCTCGAAAACCGCTCCAGCGCTGTGTGCAATGACGTTTGCCATGGCGTCCTTCGGTCTCTTTGCACAAGGACCATCGGCAGTTGGGCAACTGCCGCCTGGACCCACGACACTGGAGAGCCTGCATTTGACGTGCAGCGACTTCAGGCTCAATCACGACGGCTCATGGTCGCCGCTTCACCCGCTGCAAATAGCCGATGCCGCCATAGGCCCCAGGTCCACCCTACGGGCAGGAACCGACGTTGCCGGCTATGATCTCGCGGCAATGCTCAACAAGGTATGTCGGTAACTGTGGAACACCTCATCACGACGAAGCACCTGCTCATCCTGCTCGTGATCGTGTGGGTCCTTTCCGGCGGCCGCAAGAAGCTGAGGACGCTATGGGAGCGCTTCCACGTTATGTGAGCGGCATTGACTTCGGTCAGTGCGCTACGATGGCAACGGGCTGCAGCGTGCTGCTGCCAAGAACTCACCCAGCACTTCCCCAGTTCTAGGATGTCGCAGGGGTAAATTGGCGACATGCCCATTCCGGATCGCACCGAGATTCAAGACCTGCAAGCGCTCCTCGCGTGCTTGAGTTCCTTAGCAACGGGAAGGCGCTGACAACCGTCTTGTTCTTTATGCTACACACTGTAGCATATAGGTCGGAGTCGGAGTACAGTGGGAATCGGAGGCTGTAAGGAACTTCACCTCGAAGAATAGGTGAACGCGACCATCAGGAGGCAAGCCCATGCGGGGCGCACCCACCGGCATAGCCGCTGCAGTGCTACTGTTTTCGCTGAGCGCGGGATCGCAGACGGGCTTGCCCGACTTCGACCCAAGCGCGGCCGACCAGCATTTCAAAGAAGAAAACCCTTATGGGTGGTCGAAAAACCTCCATGAACTTGAACAGTATCCCGATGGAGCGAGGGGCTTCGGCCTCGGCAATCCGGAGGTCATGCGCATTGCGAGGCCGGATCCGCCACCACCGCCGTTCGCTACTGACCTCGAGTGGGAGACCTTTGACCACTACTGCCGATGGGATGCCATTGTCAGAGCCACTTTTATAGATTCAACGCCGGTTCTGACCAGCAACAAGGGCCTGATCTACACGGTGTCCCATGTTGCCGTTGTGGACACCATCAAGAGCGACGTCCCGATTGCAGCAGGTCAAGTCCTGGTGGTTTATCGAGCGGGGGGCGAGCTCGAAGACGGCGGTGAGACACTCCGAGTTGATACGCCCGACATGGCGGCGTTTGAACCGCAGAAGAGCTATATCCTGATTCTCGCGCGTGACAAGAAGGCGTCGGTGCAACAGTACTGGATACCGCAGTCGCAAACGATTGCCGTCAGGAATGACAAGGTGTATCCGATCTCCGGTAAGTATGCGTGGTTGAGCGGCATGGAAGCCTTCCCGTCGGGATCCACTTATAGCGCCATTCGAGATACCTTTGCGAAGGTGCACGCCATGAGATCTTGCACCGCCTTGCAGTGAACCCGGCGTGCGCAGCGCCTGGCGTCTTAATCAGCCCGTTGCAGCGCGGCTCCCGCACTGAACTCTTCCTGCTGGACAGCAATCAACGACTCACAAGCTAGTCGGGCCACCCGGAAACGATGATGGATCTGGAGTTTCGCCCGATAGAAGTACCCGACACCATTCTCAGGGCACTTCGCGCCGCTTCGGGGAAGGATCAACCGTTTGCCAATGACGTATTGAGTGGACGGGTGAAATTCCGGGAGTGCGTCCACAATGGCCAACTGGTGGCACACTGCGTGGGTAACGCCAACAGCGGAGAAATACTCAGCCTCTCGGTCAATCACCGCTACCGACGCCAAGGAATTGCGCGGCAGCTTCTCTGTCAGGTCGTGGATCTCATGCTTGCGGACGGCGCTCGGAGAATCTGGCTTGCCACTTCCCCGGATGTAACGGCGCCCGCGTATCGGTTCTATCTTGCGCTGGGCTGGCGGCCGACAGGTGAACGGCTTGCGCACGGCGATGAGATTCTGGAACTGCCCATTCACGATGGCGCCAACCCAATAGCAGACCCCGTGTCGGGCAAGTCTATTCAGGGTTGAAGTGTGCGCTGCGCAGGCGTGTCGGCCACTGATGACAACTTCATCACCGCCGTGCCTGAGGCCATGATGGGGCTGCACTGAAACATCTTCCCTGCTAATGTCCGATGATGCCGGCCGTGCAATAACGAAGGCGTTGCAGTCACTATGGTCAGTCAATATGCCCTCAGGGGATTTCTTTCGTGCACGATCCTGGCCGCAATGGCTGCCTGTTCGAGTTTGCCAACAAGCCCTCGTGACCTCCTGGATGAACGCACGGGTATCACACTCTCCGTGGTGGGCGCGCCCATTGACTTTGAGCCCGACTCCAACGGCGCATCTGCTCATGATTTCCTGACGCTCGTTGCAACCCAAAAGGACGATGACGGAAAATATACGGCATTGCTGCTCCTTTACCGTTGGGCGGTCTATTATGGCGAAGCGCGGTTTGCGCCCGGAGCCGGCTCCGGGGAACTGCTGCTCAATGTCGACGGGCAATCGATCGATTTGCAACCGCTGCCACGGCTGCCAGATGGTTTGCCGGGACCAAACGACCTGTTTGTGCCGGATACGACTGAATCGGCGCTGCGCGCGTACGTTACCGATCTGGAGACACTTAGACTGATCTCCACAAGTCACGCATTGACCCTAAGACTGCCCAAAGAATCACCCAGTGTTTCATTCAAGCTGTGGCACGACGGCCGGCCAGCGCTAGTGCAATTCGTCAAACATCTGGGCGGCTCCTGAAGGCCGGCAGGTTCCGGGTCGCCAGCGGACAAAGGCGGAAATCCGCAACGCAGAAATGCGTGCCTGAAAGCCGGCGCTCACACGATGCACTTGGTCAGCCTGGGTCAACCCTGCGCGGTGATTCGATAGGCCTTTATGGCGTCAGGTGATAACGATCCCTTGGGTAAAGAACTGCTTCGCGGACATTCTGCAGTCCTAGGATTTTGGCGGTCAGTCGCTCCAACCCGATCGCCAGGCCTCCGTGTGGGGGCATTCCAAGTTCGAACATCCGCAAATGATCCTCGAATGCAGAAGGATCCATGCCGCGATTGGTGAGGGACGCTTCAAGGGCGGAACGTTCGTGCAGGCGCTGACCGCCGGTGGTGATTTCCAGGCCTTCATAGAGCAAATCGAAGCTCTCGGCCGCGCCTGAGCCCGCGCGCGGCGCGGAGTAGAAGGGGCGATTTGCGGCAGGAAACCCCAGCACGAACACCGCCGGCACGCCCGTCTCGGAACCCGCCAGCGCGCACAATTGGCGCTCAGCCTCGGGATCCAGATCGTCTTTGAGGTGCGCTGTGCCATGTTCGAGAGCCAGGCGTTCGAGACATTGCTGAAAATCCCATACCGGCACGTCAAGCATCGACGGCAGGGGTGTCGAGCGGTACTGCCGCAATAATTCTCCATGGTTGTGGTTCAGCTTCTCGAACATGAAGGTCAATAGTTGCCTTTCCAGCTCGATCACATCCTCAGGACCGTCGATGAAGCCGAACTCAAGGTCCAAAGAATAATATTCCGTCAGGTGTCGGCTGCTCGCGTGAGGCTCCGCGCGATAGACATGGCCGGTCTCGAACACTCGCTCGAATGCAGCGACACCGTGCTCCTTATAGAATTGCGGGCTCTGAGCCAGATAGGCAGTTCGCTCAAAATATTTGATGGCAAACAGATTGCTTCCGCCTTCGGTGCCGGAGCCCACGATTTTAGACGTGATGATTTCCTGAAAATGCCGGCTTGCAAGGTACTCGCGGAAATACTTCAAAGCCGCCGCTTGAATCCTGAAGATATTCCCTATGGCATTGTTGCGGCAGCTGAGCGGGCGATATTCGATCCGCGCCTCGGGGCCTACGGCGGTAAGTTTGCTGTTTGAGTTGAACGGTAGCTTGTGGCCAGCCGAGTTGAGTACGCGAACATGGTCAACGTCCATCTCGCAACCGGCTTTTGCGCGAGGTTCGATCCGGATTCGTCCGGTCAGTTCGACCGCGTCATCCAGCTTCAATTGCAGTTGCTTGAACGACTCCGTGGGCATCACGCATTGGATCTCGCCGGTACAATCGCGCACGACGATGAAAGTCGTGCTGGCAAGGCTGCGCAGCCGGAAGACCCAGCCGCGAATCAATATGCGCTTTTCAGGTTGATCCAGGGCCGTACCGGCAAACACCCGAGCTAAGCGTGCGATGGTCACTGCAGATACCTCCCGATTGACGGAGTTACATCTGCCGGAACCACAGTCCTCCTGTGGCGGTGCCATCCAGCTTCCGACGCTGCACGTCGGCTCTCAACACAGCTGTATCGTAGCCACACGTCTGCCCCTACTAAGGCCTGCGCGGCGCTTCCTTTTCGGGGAGCCTCTCAGAGGGGTCTATCCTCTTCGGCGAGTAATTCCACTATAGAATATTCCCCGCGCTTGGCAAGTTTTCCACCAAACCTCAGCGGAATGAACTTGCGTACGTTGATCTACCGATCGATCTTGGCTTGGTGCACGACGCAGCGGCAAAATGGCCAAGGAAAATCGCGCCGCGCGTTTGACGGGTTCAAGTCCTGCGAATAGCATCCCCTGTCGCTGCGATGCGCTCTCGGGGGATGCCGGATGACACGAGTTTTACTGGTTGGTCTCGATCCGGCAGCGGTGGACTTTTCGGATCCGGCGCTGCCGCCGGGCATGACCGCAGAGAAGATCCACACCGGCATCAAGTTCGCGCTCGCCGATATGAACGGGCGCGGCTGGCTTACCGAGAACTGCTTCATCAACTCCGAGGAGACTGCGGTTGCGACCGTGGAGCGCCGCCTCGCCGATGTCCACTACGACTGTGTGGTAGTCGGTGCGGGCGTCCGCCTGCCACCCGGCCGGCTGGCGTTGTTCGAAGCCCTGGTCAACGCCATCCACAAAGCTGCGCCGCAGACGGCCATTGCTTTCAACAGTCGCCCCGAGGACAGCGGCGCGGCGGCTGCGCGGTGGGTCTGAACTCGGGCGCAAGCGGCCATGAAACCCATGTTCGCGTCAGGCACGCGCGCCGACCATGCGCGCCGGTCAATTTGGATTCCCGATGGCTGCCGGTGACGATCGGCAGGAGAGGGTGCCGCATCGGACTTTCCCAGGATCGGGAGCAAATCGCCCGGGAGGAGGCATCAATTTGCGCAATGCGTTGTTCCAGGGATGCGCGAGGCTGGAACTCTTCGGTCACGGCCTTCCTCGCGCCAACAAGGACTTGAGCACGACTCTCAACTCCGACCCCCGCTCCAGCTGCGGATGGCCACCGGGCCGACCGCTGGCGGCCTTCAAAGTCTTAAGCGCGCAGCACCGGAGCATCCCATTTATACTGCTGGCCCCCGTCTGGCTGCGCCGCACAAAAGGCACCATAATGTAAAGCTGAGGCTCGGGGACAGGGGACGGGATGACGGATACAAGGATTTCGCGCCGGCAGGCGCTGCGAGGGCTGGTGAGCGCGGCGCTGCCCCTGGGCGCGTTCGGCTGCAGCCAGGCGGATGCCAACTCATTGGTGGTCGGCGGGCTGCCGGTGACCTGCAATCTCACGCTGCCGGTGGCTTGTGTGGCCAAGGGCGTCAGCAACCAGTCGGCGGCCGCGGGCGCGACCAAATTCCAGTTCCAGTACACCAAGTTCAACGGTTGGCCTGAGATCAAAGAATCGCTGATGGCGGGGCGCATCCAGGCGGGCTACATGCTGGCGCCGCTGGTAATGGATCTCGCCGACAAGGGCATACCGCTGAAGATCGTATCCCTGGGGCACCGCTCCGGGGCGGTGATCATGGTGCGCACGGATTCCCCCTATCAGCACTTCCGGCAGCTGGCGGGCAAGCGCGTGGCGGTGCCAAGCCGTTTTGCCGTCGATTATCTGTTTCTGCGGCGCATGCTGGCTCAGGAAAACATGGTCATCGCGGACGTCCAGATCGTGGAGATGGCCCCGCCGGATATGCCAGCGGCCCTGTACGTGAACGCCGTCGACGCCTACTGCACGGGTGAACCCTTCGGTGCCGCCGCGCAGGCCGCCGGCTATGCCCGGCCGCTGCGCATGACGCGTGATGAGTGGCCGCAATACATCTGCTGCGTGCTCACGGTGCGCGGCGAACTGATCCAACAGAACCCGGCGATGGTGCAGGATCTTGTCAACCAGGTGTTGGGCGCGGGGCACTGGCTGGACCAGGGTCCGCAGAACCGCGAGAAGGCGGTACAGATCGCGGCGGGTCCGGAGTTCTTCAATCAGGACCCGAAGATGATCCGTTACGTGATGCAAAATCCGCCGGATCGGGTGACCTACGGTGATCTGCGCATGATCCGTTCGGAGTTCGATGAACTGATGGGGCTGTCGCTGGCAGCCGGTACCATCAAGCATCGAATCGACTACCAGACCTATGTCGATGAGCGGTTTGCCCGCAACGCGCGGCCCGCTTCAATTCCACTATGAAAAGAGGTGGCGCTCCGTGACTCACAAAGACTTGCGCAAATGGCTGCTGGCGCTGTTGTTGTCGGTCGGGGTAGGTGCCGCCATGGGCGCGGCGCCGGCATTCAAGGCTGGCGTGTTCGATCCGCCGCGCCCGGCCCCGGATTTCACACTGCAGGGTACCAGTGGACGGGAGCTGAAACTCAGCCAGTATCGCGGCAAGGTGGTGCTGCTCGCTTTTGGCTACTCGCACTGTCTGTCCGTGTGTCCGATCACGCTGCACACCTTTGCGCAGGCCCTGCGGCAGCTGGGTGCGGCGGCCGCCGGTGTCCAGGTGCTGTACGTGACCGTCGACGCGCAACGCGACACCCCGGAGAAGCTCAAGATCTTTGTCGGCGGTTTCGATCCGAGGATCATCGGCGGGACCGGTACCGAGAGTCAGCTCGCGCAGGTACGTAAGGACTACGGGGTGACTGCGACCAGGATCCCCGATGGAAAGTCCTATATGTACGACCACTCCTCGTCCATCTACCTGATCGATCGCGCCGGACGAATCCGGGCGCTGATGCCCTACGGGCACCCGCCCGAGGATTTCGTGAACGACGTGCGCATCCTGCAGGGAGGATGAGGGGTGCGCATTCGCACACAGCTGCTGGTCGGAAGTGTGGCGGCTGCATTGGGAGCGCTAACATGGGCCGCCGTCGAGCCGCTGCACAGCACCTCCCGCGAGCATGTGTTCGTGATTCCCAAGGGCACCTGGGCGCGGCGCATGGCGGGCCAGAAGGTTGAGATTCTGCCTGATCACATCCATCTCACCTTGGGGCTGCACGACGTCCTGGTACTCAAGAACCACGATGACGTACCGCAGATTTTCGGCCCGACGCTGATGATGCCCGGACAGAGTTTCACGCTGCCGTTCGACCGGCCGGCCCAGTACCAATTCGCCTGCACCGCGCACGCCAGCGGTCAGATGACCATTGTCGTCGAGCCCTATCCGAGTACGCCCGTGGCCAGGATCGTATGGCGCGCGCGCACGCTTTTGCGAGCACTATGAGACCATGCAACGTTTGAAGGACTCCTGGCCGGCCGTTTTGGTCATTGCCGTTCTGATCGGCGTATGGTGGCTGGCGGTCATCGGCACCCACAGCGCCATCTTTCCCACACCCTGGGATGTGGTCGCCGGTACGGTGCAATTGATCAGGGACGGCACCCTGTGGGGGCATATCGGTGCCTCACTGATGCGGGTTGCCACCGGTTTCGGATTGGCCGTCTGCATCGCCATCCCGCTCGGGCTTTGGATGGGGTGGGTAAGCGGGGCCTATCGGACGCTCAATCCGCTGTTTCAGATTCTGCGCCCCATCTCGCCGATTGCCTGGATTCCGATCGCCATACTGTGGTTCGGTGTGGGCAACGCCTCGCCGATCTATCTGATCTTCATATCTTCGGTGTTTCCGATGATCGTGCAGACGGTGGTCGGGGTGCACACCATCGAGAAGCGCTACCTGCGAGCGGCCGAGAACTTCGGCGTTTCAAACCGCACCTTGTTCATGCGGGTGGTGATTCCTGCGGTGCTGCCCCAGATCCTCGTCGGCATGCGTATCGGCCTGGGCGTTGCCTGGTTGGTGGTGGTGGCGGCAGAGATGATTGCGCTGCACTCGGGCCTTGGGTACATGATCATGGACTCGCGCAATGCCGGCAATCGCTATGATCTGGTGGTCGCCGGCATGATCATCATCGGCCTGATCGGCCTGTCCCTGGACGGCATCATGCGCATGCTCGAATCGGCTCGCTGGGTGCGGTGGCGCTATGCGCACTAAGATCGAGCTGCGCGATTTGCGCAAGAGTTTCCCCTCGGATCGGGGACAGCTGAACGTCATCGAGGATGTGAGCCTCACCGTGGGTGAAGGCGAGTTCGTTGCCATCGTGGGTCCATCGGGGTGTGGAAAGTCGACCCTGCTGAACCTGATGGCCGGTTTTATCCAGGCGGACGGCGGCATGGTGGCCGTCGATGGCAAGCAGCACACGAAACCGGACCAGAAGGGAATCCTGATCTCGCAGCAGGGGTCGGTTTTTCCCTGGCTCACCGTCCGTGAAAACCTGAAATTCGGCCTCAACGGCCACACCCAAAGCGATCACTCGCAGCTGGCGGATCGCTATGCGGCCCTGGTCGGCCTGCAGGGATTCGAGGACAGTTACCCCTACGAGCTTTCCGGCGGCATGCTCAAGCGCACCGAACTGGCGCGCGCTCTGGTGGTGAAGCCGGAGATTCTGTACATGGACGAGCCGTTCTCGGCGCTCGATGCGCTGATGAGTCTGCGGGTGCGCAACGAGCTGCTGCGCATACTGCGGGCGGAGCATCACACCGTAGTGCTGGTCACGCATGATGTGGAGGAGGCGATCCACCTGGCGGATCGCATCCACGTGCTTTCGGCACGACCCACCCGAATCCAGGCAACCTTCGAGGTGCCCTTTGCCCACCCGCGCAAACTGTCGGCCCCGGAGGCGCAGCAGCTGCGGGTCGCGATTCTGGCCGAATTGGGAGTCGATCTGGACGAGCGCGGCTGAGGCGGCGGCGGCTCAGCTGCGCTGCTTCTTGCGGCGCCGAGCGCTGGCGCCGGAGGCCCGCGCGCGCGGTGGCGCCGTGGATTCGCGCACCACCAGGCGCGTGGGCAGCATCACCTCGCGTGCCACCTCGCGGCCGGCCAGCTGGTCGATCAGCTCCTGGGCGGCGCGACGCCCGAGTTCCTGGCGGGGGATGTTCACCGTGGTGAGCGGCGGATTGTAGAACTCGGCGAGGTTCTGATCATCGAATCCGACGATGGACACATCCTCCGGTACCGTCAGTCCCAGTTTATGGGCGGCGCGGATCGCGCCATAGGCCATCTCGTCGTTGCCGCAAAGCACCGCAGTAGGGGGCTGCGCAAGACCCATCAGCTGCCGCATACCGATGGCGCCGGAGCTCACGGAGAAGTCCCCGCTGTGGATGAGCTCTGCCGGCGCCGTCAGACCGGCGGCGGTGAGCGCCGCACGGAAGCCCTCAAGGCGGCGAATCGCGCTCGGGACGCGTCGCAGGCCGGTGATATGGGCGATGCGGCGGTGACCCAGAGAAATCAGGTGCCGAACCGCCTCCGCGGCGCCGGTGTGATGATCGGTATTGACGAGGGGAACGGCCAGGCCCGGCAATCGCTCCAGTACCGTCACCAGGGGCGGTAACGGGCGCTCGCCCGAGGCGTAGGCGGCAGGGGCGGCACCCGTGAGCAGGATGATGCCGTCCGCCCGTCCGCTGGCCGCCTGTTCGAAAAAATCCTGTTCCCGCTCCGGGTCGCCGTTGCTGTTGCCAAAGAGCAATGCGAACTGCGAGTTGCGGGTCACTTCTTCCGCGCCGGCAAAGATTTCCAGGAAAAAGGGACTGAGATTCGGGGCGACGAACAGGATGGCCTGCGCCAGGCCCTGGCGCAGGCCGCGTGCCAGCAGATTCGGCCGGTAGCCAAGCCGCTGCACCGCGCCCATGACGCGCTCGCGGGTCTTCGGCCGCAGCAGGTGGGGTCGTGACAGGGCTCGCGATACCGTCGCAATGGATAGGCCCAATTCGCGCGCGACATCCTTGATGGTCGCCGGCGCCGTGAGCGCGGACTCTCGCTTTGGCATATCGCCGAGGTTACGTGGCCGGCGCGTGGCGCGCATCAGGTACAATAAAAGGTAGCGGTAACATTTATCGGCACAAGAGGCCTCCGATGGCTCGATACCCTCATTCAATCGTGGCGGCGCTGCTGCTGCTCGCCGTGGTACAGGTCAGCGCCGCAGCGCCGCCGGAGGATGGGCAGGGCGCCTACCGCACCCACCAGTATCACGATCTGTTCGTCGAGCGGCTGGCACGCAGCCCGGCTGAGGTCCAGGAGAAAATCGCGACGGCTTTTGCACAGCTGTTCCATGGCGACGGTCAGGAGCAGCGTGTCTACTTCGAGACCGGCGCCAATGCCAATGGCACGCTGGCCTATATCACCGACTGGGCCAACAACGATGCGCGTACCGAGGGCATGAGTTACGGCATGATGATCGCCGTGCAGCTGAACAAGAAGCGCGAGTTCGACGCGGTGTGGAACTGGTCCCGGACTTACATGCTCATCACCGATCCCCAGGACCCTTCGGTGGGCTACTTTGCCTGGTCGATGAATACCGACGGCACACCCCGTTCGACGGGCGCCGCACCCGACGGCGAGGAATACTACGTGATGGCGCTGTATTTCGCGGCGCATCGCTGGGGCAACGGCCAGGGCATCTATAACTATCAGCGCGAAGCCGACCGGATCCTGCACGGCATGCGGCACCATCCATTGCTGAGCGCCACGCCACCGTTTCGTATCCATCCGCACGATCCGCCATTCATCCAGCCGGATACGCCCTGGCCGAGCCCGAACACTCGCCGGGCCATGGCCGATGCGGCCAAGGAGGGCAAGGCGTGGCCCACGCCGCGCCCCAGCCGCGCGCCCCAACCGGTGACGGTGGGTCCGATGGTGGACGAGGCGCATGCGATGATCCGCTTCGTGCCGGAGACCAATGTCCCGGGGACGGATGCGTCCTATCATCTGCCGGCGTTTTATGAACTGTGGGCGCGCTGGGGTCCGAAGCAGGACCGCGCCTTCTGGGCGGCGGCCGCCGATGTCAGCCGCGAGCTGTTCGTGCGTGTCACGGGGCCGCAGACGGGACTTGCGCCCGATCGCAGCAATTTCGACATGTCTCCCATCAATGGCCGGGACGGCCAGCCGGTGCCGTTCGGCTACGACAGCTGGCGCACGGTCAGCAACTGGTCAGTGGACTACAGCTGGTGGCACAAGGATCCGCAACAGCGCGTGCTCAGTGAGCGGGTGCAGAATTTCCTGTTCGGCCAGGGCATTCACACCTTTGCCGACCGCTACACCCTCAGCGGCCAGCCGCTTTCGATGCGTCATTCTCCGGGCATGGTGGCCGCCGCCGCAGTCGGCAGCCTGGCTGCGACTCCAGGTGCCGTCCCCGACGCGTTTGTGCAGGAACTGTGGGACATGCCGGTGCCCTCGGGCGAACAGCGCTACTTCGATGGCATGCTGTATCTGATGAGCATGATGCATCTGGGCGGGCGGTTCCGCATCATCGAGTAGCGGGTGCGGCGTGGCGGGTGAGAAACGCCCGCACCGCGGCGTTGTAGCCTTGCGGGTTGTCCAGACTCGGCATATGCCCGGAATCGGCGATGACGGCACGCTCGGCGTTGGGCAGGCGGGCCGCCAATGCGTTGGCGGCGGCCACACGGCTGCGACTCTCATGATCCCCATACACAATGAGTGTCGGGGTTCGCACAGCTTCGAGCGGCGCCGGCGTCGGGCGCGCCGCGAGCGGCGCTGGCGGCTCAAGCAGATCCCGACCCGGGTAGCGCGCAATCATGGCCTCAAGCGAGGCCCGCGCCTGAGGGTTCGTGCTGCGCAGCTGGGTTAGCGGATGGCACCGCCATTCGCGGCGGAACGCCTCCAGACCCTGGGCTCGCACCAGATCGCGAAAGTGCGCCAATGGCACCTCGCTGCGCGTGGACTCGAGGTTGGGCGGCCCGTCCAGCACCAGACAGTCAACGGCTGCCGGTGTCGCCTGGGCGAAGGCCATGGCGGCGCGCGCTCCCTGGGACATGCCCACCAATGCCAGGCGCTCAAGGCCTAAGAAGCTGCACAGCGCGGCCAGGTCCTGCACGTCCTGATCCAAGCAGGGCCGGCCTGCGGAGAGGCCAAAGCCACGCCGATCAAGACGGATCATGCGAAACTGATCGCGCAGCGCCGGCACCTGCAGATCCCACATCTGCAGATCGAGCGTCCAGCCATGCAGCCACAGCACCGCGGGGCCGTAACCCTCATCGCGGAAACGCAGCTGAACACCGTTATGGTGGAAATATCGGTCCTGCATCAGCGCTGCGTTTGAAATGTTTTCGATATCCGAAAATTCAGAACTCGGCAATGACGCTTGACCATTCATCCTGCCGCGGTCCAGTATATTTCCAATTGCGACGCATACTTTCGATATTCGAAAAATCCAATTCAACGATCATGGCGCGGCCAATCTGACGGCGTGCATCGGCCCGGGCATTGATTTGTCAACGTACTGGGGCGAGGCCAGCGGTCGGGGCCGATGCAATGGTGCGGCGCGAGAGTTCCGGTAATGAGAAGAGGGCTCATGGTCACTAAATGTCGAATTCTGGTTCCGGTCCTGGCGGCATTGCCGGGCGTGCTTCTCATCAGCTCCCCGGCGCGCGCGCAAAGCCAGACCAGCCAGGCCGCCGATACCTCACAGGAGCTGCAGGAAGTGGTGGTCACGGCCCGCAAGCGTGACGAAACCCTGCACGATGTGCCGGCGACCGTGGATGCCTTCACCCAGCAGACTGTCCAGGCCGCCGGTATCGAGATGCCGCGCGACTTCATTGCCATGGTGCCGAACATGACCCTGGTGGAGGTGCAGAACGTCGGCAATTCCTTCATCACCATCCGCGGCATCTCCCAGGCGCGCAACAGCGAGCCGTCGGTGGCCGTGCTGGTGGACGGTGTGCTGGAGACCAATCCCTACGAGTTCGACCAGGAACTCACCGATATCAAGCAGATCGAGGTCCTCAAAGGTCCGCAGGGCGCGTTGTACGGCCGCGATGCCATCGCCGGCGCGATCATCATTCAGACCTCGGACCTTCCCGATCACTTCGAGGGCACCGGAAAACTCGGTGTCGGCAATGGCGTGTCGGAAAAAGCGCAGGTGGCGGTCGGCGGCCCGATTGATGCGGCGGATACGCTCAAATACCGCGCGTCGCTGAATTTCTACAATACCGACGGCTACCTGGAAAACACCTACCTGGATCGCAAGGCCGATCCCTACAAGGACTATTCAGGCCGCCTGCGCCTGCAGTGGAAGCCCGGTGAGGAGTTGAGCGCGGACCTGCGGCTGTTCCGTGACCACGTCGACACCACCGCCTATTACTACATCATTCCGCGTCTGGTCGAGGCGAATCCCTTCAGCAGCTTCCCGCCATCGGCCGGCAACCCGCAGGGCACGCCGCCGATGGCGAACGACGTGACCAGTCCGATTCAGACCAACAACCTGGGCTCGGACAAGCGCGACATCACGGATGTCGCCTTGAAGCTGGATGACGCCCATCCGTTCGGAACCTTCACCTCGGTCACCGACTTCAACCGTACCAAGGAAATCGATACCGGCGATGCCTATGACTTCCGGCCCATCACCGACTCGATTGCCTATAACTATTTCTTCGCCGGCATCCCGGCAGCGGATGGCGGACCGGCCGGTGAGAGCCAGAGCCAGTTCATCGACGAGCGCACCTACAGCGAGGAACTGCGCTTCACTTCGGTGAAGATGGGTGGCCTTTCCTTGATCGGCGGGGCGTACTTCGTGCACACCGAACGTTTCATCTCCACCGGCAACCTGTTCGACCGCGGCGATGGCATCCCCCCGGTGTACCAGACACCGCTGGTGGATCCGGCCAATCCCTACGCCACCAACACCAATGCCACGTTCCTGGCGGACTCCCAGAACAACAATGCCTGGGCGCTGTTCGCCGACGCCAACTACGAGTTCAACGCGCAGTGGGAGTTCGATGCGGCGTTCCGCTACGACCAGGATCATCGCCAGAACACCACTGATACGCCCGAGCAGTTCCTGCCCGATCCGACGGCACACACCGGGGAGGTCCGCACCGCGACCTTTAGCGAGCCGGAGCCCAAGGGAACACTGCGCTACAAGCCAAACGAGGATCTGACGTTCTATGGAGGCTGGAGCCAGGGCTTCCGCAGTGGCGGCTTCAACCAGACCGGCGTGGGCGCCATCGCGGAGTCCGAGCATCAATTCGGCGTGCATGACCTGTTCAACGCCGAAACCGCCGACACCTGGGAAGTGGGCGCCAAGAGCGAATTCCTGGATCGGCGCATGAGCGCGAATCTGTCGCTGTTCGAGACCACCGACCACAATGGTTACTTCTTCTTCTATGACTCGGTGACCTCGACCCAGAACCTGGGCAACCTGGACGCCAAGTACAAGGGCGCGGAACTGGAGCTCACCGCCAAGGCGACGGAATACGTCGACGTATATGCGAACTTCGGCTACACCGACGGTGTGATCACACACATGGAGGACCCGACCGTCGTGGGCAACCGGCCGCCGCTTCTGACCAAGGACACCATCAATTCCGGCATCCAGTATCACCGGCCGCTCTCGGACGGATTGATCGGAACCGTGCGCCTGGACTACAACCTGATCGGCCGCACCTGGTGGGATCCGTACGATGTCACCTCACGCGACCCGGTGAACCTGTTCGACCTGCGCGCCGGTCTGGATGGAGGCCCATGGACGGTCACGGCATGGTCGAAGAACCTGACCAACAAGATCTACAATGCTGAATTCTCCACGGGCGGCTTCCTGTGGCGGGCCGAGCCACGCCGCTATGGCGTGGACTTCACCTTCAGGTTCTAGGCGGGTTGGGTCCTAGGCGGCGCTGTCGAGCGGCGCGGGCGCCAGAACCTCATCGAACAGCAGCAGGCGGCCGGCGTTGGCGATGCCGATGAAGGTGCTGACGTTGTGCAGCAGCGCCGCGATGATCGGTGCCTCCAGGCCGAGTACCCCGGCGCCCGACAGGACGATCAGGCCGAAGGTGAAGGACAGGCCGATGGCGACATTGGCGTAGATGGTGCGCCGGCAGCGCCGGCTCAATCGGATGCAGGTGCCCAGACGCCGCAGGTCATTGCTCATCAGTGCCAGGTCCGCGGAGGCGAAGGCGACATCGGCTCCTTGCGTTCCCATCGCCACCCCGACTGCCCCGGCCCGCAGCGCCAAGGAGTCGTTGATGCCATCACCGACCACCATGGGCCGGTGACCGAGCTTGATCTCGTGCATGACCCGATCCATTTTCTGTTCGGGAAGCATCTCGGCCCACACTTCATTGATGCCGACTTCGTTGGCGACCTGGCGGGCCACCGCGGTGCGATCTCCGGTCAGCAGCACCATGTGCTCGATGCCCAAGTTCTTGAGGTCCTGCACGGCCGTCGTGGCGCTGCCGCGCAGCTGATCCAGGAACAACAGCCAGCCGAGAAACTTGCCGTTGAGGCTGACGCCGGCCACCGGACCGTTATGGGTCGGGGCGGGCGGGGCGTTCACGCCCAGGCGCTCGAACAGATCGGCGCGCCCGAGCGCGGCCAGTTGGCCAGCGGACTGGGCGGTCACGCCAAAACCGCCCAGTTCGCGCGCGTCCTGCACCGGCAACCGCTCGCCTTCCGGTAGCGCCGCCGCGGCGGCCCGGCTCAAGGGATGGTTGCTGGCGGCGCCCAGGCTTGCAGCCAGGCGGCGCAACGTGGCCGCCTCCACCCCCGCCACCGGGCGCACCTCGGAGAGGCGCAGATCACCGGTGGTCAGGGTGCCGGTCTTGTCGAAGACCACCGAGGAGACATCCGCCAGGTGTTCAAGAAATCCCGAACCCTTGATCAGGATGCCATGGCGTGCCGCAACCGCGATGGCGGCAACGGCGGTGGCTGGCGCGGCAAGCACCAGGGCACAGGGACAGGAGGCCACCAGCACCGCGAGCATCGCCGGCACATTGGCCGTGATCAACCAGGTGCCGCCGGCCACCAGCAGCACCAGCGCCATGTATTGCCCGGCATAGCGATCCAGCAATCGAGTCACCGGCGGCTTGGCGTTTTCAGCCTCGCGCATCAGGGTGATGATGCGCCCGACAGTGCTCTGCTCACCCACTCGGATCAGTTCGACTTCGAGCAGGCCATCGACGTTCATAGCGCCGGCCAGCACCGGGTCGCCCAGGTGAACTTCCACCGGAACCGATTCGCCGGTCAGCGATGCCAGATCCAAACTGGAGCTGCCCTGGCGCACGATGCCATCGGCTGGAACGCGCTCACCGGCCCGCAGCTCGATGCGATCACCGACGCGCAACTGGGCGCTGGGAACCATTTCGTTGCTGCCATCGGGCAACAGCCGCCGCGAGTCCACTTCAGTCAGGCGGCTCAAGGCGCGCACGGCTTCCTGCGAACCGAGCATGCTGCGCTCCTCGAGCACGTGACCGACGGTCATGATGATGGGCAGCAGCGCCGCGGTCATCAGATCCCCGGTGGCCCATGCCGCGATCAGTGCCAGCGCCACCAGCCGATCCGTTATGCCGTGCAGGCTCGGGTGCCGCAGGCTGGCCCAGGCCTCCACGAATACCGGCACGGCCACCAGCGCGGCGGAGGCGCCGGCCACCAGTTGCGCCACACCATGCTCGGCGGGAAACAGGTATTGCATGCCGGCGGCGACGATCAGCAGGCACAGGGCCACCAGCGCCAGGGTCAGGCGCAACCCGAGCAGCAGCCGTTCGGCGCGTTCCAGCAGCACCGCGCGCCCGGTTGCCGGGGCGGGGAGCGTCATGCCATGAGCGGTGTTCATTTATCAGTCTTCCCGGGCAACAGGATACGGGCTCCGCCCTGCGGATCAACCAGGGTCGCCGAGCCCACCTTGTTCATGATATCAGCCACCTTCGCCCGGTATTCGCGCAGCAGCAGGCTGGCGCGGGTGGCAGGCGTCACCTCGTGCTCGAGCGCCAGGATGGCGGCGGTGTTCACGTTGGCGCTGCTGGTGAATTCCAGGGCCCGGGCCTGGGCGTCCGCCAGCAGCTGATCGCGCAGGCGGCTGGCCTCCTGCCGGCGCCGCTCGGCCTCGGTGCGCGCCATCGCGACGCCGCGGTCCGCGCTCTGGGTCGCCAGCAGCACGGCATCGAACGCGGCTTTCGCCTCGGGCGGCAACCACGCCGTCATGTCGATGCGTTCGATTTCCACGCCCAATGGCGCCCCGGCTTGCGCCAGTTCGCGCAGCCGTGCGTTCATGTCCTGGATGAGCGTGCTGCGCACCGCGCCACGCAGCGCCTGGGCAGACTGGTTGCCGGCCTCGGCTGCGCTCGCCTGGACCACCAGGAACTCATCGAGATTGCGGGCGGCGGTGACATGCACGGTGGTGGCGCGGAACAGCCGGTCGAGGGCGGGTGCGACATGCGATTGGGCGAGGGCGTAGCTGATGGGATCGTTGATCCGATAAATCAGAGTGGCGTTCAGCAGCACCACGTTGCCATCGCCGGTGAGATAGGCCGATGCATTCTGCGGTATGCCCTGGGAGACACCGAACGGTCCGATCAGGCCCTGAGCTACTTCGCTGGCCGGCGTCAGGGCCGCGACGTCCTGGGTAAGCAGGCGCTCCGGGCCGGGCAGCAACTGCGTCTGTTCGATGGGACGCGGCCACGCCACCAGCAGTCCGGCTTCCTGTGCCCGTACGATGCGACCGAAGCGCATCACGACCACCTGGCTGTCAGAGGCGATCTCGCGCACATTGCCGGTCAGCCACAGGATGAGCAGCAGCAGTCCGGCGACATACACCGTGCGAAAGCCGATCGCGACTGATTGGGCGATGGGCCCTGGCGGCGGCGGTGGCGGAGGGCCGATCGGATCAGCCGCTTCGCTCTGCGCTGGCGAATGAAATTCGCTCACGGGGTCTTCCTGGCTCCGCCGGCAGCGGCCGACCCCGCACCGGATGTGCCCGGCGGGCCCTCGACCAGAACCCGAAATGGCGCGGCATCGGTGCGCAGCACCAGGCTGGTGTTGCGTCCGATGACCTGGTTCAGCGCATCCAAGGAACGCAGGGTGTTGTACAGCCCCGGATCACTCTCGTAGGCCTTGGCGTAGATCCGTGCGGCAGCCTGCTGTGCGTCTGCCTCGGTGCGCGCGGCCTGTTCGCGGGCCTGCGCGACCACTTCGCGCGCGTCGCGATCGGCGTCGGCGCGGATTGCGGCCGCCTGGCGCAGACCCTCGGCGGTACGCTCGGCGGCGGCCGTCTCGCGCTCGGCCTTCATTCTGGCCACGGTGGCGGCGAGGGTCTCATCCGGGAGCGTCATGCGCTCCACGCCGACCTGGCGGATCTCGATGCCGTACACCTGCAGCATGCGGGTGGCGATCTGATCGTGCAGCTGTTGCTCGAAGCCATCCAGGCGCACCTTGGAGGCATCGATGTTCACCAGGTCGGTGAGGTCGAAGTTGCTGGAGGTGATATGCAGGGCCGCGCTGACGAAACTGCGCAGCTGGCGGGCGGCTTCATCGGGCTGGTTGCGCACCGAGCGCAGGAACTGGCGCACGCGGTCCGGATCATCCGGCACCTGCCAGGCGACGTAGGACTGGACCAGCACGCGCAGGCCATCGCGCGTGCCCACGTCCTGCAAACCGGTGGACGTGGTACGCAGACGCAGGTCGATCAGGATGGTGTTTTCAAACGGGGCGGGAAGTTTCCACGCCAGGCCCGGTTCGGTCACCACGCGTACCGGATTGCCGAAACGCGTGATCACACCGGCTTCACCGGCCGGGACCATCACGATGCAGGCAGCGGCGATCGCAGCAAGCAGTATCAGGCCCGCGACCCCGATACGCAGCATTGACCCGAAATCATGCTCGTCGTGATCGTGATCGTCGTCGTGGTGTGCAAACATTTCGTGTGACTCGATGATTGACGGGTGGGTCGCTCAAGGTGATGGAGCATCAGCAGGTATCGCCGGCTGACTTGGCGCGATGGGGGCGGCAGGCGCTGATCCGGAGGTCAGATCCGCCGGGTTGCCGATCATGGGGCGCGAGGTTCCCGAGGGTGAGCGCAGGTCGAAGATCGGACCGGGCGCGGAGCCAAGCCGGTGATCGATCAGGATCAGCGGCTTGCCGGTAAGTGCGGCGGTCAGGTCGGTGATCGAGCGCTCCAGCAGGAACGCGCCGCCGCCCGCGGCCTGGGCACGGCGTTCCGCGTCGAATTTGTAGGCGACCGCATTGGCGACCGCGACTGCTTCGACGGCGGCGGCATTGGCGGCGGTGGTGAGCTGATGGGCCTCCTGCTGGGCCTCTCCCGCGGCCCGTTCGGCGCGTCCGCGCTCATCGAAGATACTGGCGCGGGCATTGATCTCGGCGGCCTGCACGCCGTGGTAGGCGCCGGCGGCCCCGGGCGGCGGATGGATCTCCTCGATGAGTACCGAGAGGATTTCAATTCCGGCCTGGTGCGAATTCATGTCGGCGGCCAGCGCCTCGCGCAGCGAGGCCGCCACGTTATCGCGCCGTTCGCCCAGCACCGCCAGCAGGGTGCGTGAGTTGAAATAGCGCAGCACGATCCGGCTGCCGGCCTGCTCGATGAGGGTTGCCGGATCAGCGACCGAATAGACCGAATTCAGCGCCGCCTGATCAGTCAAGCCTACCCGATACAGAACGCTGATCTCGGTACTGACACTCTGAAAGCCCTGCTGGCCGGTTCCGGGGCTGGGGACCAGGTAGTTGGCCTGGCCGGAATGAGCGCTCTCCCAGAGCCGGTTCAAACTGGCCGGCGGCGCATCTTCGGCGCCCACCGAATCGAGGCTGTCTGGAGCCGACTCATCGACGCCGACGTGAACTGAGTGAATGGTGCCGAACTCCACGGGCCGCAGCCGTCCCAGCGGCCACGGCAGCATCAGATGCAGGCCAGGTCCCAGGACGGCGACCGGAGCTCCGAAGCGCTCGTAGATGCCGCGCTGTCCCAGATCGATGAGTTTCAGTCCCGTCAGTCCCCAGCACAGCAGCGCGGTGCCCAGCAGGGTCGGCAGCACCGCGGCACTGAGGAACGACAATGCCCAGCTGCGGGCGAAATCCAGGCCCAGGTGGCTGCGCATCAGGGCCGCGGGTGAGCGCGGGCCGCCGGTAGTCAAGCCCGCCAGGATGCTGTCGGTGACCGCCCTGGCATTGGCCGAAGCGGGAGCCGGCAGAAACAGTCGCGCCAGTGCGCGCACGGCCAGCTCCAGTGCAATGAGTGCCGGTACGATGGCGAGCGGCCACTGCGCCCAGTGCGCCCAGCCAAGCGTGGCACCGCGCCCCAGCTCGCTGCAGGCGACCACCCCGAGCAGCACCGTGGTCAGCAACAGCAGCCGCCGCAGGTTCGGCGCCTCCGGCAGTTGCGGTTCGGGAAAATCTGCCATGACGCGCTCGGCCACCAGCGAGGTGAAGGCCAGCGCGAACATCAATGCGGCGGCGATGTTGGCCGCTGTGGACTCGGCCGCCAGCGACGTCGTCGGCCAGAGGATTCGCAGCAATACGTAAATGAGGATGGCGCCCAGGGGCGCGATCCCGGCCTGACCCAGGCGTGCCGCGACACCGGGATGATGCAGGATGGTGCGCCAGTCCGCGGGCAAGGTGCCGGACCGGCCGCCGTCAGGTGCCGCGGCTTGCTGCCAGCGAGCCGTGGTCAGGACGAATGTGCCCAGCAGTGCGGTGAGTGACAGCAACACCGCGGCCAGCGCGGTGCCCGCGGCGCCGCCGCTGATCAGCTCCTGCGCCAGTGCGCGCAGGGGCACGGCGACACCCGCCGGCAGCACCGCGGCCAGCAGCAAAGCGCCGATGGCCAGCGCGATGGCCGTGTACAGAACAGACAGCCTGCGGATGAGTCGGTGGGATCTGGGGAAGACTGTCTCGCCCGGCTTTGCCCGATCGGTCTCCGAGTTGTCCATAGGTATGCGTTGTCGTGGGGTCAAACGCGCGGGCAGCGTTGCCGAAGCCTATACTAACGCAAAGGTTGGGGTCGTGCAGCTTGTGACCGACGGTCATTACCGAGCGAAAGTGGTGCTGGCATTGGGGGTCGTCGTCGCCATCGGCGTGGTGGCGCTGGCCCGCGCCCATCTGCGCACCGATCGCATGCAGGAGCGACTGCTCGCGGCACTACCCGATGCGGTCGCGGCCGATCCGGCGCTGGTGCGTTTCGCTGTCGCCGAGGCAAAGCCGCTGTACGCCCGGCACTGTGCGGCCTGCCACGGGGCCGACCTGCATGGCAATGCGCAGCTGGGTGCGCCGGATCTGACCGACGATGTCTGGCTTTACGGCGACGGCAGCCTCTATGACATCGAGCGCACCATCCTCTACGGCGCCCGCGCCGGTGTCAGCTCCACGCATGATGAGGCGGAGATGCCGGCCTTCGGATTGCGGGGTGTGCTGAGCGATTCTCAGGTCCGAAGCGTGGTGCAGTATGTGCTGCAGCTCAGCGGCCGTCCCTATCAGGTCGAGGCCGCCAACGACGGTCGCGCACTGTATTTCGGCGTTGCCAACTGCGGTGACTGCCATGGTCCGGACGCACGCGGCAACAATGACTACGGGGCGCCGGATCTCACGCGCAATGTCTGGAGCAACGGCGGTGATCCACAGTCGCTGTACGCCAGCATCTATGGGGGGCGGCATCGCATCATGCCGGCCTGGCGCGGCACGCTGAGCCTGGAACAGATCCGCGCGCTGGCGACCTATGTGTATGCGGTTTCGCATCCGCCGGATGGGCAGGCGGGGACGCCGGGCGGGGCCACGTGAATCTGCGCCATCCGCTGCTGCTGCCGGTGGCCGCCATCATCGTCGGCCTGGCGCTTGCCGGTGTCGGCTTGTTCCGCGCAGCTCCCCTGCCACTGGCGGCGGTGCCGCCGGGCTATGTGGCACTGGTCAATCAGAAAGGATTGCTGATGAGCGATTTCATCGCTCAGACGCAGGTTGAAACCTCCCGTTCGTTTGCCGAATCCACCCCCGCTGAGCGCAGCAAGGTGCTGCGCGAGATGATCGATGAGGAACTGCTGGTGCAGCGTGCACTGGTGCTGGATCTGCCCGAGACCACCAACGAAGTGCGCGGCAGTCTGGTGTCGGCGGTCAACGCCCAGGTGGCGGCGCCGATCCTGGCCTATGTGCCGAGTGATGCGGAACTTCGCGCCTATTACGAGAAGTACCGGCAGAACTACACGGGCCCGGGTTCGATGAACCTGCACGATCTGGTGCTGCACATCGGAGGCTTTGAAAACGCCGATCAGAGTCCGACGCAGGCCCTGGCTGATGCCACCGAAGCGGTTTACCAGTTGCGCTCCGGTGCCTCGCTCACCTATGTCATGGAACATTTCGGGTTCGTGAATTCAGGGCGCATGGACGATACCGAGCAGCTGGATTTCGCGGTCAAGCTGCATCTGGGGGACAAGCTCTACAAGACCGCCGCGCAGATGCGCGATGGCGAGGTGTCCGATCCGATCCCGGACACCGATGGCATGCACATCCTGGTGATGGTGCGCCACGAGTTTCCCAAGGTGGTGGACTTCAGCGCGGTCCGCGACCGTGTGTATCTGGATTTCCGGGCCGCCGCGAGCAGCCGTGTCACCCAGGAAAACCTCAACCTGCTGCGCAGCCAGGCCCAGGTTCTGCTGGCGCCGGGGCAATCGGAATGAGACCGCTGGCGTGGGTGGCGCTGTGCTGGCTGGCGATCGGCACGGGCTCGGCACTCGCAGCGGGCCGCAGCGTCAGCTATTCGACCTGGGTGGTTTCCGGCAACCTGATCACCATGCGTTTGCGGTTGCCGGTGAGCGAGGCGCGCCGTCTGGTGGGCGTCGCGGTTCCGGTACTGACGACGGACCGGCTCAAGGAGTACGTTCTTGATCACGTCACGGTGTCCTCCGCCGGCGGCTCATGTCCGGCCATCGATCAGGGTTATGACCTGGGGCGGGTTGACCCATTGGCCGTGGGACCGGATCTGTATGGCTTCGAGCTGCTTTTTCGCTGTGCCGATCCGGCGCAGCTGGTGCTGCACGATACGGTACTGTTCGCGAACGTCCCGGACCACTTGAACTTCGCCCGCATCCGCATTCACGATCAGGTGATTGAGCAATTGTTCAGCTCCGGACAGCAGCAGCTGGCGCTGCCGGACACCGGTGCGCCGGCGGCTGCAGGCCTGTCCGCCTATCTGCGCGTCGGCTTGCTGCATGTACTGGACAGCCTGGATTGCTGGTGCGTGCTGCTCGCCGCGCTGCTGCTGGTACGGCGTTGGAGCGATGTGGGCGGCATGGTCCTGGCCCTCGCCGGCGGATACCTGTTGTCCCTGGCGCTGTCGGCCACAGGTTGGGTGCTGCCGCGCCTGAACGCCGTGGAGGCCTGTCTTGGTTTGCTGGTGGCGCTGCTCGGCGCCATGCTCGCGCTGCGCGCCGGGCGCTATCGCATGGTCGGGGTTCTGGGGTGGGGCGGCCTGCTCGTGCTGCTGGCCATCCTTTGCATGTTCAGACACGCGCCGTGGGGTGCGCCACTGCTGCTGGGGGGGGCGTTGCTGTTTGCCGGGGTGATGCTGGTTGCGGATCGGACCACGGCCATGCCCTGGTGGGTGTTCATTGGATTGTTTGCGCTGCTCGACGGCGTCCTCATGTCGGCCGTGCTGCCGCCTGCGCAACTGCCGCCGCGCTCGTTCGAAGAGGTGATGCTGGGATTCGATGGCGGGGCGTGGCTCATCGAATCATTGCTGGTGGCAGGGATGGCCACTGCCTTGTTGCTGGTGCGCACGCAGCGCCTGGCGATGTTGCGATCGCTGCTCGAGAATGTCTCGGCTGCGGCGCTGAGCGCAGTGGGTACATTCTGGCTCGCCAGTCGGCTGTGGGGCTGAAACACATCCTCGGTTTCTTCGTGATAATCAACGTAACTTACGGAAATTGCTAGATAATATTGGGACTCTCTGACGCATCAAACGTGGCCGTCACGGTGCGGTTGAAACGGCCCAGGTGCATGAACCCATGATGCGTGCAGCGGCGCCAAGTGGGCTGGGGTGAAGTATGGGCCGCTGCTGTGGCTGGCGTAACCGACTCATTCGCCCTGTTTGGTCTCCTGGTCGGCGTGCATACGCTACATTAGCTTGCATTGCGGGTGTGACGGAGGCGAAACATGTCCGGACACATGGACTTTCATCTGGGCGCCGTGGCGGATGCGATTCGGGAAACCACCGCGCGCTTCGCGTCCGAACGCATCGCACCGATTGCCGCGCAGATTGATGCCACCAATACCTTTCCCCGCCATCTGTGGCCCGAGATGGGAGCGCTGGGCCTGCACGGTATCACCGTCAAGGAGGAATTCGGCGGCCTCGGTCTGGGCTATCTCGAGCATGTCGTGGTGATGGAGGAGATCTCGCGCGCCTCGGCTTCCATTGGCCTGTCCTATGGCGCCCATTCGAACCTGTGCATCAATCAGATCAGCCGTTGGGGCACGCCTGAACAGCAGCGCCACTATCTGCCGCGACTGATCAGCGGCGAACACGTCGGTTGCCTGGCGATGTCCGAGGCGCACGCCGGTTCGGATGTGCTGTCGATGAAACTGAAGGCCGTGAAACGCGCTGATCGCTACGTGCTCAATGGCACGAAATTCTGGATCACCAATGCGCCGCATGCCGATGTCCTGGTGGTCTACGCCAAGACCGATGACACGCACATCACCACCTTTCTGTTAGAGAAAGGACTCAAGGGATTGTCGGTGTCCCAGAAGCTGGACAAACTGGGCATGCGCGGCTCGGACACTGCCGAGCTGGTATTCCAGGATTGTGAAGTCGACGCCCGCAACGTACTGGGCGCGGTGGGTGGGGGCGCCGCGGTGCTGATGTCCGGGCTGGACTATGAGCGCGCCGTGCTCGCGGCCGGACCGCTTGGCATCATGCAGGCCTGCCTTGATGTCGTGCTGCCGTTCGTGCGCGAGCGGCACCAGTTCGGCAAACCCATCGGCTCGTTTCAGCTGATGCAGGCCAAGATCGCGGACCTGTACGTGGCGCTGAACTCGGCGCGCGCCTACGTGTATGCCGTGGCGCGCTCATGTGATGCGGGAAGAACGACCCGCTTCGATGCGGCCGGAGCCATCCTTCTGGCCAGCGAAAACGCCGTGCGCGTATCATTGGAGGCCATCCAGGCCCTCGGTGGCGCAGGCTACACCAAGGAATGGCCGGTCGAGCGTTTCCTGCGCGATGCCAAACTCTACGATATCGGCGCGGGTACCAACGAGATCCGCCGCTTCCTGATCGGTCGCGAGATCATCGGGCTATGAGCGACGCCGCGTCCAATGCCGACCACAATCGCGCGCTGGTTGCGAACCTGCGCGCCCAGCTGGCCACGGCGGCGCTGGGGGGCAGCCCGCAGTCGCGTGAACGGCACGTCAGCCGCGGCAAACTGCTGGTCCGCGATCGGCTGCAGGCGTTGCTGGATCCGGGCTCGCCGTTTCTGGAGATCGGGGCGTTGGCGGCGCACGGCATGTACGCCAACGAAGCCCCGGGTGCCGGTGTCGTCGCCGGTGTCGGACGCGTCTGCGGCCGCCTGGTGCTCATCGTCGCCAATGATCCGACGGTCAAGGGCGGCGCTTATTTTCCGATGACGGTCAAGAAGCACCTGCGCGGCCAGGAGATCGCGCTCGAGAACCGACTGCCATGCATCTACCTGGTCGACAGCGGCGGTGCCAACCTGCCATACCAGGCCGAGGTGTTTCCGGATCGCGACCACTTCGGGCGCATTTTCTACAATCAGGCGCAGATGTCGGCGCTCGGCATTCCGCAGATCGCCTGCGTCATGGGTTCGTGTACCGCCGGCGGCGCCTATGTTCCGGCAATGTCCGATGAGGCGGTGATCGTGCGCAACCAGGGCACGATTTTTCTGGCCGGGCCGCCTCTGGTCAAGGCGGCAACCGGCGAAGTCATCGCGGCCGAGGAGCTGGGCGGGGCCGATACTCATGGCCGCAAGTCCGGCGTCGTGGACTACGTCGCCGAAAACGACGAACACGCCCTGGGCATCGTGCGCGACATCATCGCGGGCCTGAACCCAAGCCACCGATCCGACCTCGACCTCAAGCCGCCGCAGCCCCCGAAGCTGGATCCGCAAGAGCTCTACGGCATCATCCCGCGCGACGTGCGCACCCCTTATGACGTGCACGGCATCATCGAGCGCATCGTTGACGCTTCGGAACTGCACGAGTTCAAGGCGCTGTACGGTCCGACCCTGGTATGCGGATTTGCCAGGATCTGGGGCATGCCGGTGGGAATCCTCGCCAACAATGGCGTGCTGTTCTCGGAGAGTGCGCTCAAGGGCGCACACTTCATCGAACTGGCCTGCCAGCGGCGCATTCCGCTGCTATTTCTGCAGAATGTCTCGGGCTTCATGGTGGGCGGCAAGTACGAGGCGGAGGGCATCGCCAAACACGGCGCCAAGCTGGTCAACGCAGTGGCCACGGCGAGCGTACCCAAGATCACGGTACTGATCGGCGGCTCCTTTGGGGCCGGTAATTATGGGATGTGCGGCCGGGCCTACCAGCCGCGCTTCCTGTTCACCTGGCCGAATGCGCGCATCTCGGTCATGGGCGGCGAGCAGGCCGCGGCGGTCCTGGCGACGGTACACCGCGACGTGGACCGCTGGACACCCGAGCAGCTGGAGGCCTTCAAGGCCCCGGTCCGGCAGCGTTACGAGGATGAAGGCAATCCCTATTTCGCCACCGCACGGCTATGGGACGATGGCATCATCGATCCTCTGCAGACGCGGGATGTCCTGGGTCTGGCCTTCGCGGCGACCCTCAATGCCCCGCTCCCGGAACATCCGCGCTTTGGCCTGTTCCGGATGTAACGGCCATGCTGGAATCACTTCTGATCGCCAATCGCGGGGAAATCGCCCGCCGGATCATCCGCAGCGCGCGCCGTCTGGGCATTCGCAGCATTGCGGTGCACTCCACGGCCGATGCCGGCATGCCATTCGTGCGCGAAGCCGACCAGGCCCTGTGTATTGGCGGCGCCGCGCCGGCTGAGAGCTATCTCGCCCAGGACAAATTGCTGGCCTCGGCCCAGCACAGCGGCGCGCAAGGCATTCATCCTGGCTATGGCTTCTTGTCGGAGAATGCGGATTTCGCGCAAAGCGTGATCGGTGCCGGACTGATCTGGGTGGGCGCGCCGCCGGCGGCGATTCGCGCCATGGGCCGCAAGGATGCGGCCAAGAAGCTCATGATGGAGGCGGGCGTTGCGGTCACGCCGGGCTACCTGGGCGAGGATCAGTCACCGCAGTGTCTGAGCCGTGAGGCACAGCAGATCGGCTACCCGGTGCTGATCAAGGCCGTGGCAGGCGGTGGCGGCCGCGGCATTCGCAAGGTGCTGGCGGCTGCTGATTTTCTTGAGGCGCTTGAATCCTGCCGGCGCGAGGCACTTGGGGCATTTGGCGATGAGCGGGTGCTGCTGGAGAAATACGTCGAGCGCCCGCGCCACATCGAAGTGCAGGTATTCGGCGATAGCTTCGGGCAGGTGGTGCACCTGTTTGAGCGGGACTGCTCCTTGCAGCGTCGCCATCAGAAGGTGATCGAGGAGGCTCCGGCACCGGGCGTGTCCCCGGCGGTTCGGGAGAGCCTGTGCGCGGCGGCCGTGAAGGCAGCACGGGCGGTGGCCTACGTCGGCGCCGGAACGGTCGAATTCATTGCCGATGGCAGCGCCGGACTGCGCGCCGATCGCATCTGGTTCATGGAAATGAATACCCGACTGCAGGTCGAGCATCCGGTGACGGAACTCATCACCGGCCAGGACCTGGTGGAGTGGCAGCTGCGGGTGGCCTGCGGGGAGAAGCTGCCATTGCGGCAGGAACAGCTGCTGATCAACGGCTGTGCCATGGAGGCGCGGCTGTACGCGGAGCAGCCCGCCAGCGGCTTCCTGCCCAGCATCGGCCGCCTGGAGCATCTGCGCTTTCCGGAAGGTATTCGCATCGACAGCGGCGTCGAAGCGGGCGATCGGGTCTCCCCGCATTACGATGCCATGCTCGCCAAGCTCATCGCACCGGGGGCGACGCGGCGGGCTGCTGCCGCTGCCCTGGCTCGCGCCTGCGCCGCGGTGCAGGTGTGGCCGGTCAGGACCAACGCGGCCTTCCTGGCGCGCACGCTGGCGGACCCGGACTTTCTCGCCGGTGACATCGATACCGGTTTCATCGAGCGGCACGCCGCCCGCATCGTGCCCGGCGCGCAAGCCACCGAACCGGTATTGCAGGCGGCCGCGCACGCGCTGCTGGCGGCCGATGGGTCAGGCGGACCGTGGATGGCGCTGAGGGGATTTCGGATGGCCGCGGCCGCCGAGCGCAGGGTGCGGGTGGAGGTGGCCGGCCGCACGCACCTGGTGGATACCGGCTCCGGCACCGCTCGCGGCACCCTGTGCACGCTGAACGGCGTGCGGGTGCTGTTCCTGGACGGTGAAGCGTGGCCCATCAATGCCCTCAGAGCCGGACACGATGAGCGCGGCCCGGGCGCAGACGGCACGATCGTATCGCCCATGCCGGGGCGGATCGTCGCGCTGGATGTCGCCACTGGCAGCCGCGTGCAGCGCGGACAACGCCTGCTGGTGCTCGAGGCCATGAAGCTGGAGCATAATCTCATGGCGCCATTCGACGGAGTCGTCGCCGAGGTGCGCACCGGGCGAGGTCAGCAGGTTGTCGAAGGCGCGCTGCTGCTGCGCATCGATTCCATCACCTGAGGAGCAAAGCCGTGGCGGGGCGTTACTTTGAGCAGTGGAAAGTGGGCGATCGGATTCATCACGAAATCCATCGTACGGTCACTGAAGCAGACAACCTCATCTTCTCGACTCTGACGCACAATCCGCAGCCCCTGCATCTGGACGCACATTACGCGGCGCAGTCCGAATTCGGCCGCATCCTGGTCAACGGCACCTTTACCTTCTCCCTCATGGTGGGACTTACGGTGTATGACACCACCCTGGGCACCCTGGTGGCGAATCTGGGTTACGACAAGGTGCGCATGCCCAAACCGGTATTCATCGGCGATACGATGCGCGCCGAGACCGAAGTGGTTGAACTGCGGGAGTCGCAGTCCCGACCCAGGGCCGGCATTGCCACGTTCGCTCACCGGCTTGTGAACCAGAAGGATGAAGTCGTGTGCGAGTGCCTGCGGATGGCGCTGCTGCAGAAGGCGCCCGCATGAGACTGCGCTCGCTGCTGTTTGTGCCCGGGGACCGGCCGGAGCGCATGGACAAGGCGCTCGGCACAGGAGCCGACGCCTTGATTCTGGACCTCGAGGATTCGGTGGCCCCGTCGCAAAAAGCACAGGCGCGCGCCACGGTGGCCCAGTTCCTGCGGCGTACCGATGTGGCAGTGCCGCGCTTCGTCAGGATCAATGCGCTGGGCAGCGGACTGGCAGCGGCGGATCTGGCGGCGGTGATGGTGGCGCGGCCCGACGCTCTGGTGCTGCCCAAGAGTATGGGCGCCGAGTCGATCAGGGAGCTGGATCGGCATCTGGCGCCCTTCGGCAAGGAGCTGCCACCCATACTGCCGATTGCGACCGAAACGCCCCAGGCGCTGTTCACACTGGGCGAATACGCCGCGGTGGCGCCGCGGCTCGCGGGGCTCACCTGGGGGGTGGAGGATCTGTCAGCGGCCCTGGGTGCCGGTACCGCGCGCGAGTCCGATCAGAGCTTCACCGAACCCTACCGCCTGGTGCGATCCCTGGCGCTGTTTGCCGCCGGCGCGGCCAACGTCGCGCCGATTGAGACGGTGTTTCCGGCATTTCAGAACCTGGCGGGACTGAAGCAGTACGCGCAACGCGGCATGCGCGACGGATTTGCCGGCATGCTGGCGATTCACCCGACACAGATCGCCGTCATCAATGAGGCCTTCACGCCCTCGGCTGAATCCCTGGAGCATGCCCGCGCCGTCGTGGCCCTGTTCGCGGCCAACCCCGGGGCCGGGGCGCTCGCCTTGGATGGCGCGATGCTCGATGCCCCGCATCTGCAACAAGCTTTGCGACTGCTCAGCAAGGTCCAGGATCGACAATGAGCAGCGTAGCGCCCGATGATGTGCTGATCATCGCCACTCGCCGCACGCCGATCGGCGCCTTTCAGGGCGCGCTCGCGCCGGCGGCGGCGCCGGCCCTGGGCGCCGCTGCGATTGGCGCGGCGCTCAAGGATGCGGGGCTCACAGCAGATGCGCTCGACGAGGTGCTGTTCGGATGCGTGCTGAGCGCAGGCCTGGGGCAGGCCCCGGCCCGTCAGGCGGCGCTCGCGGCCGGGATTCCGACCCGGGTTCCGTGCACGACGGTGAGCAAGGTCTGTGGCTCGGGAATGAAAGCGGTGATGCTGGGCAGCGATGCCATCCGGGCCGGTGCTGCCGCCGTCGTCATGACCGGCGGCATGGCATCGTTGTCGAACGCTCCCTATCTGCTCGGCAAGGCGCGTTCCGGCTACCGGATGGGCCATGGTGAACTGCTGGATCACATGTTCCTGGATGGCCTGCAGAATGCCTACGACGGCAAGCTCATGGGGGTGTTTGCCGAAGCCACGGTGCGCCGCTACGGATTCACCCGCGCAGAGCAGGATGCCTATGTGGCCCAGACCATCGCGCGCGCCGTGTCGGCCACCTCATCCGGGGCCTTCGGGGCTGAACTGGCTCCGGTCACGGTGCGGTCGCGCAAGGGGGAGTGGCTGATCAGCGAGGATGAGATTCCACCAACCTGTGATCCGGCAAAGATCGCGAACCTCAAACCCGCCTTCGACAAGGACGGCACGGTCACCGCCGCCAGTTCATCCTCCATCGCCGACGGTGCTGCGGCCGTGCTGCTGGCGGCTGGCGCCAGCGTGAAACGGCTCAGGCTTGCGCCCCTGGCCCGAATCGTCGCCAGCGCGAGCTTTGCGCAGGAGCCCGAATGGTTTACGACGGCGCCGGTCGGGGCCATCCGCAGGGTGCTTGAGCGGGCCGGGTGGGGACTCAATGAGGTGGACCTGTTCGAAATCAATGAAGCCTTCGCGGTGGTCACGATGGCGGCGATCCGCGATCTGGCCCTTGATCCGCAGCGCGTGAATGTCAACGGCGGAGCCTGTGCACTGGGGCACCCGATCGGTGCCAGCGGCGCCCGCATCATCACCACGCTGATTCACGCGCTGCGCGCCCGCGCCCTGCGGCGTGGCGTCGCGGCGCTGTGCATCGGCGGCGGTGAGGCAACGGCCATCGCCGTGGAACTAGTGTAGCGAGCGCACGGCGCGGGTATTGGTCCAGATCAGCTGGGCAAGGCCTACCAGCACCAGGAGCGCACCGTAGACGGTCCAGTGCCTGTCTCCGACCATGAAGCCGACGCGGAATGCCAGATTCAGTCCCTGCAGGATCCACACCGAGCCCATGCCGATCAACGCCAGGCCGAGCAGGCTGCTCACCACGCGCATCACCATATCAAAAGCACGACGCATGTCTGTCTCCCTCCCGTGCACGGCACGGGACGGTAGCACAGTTGTGCGCAGCTAACTGTGGCGCTCGTCCTCGTCATCCCAGGAGGCTGCGGCGATGGTGCCGAAGCCCAGGGCGGCCAACACCAAAGGTGTCAAGAACACTGCGCCTGCCACGTAGAGCATTTTCTCAGCCCTCAATCAGCGCTTGGGAGTGTCAGCCCGGTGTGAGCGACCGATCTGCTCGGCCTTCTCCAGTTCCTCGGCTTCCTGCTTGGACTTCGGTGCGGCACGGCGTGCGAGGTCCGGCACGTCCGCGTGCTTGAGGAATTCGCGCTCATCCTTGTCGAATTTGCGCGTCGCTTCGTAGTCGCCTTCCCCCTGGACCTTTTCAGGCGTCGCGGGCTTGCTGCGGGGGGTCGGCTTGTCGTGGCCACTCATGGAAAACTCTCCTGCGAATGTGACGCCAGGCGGCACAGTAGTGCATCAATTCCAGGATGTGCATGCGCATGCTTCGCCGCGGCGCGTGGGACTAAGACTACCGGTGATCAGGTATTGCCAAGTCTGTGCGGCCACCGGGGCCGCGGGTAGCGTCACGGCGGTGATAACCACCTGAGGATTGAATCATGGGACGCGGAATTCTGCTGTGGCTACTGGGTGTCCCCATCCCGATCATTCTGCTGCTGGCCATGTGCTCCCACATCTGAGCGAGGGATAAAGCAATGGAACCGATATCAGACATCCGTGCTCCCGGCGCCGTGGTGATGGCGGAGTCAAAATCGGCTGCGTCCTGGTCCGCCATCATCGCCGGTGCGTTCGTCGCCACCGCGGTGTCGGTGGTCCTGTTTGCGCTGGGCTCAGGGCTCGGCTTCGCCATGATCTCGCCCTGGAATGATCAGGGCATTGCCATCACCACCTTTGCCGCGACGACGGCGATCTGGCTGATTGTGATTCAATGGCTGTCCTCCGCCGCGGGCGGTTACATGGCAGGCCGGCTGCGCACGCGCTGGATCGGCACCCACCCGCATGAGGTTTTCTTCAGGGACACCGCACACGGCTTCGTCACCTGGGCCGTGTCCACCGTGCTGGTGGCGGCGGTACTGTGCTTCTCACTGACGTCGGTCATCGGCGCCGGAATGCACGCCGCCACGGCGGCCACCATGGGCTCGGCGCAGCGCCTGGCCGGGGCGGCACTGCCTTCCTATGCCTATGGGCTGGATCGTCTGTTGCGCACCGATGCGGGAAGCGCTGCCGCGCACGGCGGCCCGGACCCGCGAACCGAGGTGACGGACGTTATCGTGCAGGCCGCTGCGAGCAACAGCGCAGTTTCGGAAGCGGACCGCGGTTACCTGGCCAATCTGGTGGCGGTGAACACCGGGGTCTCGGCTGATGATGCGCAACGACGGGTGAATGATTTCATCGCCGCGGCGGATCAGGCCAGGGGCCAGGTCAAGGCCAGTGTGGATTCGGGCCGCAAGATGGCGGCGAAGACCGCGATCTACGGAGCGCTGGCGCTGGCGGTCGGAGCCTTCATTGCCTCATTGAGCGCGGCCATGGGCGGCAAACTGCGGGATGAACACCCCTAGCGGGCTGGGCCGGCGCGGTAGGAGACATCCTACCGAACCTCGAAGCCGCAGGCTGGCCAGGCGCCGGCTCGATCGCGCCTAGCATACGCCCAGGATGATTGGATCATTGGCGCGAAGGAGAGCAGAAGTGAACAAGGTATTGGTGACATTGGCGACCTGTCTGGTTTGCAGTGTGGCCGTTGCGCAGGTTGGGACGACCGTCACCGAGGGCGCCAAGGCGACCTCGCAGAAGGCCCAGCAGTATGGCGATCAGGCCAAGGCGTCGGTGGAATCGCAGCCTGACAAGTCGATCGACAAGACCAAAGCCCAGGTGCACAAGGCCAAGGCGCACCATCATGCGAAGAAGGCCAAGGAAGCCGCGCAGGACATAACCAAGTAGCCGCTCTTACCGGCGGGACCTCGTGCGGCCTATAATCGGCCGTCAACGAGGTCCCTTGTGAGCAGCGACTCCGATCGGTTACACACGGAAGTTTCGATCTGGCTCGCGCGCCTGGAGCGCGGTCTGCAGCAGCAGGACGGCGCGCGGCTGCGGGAGTGGCTGCAGGTTGCCGCGCAGCGTGAGGCCATCGTTGAGGCGGCGAAGCTTTATCACGGCCCGGACATCATCGCCATACTGGCCGAAATGGTGCCGGTGGGTTTCGGCCATCCGTCCCCCAAGCCTCGCAGGCGCTTCAGGCCATTCCATGTGGCCACTGCGGTGGGCGCCGGCCTGCTGGTGGCCGCGGTACCGATTCTGATCGCTTTGGGCACCCTGCCAGCGGTGCTCGGCCCGCTGCCGCGCCATGTGCCTGAGCGCCCCCTGGATCCGCCCCTGCCCTGGGGCGAGGAGGCGTATGCCACGAAGGCGGGGGAAACTCGCAGCGTCAATCTGCTGGATGGCAGCAAGCTGGCGCTGAATAGTCATACCCGGGTCGGAGTGTTGTTCGGCGGGGGCGCAAGGCTTGCCACCGTGCAATACGGCGAAGCCGTGTTCGAGATCGACGGCAAGCGCGAACGACCCTTTCAGATCGATGCCGACGGCCGGCACTTTCTGGCGCCGCAGGCGAAGTTTGATGTGCGAATCATCAATCCCCGGACGGTTGAACTGACCGTGCTGCAGGGCCGCGTTACGGTCCAGGGGTTGCCCTGGAGCTGGCCGACGACGCCCGATGAGGCGCGGATGTTCGACCCGCAGGTGTTCGCCGACACCACGGTGGAGCCGTTGCAGGCAGTGTGGCTGCAGGACAAATACATGGCCCGCTTTCCGGTCACGGCCGCTAACGCTCAGGCGCGCCTGAGCTGGCAACCCGAAGAGGTTCTCTACATCACTCCGTGATGGCCTCGCCCCTGGCGTAGTGCCGCAACTCCTCGGGCACAAAGGCGAGGTCGGTGGCTTCCTGGATGGCCAGGCGCATCTGCAGTTCCAGCACATCCTGTGGAATCGCGCTCTGGTACCCCACCAGACACTGGCGCAGGGCCGCCGCCGGGGAGAGCCCCCCGGTACGCACGACGCGATAGGCCTTGACCACCAGTGCCTCGGCGGCTCCGGGGGTCAGCATGGCAGGCACCAGATGTTGCAGCTCTTGCAGTTCATCCGCGCCGACGGCCAGGTCGTAGCGGCGCGCCAGTGCCCCGATCAGACCGGTGCTCTGCTCGCGGGTCGCGGTCGGCAGGATCGGAACCTTCAGGTCGATGCGACCCGGGCGCTTCAGGTCCACCTCGATCAGGTCCGGGCGCGATGAGCCCAATACCCACACCACATTGCCGCGATTGTCGGTGTTTGCCATCTCCTGCGCGATCATCGAATACAGCCGGCCGGACAACCCGCTGTCAGAGATGCCGGAGTCGCGCCGACCCAGGGTCTGATCGGCCTCGTCGACGAACACGATGCAGCGGCCCAGGGCGTGGATCAGACTGAAGATCTTCTCCAGATTCGCTTCGCTGGAGCCAATCCACTTGTCGCGGAAGTTCTTCAGTTTCAGAACCGGCACGCCGGCCTCCCCCGCCAGGCATTCAACCAGGAAGGTCTTGCCCGTGCCCACCGGGCCGCACAGCAGGTAGCCCATGGGCAGCGCCCGGATATCGTTGATGCGCCACAGGGCGATGTCCTGGCGCAGCCAGGCCTTCAAGGCTTCCTGACCGAAATAGTCATCCAGCGTTCGGGTGGATTCGACGAATTCCACCAGGCCGGGCGCATCGCGCTCGACCATTTCCTTCTTCAGTGCCGCGAAGTCGTGTGCGTGCAGTACCTGGCCGTTGTGGGCGCGGACCCGGGTGATCTGCTGCAGCGTGTTGACCGACAATCCGGTGATGGCGGCCGCGAGCGCGGGAAAATTGGTGTCGGCGGGAATGGTCTGCGGATGTTCCTGGTGCAGGGCGCGCAGCGCCAGTTCCAGGTCCGCGACAGAGGGCAGGGGAATGCGCACCAGCTTGGTCTGCGGCGCGAACACCACCAGCGGATCAAGATCCGTCAGATTGTCCGCGATCAGGAAGCTGAAGAACGGCAGCTGCGTGAACGGGCTGCTCAGGCCCCAGTCGCGCACCAGGCAGGTCAGGCTGCCATGCTGCAGGCCCTGCCCGTCGGTGGGCAGCAGCTGGTCGGCCCCGCGCACCACGATCGCGACACTGGGGATTTCGCGCTGCTGCACCGCTCGCAGATTGGCCAGGTAGCGGGCATAGCGATTGATGAAGCGCACCGCTTCGAGCGGCTCGAGCGGCAGATTGCGCAAGGATGAGGGTACCCACTGGGCCAGGTGCTCCTCGCCGCGTTTGACCGTGAGCCCATTGCCCAGATCGTAAGACAGAACCACATTCATCGGAGCGAGCAATGTGTCCTCGAGGTATCGATCGATGCTGATCAGCCGACCGTCCACGGCCAGCAGATCGTGCACGTTGCCGTACAGAACGCATTGACCGCTGGCGCCACTGCGGAAGGCCACGTCGAGTTCGGACGCCCAGGTCGGGGTATGAGGAGGCATGCGCCGCTTATACCACGGGCGCACGGCCGTGTTACCGTCGCGTTCCCTCAGACTGCGGACGCGCAAGACGATGAAAATTGGACCGGTATCGGATCGATGGCAGTTGCAGCGCAACAGCAGCCCGCAGGCGGCGCCGGGCATCGGGCGACGCGGGTTTTTGAGGACCTCGCTGGCGGCAACGGCACTGGCTGCCACGCGCACGGGGCAGCTGTGGGCGGCAGCGCCGGTGCCCGCTGCGCTGGCGGCGGTGAGCGGTTCGGGCGCTGCGCTCATGCTCCCGGCGGCGGATCTGAATGACTTGCGTGCCGGACTGCACGGTACCTTGCTGCTGGCATCGGATGCGGGCTACGACGCGGCCCGCAGGCTGTGGAACCCCTCATTCAATCGCCATCCGGCGCTGATCATCCGCTGCGCCGACACCGCCGATGTGGTGCGAGCGGTGAATTTCGCGCGCAGCCACGGCTTGCGCACCGCCGTGCGCGGCGGCGGCCACAGCCTCTCCGGCCAATCCGTTTGCGACGGCGGCCTGGTGATCGACGTGTCGCCGATGAAAGCCATTACCCTCGACGCGCAGCGCCGCTTGGGGCGTGCCCAGGGCGGCGTGCTGCTGGGGGAACTGGATCGCAGCACGCAGGCCGTGGGCCTGGCCACCACGCTGGGAACTGCCACCGACACCGGTATCGCGGGCCTCACGCTCGGTGGCGGCATGGGGCGCCTGATGCGCGTCCACGGCCTGGCCTGTGACAATCTAAGAAGCGTCGAACTGGTCACGGCCGATGGCACAGTGCGGCAGGTCAATGCGCACGATGAGCCGGAACTGTTCTGGGGGGTGCGCGGCGGGGGCGGTAATTTCGGGGTCGCAACGGCGTTCGAATATCACCTGCATCCGCTCACCCACAAGGTGCTGACCGGCGATCGGATCTATCCCTTCAGCCAGGCGCGCGCGGTATTTGCCGCGGTCACGGAACTTGCGGCGCAGGCTCCGGATGAACTGATGTTGAGCGCCGAGATCTTCAATGCCACCCATGGCAGCCGGGTGGGTCGCTACGTCGGATGGTCCGTCGACTATTGCGGCGACCCAGGCACCGGCGAACGGCTGCTCGAGCCGCTGCGCACTCTGGGCACGCCACTACTCGACACCATCGGCGCGGTCTCATACCTCACGGCGCAGGGCGCCGAGGGCGCTGCCACCGTCGCGGTTCCGAGTCAGGCGACTATCTATGCGAAGTCCGGATTTTTCCGCAGCGTTCCGGCGGTGATGTTCGATGAGCTGGTGCGGCGCTTTGCGACCCTGCCCGATGATCTTGACGTGAGCGCCGGCTTGGATCAGATGGGCGGCGCCATGGGGCGCGTCGCAGCGGACGCCACGGCCTTCTGGAACCGGCCGGCGCAGTTCGATTTCCTGATCAACGGCACCTGGATGGAGCCTGGCCGCTCCGAGGGGTTCATCACTGCCATCCATACTCTGTGGGACGGCATAGCCTCCTACACCCAAGGCTATTACGTGAATACCGAACCGGGCGCGGATGACACGCGGCTGCGCGCAACCTATGGGGATAACTACCCGCGCCTGGTGAAGCTCAAGGACCGCATCGATCCGACCAATCTGTTCAGCCTGAACGCCAACATCAGGCCGACCGCGGCGTGATCGACCCGGCGACCGTGCTGGCTTACCGCCAGACCGAATATCGCGTGTTTGGCGCCATTGCCGCCATTTTGCGGATCGGCGTGCGCTGCCCGGAACTTGTCCTGCTGCACGAGGCCTATAACACCCGGTGCAGCGCCTTCGTCAGCGCCTGCAATCCCCTCGGGGCCATCGTGGCCGAGGCCGTCAATCGCCAGCGTCAGCAGGACCTGGCCGCCCAGCTGTCACGGTTGAAACTGCCCGCCCTTGAGGGAATTGGTCAGCATCCCACCTCGGGCTGGCCGGGAGAACCCAGCTACCTGGTGCCGGGGCTGGCGCGGGCCGCGGCGCAGGAACTGGGTCGACAGTTCCAGCAGAATGCCATCATCTGGGCGGGGGCCGATGCGGTTCCCGAACTCATCCTGCTGCGCTGAGATCTATTTGACGTCCTTGTAATTGCCCGCGAAGCCCGGATCACACTCATACGGATAGACGTGCTGACCGGGTTGGCGACTCCAGGCGATGAAGCGCACGCCGCGATTCTGAATCACCGCCGGGTCCTCGTATTCCTGGGTGGCCATCAGCACCTTGCCATCGGGGCTTAGCCGGAAGCGCTCCGTGACCTTCATGTTCTCGGTGTGGTCCAGACCATTGTTGGTGATGGTCGCCGGCTCCAGATGATCGGTGTTCACCACCAGCGTCGCGCCTTCCCAATGGCCGCTTGAGAATCCGGTCGGGGAGTGCGGGTAGTCCGCTTCGGGCCTGCGGCCGTCCAGGAAAATGATGCGTACCAGGTCGTAGTACTCGAGCTTCATGACGATGAATTTGTCGCTTTGGAAGATCTCGATCGGAAACGGGCCCTGCAGGGCGTAGACGATGGTGGGCGGCCGGCAGGCGTTCTGCGGTGTCAACTGGTCGCGGGGATTCCACTTCTTCGCGGCCGCCTGCGCCGCCGGCGTGAGAATCAGGCCGCCATAGTTGCCGGCGGGAAACTCCACCGGCCCGGTGTCGTCCATGAAGGCGGTGTTGGGCGGCACCAGCGCCATGAGTGCCGGATCGCGCGGCACTTTCATGTCCAGGTTCCAGAATCCCGAGAAGTCAGGATGGGCGGCCGCACTGTGCGGTGCCGAGGCTGCCGGCGGCGCCGCTTGCCGGGCGCTGCAGCCGAGCAGGCCCAGCAGCGCCAGCACTGCCACCCTGCGCAGGCTCATGATGGGGGCGGCTGACCAATCATTCGGCCATCCGCCAGGCGCGCGCTCTTCAGGCGGATATAGCGGCTGCCGTCACGGGCGCGCCAGCCTTCCAGCGTGACCGTATCCCCGACATGCAGGCTGTCGACGCTCCAGCCGCGCCGATGCAGGATGGAGGGTGAGTTGGTTTCGGCCCGCCAGGTGATGTGGGCCTGGCCCTGGGGCACCTCGATGGTGATGACGCCATGGGGGTTGCGGAACTGAAAATCACGCACCACGCCGGTGACCTTCACCAGCTGCGCATCGGTGTCGAAGAACACCGCGAAGGAATGATGGGCCAGGGCGCTGCCGGCCAACGTCAATGCCAGGAGCGCGGCCGCGGACATGCGTATGAATATCTGCACGGTGCCATTCTAGTGCAAGCGTGGCGGTTGGGCAGCCTTGACGCCCATGGTGGTTTCGCAGTCAGATGCGCCTGCATGATGAGAAAGCGCGCCCCTGCCCATGTAACACCGTTCCAGCTGTCGCTGCACGTCCGGCATCCTTCGGTGGATCCGGATGAGATCTCGCGCGAGCTGGGCCTGGAAGCCACCGAATCGTTTCGTGCCGGTGAGCCGCGCCACTCGCGCAGCGGTGTGGCGGCGACGGCCGTGCACGGTGAAACCTACTGGGTGGCGGTGCTGGATCCCATGGTCTGGTCCGCGCCCGCAACCCTCGCCCGGCGCCGGTCGTACCTGCCCGGCGGGCAGAGCCCCGCCAAGGATTCGGCGCTGACCGACCCGTTATTGGAGGCGCTGCAGCCACAGGAAGCCAAGATGTTGCGGGCGCGCTTCGGATTGGAGGAGGGCGAGGTGATGACCCCCGGGAGCCTGGGCTGGGGCATCGTGCTGGTCTGTCACTGCATGACGGTGCGCTACGGTCGCTTCCTGGCGCGACTGCGTGAGCAGGGCGGCTCGCTGACCTTGCTGGCGGCCGTGGAGCCCGAGGCGCTAATGGACCTGCGTATCACCCCGGAGATGGGCCGCCAGCTGCACGAACTGGGTCTGACGGTCAAAATCGAAGTGGCCGGCAGCGCCGATTTCAACCTCGACCTGAACTGAGCTTTCCGCACCTGCCAAGGAACCTTGCCGCGGTGCGATCGCTCTAACACCCTTTGCCACTCGAAGGGCTTCCATGAAGCGCGGACTTCTGCTTTGCCTTCCGGTCGCGCTGCTGCTGGGGCTGTCCGCCGCCGTCCAGGCCGCCGATGCCGCGCCCTTTGATCTGCTGGGGCCGCAATTGCGGGCCACGGTCAGCCGCGGAACCCACAGCCTGCCCATCGCCGAGGTGCCAAACCTCAATGTCGGCGATCGCATTGCCATCCGCGCCGACTGGCCGGCGAGCCAGGCCGCGCGCTATGTGCTGATCGTGGCCTTCTTGCGCGGGGCCACCAATCCACCCCCTGCGGAGTGGTTCTACCGCTGCGAGACCTGGACCCGCAAATGCGCGGATGGCCTGAGCGTCACGGTGCCGGCCGGTGCGCAGCAGGTGCTGGTGTTTCTGGCGCCCAGCACCAGCGGGGATTTCAGCACCCTGCGCGATGCGGTGCGCGGACGACCCGGCGCCTTTGTGCGCGCCTCGCAGGATCTGAACCAGGCGAGCCTCGATCGCTCCCGACTGGAGAGCTATGTGCTGGCGATCCGCGCGCTCAACGAGGCGGATCCGGCCAAGCTGCGCGAGGCGGCACCGCTTCTGGCGCGCAGTCTTGCCATCAAGGTGGACGACAAATGCCTGCAGCGCATTCCGGAGCTGCAGGCTCCCTGTCTGATGGCGGACCAGGATTCGCTGGTGCTCAATGACGGTCACAGCACCTCCATCGTCGAGGCACTGACCAGCGGTCCGGCCAGTGACCTGGCCATGCAGGCGAGCTACACCCCGCAGCTGCGCTATGGCTACTACAGTCCCTACATCGGCTCGCTGCTGGATATCGGGCGCATCCTGGGGTCCTTCCTCACCGCGCAGTTCCAGTACCTGCCGGCGCTGCCGAGCGCCCATGGTGATCAGCTGGCGCTGACCCTGGATGCGCCACCCTCATTTCACGATCCCAAATCAGTACTGGTGACGGCGCTGCCGGCCATCGAGGAGGCGCAGCTGCCGCCACTGCATGCCGTGGATCCGCAGGCCATCTTCTGTGCGCGCCGCAACGGCCTGGTGCTGCCGGTGGAGGGTGCGCCCCTGGTGTTCTCCACGCACTATGTCCATGACGTCTCATTGAGCCTGACGGGCAGTGACGGACGCGCCATCGAGCTGCCGGCGGCGGCTGATGCGCAGCAGGGCGGCTTCGTGGTCGACACCGCGGCGCTGGGCAAGCTCAGCCTCGGGGATGCGGTGGTGGGCACACTGCACGGGTCCTGGGGATTCGATGCCTATCAGGCGCCCACCTTTCACCTGGTCAATACCCGCCGGCAACCCTGGACCCTGCCGCTGAGTGATCAGGGGGCCCTGGTTGTCGGCCGCGAAGGCACCGTCCACCTCACGGCGGACAGTGTGGGCTGCGTGGATCGCATCATGCTGAAGGATTCGGCCGGCAAGGAGCTCAAGGTCGACTGGAAGGCGGTGAAGGCGGATGCGGTGGAAGTCAAACTGCCGCTGGCGGATGCGGCACCGGGGCCGCTGACTCTGGAGGTGTCTCAATTCGGGGCCACCGCTGCGCAGCAGGTGGTGCTGAATACCTTCACTGAAGCTGCGCATCTGAGCGGTTTCGTGATGCACTCCGGGGATGCGGTGGGAACGCTCACCGGCACCCGCTTGGATGAGGTCTCGGGCCTGACGGTCAATGGCATCGCCTTCAGCCCCGGCACGTATACCGGGCCCGCGACGGCCGAAGAGCTGCCGATGCTGGCGCGCGATGTCCAGGCGGCCGCGGCCCTCAGGATCGGGGAGCCGATGGCGGTGCGAGTCACTTTGAAAGACGGCCGCACGCTGAGTGTGTCGGGTGAGATCCGGGAGCCGCGCCCCACGGTGACGCTGATCGCCAAAAGCATCCAGGCCTCGCAGGCCGGGGCCGCCAGCCACATCGCGCTCAGCAACTCCGATCAATTGCCCCAGGACTCGCTGTTGATGTTCTCGGTGCGCACGCTGCTGCCGGAGGTGTTCGCACATTCCGAGCAGATTGAAGTCGCGACGGTCGATGACGCCTTCTCGACGCTGCTGTCCATCAGCAGCGGCACGCTGACGCTGGTGGATTCCCGGGTTGCCGTGGCCCGCTTGGATCCTGCCCGGGCCTTTGGTCCCTCGGCCTTCGGACCACTGCGCTTTCGGGTGGTCGCCGATGGCGTTGCGGGCAGCTGGCTGCCGCTGGCGACGCTGGTCAGACTGCCGCGACTGGTGTCCCTGGAGTGTCCTGGAAGCAGCGACCTGGCCTGCCGACTCTCCGGTTCGGACCTGTTCCTGATTGATTCAGTTTCGGCCGATCCGCAGTTCCACAACCCGGTCCAGGTTCCCGATGGCTTCCCCGGCACTACGCTGCCGGTGCCGCATCCGGTTGCGGGCGAGCTGTTTGTGCGGTTGCGGGATGATCCGGCCGTTGTCAATGCTGCCACCCTGGGGGCCGAGGTTCTTACCGTGCCGGCGGGCTGAGATTTCTTTACCCACAGGAAATTCACAAGTCATCCACAGGCCGGACGGGCTAACATTGGGCGCATGGGACTCCTCAAGGCATCCGGCGCCCGCTTGCAGCGCCGCCAGTCCGCGACGGCGCTGTGCACCTATCAGATCGGTCAGCGCACCGTGCAGTTGTTTGAGCTGGCTGACGGGCACATCCAGTGGGTGTGCAATTGCGAGGACTACGCGGCCTCGGCCGGCCTGGCCCAGGGCGCGTGGTGCAAGCATGTGGCCAAGGCCTCCGCGATCCGCTCCATCGAAAGACTGACCGGTGCGCGCGCGGTGGGCCGCAGTCGCGCGGCGCTGCCGGCAGCTGCACCGGCGCCGCCGTCCGCGCCCAGCACTGAAGCGCGCGAGTCCTCCCTGGTGATAGCCAGTTGAGCTAATGCCCGATACGATTTTCGGCCGGATCATCGCGGGCAGCATTCCGTGCCACAAGGTGTATGAGGATGCCCGGGTGCTGGCCATCCTGGACATCGCGCCGTTGAGCCGCGGTCACACCCTGGTCATCCCCAAGGAAGCCGCGGCGACCCTGGATCAGCTCTCGGACGAATCCGCCGCGGCCCTGGGCAAGGTCCTGCCGCGCATCTGCCGCGCCGTCATCGCGGTCACTGGCGTGAGGCAGTACAACGTGCTGGAGAACAATGGCACCAGCGCCCATCAGGCGGTGCCCCACGTGCACTTTCATATCATTCCCAAACCCGATGACAGCAGCGGCCTGGGTATCGGGTGGCCTGCCGGTTCGCTCGAGGCCGATGCCGCGGGCCTCGCGGCGCAACTGGCGCAGCATCTCAGGGCGGGGGATCGCTGAGGCCTGGCGCACGGCGTGCGGCGCTGCCGTAGTAGTTGGGATAGTCCGCCGTCAGACCCTTGAACCTGCGGTGTATCCACCAGTACTGGGCCGGAATGCGCCGCACTTCGGATTCCACGAAACGGTGGAACAACTCCGCATCCTCGGTCACCGAGTCACTGGGATAACCCGCGGGCGCCGGATTCAGGGTCACGCGGTAGCCGGCATTGCCCGGCAGGCGCTCGTGCCCGACGAACAGTACCGCGGCGCCCGTCATCGTCGCCAGGCGTGAGGTGAACACATTGGTGGCGGCGGGCACGCCGAAGAAGTGGATCATCTGCGCGCCTTTCTTGCGGTAGCTCTGATCCGGCGCATACCAGACGCATTCGTTGTCGCGCAGGGCGCGCACCATGCCGCGCACATTGTCGCGGCTGAAGATGCGCAGCGCATGGCGGCCGCGGTGCCGTTCGAAGAAATGCGCCAGCAGCGCGTTCTTCGGGCGCTTGTGCATGGCGTTGAGCGGCACCTGGGTGTTGAGCACGCGCGCGCCGATCTCCAAGGTGGTGAAGTGGGCGGTGAGCAGGATGGCGCCGCGGCCCCGCTCCAGCGCGCGCCGCAGGTGTTCGATACCCTCCACCCGCGACAGCTTGGTGATTTCGGCATCGCTGCCCCACCAGGTCATGGCGGACTCGCACAGTCCCATGCCCAGGGCCTCGAAGTGTTCGTTGAGCACTGCTTCGCGCTGGCCAGCGGATAGTTCCGGCAGGCACAGCTGCAGATTGCAGCGTGCCACCTGCACATAGTGCAGCGGCAGCCGGCGCACCAGCCGGCCGATGAGCCGGCCAACGCCCAGCAGCAGACCATGGGGCAGCAGCTGGATGAGTCGCAGCAGGCCCAGCCCCAGCCAGGTGGGCCAGTAGCGCGGGCCGAGCAGGTGCAGCGGCATCCCGGGCGGGCGGCCCGGGTTGTGCGTGTGCACCGCCGGAGCGTTCACGGCGGTGAGGGGCCCTGGCTGACGCGCACGAAATCACTGGGTCGGATCCATTTCCTGAAGACGTTCTGCACGTCCTGCGGCGTGAGCGCGATGTAGCGCCGCGCGGCGATGCTCGGCTCATCCAGTGGCAGGTCCAGGTCATCGCGGCTGATGATGCCGCGCGCAATTTCATCGATGCTCGCCTCGGACAGGGGAATCCGCCGCAGCATCAGTGCCTTGGTCCGCAGCAGCTCCTCGGCCCCGGGCGGCTGGTCCTGCAAGCCGCGCACATCCTTCACGGCCATTGCCGCCGCCTTGGTGACGTTCTGCGGATCGCTGGCGAAATCGATCATATAGATACCGCGCGTCCGGCCGATCTGCAGATTCGACCCCACCGAATACACCAGCCCGGCTTCCTTGCGCAGGTGTATGGACAGGCGCGAGGAATAGAAGCCACCGCCCAGTACGGCGCTGCCCAGTTCCAAGGCGTAGTAATCAGGATTGCTGCGGGTCAGGGCCAGGCTTTCGGCCAGCACCACATCATCCTGCACCCGGGTGGCATCCGGGACGGCGATGGTGGCGGTGGCATTGGACGGAACCGGCGGCAGATCGGTATTGGGCTTGGCTCCGGTGGCGCTCCAGGCGCCGAAGTATTTCTCGATGGTGGCCCGCGCCTGCTCCGGGGTGACCTTGCCGATGACCACGATGGTGGTGAGATCCGGCCGGAAGGTCGCCGCATGGAAGGCCCGCACCTGATCGATGCTGATGCCCTGGATGCTGGTGGGCGTCGTCTCACGCAGGCTGGGATCAGTCGGCGGGAACAGTGCGCTACGCAGTGAGCGCTGCATCAGATAGCCGGGGCTGCGATTGCGGGCCGCCACGATCTGCGCAAACTGCGGCCGCATGATCTCCAGCGCCTGCTGGGGCAGGGCCGGATGCAATTCATTGTCGGCCAGCAGTTCCACCGAGCGGTCGAAGCCGATGGCCAGGGTCTCCACGGCGAAATCGGTTCCGGCATGCGCCTCGGCCCCCACCGCATCCAGCGCGCGCTGATAGGCGAGCCGGTCCAGATGCTGCGAGCCATAGGTCAGGAGCTCACCGAGGAGGTTGGATATGCCTTCCTGGCCGTGAGGCGCCTGCACTTCGGGGCGGTTGCGGATATGACCGATCACGCTGACTGTATCGCTCACGTCTTCGGGTTGCACGACCAGGGTCAGGCCGTTGGCCAGGTGACTGACCACCGGATGAGAGGTCACGGCGGGCACCGTGAGGCGCGTGACCGCCGCCTGCGCCCAATCGGGCAGGGGTGTGGGCTTGGCCTCTCCCAGGGAGATGTTTTCCTGGCCGCCAAAACCACTGCCGCCGCCGCTGACAGGTTTGCCCGAGCCCTTCGGCAGCATCACCGCCGAGACCGCGTGGTCCAGGTTCAGGTACTGGTGGGCCACTCGGTTCACGTCGGCCACCGTGACCTTCTCGATGCGCGCCAGATCGGCCTCCGGTGAATCAAGACCGTACAAAGCCAGAGCATCCGCCCACACCGAGGCCAGTCCGGCAATGGAGTTTTTCTGGAACTCGGTCTGGCGCCGCTCCTGCAGCTTGGCGGCGGCGACCAGCTCCGGCGGCACGCCATCGCGTGCGACCCGGGTGAGGATGGCGCGCACCTCTGTTTCAAGCGCCTTGTAGTCAGCGCCCGCGGGAAAGGCCACGGTCGCATAGGCCAAGCCGGATTCGGGCAGCGGGTCGATGGAGAAGTCGGCCCCGACCGCCTTGCCCTGCGGCACCAGGCCGTACAGGTCGAAGCGGCGACTGGACAGCACATCGGAGAGCACCTCGAGCGCGGGGGTATCGGCACTGTTCAGCCCCGGCACGCGAAAGGCGATCATCTGCGTACCCTCGGGCCGGTCGGTATCCACCGCGAAGGAGGTCGCGGCAATGGGTTGCAGGGTGACGGGCCTGCGCGCCGGCAGTTGCTTGCTGGGAATGGCGCCGAACAGCGTCTTCACCTGGTTCAGGGTGGCCGTCGGGTCGAGGTTACCGACGATGACGATCAGCGCATTGTTTGGCGCATACCACTGGTCATGAAACTGCTTGAGCATCGCCGCCGTGGTCTTATCGAAGGAGGGCCGCGTGCCCAGCGCGTCGAACTCATAGGGCGTGCCCTTGAAGGCGATGCTGCGCAGCTTGGAATACAGCACATAGCCCGGGTCGGACAGGTCCTGGGCGACCTCCTGCTCGATGGCGCCGCGCTCGTGATCCCATTCCGACTGTGAGTCGGCGATGGCCGTCATGCGCAGCGCCTCGATGTGCAGCGCCACGTCCAGGTCCTCGGATGGCACGGTGTACAGGTACTGCGTGATGCTTTCGCGGGTGTCGGCGTTGAAGTCGCCACCCATGATGCTGCCGATATTGGCCAGCTGATCGGCGGAAAGACCGGGGCCGCCGCGGAACATCATATGTTCCTGCGCGTGCGCAGTGCCAGGAAAGCCGGCCGGTGCCTCATCCGAGCCGACCATGTAGTTCACCGAGGTCGCCACCACCGGCGCCAGGGTATTGCGCACGATGACGACCTTCAGGCCGTTGGCCAGCGTGGCACGCAGCACGTTGGAGCGGGCGCCGGGTACTAAGCTGGTGTTCTGGGCCGCGCAGCTCAGCGCCAGCGCCGAGCCCAGGATAAGCGTCACCAAAATGCGGGGCAGGTTCGGCACAGGTCGCATGAGAAACCTCGAAAGACAGGCGGTTGGCGGCAAGGATACCCGTCCGCCAACGGACAAACCATGAGGCGTCGATTATCCTTGGCGCCATGAACAAATGGCTGATCGTGCGTGTGGTGGTGCTGGTCCTGGCGGCCGCGCAGGGGTGGATGAGCGGTGATAACTGGTTGCCGGCGCGTCCCGTCACCGGAATGCTGCTGGCCGGCATGCTGGCCTACGGGGTGATCGCCGTGCCGGTGGTGGTATGGGCGCAGCGGCTGAATCCGCGCAACAAGCCGGTGTGGCACTTCCCCTCCTGGCGCCGCAACCCGCTGACGCTGCGCGATCCCATGCAGTTTTTCCACATGGTGGGATTCGTGTTTGCGGCCGCCGGATTGGGTGTCGCCGGGCACGATCTGTCGTTGGGCGTAGCGCTGCGCCTGCCCCACGCGGTGCTGCCGGCATTCGGCGCAGGCATGGTCATCGGCTGTTATGTGTCCGCCCGGCTGTTCCGCAAACAGCTCGATGGCGATGCGCCGCAGAGCGTGCCATGAGCCCGCGGCGGCTGATTTGTCTGTTGGCCATCGGTGGCGGGCTGATGATCGGCGCGGTCGCCGCGCAGGTGCCTGTGCAGCAGGGGCAGGCGGATCCGTTTGCGATACCCACGCCGACCAAGCTGCCCTATGACAGCGAATATCCGGTCATGCACTACGGGCGCACCCCCAGCCACAATGCCCTCGCGCAACTGCAGCAGCGACTGGCCGCCGGCTCGGTCAGGCTCACCTTCAGCGCACCGCGCGGCTATCTGGATTCACTGCTGCAGGCGCTGGCGATCGATCCGAGTTCCCAGGTCCTGGTGTATTCGAAGACCAGTTTGCAGAAAGGCGAAATCAGTGCCGCGACGCCGCGCGCGCTGTACTTCGATGCCAACACCTATGTGGGCTATGTTCAGGATGGCGCCACCCTGGAACTGGGCGCCATGGACAGCGAGCTGGGACAGGTGTTCTACACCCTGCCCAACCGCACCGCCGCTGCCCCGCATCTGCAGCGCGAGACCCTGACCTGCCTGGCCTGTCACGATACCTATGAAATGTCGGGCGGCGGGGTGCCGCGCTTCCTGCTGATGTCCTCCTACGTGGACCTACACGGTAATCAGCTCACTCACGAAGACTCGATTCTGACCACCGATGAGACCCCGCTCGAATCGCGCTGGGGCGGCTGGTATGTCAGCGGCCACACCGGCAAACAGGTGCACGTCGGCAATATCCTGGTGACGGATGTGCAGCAACTGGTGAAGCTGGACACGGTGCGACGGGGCAATATCGACACTCTGGATGACCTGTTCAACACCAAGCCCTATCTGACCGACAAGAGCGATGTGGTGGCGCTGCTGGTGCTGCAGCACCAGGAGACGGTGCAGAACCTGCTCTCGCGCGTGAATTTCGAAGTCCGCGAGGCGCTGGCGCGCGTCGCCAACAAACCCGAAGCACTGCCGGCCAAGACGCGCACGCAGCTGCAGGACTTCATGGACGACCTGGCCAAGGCCATGCTGTTCGGGGATGCAGTGCCCTATACCGACACCATTCACGGCACTTCCGGATTCGATGTCTGGTTCCAGAAGCAAGGCATCCGCGATTCCCAGGGGCGCTCCTTGCGGGACCTGGATTTGCGGACCCGTCTGTTCCGCTATCCCTTGAGTTTCCTGGTGTACACCCCGGCCTTTGAGGCGCTGCCCGACTACGCACGCGATTACCTGTTCGGCAGGTTTGCCGCGGTGCTGCAGGGGCGGGATGCCTCGGACACCTATGCGTTCATGAGCGCGGCGGATCGACGCGCCACGTTGCAGATCTTCACGGCCACCGATCCAGCCTTCGCCCGGTATCTGGCCCGGCACCCGTGAGGTGGAACTGCGCGGCGGCACTGCTGCTCCTGCTGCTGGTCGGCTGCAGGACGGCACCGCTGCGCCCTTCGCCAAGCGTCGCGCGCGTTGACTATGTCGCGGCCGGTTGGGGCGATCTTCCGGGCTGGAACCTGGATGCAACGGCGCAGGCGTGGCCGGCGCTACTGGCCAGCTGCCGCGTGCAGAATCGTCCCGGCTGGACGCAGGTGTGTGCCAAGGCGGCGCAGTTGCAGGGCACCACCGATGACAGCGTGCGCGCGTTTTTCATGGCGAATTTCCAGCCACTGCAGCTGGTTCGCAGGGCCCCGGGCCGCGCGCCAGCGCAGACCACGGGTTTGCTGACGGGCTATTTCGAGCCGCAGCTGCGCGGCTCGCGCAGCCATCTGCCGGGCTTTGACACCCCGCTGTATTCCCCGCCGGATGACCTGCTGACGGTGGATCTGGGCGGTATCGTTCCGGAGCTCAAGGGCCGGCACCTGCGCGGGCGCCTGGTGGGCAAGACGGTGGTGCCGTATTTCCCGCGCGCGCAGCTCGCCACCGATCCGGCATTGCAGGGCCATGAGATCGTATGGCTGCAGGATGCTCTGGATGGCTTCCTGCTCGAGGTTCAAGGCTCAGGCCGCATCCAGCTCGAGGACGGCACCGTGATCCGGCTGGGCTACGCGGATCAGAACGGCCAGCCCTATCGCTCCATCGGGCGCTACCTCGTCGATCAGGGAGCATTGAGCGTGGAGCAGGCCGGCATACCCGGTATCAGGGCGTGGTTGCAGGCTCATCCGGAACGGCTGCGCGAAGTGCTCGATGCCAATCCCAGCGTGGTGTTCTTCCAGGAGCTGCCGCTGGATGACCCGGCGCTTGGGCCGCGCGGTGCGCAGGGCATCGCGCTCACGCCCGGTCGCTCCATCGCTGTGGATCCTGCCTACGTTCCCTTGGGTACCCCGGTGTACCTGGCGACCTCAGCTGATCCGATGCTGCAGCGCCTGGTGCTCGCGCAGGACACGGGCGGGGCGATCTCCGGGGCGCCGCGCGCCGACTATTTTTGTGGTACCGGCGATGCGGCCGCCACGCTGGCGGGGACCCTGCGCGCCCAGGCGAGCCTGTGGCTGCTGTGGCCGCTTGGCCTGAGCCCGCCTTAGTATTCCAGGCAGATCTTGCCGAAGTGCTGGTTGGATTCCTGGTAGCGGAAGGCATCGGCGAGACCGGCCAGCGGGAAGCGCCGATCGATGACCGGACGGATGCCGGTGCTGTCCATGGCGTTGATCAGTTGCTGCTGCTGCGCGCGACTGCCGACGATCAACCCCTGCAACCTGACCTGGCGTCGCATCAGGGCGGAGGTGGGAATCTGGCCCGCAGATCCGGTCAGTGTTCCGATCAGTGAGATCTGGCCACCGATGCGGCAGGCCGTTATGGATTGCGGCAGGGTGCCGGGACCGCCGAGCTCCAGGACCTGATCGACGCCGCGACCCTGGGTGAGTTTCAAGACTGCGGCGCCCCAGTCCGCAGTGGTTCGATAGTTCACCGTGTGATCGGCCCCCGCCGCGCGCGCCCGAGCGAGTTTGTCATCCGAGGAGGAGGTGATGATCACGGTCGCGCCCATGGCCTTGGCCAGCTGCAGCCCGAACAGCGCGACGCCCCCGGTCCCCAGTACCAGCACGGTGTCGCCGGCCTTCAGGGCGCCATCGCCGATCAACGCCCGCCATGCCGTAACCCCGGCCGTGGTCAACGTGGCGCTCTCGGCCGCCGTCCAGTTGCGGGGCGCCCGGGTGAACCAGGTCGCCGGCCGCACCACACGTTCGCGTGCATAACCATCCACGCCATCGCCCGGCACCGTCGAGAAATCCCCGTTGAGCGGTTGCCCGCTCAGCCACTGCGGGAAAAAGGTCGAGACCACGGTGTCCCCGGGTGCAAACTCGGTGACGCCGGTGCCGGTGGCTTCAACCACACCGGCACCGTCGGCCAGCGGAATTCGCTCAACCGTGTGCGGGGCGTCAAAACGCGCCACCGCATAGTCGTGGAAATTCAGGGAGCTGCCCTGGATACGCACCTGGATTTCATCGGCACGCGGGGCCGGCGGATCGGGCAGCTCGACAAGCTTCAGCCGCTCCAGGCCGCCGCTCGCTGCGAGTCTTATCGCTTTCATGATGGCAAGCATAATCGGGTCGGCGCGAACGCGCTGCCCCGCGTGGGTTATGCTTATGGACCAAACCGTCCCAATTCAATCTGCGCAAAATCGTAATCATGAGCACTGAAACCTTTCCCATTGATCTTCGCAAGCTCCTGCCCCTGAGGCTCAATCCGGCTGTCAACAGCCTGACGGATGAGCAGCGCGCGGCGCTGCGCCAGAACATTCAACTGGTGCGCGACACCATCGTGTTCTTCACCGCCCTGGCCGGGGCGCGCGGTCTGTCCGGTCATACCGGCGGCGCGTTCGACACCGTGCCCGAGCTCATGATCATCCGCGCCTTCATTGCCGATGGCGCAGCCATCGTGCCGGTGTTCTATGACGAGGCCGGACATCGCGTCGCCACCCAATATCTGCTGTCGGTTCTGGACGGACACATGCCGCCCGAGCGCCTGCTGCACTACCGCGAGTTCGACGCGGGGCTGCCGGGGCACCCCGAAAAAGGCGTGACACCGGGAGTGCAGTTCAGTTCCGGGCGACTCGGACACCTATGGGCGTTCTGCAATGGTGTCGCCATGGCCAATCCGGGCAAGTCCGTGGTGCTGCTGGGTTCGGACGGCAGCCAGATGGAGGGCGATGACGCCGAGGCGGCGCGACTGGCGGTGGCGCAGCAGCTGAACATCAAGGTCCTGGTGGACGACAACAATGTCACCATCGCCGGGCACCCGCAGGAATACCTGCCCGGTTACGACCTGTCACGCACGCTCAGCGGCTACGGCATCACCGCCGAAACCACCATGGGCGAGGACCTGGATGCACTGTACGTGGACCTGTGTCGTGCCTTCAGCGACACCCGCCCGCATGCTCTGATCATCAAGCGGCCCATGGCGCCCGGTATTGCCGGCGCCGAGGGCAGTCCTCATGCCCATGAGGTGCTCAAGGCCGATACTGCGATCAAATATCTGCAGCAGCGCGGCGGTTACGACGCCGCCATCGCGCTGATCAAAGCCGCGGTGCCCGACAAGTCGCCCCTGACCTTCCGGGGTTCAAGCGGTGTCGGCAAGAACCGCGATGACTTCGGCAAGATCATCAACGGCCTTCTGGATGGCATGACGCCCGAACAACGCGTGGCCAGCGTGCGCGTCTTCGATTGTGATCTGGAGGGTTCCTGCGGCCTGCACCATATCCGCAAGGCACACCCGGAAGTGTTCGTGCGCGGCGGCATCATGGAACGCGGCAACTACTCCGCCGCCGCCGGCTTCGGGTCGAGCGCGGGCAAGCAGGGCGTGATCGGCACCTTCAGTGCCTTCCTCGAGATGGTCATGAGCGAGGTGACCATGGCGCGCCTGAACTTCTCGAATGTCCTGGCCCACTTCAGCCACAGCGGCGTGGATGACATGGCGGACAATACCTGTCATTTCGGCATCAACAGCATGCTGGCCGATGGTGGTGTCGACCCGCTGCATGCGCCGGACACGACCCGGTTGTACTTTCCGGCCGATCAGCATCAGTTCGCCGCCTGCGTGAAGCGCATTTTCAATGACCCGGGTCTGCGCTTCGTATTCAGCACCCGCGCGGCGGTTCCGGACCTGCTGGATGAGCAGGGCCAGCCGCTTTACGCGGGCAAGTCCTTTGATCCGCAGGTCGACACCGTGGTGCGCGAAGCCCCGGCCGGGGGCGGCTACATTGTGGCCACCGGCGAGACGGTGTACCGGGCGCTGGATGCGGTGATCAACCTGCAGGAGCAGGGCATCAAGGTGGGTCTGATCAACAAGGCAGTACTGAACATAGTCGATAAAGCCATGATGGCCAAACTGGCCGTGGCGCCCTTTGTACTCTTCACGGAAGGCTGGAACGTTAGAACCGGTCTGGGCGGCCGCTTCGGCACGCAGCTGTTGCAGGTTGGCTTCAAGGGGCGTTACAACCATTTGGGTGTATATCGAGAAGGATGTGGCGGGTTATGGCAGCAGATCGGTTACCAGGGCCTGGATTCGCCGGGTATTCAGGCGGCCGTCAAGGCGCTGGCCTGATCCGCAGCTGAATTCCCCGGTAGCCGCGCCCCTGGCCGCAATTTCAGACAATGCCGGCCGCCTTGCCGCGGTGGCCGGCGCCTGGTTCGTGCTGCTGGCCCTGGCGCTGCCCACGCGCGCTGCGGATCCGCAAACCTACAAAGTCCGGCTGGAGGGGGCGGTTTCCGGAGACATCGCCTCCACGCTCACGGCCAGCTCGGATCTGGTCAGCCTGCGCAAGTCCGCGCCCGTCAGCCCCCCGGGGCTGATCCTGCGCGCCCGCAGCGACACGGTGCGCCTGAAGAACGTGCTGGAAGGCTTTGGCTATTATCAAAGCGCGGTGACCGCCACCATCGATGGCGACCCGCTGGTCAGCGCCGACCTCGCCGACAAGCTGGCGGCATTGCCGGCCGGAAAGGATGCCTCGGTGGTCGTGACCTACGTGGCCGGCCCCTTGTATCACCTGGGCAAGATCACCCTCGAGGGCGATCTGCCGGCCGAGATGCGCCGGCTGCTGGACCTGCGCACCGGACAGCCGGCCGTCGCCCTTGATGTCATCAATGCCGGCACGCGCCTGCTGCGGGCGCTGCAGAACCGAGGGTATGCCTTTGCCAAGGTGGTGGGGCCGATCGCCTATGAAGACCCGCAGGCGCGTGAACTCAATATCAACTATACGGTGACCACGGGAAAGACCGCGGTCTTCGGCACCATTTCAGTCACCGGGCTGCAGCGCACCCGTGAGTCAAGCGTGCGCTCGCGGCTGGGCGTGCACCCGGGCGACGCTTTCAGCGCCGATGCCATCGACAAGGCGCGGCGCAACCTCCTGACCATGGGTGTCTTCGGGACCGTCGTGGCCGATATCGCCAAGGCGCCCGAGGCCGACGGCTCGGTGCCCGTGACGTTTCGCGTGACCGAACGCAAGCGCCACGCAGTGGTCCTGAATGCCAATTATTCCACCGACCTGGGCGGAAGTGGCGGTGTGACCTGGTCGGACAACAACCTCTTTGCCCACGCCGAGCAGCTCACCGTCAACGCCTCGATCATCAATCTGAACGGCAGTGCCACCAACGGCGTGGGTTACGACACCGGGGCCCGGCTGGCGATCCCGGAATTCCTGCATCCACAGCAGACCCTGCAGTTCTCGCTCACGGCAATTCAGCAGCCGCTGCTGGTGTATGACCAGACGGCGGAGACTGCGGGCATCACGCTGACCCGGGATCTGTCCAAGATCTGGAGCACCAGCGTCGGATTCACCGCCACGGAGGATCAGATCAAGCAGCCCCAGGAGCAATTTGTCATAGGGGGTCTGGACAAGACCACTTTCTATTACACGCTGTTCGCCATTCCCCTGAGCCTGCGCTACGACTCCACCGACCTGTCTTCGCCCCTGCTCGATCCGACCCATGGTATGCGCGCCGCGTTGACCGTGACGCCGACGCTGTCCTTGGGTCCGCCCAATGCCACTTATGTCATCACTCAGGTGCGTGCTTCGGCCTACCTGGATCTGCATGACTTCGGGTCTCTGACGGCGCCCGGCCGCACCGTCATTGCGGTGCATGCTCTATATGGTTATGCCCAGGGCGCCAGCGTCATTGACTTGCCGCCGGATCAGCGTTTCTATGCCGGGGGCAGTGGCAGCGTTCGGGGCTACCCTTTCGAGTCCGTCGGGCCGCAGTTTTCCGACCCGCAGTACCTGAACACCACCCCGCAGGCCGCCAAGGCGGCCCTGGGGTCCGGTTTTTCGATCAATACGCCGATCGGCGGCGTGGCGGTCGATGCGGCCAGCGTGGAGCTGCGACAACGCGTGGGGCGCAACTATGGGTTCGCGGTGTTCGCCGACGCGGGCCGCGTGGGCCAGACGGCTCTGCCGTTCGATGGCGCGTACGCCGTCGGTCTGGGCACCGGAATGCGTTACTACACGCCCATCGGACCGTTACGTTTTGATATCGCTTTTCCGCTGCATCTGTTGCCGTCGCCGAACAATGCACATTTCGAACTTTATATAGGACTCGGACAATCCTTCTGATGACCCGCAGGTGGCGCATTGCCCTGATCGTTGCCGCAGTACCGGTGGTGCTGATCGCGTCGCTGTGGGTTGGGCTGCTGACAGTAGGCAACACCGGATGGGGTCGTCAGCACATCGAGTCGCTGGTGGCCTATCTCACCAGCAACGAGGTGCGGCTGCATGGGCTGGGGGGAGAGCTGCCCGATCGGCCGACGCTGGCGAAACTGGAGCTGGCCGACAGCCAGGGCATCTGGCTCACGGCACAGAATATCGAGGGGGTGTGGGATCCCTGGGCGCTGCTGCAGCGGCGGGTGGCCGTGCACAGCGCTCATGCGCAGCGCATTGACTGGTCGCGGCTGCCCGTCGCCCGTTCGCATTCGACCCACCATGCCAGCATTCCGCACATCGACGTTCAGGAGGCGACGGCCGATACGGTCAACCTGAGCGCGGCGCTGGCCGGCACGGCCTCTACCCTGACTGTGCATGCCAGCGCACACCTGCGCAGTGTCACTGACATGCAGCTGGCCTTCGCGGCCACCCGCTTGAACGGGGTAGGCACCTATTCGTTGCAGCTGGCGTTTGATCGAACGCGAATGGACGGTGCCTTCCGCCTGCGCGAACCAGGCCATGGACCGCTCGCGGGCCTAACCGGGGTGCCGGACATCGGTGATGTCGTGGTGTCGGGGGATCTCGCCGGCCCGCGGCAGGCCGAGCACATCAATGTGCAAGCCGACCTGGGCGATCTTCATGCTCATGCTACCGGGGTGGTGGACCTGGTGCACGCGTCGGCGAATCTTGAGTACGCCGCCGACGCCACCGCGATGACTCCGCGGGCGGATCTGACCTGGCAGCAGCTGCATGTGCGCGGCAACTGGCAAGGGCCCCTGGCCACCGCCACCGCGGCCGCGCAGGTTCAGGCGCAGGGGCTGCAGCTGCCGGGCGCGGTGAGAATCGCTGCGCTCAACGCCTCCCTCGCATCGCGGGCCGGGAATCTCAATGCCCGCGCGCGCCTGGAGGGAGCCAGCGCCCCGGGCGTGCCCAGCGGCCTGTTCGCAGCAGCACCGCTGGTGGCGGAAGGATCAATCCAGCTGGCGCAGCCCACGCGTCCCTTTGAGCTGCGCGTCTCGCATCCGAGCCTGAACTTGCAGGCCAAAGGCCGAGCGGCCGGCACGCAGCAGGTCGATGCCGATATCGATGCCCCCAACGTGGCGCTGCTGCTGCAGGCGGTGCCGCTGGGTCTGAGCGGTGCGCTGCGTTTGCATGCCAGGGTGCAGCGCGACGGCAGCGCGGCCCAAATCCGCCTGACAGCAAGCGGCAATCTGGACTCCAGCCTGGCCCAGCTGCATGGCTGGATGCGCGGACCGGAGACGGCCGACATCCGCGCGACCTATCAGGCCTCCGGCCTCACGATCGAGGATTCCGTGATCAGCAACCAGGCGCTGAGCCTCGCGGCGTCCGGCCGCCTGGCCGCACCCTCCGGCACCGAGGCGGCCTGGACCGTGAGCGCGAAAACCCGCGCCACGCTCGCGGACCTATCGATCCTGCTGCCCACCTTGGCCGGGCGCGCCAATATCCGCGCGCAGCTCAGCGGGAGCACCGGCGCGCTGCGCACGGCCGGGGATCTGGATGCGACGCTTTCGGTACATGGCTCGGCCGCCGGCGCGGTGCGCGGCACCTTTGATGTGGGTGATCTGCCGCATGCGCCAAAGGCCCAGGTCACCCTGCGCGGTTCGCTGGGCGCGGAGCCGGTGAGCCTGCAGGCGCAGGTGCAGGTCAATCCCGGCGAGTCGGTCCATATCGACCTGCCGCAGGCTGCCTGGCGCAGTGTGCATGCCCAGGGAAATCTCACCCTGGCCGTCAGGGATCTTGATCGTTCGCAGGGCCAGTTCAAATGGTCGATCGCGGATCTGTCCGACCTGAATGAACTGCTCGGTCAGCACTTCGCCGGCCAGCTCTCCGGTTCCTTGAATCTGGCTCCGACCGGCAAGGACGCGGCGCTCGCCAGCACCAGCCTGCAGGTGAACGGCACGGGGCTGCAGATCGGCGCCCAGAAATTCGACGCCACGCTCACTGGCAGTGGTCCGCTGCACGCCCTGCAGCTGACGCTGGCGGCGCAGGCGCCGCTACTGGGCAAGCCGGCCAGCCTCACGGCGCAGGGCCAGTTTCAGAGCCAGCAACACAGTCTGACGGTCACTGCGGCGAATGCCACGGTGTATGCAGTCGATCTGAAGCTGGAACAGCCCGCGGTGCTGGATTTCGCGCAGGGTCTGGCCGTGTCCGGGTTGCGTATCAGCGCGGCCGATGCGCACTTGAGGGCGCAAGGTCAGGTGCTGCCCCAGTTGCAGGTGACGGCCGAACTCACCGATGCCACACCGGGGCTCATCGATGCCATCCTGCCGGGCTACCTTGATTCAGGGACGCTGAAAGCCAGTTTGCAGCTGCAGGGCAGCGTGGGCCATCCGCTGGGCCAGCTGCGGGTTACGGGAACCGATCTGCGCGCGCCGGGAGATGCGGGGAGCCTGCCGCCGGTACAACTTACCGCGGCAGCCGATCTGGGCAGTGAGGGGGCCAAAATCACGCTGCGCTCATCGGCCGGGGATGCGACGCATATGAGCGTCGAGGGCTCCATCCCCTGGAACGGTCCGCTGGCCGTCACCCTGAGCGGTAATGTCGACCTCGCGCGCTTCAATCCCCTGCTCGAGGGTGCCGGGCGGCGCATCAGCGGCAAGATCGATGTCAATGCGCAGGTGGCCGGTACCCTTGCCGCGCCCACCGTGAAGGGCTCGGTGCAATTGCACAAGGGTACCGTCCACGACTACCGGCACGGCATCGATCTCACCGAGATCGAGGGGCTGCTGGAGGGAACGGAAAATCAACTGCGCATCACCCAGCTGACCGGACACGCGGCGGCCGGAACGATCACGGTCAGCGGTACGCTGGGCGTGCTGCAGGGAGGCTGGCCGGTGGATCTGAAGCTCACGGCACGCAATGCCCAGCCCTTCGCCAGCAGCATCGTCTCCGGCAACGTCGATGCCGATCTCACGCTCACCGGCACCGTGCTGCACGAACTCACGCTCGGCGGCAGCGTGCTGATCAATCGCGCGAACGTGGAGATACCGAACAATTTCCCGCCCAATGTCGCGGTTCTGGATGTACGGCGGCCGGGACAGGTGGTGACGCCGCCACCCTACGGCCCGGTGTTCAATATCAAGGTCAGCGTCAACGCGCCGCGCCAGATCCTGGTGCGCGGTCGCGGCCTGGAGGCCGAGCTTGGCGGACGCCTGCAGATCGGCGGCACGGCGCGGGCGCCGGCCATTGATGGTGGCTTCGACCTGCACAGCGGCCTGTTCACCCTGGCGGGCAGCCGGCTCAATTTCCAGTCTGGTCGCATCAGCTTCACCGGGGAAGACATCACCGGCAAGATCGACCCGACCCTGGATTTCACGGCGCAGACCACCACCGTGGATACCACGGTGACCCTGCGCATCACGGGCGTGGCCGATGCGCCGCAGTTCGAGCTCAGCAGCGTGCCGCAGCTACCGCAGGATGAAATCCTCGCGCGCCTGCTGTTCGGCGAGAGCGCCGGGCAGCTCACCGCGATCCAGGCCGCGCAGATCGGCGCCGCGCTCGTGACCCTGACCGGTGTCGGCACCGGGCTCAATCCGCTGGTGGAGATCCAGAAGCACCTGGGCCTGGACCGCCTCGCGGTGGGCAGCAACGATACCGGCATCCCGGGCAGCACGCAGAACAACGGCGCCACCATTGAAGCGGGGCGCTATCTGACCAACCGCATTTTCCTTGACGTCAAACAGAACACCACCGGCGCCACGCAGCTGCAGGTGCAGGTGGACCTGACCAGTAAGCTGAAACTGCAGACCCAGGTGGGTACCGGCACGGCCACGGTGCAGGGCACCACGCCGGACAACGATCCGGGCAGCAGCGTGGGTCTATCGTATCGGTTTGAGTACTGAGCGGCCCAGAACGCCGTCCAGGGCGCGGCGCGCTTCAAAGCCGCATTGCTGCAGGCGCTGCAGCACCTCTGCCGCAAGGTCCCGACCGCTGCTGAGCGAATTGGGACTGCCCGTGTAGTGAAACAACGTACCACCCGGCCGCAGCACGCGGGCAAGCTGCTCATAGAAGCTGCGTGCGTACAGCTCCCCGGCGATGCCGAAGCGCGGCGGATCGTGCAGGATCACATCGAAGCTCGCATCCGCCAGTGTCGTGATATGCCGTTCGATGGGGATGTTCAGCACCTGCAGTACCGCATCGGCCTGCGGCGACCACGGATTGAGTTCCCGCAGCCACAGCACCTGGGCACTTTTCTCGCAGGACAGTACCTGCCGGGCGCCCAGCCGCTGGCACCAGGCGGCGAAGTAGCCCAGACCCCCGCAGGTATCCAGTACGCGGCGGTGCCGCACGCCCACCAGTTCCACCTTGCGGCGTGCATCCTCGAAGGGCGACTGGCTGGCCGTGGGCAGCATCTTGATGCCATCGATCTGGAAGGTCGGCGCGCCCCAGGGGGTGGGCACCAGCTTGATCAGCGACCCGGCGTAGACCGCCGCCGGCTCAAAGCCGGTACCGCTCCAGTAATAGATGGTCCGATCCTTGAGCGCCTCCGGCCAGGGATAGCGGGACTCGCCGCCGCCGAAGCCCGTGTGCAGCACGCCGACCTCGGTCAGCGTCAGTCCCAGATCCAACGAGCAGCTGCAGCGGGTGGCGCCGTCACGCAGTGCCTGCCTCATCAGCGCCAGAGTTGCAGCGGTCAGCAGCGGTCCGCGACCGGCGCTGGTCAATGAGATTCCTTGGCGACCAGATATTTCACAAGTTGCAGCACCTGGTTGGCGCCGCCGGCGCTTTCCGTGTTCAGGCGATACTTGCCGTTCACGACAATGGTGGGCGTGGAGTCCACCTGGCCGTGCAGCACGTAGGCATCATCGGCCTTCACCTTCACATCCACCGCGAAGGACTGACTGACCGCAATGAACTTATCAACCGGCACGCCCGTGAGCTTGTTGTAGACCCGGGCCGCGTCCTGGATGGTGGGCAGCGGGCTTTTGATGCGATTGGTCTGCGGATCCACGATCGACAGTTCACCGCTTTTCCAGATGGCATCGAAAATCCCGTCATTGGCGCGATCCGCCACGCCCAGCGCCTCGGCCGTCGCATAGGCGCGCTGTAGCATCGGCCAGTCCTCCGCCGGATTGAACGAGGCCGGCACCTGGGTGAACACCGCATTGGGGGGCAGTTCGGCTTTCAGCTGCTTGATGACGGGCCGGAACTCGGAGCAGTGCGGGCAACCGTAGGAGAACACTTCGGTCACTTCCACCTTGCCGGGCGCGACACTGGTGTGCAGGGCCGGCACGATCGGGAAGTAATTGCGGCCCTCGGTCCAGGTGGTCTGGGCCGACGCCACCAGGGGCAGGGCGCTGGCGATCAGCGTCAACAGGGCAACTCGTCGCATCATGGGTTGGGTTTCCTAGCGTTGATCAAAGCGGGCGGGTCCAGGATTTTTCGGTCCATAAGCGAAAGCCGCCCTTGAAGGCATTGGCATTGTTGCCGGCGCGCGCATGGGGCGGCAGCTGCTTGAGTTTGGCGACATTGCCACCCCCGAGCACGACATAGTCCACCTCGAACGCCGTGCTGAATCGTTCCACGACATCGAACACGGCCCGGCGCCAGCGCTTCTTGCCCAGTTTGGCAAGACCGGCGGCGCCCACATAGTCCTCATAGGTGCGGTCCTTGCGATAGGGCAGGTGCCCCAGTTCCATGGGCTCGATGATACCGCCCAGGATCAGCGCTGAACCCAGGCCCGTGCCCAGGCCCAGGAACAGCATGCGGCCGCCCTCGTAGCTGCCGATGGCCTGCATCGCGGCATCATTGATGATGCGCACGGGTTTGCCCAGCGCTGCGGCGTAATCGAAACCCACCCAGCCCTTGCCCAGGTGATGTGGTTCGGTGATGGGCCGCCCATGCCACACCACGCCGGGAAACCCCATGGAAACGACATCAAACTTCCAGCCCTGCACCATGCTGCGCACGGCCTTGACCATCTGCGCGGGGGTCAGATGCGGATTTGCGTCGACGCGGCGTTCGCTGGCGGCTGCCTCGGGCAAACCGGACAGCAGCGCCTTGACGTGACTGCCGCCGATGTCGATGGCCAGAATGCGCCGCCTGCGGGCCGTCTTTGCTTTGGGTTTCATCATCTTTAAGTGGTGCCCGGAGCCGGACTCTAATTACCGGCCTAACCTATTGATGTAGATAGATAATTATCGCTGGCTACATGGGGTCAATACCCGCACTTGTACCCGCAAACGCGGCCACATCGCGGGTGCCAGTCCCGATCTGCCATCAATGCAGCGCACCGTCAGCCTGGGACACGGTCAGTTTACGCTGTAGCGCCCCATTTATGCCGCCCGCTAGGCTGTTGGGGTCAGTCGCCTGGGACTGAACGAAGATGTCCCCAGTGACGTTGTTCACCATGCCCACGGGTTTCTTGCTGGCAGTCGTGGTGCCAGGGGCGTCCTTCTTGGGCAGACCAGCCAGTGGCGTCGCTATTGCGCCCGTATGGGCCTTCAGTGCGTCGGGGTTGGGCGATGCCCCCGGGACCTGCGTGGCGGGCGCAGCGGTCGCCTTAACGCGCGCATTGATGGCCTGAACGGTCTTGTACCAGTCCGGGTCCGCCTTATCGCCACCCAAGGCCGCGTGCTGTTGCGCCAGGATCGCGGCCAGCGGGTCAGCGCTGCCAGGCCCCAACTGGTCAGGACCATTGCCGGTCTTCGCAATCAGGCCCGTGGGCAGATGGTACTTGTGTTCCGCCGCGCTGATTTCCCGCAGCACCGTCTGGTCACGCGCGCGGCCGCTGTTGTGCAGCCGGGCAAGGTCGCCCAGGCCGCCCACGATCTTCTCCGTAGTGGCGACGGGGTGCAGGAAGTCATCAATGAACCTGAATACGTCCGCCACAGCCTGGGCGAATTCCGTCAGGGCGGTGATGGCGCGCTTGGGACCGTCACTGGCAACCCACGCGGCGATGTCATTGATGCCGTTGCCGATGCCGCCCTGGTGCCCCGTCAGGAAGGTGCTGATGGCGTTGAACAGACCTTCTATCGCGGGCTCCACGGCTGTCAGGATTTTCGTGGCCCACGCTTCCACGCGGTCCTTCAACGTATCAAACGCAACGGCCAGACGCTGCGCCGCTGCCGTATCTGCGCCGCTGATTTGCGGGATGGACTGCGCGCGGCGGTAGAACGCTTCCAACTGCTCTGGGCCCTGTGTGACCGCGTTCGCGATGCCACCGTGCAGTCCCAACTTCTGGGTCCAATTGAACTTGTCTTCACCGCTCATGCCCTGGAGTGTCTTAGCCACATCCAATAGAATGGCGTGAAAGTCTCGCATCTTGCCGGTAGCGGCGCCAGTATCAACGCCCAAACGTAGAAAATTGGTCAGCTGTTCATCCCAGCCGAATCCACGCTGATAATCGAAAATCGATTTCTGCAAACCTTGAATGGTCCCGGTTGCGTCTTCAGCCTTGCCGCCGGCAAACTCCGCGATATTGCCCCAGTCGCGCAATTCGGCTGCGGACTCGCCTACGTTGCGCGAGTCAATGCCCAGCTGGCGGGTGGCTTCATTCAGCTGTCCGAACAGCCCCACTACATCCTTCACGCCACCGACCACCAGGAACAGGCTAACGAATTCAGCCGCCACCCGTTGCAAGGCGCTGACCATTTCACCGGCGCTGTAGCTGATCTGATCCTGGACGGTCTTAACTTCGGCGGCAGCGGACGCAGCGCCTTTGTTGAACTGCTTTGGATCTAGCCCCAACTCCAGGACCAGGTGGTCAATGATTGTGGTGGCCACGACTACGCGGCTGCCTGGACGGCCGGTGCGGCCTTGCGGTCCTGCTTAATGGTCCGGTGCCGGATGGGCGGGCTGTTGTCTGGTATCTCCGGGTCCGAGAATTCACCCAGCTCAGTTGGCCATGGCCGCGTGGGGTTGCACGCCTGCCAGGCGTACAGGACCGCGTTGTCTGGTCGGACCTGGGAATGCTTCGGCGGAGACATCGTTATCTCAGGCGCCCATAACCGGGACACAGGCGCTCCATGGCCACGTGGTACGGGAGCGCATCGGAAATGGTGGCGCCCTGGACCCGTCCAGTCTCAACCAGGGCCACGTGGTTGAATTCGATGGATCGCATGACCCCATCAAAATGCTCGCCCGCTGGTGTGCGGCCATTGGTCATGTCGGGCACATACGAATATCCGCAGCTCAGATCGCGCTGCGCGTTCGTTTCAATCAGCGTGATGGCGGTCGAATCCCAAACAGTGACGGTGGCGTAAATGCGCTTACCGTCCCACCGGGCATCGGAGACCGTGCCAATGATGCGCTGCTGCTGTGGGTTCGCGGCTGACACGGCGATGTGATCCAGCATCAGGGGCTGCCCGTTCAGTTTCGGCATCGCGGCCTTCAGCGCCTTCGGGTCACGGTACAGCTGATAGATTTTCTGCGGGTCTAGGCCTAACGCCTCGCATCCTGGAATTTCCCGGCCGACGTAGGGGCACACGGTTGCGGCAGTGACCAGGCATTCTGTTGCCGTCAGTCGCCCCGCGCTGTCCACGCTTCGCCGGTCAAACGCCCAGCCGCGCTGGGGCAGTTCCACTTCAATCTGGTCAGCGCGCCGCATGTTGTTCACCGCATGCGCCCCGTGGTTTTAAGCGTCACGCCATCGTCTTCGCGGTCATGGACGAATGTCTTGCCGCCACCGCCCAGGCGTGAATATCCAGGGATGATGCTGTCCATCGTCGGCGTGCCGGGACGCAGGACTTTCGGCGTTCCTGATGTGTGCGGCGGGTCATCTTCCCCAAGGGCTTCTTCTTGCTGCGGGCTCCCCTCCAGCATGATTTCCTTGGAACTGGCAACGTTGCCAAAACCGGCAGCGCGGTGCGCGCGCAGCTCAGCGGAATGACGGTTCCAAGTCTCGGACGGGTGTTCAGCCGCGTGTCCCGCAGCGTGCGCGGCGCTCAGCTTGGCATGCCGATCTTTCACAAGGCGCCCCAGCTCATCGTCAGCAAAATCCACAATTGATCGTTTCACGGTCACTCTCCAATTCTTGATAGAGGGCATTCAGCGCGGTGGCGGTGAAACTCGCGGGCCGCCACCGCGCTGAAATGCCGCCGGGTTACGAGGCCGGCCAGGTCTTGCGACCCACGTTGACAAGCGTATTTCTAATACACCATTATTGTCAAACGATTATCTATCGATCCGGTCTTTCTAATAGATGGGCGCTACAGTGAAGAAATTACCAGAACGGGCAGCAGCGCTGCACAAGGGCACCAGCACATACACGGGGAACCCGTGTCGGCGCTGCGGGGGCACACTTCGCTATTCAAGCAATGGCGGATGTTTTTCCTGCACCAATTGGCGCGCGCGTGGATTTCGCGAGTTTCCGAATTTAGTCATAGAGGCAGTCACACGATGAACACCAACACCGACCCCCTTATTGAATTGCGAGCTGATGGCCACGTGGCCACGCTGACCTTCACAGTCAGCGAAACGAGCAAACTTGCGCGCAAGTTCGTCGCGGAGCTGGCCGCGCTCTTGACCGCCGGCCCGAAGAAACCCTTGATTTGCACCACGGACCGCAGCGTCCTGGCCGTGTACAAGTCCGGTCTGGCCCATGTGGAGCTGCATAACGAAAGCGGGATGCCGTTTCGCTGCGGCAAGAAGTTCGCTGATGCCAAGGGTAGCGGCACCATCCAATTCACGACCGATGCCGACGCGATCCCGCACGGTGGCGCCTGGGCCGACAAACGCACGCCTGAGAGCGTTTATCGTCATGAGTTGCCGGTGTTCAACGCTGAAGCTGTGACTCGCGCACTGACGGACCTTGTGGAGTCCTGGGAGACCAGCGGCGACCTGGTAGACCCGATATCGTTCGAACAACAGCGCGCGGAGTATCGCGCCAGCCTGCCCAAACTCCCCACGGAAGATGAGCAGGTTGCCGCGATGGCCCAGACGCCTATTGCGGATCTTGACCCCATGAACCCGGTGCGCTTTATTCCCGGCTTTTTGGCTAAGGTCCGGGCCTACCGAAAAGCGCACGGGCTCGATGCCACGCAAATCAAGGACCAGCGCGTGAATCGCGCACGCCCCTAAAGCTGCGCCAACAGTTCTGGGCTCCAGGACAGCGGCATGTTGCGCGGTGCCAGCGCCATCATCACTGCATCTGCAGCGTTGGGGCTGGCACCGTCGCCGTACTTATCGACATAGAGTTTTTGCCCGCGCCACTCACTGGTGATCTGTGCCAGTTCCTGCAGCAGCTGGTTGTGCGTCGGATTTTTCGATGAGAACGATACGATGTCACGTTCTTCGTACCGATAGCCCGGCACCGTCACAGCGTTGAAAGTTATCTCCAGGCGCCGCGCCAGGTCATCGTAACCCTGGCTTTTACGGTTCGGCAGGATATCTTCAATCTTGTCCTTGGACCCTGGGCGGTACCGCCTAGACTTAAATTCAGGGGACGCACTGGCTTTGAATGGGTCGAAGGTGATGCGTGATTTCTTATCCGCCTTGCGCCGCTCCGCGATCTGCTGAAATGTCCCTTCAAGGCCTGCGCCCACGCCTACCGCATCACCCGTGAATGCTTCCATGCCGTACTGGTCGGCCAGGCGTACAGCTTTCTCACACTCGCGGAACTGGTCTACCGACGAAGGCCATATTTCCACGTGCTCAATGAGCAGGCCACCATGGATGACCGCGAAGGCGTTGGCATCATCGCCGCCAGCACCGACATCCAGGCCACCGTAGCGCCGACCAACGGGCGTAATTTTCAGCTTGATGTGGGCGTCCGTTGCAGCATCCAGCCACGCCTGCTTAATCATCTGGTCAGCGTTGCCGGCCAGGAAGTCACAGCCGTACTCACGGTCAAACTTGCGCTGCCCATCGGCCGCGATCATTTTCCCCGCCCACTCTGGCGTCTTCTTCGGGTCATCAAACCAGCGATAGAAGAACACACGATTCTTGCCGTCCATGGCGCGACGCGCGAAGGGGTTGGATGTGCCGTTGACGCTGCTGATGTACCACTTGCACGGTGTGGTTGCCATCAGCGCTTCATCGATCTTGTCCGGGTGGAGTAGGTGGGCGTACTCATCCAGCAACGCGATGCTGGCACGCTCACCGCGCCCGATTGCTTCACCGGCCTGGCCGAACAGCACGGAGCCGTTGGGCCACCACAGCCGCATGTAGAGATTGCCGCCCTTGGGCGTCCATCCGCCGCGCAGCTCAGGCGGTAGATACTCCAGGAACATCCGACATTTCCCAAAGAGGGTGTTGGCGTTGGTGCCGCTCTGGTCAATCTTCGATTCCAGCTGCGAACCAATGAGGCACGTAAAGCCGTCTTCGAATATCGCCAGCGCCACCACGATGCAGCACGCCAGCCACGATGCGCCGCTGTCCCGGCTTTTCACCAGCGTCAGCGATTCACCCGTGTGGTAGGAGTCCAGGAACGCTTCGGCCAGCTCCCACTGCTTCTTGTAGAGCTTGAAGGGGATCAGCTTGGCATCGCGTAGGCGAGGGTCGAAGGTCAGCGCCCAGTCATCAATGAACTGTGGGATGTGTTTGCTGTAGTAGGTGAGCAGCCCCGGGAAGCGCTTGCCTGCATCGGCCCTGGCCCACGCAATGCGCCTGTCACGTTCCCGCAGCGCCTTGGGCTCTTGCATGAAGGCCACTGCCTGGGCGCGTGTCTCATCGTCCACGCTGGCCAGCAGCCCAGCCCGTGCGCTGCTGGTGGTGAGCCGTTCGCACTCCAGGGCGACTTCGGCGTAGCGGGGTAGTGCGGTCATCGCCTGGTAGATGGCTTCAGCAGCAACGTCTGCAGGGTTGCGCCCGGTCAGCTTGTCGCGCAGTCGGGTCAGCAAGGTGCTCATTGTTCGCTCACTACGTTGGGGTCATTGGCTGGCGCTGCATCAGCGGTGGGGGCTATCTCTTGCATGATGGCCAGGGCTTCTTCGACGGTCATGCCGCGCTTCAGGGGCTTGATATCGGCGTTGATGTTCAGCGACACACTGCGGTCTGGCGCATAGAAGCCTGGGATGGTCTTGTGCAGCTCAGTGCGCAGCTGGGTCTGGTCAACCAGCACGATCTTCTTGACCTGGCCGCTGCTGTCCAACTCGAAGCCGCGCACCAGGCGCCGTGCTGCCGGTGACAGCTCAGCGGTAGGTGTGGCGTGCACTACCTGACGGCCAGCACCCAGGCATGAGCCGCAGCGTTCCCAGGGCGTGCGTGAAGGATCGAAGTGACCAGCTGGGAGCGGTTCAGGGGGCATGTCAGCAGCACCGGCATCAATGGCCTTGGCAAGGGCGAGCGGCCACCAGTCGCCATATGCGGGGCTGCTGTAGCAGTCAGGACAGTGCACCACGGCCAGGCGGACTATCTCCGCTACGTCAACGTCCAATGCGGCCTGCAGGTCAGCGACCAGGGCGGCTTGGGTTGCCTTCGGGCCAGCAGCGGCTATCTGGTTGCGCAGCTCGGTGACCCGGGCACGGACGTGTGGCCGTGCGAGTAGGGCGTAGGCGGCTCTCAGCACGGAGCTGCGCTTTGTGGTCGGCGCCACTTCACCTGATGCCAGGTAGGCATCGGCAGGGCAATCGAAGACGGCGTAGTGAGCACTGAACCGGGCTTCACGGTCGGTCAGTGTCGGCAAGGCCGCTGGAATGGTGGTCATGATCTTCGTCATGGTTTCAGGATATCGCGGGTATCAGCGCGGGTACAAACGGTATGACGCTGCACAGAGTGCTGAAGATATAGGCTATGCGGCACGCAATGGGAGTCCGTGTACAGGACTCTAAGCGCTCCAGGAAGCCTTGGACGTGTACCCGTAGCGTCAGAACTTTTGGCAGGGTGGGGCGCTCTCGCGCGACGGCACTGGCGATTTCCACGCTAGGTGGCGCCAGGTAACGGGAGTAACGGCAGGTAACGCCATTTTTCCTTATGTACCCCCTATACATCTTAGAATTCCAAACCAGCACAGACGAGAAAATGCCGTTACCTGCCGTTACCCGTTTCATGACTGGTCCGCTTGCGCGCTAGCTGGCATCCAGCGACGCACCCGCTGGCCAGACACGACTACCGTTCGCGCTTCGTAGCCCAGCTGGCGCAGGACCCGGGCTGCGCGCTTCTCACCCTTGGCGTCCATGTGCGCCTTGTTGATGCCCAGGGCGCCTTCCAGGACTTCAGCAACGGTCAGGGGCCGCACGCACGGGGGTGGCCTGGGGACGCCGGCCAGCGGGGTCTCTGGCGTGTGTAGCCACTTCTCAATGGCGCTTTCCCACACGTCGGTCTGTTCGAACTTCTTGTGTCGGCCTGCGGCCAGCCGTTCGGCTTCGGCGTACAGGACGCCCGTGGTGCCGGTGCGCTGCTTCTCCTGGCGCCATAGCACCGCCCCTTCGGCCCACAGCTGGTTGCGGTCCGCAGCGATGCGCGCACGGTCCAGCGTGGAAATCTCCTCCGGCAGCCACCGGCGCTGCCCGGTCTCATCGGTGGGCAGGAAGCGGTCTTCATTGGTGGTCGCGAACAGCATGCAGCGGCGCGGATAGCGTGTTTCTTCGGTCTGGAACTTCTCAATCCATACCTCGGTCTTGCGAGTTATCACACGCTTGACCACGTTGATGTCGGCCCTGGAGAGCCCGGCCAGTTCTGCAATCTCTCCGATCAGCTTGCCCCGGATCAGGCGCTTAAAGTTGTCGTCATCGTTCTGCAGGGATAGGCCGTCCGTGAAACACTCATCGGTTGGGACCATCGCCTGTAGCCCGGTTGACTTGAATTTCCCCTGGGCCGACTTCAGCGCCACCACCATGTCCAGCTGGCAACCCGGCTCCAGCACGCGACCCGCCAGGCCAGTCCATATGTACAGGCTCACTGCCCGCGCATAGTCGTCATCCACGGCACCGCAATAGGCAGCCAGGAAGCGCTCAACACGCGGCACGCCATCCCACGTGAGCCCGTTCAACCAGGTGATGGCGCTGTCGAAGGAACAACGTGACGCGACCAACAGCAGCGCATCGCGCATCAGGTCTTTGCTCACGGGGGCGAAGTTGCTCACGCGTGCCAGGGTCTCGCGCATGTCGATCATCTGGGCGTCAGTCAGCGGCTGCCAGTCTTCAGTGCCCTGGGGCGCAACCATCACCCGCCCACGGAACTGGTCATAGCCGATGCGCGTCGGCTGTTCCTGGAGCACGTACACCAGGTTTTCCAGCACGGCTTCATATTGGCCGCGTCGGTTGGTAGTCATGACCCGGTATTCGCCAGCGATGGGTGCTGCCGGCGCTTTGCCGGGCGCTGTTGCTGCGGGTGCCTTGGACTTGTAGACGGCTTTGACCTGGGCGCACGCTTTGGTGATGGTCTCGCGCAGCCATTCTTCCCGGCTCCACTTGTCGCGCACCAGGGCTGATTGCTGCATCAACCCAAGGACGCGTTCATGACAGCCCCCGGTGTAGAACGCCAGGTGGTTGGCCAGGGCAAGGTCAGCGCTGGAATGGTCCCAGGTGTCACCGCTGGTGCTGGGGAACGCCTGCGCCAGGCGCGCCGCGTTCGCGGTCCACAGGTCTTCGAAACTGGCGCTGTTGCCAAAGGCCGCGCCTGCGCTCCTGGAGCGTCGGGCGATGGCAATCAGGGCATCGTCTTCGCGGGGGCCGTCCCACTCCGCCACAGGCTCTGTGCGCCATTCAGACGCGTCCTGGGCAGACTGGGGCGCCGTTGGGAAGTAGTCAGCCAGGAACTTGCCCAGGGCGGCCGTGTGGTCAATGCGTGCGTCACCAATGGCGGCCGTGCCCGTCGTGAGAATGAACCTGGACCGGGTGTAGCACTCCAGGCCCGGCACCTTCGTGCGGTGCGCGGGCACGTCCCCGCTGTACGTCAGGAAAATGTGCAGCCCGCGCCCGCTGGCGGAAATCTCAACGTAGGCACCAGGGAACCGCTGGCAAACTTCAATGGCCAGGGCGGACCAGGTGGTGTTGTCCGCCATCAGCGCGTTGTCGATATCAATGCACGCCAGCTTCGTCCCTTCGGTGATGACCACGCCCACGTGAAGGTTCAGCGCCTGGGCGTAGGCTTCCGCTTCGTCTGGTAGCAGCCAGGTCTGCGGGTCTTGCGCGTTGGAGTTGGCCCCGTCCAGGGCGCATGGCACTTTGTCGGTTTTCCCATCAGCGCGCGCCACGATCTTGGCCAGGACGCAGATACGGCGGCCGGCCAGCTGTTGCAGCAGTAAATTCACATCAACGCCTTCAAAAATCGTCTTAGGGCTGCCGGGTGAACAGCACGGCAATCGTGCGTTCCGGGTAGTACCAGCTGAACGGCAACCGCTCAGGGATCAGGTTTCTTTGCCTGGCGAATGTCACGCAAGCGTCCCAAGGCACGTAGCTGTGAGACAGGATCGCCACAGGTCGCCGCTCCAGCGTGAAGCAGTCGCGATGGTCGAGCACATGGCCGGGGTTTTCGTCGCTGCGTTCGCTGGTGCTACCGTGGAAATTCCCGGCAATCAGCTGGCTGATTGTTATCCAGCCTTTTGTGCCGCTGTATATTTTCCAGCCGCACGACGCGGCCAGTTCAATTGCGCATGCGCGTTGCAACCGGCTCAATTCGGCTCTGGCGAAGTCATACTCATGCCGCAGCTGCCACCGGGTGGGCAACGCTTCCCTAACTGCATGGTTCCACGCTGAGTTTGCACGGCCGTAGGCATCGTGCGCAGCGCGCGTGGCGGCTTCCAGTTTCGGGGAAGTCACTTCAACCGCCCTGGGCCGCTGGCGCCGCAGGGACAGCTGTGTCATGCGATGTGACCGCGATCTTGCGTTCTTCCACAAGTCGCTTTACCAGCTGCCGCCGTTCATCGTCGGTGGCGCCGGCCACGATGGCTGCAAGCATCGCATTGACTTCGTGCTCCGGCTGCAGGGAGCTGGTGCCGAACTTAACGAACGGCGGCCACAGGCCGTCTGCAATCTCAGCGTAGAGTTTGGAATGGCCGCCGCCGTTAGCGCTGCCGCGCAGTCGCTGAACTTCAATGCGGGGAATCAATCGAATGCTTCTAATCATGTCCGCCGGGCTCCGTATGGAAAACGTGCGGACATCATCGGGCGGCGGTGCGCCCGGAATCTTTACCCGGCTGCTAGCAGACGGGGTGTGAGTCCCCGCGTGCTAGCAGCCGGGGTATCAGTTTTCGATTGCGGACGGGGCGAGCCAGGTCTCGCGGATGGTCTTTTCGGACACTTCGACGCTGTACTGTTCCTTCACCAGCGGAACGTAGTGGCGCGCAAATTCGGTCTTGTTGTGTTTGAAGCGCTCCCCGTGATCCTTCCACTGCTGCTGCACCCATGACTTTGCTTCGTTCGCGTCAGCGTGGCGAACATCGGCGCCCTTGCGGGCCACGGTGCTGCGCGCAGTGCGGCCCGCTTCGTCCAGGTGCAACTCCGTCGCCAAGCCGCCACGCGTCAGCAACGTCAGCGCGTTCACGATATTGGCGCAGACTGGCAGTTGATCTAGCAACAAATAGTGCAGCGTCGCCGCAGTGCCGCCTGTGCGCAGCTCATCGAGCCCCGCGCGGACACCAGCGCTGACGATTGAATGCAGTGCGATGAAGTACGCTGCCGCGTCTATGGGCTGCAACCGCGTGCCCACATCCGGATCATCCATGATCTTCTGCTGCATCGCCTGTATGTCGGCATCGGCGACGTCGGGAAAGCTCTGACGCAACTGCGCAATCTGGCCGGCGGATTGATCCAACACGCGGCCAGCGGTCACGGAGAACTTTTGGATGTCTTCGCCGGTTAGGGTGATGGTGCTCACTTTGCGACCCTCGTTTTTATGGCCACGGTCTTCTTGTCGCTGGCCTTCAACTCATCCAGGTAGTTCGCCCACGCCTGCATCATCTTGCGGCGCTCTGGTAGCCGCTGGGCCTTGTTATAAGCCGCGCGGACCTTGTTGCGCTCAGCGTGCGCCAGCTGCAGTTCAATCAGGTCCGGGTGATAGTTCCGCTCATTCAGCAGCGTGCTGGCCGTGCTGCGGAAGCCGTGGCCGGTCATTTCGTCGCTGCCGTAGCCCAGGCGCCGAAGGGCAGCATTGACCGTGTTGTTGCTCATCGGGCGTTCCGCTGACCGGATCGACGGGAACACGTAGCGGCCGCGACCAGTGAGTGGGGCAAGCTCACGCAGGACCGCCACCGCCTGCGTGGACAACGGCACCAGGTGTTGGTCGCCCATCTTCATGCGCTCACCGGGGATGCGCCAGGTGGGTTCCTTGCCGTCCAGGTTGAATTCGCTCCACTCAGCGGCCCGAAGCTCACCAGGGCGCACGAAGGTGAGGGGCGCCAGGCGCAGGGCCGCATGCGTCGTGGGCTGGCCGACGTAACCATCAATTGCCCGCAGCAGCGCGCCCACGCGGCCCGGATCGGTCAGCGACGCGTGGTTGTTCACTTCAGGAGTCTTCAGCGCTCCGCGCAGGGCACTGGTGGGGTCATGCTTGGCCCGCCCCGTGGCGATGGCATAGCGGAACACCTGACCGATGCGCTGCTTTGCTCTGTGCGCTGTTTCGTGACGCCCCTTGGCTTCGATCTTGCGCAGGGTCTTCAGCACGTCGGCCGGCTCAAGGTCAGCGATGGGTCTAGACCCGATGTCCGGGAGCACCAGGCCAAACATCCACTCAGCCTTCGACCGCGTGATGTCAGCCAGCGTCTGCTGGTTCAGCCATTCGGTGGCCACGGCTTCAAAGGTGTTCGCCTGGTCAGCGCGCTCCGCCTGTTTCTCAGCCGCCGGGTCCTTGCCGTCCACCAGCAACCGCCGTGCGGCCAGGGCCTTCTCACGCGCACCGGACAGTGTGACTTCGGGATAGGACCCAAGGCTGAGCATGTTCTCGCGCTTGCCGTGGCCGTACCTGAAGCGCCAATGGCGGCGCCCGGTGGGTGTGACAAGCAGATGCAGCCCACCGCCGTCGCGCAGCTTGTAGGCCTTCGCACGCGGTTGAGCGGCGCGCACCTTCGCGTCGCTGAGAATGTCGATGATTTTGGCCATGCGGGTACCGCCCCGGGAATCGAATTGACGATACCCGCAGTTATACCCGCGACCAGGCCGGAAATCCATGGAATCGGGCGGAGACCGGCGGAAGGGAGTGCCGCTCAACGCCTTGTTTTCCCGATAGATTGCGGAAGGGGGCGGAGAGCGGTGGAGTGCCTAATGGTGCCCGGAGCCGGAATCGAACCGGCACGGAGTTGCCCCCTAGGGATTTTAAGTCCCTTGCGTCTACCAATTTCGCCATCCGGGCAGCGCGGTGCCGACAGCCGACGATTCTACCCCGGGGATGGCGATAAGCTACTGACTTTGCGAGACTGCGACCATGTCCGGTTCAATTCTAAATGCTGAAAATCTGCACCTGTGGCGCGCCGAGCGGCACGTCCTCAAAGGAATCAACCTGACGGTGGACGGGGGGCAACTGCTGCAGCTGACCGGCGCCAACGGCGCCGGCAAGACCACGCTGCTGCGCGCGCTGTGCGGCCTCAACCACCTGGAGCAGGGCCGGGTGTTCTGGAACCAGCGTGATGTACGCGAGGACCGCGAGGGATTTCATGCCGCGCTGGTCTACCTGGGACATGAGCCGCCGCTCAAGCCGGATCTGTCGGGGGCTGAGAACCTCAGATTCTGGACCGGCATGCGCCGGCGCATCTCGCGCTCGGCCATCCACGACGCCCTGGTGAGCACGGGCGCGGGCGAATTTGCCACGCAAGCGGTGCGCACGCTGTCGGCCGGACAGCGCCGGCGCGTGGCGCTGGCCGCACTGATACTCGCCGCGGTGCCCTTGTGGCTGCTGGATGAGCCCACCACCAATCTGGACACCGGCGGTCAGGAACTGATGGCGACGCTGCTGCAGGCCCATCTGGCCGCGGGCGGTTTGGCGATCGCGGCCGTGCATCACCGTCTGGCCATCGAGCCGGCGCGGGTTCGCGAATTGAATCTCTCCGCGTGATGTCACCCCCCCCAGCCACACTCACCGCGCCGCTGATGGCCGCGCGTCTGGTCATCACGCGTGACCTGATGCTGGCTTTTCGCCGCCCCGAGCAGCTGCTGCAGCCGCTGGCGTTTTTCGTGCTGGTGACGATGCTGTTTCCGCTATCGGTCTCTCCGGAACGCACGACCCTGCGGGTCATTGCCCCGGGCGTGTTGTGGGTTGCCGCGTTGCTGGCCGCGCTGCTGGCGCTGGATTTTCTGTTCCGCGATGACGCCCAGGACGGCACTTTGGAACAATATGCCCTGTCCGGACAGTCCCTGACCTGGCTGCTGCTGGGCAAGACGGCCGCCCACTGGGTACTGACCGGGGTGCCCCTGTCCGTGATGGCGCCCCTGATGGGCTACACCCTGGGCGTGCCAGCGTCGGCCAGCGTGGGTATCATGCTGACCGTGGCGCTGGGGAGCCTGGCCCTGAGCTTCATCGGGTCCATCGGGGCGGCCTTGACCCTGGGCGCGCGGCGCGGCGGGGTGCTGCTTGCCATATTGATCCTGCCCCTTGCGGCCCCGATTCTGATTTTTGGGAGCAGAGCCACAGAACTGGCAATCCGCGGGGAGGCCTACCTGGCCCCGATGGAACTGCTGGGGGCGATCGTGGTCCTGTCTTTCACTCTGGCCCCTCTGGCCGCGGCGGCCGCCGTACGCATCAGCCTGGAGTAGACGTAACGTGACTTGGACATGGTTTCATCGGCTGGGATCCCCGCCGTACGTATACCGGCTGGCGGGCCGCCTGACGCCCTGGTTTGGCTGGAGCGCCGGCGTGCTGATCCTGGCGGGTCTGGTTGGCGGGCTGGTGCTGGCGCCGCCGGACTACCAGCAGGGCGATGGTTTTCGGATCATCTACGTGCATGCGCCGACCGCGTGGCTGTCGCTGATGATCTACACCTGGATGGGGGTGGCCGCGGCCGTGGGACTGATCTGGCGCATCAAGGTGTCGCATGCCGTGGCCGCCGCCTGCGCGCCGGTGGGCGCCTCCTTCACCGCCGTCGCGCTGGCGACGGGGTCGCTGTTCGGCAAGCCCATGTGGGGCACCTGGTGGGTATGGACCCCGCGCCTGACTTCGGAGCTGCTGCTGTTGTTCCTGTACATGGGCTACATGGGCCTCAGGGCCTCATTTGATGACACCCAGCGAGCAGACCGTGCCAGCGCCGTGCTGGCGGTCGTGGGAATCGTTAATGTACCCATCGTGCATTACTCAGTAGTGTGGTGGAACGACTTGCACCAGGCCTCCTCATTGAGCCTCGCGGGCAAGGACACCATTGCCACCTCGATGCTGGTGCCGCTGCTGGTGAGCCTGTTGGGCTTCACTTTGTACTTCGGCGCCATCGTGCTGGTGCGCCTGCGCGGGGAGATACTGCGCCGCGAGCGCGCCACCGACTGGATCCGCGAGGCGCTGGCATGATGATCCAGTTCCATTCGCTGGCGCAGTTTCTCGCGATGGGAAAATACGGCGCCTACGTCTGGCCCTCCTATGGCCTGACGCTGCTGGTGGTGGGGCTGAACATCACCTGGGCACGGGGCCTGCTGCGGCAGGCGCAGCTCGAAGCGCGCCGCCGGTTGGCGATGCAGGCGCAGCGCGCATGACGCCGCAGCGGCGCAAGCGCTTGTATCTGGTGCTGGGCATCGTGGTGGGCGTGGGCATCGCCGCCGCACTGGCGCTGTCGGCCTTTCGCCAGAATGTCACCTTCTACTTCATTCCCTCCCAGGTGGCGCAGGGCGAAGTGCATGGGGATGAGTCGTTTCGTCTGGGCGGCATGGTCAACAAGGGCAGCGTGCAGCGCGTGCCCGGCAGCCTTCAGGTCAGTTTCGTGCTCACCGATTTCAAACATGACGTGCCCGTGAGCTACACCGGGGTGCTGCCGGATCTGTTTCGCGAGGGCCAGGGCGTGATCGCCCATGGCCACCTGGACGGCCATGGGGTGTTCGTCGCCGATGAAGTGCTGGCCAAGCATGATGAGAAGTACATGCCACCGAAGATTGCGGGGACGGCGCCGGTGGCGCAGGGAGGAGGCTGATGCTGCCTGAATTGGGTCACTTCGCATTGGTGCTGGCGCTGCTGCTGGCCGGGCTGCAGGGCTTCTTCGGCATCCTGGGTCCGGCGCTGGGTCGGGATCGCTGGGTGGCCGCAACCACCTCGGCCGTGGCCGGCCAGTTCGTGATGGTGGCGACGGCGGTGGGCATCCTGGTGTACTCCTTCGTCAACTTCGATTTCTCGGTGCTCTATGTCGCCGAGAATTCCAATTCCGCGCTGCCGCTGATGTATCGCATCGCCGCGCTGTGGGGCGCGCACGAGGGCTCGCTGCTGCTGTGGATTTTCCTGCTCAGCGTCTGGACGCTGGCGGTGGCGATCCTCACGCGCAATCTGCCCGAGCGCTTTGCGGCGCGGGTGCTCGGGGTGCTGGGGGTACTGAGCTTCGGATTTTTGCTGTTCACGCTTGCGACCTCGGACCCGTTCCAGCGCCTGCTGCCCGCGGCCGCCGACGGGCGCGACCTGAACCCGCTGCTGCAGGATCCGGGTCTGGCGGTGCATCCGCCGGTGCTCTACACCGGCTATGTGGGTTTGGCCGTGGCCTTCTCCTTCGCCTGTGCGGCCATGCTCGAGGGGCGCATGGATCCGTCCTGGGCGCGCTGGACGCGGCCCTGGACCACCGCGGCGTGGGCCTTTCTCACCTGTGGCATCACTTTGGGCAGCTGGTGGTCGTACTACACACTGGGCTGGGGTGGCTACTGGGAATGGGATCCGGTCGAGAACGCCTCCTTCATGCCCTGGCTGGTGGCCACGGCCCTGATTCATTCCCTGGCGGTCACCGAGAAACGCGGCCTGTTCAAGAGCTGGACGCTGCTGCTGGCCATCCTGGCTTTTTCATTGAGTCTGCTGGGAACCTTCCTGGTGCGCTCCGGCGTGCTGGTCTCGGTGCATTCCTTTGCCGCGGATCCATCGCGCGGGCGATTCATCCTGGCGTTTCTCGGCATCGTCATCGGCGGGGCGCTGACGCTGTACGCCTGGCGTGCGCCGCTGCTGAAATCGAACGCGGGTTTTGACCTGCTGTCGCGCGAGAGCTTCCTGCTGTTCAACAACATCCTGCTGGTGGTCGCTGCGGCGACGGTACTGGGCGGCACGCTGGCGCCGCTGATCGCGGATACGCTGGGCCAGACTGCGCTTTCGGTGGGACCGCCATACTTCCGGCCGACCTTCCTGCTGGCCGTGGTGCCGCTGCTGCTGCTGCTGTCGGTGGGCATCCATGCCAACTGGAAGCGCGGACGCCTCGAGGCCTCCGCCCGCGTCTTGCTGGTGGCGTTCGCGGTGGCCGTGATCTTCGGCGCCGCCATCGTGTTTGGTGCCTTTGGCGGCAAGCATGCGCTGGCCATCACCGGCTTTGCACTCGGCGGCTGGATCATTCTCTCCTCGCTGATCGATCCTTTGGATCGGCTGCGACGCCATCTGAGCCTGTCGCGGGCCGTGATCGGCATGACGCTGGCGCACATGGGTCTTGCGGTGGCGGTCATCGCCCTGACCGGCGTGGAGTCCTATACCAGCGAGCAGGACATCGCGCTGGCGAGCGGCGCCAGTGCCAACCTCGGCGGCTACGATTTCAAGCTCATCGGGACCCAGCCCATCGAGGGTCCGAACTACAGCGCCATCCGCGCCACCGTGAGCGTCAGTCGCAACGGGCAGCCGATTACCACGCTGTACCCGGAGAGCCGTAATTTCTGGGTCCAGCAGCAGAATCGCAAGGTCGCCGGCATCTACAATCTGCACGGCACGGATCTGTTCATTGCCCTGGGGGATGACCTGGGCGCGGGGCGCTGGAGCTTCCGCGCGCAGATCCGGCCGCTGATCACGCTGCTGTGGCTGGGGCCGCTGTTCATGGCCCTCGGCGGTGCCCTGGCGCTGTCCGACAGTCGCTATCGGCTGGCGCGCGCCGCCGCTCGCGAAGCGCTTGCCGGTGCTGCCCATGGAGAAGCGCATTGAGTCCACGCTTCCTGGTGCCGCTGGGCGTGTTCATTGCGTTGGTGGTGGTGCTGGCCGTAGGCATCAACCATTCGCATGAGGTGGGCGTGCTCCAGTCGCCGCTGGTGGGTCATCAGATTCCGGATTGGGAATTGCCGGTGCTCACGGACCCGGCCAAGACCTTCGGGTCACGCGAACTGAAGGGCCAGTGGTACGTGCTTAACTATTGGGGCGCGTGGTGTTATTCGTGCCGGGTTGAACACTCCACACTGCTGCAGGCGCAGCGGCAGGCCCGGGTCCAGCTCATCGGGGTCGACTGGGTCGCCGACAATCCGGATGAGAACGCGGCGGCGCTGGAATGGCTGGCGCGGCTCGGCAACCCGTACCGCCAGGTGGTGACCGATCGGGACGGGCGTACCGCCATCGATCTTGGCGTC
>Ga0210385_10000061_pt1 | contig 137663 bp, 130 predicted proteins | sample IncBWH26OmetaG_FD_160107 | JGI IMG/M metagenome (GOLD analysis project Ga0210385, IMG submission 160107) | Forest soil microbial communities from Barre Woods Harvard Forest LTER site, Petersham, Massachusetts, United States - Inc-BW-H-26-O ...
GAATCATCGCCGGCGGCGCGCCCAGCGTGCCCGTCACGGCGGTCAGATGGTCGCCGGTGATCGTTCCTATCGATCCGCCCATATTCACAATTTTCGTCGACGAAAGTTCCGAAGACAGCGTGGTCACCACGCGGCTGCGCGCCATCGGCATCTGCACGTTGCCGAAACTCAGGAACGGATGCCCGCAGAGATACACGTGGTCGCCGCGCACCGCCGTCACTGTGCAAGCCGAATTGATCGAAGCGTCGCCCTGCACCAGCACCATCCCGGCCATGTCGCCCGCCGCCAGCTTCCCGTCGTCCGGCCTTGCTTCCGCGGTCCCACCCTGCGCAGCCACGAACCCAAAGCTCTGCAATTGCGCCGCAAACGGTTGCAGCGCCGACGGCTGAAATCCCGAAAACACCAGCGGCGTTTCAATGGGCTGCAACGCCGCGCCATTCGGCAACCCGCCCTGCGCCACGGCCGTGCCCGGTAATGCAAATTGACCTGCGCCTGACGGCATTCCCGCGCGCTCTTCCGGCGGATGCAAAATATCTTCGATGGGCGTCACGCCCGCCAACGCTTCCTTCGTAAAAACGCCCAGCTTCAGCGACAGTGCTCCCGCCAGTTTTCCGTCCAGATACACCGGGCTGCCGCTCATCCCCGCAACCACGCCCGTGTGCTCCACCTTCGGCCCTTTCAACTCCACCAGAATAATCGACTGCTTCGGCCCCATGAAGTTCGGCATCACGCCCACCACCACCAGGTCAAACTTTTCCACCTGGTCTCCCGCAAACACGGTGTAGGCGTAGCCCTGCATCCCCGCGCGCACCTGGGAAAGCGGCAGGATCTCATTCGATTCCTGCGGTGCCGCGGTTAGCGGAACGCCCGCTGCCATCGCCAAAAACAAAAGTAAATACACAAAACGCTGGGCAAAACGAACCATATAGAGAGGTGTGATCCCCCGAACTGTGGAGCAACGTGAGCGCCCATGATACCGGGCAGACCAGTGGTACGCAATTCAACCGCCTGCGTAGCCGGCCTAGTCCTGATGACTTAGACGTCCTGGGACTCGCAGCAGTTGCAAACTACTTCGGTTGTGCCGCCGTTCCCGACTGTGGGAGGATGTTCTAGACCCAATCTGGAGGATTCCATGTCCGAACCGACAAAAGAAGAACTCTTGGCGCGAATCGCCGAGCTTGAAAAGAAAACCGAAGCCAGGAAGAAGGGCGCCCTGGAATTTCGCGTCGGCGAAAAGGGCGGCGTCAGCGTCTACGGCCTCGGCCGCTTCCCGGTCACGCTCTATTACGAGCAGTGGGTCCGCCTCCTCGACATGGCCAAGGACCTCCGCGAATTCCTCGAAGAAAACAAGCACCGCCTAAAGCTAAAAGAACAATAGTAGCGGCGACCTTCAGGTCGCCCAGCCTTCCGCTTTCCTCCGGCGAGCAAAGGTAGGGCCCGCTTTCTGAAGCGGGCCGTCTTCCAGATGCAACGCCGGCGTTTGTTCCGCTAACCCATTTGCTCCCGCTGGTTTTGGGAGCTCGCGCTCGGCCCGGCACTTGCAAACAACCATGAGAGCCATCACCGAAGACCAACGCGCGCTCTTCCTTCTTTTATCTGTGCTGCTTTACCTGATCCTGACTCCCTTTTTGCAAGGCGACCGGATCGGGGAGATGATCCTGGTTTTCTCGCTCTATATCATCCTGGTCGCCGCGAGTGTTGAACTGGCGGCGAATCACCTTTTGGTTCGGCCAACGATGGTTTTGGCCCTACTCTCTGTGGTCCTTGGGTTGATTCATTATTTTCATCCGTCCGGGACCGTCAGCTTTCTCCACTACGCCGTTTTGGTGGTTTTTCTCGGATTTGTGGCCGTGGGCTTGTTCCTCTATCTGGGGCGCCCCGGGCCCATCACACCCGGACACCTCTATAGTTCGGTCAGCCTCTATTTCATCATCGCTTTGCTTTGGGCTGGGATTTACAGCCTGATCCACACGGGATACCCCGACGCTTTTCTGGAACCTGGGTCCGCGATGCACGCCAAAGGGTCCGGCGGCTCGCTTCTCTATTTCAGTCTGGCAACTCTCACCACGCTCAGCTTTGGCGACATCGTGCCTGTTCATCCGGTCGCCCGCACCTTTGCGGCACTCGAATCGGCCACCGGCATTCTCTACATTGCGATTACCGTGGCGCGCCTCGTCAGCGGCTATCAACGCGCCGCGAAGTAATTTGGGATTCTGTGAAGGGTTGATCGCAGCGGAAATACAGGTGGCTTCAATCCCGATGATGCATCGCGAAAATCTTGTCGGTCGAATCCTCGTACGGATACACATGCACCATCCAGCCGAAAATCACCGGATGAAATTTGCCCCCCGCTGCGTCGCACGCCTCTTGCGTGGTAATGGAGCCATGCAGCCCAAACTTGGTGTAATCCGCGGTCTTCCGCTGGTCGCGCGGAGGCATGCACAAATTCGTGTGCAGGTGCCAGGTGGCCACGCTCAGCGGAACACGCTCGTTTAGCTGTTCCTCGCTCGCCCGCTTCGGCATCGTGTACATCGCGCCAACCAGTTCGTAGCCATCCGCGGTTTTCTTATAGAGAAGGGAAGTGGGCCGCGCGGGATCGAACGAGAACGCCTGCAGGAATCCATTCTCGTAATTCGTGAAGTGATATTCGGGCTGCGGCACGTCCGGCAGGAATATCTTGAACCCCTCATCGAGCGCCACGTGGTAATCCTTGTACTTCCCAATCCCTGCGCGCAGCTCCTTTACAATTTCGTTGGCTCGCTTTACATCCGCCGCCGTCTGCGAACGCGGCGAAGTCATGTACATGTGCGGATTGTCCCCATGATTCATGTGCGCCATGTCGTGCGTGGCGGCAGCCTCGGTCGACTTTTCATCGCCCATGTCCATGGACATGCCCGGCATCCTGCTGTGATCCATCGCCTGCCCCTGCTGCTGCTCCTGCTGCGCAACAGCGCTGGAATTTGCCGAGGCCTCCTCCATCAGGGGCGGCCGGTGATTCGGAATTGCGGCGAGCACCACGCCGACCAGAAACAACGCGCCAAAACCGATCGCGGCCTTGGTGATCAATTGCATGAACGCATTACGCGGCGACATCACTTCCCCTCACAATCTCTTGGGCCTAACGCCCTGTACTAATGATACGAACCCTCCCCTCCCAATCTTTCACCCGAAATTCACCCCAAGTTCCCCGAAAAAACTGTCCCCCCGTACAGGCCCTTTTGAGTGCGAGAGCAAAGCTCTCGCTTTTACGGTGTAGGCCTCAAAACCGGCACCCTAATTGAGGCACCGATCTCCGTCTTCTCAGCGAACTCAACGCTATCGGCGTACTCTGCGTCAATTTCGCCTTGTTCCCCCTTTCCCTGATCAACAGTCGCCCCGGCACCCCATGCTAAAATTGAAGTTGCAATGAAAACCGAAACCCTCCACCCAGTGAAAGCCCTCTCCGGCCCGCTCGAACTCCCCGGCGACAAATCCATCTCTCACCGCTACGCCATGCTCGCCGCCCTCGCCGACGGCACCAGCGAACTCCGCAATTTCGCAGCCGCCCAGGATTGCCACAGCACTCTCGGCTGCATGAAAGCCCTCGGCGCCGACGTCCATGTGGATGGAGCCACCGTCAAAATCACCGGCCGGGGCCTGCGCGGGCTGAAATCCAGTTGGCGCTCGCTCGACGCCGAAAATTCCGGCACCACCATCCGCCTGCTCTCCGGCATCCTCAGCGGCCAGGACTTCACCACCCGGATTTCCGGCGATGCCTCGCTCCAGAAACGCCCAATGAAACGCGTCGTCTCGCCGCTCCGCCAGATGGGCGCCGACATCCGCGCCAAGGACGACAATTTTCCTCCGCTCGAAATTCACGGCGGAAAGCTCCGCGCCATCCACTATGAGATGCCGATGGCCAGCGCTCAGGTGAAGTCGGCGGTTCTTCTCGCCGGTTTGTATGCGGAGGGAATCACCCAGGTCACCGAACCCGCGAAGACCCGCGACCACACCGAACTCGCTCTCGAAGAGTTCGGCGCGCGCATTGAAAAGCGCGGCCGCACCATCGCTATCCACGGCCTCGCTGCCAACAACGGCAAGGCGGCGCTGCAGCCCAAGTCGCTCGACGTCCCGGGCGATCTTTCTTCCGCGGTCTTTTTTGTCGCCGCAGCTTCTCTATTGCCCGAATCGAATTTGTATATCGCGAACGTCGGCCTGAATCCCACGCGCTCCGCCATTCTGGATTTCTTTCAGCAGATGGGCGCATCGGTCAGCGTCCTGAATTTGGAAAGCAAACAGGGTGAAGTCATTGGCGACCTCGCCGTAAAGGGCGCGCAGCTAAAAGGCGGCGTAATTTCAGGCGAGCTCGTGCCGCTCCTGATCGACGAACTTCCCATGCTCGCCGCCCTTGGCCCCTACACCGAGCAGGGAATTGAAATTCGCGACGCCGGCGAGCTTCGGGTCAAAGAAAGCGACCGCATCGCCGCGCTAGCCGAAAATCTCAAACGCATGGGCGCCAAAGTAGAAGAGCGCCCCGACGGCTTGCGCGTCGAAGGCCGCAACGCCGGCAAGCTTCACGCCGCCGAAATCGATCCCCGCGGCGATCACCGAATCGCTATGGCCTTCGCCGTAGCCGGCCTCGCCGCCGAGGGCGAAACGCGTATCCTCAACGCCGAATGCGCCGGAGTGTCGTATCCCACTTTCTTCAAGGAACTCCGTCGCCTCTCGGGGGAGTGACCTGGTGCTTGCATGGCCCTTAAAATGGATAGCAGCGATCAGATAACAGCGATCAGGAAGCGGTCCGCCTTATACGCTTGAGTTGACCTTTTGATTTTCATTCTGGTAATCATGTGATATGGTACTCGTCTGGTTACTATGGACAATGGGTTTCAGTCCGTACAGCGACTCAAGGTCTGGCAGAAATCCATGGACCTCGTGGAAGCTTCCTACGAACTTTCCTCACGTCTGCCAATTGATGAACGATTTGGGCTCATATCCCAGATTCGCCGTGCCGCGACTTCCGTGCCTGCCAGTCTCGCCGAAGGCTTCGGTAGATGGAATGCTCGTGACTTCGCCCGTTTTGCCGCCATTGCCAGTGGTTCGCTGCGCGAATTGGAAACCCATTTCATCATCGTTCAGCGATTGGGCTTTTTAGACAAATTCACCGTGGAAACGATACTGCGCCAGGCGGACGAACTCTCAAAAATGCTTTACAGGATGCGCCGCCGAGTGTTGGCAAACATCGCTGCATCGGAACAAAAGCCGCACTTCCAGCAGCGCACATTCGGCAAACCGATTCAGCCCTGAGAGGATCCGCTTCCTGCTACCTGATCGCTGTTATCTGTTATCCATTTCACTGCTCGGTCGCCGGAGGAATTTCTTTCGGCGGCATGGGTGGCGCAGGCGGTGCTGGAGGCGGTGGAATCGCCAAGGAAGTCCGGCGCAGAGAAATATTCCCATAACTTGTCTTCAGCGTGATCTTCGGACCTTTTCCGTTGCCGTACTTTCCCGCAAGATGCGAATCTCCAGATTCAGTCTTCGAGGCGCCTAGCCCGGGAAACTCGGAGCTGATTTCACAGTTGCGGCAATCAGCGGTGATCTCAAAGATCGAAGCGCCCGGCACGGTCAGTGCGATTTCCGAGGAAGAATTCGTGATCTGCACGTCTTCTTTCGGGGCGGAAGAAAATCTCACGCCGACGGATGCGTTGCGGTTGTCAATGCTCACCTTGCCGCCGGGATTTTCCACGTTGATTTCGGAATCCCGCGTGCGCAAGCTCAGATTCCCCGGCGCATCCACGATATCCATATTCCCTGAGCCTGCTTCCATGTGCCCCGCCAGGGCGGAAAGCGTCAAATCGGTCTTCGACGAAACCATGCGCACGCCCTTCACTGCTTTATCGGCGCGCACCGGCCCGTAGAAATCTCCTTCCACCGTCAGGCTTCCCGCCGTATCGTTCACCTCGATCTCGCCGCCCTTGCCGGAGATTTTCACGTCGCCCTTGGTGCCCGAAACTTTCACGTCGCCCTTGCGCATCTCCACGTTCACGTCGCCCGCGGTTCCCCGCACGTCCACGTCGCCGGTCATATCCGTAATCACCACGTCGCCCGAAATGCCGGATACGGTGACGTCGCCCTTGTCGGTCTTCACCGACAGCACGGACTTCTTCGGTATCGCCACTTCCAGGTCCACGCCAATCTTCGAACTCGAAAGATCGAAGCCGGCCGGACGAACTTCGTACCCGTCCCCATTCTGCTCAATGGTCACATTCACCGGCTCCGCGATCCGCTCAGCTTCTTTTTCGCTCCAGGAACGCACCGTTTTCTTTGCGGTGACGCGAATTTCCCCGCTGTCGCCCGCGCGCACCGTGATATCGCCATGCCCGCTGCGCACCATCACGCGCGAATTGGGCTGGATTTTCTTGGGGGCGACGTCAATGTCGTATGAGAAGCTGTCACCGACTTCGGCAATCCCTCCGATCTTCTCTTTGGTGTAATCCACGCCCACCACAATTCCGAGCAATGCCAGCATTCCCAGGACCAGCAATACTTCCGTCCCTGTCACTCCTCCGCCGTCGCTCCCGCCAAACCGGCGGCCAGCGGTGCGCTCGTAAAGCTTCACCGCGCCCCAGAAAATAATCATCAGCGGCCACCAGCGCACGAAAAATCCATGCAAGTCCAGGTGCCCGTAATTGTGCAGCAGCACCAAGATGCCGACGGAAATCAGAACCAACCCGGAGAATAGACCGCTGCTGCGCGCTGGAGTGGGCATGGACGGTTATTGTCCCTGGGGTGAATAAGGAGTTTGCGGTGTGCCCGTGCCGGGGGCCGGCGGAGCAGGTGGTGCTGGCGGCGCGCCGAGTGGTGCCCGCTCGACATGACCTTCACGCGAAGCCATTGAGCTGGCCAGATGCACCAACCCGATCACGATCAGAATCACGGGCCAGGTGCTGCCAAAATATAATCTGCCGCCGTGCATTTCATTGAGCAGCCAGAGAACACCCAGGGTGATCAGTATTGCGGGACCAACCAGTCCTCGAATCGTGCAACTCTGGCAATGACACTTCAGCTGGGCAGCCATTCGCACCTCCCTTCAGTTCTTTCCGCTCATGCGATCCTTCAACATGAAAAATCCGATCCCGATGAGGAGTAGCGGCACAAAAATCTGCCGCACCCGGAAAAAATCGAAGAACCCGAAATTGTTCAGCAGGAACATCGCGCCGACACCGATCAAAATAATCGGTCCGAGCGGCTTCCGCCCGCTCCAGTTTTCAAAGGGATCCGCAAGCGGCTGGCCGGTCGACCGCGCCTTTGCGGACCGCATCGCATCAATGGCCATGTAAAACGGAAAAACGCACAGCGCAAAAATCAACAGGCCCTGGATGCCTTCACCAAGGTCGCTCGCAATTCCAAAAATAATTGCGCCGAACACCACAACATGGATGATCGCCTTGTTGTACTCGCCGTTATAAATCGCCCCAAGCCCCGGAATAAAACCAAGCAAAAACGCCAGCACCGGCGCATTGTTGTATTTCTGCGCCGCCATTGCGGGCGTTGGAAACCCTCCAGGATTTGCGATCGCGCCCGGTGCAACCACCTCCACGCCGGGCGCCGCCGGCAAACCCACATGCTGCGCCAGGCAATCCTCGCAATAAAGAACGTCTCTCACTCTGTGGCTGCACGCCGCGCACATCGCCTTGCCGCAATTGCGGCAATATCCCGATGCCTCCGTATCCGCATGCACCGCACAGTTCATCGACCGCTCCTCTCGCCAACCATCGGCATTTCCGCCGCCAGCATTTCCAGTTGCCGGCTGATTTCATTCGCGCGATTCTGCTGCCGGGGCTGCGAAGGTTTCTGCTGATCCGTTTGTCCCGGATTTTTTTCGGGCGAAGATTTTGGCAGCATCTCTTCCGGCGCCGTCTGCAGATTATTCTCATCCTGCCGCAAGCGAGACTGAATCTCGTACACCACGCGCAGGTCGCTGACATATTTCACGCTGCTCGCAATCACCCGGTGCACTCCCCGGTCCGCAGTTTGATAAATCGCGGCCGGGCGCAGGTCCGCCAGCTTTGCTTTGCGCAGGGAAAACCCGGATGCGCCAAACACGATAAACAACGTCGCCATCACGCTCGCCGCTCCATAGGCAAGCTTCGGCGTCGCCAGTCCGCGAATCGCGTTCAGGAATCCCTGCCAGTCCGTCACCGTCTCCCGCGGTCCCAGTGTCTTGTCCAGGATCGAGTACACGAGGCGCGGCGGCGTCTCCATCTCTTCCATCGCGTGCATCCCGCCAACCAGGCTGCGCACACTCGCCACCAGCGGCGCGCAATCCGCGCACGAGTTCGCATGCGCTTCAAACTCCGCGCGCTCCGGCCCGTGCAGCAGGCCTTCCAGATAATCGCTTAACCGTGCCTCAACCAGATCGCAAGTCCAGGTCATGGCTTGCCCCCTGCGAACGAAGTAACCTTCGCACGCCCAAACAGAAATTCTTCAAAATTCATCCGCATCCTCATGCCGGCCGCACTCCCATCTGTTGCAAAATTCGCGCCAGCTCAATTCTTCCGCGGTTGATGCGCGACTTCACCGTGCCCTCCGGCACCGCGAGCACCGTCTGAATCTCCGCGTACTCTAACTGCTGCAAATCCCGCAAAATCACCGCCTCGCGCAACTCCGGCGAAAGCCGTGTCAACGCGCTCTGCACCTGCATGCTCAATTCGCCCAGCAGCGCCTGCTCGTCCGGCCTTCGCCCAGCCGATTCCTTGTTCTCCACTACTGGCATTTTGTCATCCAGCGAATCCGTGATGCGATCGCGTTTCGTGCGCCGGTAATGATCAATCAACAGGTTCCGCGTCACGCTCGTCGCCCAGGTCGCAAATCCCCCGTGCGCCGACCGGTAACTTCCGAGCGTCCGGTAAACCCGAAGGAACACATCCTGCGACAGGTCTTCGGCTTCCGTGCGGTTGCCCGTGAACCTGTAACAAATGTTAAAGATTCGACGCGAGTGGCGGCGCACAAGTTCCTCCCAGGCCGAGCCATCGCCCTGGAGACATTGCTGGACCAGTTGGGCATCCTGCTCCAAGCTTCCTCAGCCCCATCTCCCAGACACCTGCTCGGGCAAAGCCCGCAGGTGGGTTTTTCGGCCTGCCACTGTATGGAACGCAAAATGCACCGGAAATGTTCCCGCCTTCGGGGCCTCCCAACCGACCGTTTGGCTGGCATCTTACCCGCTCCCGTCCCCAGTTACAACGCCTTCTGTTACAACCTGTTGGAATCAAATTGCTTATCCACGCTTGACGGGGCCCCCGGCACCCCCGTACTCTGCTTCCACATGGCACTAAAGTCGAGGAAAGCGCTGTTTGCCGCAGTGGGTATCCTTGTGGCTGGGTACCTCCTTTATCATTTTCGGGCGAGCCTTCACCTCAGACAGTTCAGCGGAGCCAAGCTTTGGGAGGCTGTCCGCCGGGCGAATTTCGTTTACCTCCTGCTTTCGATCGTTGGGATTTACGGCTGCTACGCCATCCGTGCACTCCGCTGGCAGAAATTTCAAGCGCATCTTGGCCCGTCAAAATTTTGGAACATTTATCGCATGACGCTTGCGGGCTTCAGCGCCTTGTTCCTCCTGGGCCGCGCCGCCGAGCCTGTGCGGCCGTTGCTGATTTCACGCAAAGACAAAATTCCGTTGTCCGATATCTTTGGCATTTATGCGCTCGAGCGCATCCTTGACGCCGCCAGCACCGCGGTGCTTGCGGCCGCCGGCCTCCTCATCTTCGAGTCTTCAGGGCATCTTGACGCGCAGGGCACCGGCGTCGCCTTTGAGAAAGGCGCGCGCACCGCGGGCAGTTTTTTCGCGCTGTTCGCCATCGTTGCCATCTCTGGTTTGATTTATTTGCGGCTTCACGGCTCCGCGGTGCTGGAGCGCCGCATGCAGGGCTGGCTTGTGCAACATGGCTGGCGGGCTGGAGTGGCGCGTAATCTCCTCGGCTTCGTACGCGGAGTGCAGAGCGTCCGCAGTTGGAGCGACGTCGCCGCTGCGGTGGTCTACTCCGGATTACACTGGCTGCTTGTCGTGTGCGTGTATCTCCTCGTATTGCAGAGCTTCGGAGGAAAACTCGCCGCGCTGAAATTTTCCGATGGTGTGCTGCTGATGGTGTTCAGCCTGGTCGGCTCCGCCGTTCAGCTTCCGGGAGTCGGCGGCGGAGCGCAGGCGCTTTCCATCGTTGCGTTAACGAAGCTCTATGGGGTAGAACAGGAGCCGGCAGTGGCGGCCGCGATGATCCTGTGGCTGGTCACGTTTGCGTCGTGTTCCTTTGCCGGCGTGCCGCTTTTGATTCGGGAAGGCTGGTCGCTTGGCGAATTAAAGCGCATGCGCGAACACGAAGGCGAGCAAATCGAAGCCGAACTGGCACACCACGGAGAAATCTCCAATTGAAATGCCCTTTCTGCGCGCATCTCGACGACAAGGTGATTGACTCCCGCGAGGGCCGCACCGGCGACACCATTCGCCGCCGCCGCGAGTGCCTTAAATGCTCGCGCCGCTTCACCACCTACGAACGCATCGACGAAATTCCGTACATGGTGATCAAGAAGGATGGGCGGCGCGAACGCTTCGAGCGCCAGAAAATCCTGCAAGGATTGCTGAAAGCCTGCGAAAAGCGCCCCGTTCCCACGCCCAAGCTCGAATCCATCGTGGATGAAATCGAAGGCGTGGTCCACGAAGCCACCGAAAGGGAACTGACCACCACCGAAATTGGCGAAATGATCATGCATCGCCTGAAAAAACTCGACAAAGTCGCGTACGTGCGTTTTGCCAGCGTTTACATGGACTTCAAGGACGTCCAGGAATTCATGTCCGAATTGAAAAACCTGCTGAAAGATCGCGCTCTGCCCAAGAAATAAGCCCCCCGCTGCTTATGTTTTCCTAATAGACCTCTCAGGATTTCTTAGGCGGCTATTTCTTAAGATTCGTAATGACGATTGGGAGGCATGGGATTTCGCTTATGCTCTCGGAAGTGCCCTCTCGATTCTCCATCGTCAAGGCACTGCCATGCGCTGCAAGAGCGACTCCCCGGCCAATTCGATCGATCGGATGTGCTCCGCATCAAGAAACACGTAACGGCAGTTTCGGGGCCAGGGAGAAAGTTGCCATGGTGACGGGTCCAAAGGGTACAGAGTTTGACTTAAGTGGACGTTGCAGCGTTTGCGCCATTACGGGGAAGTGTTCGATCTTCCCGGGCGATTCGAGAAATACTGCCTGGAATGCAGCGCGGACGTGGCCGCGGTGATTTTGCTGACCACAGAAATCGATGCCGCGACGCTGGCCGGCGCGAATACCAACGAATTGATCTCCGAATTTAACGTCATCAGCAACCGCATGCTGGGCCGCGCGCAATCCGCCGAATTGGGGAATATCTAAATTTTCGCAATTTCTCAGGACCATGGGGGCGCCGAAAATGTCGGCGCGCCGACATTTAAAGTATTACTTGAAGGTTTACTAAAACATAATTAAACATTCGAATGAGGCGGCGGAAGTGTTCGAAGGGAAGGGGTTAGCGTTCCGCGTTCGAACGCGATTCCTCCCAATATGGAAAATCGTTCGAATGTTGGCGCCTTGATGGAGTGTCTCTGACCGATGTCGTGGCCTGCTCTGGCCGCAGATGAGTCAATCGCGCTCCTGAAAAAGCGCGGGTCAATTACGATTCCAAGTAAGTGGTTAACTGGATCTGCCGCACCTCCGGTGCTAGGACCGTTGATATTGGAATGTTCCCAGCCCTCACGGGCTGGGCTAATCTCTGTCGCGCCTCTGGCGCTTCGACACGGAGGTTCCCCCCGCCGCCCGGAGGTCGCGAGCGAGCAGTGTCACGCTCAAAATGAAAAGTGTTTCGGACCCACGCGCTACAAAAGCGCTGGCCGGGGGAGTACGGTCCGGCGTCTGCTCCGTGATAAAGTGGCGTGCGTCGGTTTCAATTTCAGCGGGGGAGTGTTTGCATGCGTAAATCCGTCCTTCTGGTTTGTTGTGTTGTGCTGGCCGCGGGAGTCCTGGTGGCCGAAAAGACGCACGCGCCGAAGATTGATCCACAGCGCTTGCACGACACCGTCAAATACCTTTCGAGCGACGAGCTCGAGGGCCGCGGCACCGGCCAAAAGGGCGGCGACGCAGCAGCCAAATGGATTGCCGAGCAGTTCAAGTCCTACGGATTGAAGCCCGCCGGCGAAAATGGCAGTTATTTTCAGGACGTGCCGATGGTGGGCGTGCGAGCGCTGCCCACGACCACGTTTACGTTTGTTCCGGCGAATGGCGCGCCGGTCGAGCTGAAGAATCTCGATGACTACGTGACCAGCAACGAGACGCAGACCGAATCCGCCGACATTGATGCGCCGATTGTTTTCGTGGGCTACGGCATTACTTCGCCGGAAAACAAGTGGGACGACTATAAGGGGTACGACCTGCGCGGCAAGGTGGCGCTGCTTTTTGTGAGCGAGCCGGAATCGAACGACCCGAATTTTTTCAAGGGCAAGGCGCTGACTTACAACGGCCGGTGGACTTACAAATTTGAAGAGACCGCGCGGCGCGGCGCTGTCGGAACTTTGATCATTCACCGCACGGATCTGGCCAGCTATCCGTGGGAAGTGGTCCGCAATTCGTGGGGCGGCGAGCGATCCTATCTGCGGCTCGAGGGTTCGCCGAAGCTGAAGGCAGCGTCGTGGATCCAACTGGAGGTGGCGCGCAAGTTGGTGGCGATGGGTGGCCTGAACCTGGACGAGCTTTACAAGCAATCGCAGTCGCGCGATTTCAAGCCGATCGAGTTGCCGGTCCATCTGAAGGCGCATGTGGCGTCGGCGATTCGTCCGTTCGCTTCACGCAACGTGCTGGCGATGGTGGCGGGTTCAGAGGCGGATCATCGTCGAGCGGAGGCGGTTCTCTACACGGCGCACTATGATCATTTCGGGATTGATCCGGCGCGCGCCAAGGGCGACCAGATTTATCATGGCGCGGTGGACAATGGGACGGGCTGCGGCATCCTGTTGGAGCTTGCGCGCGTGTGGGCGGGAACGAAGCCAGCGCCGCCGCGCTCGATTTTGTTCGCCGCCGTTACCGGGGAAGAACAAGGCCTGCTCGGTTCCGAATACCTGGGCAAGCATTTGGAACAGCTACCAGTGCAGCCCATCCTGGATTTGAATTATGACGCGATTGCTCCGATCGGCATCCCGGAGGAAGTGGAAGTAAGCGGCGCGGAACGAACCACGTTTTATCCTGAAGTGGAAAAAATCGCCAAGGAGTTCAATCTCGCCATCAAGCCCGACGCGCATCCCGAGGCAGGGCACTACTATCGCTCCGACCATTTCAGCCTGGGACGCGTCGGGATTCCCGCTTTCTCCATTAGTCAAGGCCTGAAGTTCAAGGGCCACGACCTTGCCTGGGGGGATGCGCAGTCCAAGGACTACGTCGAACACCACTACCACAAGCCCGCAGACGCGTTCGTCGAATCTTGGGATTTCGCCGGAGACGCGAAGATGGCGGAGTTTGGGTACGCCCTCGGCCAGGCCGCGGCCACGCAATCTGTAGAGATCAAGTGGCTCCCCGGGGACGAATTCGAGAGTGCGCAGAAGAGACTCGCCTCTGGCATACGGTAAGCGGCGTGGGCGGACTGGGGCGTTGTAATTTCGGCGATTCCAAGGTTGTGCCTGGGCGTAAGGCATCCGCCTCGAAACCTTCGGCTATGCGCTGGGCATCAGGCGGCCGCTACAAAGGCAGGAAAGAAGGCGGCGTAAAGCCGCCCCTACAGGGACTGCTGGGCCACCTGAAGGTGGCCGCTACGCGGGCTGTGGCGATTATTTGGGCCAGACGCCGGCGGTGAAGCTTCTTACTTTGGAGAAGCCGAGGCGTTCGTAGAGGTGGACGGCGGTGCGGTTTTCGGTGGTTACGGTGAGCGTGAGTTCACTGAATTTTTGGGCTCGGAGGGTTTCCGCGGCGGTGAGCATCAGAATGCGGCCGAGGCCGTGGCCCTGAAAGCCGGGCATGACGCAGATTTGCGTGGTGTGGCCGACACCGGTGGAAACTTCGCTGGTCAGAATCGCGCCGGCAAGTTCGTCGCTGTCCGGCTGACGCAGCACGAACGAAGCGTTCGGGAGAAACTGGCCGCAGCCGGGCAGCAGGATGATGTTCTTGAGGAATTTCAGCGCGCCGTTTCGCGTGCGGTATTGGTCATTGATGTCGCCGTCCACGTGGTTCGCATAGGCCAGATAGATCAGCTTGGCGCACGGCTCAAAGTAGCGGTCGTGCCAACGGTCGAGGCGCAGTCCTGAGTTCACACTGGGAACCGGGTCGCTTTTCTTCGATAGTTCGAGCAGCATGAACTGCCGCGTGTATAGGCGGAAACCCTGGTCGCGCAACGCGGCATCCACGGGCCCGCCGAAGGGCATAAGCTGTGCTTCGATACGATGCAGTTGCGGCAGCGCGCGCATGCTGAAGAGCATTTCGTCCAGTAATCGCCGCCCGATCGGCTCCTGCACCTGGCTCGGAGAGACGTAGAGTCCGCCGATCAACCCCTTGTAATCCTCGAGCACATAGAAGGAGTAACCGACGGCGTGGCCGCCTTCAAAGGCGACGCAGCCGGAAAGCGCGTGGGCGTCGAGGAATCGCTTGATGAGGTCGAGGGCGCTGCGGTAGTCCCAATGGAGCTCTTCGCGCCAATGGCGGGCTTCCTCGAGCAGCAGCGGCTCAAGCTGGCGGACAGTCGTCTGGCGGAGATCGATGATATTCATCGGAGTGGGCGGCCGGTCTATACGCCAGTCCACGAGACATGATAGCCGATTCGGGGGAAGTCCTGCCAAATCGGCCCGCAAACCCTATACAAATCGGGCACATCGAGCGGAGAAGGGAATCGAGCGAATGAAATCCGCATGTTACGATTCCTTCATAGCATTCAGGATCACAGCAAGTAAGGCGGAAATTTAGACACGCTGGCACAGACCAGCCCCTGAGCCCATGTCCATAGTAGATGAACTGCATTATCCGAGCCGCTGGTACACCAAGCTGCTGATCGTCATTCTGGCGTTTGTTTTCTTTGCGACCCTGGCCACCGTGGTGATTTCCGGTGTGCTGACCTACTGGATCGTGAAGCCGCAACGAACGAGTTCCGAAATCAACATGGCCAGCTTTCCGGGCCGGCCGGATGAAGTGGAATTCAGCGTGGCGGGATTGGGCAACCGGCGGGGATGGTTTTTCCCGGGATTCCGCAACGCACCGACGATTATCCTGTTGCACGGGTACGAATCGAGCCGGGGAGAGTTGTTGACGCTGGTCTCGGCCCTGCAGGATCACCAGTACAACGTGTTTGTGTTTGACTTTGCCGCGCACGGCGCGAACGCGGGTATCACAACTTTTGGATATCGCGAGGCGGACGAAGTGCGCGGGGCGATCGACGTGATTGCAAAGCGGAATGATGTGGACGCGAGGCGTTTCGGGCTGTGGGGTTACAACCTGGGGGCGTACGCGGCGCTGCGAGAGGCGGAGAAAGATCCGCGGGTGCGAGCGCTGGCGCTGGACGCGGTCTACGACTATCCGAGGCAGATGGTGAAAATCGGGGTGGAAAAGACCGGCGTGGGCGGATTTCCCATGATGGTGAAGTCGGCGCAGATGTGCTTCGAGTGGATGAACCACGAGCACAAGGGCGATCCGCCGCTGACCGCGGGGCTCTCGAAAATGGCTGGAGTGCCGATGCTTTTCATAGAGGCGGCGGACGATCCGGAGACGGCTTCGATCACGCGTGAGATCTTCCTGAAGGCGCCGGAGCCGCGAGAGGAAGCGATGATCCCGCATGGAAACTTCGTGAATCTGCCGGACGACGAAAAGCGGGCTTACGAGAACCGCGTCGTATCATTTTTTCTGGGGCGGTTGCCGGTCACTCAGGCTGTTGCCAGCACTCCCGCCGCCCAGCCCGTCAAGTGAACCCGCATCCCGACAGGGGATGATTGCGGGAGGCGCAGCAAAATCCGCACAACGAAATCCGTAGCCGGCAGCGTCCTGCTGTTTGCCCTTGGCTATGAATAGCAGCGCGGGATGCGGATCACCAGGTTTCCACTCCGGAATTTCTTTGTCTGCGTAGAAGTTCAGTTGATAGGCAAACGAGCGATTGATTTGCCAGGTTGCCGCATTATCCAGGGACAAGTCCGGCGAGAGAGTTTTGACGGTTAGAGCCGCGTACCTGCCCGAAATCGCGCCATCCATTTGAGGAAGAGCTCGTTCCAGTTCGGCGACGAGAAGCAAGGTCGTGAGAAGAGCGGCGAAGAGGCTGGTTCGAACTCGGCGGCCGGCGGCCAGGACACCAACCACGATTCCACCGAAGATGGCACTGAGCCAAATGGGCGTGAGTCCGCAGGCGAGACCGGTGCAAGGCAGCGCGGGAATTCGATGCGCCTGGCGCTGCAACACAATTCCGAAAACAAGCAGGGTCAGGCTTGTGCCTAGCAGCGGCCAACGCGGAAAGCGGTGCGGGTCCCTGGTGACAGCGGCGGCTGAGTTTGCCATGAGGAGTGCCATGGGTGGGATCGCGGGCATGATATAGCCCGGCAGCTTGGATTCCGAGAAAGTGAAAAACAAAACGGTGAAGCCGGCCCAGGCGAGGAGGAAGGCTTGGGAGGAGGTCTCTGGAAGCTTATCCATCCAAATTGCCAGGAATTCGAGCTTGGCGAACGCGTGGAAAAATATCCAGGGAAAGATGGCGAGAAGAAAAATGGGGACGTAAAACCAGACAGGCTGGATATGCTGGAATTCGGGAGTGAGGAAGCGGTTGAAGTTGTGTTCGATGATGAAAACGCGGAAGAAGTCGTGGTTGCGGAAGGCGCAGAGGATGTACCAGGGGAGAGCGGTGAGGCAGAAGGCGGCGATGGCGACGGAATTAAGGCAGCGGAAGGCGTCGCGCCAGCGCTTGGTGAACAAAGCCCAAAGAAGAACGCCGCCGCCGGAGAGAATGATGGCTGCGGGACCTTTGGCGAGAGTGGCGAGGCCGAGAAAGAAGCCAAAAAGAATGGACGTAAATGATGTAGAGGAACGGAGGGTGCCCTCCTCGATCGGAGCGCTTTCCGATTGTCGCGCAGTTGATGGAATTAGCCCCGGTGATGGAGTCAGATTGACGAGTTGGGCGGCGAAGACCATGGCGATGGTGAGCATGGCGGCGAAGGGCATGTCTGTGGCGGCGGCGTGAGAGAAGCCGATCATGCCTACGGTGGTGGGCAGGAGGACCAGAAGCCAACGAGCGGTTGCGGCACCATAGAGACGCAGGGCTAACCATGCCAGGGCGAGAGTGGCGAAGAGCGCGGAAACGGCGCCAGGCAAGCGAGCGGAGGTTTCGCTGACGCCGAGGAACTTGAAGCTGAGGGCGGCGCCCCAATAGTAGAGCGGCGGCTTTTCAAACCACGGTTTGCCGTAGAGGCGCGGGGTGATGTAATCGCCGGTTTGCTGCATGTCGCGGGCGATGGAGGCGTAACGGGGCTCGTCGGGACCGACGAGGCCGATAGCGCCGAGATTGCGGAAATAGCAAAGATAGAGGGTGGAAAGGATCAGAACGAGCCAGAGGAGTCGCGCAGTGGCTGAGAGTGACTGGGATTCGTGGAGTTCATGGCTCGTTTGGGTCACGGAAAGAGAAGTTTAGCATTGTCGGTGTATCTTGGAAGAGGGGAAGGAAGTTAAAAGTTGTAAGTTTAAGAGTTCAAGAGTTTAAGAGTTTAGGAATTCAGGGTTGAATGCGAGGATCCGGGACCAGACTCAGGACCGGGGACTTGATGCAGAAGAGTAAGGACTGTTGACACATTTACTTTTTGATTCCAACGGACAGTTCAGATGGCGATAACAGTAGAGCGTTGTCTGAGTGTTTTGTCTTGTTGGAGCGAGCGTAAAGGCGGGAGCTTTGCTCCCGCACTCAAAAGGGGCTTTGCGGTCGGGAAATGATTGAGTGGCTGCAATATGCGGTGGCATGGGGGTTTGTGAAGGTGCTGGGGGTGTTGCCGCGGCCGGTGGGGCGATGGGTGGCCGGGGGATGCGTTCGGCTGCTGCTGTGGCTGTTGCCAAGGATGCGGAAGACAGCAGAGTTTAATTTGCGACTGGCGTTTCCGGAGTGGAGCGTTGCGCAACGGCAGGCGGTGCTTCACGGAATGGCGCGAAATCTCGGGTGGATGGCGGCGGAGTTCGCGCGGCTGCCGGGCTACACCGCGGAGAATATTGAGAATGTGGTGGTGCTGGACGGTCACGAGAATTTTCTGGCGGGGAAAAGCCGCGGGAAGGGCGTGATTTACCTGACGGGGCACATCGGAGCTTGGGAGCTTTCTTCTTACGCACATGCGTTGTATGGGTTTCCGCTGCACTACATGGCGAGGCCGCTGGATAACGCACCGCTGGATGCGATGGTGAATGACTATCGCGGGGGATCGGGGAACAAGCCGATTTATAAGAATGAAGCGGCCCGGGTGATGATGAAAGTGTTAAAAGGAGCAGGCACGATCGGAATTCTGGCGGACCAGAACACGATGCCGGGAGAAGGCGTGTTCGTGGATTTTTTCGGGGCACAAGCTTGCACGACTACGGGAATTGCGCGGGTGGCGCTGCATACGGACGCGGCGGTGGTGCCGGGTTATGCGTATTGGGATGAGAATTTGCGGAAGTACAGGTTGCGGTTTGAGCCGCCGGTGGAATTGGTGCGAAGCGGAGATATGGAGCGGGATGTTCGGGAAAATACGCAGCGGTTTACCAAGGTGATCGAAGAGATTATCCGAAAGCATCCGGAGCAGTGGGTTTGGATCCATGCGCGGTGGAAGAACCGGCCGGAGGGAGAGCCGGCGCTGTATGAGTTTTGAGAAGAGAAAAACTTAACACAGAGAGCACAGAGGATTCACAGAGGGCACAGAGAAGAGGGGATTGGAGGCGGGGATGAAATGGACGGCGGGGGAACTGGCGAAGGCGATTGAGGCGCGGCTTGAGGGAGATGGGACGCTGGAGATTACCGGAGTGGCGGCGCCGGAGCGTGCAGGGGCGAAGGAATTGATTTATGTGGAGTCGACGAAACATGCGGAGCGCGCGGCAGGATCGGCGGCAGGTTGCGTGGTTGCGCCGGAAGGAATTGCTCTGCCCGGGAAAACAGTTTTGCGGAGTGGGAAGAGCAAGGTGGCGTTTGCAAAAGCCGCGGCGTTGCTGCTGGAGCGAGCGCCTATCGCGATGGGAATTCATCCAACCGCGATTATCGCGCCGATGGCGCGTATCGGCGCGCACGTGGACATCGGGCCGTACGCGGTGATCAGCGAGAATACTCACATTGGGGATAACACGCAGATTGGGGCGCATAGCGTCATCGGTGCCGGGTGCTGGATCGGAGAGAACTGCAGGGTTCATCCGCGAGTGACTTTTTATCCCGGAGTGCGCGTGGGGAATCGGGCGGAGATTCATGCGGGGGCGGTGCTGGGGGCGGATGGATTTGGATTTGCGTTCGATGGCGAGAGGTATTGGAAATTTCCACAGGCAGGATTGGTGGAAATTGCGGATGACGTGGAGATTGGGGCGAACACGACGATTGATCGTGGGTCGCTGGACGACACGCGGATTGCGGAGGGAGTGAAGCTGGATAACCTGGTGCATGTGGGCCACAATGTGCAGATTGGGGCGCACACAGTGATTGCGGCGCAGACGGGGATTTCGGGATCGAGTAAATTGGGGCACCACGTGGTGGTGGGCGGACAGGTGGGAATCGCGGATCATTGCACGCTGGAAGATGGGTCGATTGCAGGGGCGCAGGCGGGCATTCCGACGGGAAAGATTATTCGGAAAGGGCAGACGGTTTGGGGGACGCCGGCACGGCCGCTGGAGCAGTTTAAGGAGTCGTATTTTTGGTTTGCGCGGTTGCCGGAATTGGCGGCAAGAGTGAAGAAAATCGAAGAGAAGAGTTAACCACAGAGAGCACAGAGGGCCACAGAGTTAGCGGAGAGGTCGAGAGAACCAATGGGGATCGCGCAATTAAAAGAGGGGACGCTGTGGAGGCTCGTGGTGGTGGGCGGGCATACGCGGAGCATTGGGAAGACGCAGTTGGTGTGCGACATCATTGCGGCGTTTCCGAAGACGGAATGGATTGCGGGAAAGATTACGCAGTACGGGCACGGGGTCTGCGCGCAGAACGGGGAGAACTGCGATTGCGCGCCGGAGGAGCATGTCTGCGCGCTGGATTGGGAAACAAAGGCGGACACTGGAACGGATAGCGCGCGATTTCTGGCGGCGGGGGCGAAGCGGTCGTTCTGGCTGAGGACGAAGCAGGGATATTTGGCTGAGGGATTGCCTTTGTTGCGGGAGGCGCTGCGGGAGAGCGCGGCGAAAGCAGGCAGTAGAGAAGGTCGTGCGGTGATTCTCGAGAGCAATTCACTGATGCAGTTTGTGAAGCCGTCGCTGTACTTTGCGGTGATCGATCCTTTGCGGGAAGATTTCAAGGAATCGGCGCAGATTGCGCTGGACCGGGCGCATGCGTTGGTGCTGCGGGGCGATGTTGGACGTGATGGCCAACCCGCGCCACTGTGGATGAAGCTGCCGGCAAAGTTGTTGCAGGAGAAACCGTCGGTTTTGCAAAGGGAAGGGGAGCCACTGCCTGGTCCGTTGGAGGTTTTGGTGCATCGAATGTTGGACGCACCGGGTGGAGCGCAGGTGTGACACTTAGTGGCAAGGCACTGTTGTCAGATGGGCATCTTAGGCGTTGACCGAGTTATAATCGACGGCGATAATAAGAAAGTACTGGGGGTACGTGGGTGAGGTCAGCCACGTTACCTTCCGGAAGTCCAAGGCATCAGAGAATTTAGGGGTTTTCAGGTGGCGGCTTGGGGTGTATCCCTGGCTGCTTTTGGAGCTGCTCTGGGGGGAGCATCGATGGCGTCTTTTGTACGCGTAGGAGAGGAACTTCCCGTAGCGCCAGCACCGGCACCATGGCGCCAGGAAGGCTGGGCGGAGAAGGTCGAAACCGCCGTGAAGAACGGGGCGGAGTACCTCCTGTCCGTGCAAGCCCAAGAAGGCTACTGGCACGGTGAGCTGGAAGCCGACACAACCCTCGAATCCGACTACATTTATTACCTCCATGTTCTTGGCAAGGCTGAACCCGCAAGAATAGCCAAGCTGGCGAATTATGTGCGACAAAAGCAGCTGCCGGATGGCGGCTGGCCGATTTATCCGAACGGGCCCTCCGAACTGAACGCCACCTGCAAAGCATATTTCGCACTGAAATTGGCCGGGGATTCCCCTGATTCGGCGCACCTGGCGAAGGCGCGCGAGGCTGTACACCGGCTGGGCGGGCTGGAGCACACGAATTCCTACGTGCGGTTTTACCTGGCGCTGGTGGGCGCGGTGGGATGGGAGTTGGTACCGGCGATTCCGCCCGAACTGATCCTGCTGCCGAACTGGTTTTACCTAAACATTTACGAAATGTCTTCCTGGACGCGGGGGATCGTGATTCCCATGTCGATTCTCTCGTCGTTGCGGCCGGAATTTCGGCTCCCGGAACACGCTCGAGTCGATGAGTTATTCAAGGATCCCACGCAGAAAACGGCGGCATTCAGCTGGAGCAAGCAACTGGTTTCCTGGAAGAACCTGTTTCTTGCGGTGGATCGCGCGCTGAAACTTTACGAGCGGCTGCCGTGGAAACCGCTGAGGAACAAGGCGCTGAGGGAAGCGAAGCAGTGGATGCTGGAGCACATGGAAAGGACCGACGGCCTGGCGGCGATCTATCCCTCCATCATGAATTCGATTTTTGCAATGATGGCGATGGGGCACGGAACCGACGATCCACTGACGCTGCGCGAAATCAAGGAATTTTCGCGGTTTGAGATTGAAGACGACCACACCATCCGACTGCAACCGTGCGTTTCGCCGGTGTGGGATACGTGCATCGCAATGGTGGCGCTGGAAGAAGCGGGGCTACCGGCGGACCATCCGGCGCTGGTAAGGGCGGCCGAATGGCTGCTGACGAAACAGATCCTGGGCGGCGGCGACTGGCAGGTGAAGAATAAGGATGCCGAACCGGGCGGCTGGGCATTTGAATACCGCAACGATTTTTACCCCGACGTGGACGACACCGCGTTCGTTTTGATGGCGCTGCAGCGGGTGAAATTTCCGGAAGAAAAGCGGATGGAAGGCGCGTTGCGCCGGGGCATTCAGTGGCTGCTGAGTATGCAGAATCGCGACGGGGGCTGGGGCGCGTTCGACCGCGATAACGACAAGCAAATTTTGTGCAACATCCCGTTCGCGGACCACAATGCGATGATCGATCCCTCGACAGCGGACGTTACGGCGCGCGTGCTGGAATGCCTGGGGCGATTCGGCTGGCCGGCGGAGCATCCGGCGATTCAGAAAGCGGTAGGCTTCCTGACGAAGGACCAGTCGAAGGATGGAGCGTGGTTCGGGCGCTGGGGCGTGAATTACGTTTATGGAACCAGCGGTGTGCTGCGTGCGCTGGAAACCGTTTCGCTGACGGCGCAGGATTATTGCGCGCGGGCGGTGGCCTGGTTGCGGGAAGTGCAGAAAGCCGACGGAAGTTTTGGCGAGTCGCTGCTGAGCTATGAAATGGAGTCCACGAAGGGGCACGGAAACAGCACGCCTTCGCAGACCGCATGGGGATTGATTGGACTTCTGGCGGGAGCGGACCGGAACGATCCGGCGGTGGGACGCGCGGCGGAGTACCTGGTGACGCAGCAGAATGCGAACGGATCCTGGAGCGAAGACGATTTTACCGGGACGGGATTCCCCGGCGTTTTTTATCTCAAGTACCACCTTTACAAGAATTCATTTCCAGTTTACGCGCTGGCCCGGTACCGCAATCAGGGGAAGCGCACGGAAGAATATTGCGCGTGCAAGTTTTTGCCGGGTGAGTTCAGGTTGCGGAGCGGTTTATATACCAAGCGCGAACGGAGCGCTTCCTAAGCACACGCATGCGGTACCCTCTTGGCTTGGTGCTGGATTCCGCGAGATACCTCGCGTCGCGGAAACTTCGAGGTAGCAAGAAAATACCCCTGGTGCTGACGCTCGATCCCCTGGGCGGATGCTCCAGTGCACATGGCGCGGAAGCTCGCGGTGAGTTGAGCGTGGAGCAGTGCCTTGCGGCGATGAAGGAATGCGACACTCCGGTGGTATATGTTCGTGGAGGGGAGCCGCTGGAGTATTCCGAGATCGCCCGGCTGACGAAAGAGATCCTGGCACGCGGGAAACACCTTTTCCTGTGCACGGACGGCACGCTGATTCGAAGGCGGCTGCACATGATTCCCCCGTACACGAACTTTTTGTGGAATGTGGGGTTTGAGGGCACGGAAGCGGTGCACGATGCTCGGACTAGGCGGCCGGGGCTGTTCCTGGAAGCGCTGGACGGGGTGAAGGCGGCGAAGAACGCGGGATTTTTTGTGGTGGCGACGACGACGATTTTTCCGGACTCGGATTTGCGGGATGTCCGGCGGCTATACGAGCAGTTGCACGCGGTGCATGTGGATGGGTACATGCTGTCTCCGCATTATCCGAGGCAAGCGATGTGCCGGAATTCGGCGGCGATGTTTCATGAAAAGATGCGGGAGAGATTTCGGGAAGCGAGCGACTTATTGAAGGAGTACAACCTGCTGACTTCCCCGATTTATCTGGAGTATTTGCGCGGCGAGCGCGAGCTGGATTGCTGCTCGTGGGGCAGTCCGGTGTATGGGCCTCGGGGCTGGGCGGCGCCGTGCACCCAGCTGAATTATGGTTACGAGGAGCATTACAAAATCCTGGTGGAGAAAACGGTTTGGGAGAATTTCGGGCGCGGGATGAATCCGCGATGCGAACCGTGCGCCAGCCACGCGGGATATGAAACGGCGGCGATCCTGGGGATGAATCCGAAGGCCGGGGATTTCTGGAAAATGCTGGCGTGGCAGATGCAGGGCGGGCTTGGCGAAAAACGCGAGCGGGCGCGCAAGGCATGACGACGCTGGTGACCGGGGCGGCGGGATTTCTGGGCAGCCACGTGGCGCGGCAACTGGTGGCGCGCGGGGAAAGCGTGCGCGTGCTGATGCGGGCTTCGAGCAGCAATCGAGCGATCAGCGATTTGTCGCTGGAGTACGTGACCGGAGATTTGCGGGATGCGGCTTCGCTGGAGCGCGCGTTGGCCGGCGTGAAGCGGGTGTACCACGTGGCGGCGGATTATCGCCTTTGGGCCAAGAGATCGCAGGATATTTACGACTCGAATGTCGGCGGGACAAAGAATCTGCTGGCGGCGGCGAAACGCGCGGGCGTGGAGCAACTGATCTACACCAGCACGGTGGCGACGATCGCGGTGGACCGGCCGGAACTGCCGAATGAATTTACCGACGCGAAGCTGGAAGAGATGGTGGGGCATTACAAGCGCTCGAAATGGATGGCGGAGCGCGAGGCGCTGCAGGCCGCGAAAGAGGGACTGCCGGTGATCGTGGCCATGCCGACGACGCCGGTGGGGCCTTGGGATTGGAAGCCGACGCCGACGGGGAAGATCATTCTGGATTTTTTGAATGGGAAGATGCCGGGATACGTGGAGACCGGATTAAATTTTGTGGGCGTGGAAGAGTGCGCGGTGGGTCACCTGCTTGCGGCGGAGCATGGCAAGGTGGGCGAGCGATATTTGCTGGGAGCGGAGAATTTGACGCTGAAGGGGTTGCTGGATTTGCTGGCGCAGATAACGGGTTTGCGGGCGCCGGGAATGAAAATACCACACGGCGTGGCGCTGGGTGTAGCTTATGTGGAGAGCGCGTATTCACGATTGGTGGGAAAAGAGCCGCAGATTCCGGTGGAAGGCGTGAAGATCGCGCGGCACAAAATGTTTGTAGATGCTTCGCGGGCGCAGCGAGAGTTGGGATTTCAGGCGGGACCGGTTGCGGCGGCGCTGGAGCGGGCGGTGCGGTGGTACCGGGCGAACGGGTATGTTTCGGCGCGGCGGGCGAAGAGGATCAAGCTGGCAGCTTGAAGAAGGAAGTAAATGAGGTTAATGGGGTAAAGGAAGTAAAGGAACGGAGCAGCCAGGGATTATCCATGAAGGTGCTGGTTACATTTGCGGTGGAGGCGGAGTTCGCGGCCTGGCGGAAGCTGCGTGCGTTCAACCTGATTGATTATCAAGGGCTGAAGCTGCGGAGGACCACGCTGGGTGCCGCGGAGATCACTGTGCTGATTACCGGAGTGGGCGCGCAGGCGGCGGGGCAGGCCATGGACCTGATGATGCGTATGGCGGATAAGGACCAGCATTTTGACGTGTGCATTTCCAGCGGCTTGGCGGGAGCGCTTTGCGACACGCTGAGTGTGGGCGACATCATCGCACCGAAGGAACTTATTGTTGAGTTGAAACATGCCGACTTGCGAACGGAGCGCCTTGCGGTGGATGCGGAGCTTCGACAACTTGCGCTTGAGCAAGGAGCGAAAAATGCGAACTGCCTGTTTACAACAGATGAGATTCTGGTGAAGGCGAGCCAAAAGAAATCGTGCTCATCGAGGGCGCAGTCGGTGGACATGGAAAGCTTTGAGATTGTGAAAGCGGCGTCGGCGTGGGGTGCGCGCAGCGTGGTAATCCGGGCGATCAGTGACGCGGCAACGGAAGATCTGCCTATCAATTTTAATTTAACGCTTTCGGAGAAAAAGGAAGTGAGTCTGCCGAAAGTGTTGCTGCAGCTTGCAAAGAATCCGCTGGCGCTGCCCTCGTTGATCCGGTTTGGCAAGCAAAGTCAGCGCGCCGGGGTTTTGCTGGCAGCGTTTCTGGAAATGTATTGTCAGGATTTGGCGGGACGTTCCGCCTCGAAAAACGTGAGCGAGGTTGCCGCGAGATGAGCGGGCCGGGAACAATCGTGGAGCAGGTGCGGACGCTGGGTCCGATTCCCAAGACGATGCGGGCGGGTGTGTATCGCGAGAAGGGAATTGTGAAGGTGGAAGAAGTGCCGGTGCCGGAAGTGGGCGACGGCGAAGTGCTGATCAAAGTGGCGGCGTGCGGAATTTGCGGGACGGACATCAAGAAGATTTTTTACCGGTACGTGGAACCGCCGCAAATCCTGGGGCATGAAGTTGCCGGAACGGTGGTGGCGGTTGGCCGCGGGGTGACGAAATGGAAGCTGGGTGACCGGGTGATGAGTTTTCATCACATTCCGTGCGGAGAGTGCTTCTTTTGCGAGCGGCGGATGTTTTCGCAATGCAAGCTGTATAAGAGCACCGGGCTGACGGCGGGATTCACTCCAAACGGCGGGGGATTTGGGGAGTACGTGAAGGCGATGCCGTGGGTGGCGGAGCGAGGGATCGTGGCCTTGCCGGACAACGTGAGCTTTGAAGAGGCCACGTTCATTGAGCCGATTAACACGATTGTTAAGGCGGTGCAGAAGGCGCGGGTCGCGGCCGGGGAGACGGTGCTGATCATCGGCTGCGGGCCTATCGGGCTGCAACTGCTGATGGTTAGCCAAATCGAGGGGGCGCGTATTTATACGAGCGACCCGGTGGCTACACGGCGGGAAAAGAGCTTAAAGCTTGGAGCAATAGAGTCTTTTAACCCTGTAAGTGGTAAGCTAGTTGAAGAAGTGCGTGCTAGGTCGGGGGGTCGTGGGGCGGACGTGGTTCTTGTCGCGGTGGCGCATCCAGCAGTGGTGGTGGAAGCGTTGGCAGCGGCGAGGCCCGGGGGACGGATTCTCCTGTTTGCCGCGAACGATCCAGTCACAAAGATAGAGTTTCCAGCCTCGGCGGTGGGGATCGACGAGAAGGAAATCCTTGGCAGCTATAGTGCGGCGGTGGACATCCAAGAGAGTGCGGCAGCGCTGGTGCTGGAGAAGAAACTGCCGGTGATGGATATCGTCACACACAGGTTCCCTTTGGATAGAATTCAGGAGGGCTTGGAACTGGCAGCGCACCCCACAGAAGATTCCCTGAAGATTCTGATTACACACAAATGAAAACAGCGTCTCCAAAGAAAATCGAGCTCGGACTGGAAGAAGCGCCTCTTCGGGAAAAGCCGGTCGTACCTTCGAAAATGACGGCGGCCGTGCTTTACGGCAGCGAGGACCTGCGAATCGAGCAGATTGATGTGCCTGCGCTTGCCGCGGACGAGGTGCTGCTGCGAGTGCGGCTGGCGCTTACGGACGGGACGGACTTGAAGGTGTGGAAGCGCGGGTATCACGCGAAAATGATTCAGCCGCCGGCGGTGTTCGGGCACGAGGTGGTGGGAGAGATTGTGGCGATGGGGAAGCGCGTGGATCCCCGGTGGCGCCTGGGTACGCGGGTGATTGCGGCGAATTCGGCGCCGTGTTTGCGGTGCTATCACTGCCGGCGCGGGCAGGAAAATCTTTGCGACGACCTTTTGTTCAATAACGGGGCGTACGCGGACTACATGCGGATTCCGGGGCGTATTGCCCGGGAAAACATGCTGGAAGTGCCGCACGGAGTGGACGACCACAGCGCGGCGCTGGTGGAGCCGCTGGCGTGCGTGCTGCGCGGCGTTCACGAGATGGAAGTTCGAACGGGCGACACGACGGTGGTGATCGGGTGCGGGCCGGTGGGATTGATGTTCGTGAGGATGTTGACCCGGCGTGGAGTGCGCGTGATCGCACTGGCGCGCCGCGAGGGACCGCTGGCGGTGGCGCGGAAGCTGGGCGCCGTGGCGACCATTAATGTTACGGAAACCGCGGATGTGGCAGCGGCGGTGCGGGCTTTGACGGACGAAAGCCGCGGGCCGGATTCGGTGGTCGAGGCGGCTGGGAACCCGGCGACGTGGGAACAGGCGCTGGCGATGGTTCGGCGCGGGGGAGTGGTGAACTTCTTCAGCGGACTGCCGACCGGGACGCGCGTGGAGATTGAGCCGGCGGCGATTCACTACTCGGAGATCAAAATTATTTCGCCGTTCCACCATACGCCGAGATTTATTCGCGAGGCGTTGGAAGCGATACGGCGCGGGGATATTTCGGCGCATGATTTCGTGACCGAAGACATTCGGCTGGAAGACCTGCCGCAGGCGTTTGAGCGGATGAAGACGCGTAGCGGGGAAATCAAGCTGGCAGTCAGGCCGTAAGAAGTGACTGGTGACTAGTGATTGGTGACTGGTGAAAGCCACCTGCTTTTCTGAATCCAAGCTCAGACCCAATAGTAAAGAGGACAGAATCGGCTGATGCTGCGCCCGGGCGAATTGAAGATAGCCGCAAAGCTGCCTGAGGATGGTTGTGCGCCAGCGGAGGCGCAGGCTTATACGCTATGGCTAGCCACCGATCATTACGAAAATTTCAACGTGGCGTCGTGGCTGCTGCCGAAGGAATTGCACCAGCACTTTTATAACTTGTATGCGTATTGCCGTTGGGCGGACGACCTGGGCGACGAGATTCCCGCAAGAGAGCGGGCGCTGGAGTTGCTGGACTGGTGGGAACGGGAACTGGATGCGTGTTACGAGGGGCGGCCTTCGCATCCCGTGTTTGTGGCGTTGCGCGAGACGATCGTTGCGAAGGACGTGCCGAAGCAGCCGTTCGCGGATTTGCTGAAAGCGTTCCGGCAGGATCAGGTGGTGAAGCGGTATCCGACGTGGGACGCGGTGCTGGATTATTGCGTGTACTCGGCGAATCCCGTGGGGCGGCTGGTGCTGTATTTGTGCGGATATCGGGATGAGGAGAGGCAAAAGCTTTCCGACGCGACGTGCACAGCGCTGCAGTTGGTGAATTTCTGGCAGGACGTTTCACGGGATCTGGAAATCGGGCGGATTTATATTCCGCTGGACCGCGCGGCGGCGCACGGGTTGAGCGAGCAGGATATCGCGGGCCGGAAGTTCGATGCGAGATATGTTTCGTTGATGAAGGAATTGATCGAGTACACGCGGAGACTTTTCGACAAGGGAATGCCGCTGGCGCGGAAAGTGGAAGGCAAGTTGAGCGTGGATTTGGAGATGTTCAGCCGCGGCGGGTTGGCGGTGCTGGACGCGATTGAGGCGATGGGCTACGACACGCTGCACCGGCGGCCGGAAGTCAGCAAGGTGAAGCAGGTTGGATTGCTGGGGCGGGCGCTGATTGCGCATGTGCTGGGCGGTTCGACTGTGAATCGAAACGGCGGGTTCGCGCGCGAAGGAGCGAGCAGTGTTGTTGCCGATCCAACGGAAGCGGAGATTAGCGCTTCCTATAGCCACTGCCACCAGATTGCGCGGAGTGCGCACAGCAATTTCTATCCGGCGTTTTTTCTGCTGCCGAAGGCGAAGCGCGATGGCATCGTGGCGTTGTATGCGTTCATGCGGCTGATTGACGACGTTTCAGACGAAGGCGCGGATGTGGGGGCGAAGCAGCGCGGGCTGGCGAGATGGAGAGCGGCGCTGGACGAAGCGATTACGGGGCAGTCCCAGGCGTTTGACGGAAATGCGGCGCGAACGCTGCAAGCCGGCGAATTGTATGGCGAACGGGAAGTGCTGCCGGCGCTGGTGGACACGATGGAGCGCTTCCGAATGCCGGCGCGTTACCTGCACGACCTGATCAGCGGCGCGGAGATGGATCTGACAATCCAGGAATACCCGACGTTTGAGCGGCTGAAGGAATACTGCTATCGCGTTGCGGGGACCGTAGGATTGACCTGTACGCACATTTTTGGATTTCGCGATTCGAAGGCGCTGGACCTGGCGGAGAAGCTGGGGCTGGCGTTTCAACTGACGAATATTATCCGCGATGTGCGTGAGGATTTTGCTGCCGGCCGGATTTATCTTCCAGGGGAGGATCTTGTTCGCTATGGCGTGGCAGAACAGGACTTGGGGCGAGGTGAGGCGACGCTGGGCGTGCGGGAGTTGTTGAAGTTTGAGGCGGACCGAGCGTGGAAGCTGTATGAAGAGGGCTCGCAACTGTTGGGACTGATCGACGAAGACAGCCGCGGGACGCTGTGGTTGCTGGTGCAAACCTACAGCGCGCTGCTCGCGCGGATTGAATCGGTGGATTTTGCGGTGTTTGGGGAGCGAGTGCGGCTCTCGACGCCGGAGAAGCTGAAGTTGATGGCCAAGGCGCGATTCGGGCGCCATACGGAAGAGAACATCCTTGCAAAATGTGATCGTGATCGGCGGGGGGCTGGCGGGGCTGTCGGCGGGCGTCGCGCTGGCTGAAGCCGGCTGGCGGGTGCGCCTGTTTGAACAGCGTCCCTTTCTCGGCGGCCGGGCAACGTCGTACGTGTTGCCCGACGGCGAGCACGTGGATAATTGCCAGCACGTGACGCTGGGCTGCTGCACGAACCTGGAGGATTTTTATCGGCGCGTGGGTTCGGCGGGCAAAATCAAATTTTTTGACCGGCTGGTTTTCCAAGACCCGCAAGGACGAATCGGCGAGATGCAGGCGGGAATTCTGCCTGCCCCGTTTCACATGACCGGATCGTTTGCGGCATTTTCGCCGCTTACTCTCGCAGACAAGCGTAGCATCGCCTGGGCGATGCTGGATATTTTGCGCGGGAGGGGACGCACTGCGGATTTGGACGAACCGGGCGGAATTTCGATGCTGGAATGGTTGAAACGCAGAAAGCAGACGCCGGGAGCGATCGAGCGGTTTTGGCGGGTGGTGCTGGTGAGCGCGCTGGACGAGGAACTGGATCGGACGGATGCGCGATTCGGGGTGGATGTTTTCTGGAAGGGATTTTTGTCGAACCGGACGGGATACCGGATGGGGGTGCCGTCGGTGCCTCTCGCGGAACTCTATGACGGATGCAAAACGGAGATCGAAAAACGCGGCGGGGAAGTGAATTTGCGGATGCCAGTGCGGGCGATCCACATGGCGAACGGCGCGCTGACGGGAGTGGAGTTTGACGGGGGGCGCGTGGAGAGCGCTGAGGCGTACGTATTTGCACTGCCGCATCCCGCGATGGCGGAATTGGCGAACGAGGAGATAAAGCGGCTGGAACCCCGGCTGGGTGAATTGGGAAATATAGGTGTGTCGCCGATTACGGGCGTCCATTTTTGGTTCGACCGGGAAGTGATGAAAGAGCCGTTTGTGACGCTGCTGGAGACGACGACGCAGTGGGTTTTCAACAAGACGGCGCTCTATGGCGAGCGAAACGGCACGGGGAAAGAGAAGGGGCAATACCTGCAACTGGTGATTAGCGCTTCGTACGAACTTTTGCAGAAACCCCGGCAGGAGATCATAGACCTGTGCCTGAAGGAAGTACAGCACGCGCTGCCGGTGGCGAGAGATGCGAAATTGCTGAAGGCCACGGTCATAAAAGAGGCGGCGGCTACATTTTCGCCGCAACCTGGGGTGGACCGTTGGCGTCCTACTCAAGAGACGAAAATTCGGGGAATGTACCTGGCGGGCGATTGGACGGCCACGGGCTGGCCGGCGACGATGGAAGGCGCGGTGCGGAGCGGGTATTTGGCGGCGGAGGCGGTGTTGCGAAGCGCGGGAACGCCGAAGAAATTGTTACAAGCGGATTTGGCGGCGGATGGATTGGTGGGGTGGTTTTGTTAGAGAAGAGTTTGGTGCTTGCCGGCAGGATGCCGGCGCTACGGCTATTCGGTCTTGAGAGTGTTCGTAGGACGGCCTTCTGAGGCCGTCCGCTCCCAGTAATAGCGTGGTGCTTGGATCGAAGCGCCCGCCCCGTAAAACCATTCGGGGTGCAAAGAGCGCACCTCAGAAGGCGGGCCCTACAGAATGGCACGGGAGTTCGGGGCCACCTGAAGGTGGCCGCTACGTGGGTGGGATGAAAGTTGTTAAGCGGCGCTCGAATAGCGTAAGAGATTCAGTCGCGCGATCGATGGCGGCATAGGCTTCGCGATTCGCGGCTTTGAACTGGTCGAATGAGTTTTCGGAATCCCAGTAGTCCAGGGTGAAGTAGAAGTGAGGACGGGAGAGGTCCTTGAGGAGGCGAGTCTCGCAGTAGTGCGGATCGCGTTGGAAGAGCCGGACCCAGTCACCGTGGGTGCCATAGGCGGATTGAAAGCTTTCTTCGCAACCGGGCTTGACTTCGTACTCCCAGAGGGCTACAAACATAGTTGTCCCATCTCCTGCTCTCGCTAACCGGCAATCCAGGAACACTTCATTGGGGAAGGCTGGCCTGCCGAGCGATTGTAGCAACCCGATTGGATATAAGACTCAAAGTGACCCTCTCTGAATTTGTGTAAGTATACGCCGAAGTAGCAGTCCGTTCAGGCTGGCGGACGGAGGTGTTTGTGGATCGCAAGTACGGTCACCGCGGCTATCGTGACGCGGAAAAGCACGAAAAAAAAGAAAGACCCGATCGCAAGCCCCCGCAGGGCGGCCCGCGCGGAGCCACGGACCACCTCGGTCCGCGGACGCCGCGGATGGTGGGAACGGTGACGCGGGCACGCTGCTCGAACTGCGGCGCGGTGCTGGTTTCGGGCTTCGATGCCAATGGGAAATGCCCGAAGTGCGGATTTGAACTGCACTGTTGCAAGCAGTGCCGGTTTTTCGATTCGGGCGCGCAGTTTGAATGCACGCAGGCGGTGCCGGCGCGCGTGACGCCGAAAGACGCGAAGAACGAATGCACATTCTATGAATTCAGAATGACGATCGAGAAAGATACGGCGCCGACGTCCTATATGCAGCCCGCGCAGGTTCCCGTGGAAGCGCCGAATCCTTCGCGGCCTTTGGATGCCCGCCAGGCGTTTGAAAACCTCTTCAAGAAGTAGATCCCTTCGATTTTTTGCCAGCAGGTGAGCCGAGCGGGAAAAGTGTGGGCGCGGCCGGCATTTCGCTTGCGATTTCCTCGAGTTGCGGATAGTGCCGGCGGAGATCGTCGGGCACTTTCAGTTTTGTTCCCTTCAAAATGCTGAGGAGCTGTAGGGCGTTGACGACGGCCTTGCCCTGGTAGTGGTTGTTGGTGACCACGTAAACGTCGCGCGCGTGTTTCTGGACTTCCTGGATGCGGGCGGCCCAGGGCTGGAGTTCCTCAGGAGAGTAAAGATAATTATAGCGTTCGTGGGCGGGAAGCTTGGGATCGTCGCTGAACCAGGTGTCGTAGCGGCGGCCGTGGAAGCGCACATAGCCGACGGGCGAGGTGATTTGAGAGGTCGGCGTCATGGAGTGGCCGATGACCGGCTGATCGATGTTGCAGAAGCCGGTGTTGCGATCGCGGAGAAGATCGAACGTCGCTTGCATTTGCCAGGAAGAGTGGCGGAGTTCGACGACGAGGGGATAATCTGCGAAACGTTTTAGAAGTGCGGAGAGATGTGCGGAAGTTTCGGACGAGCGATGAAAGGAGAAAGGGAATTGGAGGAGAATCGCGCCGAGCTTGCCTGCTTCGTGAAGAACGTCGAAGCCCGCACGGACGTTGCGCTCGTCTTCGACAGTGGCCGAGGGTTCGTGGGTGAAGCGTTGCCAGAGTTTCGCGGTAAAGAGGAAGGAAGGGTTGGAGGAAACACGTTCGAGCCACGCGGCGGCGTGGTCTGGGCGAATGGGTTGATAGAAGGAAGTATTGATTTCGATAGTGTCGAAAAACTGGGCGAGGAAAGTGGCTTCGTGAAAATCTTTCGCGTGGCGGGAAGGATAGACGTAGCCGGACCAGTCGGGGTAGGACCAGCCTGCTGGACCGATGCGCAGGCGGCCTTGGGCTGGAGATTGATACGCGGGTTCTTTTTTAGGGCGCATTGAGTGCAACAGTTAGGCTAGAAAGCCGCGCACGGGATGTCAATGTACTGGCGTTGCGCGGGGGGTTGCGGCTTGTTATGCTGGCGTTGTTATGCGGTGCAGAATGCAGCTGCTTCGCGACCCTTCCGGAAGCTTCTCCAATCCCTACAGGTGCAACCATGAACGTATCGATCAGCTATAGGCACGTGGATGCGCAACAACCAGTGGCAGCGGAAGTGATGCGGCGGCTGGATAAATTGAACCGGCTGCTGAAGAGTTATCAGCCGGACATGATCCAGTTGAAGGGAGTGTTTTCGAAGAATCAAAGGACGGAGGAACAGTCGTGCGCGCTGACGCTGTCGTTGCCGAATGGGACGCTGCACGCGACGGGAAACGGCAAGAACGTGCTGGCGGGGTGCAAAAAAGCGTTCAGCGAAATTGAAACGCAGGTGAAGAAACACCAGTCGCGGCTGCGCCGCGAACACGAATGGAAACGCAAACGGCCGATCGAGAGAGGTCCTGACGCGGAAAGCATTCGGTAGCAGACTCGTCGCCGAGTGCAAAGCGGGAATCGGATTTTTCCTGTACAATTAAAGTTTGTGTCCGCAGGGGCGTAGCTCAGTGGTAGAGCAGCGGCCTTTTAAGCCGAAGGTCGTGGGTTCGATCCCCACCGCCCCTACCAATCTTCTTTTGTTTCTTGAACAACCCGGCGATTAGTGGAGGCGGCAACCGCGACGGGCAGCGTGAACTGAAACGTTGCGCCGCGCGGAGAATTGTTGGCGGCCCACAAGCGGCCTCTGTGCGCTTCGATGATGGAACGGGTGATCGTCAGTCCCATGCCGGTACCTTGCGACTTGGTTGTAAAGAAAGCATCAAAGATTTGTTCCGGCTTTTCTGCAGGCAGGCCAATGCCCGTGTCGCTGATGGAAACCAGCAATTCACCGTTGTCAGATAACTCCGACTTGATGGTAAGTTCTCCAGCGGTGCCCTTCATCGCTTCAATGGCGTTGAGCATGAGATTCATAAAAACCTGCTGCAATTGCACACGATCTGTCTTTACGTTGGGCAGTTCCGGGGCGAGTTCCGTGTGCAGAGCAATCGAGTAGCGGTAGACCTCGTCACGGAGCAGCATGAGCATTTCGCGGATAACTTCGTTCAGGTCGACCGTCTCGAGTTGCGGCTGGCCACCTTTCTTATAGAAAGATCTCAGACGGTTGACAATCTCACCCGCGCGAGTACCGTCCTTGACGGTCCTCATTATCGCCTGGCGCCCTTTCTCCAGATCGGGTACCTCCCGGGCGAGCCAGCGCAGGCCGGCGTCAGCATTGGTGACAGCAGCGGCGATGGGCTGTTTGATCTCGTGAGCCAGAGCGGCTGCCAACTCCCCCATCATGCTCACGCGGTTCATGTGTGCCAAATTTGCCTCCAACTCGCGGAGCCGCTTGCGTTCTGTGACATCTACCGCTGAGCCCACAATTTCTACAACATCTCCAGAGCGATTGAGGACCGGGTGCCCGTGGGCATGGATGTGTGCAATCGTTCCGTCTGGAAGAATCATCTTGTGCTCGACTTCGTAGTCGGTCTTCTCCCGCACCACACGGGGCATGGCTTGACGCACGCCGTCGCGATCGTCAGGGTGGACGTGTTCCAAGAACGTTTTGCTGGTCGGTGGACCTTGCCGAGGATCTAATCCATGAATTCGGAACATTTCGTCGGACCAGTAAAGCGCCTTTTCCGTGGCAGGATCGTAAGCCCAACTGCCCGTCTTGGTTAGTCTCTGCGCCTCCGCCAGGTACGCTTCGCTGCGCCGCAGCCGGTTCTCGGCCTGTTCGCGTTCACGGCTCTGGGTAAGCAACGCGTCGTTGGTTATCCGCTGGTCTTCAACCGTACGTTTCAGGTCATCATGCGCGCGCCTAAGCGATTCCTTGGCATTCCTTTGCGCAGCACTTAGCAAGCCAACGATAAGGTTTGCCAGCATGTACATGAAAAGCTTGGGTATTTCTCCGGGCCTCAGACCCAACGAATGGATCGGGGGCAAAAAGAAATAATGGAACGAAAAAGTGGAGATCGCCGTCGCGAACAAAGCCGGCCCGACTCCGCCATACCACGCGCTCAACATGACGGCGCAGATAAACATTGTTCCGGGGGGAGCCCCAAAGTGGAGATGCAACCATTTTGAAATAACCAGCGCTGAGGCGGTCGAGAGGACAGCGACCCCGTAGCTCCTTGCCCGGGACGGCTTGGACCATAGAAGATGATCGATTCTGGACACGATCGGCTCCGAGCAAGGGTGGCGGTCCCTGCAAAGTGCCTAACAAACTCTGAAGATTCTGAGCCGCTCGTCGGGCAGTTTGCAACAGGTTTCGTTTGCGGCCGCTTCGTGCAGATCTCCTCACTAGAAAATCAGCCTCAGGGCGAATTGAATCTGGCGGGATGTCGTCACGGTTGTAGTAATCTGCCCCACCCCCGGGAGCGGCGCTTGCTGATAGGCACCCAGAACAGACGGGGCCCCACTGAAGACCGTAGCGGACGCCGGCATGCCAAAGTTCGCATGGTTCAGGATGTTGAAGATTTCAGTGCGGAATTCGATGATTCCTTGTTCGCCCAACAGAGGAAGTGAGGTGTCCTTGACGAGCGAAAAATCCCAAGCCGCCAGATTTGGCCCGCGCAAAATCCCGCGTCCGGAATCGCCCAAGGTACCGCAGGTTAGCGCCGGGTTATTGGGGCAAGGCACCATCGGCTGCAGGTGGAACATGTTGGGATTGAACCACTGATTTGGATTTCCCGTGATGACCGAGTCGGGATCATATGGAATGAAGTTGGCGGCAGCAACGTAAGCGCCGCCTTCCGCATCCGTTAATGCTGTCCCTTTAGCCACGGATTGAGTGTTGATGTCGACGCGGTCCGCCATGGTGCCGAGGTTGCCGGAATTCGACCGGTTGCTGGCCACAAGTGCCGTAAACGGCAGCCCGCTCTGGATGGAGACGATGTTGCCCGTCCACCAGCCGTTGGCAAACTTTGATAGCAGGCCGTTCGACCTGAGATTTGGGAAGTGGTACAGAAGACTCAAGCGAAAATTATGACGAACGTCGAAGCAGGACGGTCCGTAATCGTACGCCCTGGTATTTGAACTGACGCCGGTATCCATTCCCGGAGCCCCCGCACAATCGGCGGCGACGAGTTGCCCTATCGGTGTATCCAAGGAATGGGCAAAGGTGTAGGCCGCCTGTGCTTCCAAACCGCCGTTGAAGCGTTTGTTGACTACTACCTGCAGCGAGTCATAGTGCGAAACACCTACCGTATTGTTCGTGTTGACCGACCCAAAATTCGGATTAATGCGGCACGTTGGGATGGTGCCGCTCTGGCAGAGGGGAACCGAGTTAGACCAATATTGGACGCCGTTCACAACCGCGGTCGGGCTGGTGGGATTTCCTTCGAGTTGCTGCCAGAGATGCACGCCGCGAGTCCCGACATATGCGACACTGACCGCCGTGTTCCTGGTCAATTGGCGCTGGAGAGTCAAATTATATTGGATATTGTATGGTTGGCCGGCATTATAGTCGGCCGTAACTACGGTGTTCGCGAGATCGCTGCCAAGAACTGAGTCCACCGTTGGAAGCGTGATTGGGAATGTAACAACGGCGTTCTTCGGATTCGCGAGGGAATACAATATCGCCGGGTAAGATCCGTCGGCCTCATTAATGAATGCGCCGCCCAAATTTCCGACGTCGTAATAGATGCCGCCGCCGCCCCGAAGCGCAGTTTTGCCATCTCCGAAGACGTCCCAGGCAAATCCGACCCGAGGGCTGAGATTCCAGTATGTTTTATTCCGCATGACCGGCCCTGGAATCCATGCCACCAACTCGCCGCCGGGCAGGACGGTGGAATCGGTTGTTAAATTACGAATCGCGTATTGCCTTCCATTTGCCTCGCGAGGAGTGGTCATGAACTCGTACCGCAGTCCCATGTTCACTGTAAATCGGGAACTTATGTGGTAATCGTCCTGCGCATAGAATCCAAAGGTGTTGTAGAGGAAATAGCGGTTAACGTCCGATCCAGTGAGGGGACCTCCGTACGTCAAAGGAATTCCTTTGAGAAAGTTGGTGAAGCTGGTGTAGGACGGACTGCCGTTGTAGGCGACGGGAACTGTCAGTGCTTCATTGAACCGGTTCAGCAGCGTCCCGAATCGCAAGCTGTGCTTTCCCCGTTGAACGTAGAGATCGTCGCCGAAGGAATAGATGTTTTGCAGGTGAAGAGAATCAGGCGGGCCCACCAGCCTGCCGGTGCCGACGGGGGACAAGTTTGTAATCGAGAAAGAACCAAATGGGCGTCCGGCTATAAACGGTTCGATCCCTGCGGGGAGCGAACCGACATTGATGGCGAAGCTGCCGAAGTTGGTCCGGCTGAACGAGAGCCGTGCTGTGTTTGAAATACGCGGAGAGATAATGTGTGTTTCCGAGAGGGTTATAAACTGGTCGAGATCCCTTCCACCACCGCGGAATCCCGGGAAGGCCGTGCCCGAAGTGCTGGGAATACCCTGATTGTTGGCCGAGTCCACGTTGGCTGAATCGACGGTATACCGGGCAAAAAAGGTATCCGATGAGGAGAGATTCTGGTCGAGCCGAATCTGCCCGTAGTTCACACCGACTTTTGTCGATGGCCCATATAAGTAGCTATTCGCGCCATTGTTTGGATTGGGGTACAGCGACAGAAGAGCGGCAATCTCCGAGTTCGCGATTGTCACGGAGCCGCCCGGCGGGAGGCCGAGCGTGGGGCAATCGGCTTCTGTTATCACTGCGCCTGCCGCACCGTGGCATCCGGCCGCGGGCACCAAGTCATTAGCGGTAAACCCCAGATTTTCCTGCAATCCCTCGTAGACCGAATAGAAGAAAGTTTTGTTCTTCCTGATGGGGCCGCCCAAGGAAGCCCCAAAATTATTCTTCTCGAGATGTGGAATGCCGGGACCGTCGAAGAAATTGCGCGCATTCAAAGCGCTGTTGCGGAAATATTCGAAGACATCCCCGTGATATTGATTGGTGCCGCCCTTGCTGATCATCACCAGCTCGCTGCCCATGCTCACGCCATAGGAGGCGTCATAGGCGCTGGTCAGCAGCTTGAATTCTTGTATGCCATCCACACCCAGGGTGGTTCCTGCGAAACTGGCGGTGCCCCAATTCGATTGGTTGGCGATCTGAGTGCCGTCCAGCAGGAAGTTGTTGGATATCACGGGTGCGCCATTGACGCTATAAACGGTGCCGGTCATCCCTCCAAAACCGTTTGTGCCGGTGCTGTTCAGGCTATTGGTTACGCCGGCTTGCAGCAGGGTGAGGTCGATATAATTGCGGCCGTTCAGCGGCAGATCTTCAATCTGTTTTCTGTTGACCAATCCCGCGATCACGCTGCTCGTGGCCTCTACCAGCGGCGCTCCGCCGTCTACCGTAACGCTTTGGGTGACCGAGCCAACCTGTAGCGAGAAATTCAATCTGATGACGTCGGAAACGTGAAGCTCCACGCCGGGTCTTGCCGCCTTCCGGAATCCATCCTTAGCCACAGTCACGATGTAAGTTCCGGCAGGCAGATTGGGAAAATTGTAAAGGCCGGTCTGGGCTGTACTCGCTAAATACAAAGAGTTGGTTGCGACATTGAGCGCCTCCACCCTTACTCGAGGCACCGCAAGTCCGCTATGATCCGTGACCCGGCCACTCAATGCCGCAGATTCTTCTTGAGCAACAGCCGACGAGCAACACAATCCCCCCAGAATCAATGCGGCCATAAGCATGTGATTACGATCTGCGCCCACAGTTACACTTCTCTAAGTTTTGATTTGTGAAGCTCACACCCCGCAACCCGACTGCAAGCTTGAAGCCACCCAGGTTGTAACTTCTTGGCTCCGCCAGTCGCCGTGCCTGTACTTTGATCTCCAGAGCCTCCGCACTTATTGATCTGGCGCTGGGGGCGGTGCTGACGCAGGCCAAGCATATTAAACAGTGCCAGTGCGATGTAAATAGGCAGTCGTCGGATGCAAAATATTTGAGTCTCCGTCACCGTTTTGTTTTTGAAGCGGGATTTTCTGGCTGTAGCGGGGTCTTACCACATTCCATGAGAACACCTGAGGCAAGTCCCCTTCTCTTCTTCCATCCCCCGTGGTGGAATAAAAAGATAGCGAAGGCGGTTTGAGGAGAGGCGCCGCCAGCTATTTTGGACTGACGAATCTCCTCGTGGGATATGATGTAGTTCAAGGCCAAGGCAAAACCATGAGCGAAGGATTCCGGTTATCGTTAGCTATCCCCTTGCACAATGAAGAGAGCGTTCTCCCTGAGCTTCTCCGACGCACACTGACCATGCTCGATTCGCTGCCTGGCGGCCCGCATGAGCTTCTGCTTGTGGATGACGGCAGCACAGACGGATCCGTTGCGCTGGTGGAAGAAGCGGCGGAGAGGGAGCCGCGCATCGTCCTTGTGAGACTTTCTCGAAATTTCGGCCATCAAGCGGCCCTGAGCTGCGCCCTCGATCATGTAACGGGAGATGCCGTCGTGGTGATGGATGGCGATTTGCAAGATGCGCCGGAAGTGGTCCCGCAATTGGTGGAGCGTTTCCAGGAGGGTTATGACGTTGTGTATGCGCAGCGCACGGGGCGCAAGGAACCGTGGCCATTGCGGCTTTCGTACTTCCTCTTTTACCGGTTGATGGCCAGACTTTCGGATATCCAATTGCCGCTCGACTCGGGGGACTTCGGGTTGATGTCGCGCCGCGTGGTCGAGGAAATACGCCGGATGCCTGAGCGTCACCGCTATCTCAGGGGATTGCGCAGTTGGGTTGGGTACCGGCAGACGGGGATACCAATCGAACGTTTGGAACGCCATTCTGGCAACAGCAAGTACGGATTGCTTCAATTGTTGAAACTTGCCGCCGATGGGCTATTCGCCTTCTCCATTGTTCCGATCCGGGCTGCCGCATTGCTTGGCGCGATTGCAAGCTCGCTTTCCTTTCTGTTTGGTTTGTACGCCGTGGAGGAAAAACTTGTTTTCCATCGCTCGCCGCAGGGATACACATCGCTATTGCTGGTGATCACCTTTTTTTCTGGCGCTCTTCTGTTCTTCCTCGGCGTGATTGGCGAGTATGTGGGGCGCATTTACGAGGAAACCAAGCGCCGGCCAATTTACATCGTAGGCCAGATCGTTCGCAGTCCGGACCACCCGCTGAATCAGCTGAGAAGCCACGCGGCCACCGAAGAAGAGGCTTCCCCATCCAGAATTCTCAAGAATCGGGGATGAACCAAATCGTGGCCATGCCCTCGGCAACCCCATCAGTGACCGAGCCTCAAACCCGGCAGATTGAGTATCTCTCTCCGCCGGCACCCGTAAGAATGGCCGATCGCTGGTTCGAAATTGCGTCCGCAGAGCATTTTTGGGTTCGCCGTCGATTTGAGGTGCTTAGGCGGCTCGACGACGGGGCGGTTCCCGCCGCAGTGCAAATCGCAGAAATCGGATGCGGCCATGGTCTTCTGCAACGGCAGGTGGAAGATAACTACGGCAGGGAAGTGACGGGCTTCGACCTGAATGAGTATGCCCTGAAGCGGAATCTAAGCAACAGAAGCAGGCTCTGCTGTTACGACGTCCGCCAACAATTGCCAGCGCTCCATCAGCGGTTCGATCTGATCTTCCTATTTGACATACTGGAGCACCTTTCGGACGAAACTCAATTTCTCAGCGCCGTTCTCTACCACCTGGCGCCACAAGGAAAACTGATTATCAACGTACCCGCCGGCCAGTGGGCATTTTCGGCATATGACATTGCCGCGGGGCACATCCGCCGGTATTCCATTGGACGGTTGGGCGAGGTTGCGCAGCGGAGCAATCTGGAAATACAGAGTTGGACTTATTGGGGGCTCCCGCTGGTTCCGACTCTTGCCATTCGCAAGCTCTGGCTGAGCGGCCAGCATGATCAGTCGAAGGTGATTTCCAGCGGCTTCGATTCCCGCTCTGGTTTCATCAACCACATGCTGAGCCTCCTTTCGCGCTGCGAGCCGTTACCACAAAAGTGGCTTGGAACTTCGCTGATGGCCATCCTTCAGCGATCCGTCACAACCCGCTGACCCGCATTCTTTCAGGCGAGCGGCAGAGTGCGAGGACGCGGACGAGGTTTGTATTACCATGATGGTCCGAATAGTAATCGCGACTTGGTGAGGAGCCTGGTGCGGAAAATTGCCCGTATTTTGCTGTTGATTGTTGCGATGATCTCCGTTGGTTCGATGGCGGCGGGGCAAGAGCCAATCCTCGCAATCACACACGTCAATTTAATTGACGCTACGGGAGCGCCGGTGCGGGCGGACATTACCGTGCTCATCGAAGGAAAGCATATTTCGCAAATTGGCAAGAGCGCCGAGTTGGCGGTACCCAAGACGGCGAAGGTGGTAGACGCCAGCGGCAAGTATCTGATTCCCGGGCTGTGGGATATGCACGTGCACGAAATTTTCGGCGCGTGGCTGCCGGAGGACGAAAAGATTACCCCGCTGCTGTTTGTGGCCAACGGCGTGACGGGCGTGCGGGATATGGGCGGCGACCTGGAGCCTTTGAAGAAGTGGCGCGCGCGGATCGCGGACGGCAAAATGCTGGGTCCGCGCATGATCATTGCCGGGCCGATGCTGGATGGGCCGGTGCCGCAATTTCCGAGTTCCGCGCCGGTGAAGGATGCCGCGGATGGCCGGAGAATCGTGGATGAGCTGCAAAAGAACGGCGCGGACTTCATCAAGATCCAATCGTTGATTCCGCGCGATGGGTATTTCGCGGCCGCCGAGGAAGCTAAAAAGGATGGAATCGTCTTCGCCGGGCACGTGCCCGATAAAGTGCGGGCGACGGAAGCCTCGAACGCCGGGCAGAAGAGCATCGAGCATTTGACGGGCGTGTTCGAGGGGTGTTCGACCGTGGAGGATGAGTTGATGGCGGCGCCACGGGGGCCGGGACGCGGGCGATTTATTTCGACGTACGATCCAGGGCGGGCGCAAAAGCTGATCGCGCTTTTCGTGAAGAACCAGACGTGGCAAACGCCGACGCTCTACTGGGAGCGGGGAGAGTGGTTGATCGAGCAGACGAACTCGGAAGCTGATCCGCTGGCAAAATACGCGCCGGCGGCGTGGAGAGAGCGAACCTGGCCAATGTTCACGCATGACATCTTCAGCGGCTGGTCGACCGACCCCGTCGCGGACCGCGAGAAATTCTTTCAGGCGGAACTGAAGATGGTCGGCGAGATGAACAAGGCGGGAGTGCCGATCCTTGCGGGGACGGACACGGCGGCAGGAGTTCGCGTGTATCCCGGATTCAGCTTGCACGAAGAATTGGAACTGCTGGTGAAGGCAGGCTTGACGCCGATGGAGGCGTTGCAGGCAGCGACGCTGAATGCGGGGAAGTATCTGGGACTTGGCGATACGGGGACAATCGAGAAGGGAAAGAGAGCCGACCTGGTGCTGCTGGATTCCAATCCGCTGGCAGACATCAAAAACACTCGGAAGATCCGAAGCGTGGTGCTGGCGGGACGCTATTTTCCCCGGGAGGATCTGGATCGTTTGTTGGCGGAGGTGGCAGGAGAAGCTGCGAAATCGAAGTAGTTTCGCTTGTGTCGCGCACCTTTCACCATCTTAGCTCGTTATGCCCTGTTGCCAGGCGCGATGGGACTTTTTCATAGCGGCTCATTACGGCCACGGAAGCTACGGTCGAGGCGAGGGATTTACTGTTCCAATCAGGCCTAGTCGGGGCGACTGTCTCGATTTCATCTATAATTTGTCAACAGTTTGCAAAATCAGCATCTCTCTAATGTCTTGAGAACCTCCGCAGGTTAGCATTCAGGCGTAAAAATCCCCGCAGCCACCTGGCGACTCGTTAAGTCATTACTCCCTAAGATTTGCCCGGCTGGCTGATCAGTTGTCTCGAAGGAGGGTGTGATGAACTGCCGTTTCAGAGATTCCATCTACAAGCTGATTGGATTGTCGTTCGCCGTGGCACTCCTTTCCACGCCATTGCGAGGTTCCGACAACGATTCGATTCTGAAGAATCGCAACACTATCGACACCATTTCCTCCACGGTTCCCGCAAATGGAGATGTAAATCCATATGGACTCGTCCGCGTCCCTAGGAGCATCGGGAACCTTCGGCAAGGGCATTATCTGGTGAGCAACTTCAATGCGAGCTCCAATCTACAGGGAACGGGCACCACCATTGTGGACGTGTCACCCAGCGGAGCGCTTTCCGTGTTCGCGCAACTCAATTCAGCCTCTTTGCCCGGGCCGTGCCCCGGTGGCGTCGGCCTAACGACGGCACTGGCGGTTTTGCAAACAGGCTGGGTAATCGTTGGCAGCCTGCCGACGGCGGATGGGACCTCCGCAACCGCACAGGCCGGATGCCTGATCGTGCTGGATAATATGGGCAATGCTGTGGAAACGATTCAGGGATCCCTGATCAATGGACCTTGGGATATGACGTGGCTCGATGACGAGCAGCAGGCGGCGCTGTTTGTCACTAATGTGCTGAATGGGACCGTGGCGGCGAATGGAAATATTGTGAATCAAGGGACCGTCGTCCGAGTGAATCTTCGGGTTTCTGAAAGCGCAATGCCATTTCTGGAGTCGCTGACGGTGGTGGGAGCCGGATTCGCCGAACGCACCGATCCGGCCGCGCTGGTCATTGGACCGACAGGATTGGGATTGTCTCCCGGTTGCAGTCACGAGGAAGAGGAGTGCGACTCTCATGAGCGCGGGGATGAACCAGTGCTTTATGTAGCCGACAGCCTGAACAACCGTGTGGTGATTATCAGGGATCCGCTGACGAGAACCAGGCCGTCGGGGCCTGGCATGTTGCTCAGTAGTGGAGGAAGCCTGAACGACCCATTGGGGCTGACCGTCGCGCCGAACGGTCATGTTCTTGTTGTGAACGGAAACGATGGATTCATCACGGAGATCACCCCCCGTGGGACGCAGATCGCCAGTAAACTGATCGACAATAACGGCAATCCGCCCGGAGCCGGCGCCCTTTTTGGCGTAGTTTTTGATCCGGAAAATGGGGTGATTTTCGTGGATGATGCCACGAATACATTGAATCGACTTCACTAGGACCCTCAAAGCGGCGGGCGGTGACATTCGATTCTGCCGGAACTTTTCCGGTCGAAAATCGAAAGTTGCCAATGTGTCTCTGTATTCCAGAAAATCGCATCGTTGAAAAGCGAATTTGTGGAAAACTGACGCGTGTTCCAGTCGACTGGTGTGAGTTCGCAAGCGGGTGCTTTTGGCGCGCGCTAAAGCGGGAGGATAAATCGTTTTTACTGAAGAACCTGTAGCCCTGGAATCGGCATCTGACTTCCCGGGGGCCTGCGACGGCCCTATCCTGGCGTGCGAGGCAAACTCTCGTTTTACAAGAGGCAATCTCCCGAATTACCCTGCTTGAATCGTGCCGGAGGCCATGCATTTAACTAACAGCAATCCCTCCGATCGCATGCCGGTGGAAATGTCCGACATACCGCAGCGGCCAGAAGGTTTTGGTTCTTTTATCCCCCGCCATGGGGCGAACTGCTGCTTGAACAGGAGGCAGTTATGCGAGGCATAGTGTGGGCGAAGCGGATTGCGAAGGCAGGCGCGCTTCTGGGTGCGTTATTAGCCCAGACGAACCCGAGTTGGGGACAGGGTGCGGAGCAACCCGCCGGGCAGCAACTGGACCCCGCTGCCGTTGGGGCCTTACTGCAAAAGCTGCAGACGCAAGTCCAGGACTTGCACGCGCAAATGGACGAGTTGAAGGCGCAGCAGCAGACGGCCAAAGCAGAGTCCGCGATATTGAGGAGGGAATTGGATGCTGCGAAATCGCAACTGGCGGCAATAGCGGTTCCCGCGGGCGGAGGTTTGCAACCTCAACCAGTTTCACTTGCTGCCAGTAAGATTCCGACGACGGACGAGCGTATCAGCAGGCTTGAGGAAAATCAGCAACTCGCCGATTCAAAAATTGCCGAGCAGAGCCAGACGAAGGTGGAGAGCGGATCGAAATACCGGCTGCGGCTGACCGGGCTGGTTCTTCTGAATATGTTCGAGAATCGAGGCACGGTTGAAAATCTGGACTTCCCTTTGTTGGCCGAGCAACCCGGGCCATTCTCCAGCGGAGGCTCGTTCGGAGGTTCGCTGCGCCAATCGCAGATAGGCATTCAGGCGTTCGGACCAACCGTAGCTGGGGCGCAAACCAGCGCCAATGTGCAGTTCGATTTTGCGGGCGGGTTCCCGGAAGTGCCGAACGGGTCGAGTTTCGGGATCATGCGGCTCAGGACGGGAACGGTGCGGTTTGACTGGCCACAGACTTCCGTTGTGGCAGGACAGGATACGTTGTTTTTCGTGCCGAACACTCCAACATCACTTGCGACGTTGGCGGTGCCGGCGCTGGCGTACTCGGGAACGCTTTGGAACTGGGCGCCGCAAGTGCGTGTCGAACACAAATTCAGGATGTCGGAGTCTGGGTCGTTCCTGGTGCAAGGCGGGATTCTGGACTCATTGTCGGGGGACACTCCTGCGTCTCCTTATTTTCGACTGCCAACATGGGGGGAGAATTCCGGACAGCCCGCGTATGCCGCGAGACTTTCGTGGACGCAAGACATTCTTGGCCAGAATCTTACGCTTGGCGCGGGCGGCTATTACGGCCGGCAGGCGTGGGGATTCGGGCGCCACGTGGACGGCTGGGCGGGCACAGTGGATGCCAGCATACCGCTGGGGAAAAGATTTGAACTCGCGACTGAATTCTTTCGCGGCCGGGCGATTGGGGGCCTGGGCGGCGGGATTGGCCAGAGCGTGATCTGGAACGGGTCCCTGGCCGACCCCGCGACACCAGTCTACGGATTGAATTCCGTGGGCGGGTGGTCGCAATTGAAGCTCAAGGCGACATCCAAATTACAGTTCAACGGAGCGTTTGGCCTGGACAATCCGTACGCGGGCCAATTGCGCACCGAGGGAGGAAATACAACATACTATCCAGTGCCGCTCTCGAAAAACGAAAGCGGATTCGGAAACTTCATTTATCAACCGCGGTCCGATATCGCATTTTCCATGGAGTACCGGCGGATAAAGACCTTTACGCTGGATGGCGGCGCGAACGCTGCTAATATAGTTAGCATCAGCGTGGGTTACTTATTCTAGTGCGAATGCTCGACGTCTTTCGGAAGTTCGGGTGGCTCAGCGCCGTTTGCGTTCTTTCGGCGAGCATCGCCATTCCAGTTCGCGGGCAAAACTACGATGTGAATATACGCGTGGCGGTTCAGCGCCAGGCCGACCTGAAACCGGGAAAAACAAGCAAGGTGCCGTTGGATGCGTCGGATATCGTGGTCTGGTTGAAGCCATTGGAGCCGGGGATGAGGAGTGAAGCGCTGGACGCCGCGAAGGGCGGGAAGTTTCAACTCGTTCAACACAATAAGAGTTTTCAGCCGCACGTGCTGGCGGTTCCTGTCGGGTCGGTGGTTGATTTCCCGAATCGCGATCCCTTTTTTCACAATGTGTTCTCGTTGTTCGACGGCAAACGGTTTGATCTCGGCCTTTATGAAGCCGGAGCGACCAACTCCGTGCGATTCGATCGTGTGGGAGTCAGTTTTCTTTTTTGCAACATTCATCCGGAAATGAGCGCGGTGGTGGTCGCGGTGGATACGCCTTATTACGGGACATCCGATCGAAAAGGGAACATCACGCTCCAAAATGTGCCGGACGGGAAGTATGAGCTCCATGTCTGGTACGAACGCAGCCTCCCAGAGGACCTGAAAGCCTTGACCCGGAACGTTGTGATCTCTGCGCCATCGACAAATCTGGGGCTCATCAAAGTTCCAGAGAATCCGAGCTTCACAACGGCGCACAAAAACAAGTATGGGCAGGATTACGAGCCGCCTCCCGTTCCAAGTTACCAGCATCCCTGATTGCACATCGAGAAAGCCGAGCGCGCGTTAATGAGCAGGAGAGATAGCGCGGTCGGCGGCGCTCTGTTCGACGAGCGGAAGGCGAACGAGCACCGTGGTACCGGATTCCGAGGTCTGTTCGACGGACACGTTGCCCGAATGGTCCTGAACAATTTTGCTGACGATGGCCAGGCCCAAACCGGTCCCGTTGGGCTTACCGTAACTGACGAAGGGATCGAACAACGAATCGCGGATGCCGCTGGGAATGCCCCGCCCCTTGTCATGGACCCGGATCTCAAATCCAGCTTCTGTGTGTTTCGCATCGACGACGATGGAGCCGTCGGCCTCCGTCATCGCTTCACATGCATTCAGGATCAGGTTGAAAAAAACCCGCTCCAGTTTCCGGGCATCGAACATACCCTCCAGCTCGCTGGTGGAGGAGAGCACGATTCGCGTATCTCGGAATTCAGGTTTCGAGTGGATGGCTTCAATGGCGCGGCGGAGCACCAGATCGAGACGAGTGCGAGTGGGGGTGATCGTACTCCGTTGGTAAGAGAGTTCGCGGAGAGAATCGATCAAGTCAGTCATCTGGTTGGCCGCGGTCTTGATCTCTTCGTAGATTTCGTCCTTTTTCAGCTTGAGTTCATCCGCTTCGTAAAGGAATTCAGCGTTGGCAACGACGGTTGCAAGATAGTGACGCAAGTCATGGGAGAGCGAGCCCGCGGCACGAGCAAGTGCGGCGATGCGCTCGGACTCGATGCGATGCTGTTGCAGCGCGAGCAACTGGCTCCGCATCAGGGCGAACGAGGTGCTGAGTTCCACGAGCTCCGTGCTGCCGCGCGGCGTAATCGAATAGGTGAAGTCGCCGGCAGCCAGTGCTTTGACGCCAGCGACAAGGTTGTCCAAGGGGCGCGTGATAGTGCGAGCCACAAATCCAAACAAGATCACGCCGAAGAGCACAGCGAGCCCCCCGGCTACAAAAATCGAGTAATTCAGGCGTTTGATAAAAGTGCTTACGGGGACCAGCGGCATCATCACGTAGCAGCGGACAGGCGAAGGCGAGGATCCGTGGAGGAGCACGGAAGAATAAACATACTGGTCCGTGTCCAGCGCGATTTCGCCGGAAGCATTGGAGGAAGAGAACGCGCCGGAGCGCATGCGGCGCTGCAATTCAGCCGCGTCCCGTTCGGGTAACGTGGAGGCGATGACGGTGTCGCTGGTGGCCAGGGCAATCTGGTTGTTGGCCGCAATGGAAAGTTGCTGAGCCACAGCGGAATCGACCTGATAGCCAACGGCGAGAAATCCCTGGGGCTGCAAGGTTGGGCCCTCGCCGGAAGTGATGGGGTGAAGGAAAACCCAGTAGAGGCGTCCGTCGTCGTACCACCAGGAAGCATCTTCGCCGGAATCAATGGAGCGTGTCAGGTCGCGTTCGGCGGTCTGGGCAGACCATCCGGGTTTGGTCATGTGGAGGGCGACGATGCTTCCGTTTTGCCTTGCCAATACCAATAGATCGCTTTGCGCGAGTTTCCAGAAGGTTTCGGAGCCGTCCTGAATGGTTGGGGCATGCTGCGTGGACATCAAGGCTTTCATCGTGGGGAGATCGGCGAGCATGGCCCCCATGCGCGACAACTGCAATTCCCTTTGCCGCTGGACACTTTCGAACGCGCGGACGGACTCCTCGGTTCCGTCTTTCACCTGTTTTTGAATTTCGGCATCCACGGTATGGCGGATGAAAAAAAGGAGCGAGCCCGTGAGGCCTAGAATGATCAACAGGGCGGCGACGAAGAGCTGGGAGCGTAATCGGAACGTAGTCATGGAGCGTCAGCGAGCCTATTTAGGCAGTCGATCCGGCGGCCGAACCTCCGGGGGTAAATTTGTATCCGGCCCCGTGCATGGTCATCAGAAAGCGGGGCGAAGCGGGGTCCGGCTCCAGTTTCTGGCGAAGCCGGAGCACGTGATTGTCGACCGTCCGCGTGGAGGGATAATTTTGATAGCCCCAAACTTCGTTGAGCAGTTCCTCGCGAGAGACAACGCGCCCGGCGGAGGCGGCGAGATATTTCAATAATTTGAATTCCTGCGAAGTCAGCGTGATGGCTTTTCCGGCGCGGCTGGCTTCCATGCTGGTGAAGTCGATTCGCGCATCGCCAAAAGTCAGAACTTCGTGCTGGACGGATTTTGCGGCAACGTGAGTCACCGAGGGCGAGGTGGTCCCTGTGCGGCGCATGGCGCGACGAACCCGGGCCAGAAGTTCCTTTGGACTGAACGGCTTGGTTACATAATCATCCGCGCCCAGTTCCAGCAGCAGCACTTTGTCCTCGACCTCGGAATTTGCGCTGAGCACTACGATGGGAACAGAGGCTGCGAGCGCCTTGAACTCCCGGCAGAGTTCTTTCCCGGAGATGCCCGGAAGTTTTAGATCGAGAACCACCGCGCAGGGAAGTTGCTTGCGGAAAAGCTCCAGCCCGCTGGGACCATCGGAGGCGATCTGGACCTGGAGTGAATCGGACTCGAATAGCCGCTGCAGGGTCCGCTGCATCGGGCGGCTGTCTTCCACGACTAAAACTGTGTCCAAAGACATGGCGATCGAGCCCCCTCGTAAGATGTCTCTTTCGGCGACTTCAGTCGCAGCCCAAGGTGATTCACTGATCAGTCTCATTATCATACCCCCCTCTCACCGCCTGATGACTCATGATTGCACGCGACCCGGTGCGGATTGAGCGGAGCCGCGCGGGTATGCGGTGCAATCGATCAAATCCTTCATATCCATTTCACGATTCCTGGCCGCTTTTACTGCCTTGCTTACTGTACCGTGAAATCAAGAGTTCGCCGGATTGAGGGGTAAGAAATGACGAGCGCGTGACACGAGCGTGACAATTTAGGATTTGCTTCAAGGTAGAGTTGGTTGTCGACCAGAAGGGCGCCTAATCTTTATCAACTGCGCGGAAGATGGGAGCGGGTAACTCTTCTGGTCGAAACTACCGAACGCGCCGCAGAATCTTCCCCTCGTTTTGTCAATCTCGCCCCAGAATGTTCGTCCTGCTTTTTTGAATCCTACGAAAATCTTGTCAGCCGGCGTTGACCTGCATTGCTATCGCTTCACCCATCTCCTGTGTCGAAGAGTTCCCGCCGATGTCCGGCGTGCGAACTTTTGCGTTGGCGAGGATCGCGGCAATCGCATGCTCGATGGAGTCGGCAGCTTCGTTGGCCCCGAAATGGCGCAGCATCATCGCACCGGACCAGATCTGGCCGATGGGATTGGCGATGCCTTTGCCGGCGATATCGGGCGCAGAGCCGTGAACGGGTTCAAACATCGAAGGAAATTCCTTTTCCGGATTGAGGTTTGCGGAAGGCGCTATCCCGATGGAGCCGACCACTGCGGGGCCGAGATCGGACAGAATATCGCCGAAAAGATTTGAACCCACGACCACATCGAACCAATCGGGATGGCGGACGAAGTGTGCGGAAAGAATGTCAATGTGATATTGGTCCGCTCGAACGTCCGGATAGTTTGCGGTCATTTCGCGGAAGCATTCATCCCAGAAGGGCATGGTGTGGATGATGCCGTTGGATTTTGTGGCCGAAGTAAGGTGCTTGTTGCGCTTGCGGGCAAGCTCAAACGCGAATCGCAAAACACGATTGACGCCCCGGCGCGTAAACACCGCCTGCTGCACGGCCATCTCGTCTTCGGTGTCTTGATAAATGCGACCGCCGATATTCGAATACTCGCCCTCGACATTCTCGCGAACGATGGTGAAGTCGATCTGGCCGGGCTTCCAATTCTTCAGCGGCGAGTCGATGCCCTCGAGAAGGCGCACGGGGCGGAGGTTCACGTACTGGCGAAAAGTTCGCCGGATCGGAATCAACAGGCCCCAGAGGGAAATGTGATCGGGAACGCCGGGAAATCCGACTGCGCCGAGAAAGATGGCGTCGAAGGGGCGGAGTTGCTCCAAGCCGGTGTCCGGCATCATTTTTCCGGTGTGCGCGTAAGTTTCGCAACTCCAGTCGAATTGGCGCCAGTTGAATCCAAAGCCGAAGCGCTTTCCGGCCGCCTCGAGCACGCGAATGCCCTCGGGCACCACCTCTTTTCCGATTCCGTCACCCGCAATTACAGCAATGTTGAACATTTTCATTGGCCGTTTTCACCCCGTGTCCTCGGACGTCAGCAGCGCTCGAGTTGCTAAGCCGGCCGCAGTTCCCATCGTCCATGCGAACGCTATTGTCGCTGTCTTTTCCTGCATCAGCATGCCCGGTGCAACCTCGGAATTTCATTCGCGTGTAATCAAGAGTCATCGAGTTGCCGCGCGCCCTCGTCAAGGGCCCAGAAAGAAGTTTTCGAGAGGCGGTGTCTCCAGGGACAAATCCCGGTTCCAGTCCTGGTGCATTCCGGTAAGAGGGAATTTCGAGTCCACGCGGCAAAGCAGGGACGGTAATTGCGAACGGTGGATTTGTGACGCGTACGGATTCGCCGGTGGACTATTGCGATTTCTTGGCGGTGAACTCGCTCGAATCCGGTGCAGAAGGTAAAGAGCTATCGGAGGCGATCGAATTCCTGTTTCCGCACACACACTCACATGGGAATTCGCCAATGCCGAAATTACGAACCAGGAACTCCTGGACAAAGGACAGGTGCTGGTGAACGGAGTCCGAATCGCCCTGAATTTGCAGGCGGCGGAATAGCTGATTTTTGCCGCGACGCCCGGTTACTCCTGGGTTTCCGGCTCGACGGGGATTTCCACCTGCTCGACGCCGGCTTCCTTTTCCGCTTTCTTGGCAATCTTCCGCTGCTCGCGGCGCTCGGCTTTCTCGCGCTGTTTCTCCAGGCGCTTCATTTCCTTTTGGCGCTTTTGGAATGTAATGGCCATAGAATCTCCTTAGACTCGCACAACAGGTCCTTGTTCCGGCGAACGTACCGCGACGCGAACTTTACCAGCGGGGTTCGCGCGGTTGCCGTGCGGCTTCCCGGTAGTCTTCGTTTGAAAAACGTTCCTTGCTTCCGCCGCGACCGCCGCGATTCTCGAATTGAGGCGCGCGGCCGGGTTCCTTGGGGCGAGCTTCGTTCACTTTCAGGTTCCTGCCGCCAACCTGCTTGCCATCGAGGCCCGCAATCGCCTTCGCAGCTTCGTCGTCGTTGGGCATTTCGACGAACGCAAATCCGCGGGCGCGCCCGGTCTCGCGGTCCTTCACCAAGTTAACGCGACCCACCTGGCCGAACGGCTTGAATAGATCGTTCAATTCGCTTTCCGTGGTTTGAAAACTCAGATTGCCAACAAATAGACTCTTCATCCTTGCTTCTCCTTTAAAGATTTGCGGCAGTTGGCGGTGATTGCCGCCCGCCGCCGCATTTACAACGACTCCCCGTCAATATGAGCCCCGAATAAATATCTGGAACCTTCCCGAACGCGAGGGATGGCGCAGCTTGCGCAATGCCTTGGCTTCAATCTGCCGGATGCGTTCGCGGGTAACAGCAAAAACTTCGCCGACTTCCTCGAGCGTGTGCTGGCTGCCGTCGTCCAGGCCAAAGCGCATGCGGATGATACGTTCCTCACGAGGCGTCAGCGTCCTGAGTATCGACGCAATCTGGTCCTTCAGGTTCAGGTCGATCGCCGCGTCGGAGGGCGACAGCACGCCCTTGTCTTCGATGAAATCGCCCAGGTGAGACTCGCCTTCGTCGCCCAGCGGGGTCTCGAACGACATCGGCAACTGCGCGATCTTTTTGGTTTTGCGTACCGAGTCCACCGGAATATCCATGCGGCGCGCGATTTCGTCGGAAGTGGGCTCGCGGCCCAATTCCTGCACCAGTTGCTGGCTGGTGCGCACCTGCTTGTTAATCATCTCTATCATGTGGACGGGAACGCGGATGGTGCGGGCCTGGTCGGCGATGGCGCGGGTGATCGCCTGGCGAATCCACCAGGTGGCATAGGTTGAGAACTTATATCCACGCCGCCAGTCAAACTTGTCGGTTCCGCGCATTAGGCCGATGTTGCCCTCCTGGATTAGATCCAGGAACTGCAGCCCGCGATTCGTATATTTTTTGGCGATGGAGACGACCAGGCGCAGATTCGCCGCCGTCAATTCACTCTTGGCCAGTTGCGCCTCGGTTTCGCCCTTGTGAATCAGGGTGAGCGCGCGCCTCAGCGTGCTCGCCCCCACTTCGCTGGACTCTTCAATCTCTTTTATTTTGGTGCGGCAGGATCGCAATTCTTTCCGCGCTTCCAGGGAAACTTCGCCGTGGGCGGCTTTCACGCGACGCTCCAGCCGGGCCGCTTCGCGTTCCAGGAACTCCAACCGCTCGACCGTATGGCGGAGCAATTCGATCAGCCGCTTGCGTTCGCGCTCCTTGAATTCGATGGAGCGGGCGAGCGTCGACATTTCCACCCGGGTCCGGGACAACTTCCATTTGGCGCGGCGAAAACCGCGCTTGTCGGAGAGGCCGGTATCTTCCAGCTTCGCGCGCTGCTTTGTACCTAGCTCATGCAGTTTTGCAATCTTGTCGATGGTGCGCAGTGTCTGCCGAGTCTTCTCTTCGATTTTCTCCTCGGTCAGGTCTTCCTCGTCAATCTGGACGATTTCTTTGATGGAACGGTTTCCGGAGCGCAAATCTTCGCCGACGCCAATCAATGCCTTCAGCACGATCGGAGAACGGGAAACGGTTTTCAACACACGCAGGCTTCCACGCTCGAGCCGCTTGGCGATAATCACTTCCTGTTCGCGCGTCAGAAGTGGTACGAGGCCCATTTCCCGCAGGTACACGCGGACTGGATCGCTGGTCTTTTCGGGAGGCGATGCAGTGCGGTCGAGTTCCGCATCTTCGCTGGCCGCGGCCTCCTGCAGCGGGCTGACGTCGGAAACTTCGGCGACGTCGGGGGTGGCGTGCGCCAACTTGGCGTCGGAAGCATCTTCATATAGCGCGATGCCTTCGCTCTCGAACGCGGTAAAGGCGCTGTCGATTTCTTCGTTGGTATGTTCTTCGGCGGCGAATGCGTCGTTCACCTGATCGTAGAGCAGGTAGCCTTGTTCCTTGCCCAGTTTAATGAGCAGCCGGACTTGATCTTGTTGTTCTTGAATTTCCCGTGACAATGATTTCTCCCCTCATCCACTGCCAGTTCTGCCCGGGCTTGGTTCGCTGCACACCTTGGCCCGGCAGGCACACTTGGACGAGGATTGGCTCGCTTAGAATTGTTGTGCGGATTGCAGCTATGGCTACCTGCGCTGCGTTCGGTGGACAGGACTCCGGGTATCCCGATGCTCTTGGGTGCTGCGGCATTTGCAGCTCTAGAATCAGATGGCTCTATCATACACTACCTGTATGTTTGCGGGTTGAGTTCGCTCGCGTCCCTGGCGACAGGGCAGGGATACGTGGGGCACATTGTCTCCCAGGTCTACAGCCGGATCGCCGGCTTTCTCGATGCGGACCGTTTGGCCTTCTCGGACAGAGGTGTGTTTCGCCGCGAGAGCTTTCGGGCGGAGGGATCAGAAGGGAAGTGCAGCGGATCCCGCAGGCTTTGCAATTCCCGATAGTAGTAGAGTGCGCTGGGCCGCATCCGGGGGAATTTCAGAGCCTTTAGAAATGCGATCTCAGCGTCGCTTGCGTCGCCGCTCATCCCCGGGTTGCGAAGGAACTCTTGCAGCCCCGCCTCTTCCTCCGCGGCGGGCGAGGCGCTGGTTTCCACGAACCGGAATTGCACCGTCCGCGCGGAGGCCAGGCGCTTGTTCAACAGAACCTCCACCGCGAAGGTCTTTAGATCGATGTCCCAGGATTCGATTACCGGCTCCAGGAAAGCGGTGCAGTGCTCGATGGATATGTTGAAAACATCGGTGTCGAGAAAATCGAGAATCATCGCGCGCGTCTCTTCGTAAGACTGCCGGCGAACTTTTCCCACGCTGCGCAGCCAATTCTCGTTTTTCAGCTCTTCCCGGGCGATTCCCTTGGCCACCTCAAGAAGAGTCTGGCTCACCAGCCGTTCTAATTCCCCGAAAGCCTGATTTTCGAAAATTTCCCGAATCTGGCTGCGCTGCCCGGGTTTGCATTTCCGGATGATCAGTTCCCGCACTTCCTGGAATAGGGGAGTGGGAGGCTCGGCCAGTTTCTTCTTCAGATCTTCGTGACGCTGCGCATTCACCATCGTGGAGAGGTGGCCCCTGGGAAACTGCAGAAACGAGTCCATCCGGTCGTAGAGGTCCGTTCGCTCGACCGCGGGCGGGGCCTTTTTCCGCGTAAGCAGTTGCGAGATGTAGGACTCCGTGACCTGCGCCGCGGCCGCAAGGTCGCGTTGCTCGAGGTCCAGTTCCTTGAGTCTTTGGCGAATGATGAAGCTGACGTCCACGAAAGATATCCTCCTGATTAACTGTGGAAGTAAAGTGAAGTGTAAGCGAATCGATAATACTTGACAATAACTGTAAAGTGTCCCATGCTGGTTCTGTGAACTCAAGGCTGCCTTCAGGTTTGGAAAACCCGCGAGGGTTCCTGAACTACCCCCTTGTTCATGAACCGAAGGAGCCTCCCATGTTTGTTCGCAAAGTATCCATGCGCCTCAAGTCTGAAGCCGCCCCGGAATTCATCCGCAAAATGGAAGGCGAGATCATTCCCCTGCTGCGAAAGCAGAAGGGCTTCCTGGACGAGATGACCCTGATCGCGCAAAGCGGCAAGGAAGTCTACGCCTTCAGTTTCTGGGAGAGCAGCACCGACGCCGAGAATTACGACAAAAATGAATTTGCCCAGGTTACCAGCATGCTCGGCGGCGTGATTGAAGGCGCGCTGCGCATCCACACCTACATGGTCGCCAATTCCACATTCCACAAGATGGCCGCCGCGGTCGCTTCCTGAGCCCGCAGGCGATTCGCCGGACAAGGCCGTCGCCGGCTGACGCCCGCTGATTTTTCCGAGAGGGCAGGCGCCGAGCCTTTCCCGCTTTTCTCTTCGCAGGTTCTCGGCAGAGGAGAAAACATGCAAATTGCAATCTGGATCTTCGTGGGACTCGCTGCCGGATGGCTTGCCGGCAAGAGCCTCGAAGGAAAAGGCTACGGCATGTGGATGGATCTGGCCATGGGGGGCGTGGGAGCGGTCGTCGGCGGCCTCCTGACCCGATCGGTCGGCTTCCCCGGTTATGGCGGGCTCTTTGTAACCACCTTCATGGCGATCGGATGTGCAGCGCTTCTGACGGTGCTGGTGGCATTGGTGAACGGCAGAACCGTCCGCGCCAGGGCGTTCTAATTGTCCGCGTCGGTGAAATTTGTTTTCCATATCGGTCAAGACGATGGACGAAATGAATGAGTCGAGCATGATCCTGATCCGTGAAGGCGCGCTCTTGCCGCCGGATTTCAAGCTGGAGAGCGAAGCGTTTTTGCCCGGCTGGCGGATGGTCAAGAATTTCGATGGTTACACTCTGAACCGGAAGATCAGCCAGGCAAACTGGAATTTCGTTCGGCTCACAGGGGAGCACAAGGCCAGGGTGGTCGGGCGGGCCTACTCCGGCACTCTCCGCAAAGGCATCGCCCGGATCTTGACGAGGTTGCATGGAAAAAAATTCAACTCTCTTGAGATAACCGTGGTGGACCTGAAACGTTTCATCGGCCTGGCCTTTATCAGCATTTCGGCGAACCGGCGGCACATTCAGGGCGGGGCCCGCATGGCCGCATAAAGGTTTCCGGACTTACCCGGTTGAAGGGCGCCCAACCTTTCTCAGGGCCGTCAGAAAGTAGCGGAATTTTATCCTCGGTAAAGAACTCGAAAAGGAAACACGTATGACAAAACTATATGTTGGCAATCTCTCTTTCGGTATGAACGACGAATCCCTGCAACAGTTGTTCGTTGACAAGGGCTATCAAGTATCTTCCGCTCGGGTGATCACCGACCGGGAAACCGGGCGCTCGCGAGGTTTCGGCTTCGTAGAGTTGGGCGGAAGCGATGATGCGACGAAAGCCATTGGAGAATTCAACGGCCTCGACGTAGATGGCCGGCAACTCCAGGTGAACGAAGCTCGTCCCCAGGAGTCGCGTGGCGGTGGCGGTGGCGGAGGAGATCGCTCGGGCGGCCGCGGTGGTTATTCCGGCGGACGTTCAGGCGGGGGCGGCCGTCGTAACTATTAAATAAAGCGCCAGCAGGTGGCTAGTTGATTCGCCGATTCCCATTGGGCGCCGCTCCCCGGAAACGACGGAACTCCGGATTGTGTCGCGGGTTGTTTGCTGAGACGAACAGGAGGAAGTTTTGGAGAATCTCTCGACAGGCCAGTATATCAAGCATTTTCAATATGGTTGCGGCGTGATTACCGAATCAAAATCGGACCGCACGACCATCGATTTCGACGCGCACGGGATTAAAATCTTCGTCACCAGCCTGATGGTTGTGGAGATGGCCGAGGGCACACCGCCAAAGCGGCGCCGCGCCAAACGCGTGAAGCCGCCCAAGCCGGCGCCCACGATGAATGCCCGCGTTTTCGTACCCGGTGCAAAATGACCGGGAGTATTCTCGTGCAGTACATCGGCTTTCGCACCAACGGCCTCTCACGAGAGTACACGTTCAATGTTCGTGGCGACGGTGAAGACCGCGAATTCACCGTGAATATTGCCAACGAGGCATTCGTCTCTCATCGCGCGCGCTATCAGGATGCGCCGGCGATTTGTGCCGGACGCTTGCAGGCGGAGCTTGCCGCGCACGAAAACCATCCAATCGAAACACGGTTCGTAATCAGCAGCGCGGAGCTTGAGACGTATCGTGCGGCCCGCGCTCCCAAGGGCGAGCAAAAAATGTGGAGCCGCAAGACGGACGAGTACTAGCCCGCTTAAGAATTCCTAACGCACCCCAATCTGCTCTTTGCCGCCTACACCGGCCTGGCAAAACCCCATGTTGCCATCCCCATGTATGCGTAGTAGTGTCCCCGCATGGCCAGGAAGCCGAAGAATCGCACGAAGGGGGGCCGTACGACCATGTCAGCCGATCCTGATGAAAAAAATGCCGCCAATGGCGAACTGCGAGAGGGCGCAAACGTAGACAAAATCCGGGACATTTTATTCGGTTCCAACATGCGGGAATATGAAAAGCGTTTTGCCCGCCTGGAAGAGCGCCTGAACAAATCTTCCGAGGCTCTGCGCGAGGACCTAAAGAAGCGTTTCGATTCCCTGGAATCTTATGTTCGCGAAGAACTTGAATCCCTCGGCCAGCGCCTGAAGGCCGAAAAATCCGAGCGCGCCGACAGCTTGAAGGAGCTTACCCGCGAATCCCGCGACAATTCCAAGGCGCTCGAAAAAAAGCTCTCGCAGCAGGAGGAGCAACTCAGCTCGGCCCAGGCGGATTTGCGCTCCAAGATTCTCGAGCAGTCCAAATCGCTCGGCAACCAAATCCAGAAATCCAAAGAAGAGTTGGAGACCGCACTGGAGCACGAAGCCGAAACTTTGCGCACCGACAAGACCGATCGCGCGATGCTCGCCGATCTCTTCACGGAACTCTCCATGCGGTTGAAGGACGAATTAGAGCTCCCCGAGAAATAGCCAGGTTTAACCATTATGGGATCCGCCCCACGACACTCCCGGGATCCTCTCGAATTTCGACCCAAAATGGCCGAAACGCCACCAACCCGACCAGTGCCGGAATCCGACGACCCACCGCGTGAGCCGGAGGCACAGGCCTACCTCGAACTTCGCCAGTTGATTTTGGCTCCGGAGCAGGAAGCGCTCGAGCGCCTGCACCAGCGCGTGGATGATCCGGCCTCGCGCACCGAAGACGTCGGTAGCGTCGTTGCGGAAGCCATCCAGCTTCGCCGCAGCCAGGGTGGCGACGAAGCCTTGAGTGTTGCGCTTGCGCCCACCATCGAGACGGCGTTGCGCGAATCCGTTCGGAAAGACCCGGGCACGCTGGCCGACGCGCTCTTCCCGGTCATGGGCCCCGCGATACGGCGCTCGATACTGGAAACGCTTCGCTCGTTCCTCGAATCGTTCAATCAGGTGCTCGATCAGAGCCTTTCCGTGAAAGGCTTGAAATGGCGACTGGAGGCCTTGCGCACCGGCCGTTCCTTTACCGAAGTCGCCTTGCTTCACAGCCTGGTGTTTCGCGTCGAACAGGTCTTCCTGATTCATAAGAAGACAGGACTGCCGATCGGCCACGCGGTGGCCTCGGCGGTGGCGATGCAGGATCCCAGCCTGGTTTCGGGAATGCTCTCTGCGATCCAGGACTTCGTACGCGACTCGTTCCACACTTCGCAAGGGCAGGGCATCAACCGGATGAACGTGGGTGACCTGGACGTCTGGATTGAGGAAGGGCCCTACGCGATTCTGGCCTGCGTGATTCGCGGCATTGCGCCACGGGATTTGCGAGACCGCATGGCCGAAGTGCTCGAAAACGTTCACCGGGAATACGCAGCACAACTGGATGCGTTCGATGGCGAGACTGCTTCGTTCGTGAAAGTGGGTGGCGAGCTTTCCCGCTGCCTGGAGCTTCGCTACAAGGAAGAAGCAAAGAAAAAAAGTTTTGGATTCGTCTACACCGCTGCGGGTCTGCTCTTTCTACTGGTCGCCGTTTGGGTCGGATTGCGGGCCGTGCAATACGCGCGGTGGGACCGCCTGGTGAATACGCTCCGCGAGCAACCGGGATTCGTTATCACGTCCTTTGGCAGGGACCGCGGCCATTTTGTCGTCCGCGGCATGCGCGACCCGCTTGCGGCCGATCCGGCACAATTCATCAACGCATCGGACGTGAATCCCGCGGATGGCGAGTTCCATTGGGGCGGTTACTACGCGCTGGACGATAGCATCGTGCAGCAACGGGCAAAGTCCACGTTGTCCCCACCCCCGACGGCAACACTCGCGGTCAAATCGGGCGTGCTGTTTGTTTCGGGAGCCGCTTCCGCGAACTGGGTGAAGGATATTCAATCCAGGGCCCTGCTGGTACCGGGAATTCGCGCCGTGGAGCTTTCGCCGGAACTTAATCCCGGCCGCCTCGCGTTCAATCAGGCCAAAAGCGAAATCGAAAGCGCAGTGGTCAAGTTTCCCGTTGCCAGCGCCGCGCTTTCTTCCGGGGAAGCACTCGCGCTTCGCAATCTTGCGGTGAGTATCCAGGCGCTGCTGCAAGCGGCGGACACCCTGCACCAGAGCCCCACTGTGGAAGTGCTGGGCCACACAGATTCGACCGGGGCGGAGGCGGTAAACCTGGATCTGAGCCAGCGGCGCGCGGATCGCGTCGCGTGGGAACTGGGCCAGGCCGGCGTTCCCGAGCGGACCCTGCGCGCCCGCGGAGTCGGCACCACAAATCCGCTTCGGACCGAAGAGAATGAGGAGAATCGGCAATTCAACCGGAGCGCCACCTTTCGCATCAGTGCGGTTGCCCCCTGATCCCCAGCCATGCTCCAGAAAAAAATTTGCATGCTCGGGTCGTTCGCTGTCGGAAAGACCAGCCTCGTTCGGCGTTTGGTCGAAAGCATCTATTCCGACGTCTATCAAACAACCGTTGGCGTGAAAATCGACAAGAAAATCGTGCAGGTGGGCGAGAAGGAAGTGTCCCTGGTCCTCTGGGACATTTATGGCGAGGACGACTTTCAGAAAATGCGCTGGACGTATTTGCGCGGAGCTTCGGGCTATCTGCTGGTCGCCGACGGCACGCGCAAGGCCACGCTTGAAAAGGCTTTCCAGCTTGAGCAGAAAGTCCGCGAAGGAGCCGGCGCGATACCGTTTGTCTTTGTAATCAATAAGAGCGATTTGATCCGCGATTGGGAACTGGACTCCGCGATAGAATCGCAGATGGCCGCGCAGGGATGGAGCGTCCTGCGTTCCAGTGCGAAGACCGGAGAGGGCGTGGAAGAATCCTTTTCTCTGCTCACGCAGAAAATGCTGGGATGAAAATGCCGGACGTTCTGGAAAATGCCCTCACTGAGATGGGATTCGCGCTCCTGGACTACCGGGGCAATGGCGAATTCCTGGCCATCGCAAAACTCCCCGCGTGGTTCTCCGAAATTTGGGCCAGCGCCGGGGATTCGTCTCATCCGATTCCGCTCTCGCAACTTTCACCGTTCGTTGAGAATTTTCTGCTGGACGCGGAGGCGTTTTGGAAATCGCCGGATGGCACGGGCTGCCAGTCCGAAACCTGGGTCGAGAAATCGTCATCCGGCCGTGAAATTCCTCTCCAGGCGCGGGCTCTACTTCTGAAAGAGAAGCGGATCCTCGCGCTCCACAGCCCTGTTTCACAATTCCGCGAGCAGGTGAAGGTTCTGCAAACCGCGCGCAACGCTTCGCTGGACCACGAACGCCTGGCGAGGGAAATCCAGAAAAAAGAAATTCTCCTTCATTGCATCGTGCACGACCTCTCTCAGCCGCTGAGCGTCATGCACGTCGCGATGGACTCGCTGTCGGAAGAATCCATCAGCGAACGCTCCAGGCAATATCTAACCCTCGGGAAGCACGCCAGCAATCAGCAGGAAACAATGATTCGCCAAATCCTGCAGACCTTTTCCGCGGACCTCCGCGCCACTCTCGATGCGGGCACGGAAGGGAACTCCTCTGCGGATCTTCTTAAATGCGCGCGCAAGATCATGACCATGCTAGGGCCGACGTTTGAAGTCAAGGGAGTGCGGCTGGCCGTTTCATCCAGCGTTGACCTGGAATCCAAATGGCCTGTGGTGGCGGAAGAGTCTCGCCTGCTGCGCATTTACTCGAACCTGTTGGAAAACGCTCTACGGTATACGCCGGCCGGCCGCCGCGTCACGGTCGGCGTCGAGGACGAAGGGGATTTTCTGAAAGCCTTTGTGGACGACGAGGGTCCCGGCCTGCCACCGGATCTGCGCCCGGAGCAGATTTTCGGCCTGTTCATGAAAGGGAAGCAAAGCGGGGGGAAAGCCGGTCTGGGACTGTATTTCTGCCGGATTACGGTCGAGCGCTGGGGCGGCAGCATCGGGTGTGTAACTCTCCCGGAAAGGGGATCGCGGTTTTGGTTCCGGCTTCCGCGAGACTCGGGCCAATCCGCAACAATCCCAGCGACTGAAAGTGACCTTTCAGAGCCAGTCAGCTCCAAGCCCAAACTGGCGTCCCCGCGGCCACTGCGGATTCTTTTCGCCGATGACCACGAAGACATCCGAACTCTCACGACTCACCAACTCAAGCGCCAGGGCCACCACGTGGTTATAGCCAAGGACGGCAAGCAGGCGCTTAAAGCCTTCCGCTCGGCCGCTTTCGATGTGGTCCTGCTCGACCAGGAGATGCCTGGGATGACCGGGGAGGAAGTGGCCCGCGCGGTCCGGCTGGCCGAACAAGGGAAAAAGACGCGTACTTTTCTAATCGCCTCCACCGGCAATACGGGTTCAGAAGACGTCCGCCGATTGATGGCAGCCGGGTTCGACAATGTATTGGGAAAGCCATTTCGCGTGGAAGACTTGAATCTCGTGCTCTCTTCCTCTCCCGCCGCTCAACGCGCTTCCAAAGCGCTTCCCGCGTCCGCAGCGCCGCTTGTGACGAACTTCGCTGAACTCACCGCTCGGGTCGGCGGCGACGAAAAGCTTCTGAAGCGCATGATTCGCATGTTTTTGAAAGACACGTCGAAACGTCTGGCCGGAATTGCCGCGGCAATCCGGCGGAAAGACCCGGAAGCGCTCGCTTCGCTTGCACATACCCTGAAAGGCTCGGTCAGCATTTTCGGAGCGAAGGCGGCGCGAGAGCACTCGCAAGACCTTCAGGAATTCGGCAGAAACTCCGCGTTCTCCGCCGCTTCGCAAGCCCTCGCTTCCTTGAAGGAAGAGATTGCGAAGCTGCAAGCAAACCTGAGAGGATACGCAAATCACACCCCCGCCAGGCCCAAGTCGAATCCATCCACGCGACAACGGCCTCCCCGGAAACGGGGTAAACGCCGGCGGTAAGTTTGCGCACCACGATTCCGGGTTCCATCAACGGGAGTTTCGGCATGCCCCACATTCTGGTAGCGGAAGATGACGCCACAACACGGGAAATGATCCGCGGCATCCTCACGAAAGAAGGCTACGATGTGAGCACCGCGGCGGATGGAATGGGCGCGCTCCGCATACTCCAGAAAAGAAAATGTGATCTGGTATTGCTGGACATCTGGATGCCAAAAATGTCCGGATTGGGCCTGATCGGCGTCCTGCACGGGGAAAAGCACATTCCGAAAATCATCGTGATGACTTCGGATAAGACTTCCGACACCGTCCTGAATTCGCTGCGCGGCCAGGTGTATCAGTTTCTTGCGAAGCCGGTGGATGCGAGCACCCTGATTACCACTGTGGACAATGCGCTTTCGGAAGACCCCGCAATCCCTCCCATCGAAGTACTTTCCGCCAACAAGCATTGGGTGGAGTTGCTGGTGCCGTGCGAGCGCTCGGTGGTCAGCCGCGTGCAAAGTTTTCTTTCTCGGCTGGAAACCGATTTGCCTCCCGACGTGATGGAGAAAGTTGGCTATGCTTTTCGCGAATTGCTGAACAACGCCATCGAGTGGGGCGGGCACCTGGACCCGAACCTGAAAGTGCGTATTTCCTACATCCGCACCAGAAAATTGCTGATGTACCGGCTGGATGATCCGGGTCCTGGGTTCAAGATGGAGGACCTGAAGCATGCGGCGGTGAGCAATCCCATCGATGATCCCATGGCCCACATGACTATCCGCGAACAGAAAGGCCTTCGGCCCGGCGGCCTGGGCCTGATGCTGACGCAACAACTGGTCGACGAACTGGTCTACAACGAGGCCCGCAACGAAGTCGTCCTGATCAAGTACCTCTAAGCGGTTGCCGCCCGGTAGCGGCGGGCTTCAGCCCGCCAAGCTTTTGGCCCAATCCGGCATCGTCCTCCTGTGCTACACCAAACCCCGCGGGTGCGCATCAAATCATATTTGGGAAGCTTGCATCGCCCCGCGAGGGGACGAAAACCAAGAAAGGTGTAAAGTGTCCGCCCAACGCTCCACGCCAACCATCTCGCCGAAGAATTTGAAGAATTGGGGCAATCGACCCTGGACTGTCAACTTCCGTTCAAAGCCGCAGCCTCTTCCCGAAACCGTGGATTTCGCCGTAGTTGGAGGGGGCTTCACGGGTCTTGCCGCTGCCGTATGGCTTAAGCGCCTGGCCCCGGAAAAATTGGTGACTCTTCTCGAGAGCGAAACCTTCGGCGCGGGCGCCAGCGGGCACACCGGAGGGTTGGCGCTGGCCGAATCCGCCGCTGGAAATCTTCGCGGACTTGGCGATGTCTTATCCGGATATCAGAAAATTCTCGGTGAATTGCAGGTGGACGGCGACGTGCACCTGCCCGGCGTATACGAACTGGGGCGCACCAATCCGCTGAGTGGCGCGCCCATTCGCTGGAGTGATTCGGGCGAGTTGCGCGCCGTGAACGAAGTGGCCGGCGGCACCATCGATCCTGGAAAGGTCGTCACCGGGCTGGCAGCATCGGCGGAGCGCGCAGGTGTTGTGCTGTTTGAACACGCTGATGTTGAACGCTGCGAATTCGGCAGCCCTCTTGGAGTTCATACTTCTCTCGGAATCCTTCGTGCCAAGCAGGCTTTGTTTGCCACGAACGCTTACTCCCTCGAACTGACCGAGTGGAAGCAACGGGCGGAGCCGTGTTTCACGATAGCCGTTGCGACGGAACCACTCACGGATGCTGCCTTGGAGGGAATCGGCCTCGGCGAAGGCAAACCTTTTTATACCGTCGATCTGCCGTATCTCTGGGGCCGCCTCCTCGGGAAGCAGGTCATCTTTGGCAGCGGGCTCGTCCACGTCGCGGATTGGCGTGAACTGCATTCGCTGAATATTGAAACCGGCGAGGCCGCCTCAGCCTTCGCCCGTCTCGAAGGTCGCATTCGCAACCTGCATCCCAAGCTTCACGGCGTAACGTTCACCCATCGTTGGGGCGGCCCCATCGCGATTTCCGAAGGCTGGGTCCCCATTTTCGAGCGGCACCCGCAAAGCGAGAACGCGATTGTTTTGGGCGGGTTCTCCGGCCATGGAGTCGCGCAGAGCGTTTACCTCGGCGCGTGGGCCGCGGAAGCGCTTCTTGGAAAGCGCGAACTGCCAAAATGGAAGTAGCTGGATTCGAACCGGCGAGAGAGGTTTAGGCCGGACCTATCCCGGATGGCCTGCCACTGGCAGCGATTTCAGCATTGCCGAAAGGCCGTTCCAGATAATCTGCGTCCCGATGCATACCAGCAAGAACGAAGACAGCCGCATGATCACGGCCATTGAGGTTGCGCCCAAAACCTCCGCCAGCCGATCGGCGAACGCGTAACAAAGGTAAACGCTGGCCGCGACCAGCACCGCTCCGATCACCGCCCCAAGCATCGAAAAAAGAATCGAATGTCCTGAGTGCGGCTCGTTCGCGCCCAGAGTGATGGCCACGGAGATCGACCCCGGGCCGACGGTCAGCGGCAGAGTCAGCGGATAGAAGGCCTTTTGAAAGAGGTCGTGGGTATCCACATTCCGGTGAACGCCCGCCTTTGTGTCGTCCTCGTCCTTCTGTTTCAGCAAGGCCCAGCCTGTGGAAGCCAGCACCAGTCCACCGCCCACCTGCACCACCGGTATGGAAATGCCGAAAAAATCCAGAATATGCGATCCGATAAAATAGGAGGCGACGATCAGCGCAATGCTGTTCAAGGCAATCCGCCGCGAAAGTATCTTGCGCTGATCTCCGGCGTAATAGCGGGTGAGGGAAAGAAACAGAGGCGCGCTTCCGAGCGGATTTACGATCGGGAACAGCGCGGTGAGAACGAGGAGAGTGGACTTGAGCAGTTGGGGCATGGGCACAGCAAAAAGTATAACTACAAAGCTTTCGAAGCTGAAACGAGTTTCGCCGTGGTGATCGCTTGCCCGACGTGACGCTGCGTGTGGTCGGCGATGTGAACCAGGAGTCCCCCAAGGGTCGTGGGGAGCCGTTTCGTTCCCACAGCCCGGGGCAGTTCGTAATCCTGCGAAGCCAGCGCCAGGATGCGGATGCAACCGCGGGAAAGCGCAGCTTCCAATTCCAATAAGACTTCCCCGGTCGAACCGTGTGGGTTTGCCTCGGTTCGCAGCGTCTGCAACTGCTCGGCCGACAACGCATTTCCTTCCGCGTACGATAGCAACCGGTCAAGGCTCCCGGCGATATGGCGCAACTGGAATGCCACGGAAGGAAGCCCTGCCGGCCTCGCGTGAATCTGTTCGTCGCTCAGGCGGCCACACCACTTTTTGGCGTCCTCTTGTGCCAGTTCGAGCGCATGCAGAACTCCGCGGGCAACGGCAGGCACCTCGACTAGAGTTCCCCTCAACCACGGTTCAGGGAGGGCCGGTTCTTCATCGATCATCGCTAACTCCTCAAAATATCCGCGGTACGGGCCAGCGCCGCCATCGGCAATTTCAATCCGGGAATCACTCTGTTTAACCTCCGAGAGCCGAGTTCACGCGAATTGACACACGATAGTCCTCCACATAGGATGGAAAACTTCCCGCAAAGATACAATCCGCTCTTTGCGCCGAAGGGATTTTCGCGCCATGAAACTTGCACCTTCACCCCTTCGCTCCGCTGCCATTTTTTTTCTAGCGGCGGCATTATGTTTCGCCGCGCCAGCCTCCATCGGCACGGCCGATGCGCAACGCTACTTGAGCGACATCAAGACGCTCACGGAGGGCAGAATGGAAGGCCGGGGCGATGGGACAAAGGGCCTGGTCCGCGCCGAACATTTCCTCGAATCGCGCTACAAGAGCCTGGGGCTCTTGCCGGCGGGATCTCAGGGATTCCTGCAGCCGTTCACGGTTACGACCGGCGCCAAACTGGCGGGCAGGAATCATCTGACCGTTGTGCTCGGCGAAAATAAGATGGAACTCAAGCTGGAGCAGGACTACGTTCCATTCAGTTTTTCCGAGTCTGGCAGCGTCGACGCACCGTTGGTATTCGCAGGTTACGGCGTTTCCGCCGATGAATTCGGCTACGATGACTACGCGGGCATCGACGTCAAAGGCAAAATCTCGGTCGTGCTCCGTTACGAACCTGCTTCTTTCGCTGCAAAAACAGGCAACCAGGGTCTAACGCATCATGCGCAACTCATCACCAAGGCGATTAACGCGCGGAATCATGGCGCAAAGGGGCTGATACTCGTCAATGGGAAGCTGGGCGACGGCGAAGAAGACCTGCTTACGCGTTTCGGAAGCGTCAGCGGCCCGGAAAATGTCGGCATCCCGTTTGCGCAGGTCAAAAATAATATCGCGGAAAAATGGTTTCTGGACGCCGGAAAGCCGCTGAAAGATGTTCAGGATAGGATCAACGCGGAAGGGAAGCCGAATTCCTTTAGTTTTCCCGACAAACTCCACACGACGCTTTCTATCCAGATCGAAACCACCCGTGCCACCGTCAACAATGTTCTGGCTTATCTGCCCGGGAAGACCGACGAGTATGTGATCCTCGGCGCGCATTACGATCATCTGGGCCGGGGCAATTTCGATTCGCTGGCCCCTTCGCAGATCGGGCAGATTCATCCCGGCGCCGACGATAACGCCTCGGGCACCGCGGGCCTACTCGAACTCGCGCGGCTTCTTGTGCCCATGAAGGGCCAGTTGCAGCGCGGCATTTTGTTTGCCTCCTTCGCCGGCGAAGAGTTGGGGCTGCTCGGTTCTGCCGCCTGGGTGAAGAATCCCACTAAGCCGCTGGACAAAGCCGTCGCGATGCTCAACATGGATATGATTGGGCGCATCAAGGACGACAAGATTTACATCGGGGGCGTTGGAACAGGTTCCGGTTTTCAGAACGTTCTGGAAACATCTTGGGATGATTCGCATTTGAAATTCGATTATTCGCAGGGCGGCTACGCCTCCAGCGATCACACCTCCTTCGTCACGCAAAAAATCCCCGTGCTCTTTTTCTTTTCCGGGTTGCATGCGGATTACCACAAGCCCTCGGACACATGGGAGAAAATTAATCCTGACGCGGCGGCCCGCCTGCTGAATGTTGTGGCGGGCACAACGGTGACCATCGCGTCCGCTCAGGAACGTCCTACATTTATTAATGTCGTCGAATCGAATCCACACGCGGGCGGCGTTCCGGGTGGCGGCAGTGGGTACGGGCCCTATTTCGGCTCGATTCCCGATTTCGGTGAAACCGAGAACGGTGTGAAATTTTCCGACGTGAAACCTGGATCGCCAGCCGCCAAAGCTGGGCTGAAAGCCGGCGATATCCTTGTGCAGTTCGGCGACAAGCCCATCAAGAACCTCTATGATTTCACCGACGCCCTCCGCCGCAGCAAGGTGGGGGATGTGGTGCACGTTACCGTGCTTCGCGACGGCAAGGAATTGCAAGTGGACGTAAAATTGGAACAACGAAAGTAAATCTCGGTTTACACGTTGCGGTGGAGTCCGCCAATCGTGCGCATGACAAAGATCCTCGGCCTGGTCGCGGGAGTCCTCGTCGCCTTCTGTGCCCTTTACGGCACTCGTTCGCTGCCGCTTTTTGCGCAAACCGGCTCTGGGCCTGAAATCCTCCTCCCGCAGGAACACAAACATCTCAAGAACGTTCGGCAACTCACCTTCGGGGGCCAGAACGCCGAAGCGTATTTTTCCGCGGACGACAAGCAACTAATCTTTCAGCACCAGGGCGCGGATGTTCCGTGCGATCAGATCTATTCGATCGTGGTTGACCCGCCGGACGGCAAACCGGCCGTGCCCAAGCTTCTCAGTACCGGAAAAGGCCGCACCACTTGCAGCTATTTCTTCCCCGCGGGGGACAAAATTCTCTTCTCCTCCACTCATGCCGCCAGCCCGGATTGCCCGCCGAAGCCGGACTATTCGCACGGCTACGTCTGGCCCATTTACAGCACCTATCAGATCTACACCGCCAGGCCCGACGGCTCCGATTTGAAACAGCTCACAAATGCGCCCGGATACAACGCGGAAGCCACGATCACTCGAGATGGCAAGCACATCGTTTTTACGTCCACGCGCAACGGCGATCTCGACATCTACACGATGGACGCCGACGGCTCCAACGTGAAGCAGCTCACGCATGAGTTGGGCTACGATGGCGGGCCCTTCTGGTCCTACGATGGGAAGAAAATCGTGTACCGCGCTGAGCATCCCAAAACGCCGGAGGAGATCAAGGACTACAAAGATTTGCTCGCCCAGGGCCTGATTCGACCCGGCAACCTGGAAATCTGGGTGATGAACGCCGACGGCAGCAACAAGCATCAGGTCACACGCAATGGCGCGGCGAATTTTGCCCCCTACTGGTTTTCCGACGGCAAACGAATTATCTTTGCTTCCAATCAAGCGGACCCGAAGAACGGGCGGGATTTCGATCTCTACAGCATCAATGAAGACGGCACCGGACAGGAACGCATCACGTTTCACCCGGACTTCGACGCGTTCCCGATGTTTACGTCTGACGGCAGGCGGCTCGTTTGGGCCTCGAACCGCAACGGAAAAGCACCGCACGAAACCAATATCTTCATCGCCGATTGGATCGAATAGAAAGTTGCCAGTTTTACTCAAAGGAGGATTACATCCTTGCCCACCAAGGCGACCAAACGAACTTCAAGGGTAAAACCCGGCCAACGTGCCGAAGAGACCTTGCGCGTTCTCATCTCGCACCAGCGCATCCGTGAACGCGTGCGGCAGATGGCACAGGACATTCGCCGGGATTTTCCCAACGAGGCAATGCACCTGGTCGGCGTTTTGAAAGGCTCCGTGTTGTTCCTGGCCGATCTGGCCCGCGAACTTGGCGGCGAAGTCTCTTTCGATTTCATCTCCGTATCAAGCTACGGCAAGGGCATGGATTCCACCGGCGAAGTGAAGATGAATAAGGACCTCGATGTAAGCATCGAGGGGCGTTCCGTCCTCGTCGTCGAAGACATCCTGGACACCGGCTTAACCCTGAAGTATCTGTTGCGCCTCTTCGAAGAACGCAAGCCAAAACATCTTCGCGTGGCCGTGCTGCTGGATAAGGTGGAGCGCCGCATCGCGGACGTGAAAGCCGACTACACCGGCTTCGCGATCCCCAATGAATTCGTGGTTGGGTATGGGCTCGACTACGACGAGCGTTACCGCAATCTTCCCGACGTTTGCGTGCTCCGCCTCGGTCCCCGCGGCAAGACGAAAATCGAGGCCTGAGAAGGCTTTTCGCTTATTCTTCGGACCCGAATTCGCCTGCTATAATAAATACATTCATGAACGCGACAGGCTCGAATCAACCAATAGAAGCGACCACGGAGCAGCACGACGTCTCGGCCGAAGTCCTTGCGACCCTTTCCGAAATCGGGGAAGAGGTCAATGCCTCGCTGGACCTCGACGAGGTTCTTTCTCACACCGCGATTTTGATCAAGCGCCACATTGACTACGAATTCTTCGGCGTGCTGATGCTCGATGAGACGGGCTCCTATCTGACTCATCGATTCGCCATCGGCTATCCGCCGGGGCTGGCGGAGAATCTGCGGGTACCCGTGGGGCAGGGAATCACCGGCACCGCTGTCTCCACCGGCCAACCTGTCCGCGTCAGCGATGCTTCCCAGGATCCGCGCTACATCAACGCCATTGAGAGCGTGAAATCAGAGCTCGCCGTACCGCTCCTGTTCCGGGGAAAAGCCGTCGGCGTGCTGGACATCCAGAGCCGCCACTTGAACTATTTCACCAAGGATCAGCAGAGAATTGTGACATTGCTCGCCAGCCGCCTGGTGGTGGCCATCGAGAATGCGCGGCTTTTTCAAAAAGTCAGGACCCAGGCCGAAACGCTTCTGGTTCTCAATGAAGTCAGCCGGGAAATCAGCTCCATCCTCGACGTGGAAGAGCTGCTTCGCCGTGCCGCGGAGCTGGTCAAGCGCGTCATCGACTACCAGATCATCAGCATCATGCTCTACGACGAGGAGCAGAAAGTGTTTCGCCACCGCCTGGACGTGAAGCACGGCCAGCGCGTTCAGGGAAAGCTGCGCGTCGCCGCCACGGAGGGGATCGTTGGCGCGGCGGCCACCTTGCGCGAGCCGGTTCGCGTGTCCGATGTGACCACCGATCCGCGCTACCTGATGGTGAATCCTGAAACGCGTTCGGAACTCGCGATTCCGATGATTTTCAAGGGCAAAGTGATAGGCGTGCTCGATCTCGAAAGCCCGCAACTGAATTACTTCACCGAAGAGCACGTGCAAACGCTCACGATTCTTGCCGCCAATCTCGCCGTTTCGCTGGAAAACGCGCGCCTTTATGAACAGGTCGCCCGCGATGAAGCACGCATGGAGCGCGACCTTCAGGCGGCCAAACGCATCCAGGGCGCACTGCTTCGCCCTGTGCCCGCCGACGACTACGGCTTGGACGTTGCCGCGCGATATCTTTCCGCGCGCGAAGTCTGCGGCGACCTTTACGATTTCCTGCGCTACGGCCCTCAGCAGCTCGGCATTGCGCTTGGCGACGTCAGCGGAAAGGGCACCGCTGCTGCGCTCTACGGCGCCGTTTCCATCGGCATCATGCGGAGTCTTGCGCCGCAAAAACTGCAGCCGGCGGAGATGCTTCGCCAGATGAACCAGTTGGTTGGCGAGCGCCGCATCGAGGGCCGATTCATGACCGCGTGTTTCGCGACTTGGCAAAAAGGGCGCCAAAAGCTTCGCGTCGCCAATGCGGGCCAGTCACAGCCGCTCCTTTACAAGGGAGGCCGCTGCGATCGCATCGAGCTGACGGGATTTCCGCTGGGTATTTTCGAAGATGTCTCGTACGACGAGTGGGGCGTAACTCTCGAGGCAGGCGATATCCTCGTATTTCATTCCGATGGCATCGCCGAAACCTACAACAGCGAAGGCCAGCTCTTCGGCAACGAACGTCTGCGCAAGCTCATCGAGCAGCATCACGAAATGTCCGCCGCGGAAATGGCAGACCGTGTCCTGAACGAAGTGGACTGGTTTTCGCAAAGCGCGCCGCTTTCCGACGACCGCACGCTCGTGGTCATGAAGGTAAAATGAGCGCTCCAGGCAAGGCCAGGCGAGGATTGCCCTTCGTCGATCCCGCAACGCACACACCGCATTTTTCCTGGAAAAAGGCTGGCAAGTCCGGGCGCGAGGTCTTTTGCGAAGGCGTGCCGCTCTCCGAAATTGCCCGGCGCTTTGAAACGCCCACCTATGTCTATAGCCGGCACGCCATCGCCGATGCTTTCCACGAAATCGATCGCGGCCTCGAATGCGTTCCTCATCTCGTCTGCTTCGCGGTCAAAGCCAACGGAAATCTTTCTATTCTCAAACTCCTGGCGGGCTTCGGTAGCGGCTTCGACATTGTCTCCGGAGGCGAACTAGAACACCTTCGCCATCTTGGCATCCCCGGCAGGCGCATCGTTTTTTCCGGAGTGGGAAAGACCCGTGAAGAAATCCGGGAAGCGTTGCAGTACCGAAACTCTCGAACCGGCGATGCAGGGATTCTGCAATTCAATGTCGAATCGCCGGCGGAGCTGGAAATCCTTGTTGAGGAATCGTCACGGTTCCATCACGGGCAGGGTACGCCTCCGGGAGTCTCCATCCGGGTGAATCCCGACGTGAAAGCCGGAGGACATCCGCACATCGCGACCGGCCTGCAGCACCATAAGTTCGGCGTGGCGTGGCCGGAAGCCCGCAAACTTTATCTCGCGCACCGAAATACAAAGGCGATTCGCTGGCAGGGAATCAGCGCGCACATCGGTTCGCAGATTGTCGAACTCGCGCCATTCCGCCGCGCGTTACAGCGTCTGGCCGGTTACCTGCTCGATCTGCGTAAACAGGGCGTCGCTCTGAAGATTCTGGATGTCGGCGGCGGCCTCGGTGTGCGCTATACAAAGGAACGCCCCGCTTCACGCGAAGCCTACGCAAAGATGATTGCCGATGTCACCCGCCCGCTGGGCGTTCAAGTGCTCCTCGAACCCGGCCGCTCGATCATTGCCGAATCCTGCGTGCTGCTCTCTCGCGTCATCTACACGAAACAAAATGCGCGGAAATCATTTGTCATTGTGGACGCTGCGATGAACGATCTCTTGCGGCCAGTGCTCTACGATGCTCCCCATCCGATCACCGCAGTTGTGCAAGGCAGCTCCCATCAGGCGAATGCCGCGAAGCGTGTGGACGTCGTGGGGCCGGTGTGCGAGACCGGTGACACTTTCCTGTTCGATTGGCCGCTCGGAAATATTTCGACCGGGGATTTGCTCGGCATCTGGGTGGCAGGCGCTTACGGTTTCGCTCAGTCGTCCAATTACAACGGCCGCGGCCGCGCTGCTGAAGTCCTCGTCGACGGCTCCGGGGCAAAACTCATCCGTCGTCGTGAAACTCGCAGGGACCTGTTGCGCACCGACATGCTTGCGTGAGAACTAAGCTTCTCCCCACTTCAACTTGTTGCGAAGAATCTCGAAATAGGTCTTGTTCGGCGGCTGGATCAACTTCAATCTCTCCGCTGCGAGCGTGATTCGAACGTGATCCCCAATCTGCATCGGCACGCCCGTCTGCCCGTCGAGCGTCAGAAACACGGAATCTGAACTCTGCGACAAATACAGCTCGATCAGCGAAGTGTCCTGCACCACCACCGGCCGGTCGCTCAGCGTGTGCGGGCAGATCGGCGTAATCAGAATCGATTCCACTCCGGGTTGTACGATGGGTCCGCCGGCCGAAAGCGAGTACGCAGTCGAACCGGTTGGAGAGGCCACGATCAATCCGTCGGCGCGATACCTGCACACAAACGCCCCGTTGATGTGCAGTTCGACTTCAATCATGCGGGCCAGCGTTCCCTTGTGCACCACCGCGTCGTTCAATACCCGTTGCTGCGTCAAAAGCTCGCCGTTGTGCGTGCGTTCTACAAGCAGCAGCACGCGTTCCTCGATCGTAGCTTTTCCCGCGAGTGTGCTTTCCAGCGCCGGATAAAGCTCCTCGACGGTGAAACTCGTCAGAAACCCCAGGCTGCCCATATTGATGGGGAGAATCGGAATGCCGTGGTACGCCGCCTCGCGCGCGGCCGCGAGAATCGTTCCATCGCCGCCCAGAACCAGCAACAGGTCCGACTCTTGCGCTACCTGGTGCCGCGTTTTTCCCGGGGACTCGTTTTTCAGGACCGTCGCGGTCTCGCTGTCATACACTGCAGGCAAGCCGCGGTCGGCCAGCCACTTCAGCAAGGGCGGAACCACTTCCGCAATGTTCGAGCGTCTTGGACGGGAGATAATGCCGATTCTTTTAAAGGTGGGTTCAGGCCGCATGGATTACCGCGATTCTACCCCAGTCGCTTTTCGAGCGTGAAGGAAATACTCCTGGTTGCCTTCGGCTCCAGGCAGACGACTGGCAGCCGAGCCGAGAACGTTCAACCCCAGCGATTCCAGCGCACGCCGAACTCCTGCAACGGCCTTCTCGTGCAGGCTCGTGTCGCGCACGATCCCCCCTTTTCCCACTTCCTCGCGCTCCAGTTCAAACTGCGGCTTCACCAGGATCAGCAGATCCGCCGCAGGCTTTGCACATGCCGCCGCCCCGGCCAGAATCTTGGCGACGGAAATAAACGAAACATCGGCAACCACCAGGTCAACAAGCTCCGGCAAATCGCCCGGCTGCAACTCGCGGGCGTTTTTTTGGATGCGCGCCACTCTTGAGTCGCCTCGAATTTTCCATGCCAACTGGTCGGTGTTCACATCCACTGCGTAAACGCGCGCCGCGCCACTCTGCAGCAGGCAATCCGTAAACCCGCCCGTGGAGGCGCCGATGTCCAGGCAGGTTTTTCCCGCGGCCACGACGTGAAAATCCTCCAGCGCGCCTTCCAGTTTTACGCCCCCGCGGCTGGCGTATTTCTGTTGCCGGCTGTGCACTTCAATGTGCGCGGTCTCCGGCAGGATCAATCCAGCCTTATCCGCGCGTTGCTGCTCCACTTCCACTTCGCCCGCGAGGATCATCGCCTGGGCCTTATGGCTGGATTCAGCCAGACCCCGCTCCACAAGAAGCACGTCCAGGCGCTTGCGTTCGATTTTGGCGTTCATGGAAAGTGTGATCAGGCGCGGCGAAGAACAAGAAATTCCGCGATCGTTCGCAACCGGTCGGCGCGTCCGCCGTAGGCATCCAGCTCGGCGATGGCTTTATCCGCCAGTTCCTTCGCAATCTGGTGCGAGCGCTCCAAACCATATACGGCCGGGTAGGTTGCTTTCTGTTGCGCGATATCCTTGCCTGCCGTCTTGCCAAGCGCCGCCGAGGATTCTTCCACGTCGAGAATGTCGTCCGTAACCTGAAATGCCCAGCCAATTGTCTCGCCAAAGCGCCGCAGTCGCGCCACTTCGTCCGCCGGCGCCCCCGCGCAGAGCGCACCGGCGGTGATGGATGCGCGTATCAGCGCCGCCGTCTTCGACCGGTGAATGTACTCGAGCATCTCCGGTCCGACGGGCTTGCCTTCCGCTTCCAGGTCGGCCACCTGTCCGCCAACCATTCCATTCACGGTGCCAGCCGCCGTGGCGATTTCCGTCACCATCTCCACGCGACGCTCCGACGTGACAGGCGCCGCAGCAATCGTTTCGAACGCCAGCGTCAAGAGCGCGTCGCCGGCAAGTATCGCCGCCGCTTCTCCAAACTTCTTGTGGCTCGTCGGCTTTCCGCGGCGCAAATCGTCGTTGTCCAGCGCGGGCAGGTCATCGTGAATCAGCGAATAGGTGTGAATGAATTCGATCGCACACCCAGGATAGAGCGCCGGCGAAACTCCTGATTCGAAAATGCGCGCGGCCTCCAGGCAAAGGATCGGCCGGATGCGCTTGCCGCCGGCGAACACGGAATAGCGCATAGCCGTATGGATAGAGGAAGGCCGCACCGACTCGGCAGGCAACAGCTTCTCCAATTGTGCGTCGACAGCAACACGATCTTCTTCAAAAAAGGGAGGGAGCTTCATCGGATTGGAGGAGAGTCCAGTGTGAGCCATGGGCTTTCGTTCACGATTCGTTCTCGCCTTCGGCCTCGAACGTTTCGGCGGCCATCTTGCCGTCGGCCTTTTTCAGCAGAATTTCCACGCGGCCTTCGGCTTCCTCAAGCTGCTTTTGGCATTCCCGTGAAAGCCCGACGCCTTCTTCAAACAGCTTCATCGCCTCATCCAACGAAAGCTGCGGGCTTTCCAGTCGGCGCACCACTTCCTCCAGTCGCGCGAGCGAGCGCTCGAAATCCGGTTTTTTCTGCGGTTCAGGTTTTTTTGCAACAGGTTGGTTCACGCCATCCGCCAATCGTACTTGAATTAAATTTGAGCTTCGGGCCGCCAGCTTACTTCTGGCAATGTTTGCAGTAGTACGTTGATCGCCCGCCCTGCTCGGCCCGCACGATCGGCCGTCCACAACGCCGGCACGGCAAACCTTCGCGCTGATACGCCCGCAAAATCTCTTCCAATCCCCGAAACCACCACTGCGGATCGCGAAAGTCCGGTGCGGGATGCTCACAACATTCTAGTGCACGCCGGAGAACGGAAACAATCGCTTTATGAAGTTTCGCCGATTTCTTCCTGTCCAGCGAATTGGCCCGCCGCCACGGGTCCAACCGCGCATGCCAAAGCGCTTCGGTCGAATAGATATTCCCGATACCCGCGATGCGGGTCTGGTCCAGCAGGAACTCTTTCAATGGGCGTTTGGAGTGTGACAGTCGCTCGTGAAGTTCTTTCGCCGTGAATTCACCCGCAAACGCGTCCATTCCCAATTTCCGCAGCGGAGGGCATTTTGCTTCCGATTCCCAGGCATGCACCCGGCCGAAATGCCGTTGGTCCGCAAACCCCAGCACGCCTTTGCCAAACTCCAAAGCGACGTCAACGTGAACTCCATCCTCGCCTGCGTTCGCTCGTTCCAGCAGTTCCTTCGCCGCCGAAAACCAGACCAGTTGCCCGTCGAATCGGAAGTGCATCTCCACAAGTCCGCGATCCAGCGCCAGGAAAAGATACTTCCCCCTGCGAAACACTTCCCGGACCCGGCGCCCTTCCACAATTTTCGCTGCCGCGGCTGGCAACTGAGGTTTCAGCGCGATGGCGTGAAAAACGTGCAGACAGCGAATTAGCTGCCCCTTTACCAACGGGCGCAGCGCACGGGCTACGGCTTCAACTTCAGGAAGTTCCGGCATGAGAGTAAAGAATCGCGCTTAGTTCGCGGGCTTCAGCGTGAGCAGATGCTTTTTCATTTTAGCCTCGGCCACATCGCTAAATGGTTCGTAGATCGGCTTGCCCTCGAGCCAGTAAGAAAACTGGTCGGAGTAGTGCTCGCTTCCCGGTTGCCCGGACTGCCCCGCGGGGATCAACAAGATGGAATTGTCCCAATCCGCCAGATTCGCCACAAAGCGCTCGGATGGCCCATGGTGCCGCGAAGCCGCGCGTGGACTGAAGAGCGTTCCCGCTTGCGCCTGTCCGGCCTTACTCAACAGTTTTTTCAGAATGCCTTCGCGCCCGATCGGGTGAAACATTTCCAGGTAATTGAACCGCCGCCACTCCCAATCATCCGGGTCGCCGCTGCGCGTCTGCTCCTCCAGGCGCTTCACCGCGCGGTCCGCGGCTGCGGTGAGAAGTTCGTCATAATTCTTAAACTCTACCGGCAACCAGCGTGCCGGGCGCTCCGTCAGCACTTTCTGCAGAAACGCCAGCTTCCGCCAGGAGTAAAGCTCCGTATCCTTGCCCAGGTGCGGCTCCAGAATCAAATTCAGGGACTGGTACATCGCGGTATCCAGAAACGTCACCACGGACGAGTTCACATCCGCGATCCCGTTCCAATCCTTCGCCTGCTGAATCAATTTCTGCGCGCGTGGATCTTTCGGCGGGGAAATCCGCGCGGCGGCAACCAGCTGCTCCCCAATGAACGCGTGAGGAAAGCTGTAAGTATCTGTCTCCACCTTCAGCATGTCTTCGGGACGCAAGTCATGCTTGTCGTGGAGCAGGTCGTAAATTCTCGCTGTTCGATACGGCTCCTCCCAACGGTCCGTCAGATACGGTTTGTATTCCGGGCCAGTCACTCGCGCGTTTGCGGTGACGATCAATCCGCTCTCCGGATTGAAACTTTGCGGCAATTGCTCAAACGGAATGTAGCCCGTCCATTCGTAATCGTCCGTATCTCCCGGCACGGGAACCTCCCCGTGTCCCTTTTTTCGGATCGGCACCCGCGCGGCCATAACATATCCGATGTTTCCCTCCACATCGGCATACACCGCGTTCTGCGCCGGCCCCCACACCTGCCGCATCACTTCGCGAAACTGTTTCCAGTTCCGAGCTTTTCCCAGCCAGTTGTAGCTGTTCGACAGTCCTCCGGGCTCGAGCGCGGTCCATCGCATCGCATAGGACTTATCGCCCTCGTTCTGCAAAACCGGCCCGTGGCGCGTCACCACCAGTCGCATATGTTCATCCGCCGCGCCCTTCACCTTGATCACTTCGTCGAACACATCCGCCTTTTTCCATTTGCCGTTCACGCGATACTCGTCCGGATTGGCGGGATTAAAAGTCTCGATATAGAGGTCCAGCACATCGGCGCCGTTGTTCGTGAAGCCCCAAGCGATGCGGTCGTTATGCCCGATAATCACCAGCGGCGCGCCGGGAAAGGTGATTCCTTTCACGTTCCATCCCGGCGCCGTGATGTGCAGTTCGTACCAGATGGGAGGGATGGTCAACTCCAGGTGAGTGTCGTTCGCCAGCAATGGCTTGCCCGTCGCGGTGTGCGCGCCGTTCACCACCCAGTTGTTGCTTCCCAGCGTCCCCCGAATGTCGTGCTGCCCGGCGCGCAACCAATGCTCCACCTGGCCGGCCAGCAGGGAAGTGAGATCTGGCTTGGAAATGGAATCGAGCAAATCCGGATCGATCAAGCCCGCTTTCAGAACGTCCTCGCTGTCCATCTCGTCTTCATCATCATCCTCGTCATCCGCGTCGGCATTGGCTTGTTCCTTCGCATTGGGATCGCCGACCACAAAATGATCCATTGAGGATTCATCGCTGAAAAGGTCTTTCGCGAGTTCCGGTCCCGCCTTGGCGGCCACGACCGCACGATGGATCTCCCTTTCGCGCGTGTCTGCCAGAGTTCGGTACATGTATCCCGTCAGCACCAGGGAATCGGTCGGCTGCCACGGCTGCGGTTTGTACTTCAGCAGCGTGAATTCCATCGGCAGAGTCTGCTGATGCTGCTCGATAAACCGGTTGACGCCGCGTGCATACGCTTCCAAAAGCTTCCGCGACTCCGGATTCATCTCCTGCAAGTCTCGATCCGCGGCACGCCCGAAGTTTAAATTTCGAAAGTCCCTGTCGATTTTCAAAGTTCGCGGACCCAGAATCTCCGACAATTGCCCCCGCGAAGCCCGCCGCAACAGATCCATTTGCCACAAACGATCCTGCGCAACCACGTATCCCTGGGCTTCCACGGCGTCTTCCACCGAGCTCGCGCGAATATGCGGCACACCCCAGTTATCTCTCTCCACCGTCACTTCGTTCTGAAGTCCCGGCAATTTCGCGATGCCGTTCAATTGCGGCAATGGACGGTACACCAGCCACCAAACCGCAGTGGCGAATATGATCACTAGAATGCCGAAGATGCCAGCTAAGAAACGCAGGACGGTGCGCAAAGCGAGTTTCACCTCGAGGTTGAAGTCCTCAGTTTAGTAAACGCTGTTACCCCGCGCAACTTCCCAGTGGTCGCACCTATCCTTTTTCGCCCATCCGAATTTTCGATTCTCATCATTCGACAACCTCTTGCCAACCCTTCCTCTTCCCCGCCAAATCTGCTGTTACAATGCGGCTGGGAGGTTTCTTCCGCCCTATGTTCCTTGTCCGGATCATCGGCGTGCTCGTGCTGGTGGCGCTGAACGGGTTCTTTGCCGCGGTTGAATTCTCGCTGGTCGCCGTGCGCCTCTCCCGTGTTCGCCAGTTGGTGGCAAAGGGAAGCGCGCAGGCCAGGATCGTCGAGCAACTCCTTACTGATCTCCACCGGGTTGTCTCCGGCGTGCAGGTCGGCATCACCCTGACCAGCCTCGCCATCGGCGCGCTGGGCCAGGCCACGCTCGCGAATTTCTTCCAGGGCATTTTTCCTTCCGATGGCAGCGTGCGCATGATGATTCTCGCCCATGCGATGGCCCTGGCTCTTTCTTTTGCGATCCTCAGCGCGATTCACGTGGTGTTCGGTGAACTCGTTCCCAAAACCATCAGTCTTGCGCGTGCCGAACGTATCGCCCTGATGGTCGCCCGTCCTTTCGCCTGGTTTCTGAACTCGTTTCGCTGGGCGATCGACTTTCTTGACGGCATTTCCGGCGCCATCGTCCGCGCGCTTGGAATCGTGAGGCCGACAGGACATGGCGTCGCCCATTCGACCGAAGAGCTTCAAATCCAGATTCAACAGGCGCGCGAAAGGGGATTGCTGGCGGTCGGCGAAGAGAAATTTATTCTCAGCGCCATCGAGCTCAGCCAGTTGCAGGTCCGCGAAATCATGGTTTCCCGGCCGGACATGCACACTCTTCCCGTCGAGGCGTCGCTCGACGAGGTCATGAAAGTTTTCGCCACCACGCAGCGTTCGCGCATCCCCGTTTATCGCGGCACGGTGGATCACGTTCTGGGGTTCGTGCATATCAAGGACATGATGTGGGTGCTGCTCGACCGCGAACGCCGCCTGGAAGAACAGTTGCCTCCCGGCCCGCCGTTTGACCTGCGCCGCGTCCTTCGGGAAATCCTCATTGTTCCGGAAACCAAGCCCGCCAGCGAACTGCTCATGGAACTCCGCGCACGTCACGTGGGCATGGCCATGGTCGTGGATGAATTTGGCAGCATCCTCGGCCTGGTTACTAAGGAAGACCTGCTCGAGCAGCTCGTTGGTGAAATTCACGACGAGTTCGACGTCGTCGAGCGCCCCCTCACTCTGGCCGATGGCGCCATCATTTTCGACGCCGGCCTCAACGTTCGCGATCTCGACTCGCAATACAACATCACGTTGCCCGAAGATCCCGCGTACGCCACCGTTGGCGGATTCGTCATGGACCAGCTGGGTTTCATCCCGCGCGGGGGCGAAAGCTTCGAATATGGTCTATATCGTTTTTCTGTAATGGAAATGGATGGACGCAGGGTCGCCCGCGTGAAAATTCAGCGCCTCCGCGAGCCGGAAGAAAGAAAGGTCGAAGCTGCGGCGGCGGAGACCGCCGTTGCGGCTTCGAAAGAAAAATCAAAAGGGAAGGGGCGCTAGCTGAACGCGCTGCCGGAGGGTTGAGTTTCGTGAAGCCCCAAAGTCCGCACAAGCATCGGATCGCCGATTACCTGCGGCCCAAAACGCTTACAATGTTGTTGCTCGGGTTTTCTTCAGGCCTTCCCTTTTTTCTGGTTGGCAATACGTTCGGCTACTGGCTGCGCGATGAACACACCTCCCTGACAGCGATCGGATTTCTTTCCTGGGTGGGCATTGCCTATTCGTTGAAGTTTCTGTGGGCGCCCTTGATGGATCGCGTCGACTTGCCGTTGTTCAAACGGCTTGGACATCGGCGCGGATGGCTGATGTTCTCCCAGATCGCCGTCGGGCTCGCGCTTGCTGCCATGGGCGGCATCGGCACAAAAGCCGGGCTCGGCCGGCTGGGTGCTTTTGCGCTCGTCGTCGCCTTTGCCTCATCAACGCAGGACATTGTGGTTGATGCCTGGCGAATTGAATCGGCAGACGACGGAGAAGAACAAAGCCTCCTCGCGTCCGCCTATCAGTTCAGCTACCGCCTGGCGCTCCTGGCTTCGGATTCCCTTATCCTCATCGTGGCGGCGACCTTGGGCTGGCGGATGTCCTACGGTATTTACGGCGCATGTATGGCCGTTGGAATGGTTGCAACCTGGTTTGCGAAGGAACCGGAACGCGCGGATACGGTGATGGATGAAAAGGAGCGCGAAGCGCCGCTTTGGACGCCGCGGGGTTTCTTCGACGCTGTCGTGGGACCGTTCATCGCTTTTTTCCGCGCACATGGCTGGCTCGCACTTGTGATGTTGGCGGCCATCAGTCTCTACCGCGTGCCCGACTTCGTCATGGGTCCCATGGCCAATCCCTACTACCGTGATATGGGTCTTTCGAAAGAAACAGTGGGAGCGGTGCGCGGCTCAATCGGACTCATCGCCACATTTGCCGGCATCGCAGCGGGCGGATTCTGTTCGCTAAAGCTTGGCTACATGCGCGCTCTTATCATCGGGGGCATTCTGCAGGCTGCTGCGATTGCCGCGTATGCGACTCTCGCGTTCGCGGGCATGTCCATCCGCCTCTTCGCACTGGTCATGGTAGGTGACAACTTCGGCATCAGCTTTGCCGGCGTTGCGCTTGTCGCGTACATGTCGAGTCTCACCAATTTGGGATACACCGCCACGCAGTATGCGCTCTTGACCTCAACCTATGCCTGGCTGGGAAAGATCTTGAAGGGATTTTCCGGTGCTGCGGTCGAACGCCTGAGCACCACTCACGGCCTTACTCACGCCTATGGCATTTTCTTTCTCGTTTGCGGACTGACCGGTGTGCCTGGTGTCCTTCTGTTCGCGGCATTGGATTACTGGCACAGGCGGAAATTACCGGCGCCAACCGCTGCCTAGGGAAGTCTTTCCGTTTATCACCCTTTATTCAGCAAAACCGGCGTCCCGCGGCCCAATCCCAGCGTCTTTGACGCGCTCCCCTTGTTTACGCCAATCTCCAAGTTGCCGCTTGAGCCTACATACGCAATCGCCTCGCCGGCTGCCCCATTGGCAAACGTCGCCACCAGCTTGTTCACGGCGTGGGTGCCCACCTGCAAATTGATAGCGCCCTTTTCAACCGCTCCCGCTGGCAAATCCTCTTCGCGGAAATTTGTAATCAGGTTGCCGAAGGAGTCCACCTTCATCACCACGCCCTTCAGCAGCCCGTCGGCTTCCTTCGGCCGCGGCAGCGCAAATCGCTTGAAGTCCGTTATCTCTTCGCCCATGCTGCCCGGCTGCCAGTTCTTCGATAGCCATCCCGCCACAGCGGCAAAAACGTCGCGCCCGTGGAACGTCTTGCTCACCGGATGCAAAAAGTAATGCTCCGCGGTCAGGTGCCGTACCAGAAAATTCTGCTCTTTCTCGTAGACGCCGGAAAGCACGCCGTTATCCGGCGCCAGGAAATACTGATTCTGCCCGCTCACAATCAGCGGCCGCCGGTCCGTCCCCACTCCCGGGTCAACAACCACCACGTGAATCGTGCGGGGAGGAAAGTAAGGGTACGCGTTGGCAATCGCGGTCGCGCCATCGAGCAAATCGAATGGCGTCACCCCGTGGGTGATGTCCACAATCTGCACGTCGGGATTGATTTTCAGGATGACGCCCTTCAGCACGCCCACCAGGTGGTCGTTCGTCCCGTAATCGGTCGTCAACGTAATGATCGGATTCGTCAAGTCTCTCTCCCTCTGGATTCTCAAAAATGCAGTTGGTCCGCGAGATGGAGAGGCATCCCGCATCTTCGACGCTATCCGACGCCGCCCCCGGAATCAAGAACGCCCGCGCCTCCACGCCGCGCATTCGCCAATGCCCGCCGCTCGTCCGGGGTGGAACAATTTGCGATTAGTGCGTTTACCAGAAATGAGTGCCACTGGTTGGTATCCGAAATCGGTGGTGGCTGTATCCAGATGTCCAGTTTCTGCGCGAATCGTCCCGATGCGGGTCCAGCCATATTTGGATTATCTCGTTCAAAGCTTTCCTGAAAGCAAGCAAGGTTGAAATCGGCCTGAGTATGTTTACAGTTAATCCTTATATTTGTATACTCCCGTCGTTAACCTAATTCATCCACGGGGTCTCCCAATGAATTGTGCCTCCTCCGGACGGCCGGCAAGTAGCGCAAGTAGCATGCTTTTAGCAAAAATTCTAAGCTTGTTGCTCCTCTGCTTCATCTCGGGCCCAAACGCGCAGGCGCAAGGCGGCAATTTTCCCACCGGTGTAAACTATGCCGTGCCCGGCCAAGGCGGAGTGGCCATTGGAGATTTCAACGGAGATAACAAGCCTGATATTGTGATCGCGAATCAAAACGGAACGGTCAGTATTCTGCTTGGGAATGGCGATGGAACTTTTCAACAACAGTATACGGTCACCGCTGTCCCGGCCACTGGACCCTATTCGGCCTACCTGACCGAATCCGTGGCTATCGGCGATTTCAACGGCGACGGGAAGATGGACTTGGCGGTGCTCTGTAATAGTCCGAACTTTCAGACCCCGGCCAATATTCAAGGCACCGTAAACATTTTGCTCGGCAACGGTGATGGCACATTCAGCGCTCCGACACCGATCGTACTAGACGGGGCACAACCCATCTCCATCCTGGCGGGAGATTTCAACCATGATCAGAAGGAAGATCTCGCCGTGCTGAATATTGCGAGCTCGAGTGTAAGCATCCTGCTTGGAAAAGGAGACGGCAGCTTTCAGCCGTCCGTGGATTATCCGACCACCTCGCAGCCAGCCGCATTTGCAATTGGAGATGTGAATCACGACGGTAACCTGGATCTGGCCGTCGTGGGAGCAAGTGGCAATAACCCTGTTGTGAGCGTGCTGCTTGGAAATTCGAACGGTACCTTTGGAACCGCAGTCAACTGGATCATCTCGGGTCCTGATTGCGTTGACGGTTGTGGGCCTCAGACAACCGTTGCTTTGGGAGACTTTAACGGTGATGGAAAGCTGGACTTGGCTGTCAACGTCAGCTTCGTTGGAGGTGTGTTAGTTCTTCTTGGAAACGGGGATGGCACCTTTCGGACGCCTGGATTGCAGTCGGGGGCTGCGTTTGCAGGCGTTAACGGTGCCAACGTTATTGTCGCCGGAGATTTCAATGGAGACGGCAAACTCGATCTAGCCATGGCTGTCGGCGATGTCTATCCCGCATTTCCTGACCTGTTGATTTTTTTGGGAAACGGCGACGGAACCTTCGCGAGTCCATTGGAAACCAGTGTTGGTTCAATTGGCACCATGTCTGGCGCTACTACGGTGGTGGCTGCGGACTTGGATGGCGACAAATTCCTGGACTTGGTGCTCGCTACCAATACTGGTTTTGCCACAGGCCTTGGATACAATGCAGTCACGGTTGTGCTTAACTGCGGACTTCGGTGCAGCAATATAGCCCTTAGTTCCTCTCCCACAACCTCGGCGTTCAATCAATCCGTGACATTTACGGCCACAGTTACTCCAGCAAATGCCCAAGCTACGCAAAAGCCCACGGGTTCGGTGATTTTTCAGGACGGAACCAGCACTCCCCCCATCACGTTGGGGCCGGCAACACTGTCGTCCGGAACCGCAACGTTTACCTATTCCGGCCTTGCGATTGGCACGCACGGTATTTTCGCTGCGTATCAGGGTGACACCAATTTTGTCCCGAGTACCTCAGCAACAATCATGCAGACAGTTACTCAAGCGAATACGAGCGTGTCGATAAACTCGTCGCCGAACCCGTCGACTCCTGGCCAGTCCGTTACATTTGCGACCACAGTTATGCCGTCAACTTCGGGAGTACCGACAGGATCGGTGACTTTCTCTGATAACGGAACGCCTTCTGTTTCTGTACAACTCGATGCAGCCGGATCGGCAAGCTTCACGAGTTCCTCCTTGACCACGGGCACGCACTCGATTACCTGGAGCTACAGCGGCGACAGCAATTTTGCGGCTAGCACATCTCCCGTTCTTACCCAGATCATTGGCACAAATGCGGCACCATTTGCGATTACTCCCAGTTCGACAAGTGCAACTGTGCCGGTTGGTCAACCAGCTACGTTCATGATCTCCTTAGTTTCGATACCGGGTTTCACAACCCCGGTAGCTTTCAGTTGTTCCGGCTTGCCAGCGGGTTCCAGTTGCCAATTTCAGCCCGCCTCTTTGACTCCGAACGGAACAACGCTGAAAACGGTGGCCACGATCACGACGACAGCACGTCATTCGGTTTTGTTGCCAGTAGATCCGTGGTTCCCCGCCCCGTGGGCTTACTTTCGGCCGCTCAGCCTCATTTTTCAGCTTGGGCTTGTTTTTGTTTTGATACGCGCAAAACAGTGGGAAAAGATTCGGAGGCCGGCCTGGGCTGGTGTGGTTTGGTCTTTAGTTCTTCTCATCACAATGGCGGCCACGGGTTGTGGTGGAGGAAGTTCCTCAACGGGATCAACTGGCACTCCCGCAGGAACATCCCAGGTAGTGGTCACCGCTACTTCTGGAAGTGCTACGCAGTCTGTTACATTTGCTCTAACCGTGCAGTGAAGTGACCGGTCATCGGGGACTGATGTATCGCTCGTTTTACTCCTAGCTTGCGTTCCACTGTTGCCCATCGTACGATTTCAAATTGGTGTGTCGCGTGGATTTTGCACAGGGGGCTCGTGTGTCCCGTCAGGCGATTTAATGCAATTCCCGCGCTCTCCAGGTCGTCCAGGAGAATCTCCGAATGAAATCGGTCGTGGTGGTTGGCGCGCAGTGGGGTGATGAAGGCAAAGGCAAAGTCGTTGATTATCTCGCAGGCTCGTTCGATTACATCGCGCGCGTTGCGGGCGGCCACAACGCCGGCCACACCGTTATTATCGGCAAGGACCGCTACGTTCTCCAGCTTATCCCCTGCGGCATCCTGCGCCCCAAGCAGCACGTCATCATTGGCCCGGGCGTGGTTGTCGATCCCTCTGCCCTCGTCAACGAAATCGAAATGCTCGAAAAAGTCGGCGTCAGCGTCGCGGGACGCCTGCACGTCAGCAATCGCGCCCACCTGATTTTTCCCTATCACCGCGAACTCGACAAAGCCGCCGAATCCGCGCGCGGCGAAAATAAAATCGGCACCACTTCGCGCGGCATTGGGCCTGCCTACGAAGACAAGATGGCCCGCCGCGGCCTGCGCATGGTGGACCTGCTCGATCCCGTTCTCTTCCGCGAAAAAGCCGCCCGCGTCGTAGCCGAGAAAAATCGCATCGCCCAGGGAGCCTACGGCGCAAACGTGGATTTCTCGCACGAAGTCGAAGAGACGCTGCGCCTCGGCGAAAAAATCAAGGGCTACATCTGCGATACCGCCGAACTTGCCAATCGCGGGCTCGACGAAGGCAAGTCCGTCCTCTTCGAAGGCGCGCAAGGCACCATGCTCGACATCGACCACGGAACCTATCCCTTCGTCACATCCTCCAGCGCCACCTCCGGAGGCGCTACAACGGGCACTGGCGTTCCCCCCACCAAGATTCGCCACGTCCTCGGTATTTCGAAGGCTTACACCACACGCGTCGGCGGCGGACCTTTCCCCACCGAAATGCCCGACCTCGAGGCGCAGGAAGTTCGGGAGCGCGGCAAAGAATTTGGCGCGGTCACTGGACGCCCGCGGCGTTGCGGCTGGCTGGACCTCGCCGAACTCCGCTACGCCAAAATGATCAACGGCATCGACTCGCTCGTCATCACCAAGCTCGATGTGTTCGACACCCAGCGCGAAATCCGTGTGGCCGTCGGCTACACCTACAAAGGCTCGCCCATCCACGAAATGCCCGCCTCCGCCGAGGTGTACGAGCGCGTCACACCGGTCTACAAAACGCTCCCTGGCTGGTGCGAGTCCACCTATGGCGTTAAAGACGGCGCCAAACTGCCCAAAGCCGCCATGGACTATCTCCGCTTCATCTCCGACTATCTGCAGGTCGAAATCGGCATGATCTCCACCGGCCCCGAGCGTGACGCCACCATCGTCCAGCCCGGCACACTCCTCGCCAGTTGGCTCTAGCCTTCCGCTCCTACTTTGGAGTGCGGTGGCTTAGCCACCGCTTTTACGGTGTAGTCCTAGCCTCCCAACCTCTCTGCTCACCTCGAATTTTCCCTGGCGTCACGTTGGCCCGGCCTCCGCACATTCCGCTCCTTGCTTTGCTCTTCTCCCGGCTCCCTCCGCGCTACAATACTGTTTCTCACCAAGGACTCCTAAATGCTCCCATTTCAAGACGCCCGCAAACTCGTCATCGATAAGACGAAGCCACACATCGCCTCCCACCCACGGGCCATCACCAAAAAAAATCTTGCCGATGCGCTCGGCGACGCCCTCGCCCAGGAAGTCCGCTCGGACCGCGACTATCCTCCGTTCGATCGCTCCACGCGCGATGGCTATGCCGTTCGAGCGAACGAAGCTGCACAGGGCGCGATCCTTCGCTGCGCCGGCGAAATCAAGGCCGGCGACTCTGTCACGCAGCCGCTCACACCAGGCGCTTGCATCCAGATCATGACCGGCGCGGCCGTGCCCGCGGGCGCCGACGCCGTGGTCATGATCGAGTTCACCGAACGCACCGGAGACAATGTCACGTTCCAGCGCGCCGCCGCGGCCGGCCAGAACTTTGTGAAAAAGGGAAGCGAAGCCCATTCCGGAGACATCGCTCTGAGGCCCGGCCTCCGGCTCGGGTTCGCCGAACTGGCCCTCGCCGCGCAGGTCGGCGCCGCCGAGTTGCTCTGCGCCCGCCGTCCTCGCGTCGCGATTCTTTCCACCGGCGATGAAGTCGTCCCCGTCACCGAAACGCCTGGCCCCTTTCACATTCGAAACAGCAATAGTGTCTCCCTTACTGCGCAAGTCCGCCTGGCCGGTGGCGAACCCGTGCCCCTCGGCAACGCCCTCGATCGCGTCGATGATCTTGGAGCAAAAATCGAACTCGGCCTCAGGGAAGACATCCTGGTCCTCTCCGGCGGCGTCTCCATGGGCAAATACGATCTGGTCGAGACAGTCTTAAAATCTCTCGGCGCCGAATTTTATTTCGACGCCGTCGCCATCCGCCCCGGCAAGCCCGCCGTTTTCGGCCGCTGCCGCGACACCTTTGTTTTCGGACTCCCGGGCAATCCCGTCTCCACGATGGTCACTTTTCAACTCTTCGTCACCCCCGCAATCGACGTTCTCGGCGGCGCCCGCCCGCGGCCCCTGCCGCTTTTGGAAGCAAATCTCACCAAAACGCTTCACGAAAAGCCCGGCCTCGCCCACTTCCTTCCCGCTCATTTCGAATGGACCGGCATCTCTCCCGAAGTTTGTCCGCTCACCTGGCAAGGCTCTGGCGACATCGCGGCGCTCACCCAAGCCAATTGTTTCATCGTCGTCCCCGCTGACCGCCAGGACATTCCCGCCGGAGAGAAAGTTTCCGTTCTGCCGCGCCTCGACGTAATCTAATTCCTGCGATTTTGTAGCGGCCACCTTCCGAGGCGGGCAGCTTTTACGGCGTAAAGGTCATCTCCTGGACAAAATGCCAAAACTCTCTCACTACACCACCCGCGGCGAAGTCAGCATGGTCGACGTCTCCGCCAAGGCCGTCACCACCCGAACTGCCGTGGCCCACGCCTTCGTCCGAATGTCTCCCAAGGTCCTCCGTGCTATCCGCAGCCTGAAAAACCCCAAGGGCAATCCTCTCGAAATCGCCCGCATCGCCGGAATCGCCGCCGCCAAGCGCACTGCGGAGTGGATACCTCTTTGTCATCCCATCCCCCTCACCCACATTGATGTGACCCCGCGCCTGTGCAAAGATGGAGTGGAACTCCAGTCCCGGGCAACCGCAACGGCGCAAACTGGCGTTGAGATGGAAGCGCTGGTCGCGGTCACCTGTGCCGCTCTCACGGTCTACGACATGTGCAAGGCACTCGACAAGGGAATTGAAATCGCACACATTCACCTGCTGGAAAAAACGGGCGGGAAAAGCGGCGATTACGTGCGCGCCGCCAGCCGGAAACGGCGGGCAGGCTGCAAATGACCGCCGCTGCCGGAAAAACCGTTAAGCTCCTGCTTGCCGACGACAATCCGCTGATGCGCGACCTCGTCTCCAAATCGCTGGAGCCATTCTGCGAAGTGGTGATCGCCGCTGACGGAGGCGATGCCCTGCTGAAGGTGATCGACGATCCTCCCGACGTGATCCTTTGCGATTACAAAATGCCGGGCCTCGATGGCCGCCAGCTTTTCGAAAAACTTCGCGGCCGCGAAGCCACGCGCCACATCCCATTTCTGTTCATGGCCAGCCGCACCGATATCGAGGAAAAGCTTCGCCCGCTGGTCGACGGCGTCGAAGACTTCATCGCCAAGCCGTTTCTGGCCAAAGATCTGGTTCGCATGGCCAAAAAAATTGTCGATCGCCTGCATCTTGAAAAGCTGCAGAAGCGCGCCTCGCGCCCGGGTGTCATCCAGGGACGCCTGGAAGAGATGAGCATGATCGACCTGATGCAGTCGCTCGAGATGGGTCAGAAATCCTGCCGCCTGCAAGTGCAGAAAGCCGGTGAGTCCGGAGAGCTCTATTTCGCAAGCGGCCAGTGCCGCGACGCGAAGATCGGCGCGCTTGTCGGCGACGAAGCTGTTTACAAAGTTTTGCTGTGGACCGAAGGCGAGTTCGAAATCGACTTCAACGCCGCCAATGCCTCGTCTAATACCACCACCACGCGCAACACCACCGGCCTCCTGATGGAAGCCATGCGCCTGATGGACGAAGCCAGCCGCGACGCGGTTCCTTCAAATTGACCGCCCCTATGCGCGTTGCCGTTCTCACCATCAGCGACTCTGTGGCCCGCGACGAGCGCATCGACCTCTCCGGCCCCGCCGTCGTCCAGCGCTGCCGCGAACTCGGCTGGGAAGTCACCTCTTCGCTGAAATGTTCTGACGACCCCGGCCAGGTGCGTTCCCATCTCCGCCAGCTTGCCGATTCGCGCCGAGTTGATCTGATCCTGACCACCGGCGGCACCGGACTCGGTCCCCGCGACAACACGCCCGAAGCCACGCTTGATGTCGCCGAAAAGGTGATCCCCGGCCTTGCCGAAGAGATGCGCCGCAAGGGTGCCGAGCAAACTCCCAACGCCGTGTTGTCCCGCGGCGTCGCCGTAGTCCGCAACGTTTCCCTGATCCTCAATCTTCCCGGCAGCCCCAAAGGCGCGGTCGAATCTCTCGACACCCTCGCGCAACTTCTCCCTCACGCCATCCAGGTACTCCACGGCGCCCGCCACGACTAATCCCCGCTGGCATTTGTAGCGGCCGCCTTCCGAGGCGGGCGCCTTTAGTTGGGTCTCCACTTCCAAGCCAGAATTTGAATATTCTCGTAGGGCTCGCCTTCCGAGGCGGGCCGTTCTGCGTCTTTCAAACGGCTTGAAGGGATTTAGGAACCTCTCTCGCGACATCGCTATCAACGTTTTTCGCCAACGTCATCTTGTAATGCAGCCGCAGGATCGTGAGTCCGACGAAGGTAATCTCGTGATCCGTTCGCAGGACGCCGTCCTCATCCGCATAAACATGGAAAATCTCATGCAGGGTCGTGAAGTTTCGCACTCGCCAGTGTTCGGGGCCGGATTCCACAATGCGGTAAAATCCCGATCTTCCAAAAGCAGCTCCAGTGGATACCAATCCAAAGGTCCCGTCCGCGTACGCGCAGGGCCGCAGGTACACGCTGCTGCTTCCATAACAGGGAAAGGTCACCTTTACGCAAGGATTCGCTTCTCCCGGTATTTGCGACTCCGAGTAAAGCCCCGCATAAATCACTTTTCCCGTGGAACGGAATCGGCGGAGCCATCCGGTGTACGCCAATCGGCCCGAATGCGGCTCCCGCAGTTGCACGATCTCGCTGGTCATCCCCTTTGCCACTTCCAGCGACGAGATCGGAAAATTCAGCTGGTCCATGCGCCGGCTGATGAATTCCACCAGCAGCCACAGCACAAATTTTCCCGCGAAGTATACCTCGCTCCAAACTTCCAGCTTGTAGAGCGCGGTATGCTCGTAAAAATGACGGATGCGCGGGTCCACGCGCTCGGGGTCGAACGACGGTCCGCGCAGGGTTTCAAAGCTGGGAATGAGTCCCGCATTCGGCGGTTGGCTGACCTCCAGATTCTCCTCCTCCGCAATCCGCTGATAAACTCCCGTTCCGATTACCCCCGGTTTCCCGAGCACGCAATCGAGCCACGGCTCCTCGCTCTTTCGAATCTTTCTTCCCGTCAGGCGCACCAGCCATTCGATGCACACCTGCAGCAACAATCCCAAAATCGAGTACACCGCTGCCCGCACGCCCGTCGGCTGTTCCTCAACCGATATGCGGCGCTTTTCCTCCGCCTTGGGGTTCGCTTGTGTTTGAGGACTCATCCTGGCCCAATTATCCCACCGCGCGGCCCGGGCAGATTTCCAAATCCACACAAGTTTCTCTCCGGTTACGCTCCTTGGCAGGATGGCGCTTGGCCACGCCAGGAGCTATTTTTCAACAATGGGTAAAACGATTCGAGACGCATGATCCGCATCGTGATGCACCACGATGCGGGCAATTTGGCTTTCCCTCGACACGGTCTCCGACTCACCCGTCTGCAGATTCCGTGAAAAATGTGGATAAAACGCCCCGCTGATCTGCACCCGAATCGTGTGGCCCTTCAAGAAAGTATTGCTCGTCAGCATTCGATCCAGCGTCAGTTTGTATATTTTCCCGGGCTCCAGAAGTTCCGGTTCCGCCGCTTCGTTCCGCCAACTCGCTCGCAGCACATCCAATCCCGGGCTCATCAAATTGAATGCCGTGCCATCCGGCCCCACATCCAGCAGCCTCACCCACAAATCAAAATCCTTCACGTCCGACGAAACATACATTTCCGCCGAAATCGGCCCTGTCACTTCCGTATCCTTCGCCATCGGCTCACTGTCGAACACCAGCACGTTTTCGCGCCCGGCCAATGCCCGGTAATCATGCGCCCCGTAAGCGTCATAAGAGTCCGCAACCGGGTGTGCGGGGTCGGAGAGCAACGAACTGGTCTTTCCAATTGACTTCCCACCGGCCGCCGAAAGTTTTCCAATTCGGCTGTCCTCTGTATCTGACGTCAAGAAAAGTGGCGTCGCGCGCGCTCGCTTCAGCGGCCAGGCTTTTTCCTCTCGCCAGGCGTTTGTCCCCATCACAAAAAGCCGCACCGGCGCTTCTTTATCGATCCCGTTGTCCATGCCCCGCAGATAGTGATCCATCCACCGTATGATCAATTCGTCGTAATCGACGGGTGCCGTTGGCCCAAATTCGCGTTCTCCGCTCTTCTGGCTGTCCTGCGCGCCATGCGTCCAGGGCCCAATGATTGTCCGCGTCGCCAAATCTTTTGCGCCATTTCGCGCCGCTAGTAAACCGTTGAAATTCGTCGTAGCCCCGTCCGGCCCGTACGCTTCGTCATACCAGCCGGAAAAATTCAGCACCGCGCAATGCACGCGATCATATTTGTTCCGGAGTTCCGCCCAGTCCCACCAGGGGTCCGCGGGTGCATGTGCGAGCCACTGGTAATAAAATGGCGCCGCCTGCTTCAAGTCCGGCAGGTCGCGCAGTGGGAGGTAGCCCTCCATGCGTTCATGTTCCAGTTTCCATGCCACCTTGGCTTCCTCGTACCTCTGCGGCCCCGGCAGGTTTTTCCTTTTTCTCGCATCTGGCGCGATATTCATCCAGACCCATTCCAACCACGAGCCATCGAACAATCCGCCCGAATAGAAGAAGTTTCGCGGCGTCGAAAACGTCATCGCCGGCACCATCGCTTTCAAATGCGGGGGACTCTCCACCGCCGCCAACCATTGCACCGCTCCGGGGTACGACAATCCGAATGTCCCGACATTTCCATCCGACCACGGCTGCCGCGCCGCCCATTCAATCGTGTCGTATCCGTCCTTTCCTTCGTTCTGATAAGGCAAAAACTCTCCACCCGAAGCGTATCGCCCGCGCACATCCTGAATCACCACGGCATACCCGCGCGCTGGGAGCTTTTCGAACGTGCTCCATTCATTGGGTGCATCTTCCTTTCCGTAAGGAGTCCGATAGACCAGGGTAGGGAATCGTCTTCCCGCCGTCGGCAGCCACACATCCGCCCGCAGCACCACCCCATCCCTCATCGGTACAGCCACATTGTTCAGCACCACTCGCGAGGCATCCCTTTGGCCTTTTTCTCTCGCAATCCCCCAAAGCCACGCGCCGCACAAAATCACCATCCCCAGGACAGCCCTATGTACCGCTCTACGGTTTCTCATCGCGCCACGCATTCTATCCCAAGCCTTCTCCATTCGCTTGTTGACCCCTTGCCGCGCCTCCGTAACAATGTTTGCACCATGACCAACAAACTTTCCGGCAAGAAACTCGCCGTGCTCGGTGCGGGCAAGCTCGGGAGCATTCTTCTCCGCGCCTATTTGAAGCAGAAGCTATTCGATCCGAAAAACGTAACCGCGACGGTCCGGCATGACGAGAAGGCAGCCGCGCTCGCCAAAGAACTCGGCGTCGCTTCGTCCACCGACAATCGCAAAGCCGTCCATGGCGCCGACATCGTCATCCTCGGTGTAAAGCCCCAGGTCGTTGGCGACGTCCTGAAAGAGATCAAGCCAGAGCTAGGCAAGGACGCTCTGGTTATCTCCGTCGCCGCCTCGGTTCCCACCTCTTACATCGAACAGCGCCTCGGTGAAAAAGCTTTCGTCATTCGCGCGATGCCCAACACCTGCTCCATCGTCGGCACGGGCATGACCGGCATCTGCAAGGGCGCGCACGCCTCCGCCGAACACCTCGAAATCGCCAAGGCCCTCTTCGACGCGGTCGGCCGCACCGTCGTTGTCGACGAAAAAAACATGGACGCGGTCACCGGCCTCTCCGCCAGCGGCCCGGCATTCGCCTACATCATCCTCGAATCGCTCGCGGAAGCCGGCGTGAAGGTCGGCCTGCCCCGCGACGTCGCTACGCTTCTCGCTGCGCAAACCATGAAAGGCTCCGCAAGCGTAGTCCTTGAAACCGGCGACCACCCCGCTTTGCTCAAGGACTCCGTCACCACCCCCGCCGGCTGCACCATCGACGGGATCATGGAACTCGAAGAAGGGAAGCTCCGCGTCACTCTGATCAAGGCCGTAGTGAAGGCTACGCAACGCGCAGGCGAACTTCTCTTCGAAAAGTAACCTCTTCGTTGTACGGTAATAACAAGGTCGCTTGTCCGCGGATCTTCGGCCACTGCTTACAATTCAGGAGGTATTCGCGAATGAGTTCGTTCGCCAGGCGTTTTTCCCCGTTATTGTTTTGGTGTCTTTGCCTGCCGAGTTTTGCGCTTGCACAGACAGCTAAGGACACCCCATCGCCCAAGGCAGCGAGAAATGCCGGATGGGCAGCCTCGGAAAAAGCCGTCACCAAGCTCGAGCAGGACTGGTTCAAGATCCAGCTTGCCCACGACTGGGACAAAATGCGGCAACTGCTGGGCGACGATTTCCAATTGATCGAATCCGACGGACGCCTCGGCGACCGCGATTCCATGATCGCCGGCTACAAGGAAGAAGCGCCCTCGGTCGCCACGATAAGCATGACTTTGCTCGTTTCCCATGCGGTCAGCAACGACACGGTAGTTGCCACCGGGCTCGACGACATCAGCCTTCGCCAGCGTGATGGTTCCATCACCCACCGCTACGAGCGCTTCACCGACGTCTGGGTTCTCCGCAATAACCAGTGGGTTTGCGTAGCTGAACAGATCACCCTCGCCCATCCTCAATAGCTTCGAAGTTGCGGGAAAAAGTTTGTCATCCTGAAGCTATCCGACAAGGATAGCTGAAGGATCTCAGCGTTAATCTGATCGAAGCGTTAAATCAGATCGCCTTAGGGCAAACCCAGCAATATCTGTGCTAGGATTCGCCCATTGGGCACCCGATGCCAGCCGCCTACATCCCGCTGCTGCTTTTTTCACTGCTGGTTCTTTCTTTCCCCGTCGTGACCCTCATCGTCTTCAAGTTCATTCGCCCCGGCTCCCGCGGAGGGCCCGCGAAGTTTGAGCCCTACGAATGCGGCATCCTACCGGAAACCACCGCCCGGGGCCGTTATTCCGCCCGCTTCTACATAATTGCCATGCTCTTCGTGGTGTTCGAAGTGGAAACCATCTTTCTTTTTCCCTGGGCAATCCTGTTCCGTTCCTGGCTGGCGCATCATCTCGCGGCCTTCGCAATGTCTTCGATGTTCGTTTTTCTCGGCATCCTGCTTGTCGGATACGTCTGGCTCTATAAAAAAGGCGCGCTCGATCTGGCTTGAACGCTATTCTCTCGAGCCGTCTTCCGTTCGGCGCCGCCATTTTTTCCTAGCGCCCCGGCGCATTGACGGCATTCCGGGCGTGTGTTAGAAACTTTTGAGCAGTCGCCACGTTGCTCGAACGGTTAAGTTTGCAGTCCAGTTCGTGTACTTCGCCCCTACCCTGTGGGGGCTTTTGGTTTTTTCGGTATTCTCGGGGAACGAAATCCGTGCCTGTGTCCGTTTCCGGCCAGGCAATCCAAGTGCAGCCCAAGGTTCCAGGGTCCATGGCAGACGAGTCCAAGGCACCCCAATCGCCACAAGGTTCGCAACCGGACCTCTCTGGCTCTACCCCGGCGCCATCCGCTGCGGGCGCAGTTTCGTCTTCCACCGTCAAAGCCGCGGCTCCCGCCCCGCCGCAGCTTCCGCTGGACAACGAACTCTCCCGCCGCTATCGAGAACGCTTTGGCGCCGCAATTCTCGACGCCCTAGAAGACAGAAAGCAATCCATCCTCATCCTTGATGCGAAGCACCTCCTCGAGATCGCCCGCTATTCCCGCGACGAAGAAGGATTTGAGCTGCTGGAGGACTACACCGCCGTCGACTGGCCGCGCCGCGAAAAACGTTTCGACCTGGTTGCGCAACTCTATTCCTTCACCCACAACGCGCGTTTTCGCCTGAAAATTCCTCTGTCCGCCGATGAGCAACCGGAGACACTTGTTCCCATCTGGCCCGGGGCCAACTGGCTCGAACGCGAAATCTTCGACCTCTTTGGCATATCTTTCCACGGCCACCCGAATCTGAAACGCATCCTTCTTCCCGATGAGTGGCAGGGCCATCCCTTGCGCAAAGACTACGATATTCTTCAGCAGGACACCGCTTGGGTCCGGGAAAATCTCGGCATCGAGAGCGGTCAGTAGGGTGTGAATATTTTGGCTGATACCGTACGCGAAAACGCCGCGCAGAAATCCGACACGCTCCTCGGCGCAGATGAACTCGTCATCAACATGGGGCCGCAGCACCCCTCCACGCATGGCGTTCTACGGGTGAAGCTGAAGCTCGACGGAGAACGCGTCGTCGGCTCCGAGTGCGTCATCGGCTACCTGCATCGCGGCGTCGAAAAAATCGCCGAGAACCGCACTTACCAGCAGTTCGCGCCCTACGTCGATCGCATGGACTACGTTGCCGGCGTCAGCAACGGCCTGGGCTATTGCGAAGCAGTCGAAAAACTTCTCGTCGTCGAAGCTCCTCCCCGCGCCCGCGTCATCCGCACCATTCTCACTGAACTGCAGCGGATCGCCAGCCACCTGCTCTGGCTTGGCACGCACGCACTTGATATCGGGGCGTTGACGCCGCTTTTCTATTGCATGCGCGAACGCGAAGAAGTCCTGAAGATTTTCGAAAAATACTGCGGCGCGCGCCTGACCACGCACGCCTTCCGCATTGGCGGATTGCAGTACGATACCTACGACACACTGGAAAAAGATGTGGAGCGCTTCTGCAAGGATTTTGAGGGCCGGATTCAGGAATATTCGGACCTGCTCACCGGCAACAGTATCTGGATCGGCCGCACCCGCAACGTCGGGCTTCTGAATTCCGCCGACTGCATCGCTCTCGGCGCCAGCGGCCCGGTGTTACGGGCCAGCGGCGTGAAGTGGGACCTGCGCAAGGCCATGCCCTACGCCGCGTACGATCAATACCAATTCGAAATTCCCGTCGGCACCCGCGGCGACACCTATGATCGCTATATGGTGCGCATTGAAGAAATGCGCCAGTCACGCCTCATCTGCCTGCAAGCCATCGAGAAGATTCCCGTGGGGCCCATCATGGCCCGCGTCGGCAAAGTCCTGAAACCTCCCGCAGGCGAGGTTTATCACGCCATCGAAGGCCCAAAAGGGATCCTCGGCTACTACATTGTCAGCGATGGTTCCGTCATGCCCTATCGCGTCCGCATTCGGCCTCCGTCATTCATCAATCTCCAGGCCCTCGATAAAATGATTTGCGGGCATCTGGTCACCGATGTGGTCGCCATCATCGGGACGCTCGATATCGTCCTCGGCGAGGTGGATCGCTAGCGATGAGCGCCTCGCTCCATTCCATACTCGCGTTTGTGCAGGCCTGGTGGGTCGAACTGCTCTGCGCCGTGTTGATCGTGCTCGTTGTTCCCCTGATCGCCGGGTACATCGTGCTCGTCGAGCGCAAAGTCATGGCCGACATGCAGGCGCGGCTGGGCCCGATGCGCGTCGGTCCGCATGGTCTGCTGCAGCCCATTGCCGATGCTCTGAAACTTCTCATCAAGGAAGACCTGATCCCCGATAACGCGGACCAATTTATCTTTTGGTTTGCCCCGGTGCTTTCCATGACCGCCGTACTCACCTCCATGGGGGCCATCGCCTTCGGCCCGTGGTTCCAGGTGGCGCGCGACATAAACATTGGCCTGCTCTTCGTGGTTGGCGTCAGCGCTCTTGGGCCCTTGGGCATCGTGCTCGGCGGTTGGGCTTCCAACAATCACTATTCGATCATCGGCGCGTTTCGCAGCACCGCTCAGCTCATCAGTTACGAAACCACCGCCGGCTTCACTCTCGTCAGTGGATTCCTCCTCGCCGGCACTCTGAATGTACGCACCATCGTGGAAAACCAGCGCACCGACCACGCCTGGTACGTCTTTCTCGCGCCCGTCGGCTTCTTCACCTATCTGATCGCCTCCATCGCCGAAACGAATCGCGCGCCGTTCGACCTTCCTGAAGCCGAGTCCGAGCTCGTCGCCGGCTACATGACCGAATACAGCGGATTCCGCTGGTCGCTCTATTTCCTCGCCGAATACGCCAACATGATCGTCGTTGCCTCCGTCGGCACCACGCTGTTTCTTGGCGGCTGGCTGCGGCCATTCCCAAACGCCAACTGGCTTGCCTGGCTGGATGCCGCTCCCACGTTGCTGCTCGTTGCCGTAAGCGCTTATTGTGTGTTCAGGGCAGGGAAGCAGCCCGCCCGCGTGCAATCCCTCTTCATGTGGGCTGTGGCGCTGGCTTGTTTCGTCGTCGCTGCTATCTTTGCACTCGCGGCACCGTTCGTTCATTTGCCGCTCCAGTTCATGCATGACGGATTGTATGGTGCGTTCTGGTTCCTCCTGAAGGTTTCCGCCTATATTTACATCTTCATGTGGTTGCGCTTCACGCTGCCGCGTTTCCGCTTCGATCAGTTGATGCGCCTCGGCTGGCACATTCTGATCCCGCTGGCCCTGATCAATGTCGTTAATGTCGCCATCGCCCAGGCGCTCGCTTCCGAGTTTGGCTTAAACCGCTGGGTGGCCATGGTCATCACCACCGCGATCACGCTCGGGGCCGCGATGCTCCTGCTTCGCTGGAACGACAAGTATTCGGCCGCCGCCTCCGCCGCGCTCCTGGCGGATTCCTCCGTCGCGGAGGACACCCATGCTGGATAGCGTGATTTTCTACTTCTTCGCGAGTATCGCGGTGATCAGCGCCGCGCTCATGATTACGCGCCGCAGTGCCATCCACAGCGCGGTTTTTCTCATCACCACGCTTCTCGCGACGGCTGGAATCTTTTTGCAGCTCCGAGCGGAATTCGTCTTCATCTCGCAGATCATTCTTTATGTCGGCGGCATCATGGTGCTGTTCATCTTCGTGATCATGCTTGTCCGGCTGGACATCCCTCTTCCACAAATTCGCTCCCGCGCGCAGAAGTGGATCGCCCTGTTCGTCGCCCTCGCCGTCGGCGTGGAAGCCGGAGCCGTAATCTGGCTCGCTCGCAAACTTCCCGGCCAGGGCATCCTTATTCCGAATCCCGCTCCCGCTGATAAACTTCCGCCCAATACGGAGGAACTTGCCAAGGGATTGTTCGGCTCCTACCTTCTGCCGTTCGAAATCGCCAGCGTCCTGCTCCTCGTAGCCATGGTGGGAGCCGTGGTCATGGCCAAAAAGAGGACCGACGCATGATGCCCATCGGCCACTACCTGTTCCTCAGCCTCGCCCTCTTTCTGATCGGAGCGATCGGCGTCATCACGCGCCGCAACGTCATCATCGTGCTTATGTCCATCGAGCTGATCCTGAATGCCGTCAACATCAATCTCGTAGCATTCTCCCGTTACTTCGGAGACGTCGCCGGTCAGGTCTTCGCGCTCTTTATCATTGCCGACGCGGCCGCGGAAGCTGCCGTTGGCCTGGGCATCATCATCGCCTTCTTCCGCAACCGCGAAACCGTCCTCGCCGACGAAATGGACCTCCTCAAGTGGTAGCCCCCGCTCCATCGCGCCGCATTTCCGGGGCTCGCCGATGAACTCACCCGGCTACTTCCTTTCTCACCTCTGGCTGATCCCACTCTTTCCATTGACGAGCGCCGCCATCATGTTTTTCTTCGGACGCCGTTTATCCAAAGAAGCCGTCAACCTTTTCTGCGTCGGCAGCGTGTTTCTTTCTTTCCTGCACGGCCTCGGCGCTGTCCTGAAACTGTTCAGTCTCCCCGCGAACCAGCGCGCTTACCAGCAGATCCTTTTTCAATGGGTAACGCCGGGCGCCATGCCCGCCGCCACGGGCATGGTAAATTTTGTTGCCGACTGGGGCTATCTCCTCGACCCTCTCTCCTGCGTGATGGTTATTGTCGTCACCTTCGTAGGGTTTCTTATCCACGTCTATTCCATCGGCTACATGGCGCACGAGGGCGGCTATTACCGCTTCTTCGGTTATCTCAACCTATTCATGTTCTCCATGCTCACGCTCGTTCTCGCCAACAATCTTCTGTTTCTCTTCGTTGGCTGGGAAGGCGTGGGCCTCTGCAGCTATCTGCTCATCGGTTTCTATTTCCTGAAAAAATCCGCCACCGACGCCGGTAAAAAGGCCTTCATCGTCAACGGCATCGGCGACACGGGTTTTCTGCTCGGTCTTCTGCTGATTGCAACAACATTCGGCACTGTGCGTTTTACCTCGCAAGGCCTTCCCGATCCCGCCGCCTTCACCGGCATTCTGCAATCGCTCATAAGCATGGTCTCGCAGCACCAACTCGCCTACGGCTCTTCCGTTTTCACCGCCATTGCCCTGCTTCTCTTCGTCGGAGCCGTGGGAAAATCCGCGCAATTCCCGCTCTACGTCTGGCTACCCGACGCGATGGAAGGTCCCACACCCGTCAGCGCGCTCATCCATGCCGCCACCATGGTCACCGCGGGCGTATACATGGTCGCGCGGATGAGCGCCATCTATCAGCTTGCTCCCGCCGCCATGGACGTCGTTGCCATAGTCGGCGCCAGCACCGCCATCTTCGCCGCCACCATCGCCGTCGTACAAACGGACATCAAAAGAGTCCTCGCTTACTCCACCATCAGCCAGCTCGGCTACATGTTCTTGGCGCTTGGCGTCGGCGCATTCGCCGCGGGCATCTTCCACCTGATGACGCACGCGTTCTTCAAAGCCCTGCTCTTCCTTGGCGCCGGCAGCGTCATTCATTCGCTTTCCGGCCAGCAGGACATTCGCAAAATGGGTGGCCTGCGCTACACGATTCCGGTAACCTGGATTCCTTTCTACATCGCGACCTTGGCGATTACCGGTGTTCCGGGCCTCTCCGGCTTTTTCAGCAAAGACGAAATTCTCAGCCACGCGTTCAATCGACACCTGATGCTGGATCGCTATTTCGTCCTGTGGCTCGTCGGAATCGTGACGGCGGGTTTGACCGCGTTCTACATGTTCCGCTTGCTCTTCGAGATTTTTTACGGAAGGTCCCGGCTCCCGATCGAGATGGAAGGTCACATTCACGAATCGCCGAAGACCATGACCGTTCCGCTCATGATTCTCGCTTTCTTCTCCATCGTCTCGGGATGGCTCGCCCTGCCCATTCTTTGGGGCGAAGAAAGCCCGTTCGAGCGTTTTCTGGAACCGTCCTTACGAGGAGTCGAAACGGATACTAGGGCAATTACTCTCGGGAATCACACTTTGTTGGCCGAGTACGCCCTCATGGCCACTTCCGTGGCTTTCGTCGCTCTGGGCGCCTGGCTTGCCTATAAGTTCTATCTCGACAATCCCAAGCTGCACACAAAACTCGCCGCGTCCTGGCCGCGCCTCCACAATCTCCTCGTCCACAAATACTACGTCGACGAAATTTACGACGCTCTTTTCGTGAACCGCATCAAGGACCTCAGCACCGCGCTTGGCATCTTCGACGCAAAAGTTATCGACGGCCTCGGCGTGGACGGTGCCGGCTGGCTCGTGCGAGTGTTTTCCCGGATTTCCATGTGGTGGGACAGGTGGGTGGTCGACGCGCTGGTCGACCTGCTCGGCTGGTTCCCGAAATTCCTCAGCATGCCCGTGCGGATGTTCCAGACCGGCGTTTTCTCCACCTATGCCGTTTTCATCCTCATCGGCCTGGCAATTTTGCTCGGGTTTTACGGCCGCCACGTGCAGACGTTTGTGCGCACTTTGCACTGAAAGGCGATTTGAATGGAGAATTCGTCAAACCATCTCCTCAGCGTGATCCTTTTCACGCCGCTTGTGGGCGCACTGCTCCTGCTTTTCATTCCGCGCGATTCTCAGCTTCTTCACCGCCTTGTCGGGAATCTTTTCGGCATTCTCGGCTTTGTCGTCTCGCTCCCTCTCATGATTCATTTTCCGGCAGGCAGCGGCGGTTACGAGTTTAAGGAAAGCGTCGAGTGGATCCCCTCCATCGGCGCGAAATATTCCCTCGGCGCGGACGGCATCAGCATGTTGCTCGTCATGCTGACCACCCTCGTCGGCATGATCGCCATCACCTCCTCCTGGAGCGCCATCCAGCAGCGCACCAAGGAGTATTACATCCTGCTTCTCCTGCTCCAGACAGGCATGCTCGGTGTCTTCCTCTCTCTCGATTTCTTCCTCTTCTACGTGTTCTGGGACGTCATGCTCGTCCCGATGTACTTCCTCATCGGCGTCTGGGGCAGCGAGCGCCGCCTCTACGCCGCCATCAAATTTTTTCTGTACACCCTCGCCGGTTCCGTCATCATGCTGCTGGCTATCCTCGCGCTCTATTTCAACTACGCAAAAACCCTGCCGCAGGGCGCGATCGGCACGTTCGATATTCCCACGCTGCTCGCCGCAGCGCAGCAGTTTCCAGACAGGCTGAAAATCTGGCTCTTCTGGGGATTCTTCTTCGCGTTCGCCATCAAAGTTCCCATGTTTCCGTTTCACACCTGGATGCCTGACGCACACACGGAAGCCCCCACGGCCGGATCCGTTATCCTCGCCGCCGTCCTGCTGAAGATGGGGACGTACGGCTTCCTGCGCTTCTCGCTTCCGTTGCTGCCCGCCGACGCGGCCCTGCGCGCAAAAATCGTCCACACCCTGATCGCCCTTTCGCTCATCGGCATCATCTACGGCGCCGTCGTCTGCCTGATGCAGAAAGACATGAAACGCCTCATCGCTTACTCCTCCATCAGCCATCTCGGCTTCTGCACCCTCGGCATCTTCGCCCTCACGCCGCAGGGACTTTCCGGCAGCGTCCTCCAGCAGATCAATCACGGCATCTCCACCGGCGCTCTGTTCCTCATCTTCGGCGTGCTCTACGAACGCCGCCACACCCGTCTCATCTCCGCGTTCGGCGGTCTGGCTACGCCGATGCCCAATTTCGCCGCGATCTACCTCATCGTCAGCCTCAGTTCGCTCGGCATGCCGCTGCTCAACGGCTTCATTGGGGAGTTCACCATCCTGCAAGGCACATTTGTCGTCAACAAGGCCTGGGCCGCCTGGGGATCGCTGGGAATCGTTCTCGGCGCTGCCTATCTCCTGTGGCTCTACCAGCGCACCATGTTCGGCCCGGTCACGCACGAAGTGAACAAAACCCTCCCTGACCTCAACCTTCGCGAGTACGCCGTCCTGCTTCCGCTCGTCGTTCTCGCGTTCTGGATCGGCATCTACCCGAAGCCTTTCTTCGCTTACATCGAAAAGCCCGTCCAGCGCATCGTCCAGCAGGTCAATCCCGGTTTTTACCAGCAAGCCGCGTCTCCAGTCTCGGCTCCCTTTACCTCATCCAGCCCCATTCCACCGGAGGTCAAATAGCTTCCTCCGATGCACTCCTCCTTCCTTGACGCGGTCATCAGCTACATTCACGGCGACGGCATCACCGTACTGCCTGCGATGGAGTTGCTCCTGTTCGCTCTCGGAATCTTGATCTTTGATTTTCTTCTCGAGAAAAAAGAAAAGCACTGGAACGCCGGCCTCGCCCTGCTGGGTGTCGCCGCCAGCGCCCTCGGTCTTTTTATGCAGGCGCGGCGTTTCAATCTACAGCACGATTCCCGCCCCGACCTGCCTGGCCTGTTCGGTTTTCAAAACACGGTCGTCATCGACGGCTACGCCCTCTTCTTCTCCGCAATCTTTCTCGCCGCCACCGCTTTGGTTATCCTCCTCTCCGTCCGCTATCTCGACCTGGAGCGCGAGCAGGAAGGCGAGTACTACGCGCTGCTCCTTCTCGCCTGCATCGGCATGATCTTCATGGCCTCCGGCAGCGACCTGATCGTGCTCTTCCTCGGCCTCGAAACCATGGCCCTCAGCTTCTACGTTCTCTCCGGCTATCTCCGCCGCGAAAAGCGATCCAACGAAGCTGCTCTAAAATATCTGCTCCTCGGCGGTTTCAGCACCGGCATCCTTGCGTACGGTTTCTCGCTGCTCTACGGCCTAACGGGCAGCACCAGCATTTGGGAAATTGGCAATACCCTCGACCGCCGATTCCAATTTGTCGCCGGCCGCGGCATGGCCGACTGGCTTCTCATCCTTTCGTTCGTCACTGTCGCCGCAGGGCTCTTTTTCAAGATCGCCGCGGTTCCTTTCCACCAGTGGGCGCCGGACGTTTACGAAGGCGCTCCCACGCCCATCGCTGCGTACATCAGCGTCGCCTCCAAGACGGCCAGCTTCGCGTTGCTCGTTCGCCTGTTCATCTGGGTATTCGGCGGCTCGCAACCCATGTGGCAAGGCCTCGTTGCCGGAGTTGCCATCGCTTCGCTCACCTGGGGCAATCTCGCGGCCCTCACGCAGACCAACATCAAGCGCCTCCTCGCTTACTCTTCCATCGCTCACGTCGGCTACATCCTGCTTGGTCTCGTCGCCGGGAACGAAACCGGCCTGACTGGCCTCATCTACTATCTGATTGCCTACGCCTTCATGACCATCGGTGCATTTGCTGTCGTCATCGTGCTTCGCCAGCGCGGCATCATCGGCGACGAGTTTGCTGATCTCGACGGCCTCTACCAGCGCAACCCCGCCGCCGCCGTTCTGCTCCTTATCTTCATGCTCTCGCTCGCGGGCATTCCTCCCACGGCCGGCTTCATGGGCAAGTACTTCATCTTCCTCGCGCTCATCGAATCGCATCATCCCGTGCTGGCGATTTTCGCGGCCCTCTACATCGTTCCTGCCCTCTACTACTATCTCCGCGTCGTAGTTCATGCATGGTTCAAAAAGCCCGGCGACGCGCCGGCACCGCTTATGACCAACGCGCAAGCCATTGCCCTCGGCGCGGCCCTGTTTGTAACTCTCGCCGCGGGGTTGTATCCTGAGCCATTCACTCGGCTTGCTCACTATGCCCTCGGAATCCAACGATAAACCGGACCCGGAAGTTTCTCCTGCCGCAAAGCAGGCGAGAAACCTCTCGCAGCAGAATGCAATGGCCATGGAACTGCCCTTCATTTTCGTCGGCTGCATCGTCGTGGGCGGTGCAATCGGCTATTTCCTGGATGCCTGGCTGCACACAAAACCCGCCCTGATGATCGTCTTCGGTGCGCTCGGTTTCGTCGCCGGTCTCCGCGATATCCTCCGCCGCCTCGCCAAAAGCTAATGCTGCCTTTCCAGTTCCGTAGGGGGAGCACACCTCTGTTTATCAAATAAAAATCGAGATTGTCATTCTGAGGCCATCCGACGAGGTCCGGTGTTTGGACTCCGGTGATGTTTACCGGAGATGCCCGAAGAACCTCAACCTCAAAATCATGCTAAATTTCACAACGACCAGCCCAAATCCCATGTCCACCACTCCCGTCAACGTCGCCCCTTACCTCCAATCCGAAAAATGGATCGCCCGTCTCACATTGCTCCTCGGCGTCATCGCTGCCGTCTCTGTTGCCTGCATCTACGAAACAAACTGGGGCACGGGCATCTTCGCCGGCGCGATCCTCGCCTGGTTCAACTTCCGCTGGCTGCGGCAGGGAGTTGACGCCCTAACCACGGCCGTCACCACCGGCGCTGGCCAACGGGACCCCAGCGTGCCCATCGCCACTTACTTCAAAGCTCTCTTCCGCTACGGGTTGATAGCCCTCGCCGTCTATGTTATTTTTAAGTATCTGAACGTTCCCATATTGAGCATGATTCTTGGTTTGTGTGCCCTGGGAGCGGCCACAATGGCAGTCAGTGTGTACGAAATCCTGCATCCTCAGGAATAGCGAATGGAAGAACACGTAAGCCCAATAACCCAGTGGTTTAACCACCTCTTCGCCCCGATAGCGCTCTGGTTGCTCCACGCCCTGCACATCCAGCCTAAGGACTACGAGACCCCCATTCCTGAATACGTAGTCATGGCCGTCGTGGTCCTGATTCTCTGCACAGTTCTGGCGCTGATTCTGCGTGCGCGGCTTTCCGTCGAGCGCCCCGGTGCGTTCCAGCAGACCGCGGAACTCCTCCTCACCAACCCCCTCGGCTTCGGCATCAAGGATCTTCTGGAAGAAAACGTGGGCCACGGCGGCGAAAAATATATCGCGTTCACCGGGTCGATCTCCATCTTCATTTTGCTGGCTAATCTTCTTAGTGTTTTCCCGGCTTTCTCCGCGCCCACAGCGTTCGTCTACGTCCCGTTAGCTTGCGCCTCGCTCACCTTCATTTACTTCAATTGGCAGGGCGTAAGGCATCACGGTGTCGGCCACTATCTGCTGACGTTTGCCGGCTCTCCCAAAAACGCTGCAGATTATGCACTTGCTTTCCTCCTGTTTCCAGTGGAGTTGATCAGCACTGCCGCAAGACTCCTCTCGCTCACCGTACGTCTCTGGGCGAACATTTTTGCGAGCGATATGCTTTATACGATATTTCTCAGTCTGCTCGTCAAGCTGACCTTCTTCGCCTGGGGTAAATTTGCCGTGCTCGGCGCCGTCCTGGCGGTTCTTCCCATTGCCGTCCCCATGGCGTTCATCGGGCTTCATATCTTTGTCGCAATTATCCAGGCCTATGTATTTACAGTGCTGCCATCGATTTACCTGGGCATTGCCACTGCGGACGAACACTAAAAGATTGGCTGTGCCGTTCCAGTGTGAGTCCGGCTGCACGGTGTCCGGGAACCACCTCCTGGCGGCAATTTCAAGGAGGCAAGGATGAAGAAGTTAGCGGTTGTACTGATGATGTTGGCGGTGGTCGCGCTGTTGGCGCCTGCTGCGTTTGCACAAGAAGCTGGAGCAAAGGGCGGATCGGGGCACACCGGATTGCTCGCGATTGCGGCGGGCCTGGGTATGGGGCTCGCGGCGTTCGGAGGAGCATTCGGCCAGGGTAGGGTTGCAGCAGCCGCTTGCGAGGGTATGGCGCGCAATCCCGGTGCGGGGGGAGCGATTCGCGCTGCGATGATTCTCGGCTTGGTGTTCGTCGAGACTCTATCTCTTCTGACCTTCGTCATCGCGATCGTTCTCTACTTGAAGATGTAATCCGCAGTACCAGCAAGAGTTTCTATATTTCGCCAACCGCTCCGGCCACCCCGGAGCGGTTCTTTTTTTGAGTGCGAGAGCGAAGCTCTCGCTTTTACGCGCGAGCTTTTGCAAACCAGCTTAAATTGAACGCGGGACACTGCACAGGAAGGCAGGCAAGGACGCGGGGAATCGGGAATCGTCCCGACCCTAACGCGCGGAAAGTATCAAATTCTGCGAGAGCACAATCCCCAGCACATGGTTGGGCAGCAGCCCCAGGTACAGCGTTGCCAGCACCGCCACCACCACCACCATCGCCGCCGTCGGGCTCAGGCTGGTGGCCGCTTCGGCAGGGACATCGCCTGTGCGTTCGCGCATATACATCACCACGATCAGCCGCAAATAGTAGTACGCGCCAATCGTGCTGTTGATCGTCATCAGCACCGCCAGCCAGATCAGCTTGGAATTGATGGCCGCCTTGAACACATAAAACTTGCCGAAGAATCCCGCCGTGATCGGCATGCCCAGCAGCGAAAGCAGGAACAGGCTCATTGCCGCGGCCGCGAACGGCTGCCGCGTCCCGAGGCCGGCAAAGTCGTCCAGCGTCTGGTAACTCTCGCCTTTCCCGCCAATCTCCGAAACAATCGTGAACGCGCCCACCTTCACCAGCGAATAGCCCAGCAGGTAAAAGAGCACCGCCGCATACGCCGGCGCCGCACCCGTCTCCGGGTCCAGCTTCATGGTCGTCACCGCGGCGAACGCCACCAGCGTGTAACCCGCGTGTGCGATCGAACTATACGCCAGCATGCGCTTCACGTTGGTCTGCACCAGCGCGCCCAGGTTGCCGACGGACATCGTGGCCACCGCAAGAATCCAGAATGCCCAGAACCAGAAATCCGTGGCCGCATGAATCGTCGTAAAAATCCGCAGCAGCAGCGCAAACGTCGCCGCCTTGGGCCCCGCGGCAAAGAGCGCCGTCACCGGTGTGGGCGCGCCCTCATAGACGTCCGGCGTCCACACCTGAAAGGGTGCAAGAGCCACCTTGAATCCCAAGCCGACCAGAATCAGCGTCAATCCAAGCCGGAGCAAGGTGCTCGACGGATCGGTTGAAGCGATTTGCATGAGGTTCGTTGAGCCGGAGGCACCGTAAACCAGCGCGATGCCGTACAGGAAAAACGCCGTCGCGAACGAGCCGAGCAGGAAATATTTCACCGCCGACTCGCTCGACTTCACCGCATCGCGCCGGTAGCCCGCCAGCACATAGCTCGAAATCGAGGACATTTCCAGCCCGATAAACGCGGTCAGCAATTCCTGGGCGGAAGCCAGCACGCCCATCCCCGCCGTCGCGAAAAGAATCAGCGCATAAAATTCCGCCGGCGCCAGGTTCTCCCGCTCCAGGTACGAGTCCGAAGCCAGAATCACCAGGAACACCACCAGGCCCAACAGCCAGTGGAAGAAGAGGCTGTACGTATCGAACTGAATCAGCCCGAAAAATCCGCTGCCCATCTGCCCGAAGTACGTTGCAAGCGTGCCAGCCGCCGCTCCCACCATGGCGAAGAGCGTCAGCCCCTGGCGGTTCTTCAGGAACGGTTGCAGCAGCATCAGCAGCACGCCAAAGCCGCACCAGATAATTTCAGGCAGCACGCGAACCATATCTGCGGCAGTCGGAGTCATTTAACGGGAAACCGTCCTTCTCAGGGAATCTTGCTGCGCTTCGCCGGCCATCGCCGCGGGTTGCGGCAGAGCTGCGGGCTTCGAAGCCTCTTCGGCATATCTCGATTTCGTCTGCTCGATCACCGCATTCACCGGCGCCGCGATGCGGCGCGTGAAATACGGCGAAGCGATGCCCATCCACAGCGCAATCACGGCGAAGACCACCAGCCCCCACTGTTCTCGCGCATCAATGTCGGAAATGTCGCGGTTCTTTTCGTTGGTTACGTCGCCAAAGAAAACCCGCTGGTAGGCCCACAACAGGTAGCAAGCCGAAAGAATCACGCCGGTGGCCGCCCAACTGGCCCAGCCCCAATGCACCTGATAGGTTCCGAGGAGGATCAGGTATTCGCCCACGAATCCGTTCAGCATCGGCAGTCCCATCGAGCTCAACGAAATAAACAGGAAGAACGCCGCAAACTTCGGCATCGGCACCGCCAGCCCGCCATACTCGCTGATCTCAAACGTGTGCCGCCGGTCGTACAGCATCCCGACCAGGAAGAAGAGCGCTCCCGTCGAAACTCCGTGCGCCAGCATCTGGTACACGGCGCCCTGCATGGAAATCGTATGGAACGTAAAAATGCCGAGCACCACGAACCCAAGGTGGCTTACCGAAGAATAGGCCACAACTTTCTTCAGGTTCGGCTGCACCAGCGCCACCAGTGCCCCGTAAATAATCCCGATCAGTGCCAGCACCGCCACATAAGGGGCAGCGCGGTGGGACGCTTCTGGAAACAGCGGCAGGCAAAACCGGATCATGCCGTAGGTGCCCATCTTCAGCAGCACGCCCGCCAGAATGATCGAGCCGGCCGTCGGCGCCTCCACGTGTGCATCCGGGAGCCAGGTGTGAAAAGGGAAGAGCGGCACTTTGATTGCAAAGGCTATGAAGAACGACAGGAACAGCAGCATCTCCGTGCGTGGTGCGAGATGGTATGCGGCGCTCTGCAGCGTCAGTTGAATGGCCGGCAGGTCGAACGTGCCGGTCAGGTTATAAAGCCACAGGATGCCCACCAGCATGAACGCCGAGCCGAACATCGTGTAAATGAAAAACTTCACCGCGGCATAAATCCGCCGCCCGTGGCCCCAGATGCCGATCAGGAACGCCATGGGAATCAGCATCACTTCCCAGAACAGGAAGAACACGAACAGGTCCAGCGCCAGGAACACGCCGATGATGCCCACTTCCAGCATCAACAGCATCACGTGGAATTCCTTGATGCGGTGATCCACGCCCTTCCACGATGCAAGCACGCAGATCGGCGTCAGCAGCGTGGTCAGGATCACAAGAAACATGCTGATGCCGTCCACGCCCAGGTGGTAATTGATCGGCGGGGAAGAAATCCACGCCTTGTACTCGGTCAATGCATAACCAGGCGCGCCGATCGCCACCGCGCGCAGCAGGATCAACGAGAAAAGAAATTCCACCACGGAGACGACGAAGGTCAGGCGCCGGATCCAGTATTCGTCTTCGCTACGCAGGAGCAGTAGCGCCAACGCGCCAAACGCAGGGAAGAAGATCAGAATCGAGAGGAGATGTCCGCTCAGTTCCATTAGCGTCCCCCTCCGAAGACCACCGGCTGCAAAATCGGCCAGAACACAATGCCAAGCACCACGAGAGCGCCGACCACCACCCAGACCGCATAACTTCGCGTGTTGCCAGACTGCGTGTGGCGAACCTTGTCGCCGACCGCCGCCGCTCCATCGGCTACGCCGTTCACCGCACCGTCAATCATTCCGGCGTCCACAACCTTCCAGAACACATTCGTCGATAGCCACATCAGCGGCCGCACCACCGTAGCCGCGTAGATCTCGTCCACGTAATATTTGTTGTAGAGCAGCTTGTGCAAGCCTTCCGAAGTGCCGCGCTCAACCTTCTTTGAGTACATGCGCCAGGCCACCAGCAAGCCCGCCGTCGCCGCGACCACCGCCACGACCGAGAGAATGTGCTCGAGCGATTGCGCCGCCTCTCCGCCGCCTGCTTCGGCCGCGCCAAACACCGGCGAAAGAAATTCCGCGAAGTAATCCTTGCCGCCGAAGAGCGCCGGAAGAGCGAACCACCCGCCCGTCAGCGAAAGAAATGCCAGAATCATCAGCGGCCCGGTCATGGTTCCCGGCGATTCATGTACGTGCACCTTGTGCTCGTCGTAGCGCTGCTCCCCGTAAAACGTCAGCCAGATCAGCCGGAACATGTAAAACGAGGTGAACACCGCCGCCAGCAGCCCTAAGCCGTACAGCACCTTGCCGCCGTTCTCCGAGTTATACGCGGCAAACAAAATCGAGTCCTTGGAGAAAAACGCAGCAAACGGGGGGAACCCCGCGATCGCAATCGTGCCGAAGAGCATGCACCAGTAAGTGACCTTGATCTTCTTGCTGAGCCCGCCCATCTTCCACATGTCCTGCTCGCCGCCCATCGCGTGAATCACGCTGCCGGCGGAAAGGAACAGCAGCGCCTTGAAGAACGCGTGCGTCATCAGGTGGAAAATCCCCGCGCCGAACGCGCCCACGCCGCAGGCCAGGAACATATAGCCAAGCTGGCTGACCGTCGAATATGCCAGAACCTTTTTGATGTCGGACTGCACCAGGCCGATGGTGGCCGCAAAAAACGCCGTCGCGCAGCCCACAATCGCCACCACGTACATCGCCGTGGGCGCATGGGTGAAGAGAATGTGCGAGCGCGCCACCATGTAAACACCGGCGGTGACCATCGTCGCCGCGTGAATCAACGCGCTGACAGGCGTGGGACCTTCCATCGCGTCCGGCAGCCACACGTACAAAGGCAGTTGCGCCGATTTGCCCGTTGCGCCCACAAACAGAAGCAGGCAGGCGACGGTCAGGACGCCGAACTGCCCCAAGGGTTCAACGGCAACCTCCGGCTTGGCGGCAGCCGCGAACACAGTGGCGAAATCCAGCGAATGAAACGTTCGAAACAGCAGGAACATGCCCAGCATGAAACCAAAATCGCCGATGCGGTTGACGATGAACGCCTTTTTCCCCGCATCCGCCGCCGACTTCTTGACAAGGTAGAAGCCGATCAGCAAGTAGCTGCACAACCCGACGCCTTCCCAGCCGACAAACAGCAGCACATAGTTCGCCGCCAAAATCAGGATCAGCATGAAGAACATGAACAAATTCAGGTACGAGAAAAACCGGTAGTAACCCTCCTCGTGCGCCATGTAACCGGTCGAATAAATGTGGATCAGGAAGCCGACTCCGGTGACCACCAGCAGCATCACCACCGTCAACTGGTCGAGTTGCAGATCGAAGCCCGCCCGGAAGTTCCCGGCGACGATCCAATCGAAGAACTCCTTGCGAAACGGCTGTGACCCGCCGGTGAGAAACTCACGCACCGCTTCCAAAGCGCAGAGAAACGAAACGCCCGTAGAGCCGAGTGCGACGCTGTTCACGACGGCTTTTGACCACTTCGCGCCAAACAGCCCGTTGATCGCCGAGCCCAGCAGCGGCAGCAGCGGAATTATCCAGAGATTTTCAAGTATCGGCATTAGAGTTTGAGTAGGTCCACGCGCTCAACGTTCAGCGAACGCCGGTTGCGCGCCGTAAGGATGATGATGCCCAGCCCCACAGCTGCTTCCGCCGCCGCCACCACGATTACGAACAGAACGAAAACTTCGCCATCCGGCTTGTGCAGCGCCTGGCTGAACGCCACGAACGCCAGGTTCACCGCGTTCAGCATCAGTTCGATGGCCATGAAGATGGTGATGATGTTGCGCTTGAATACGAATGCCAGAACGCCCAGCCCGAACAGGATGGCGCTCAAGATCAGGTAGTAATTCGTCGGGACCATGTCAGTTCTCCCGCTGGGCCAGTACGATGGCGCCCAGGATAGCCACAAGAATCAGGAACGAGGTCAGCTCGAACGGGTAAACAAATTCGGAAAACAGCAGCATGGAGAGCTTTCGGGTGGACGAAATCGCCCCTTCGGTCGGCACCGGGAGATGCCCGCTCGATCGCGCGATCGCCGCGGCGATAATCCCGCCCAGCGCCAGCGCCAACGGAACTCCTCCGAACGTCGCCAATTTCGAAAAATTCGTCCGCTCTTCCACGCCTGCGTTCAGCAGCATGATCACAAAGATAAACAGCACCATCACCGCGCCGCCATAAACGATGATCTGTACCGCCGCGATGAATTCCGCGCCCATCAGCAGGTACAGTCCCGCCAGCGACACCATCACCAGGATCAGCGACAGCGCGCTGTGAATCGGGTGGCTTTGCAGAATCAGGCTCACCGCCCCGAGTACCGCCAGGGCCGCAAGCACGAAGAAAATAACCAGGACGCCGCTTATCACTTCATTCTCCACATGATGACCGCGCTGGTCAGAACCACATTGGCAATCGAAACAGGCAGAAGGAATTTCCAGCCGAAATCCATCAGCTGGTCATACCGGAACCGCGGCAAGGTGCCGCGCATCCAGATGTAAAAGAACAGCACCCAGCCGACCTTCGCGAAAAACCAGAACGGCCCCTGAATCACCTCGTTCGCGGGAGGGAAGAGAAAGAGCGCAATGCCAAGCACTGTCAATACCGTGCCAAGTCCGGGCAGAATGAGGCGGCCGAGAATCGTTTCATAACGTATGCCGTCAAAGATCACCCACAGCCCAAGCGGCACCAGAATAACCGACGGCAGATAGTGCGTCAGCGTCCACGAAGCGGGGAACGGAGACAGCCAGCCGCCAAAAAACAAAATCGTGAACAGCGACGACACCGCAATCATGCTCGTATATTCGCCGATGAAAAACATCGCGAATTTCATCGAGGCGTATTCGGTGTGAAAGCCCGCCACCAGCTCCGATTCCGCTTCCGGCAGGTCGAACGGCACGCGATTCGTTTCCGCAATCGCCGCGATAAAGAAACAGATGCAGCCGATGATTTGGGTGACGCCTCCGCCGCCCTTGGTCAACCCAACGATGTTCCAGCTTAGCAACCCAAAATCCCCGGCCTGTTTCTCAACGATATGTTTCAGGCTCAAATCCCCGGCAATCAGCAGCACGCCCACAACCGAAAGTGTGAGCGCCAGTTCGTAGCTGATCATCTGTGCCGAGCTGCGCAGCCCGCCGAGCAGCGAATATTTGTTGTTGGATCCCCACCCGGCCAGCGCGATTCCATATACGCCCAGCGCGGTGATGGCGAAGAGCACTAGCAGGCTGATGTTCACGTCTGCAATGCCAAAATTCGTCGTGTAGCCAAAGATCGTGATGTCCGGCCCGAAGGGAATCACGGCCAGCGACGTCAGCGCCAGCATCAGCGTCAAAAACGGCGCAAAGAAATAAGCCTTCTTGTCCACGCCCGACGGCAAGGGGTCTTCCTTCAGGATGAACTTGATGCCGTCCGCCAGCGGCTGCAGCAATCCGTGCGGCCCCACGCGGTGCGGTCCCCAGCGCGCCTGGATGTGCGCAATCACCTTGCGCTCCAGCCAGGTGAGATACGCGTCCAGCGTCAGCACCACAAAGACAAGGATCGCGACCTTGATGATCGGGACGATGAGGAACCCGTACTTGGCTAGTATCTCGCTCACGGCTTCGCTTCCGCCTCCGGCAGGGTTTGCATCATCGTGCAAAAGCGTCCCAGCGTCCCGCTGGTGAAAAGGTTGTCGTTCGCGGGCCGGATCAGTTGCAGCGGCACGTCGTAGGGGGCATGGCCGTTTTTCGAAAACTCAATTCGCGTTGGCTCCGCGCCGCCCGTCAGCAGGCCCGCCGGCTGCACGTTGTATCCCGGCACTGCCTTGCGAATTTCCTCAAACACCGCCGCCGGCGTCTTGAAGTGGAATGCCTTGCCCAACCCGGCGCGTTCCAGTTGGTGCGAAAGAATGCGCAGCAAGTCAAAATCGCTGCGCGCGCCCATCACTTCGGCGGCCTTATGCAGCAGCTGAATTTCGCCGGCAGTATTTGTGACGCTGCCGTCCTTCTCGTAGGCGGAAGCGGCAGGAAAGACAATGTCGGCCAACTGCGTGGTTTCCGTCAGGAAGAGTTCGTGAACGATCAGCAATCCCAGATTGCCGCGTCCCGCTCCGGATTTTCCGAAGTGCGCGAAGGGGTTCGCTCCGACGACATAAAGAGCCTTCAGCTTTCCGGATTGCGCCGCTTCGATCATCTCCGGCGCCGTCATGCCCGGTTTTGCCGGCACTTGCGCGCCCCAATACTTCCCCAGGGATTCCGAAACGGCCTGATTGTCCAGGTACGCATAGCCCGGCAACCGGTCCGGCAACACTCCCATGTCCGCCGCGCCGCGCGAATTCGCGTAATCGCCCAAGGCCATGTAACGAACTTTTCCGGGCAGCTTCGAGCCGAAGGCGACAAGGTCTTCAATCGTCTTGCCCGTCAGTTCCGACCCAAACACAATGGCAACTTCCGGTTCCGCTTCCAGCGCAGTCTTCAGCGCCGCCAGTTTTTCTGGGACGCCCGCAGCCAATTGGCCTTCGCCTGTCGCCAGCCAGCGGACTGCGCCAGATTCCTGTCCGTCGGCTACCTGAACAAACTGGGTCGCCTTGCGCTCCAGCTTGATTTCGCGCGAATTGATCAGGAAGAGTTTCGCAGCGTTATGCCGAATCCCGGCGCGAATCTGCCAGCCCACCAAAGGGTTTTGATTCGATGGATCGTTGCCGATTACCAGTACCGCATTCGACTGGTAAAGCTGCTCCATCGTCAGCGATGAATCGGCCGCCCGATCGCCAAGCGCCGTAACCAGCCCGGTGTAATCCGCAGTACGGTGATGATCGATGTTGTTGGTGCCAAACGTCGCGCGCGCCAGTCGCTGCAACAGGTAATTCTCCTCATTCGAAGCGCGATTCGACCCGATGAATCCGATCGCCTCTCCGCCATAAGCCATGTGCAATTCTTTGAGCTTCGCGGCGGCTGCCTGCGACGCTTCTTCCCACGAAACGGGGAACAGCTTGTCGCCCTTGCGCAGCAGCGGCTGCTTCAGGCGTTCCGGATGCTTCGTAAAATCAAAGCCAAAGCGCCCCTTCACGCACAGGAACTCTTTGTTGATGCCGGAAAGGTCGCGGTTGTTCGCGCGCAGAATTTCGTGATTTCGCACGCTAAGAGTGGTCTTGCAGCCGTTCGAGCAGTGCGTGCAAATTGTCGAAACGTAATGCATTTCCCACGGCCGCGTCTTGTAGCGGTACGTTCCGCTGGTCAGCGCGCCCACCGGGCAAATATCGATGCACATCCCGCACTCTTCGCATTCCAGGTGGTCTTCGCGATTGGGAATAATGATCGAGTGCGCCCCGCGCATGCCCACGCCTAGCGCTTTCACATCCATGCCTTCATCGCAAACGCGCACGCAACGGAAGCACAGGATGCACCGCGGCGCGTCGTAATACACCAGGTCCGACCACTTTTCCTCGGGCCGGTGAATCTTCTCTTCCACGAACCGGCTGGTATCGGCCCCGTAGCGGAATACCATGTCCTGCAGTTCGCACTCGCCGCCCTTGTCGCAAACCGGGCAATCCAGCGGGTGGTTGCTCAACAAAAATTCCAGCATGAACTTGCGCGCGTTGCGAACCTGCTCGGTGTTCGTCCGGACCACCATGCCTTCGGCCACCACCTGCGTGCACCCCGTCTGCAGCTTGGGAGCTTTTTCCACCTCGATCAGGCACATCCGGCAAGCCGCCTGCAGCGTGAGCCCGGGGTAGTAGCAGAACGACGGCACTTCAATTCCCAGCCGCCGCGTCGCCTCAATCACCAGCGTCCCGGCCGGAACCTCAACGTCGCGGTCGTCTATCTTCAGATGTACAAGTTTCGTTTCGGCCATGAGTCCCTACCGCGAACCGATTAACGCTTCAGCGGATTTGTTGTACGCACAACGTCCCTGCAAGTGATCCTCGAACTCGTTGCGGAATTTCTGCACAATGCTGATCGTAGGCATCGCCGCGGCATCTCCGAGCGGGCAGAACGTCCGCCCCAGCATGTTCTTCGAAAGATCGCCGATCATGTCAATGTCTTCCGGGCGGCCCAGTCCGGCGTGAAAGCGCTCCAGCATTTTATTCAGCCAGCTTGTTCCTTCACGGCAAGGGATGCACCAGCCGCAGGATTCGTGCGCGTAAAAATGCATGATGCGGCGCGCCATATCCACCATGCAGGTGTCTTCGTCGATCACCACCATGCCGCCGGAGCCGAGCATCGAGCCGGCTTTGGCAACTGTGTCGTAGTCCATCGCGACGTCGATCTCGTCGGCCTTGAACACCGGGCACGAGCTTCCGCCGGGAATCACCGCTTTCAGTTTCTTGCCACCGCTGACTCCACCGGCCATCTCTTCAAGGAACTTCTTCATGTTCATGCCCAGCGGAATTTCGTAAATCCCGGGTTTGTTGACGCTCCCCGAAACGCACAGCAGGCGCGTGCCGCCATTCTTCGGCGTTCCGCGATTGGCGTAGGTTTCGCCGCCCTCGAGAATAATCGCAGGAACCGCGCTCAGCGTTTCCACATTGTTGATGATCGTCGGGCAGCCATACAGGCCCACGACAGCAGGGAAGGGAGGCTTGATTCGCGGATTCCCGCGCTTGCCTTCCAAAGATTCCATGAGCGCTGATTCCTCGCCGCACTCATAGGCGCCTGCGCCGGTGTGAATCAACAAATCAAAGTCGAATCCGGAGCCAAGAATATTCTTGCCCAGGTATCCGCGCTCGTAAGCCTCGGCAATTGCCGCGTCCACAATGTCCAGAACGTAGCGATATTCGCCGCGGATATAAATGTATCCGTTGTGGGCGTTGATCGCCCGCCCCGCGATGGTGATGCCTTCGATCAGTTGGTGCGGGTCCATCTCCATCAGCGGCCGGTCTTTGCAGGTTCCCGGCTCGGACTCGTCCGCATTGCAAATCACATACTTCGGTTTCGGCGAATCTTTCGGCACGAACGACCACTTCAATCCCGTCGGGAACCCCGCCCCGCCACGCCCGCGCAAGCTCGATTTCTTCACCTCGTCGATGATCGACTCCGGCGTCATCTGCTTTAGCGCCTTGTCCAACGCCTGGTACGCCCCGTGCTGCAGCGCTACGTCAATCTTGTGCGAATCCTTGATGCCCCACTTCTTGCTGATCAGCGGCGTCTCCAGCTTCGCCCGTTCGTGCAGCGCTCCGCTGATCACTCCCTGCGGCTCCGGCCGCTTTCCTTTGTCGAGGTCTTCGATCAGGCGGTCCAGATTCAGCGGCGTGACATTTTCGTAGAAGTCGTAATTCACCTGGATCGCCGGCGCCCCGGTGCACGCACCGATGCACTCCACTTCTTCCAGCGAGAAAACGCCGTCCTTCGTCACTTCCTTGTGCCCGATCTCCAGCCGCTTCTTGGCATGCTCCAGCAGCTCCGCTCCTCCGCGCAGCATGCATGCTATGTTGGTGCACACCTGCACGTGGTGTTTGCCGACCGGCTTGCGGTGCAGCATCGAATAAAACGCCAGCGTCTCTTCCACCTGCACATTGTTCAGGCCCAGGCGCTGCGCGATTTCCGCGATCAATTCGTCGGTCACTGCGCCCAGTTCGTCCTGCCCGTACATCAACATGGGAATCAGCGCGCTGCGCTTCACTGGATAGCTGCTCTGGAGCTTGTCGAATTTTGCGGCGAGTTTTGGGCTGAGTTGCATAGGGATTATCTGTCCACTTCTCCGAGCACGATATCAATTGTTCCGATGGACGCCACGGTATCGGCGATCAGCTGCCCCTTCACCATCTGCGGAAGCGCCTGCAAATTCACAAACGAAGGCCCGCGGAAATGCACGCGCAGTGGTTTGGGAGAGCCGTCGCTGGCGATGAAGCATCCCAACTCTCCGCGCGGCGATTCAACCGCCACGTAGACTTCGCCCGGAGGCGGCGAAAAGCCTTCCGTGAAAATCTTGAAGTGGTAGATCAGCGCTTCCATCTCCGTCTTCATCTTCTCGCGCTGCGGAGGCACGATGCCTGGCGCGTCGGACTTGATCGGACCCTGATCCGTAATCTTGTCCATCGCCTGCCGCACGATCTTCACGCTCTCGCGAATTTCCTGCACGCGCACCAGGTATCGCGCAAAACAATCCGATTCCGTCCGGGTAGGCACATTGAACTCAAACTCTTCGTAGGAGGAATAGGGAAACGCCTTGCGGTTGTCGAACGCCACGCCCGCCGCACGCAAGCCCGGACCGGTAGTGCTCAAGCCTATCAGCGTCTCCGCCGGCAAGTATCCGACGCCCTTCAAGCGCCCGTGCCATATGCGGTTGTTGGTGAGCAATTCCTCGTATTCGTCGATGCGCGCCGGCATCATGTCCAGGAACCGCTTCACCAGTTCGCGCCACCCCGCCGGCGGGTCCAATGCCAGCCCGCCGATGCGAATGTAACTCGTCATCATGCGCTGCCCGGCGAAGCGCTCGAAAATCTTCAGGATCTCTTCCCGCTCGCGGAAGCAATAGAGCATCACCGACATCGCGCCCATATCCAGCGCGTGCGTCCCCAGCCAGACCAAATGCGAAGAAATCCGCTGCAGCTCCACCATCATCACGCGGATATATTGCGCGCGCTTCGGCACTTCCAGCCCCAGCAGCTTTTCCACGGCCAGGCAGTACACCAGGTTGTTCCCCAGCGGATTGAGGTAATCCATCCGGTCGGTAAGCGTGATGGCTTGCGAGTAGGTCTTGTCCTCGCAGCTTTTCTCGATGCCCGTGTGCAGGTAGCCCAGGTCGGGAACCGCCGTCACCACGTTTTCGCCGTCCAGCTCCAGCAAAACGCGCAGCACCCCGTGCGTCGACGGGTGTTGCGGCCCCATGTTCAGGACCATCGTTTTCGACGTGCCAACCGCTGTTTCAACCGTTGTCATGGGCCTCAATCCGCAAGAAAAATTCTAGCGCTTGCCCTCCACCGGAAAATCCCGCCGCAGCGGAGCTCCTTCGAACTCTTCCGGCAAAAGTATCCGGCGCAAATCCGAATGCCCCTCAAAACGTATCCCGAACAGGTCGAAAATTTCCCGTTCCATCCAGTTGGCTCCCGGCCATACGGGTTCCATCGAATCGATCACCGGCTGCTGGCCGCTGATGGTGGTGCGCAGGCGAATCCGCGCCAGCCGGGGAATCGAAAGAAGCTGGTAGTTCAGTTCAAAGCGCGCCTCATTGGGAAAGCGGTCAACGCAAGTCGCGTCGCTCAGCTGGTTGAATTGCAGCTCGGGATCTTCTTTGCACTGCCTGGCGGTTGCCAGCAGCAGTTTGGGAGGAACGACGACGGTCGTCTCGCCGCGATATTCAATAACCTGCGAAACGCTTTCGGGCTTCCACGCGCGAAGGCGGTCGATTACAACACTAGCGTTTGCATTGGCGAGCTGCGGCACGTTAATGAGTTCCTTGAAGGGCCACTGGCCTTACTTTTGCGATTTATTCCAGTCGAAAGCGCCCTTCTTCAAGAGATAGAAATAACCGACCAATAGGATGGCGACATAGATCATCATTTCCATGAAGCCGAACATCTTGGTCGAGGGATTGCGTACCAGGTCCTTGAAAATGAAAGCCCAGGGATAAAGAAAAATAGCTTCCACGTCGAACAGAATAAAAACCATGGCGACCAGATAAAACTTAACAGAAAAAGGCTCGCGCGCATCCCCGCTCGGCGTGATGCCGCATTCATACGGCTGTTGCTTCGCCTTGTTGGGCCGCTTCCATCCTACCAGCGTCGACAACATGATCAGCACGCCGGCAAGAAATGCGGCCACCAGCAGGTGTATTACTAGGGGAAGGTACGCTTCTAGGCCGGTGGGAGTCATAGTCGAAGCGTTATAATAGCGAGTGGGGAGCCACGCGGTCAAATACTCCCGCATAAATTTTTGTGGCGCGCGCGGCTTAAATTGCGGGTGTGGTCCGGCGCTTGGGCGGGCATAGAGGGAGATGATGGTCTTCGGGCACAACACAAATCTCAAACTCGGATCGAATACACTGCATGTGCAAACCGAAGATCGCGGCGCCACCCACGCTTTGATTGATACGACGGTTTATTTCCAGGGCCGCGTGCTTCATCGCCGCACGAACAATTATCACGATCTGCTCCCGATGAATGACGACAACCAGCAGGCGTTGAAGCTGCGCGTCGACCTGCAGCACCGCACCGTCCTCGATGCGATCCGCAGCGGCGAATTGCAGTTGGCGATACCTCAGCCTACTTCCGCGTCTGCCAATGCGGCTCCCGGCCATCTCCATCAGGCCGGGGCCAATTCGGAAAAACCGCCCGCGGAGGCCGCAACGCCGAAATTGGTGCTGGAGCTTTTGAACGCCCGCTCCTGGCTCGCGGGAAAGCAGGCCACGCTGCACGTCGCCGTGAAAGAGGAAGGTGGAGCCGCCATTCCCAACGCCAGGGTGAGCGCCGAGATTGAAGGCGGCGCGGAACATTCGCCTTACTCCACCCAAACCGGAGCGGATGGCCAGGCCACGATCAATTTTGAGATGCCGAAACTCGCAGGTCCTGAGCCCGCCCTCGTGATTCGCGCCGAATCGAAAAATGCCACCGCCGGCCTCCGCTTTTCGTTGCGTGCGAAACCTCGCGTTCCTGCAGTATGATGGGGCCATGGCCGAAGAAATTCACGTCCACGTAAACGGAGAAGCGAAGCAATTGCCCCCCGGCACCAGTGTGCGCGCCCTTCTCGAGCATCTCGGACTGAACCCCGGCCGCGTAGCCATCGAATACAATCTGCAAATCCTTCCCAAAACCAAATGGGAAGAGACCCAAGTAGCCGCAGGCGACCGCCTGGAAATCGTCCAATTCGTAGGCGGCGGCTAATCATCCCGCGTAGCGGCCACCTTCAGGTGGCCCCGCCTGCAGTGCATTTGAGTGCGGGAGCGAAGCTCCGGCTTTTACAGCTTAAATGTAGTCGCCAAACTCAGCCACAACCGCCCGCGCTGTTACCCTCGCCCGGCTTTCCCACGATCACTTCGCCAAATACCTCTTCCACGGCTTCCAATAATATTTCGGCCAACCCTTCCGCACTCCCTTGTGGTCGTACGCTGGCACTCCCACGTGCACCAGATCAATCTGCGCCCCGCCCGCCACCTTGCTGAACGTGAGAATCAAAATCGACGAATCCTCTTTCTTCCAATGCGCAGCCCGCCACATCTGCACGATCTGCTTGCCCGGCACGATCAGCAGGTTCTTTCCCTCCAGCGCACCCTTAAACGCCCGGAATCGCCCGCCCGCCTTGCGGCTAATCCGCGCCGGCACGCCCGTCGTTTGCGAATGCTTTTTGGAATCCAGGTACATCTCGAAGAGCGTCTGCGGAGCCGCACGGAATCGCACGCTCTGCTGGATCACCGGGGTCATGGGGCCTCCCTAATCAACGCCACCACGCGTCATCCTGAGCCGCGCGCATTTTGCGTGGTGAGGGATCTCAACTGAAAATATTTGCGGCAAACTACCAGTGGGCTAGACGCCCTTGAGCAGGTGCCCCATTTTACGCTTCTTGGTTTGCAGGTAGGCCCGGGAAATTTTCGACAGCCGCGGCTGGCAGGGAACGCGTTCCACCACGCGAATGCCCGCCGACTCGAGCTGTTTAATCTTATCGGGGTTGTTGGAGAGCAGCCGGATGCGCGTGGCCCCCAGTTTCTTTAAAATCCTGGCAGGGAATTCGTATTCCCGCGCGTCCGCCGCGAAGCCCAGCGATTCGTTCGCTTCCACCGTGTCCATGCCGCCGTCTTGCAATTGGTACGCGCGCAGCTTGTTCATCAGCCCGATGCCGCGCCCCTCCTGCGGCAAATACAACAGGATGCCCGACGGCGCCTCGGAAATTTTCTTCAGGGAAAGTTCCAGTTGCGCGCGGCAATCGCACCGCTGCGAAGTCAGCACATCGCCGGTCAAGCATTGCGAATGCACTCGCACCAGTGGCGCCACCCGCCCTTTAACGTTCCCGCGCACCAGCGCCACCGCTTCTTCCTGCGGCCCGCGCCCCTCGAACCCGTAAATCGTGAATTTCCCGAACATCGTGGGAAGCGCTGCGCTAGCAGCCAGCCGCAGCGGTTCACTTGCCGCTTGTTTCGGTTTTACTGCCTGTGATTTCTTCACCATAGGAAAAGTTCAGTATAACAGGCAGTGCAATTTCCGCACGAAGGACTCAGCAATCCGCCCGAGATTCTTTACAATAGGAAGGAGTTTGGCTGGAATTGGGACTCGCAAAGTTAGTTGGAAAAATGTCATTCCGAACCCTGTTCGCTTTTTGAACGGGGTGAGGAATCTGCTTTTCTTCGGTTCTTGCAATTAAGCAGATCCCTCACCTGCAAACGGCGCAGGTTCGGGATGACTGTTGCTGTGGCTTTTTCGTAAGCTGGTTGGTCAGGACCTGGAACCGAACATGGATACGACGCTCTCCATCCGCGAACTTCTCTTCACCCTGCTCCTCAAAGTGGGTGTCGCCTCCTCCATTGCCGCGCTCCTCGCCCGCTGGAACACCTTCCGCCGCGTGCTTTTCACCGAAGAGCGCGACGCCGACCAGAAACTTAAGCTGATGCTGTTTATGACCCCGCCGCTCATCGTTGGCGTCACCCTGCGGCTGGTCAGTCCCTATTACCGCTTCGCCGACCTCTCTCTCGAAGGCGCTTTCCTGATGGGCTTGCTCGGCGGACGCGTTGTCGGCCCCATCGGCGGCGCCATCATCACCATTCCCGCGCTCATGGCCCACGAATGGCTCGGCATGCCCGCCGCCGCCACCGCCGGGTTGCTCGGCGGCCTGATTCGCCAGGTGATCCCCGATAAGGAAGCGCTTTGGAATTTCGGCCCCTTCACCTTTCTGAATATCCCTAAAGCGTTGATGCGCATGATTCGCGACACCGAAATCATGTGGGAGATGCTGCCGCTCCTCACTTGCGTCGGCCTCGAACTCGGCCGCGTCGCTCTGGTCGAGGCGACCAAGCCCAAGTGGCTTTTCGCCATCGATCCCCAGTGGAACTGGCAACTCGCCCTGGTCCTCATCGCCACGCTGATGTCTGTCGCTGCGCCCCTGAAAATCTGGAACAACACGCGCATCGAGATGAATCTCGAACGCCACCAGCAGCTCCTCCTGCGCGCCAGGATGGATGCGCTCTCCAGCCAGATCAATCCGCACTTCCTCTTCAACACGCTCAACACCGTTTCCGCCCTCATCCGCATCGACCCGGATTCCGCGCGCGGCGTCGTTCTGAAACTCAGCAACATTCTCCGCCGTCTCCTCCGAAAGCACGAAACCTTCGTCCCCCTGCGCGAAGAACTCTCCTTCATCGACGATTACCTCGATATCGAAGTCGCGCGCTTCGGCCACGACAATCTCGACATCGTAAAGGAAATCGACGATGTCACCCTCGAAACCTTCATCCCCAGCATGCTCCTGCAGCCCATGGTCGAAAACAGCCTGAAACACGGACTCGCGCCCAAGCTTGAAGGCGGCCGCATCCTTCTTCGCACCACCAGCAGAAACGGCCGCCTGCACATCGAAATCGCCGACAACGGCGTGGGCATCTCCGAAGAAAAAATGCCCCACGTCTATGTGGAAGGCATCGGCCTTAGCAACGTCCGCGAGCGCCTGCGCGTCCTCTACGGCGAAGACTTCCAGCTCGACATCGAAAGTCGCGAAGGGCAGGGAACCACCATCCGCATCGACGTCCCCGAGCTAGCCCCAGCCATCCCCGAAGTCAGCGTCTTCTAAAAGCCCAGCCGTCGAACGCAAATTGTGTAGGGCCCGCCTTCCGAGGCGGGCCGCTCTTCCCGTAGCGGCCACCTTCAGGTGGCCCCGTATTCGTCCCATTCCGCCTGGGGCAACGAACGAAAACGCCGCTCACACTTCTTTTCCATCGGATACTGTCCCTCTCCCGACCATCCAAAAAACTCCTCTTGACATCCGCACTTGTCTTCTGTACATTCTGTTGTAACAGAAATGACAGACACAACCAAACCAACACTAACTCCCGTAGCCCAGAAATTCATTCTCCACTGGGGCGAAATGGGCACCAAATGGGGCATCAACCGCACCGTCGCCCAGGTGCACGCCCTGCTTTTCCTGTCTCCTCATCCACTTCCGGCGGATGAGATTTCGACCACGCTCTCAGTCGCCCGCTCCAACGTCAGCACCAGCCTCCGCGAACTGCAGGGCTGGGGCATCGTCAGCCTGGTGCACGTCCTCGGCGACCGCCGCGACCACTTTCAAACGACCAAGGATGTCTGGGAAATCTTCCGCACCGTCTCCGAAGAGCGCAAACGCCGCGAAATTGATCCGACGCTGCGTGTCCTCGCCGAGTGCGTCCACGAACTGAAGGCCGCGTCCGCCGGAGACGCCTACACCCGCGAACGCCTCGAAACCATGCTCGACTTCCTGACCACCATGAGCGGCCTCTTCGAAGAAATCCTCCGCATGCCCGTGGGCGCCCTGAAAGGCGTGGGTAAATTGCGCGGCAAGGTCATCACACTCCTCGGCAGCGACAAGAAGAAAGCTGTCTGAAGGGAAGTAATAAGTAGGAAGTGATAAGTGGTTAGTGACAACCAGTGACTGCTGCTCATGCTTGCTTATGGCTAATGGCTTACGACTTATGACTAACAACTTATGACTAACGACTGCCCAAGAGACACACCATGATCTCACTCGCAGACGAATACACCGATGGCAAAGGCCGCCACGCCAAAGGCTGGCTCTTCTTCGACGCCGAATGCGACTTCTGCACCAAGAGCGCCCGCTGGGTCGCCCCGATCCTCGCCCGCCGCGGCATGGCCGTGGCTCCCCTCCAGGATCCCCGCGTAGGCGCGCTACTCGGAATGAACAGGGATTTGCTCCTGAGGGAGTTGCGATTCCTGCTTTCAGACGGCAAGCAATACGGCGGCGCCGATGCCGTAGTCGCCGTCGCGCGCCAAATCTGGTGGGCGCAACCGCTCGTCTGGTTCGCAAAACTCCCCGGCGCCATGAAGCTCCTGCACTCCGGCTATCGCCGAGTCGCCGCCCAACGCAGCTGCGCCGCCACAAACCACACAGAATGCAACGTGCCCCGCAAGGGATGAGAACTTCCGCAAATTTCTATTCCGAGGAGAATCAATGGCCCTGACATTCGGAAGTCTCTGGCGATGGGAAGGCAATGTCACACGCAGAATGTATGCAATGGTTGGGGCTTGCGCCCTGGCCATCAAATTCAATCTCGACCGCGTCATTGCCGATTATTTCGGTTTTCACTGGAACATCTGGAATTATCTGGACCCGCTTGAGCATTCCGGCCGCATTCTGCAGCTGTCCGTGCTGGAGAAATACTTTCTCGCCATCCTTTTGATCACGGCTCTCCCCTTCATCTGGGTTGGGATCACTATGACCATGAAGCGGCTCCGGGACGCTGGGCAACCTCTGGCCCTTACGCTTCTCTTTTTTGCACCTGTTGTGAACTTGCTCTTCTTTGCGCTGCTCTGCCTCCTGCCAAGCCAATCGATGGCTTCCGAGTCCGAGCGGAGCGACCGCCGCGCCACATTGCCGTCCCGCTACTGGCCGAGCAGCCGCGCTGGCAGCGCCGCTGCCGCTGTCGTCATCACTGCACTCCTCGGCGTTGTGGTCACTTGGGGCGCATTGCGCTTCGCAGGTAATTACGGTCTGACGCTCTTCATCTCCCTGCCGTTTGTCATGGGCTACATGGCGGTCCTGATTCATAGCCGCACACAGGAGGTGAATTCGAGTGAGGTGGCGCGCGTCGTTTCGCTTGCCTTGCTACTTACGGGAGCCGGCATTGCTGCAGTTGCCCTTGAAGGGTTCATTTGCATCGTGATGGCCGCGCCGCTGGCCTGGCTTGTGGCCATGTCTGGCGGCCTTCTTGCCATGTTGATCCACGGGCGCGCAGACTCTCCGGAGGCCACACCCTCCATTTTCGGGATGCTGCTAGTTTCCCTGCCAATCCTGCTCGGCGTCGAGCACGTTGCCCCTCCACCCCTTCCTCGGTTCCAGGTGCATACAACCATCGAGATTTCCGCTGCTCCCGAGGTTGTCTGGAAGCGGCTGATCGCATTCCCTCAGCTGCCCGCCGCCACCGAATGGCCCTTCCGTCTCGGCATTGCTTATCCCATCGAGGCGCGCATCACCGGAGAAGGGCTTACCGCCGACCGCGAATGCCGTTTTTCCACGGGTAGTTTCAAAGAGCCGATTCTTGCGTGGGAACCCGGCAAGCATTTCGCCTTTGCTGTTTCCGATGAGCCGCTTCTGATGAAAGAAACTTCACCCTATAAAAACATTTACGTCCGCCACCTGGAAGACCACGACTTTCAGCCGGAACGTGCGGACTTCGTCCTGGTCCGCTTGCCCAATGGTGGCACTCGTCTTGAAGGCACCACCACCTATCAGAACAAAATGTGGCCCGGCCAATACTGGCGCCTTTGGACCGACGCCATCATCCACGCCATCCACAACCGCGTCTTTCTCCACATAAAAAAACTGGCGGAGGCCGATGCTCTCCAGACTTCGGAATAGTTTTGCTTCTTAACGGGCGGCTTTTGCGGCGTAGGCGCTTGCGAGGATTTGTTCGTAGTAGCTCTCATACATCGGGATAACATCGTTGGCGCAGAACTTCTTCTTGGCATTAACGCGCGCGAGTTGCCCAATTTCGCGCCCACGGTCGGGGCGCGATAGCAACTCAATCGCATATTTCGCCGCGGTCTTCACGTCGCCGGGTTCCACCAAATAACCGTCCACACCGTGCTCGATCACTTCCGGCACGCCGCCGACATTCGTGGCAATCACCGGTACCTCGCAGGCCATGGCCTCCAGCGCCGCCAGGCCAAACGACTCCAATTGCGAAGGGAGTAGAAACAGGTCGGCCTGCCCCAGCTTTTCCTTGATCCCATTCTGCTTGCCCAAAAACAACACGTCTTTTTCCACGCCGCGCGTGCGGGCCAACGCCTCCGCGGGTTCGCGATCCGGGCCATCGCCAATCATCACGAGTTTCGCCGGCATCTTTTCCCGCACCAGTGCAAATATCTCGATCGCGTCCAGAATGCGTTTCACCGGACGGAAATTCGAAAGGTGCATCAGAATCGGCTCGCCATCCGGCGCCCACTCCGCCCTCAGTTTCGGGTCCGGCTTTCGAACGTACAGGTCGCAATTCACAAAATTAGGAATCACTTCGATCGGCCGCTTGATCCCGAATTCCTTAATCGTCTGTCGCAGCAGATAGCGCGAAATCGAAGTCACCCCGTCGCTCTGCTCAATCGAATACCGCGTAATCGGCAAAAAGTTCGGGTTGTTCCCGACCAGCGTAATGTCCGTCCCATGCAAAGTAGTGATAAAGGGCAGTCGCCGCGGCGCGGCCATCTGCCGGGCCAGCAACGCGCTCACCGAATGCGGAATCGCGTAGTGAACATGCAAAATGTCCAGCGCTTCCTTCTCAAATACTTCCAGCATCTTCACAGCAAGCGAAAGCGTATAAGGTGAGTGGTCAAATAGGGGGTAGGAAACCACCTCCGCCTGGTGAAAATGAATCCGCGGATCGTTGGGGTTCATTCGAATCGGCGGCGCATATGTAATGAAATGGACTTCGTGGCCCCGGGCGGCCAGTTCCTGGCCAAGCTCCGTCGCCACTACTCCGGACCCACCATAGGTGGGATACCCTGTGATCCCGATGCGCATTTGTAATCTGTGAACCGAACCGTCCGCCAAAACTGGCGTACCATGTTGCCTGCCGCATGGTACACCGATTAGACGTAAGGGGGAGAGAGAACGTGACACGCCTGGCCGGAAAAAGTGCGGTCATCACCGGTGGGGGAACCGGCATCGGACAGGCCATCGCCCTGGCCTTCGCCCGCGAAGGCGCGCAGGTAGCCGTGGCCGGCCGCCGTAAGGAAAAGCTGGACGAAACCCTTCGCCTGTTGCAGCAGGAGGGCTGTTCCGCATTGGCACTCGAATGCGATGTCACCAGCGCCCGGGACACCCAGCGGTTGGTGAAAGCGGCAGAGGACGCCTTTGGAAAAGTGAATGTCCTGGTCAATAATGCCGGAGCGCTCAGCGTTTCCACGGTCGAAACCATCGCCGAAGAGGACTGGGATCGCGTCATGGCCACGAATGTTAAAGGACCGTTTCTAATGTCTCGCGCTGCGCTTCCCGCCATGCGCCGCGCCGGCGGCGGCTCCATCATCAACGTGGGCTCAGTCCTCGGCATAGTCGCGATCCGCGATCGCGCGGCCTATTGCACCTCCAAGGGAGCTGTAAGCATGCTCACCAGAGCCATGGCTCTCGACCACGCCCCCGACAATATTCGGGTGAACTGCCTCTGCCCCTCCATCGTGGAGTCCGATATGACCCGGAGCCTCTTCGCCGAAACCGAAGCAGGCCGCTTGGCCCGCGAAAGCCGCCTGGCTTCCATCCCCCTCGGCCGCTTCGGAAAGCCCGACGACATCGCCGGCCTGGCCGTCTTCCTCGCTTCCGAAGAATCCTCCTGGATGACCGGAACCGTGATCCCCGTGGATGGCGGCGTAACCGCCTATTGAAAGAGGCTGACCCGAATGGCTCGAAAAATGACCCCGGAAGAAAAGCAGGCGACCGAACTCGTCCGGCGCCGGATGAAAGAGAGCATGTCCTCCGAACTTCTCGGCTTCGACGTGGAAAGCGTCCACGACGGGCGGGCGATCTTCCGCCTGGACGTCCACCAGCGCCACAAGCAGATTCACGGCGTGGTCCACGGAGGCATCCTGGCGGCCCTCGCCGACACCACCGCCGCGATTGCCGCCTACACGGTGGTTCCCAGGGGCGTGGAGATCGCAACGTTGGAACTAAAGATTAATTATCTGGAGCCGGTGCCGGGGGGGAGGGTGAAAGCGGATGCCCGTGTCTTGCGCAAGGGGCGCAACTTCATCGTCACGGAATGCGAAATTTACAATGAATCTGGCACCATGGCGGCAAAGGCCCTGCTCACCTTCTCAGCCGCCGGAGGCAATACCCTGCGGAAGTAATCCTTACTCGTCGCCGCCCTGTGCGGAATCTTCCCCATCCTTATACACATACTTGATGAAGCGCTTGAAGACCATCAAGTTCGGAGCGCCGTTGCGCGTCAGCTTGATGCACTCGCGGTCGTACCACTCCACGGCTCCGCGCAGCTCTTCTCCCGTTTCCAGCACCACCACCATCGGTGTGCGGCCCTGCATCTGCTTGACCCAGTAGAAATTTTCCGCGTGCGTCACTTCCGGCGGCGCGGGTTTCTTGCTTGGAACTGGCCCGTTGTTGTTGCTGTTGTGGGAGGCGCGGGGTGGCGCCTGTTCCTTGACGTCCGCAAAACTGGGACGGTACATGCGGCGATTCACCATGACTGCTCCTTCGGCGGCTTTGGAAGATTACTATCCTGTGATGCAAGAAATGGGCGTTGGGTTTCGTTTATTATGACGCGCGCCGTTGAATAAAGATAGACAGCTTATTTGCGCGCGGCGATTGCGTGTCCGTCCGGTGCCAGCGACGCCGCAAGCGCGTCCATGCCAAGCTGCCGGTTGAGATTGCGGCGAGCGCCCGACACGAGTTCGTCAATGCCCGTGATGGCGCGCATCACCCAGCTGGAATTCACCGAGCGCACAAGCGTTTCGAGTTCCTTCGTAAGATGCGGGTTGCGGAGTTGCGGCGCCTTCAACCCTGCACTCAATTCCAGCAGGTCCGAAAGCAATCCGTAAAAATCTCCCAGCAGATCCTCGTACGGCGTTTCGCGATCCTTCGCCAGCTGATTGGTGGCCGCAAACAGCTGCGAGTATCCCTGTCCCCTCGCCGCATGTTCCAATATCCGCAGAATCGCCCGCCGCCTCTCCACCACCGCTTCCACATTCATCTCGCTTGCCAACCCGGGGCTGCCCTCGGAGAGTTGCGCGGCCAGCTTCACCTCGGCGGGTTTCATGCCGCCTTTTGCCTTCAAAATATTTTCCACTTCCGCCTGGGGCAGCGGCGCAAAGTGAAATTGCATGCAGCGCGAAACGATCGTGGGCAGCAGATTGAACGGCGACGGCGCCGTCAGGATCAGTGTCGCCGAACCCGGCGGCTCTTCCAGTATTTTCAGGAAAACATTCGAAACGTCGCTGCGCATTGTTTCCGCGCCATCCAGGATGAACACCCTGCGTCGCCCCATCGGCTGGAAATACGCCGCGCGTTGCACGGCACGCAACTGGCCGATGCGCAACACCGGCCGCGCCACAGGACTCTTTAGCCTCACGGGATCAGGGACAAGCACCCACACGTCCGGGTGGCTTTGCAGAATCAGCGGCACGCGTTCCACCGTCACCGCGTCCGCGCTTTCCCCGCGTTCCGCGAGTCCCTGCGCGATCAGCGCGCCCGGATTTGCGAGTTGCCCGATTCGCTGGCAGGTGGCGCATTCGCCGCAAAAGTCGTCCTTCAGCCGTTCGCAGTTTGCGGCCTGCGCAAACATCCGCGCCAGCGTGAATTTCCCCACACCTCTCGGCCCGGTGAACAGCATCGCATGCGGCACGCGCTCCGCCCGCAACGCCCCTCGCAGGGCGGCAACCATTGCCTCGTTGCCAAGAAATTCGGAGAAGCCCATCGGTCAGCCCTTTTTCCAGCTCTCCAATAGAGGTTTCACGGCCAGCAGCGATTCCTTCGCGATATCCTCCGGCATCCGCAACCCGCTGCTCGCGGAATCGTAGCATTGAATCGTGGCCCAGGGGCGGTTGCGCGACATCATGTCGTACATCTCCGCCGCGTCTTCCAGATGCCGCAGGTTTTTTTCCAGGATATCGTGCGTTGCCGCCGTGTATTTCCGTTCGCTTTTCCTCGCCACAAGTTTTTGCGCCTGGCTCGGCGGCACGCGCAGGTAAAGGATCATGCTTTCCCGCGGCAGCCCATAGATGGTGTATTCCAGATGTTCGATCCAGCGCATGAACTCAGCCCGCTTTTCGGGCTTTGCCAGCGCCACCTGGTGCGCAAGGTTCGACCCGATATAGCGGTCGATGAGCACAATTTTCCCCTCGTTGAGCGACGATTCCAGCCGTGGCTTGGCTTCGAACCGGTCGCCCGCGTACAACAGGGCGGTAAAATGCGGGTCGATGCTCTCAAGCGGCCCGAAATCCCCGTTCAGGAATTTTCCCACCATCGTCCCAAACCACGATTCGTACTGGGGAAATCCGGTGGAATAAACTTTGTAGCCGAGGCCCTGGAGTGAGTGTTCGAGCAGTTTGGCCTGTGTGTTTTTTCCGCTACCGTCAATCCCTTCGATAGCGATCAGCAATCCGCGTTTTGTCATGTCTCCGGTTCTTGGCAGGGGCAGACCACCAGTGCCACTCAGTGTATAGGCACAACGAACTACCTGCAATGGCCTCTGCCATGAGACGCGTGCCGGGCGCCTTCCGCAAGCAACACGTCCTTGCCATGTTAGGATTTTACAGGCTCAGGATGGCGAACCTCTCAACAATCCGTGAAAATTTGCAGATCGTTCGCCATAAGATCGAAGCGGCCGCGGGCCGCGCCTCAAGAAATCCGGAAGGAATTCTTCTGATCGGCGTTTCCAAAACGCACCCTGCTGACGCGATTCGCGAAGCCTACGACGCCGGTCTCCGCCACTTTGGCGAAAACCGCGTCCAGGAATGGGAAGGGAAGCTCGCCGCGATCGCGGATCTCCAGGCTTCCTGGCATCTCATTGGCCACCTGCAGAGCAACAAAGCCGCTCGCGCCGCAAAGGCCTTCCACTCCGTCGATTCCCTCGACGATTGGTCGTTGGCCCAGCGGCTTGACCGGGCGCAGGCCGAGAAGGGAACCGGCCAAAAGCTGCGCGTCCTCATCGAAGTCCACATGGGCGGCGAGGAAACGAAAAGCGGTGCCTCCGAGGCGGATTTGCCGCAGCTCGCGGAACGCGTGCTGACGCTTCCCCATCTCGAGTTCGCCGGCCTGATGTGCATCCCGCCCTTCCGCGAAAATCCCGAGGAAGTGCGCCCGTTTTTCGAGGCGCTGCGAAAGCTCAAAGAAAAATTAGAGCCGCGCCTTGGCAGGCTCCTTCCCACTCTTTCCATGGGGATGTCCCACGATTTCGAAGCCGCCATTCTCGAAGGCTCAACGGAAGTTCGCGTCGGCACGGCGATTTTTGGTATCCGTCCGAAGAATCCCTGAATCAAATTGAATGACTTCGACGAATGATTGGGAGAACCCATGACGCTTTTTGCGCCGCTGCAGTTGCGAGAGTTGCAGTTGAAAAACAGGATTGCCGTATCCCCGATGTGCGAATATTCCGCCAAAGACGGGCATCCCGGGCGCTGGCACCTGGTGCATCTCGGCAGCCGCGCCGTCGGCGGCGCGGCGTTGGTGATGACGGAAGCGACGGCCGTCCAGCCCATCGGCCGCATTTCGCCCTGGGATACCGGCATTTATCTCGATGCCCACGTCGAATCATGGAAGGCCATCGCCGATTTTGTCCGCGAGCAGGGCGCAATCCCCGGCATGCAGCTTGCCCACGCGGGAAGAAAGGGAAGCACCGCCGCCCCGTGGCTCGGCGGCGGCAAAGTTCCGCAGAATGAAGGCGGCTGGGTGCCCGTGGCTCCGAGCGCTGTGGCGTTTGATGCCAACTATCCCGAGCCAAGAGAACTCACCCTCGCAGAAATCGATCAGATCGTGGAAGATTTTCGCGTCGCGGCCCGCCGGGCCTTAGCCGCGGGCTTTCAAGTCGTCGAGGTTCACGCCGCGCACGGCTACCTGGCGCACGAATTCCTCTCGCCTCTTTCCAACTTCCGCACCGACGAGTACGGCGGCAGTTTTGAGAATCGCGCGCGATTTCCTCTGCGCGTGTCGCAAGCCGTCCGCGAACTCTGGCCCGCAAAATGGCCTGTGTTTGTTCGCATCTCCGCCACCGACTGGAAAGAGGGCGGCTGGGATTTGCCGCAGAGCATCGAGCTTTGCAAACGGTTCAAGAGCCTCGGTGTCGATCTCGTGGACGTCTCCAGCGGCGGCCTGGTGCCGAACGTACAAATTCCTCTCGGCCCCGGCTACCAGGTCAAGTTCGCCGCCGCAATCCGCCGCGAAGCCGGCATCGCCACCGGCGCGGTGGGAATGCTCACCGACCCTGCCCAGGTCGAAACCATCCTCTCGACGGAGCAAGCCGATCTCGTTTTCCTAGCCAGGGAACTCCTGCGCGATCCCTACTGGCCGCGCCGCGCAGCCCAGGAACTCGGCGCAAAGCTCAAGCCCCCAGTCCAATACGAACGCGCCTGGTAACCCCCGCCGCCGTTGTAGGGACCGCCTTCCGAGGTGCGTCATTTGCACCCCGAATGTTTTTACGGGGCGGTCCGCCCCCGCGTAGCGGCCACCTTCAGGTGGCCCAGCTTTGGAGTGCGGTGGCTCAGCCACCGCTTTTACGATCTCAACCCATTCGCGAAACCAATTTCCCCGCCGAGAACGCAAGCGCCTGGCGGGCAACTCTCCTTCCGTTGTAGGAACCGCTTTCCGAGGTGCGTCATTTGCCCCCCGAATGTTTTTACGGGGCGGTCCGCTCGCGCGATCGCAAGAATCACAATTCCTTTGTCGCAATTTCAGGTTAGCCTTGTAAAGATGCCCTTCCTCGAAATCACAGAAAACCCCGCCCGCGGCACCCTCACGCTCAACGTCCGCGTCCAGCCCCGCGCCAGCAAAGACGAAATCGCGGGCGCCCTTGGCGGCGCGCTGAAAATCCGCCTCTGCGCGCCGGCCGTCGAAAACCGCGCCAATGAAGCTCTCGTTGCCTTCCTCTCCGGTCTTTTGAAAACCCCAAAGTCCGCTGTTAGAATCCAGAGCGGTGAGCACGGGCGCAACAAACGCGTGGAGATTCGCGGCGTCACCCGGCAGCAAATTCTCGATCTCCTCCGCGAAGAAGCGTAACGATCGTTCCCGAATAGAAGCCATCTCACAAATAGGGTAAAGGGGGTCGGAGCTTTAGCTCCGACATCAAGAGGGCTAGAAAGATGGGGCTTTAGCCCCTGAGGAAATGCCTCCTCAGCCTTGCATCCATTTATGAGACAAGCTCTAATATCCTTCGAAACTCGGCGGTACCTGAATTCATGAGCGCAAACATCGAATCCATTCAAAAAGACCTGCGGGCCGCCAAGCTCGACGGCTGGCTCTTCTACGATTTCCGCGGCCGCGATCCCATCGCCCACCGCATCCTGGCGCTTCCCGACGGCATGCGCACGCGTCGCTGGTTTTATTTCATTTCCGCCAAAGGCGCGCCGAAAAAGCTGGTGCACAAGATCGAGGCGCAATCGCTTGCCGCTCTCCCCGGCGAAACTCTCTATTTTTCCGCGCAGGAGGAATTGCGCGGCAATCTGAAAAAAATCCTCGGCCGCGCCAAAAACGTGGCCATGCAGTATTCGCCGAAAAACGCCATCCCTTATGTTTCGATGGTGGATGCCGGCACAATCGAACTGGTCCGCAGCACCGGCGTGAAAGTCGCCACCTCTGCCGACCTCGTTCAGAAATACGAGGCCTGCTGGAGCCCCGCGCAGCTCGAATCTCACCTCGCCGCCGGCCGCGCCATCGACAAGATCGTCCAACAGGCGTTTGCCCTGGCCGCGCAATCGGTTCGCGAGAAAAAGAATCTCACGGAGTACGACCTGCAACAGTGGATTCGCCAACGCTTCGACGAGGAAGGCATCACCACCGAAGAAGGCCCCGACGTCGCCGTGAATCAAAACGCCAGCGACCCGCACTACGGCCCCACGCGCGAATCCTCCGCCGCGATCAAAGAGGGCGACCTGCTCCTCCTCGATGTCTGGGGCAAACAGAAAGCTGCCGGCAGCGTCTACTACGACATCACCTGGGTCGGCTATCTCGGCGCAAAAGTGCCAGACAAATACGCCAAGGTTTTCAAAGTTGTCCGCGAAGCCCGCGATGCCGCCGTCGATCTGATCCAGAAGTCCATCAAGTCCGGCAAGCCGCTCCAAGGCTGGCAGGTGGACCAGGCCTCTCGCCGCGTCGTCGAAAAGGCCGGCTACGGAAAATATTTCTTTCACCGCACCGGCCACAACATCGGCCAGGCCGTGCACGGCAACGGCGTCAACATGGACGGCCTCGAGACCCACGATGCACGCCACCTGATCCCCGAAACCTGCAACTCCGTCGAGCCGGGAATCTACCTCCCCGAATTCGGTATCCGCAGCGAAGTGGACGTCTACATCGGCGAAAAGGAAGCGCGCGTCACGGGAGCCGTTCAGCAGGAGATCCTGCCCCTTCTCGCTTAATGGTTTAGGTGAAGCTCTTTTCTTTGGTCTTTAGGAGGCCGGGGCTTCAGCCCCGGCGTACGGCGCCTGGGTCAAGTGGGCTTTAGCCCCTGAAGGAAGTATTTCAGAAGTTTTGCTCGTTGGAGTCACATGGAAGAACAATCGCCCAACCACACGCCAGCGCAAATTACATCGGCACCGCCCGCGCGTGACGTAGCCGCACCCCGCGAATCCCGCGCGCTCGCCCTCGGCGTTGCCGGCTGGCTCTTGCCCGGCCTCGGCCACGCCCTGCAAAGGATGTGGGGCCGCGCCATCGTGGTCTTCCTGTCGGTTGGTTTGCTCGTTGCCGCCGGCGCTTCCATGAAGGGAAACGTCTTTACGCGCCAGGGCGCCGACGCCTTTGACAAGCTCGGCTTCATCGCCGATCTTGGCGCCGGCGGTTTCTATTTCCTCGCTCGCGCCATGGAAACCGGCGGCGCCGACGTTTCGCACGCCGACGGCGATTACGGCACGCGCCTTCTGGCCACCGCCGGCGTCCTGAATCTACTGGCCGCACTTCACGCCTACGAAGCCGCGCGTGGACACAAAGCATGACCCCCGTGCCCGCGCTGGACCTCACCCATTTTCAGGCCTTCCTTCTCTTCGCCGTGGTCATTTCCGTCGCCTTCGGATTCCTCGGCCGCCGCCGCCCCAAAGACCGCGCCAAATATATTCTCTGGTCCCTGTTTCTCTTCCTGCTCGTCGGCATCGGCATCGGCTGGGCCATGTTCCCCTTCTCCCGCTGAACGATTCCTCGCACATTTTGTTGGCCCAGAATTGACAGTGTTTTTCTGCGGGTGCTATCGTCATAAAGCAGGGCCGAGGTAGCTCAGTGGTAGAGCAGTCGATTCGTAATCGACAGGTCGTGGGTTCAACTCCCACTCTCGGCTCCATCTACTTTCGGTCCAGCCCGGAGACATGGGTTACACAACGTACCGATCACATAGGTAACACTTTTGGGCCGAACGGATTTTCAAGCGGTTCCAACACGCGGGTCTCCAGATCGAAGTATCCCAGATCATAAT